>Ga0209909_100012_pt1 | contig 457801 bp, 449 predicted proteins | sample FECB22metaG_FD_188302 | JGI IMG/M metagenome (GOLD analysis project Ga0209909, IMG submission 188302) | Cyanobacterial communities from the Joint Genome Institute, California, USA - FECB-22 (SPAdes) (version 3) | ecosystem: Environmental > Aquatic > Thermal springs > Hot (42-90C) > Microbial...
CGATTACATCGAACGCTTCTACAATCCGAAACGTCGGCACTCGACGATCGGCTATATGAGCCCTATGGAGTTCGAGAGGCAGGCGGGATTAGCTTAGGCGGGTGTCAACCGAACCGGGTGCAGGCCAGACGTTGTAGTAGGCGGCGTTAAGGTGGCCGTTATAGTCGATCCAGTGCGCCTCCGCCCGCATGGTCGAGGAGACGAAGGGGGCAAAGAACAGGGCCGGTGCGTCTGCCGGGTTGCGCAAGGAACCTCTCCGGATCGTGCTGGCTGCCGGGCGCCGGGCGAGGCACCCCAGGATCAAAGTTTAAGCATTCCAACCTGAATGCAAACCTAACGAATCGTGTCGCCTTGCGACGAATGCGCACTTGTGCGCGGCGCAAGGGCATAGAAGATGCGCTCGAGCCCATGAGCAATAGCCCGAGGATTCGCGCATGACCTCCGCCGCAGAACAGCCGGCAAGACCGGACGAGACGACCGTGGCGGCCGTCGTCGCCGCGCTCGCCGAGCGCTTCGGCAACCGCCTCGTCACGAGTCAGGCCGTGCGCGAGCAGCACGGCCATACCCTCACGTGGATCCCTAACCAGCCGCCTGACGCCGTGGTCTTCCCCGAGAACACCGAGGAAGTCGCGGAGATCGTGCGGCTATGCGCGGCGCATCGCATGCCCGTCATCCCCTTCGGTACGGGCACCTCGCTCGAAGGCCATGTCAATGCTCCCTACGGCGGCGTGTCCATCGACATGAGCCGCATGAAGCGCATCATCGCCGTCCATGCGGAGGACCTCGACTGCACGGTGGAGGCGGGCGTCACGCGCAAGGAGCTCAACGAGCACCTGCGCGACCAGGGGCTCTTCTTCCCCATCGATCCGGGGGCGGACGCCTCTCTCGGCGGCATGGCGGCGACGCGGGCCTCAGGCACCAATGCGGTCCGCTACGGCACGATGAAGGACAATGTGCTGGCGCTCACGGTGGTCACGCCGGCGGGCGAGATCGTCAAGACCTCGACGCGCGCCCGCAAGACTTCAGCCGGCTATGATCTGACGCGGCTCTACGTGGGCTCCGAGGGCACGCTCGGCGTCATCACCGAGGTCACGCTGAAGCTCGTCGGCATTCCCGAGGCGGTGTCGGCCGGCGTATGCCCGTTCCCCTCCGTGAAGGCCGCGTGCGACGCCGTCATCGCCACGATCCAGATGGGCCTGCCGGTTGCCCGCATCGAGCTGCTCGACGAGGTGATGATTCGCGGCGTCAATCTGCACGCCAAGCTTGGCCTCCAGGAGACGCCGATGCTCTTCGTCGAGTTCCACGGCACGGAAGCGGGCGTGAAGGAGCAGGCGGAGCGCTTCGGCGAGATCGCGGCGGAGTTCGAAGGCGGCGCCTTCGACTGGGCGACCCAGCCCGAGGATCGCTCCCGCCTCTGGCAGGCACGGCACGACGCCTATTGGGCGGCGCTGGCGCTGCGGCCCGGCGCACGCTCGGTTGCCACCGACGTGTGCGTGCCGATCTCCCGCCTCGCCGAATGTGTTGACGAGACGAAGCGCGACATCGAGGTGAGCGGCCTCATCTCACCAATTGCCGGCCATGTGGGCGACGGCAATTTCCATTGCCAGCCTCTCCTCGACCTCGACAATGCGGACGAGGTGGAGCGGGTGAAGGGCTTCATCGACCGGCTCGTGCGTCGCGCCATCGCCATGGGCGGCACTTGCACCGGCGAGCATGGCGTCGGTCAGAAGAAGATGGTCTATCTCGTCGAGGAGCATGGCGCGCCGGCGCTCGCGGTGATGCACACGCTCAAGGCCGCGCTTGACCCCCTCAACATCATGAATCCCGGCAAGACGCTGCCGCCGCGCTCGTGAAGGCCCGGTGTGGGGAGGCGTATTGCTTCTCCGCCCCGCCCCGACGGCAATCACAAGGCCGGGACCCGACATTCTGCTTCTTCTTTATGCGATCGGGTTGGGCTATAGAGGCGCGCATTGTGATCGCCTCTCTATTTTCAAAGCAAGATCGTTTTCAGATGAAGGCAACCCGTTTCTGGGAGCAGCAGGCGCTCGGCGCCGCGATTTCCCTGCTGCCGCGCTCGCCACGGTATCGCGACATGCGCCTTCAAGATATCGAGCGGCGCCTCGTGCCGGCCATTTCACGCGGGCAGATCAAATTCTACCTTGCCGACGGGGAACCGCAGGCCTTCGCCACCTGGGCCTATCTGACGCGAGAGGCGGCCGATGGGCTCCTGACGGGCGGGCGCGAACTCGTCGAAGCGGATTTCGATGCAGGTGATGAGCTGTGGCTGGTCGATCTCGTGGCAGCGCCGGGCAAGGCTTTGCCCGTCGTCCGCGACCTGCGGGGCACCGTCTTTTCCGGCCGCAGCCTGCGCCGTCTGCGTCGGGGGCCGGGCGGGGGCTGGCGGTGCGTGCACATGTGGAAGGTGCAGGAAGCCGGGAAGACGCAACCGGGATCCGGCGAAGCGCTCGCCGCGCTTGCTGCGCGCCACGCCCGCTTCATGGCGGGAGACGCGGCGAGGCGGTGGCTGCTGCCCGGCGACGCTGGCGAAATCATCGGCCGGCGCCCGGTCCATTGAGCTTGCCCCGTTGTCGTGCCAGAGATGGAAGGGCCGAGCCGCGGTTGGCGATGCAAGGCTCGCCATAGCCGCGCCGTCAAATCCGCTAAAGTGAGGTGAAAACCTCGATCAGCCGAGCCCACGAGCGTGCGCGACTTTCTGACGGTCTTTGCCATCCTCCTCATCCTTGTGTTGAGCGCGGCTCTCGCGGTGCCCTATTTCATCGACTGGGAGGCGCATCGCGGCGAGGTGGAGGGCGTGCTGGGCGAGGCCCTCGGGCTGCCAGTGCGGACGGGCGGTGCCATCGAGCTGCGTCTGCTGCCGACGCCGGAGATCATGCTGAGCGACGTGAGCCTGGGCGAGAGCGGCGGGGCCCGGCTCTCCGCCCGGAGCGTATCGGTCGAGGTCGCGCCCATGCCGCTCGTCAAGGGTGAGGTGCGGGTAATCGAGGCCGCGCTCGATGCGCCGGTACTCACGGTGCGTGTCGGGGAGGACGGGGCACTCGCCGTGCCGCGCCCGCGCTCCGTCTCCGCTGCAAACGTGGAGATCGCCATCGAGCGTCTCGGCATTTCGCGCGGCGAGATCCGCGTGGAAGCTGCAACCGGCAGCGAGATCGCGCGCATCGGCGACATCGAGGCTGAGGTCGTGGCGGCGAGCCTCGCGGGGCCGTGGCGAATCGAGGGCGAGGTGCAGGGCGTGCCGCTGCGCATCGCGACTGGGGTGCGCGAAAACGGCGGCGACATGCGGCTCAAGGCCGTGCTGGGCCGTGCCGCGGGTGGAGGCCTTCTTGACGTCGATGGCCTGCTGAAGCTCGCCGAGGGGCTCAGCGGGCGATTGCTGCCCGGTCTTGTGGCCACCGTGCGATACGCCGAACCCTTGGCCGGCACCGGAGAGCCCCGCCAGATCATGCTCTCCGGCGCCGTGGAAGGCGACATCCGCAGCCTTTCGGCGCGCGACCTCACGCTTGACGTCACCCACGGCGAGGGCAACAAGGACCTTGCGCTGACGGGCACGGCGACGCTCGACCTCGGCGGCCGGCCGGCCCTCCGGGCGAGCCTCGGCGGCCGGCGCGTCGACCTCGACGTGCTGCGCGAGCGGATCGACGACGGCGCGCTCGGGCTTCACGCGGCCACCGTGCTTGCGCAACTGCCGCTCTACCTCGACCTGTCGCTCGAGGCATTGGCGATCGCGGGCGAGGAGTTCGGCCCGCTCACGGCCGGATTGCATCGCGACGGGGACGTCCTCGCCCTGTCCCGGTTCGATCTCGGGCTGCCGGGGGAAACCCGCATCGCGGCACGCGGCGAGGGGCTCATCCCGCTCGGCGGGCCGAAGCACGACATCTCGGGAACGGGGTCCATTTCGCTCGACAGCGGCCAGCCGCTGGTGTTCGCGCGGGCGCTGGTGCGCATGGGGGCGCCGCAGTCGCTGGCCGAAGCGCTCGCGGGCCTGCCGCGACTGTCCGCCAGCGCCGAGCTCGCGCTCGATCACGGCAGCATCGGCGCGCGCAACATCGCCGTGAAGGCGGGTGAGGCGGAGGTCGGCGGCGCGATCCGTTTCATGCCCGCGGATGGCAGCGGCGGGCGCCCGCGCTACGAGGCCGAGGTGACGGCGAGCAGGGTCGATATCGCCGCCCTGCCACAATTCGACGGGCTGCTCGCCCTGGCTTCCGGCGCCGACATCGGCCTGTCGCTCGATGCGCGCGACCTTGGGCTCGGTGCGTCCGGCGGCGATGCACTCGGTCGCCTCAGTGCCCTCGTGGAGGCCGGATCGCAGGGCATCGTGGTCGAATATCTCAATGCATCGGGTTTCGGCGGCGCACAGATCGAGGCGCAAGGGCGCATCGATGCCGCTGGCGGGAGGCTGGGCGCGACCATCGACGCCGACCGTCCGCAGGCGCTCGCCGCGCTCGCTGCCCGCTTCCTGCCGGCGCGCGCCGCGGCCGCGCTGACGCGCGCGGTCGCGGACGGCGGGGCGCTCCGCCTCAGGCTCGAAGCGGCGCGCGTGGACGCGGGTGCGCCGCTCTTCGTCAAGGCCGACGGCAGGATCGGCGACACCGAGGTGGACATGGGGCTGTCGCTGCCGCCCGCTTCAGGGGTCGGCGCGGAGCTTGAGATCAGCCTCGCGGCCGGCGACGGGGCGCAGCTGCTCGGGCAACTCGGCTTCGATGTCCTGCCCCTGCCGGACGGCGAGGGCGGGCGCCTGTCGGTCTCGGCGCGCGGCCCTTCGCTCGACGACATGGCCGGGCGCTTCTCGCTCGCGGCTGCCGGGGCCAGCTTGTCCGGCGAGGGAACCTTCAGCTTTTCCGAGACGGCGCCGCTGTTCGCGGGGCGGGTGACGATGAAGGCGGGCGACCTCGGTCGGCTCGCGGAGGTGCTGGCGCGGCCCTTGCCGGGCGCGGGGGCATTGCCGCTCGAACTGACCGCCGATGCGACGCTCGGCAGCAAGGGGTTGTCGCTCGTCAACCTTGCGGCGACGGCGGGCGGCGTTCCGCTGCACGGGCGCCTGACGGTGGACGAGGGCGGTCGTCTTGAGGGGGCGGTCCATTTCGAGCGTTTGGCGCTCGCCGATGTCGCGACGCTCGCGCTAGGCCCCCTGCCCATGGCGCCCGACGGGCGCGCATGGTCTGGCGAGCGCCTTGGTGCCGCTGCCCCGCCTGCCGACGGTGTCCTGACGTTGACCGTCGGCCGTCTGGTCCTGACGCCGACGCTCACTTTGCGCGATGCGACGCTGCGGTTGTCGCTGCATCCGGCCGGGCTCGCCATCGACGACCTCAATGGCGAGCTATCGGGCGGCCGGATCAAGACCAGTATGACGATGCGCCGGGAAGGCTCCCTCGCCGCCATATCGGCGCGCGGTAAGCTCACGGCCATTCCGCTTTCGGCCATCGTCGGGCGGAGGCTTCCCGGTACCCTCAGCGGCGATTTCGAGATCGGCACGGCCGGGGAAAGCCCGGCGCGGCTTGTGGCCAATCTTGCCGGCGGCGCCACCCTGTCGCTGGCGGATGCGTCCATCTCGGGGCTCGATCCGTCAGCCGTCTCCCGCATGGTGGCGCAGGCACTCGCCGCCGACACGCTGCGGCCGGACCTGCCGGCCGTGACGACGGCGCTCGCCGAGGCGCTCGACGCGGGCGCATGGCCTTTGCCGCAGCTGTCTGGCCCCGTCAGCCTGTCGGGCGGCGTCCTGCGCTTCGGCCCTCTGACGATGCCGGCGCAAGCCGGCGTGGCCGAAGGGACGCTCTCTGGCACGCTTGACCTGCGCAGCCTCACTGTCGACTTGCGCGCGACCGTCATCGCGGCGACGTCACCCAAGGGCTGGACCGGGCCGGCGCCCCAGGCCATGGCCGTCTGGTCGGGGCCGGTCGATGCGCCGGTGCGCAGCCTCGATGCGGGCAGCCTCGCCAATGGCCTTGCCGCCATCGGCATCGTGCGCGAGCTCGAACGTATCGAGGCGATGGAGGCCGATGCGCGCGAGCGCGCCTTCCACAACCGCCGCCTCAGGGCGGAGCGCGAGCAGCGGGCCCGCGAGGCCGAGCGCCGGGCGGCAGAGGAAGCGAGGCGGCGCGAGGAGGAGGCGCAGCGGCAGCAGGAGTTGCAGCGCCGGGAGGATCAGAGGCGGCTGGAGGAGTTGCTACGCGAGGAGAGCCAGCGGCAGCAGGCGCCTGTCCCATCCGAAACCCCTTTCCGCCTGCAGCCGCAGTCGCAGGAGGGGCGCGGGCCGACACAGCTTCAGCTTCCAGCTATCCATCGCCTGCCGGAGTTTGAGCCGGATGGGGCAGGGGCGACGGCGGTGTCGCCCATGGGCGGCAGTGACGCCTCGCCCCGAGCTCCGACGGCGCCAGCCGTCCGCGCGCCGCCTCCTCAGGGCGGGCCGCTCGATATCCGGCCGACGGCCCGCTGACACAGCTCAGCCACGCGCCGCGTCCCGAACATAGGCAAGCACCGCCACGCGAATGGCGGAGGACAGGTTCCGTCCGCCGCGCTCCTCGTCGATGGCGGCGACCGCCTGGGCGACGGACATGCCGCGCGCCGCAGCCATCTCCCTGAGCGCTGCCCAGAACGGCTCTTCCAGCGACACGCTCGTGCTGTGCCCGGCGATCACCAGCGAGCGCTTGACGATGCCGGCGCGGCCGGGGGGCGTCATGCGTCTTCGTCCGGCGTCGTCAGCCGGTGGCCCTCGTGCGCTCGCGCCAACCTCTCCTGCTCACGCTGGGTCTTGAGACGCTCGGCCTTCGGCCGGCCAAAGCGGACGCGATTGGCGTCGGCCTCAGCCTCCTTCCGGCTGCGGGACTTCGCCTTGCGGGCCATGCGCAGGTTCACGATGTCGGCCATGACGCCCTCCTTATCGCGGGCCGAGCATGCCCGACGGGTCGACCCAGCGGTCGAAGTCCTCGGCGCGGACGAGGCCGGAGGCCAGCGCCTCCTCGCGCAGCGTCGTTCCGTTCCTGTGGGCTGCCTTGGCGATCTTCGCCGCGTTGTCATAGCCGATATGCGGTGCGAGCGCCGTGACAAGCATCAGCGAGCGGCCCATGAGCTCGCCGATGCGCGCCTCGTTGGCGGTGATGCCGGCGACGCAATTGTCGGCAAAGCTCGTCGCCGCGTCGCCCAGGAGGCGGATCGACTGCAGCAGGGCATGGGCGATCACCGGCTTGAAGACATTGAGCTCGAAATGTCCCTGGCTCGCCGCAAAGGCGACGGTGGTGTTGTTGCCCAGCACCTGGGCGCAGACCATGGTCATGGCCTCGGCCTGGGTGGGGTTGACCTTGCCGGGCATGATCGAGGAACCAGGCTCGTTCTCGGGCAGCGACAGCTCGCCGAGGCCCGAGCGCGGCCCCGATCCGAGCAGGCGGATGTCGTTGGCGATCTTGAACAGGGCGGTCGCGGTGCTGGCCAGGGCGCCGTGGGCGAAAACGGCGGCCTCATGGCCGGCGAGGGCGGCGAACTTGTTCGGTGCCGAGGTGAAGGCGAGCCCCGTGTGCTCGGCGACGCGGGCCGCGAACCGCATGGCGAAGTCGCGATGGGCATTGAGCCCGGTGCCGACGGCGGTGCCGCCCTGGGCCAGGGAGAGGAGGCCCGGCTCCGCTGCGCGGATCTGATCCATGGCGAGCGCGATCTGCGCCGCATAGCCGGAGAATTCCTGACCGAGCGTCACCGGCGTCGCATCCTGCAGGTGGGTGCGGCCGATCTTGATGATGTCCGCGAAGGCGCGGGCCTTGGCGTCGATGACGCCGCCGAGATGGGCGAGGGACGGCAGCAGATGGCGTTCGATCTCGGTCGCCGCTGCGATGTGGAGCGCCGTCGGAAAGGTGTCGTTCGACGACTGGCCGAGGTTGACATGGTCGTTGGGGTGGACCGGGCTCTTGCCGCCGCGGCCGGCGCCGAGGATCTCATTGGCGCGACCGGCGATGACCTCGTTGACGTTCATGTTGGTCTGGGTGCCCGAGCCGGTCTGCCAGACGACGAGGGGAAACTCCTCGTCGTGCCGCCCCTCGAGGATCTCGTCGGCGGCGGCGGCGATGGCTTGCGCGAGGCGCGGCTCCAGAAGGCCCAATTCGCCGTTGGTTTCCGCAGCAACGCGCTTGATGAGGGCGAGGGCATGGATGAGCGGCAGCGGCATGCGCTCGTCGCCGATACGGAAATTCTGGATCGACCGCTGGGTCTGGGCGCCCCAGTACCGGGCGGCCGGAACGGCGATGGGACCGAAGCTGTCCTCCTCCTGCCGAACGGCGCTCTCCGCTTCGGAAAACGTGCCGGATGCGATCTTGCCGGATGAGTCGGACATGGCAGTCGCCTTTCATGTCAAAGGGCGAACAGGCGCAGTTCGCGTGGCAGCGGCCGGAGGTACCGTGCAGCGGGAGCGGCCCGGCCCATCAGGTCTTCTTGCGGAAGGCGTCGAGGCTAACCACCTGGGCGCCCTTGCCGTCCGCGTTGTCCTGGGGCTCGCGCTCCGCGACCGGTGTCTCGGCGGCGGTCGCCTTTTCCCCCGCCTTGGGCGCCTCTGCGGCCGGAGTCTCGATCCTCTCCGCGGAGGGCATCACCTCGGCCGGCTCGGGGGCGTCTCGCACCTCTGCGGCAGCCGGTGTCGGTCCCCCGCCTTCGGCCTCGCCGGTCTCGCCATCCTGGCCGAACTTGAGGCCGAACTGGACCGAGGGGTCGTAGAAGCCGACCACGGCCTCGAAGGGGATCATCAGCCGCTCGGGCACGCCCTGGAACGACAGGCCGACCTCGAAGGCCTGGTCCGTGACGGCAAGATCCCAGAACTGGTGCTGCAGCACGATTGTCATCTCGTGCGGATAGCGCTCGCGCTGGCGGCTCGACAGCCGTACGCCGGGATGATCGGTGCGGAAGGAGATGTAGAAATAGTGGTCGCCGGGCAGGCCGTCGCGCACGGCATCGGCCAGCAGCTTGCGCACAACGCCCCTGAGCGCCTCCTGGACGAGCAGGTCGTAGCGGATGAGATCCTTCGCCATGTGTTCCGGAGCGATGCCTTCTGAGCCGGCGATTGACAAGGAAGTGGAGGCTTCTGTTGCCAGGTGCCTCCGAACCCCGCCTGCCGGGGCTAACCGTCAGGACTTTGGATCGGTAACCTAAGCTGCGTTACGCAGCCGCGGCGACCGGAGCATAGTTGTCGTTGGCAACTATAAGTTCGGCCCGATAACGGCGGAACCATGCCGAGCGAAAGCGCACCCTTTACACCCTCGTCGATCCTATTTCGCCCCCGCCGAAACGCGAGGCCCGCTCGCGTTTGGGTGGAGGCGCCGGGTACCGCCCCCGGGTCCGATGGGTTTATTGCGATGGCCGTTTATCGCCATAGCCGCCTTGCGACGGCATCCAGAATATAGGGGCCTTCTCGGCCCGATGGAAGGCCTTGAGCGCCATTCTCGCGCAGTTGCCGACAGGCAAGGGAGGGCCGGCGACATGCCATCCGAACGGCAGCTTGCCACGCCCTCCCGACAGGGCTGTAGCCCTGCAGCCTGCGAGAGCGCGCGTGAGAAGATATGTTGTCGCTATTTATTTTATGAGTAAATTTCAGTTATTAAAGTTATATTTGTTGACATGAGAGATGTGTGAAGTATTATTTGGGTGCTTTTTTGGCATTATGTGTGTATGATTAAACAACAATAACCATACGATTTTGTTCTGACCAGGTCGTTGTCGTGGCGGCCATTCGTGTATTGCGGCGCCACGGCTTCATTGTGAAAGTCGGTTGCCTCCGGGCGCAGACGGATGAACGTCTGCGCTCGTCCTTTCGTGGCCCGCAACCCGCCTTCGCCGGCGCCGGAGGCATTCACCGGCGCCGCTGCCGATGCTATGCCTCGACGGGACGGAATCACGTGAGGCGACGATGCGCGCTTATCTCGACCTGCTGCGCCGCGTGCTCGACGAGGGCGCGCGCAAGAGCGACCGGACCGGGACGGGCACCTTGTCCGTCTTCGGCCACCAGATGCGCTTCGACCTTGCCGAGGGCTTTCCGCTCGTCACTACCAAGAAGCTTCATCTGCGTTCCATCGTCCACGAGCTGCTGTGGTTCCTGAAGGGCGACACCAACGTGCGCTACCTTCAGGAGAACAAGGTCAGCATCTGGGACGAGTGGGCGGACGAGAACGGCGATCTCGGCCCCGTCTATGGCAAGCAGTGGCGCGCGTGGGAAGGCGCCGATGGGCGCACGGTGGACCAGATCGCCTGGGTGGTGGACGAAATCCGCCGCAACCCCGATTCGCGGCGCCTTGTCGTGTCGGCCTGGAACCCGGCCGAAATCGACAGGATGGCGCTGGCGCCCTGCCACTGCCTGTTCCAGTTCCATGTCGCCGACGGGCGCCTGTCCTGCCAGCTCTACCAGCGCTCGGCGGACGTCTTCCTCGGCGTGCCTTTCAACATCGCGAGCTATGCCCTGCTGACGCAGATGATGGCGCAGGTCACGGGTCTCGTGCCCGGCGACTTCGTCCATTCCTTCGGCGATGCGCATCTCTACCTCAATCATCTCGACCAGGCGCGCGAGCAGCTTGCACGCGCGCCGCGGCCGCTGCCGCGCCTCGTGCTCAACCCGGCGGTGCGCTCGATCTTCGACTTCACCTTCGAGGACATTGTCATCGAGGGCTACGATCCCCATCCCGCCATCAGGGCGCCTGTCGCTGTTTGAGGGCTCCCACCCCGGAAAGCTCACCGAAGAAGACCCGCGATGTCCCTCGTCATCCGTCCTGCACAACCGGCCGATCTCGGCCTCATCGCGGCGCTCGTGCGCGAGCTTGCTGACTACGAGAAGCTGGCCCACGAGGTCGAAGCGACCGAGGGCGATCTCGGCGCGGCGCTCTTCGGTGCCAATCCGCGCGTTTTCTGCGACATCGCCGAGTGGCGGGGCGAGCCGGCGGGCTTTGCCCTGTGGTTCTACAATTTCTCCACCTTTCTCGGCCGGCACGGCCTCTATCTCGAGGACCTCTTCGTGCGTCCGGCCTTCCGTGGCGAGGGCATCGGCAGGGCTCTCCTTTCCCATCTCGCCCGGCGCTGCGTCGATGAGGGGCTCGGGCGGCTCGAGTGGTGGGTGCTCGACTGGAACGAGCCCGCGATCGGCTTCTACAAGCGCCAGGGCGCACGCATGATGGATGAATGGACCGTCTGCCGCGTCACGGGCGAAGCGCTGGCGAAACTGGCGGAGCAGGCGCCGTGAGCGGGGGGGGCGCACCCGTTGCGCTCGCCATCATCGTTGCGGCCGCGGATAACGACGTCATCGGCCGGGACAACCAGCTGCTCTGGCGGCTGCGCACGGACATGCGGCGCTTCCGCAGCCTGACGATGGGCCATCCCGTGCTGATGGGGCGCAAGACCTTCGAATCGATCGGCAAGCCGCTCGCCGGCCGCGAGACGATCGTGCTGACGCGCGGGGGCGGCGAACTGCCACCGGACATCGTGCGGGCATCGAGCCTTGACGAGGCACTGGCGCTCGGGCGGGAGGCGGCGCGCCGCCTCGGTGTCGGGCGGTTGATGGTCGCCGGGGGCGCGCAGGTCTACGCCGAGTGCCTGCCGCTTGCGGACGAGATCCTGCTCACCCGCGTCCATGCCGCTCCCGCCGGCGATGCCGTGTTCCCGGCGATCAACCCGGAAATCTTCGCGGAGGCGAGCCGCGAGGCGCACCCGGCCGGCGCCGAGGACGAGCACGCGTTCACCTTCATCAACTACAAGCGCAAACGTGAACGGTCGCCGGGGGCACCAACCGTCGAAAACCGTTGACGTTCAGCGCTTCATTCCCCACTTCCGACCTTGACAGGCCGGGGATGGACAACCCATCAACGCTGGCGGATCGTTGCAACGCTGCGGCTGCGGCCGCCCGGAAACAGGTGAGGAACGTCTCAGCATGCCTTGGAGCAACCAGAGCGGCGGACCGTGGGGCCAGAAGCCCGGCGGCCCGTGGGGTACAGGACCGCAGGGCGGGGGAGGCAACACGCCTCCGGACCTCGAGGAATTGCTCCGGCGCAGCCAGGACCGTCTGAAGACCATGCTGCCCGGCGGCGGCATGGGCGGGCGAGGGGTCGCCTTCATCGTGCTCGGCGCCGTGCTGCTCTGGCTCGCGACGGGCTTCTATACCGTGCGGCCCAACGAGGTCGGCCTCAACCTCATCTTCGGCAAATATGTCGGCAAGACGAACGAGGGCCTGCGCTACAACCTGCCGTATCCGATCGGCACCGTGGTGAAGCCCGAGGTCACGACGGTCAACACCATCGAGGTGGGCATGCGCACCGGCGACACGACGCGCCGTGTCGCGGCCGCTCGCGAGGTGCCGGAAGAAAGCCTGATGCTGACGGGCGACGAGAACATCGTCGACATCAACTTCGCCGTTCAGTGGCAGATCGATCCGGCCAGGCCCGAGGACTATGTCTTCAACCTGCAGAATCCCGATGCTGCCATCAAGGCCGTGGCCGAGAGCGCCATGCGCGAGGTCGTGGGACGGCGCAACATCCAGACCGTGCTGACGACCGACCGTGTCGCCATCGAAGGCGAGGTGCGTCAGCTCATGCAGGAGACGCTGGACAGCTATGGAGCGGGCGTGCAGGTCCGCCTCGTGCAGTTGCAGAAGGTCGACCCGCCGCAGCAGGTCATCGACGCCTTCCGCGACGTGCAAGCGGCTCGGCAGGACCAGGACCGCATGCGCAACGAAGCCGAGACTTACGCAAGCCGCATCGTACCAGAAGCCCGCGGCCAGGCAGCTCAGATCCTGCAATCGGCCGAGGCCTATCGCGAACGAGTCGTCGCCGAGGCCCAGGGTGCGGCATCCCGATTTACGCAGGTCTACGAGACCTATCGCTCCGCGCCCGAGCTGACGCGCGAGCGCATCTTCCTCGAAACCATGGAGCGTGTGCTCGGCGGCATGGACAAGGTGATCATCGACCAGAAGGGGGGCGGGCAAGGCGTGCTGCCGTACCTGCCGTTGAACGAGCTCATGCGGCCACAGCCGCAACAGCCGCAGCAGTCGCGCGGCAACCTGCAGCAGGGAGCGGCCCGATGAACGGCAACGTCTGGAAAATGGGCGGCCTCATCCTTGTTGCGGCGGCGCTTATCCTTGTCTACGCCTCGACCTTCATCGTCTATCAGACGCAGTCCGCCCTGGTGCTGCGCTTCGGCGGCGTGCGCAAGGTCGTCATGGAGCCGGGGCTCTACCTCAAGGTGCCGTTGGTCGAGAACGTCGTCTATGTCGACAAGCGCGTGCTCGATCTCGACCTGTCCGAGCAGGAGGTCATCGCCGCCGATCAGAAGCGTCTCGTCGTCGATGCCTTCACGCGCTACCGCATCACCGATCCGGTGCGCTTCTACCAGACGGTGAACAATGTCGCCGGCGCCAACCTGAGGCTCGGCAACATCGTCAATTCCACGGCCCGCGCCGTGCTGGCAGATGCGACCTTTACCGACATCGTGCGCGAACAGCGCGCCAGGCTGATGCGCGAGATCCGCGACGACGTGAACAAGCAGGCTCAGGGCTTCGGCATCACTGTCGTCGATGTGCGGCTGCGCCGTGTCGACCTGCCGCAGGCCAACAGCCAGGCGGTCTTCCAGCGCATGCAGACGGAACGTCAGCGCGAGGCAGCCGACATCCGCGCCAACGGATCCCAGATCGCCCAGAGCATTCGGGCGCGTGCCGATCGCGACGTGACGGTGATCAAGGCCGATGCCGACCGGAGGGCGCAGGAACTGCGCGGTGAGGGCGACGCCGAGAGCAATCGTGTGTTCGCTGAGGCCTACGGGCGCGACCCGGATTTCTTCGCGTTCTACCGCTCCATGCAGGCCTACGAGACGAGCCTGCAGGCTTCGGACACGCGGCTCGTCCTGGCGCCGGAGACGGACTTCTTCCGCTATTTCGGCAACGCCTTCGGGCGCAACTCGGCTCCGGCCGGAGGTGACCGGCCGCCCGCGCCGCAGCAGCAACCTGCGCCGGGGCCGCAGTCGAGCCTGGCGACGCCCTGACGGCGCGAGCGAGGGGGGCGCTGGCGTATGACGGATTTTCTCGCGGCGCTCGGCCTCGTGCTGGCCATTGAAGGGCTCATCTTCGCGGCCTTTCCGACCGCGGCCAAACGGGCGCTGGCGGAGGCGTCCGAGGCGCCCGTGGAGCGCATGCGGCTCGTCGGCGTTGTCTCGGCGGTCGTGGGTGTCGTCATCATCTGGTACGTGCGCTGGGGCGGCGCCTGAGGCGGGGCCGCCCGATGCGGCCGTCCGTTTCGGCACCCTGCTCTGCGCGGGGCGCCTTGCGGCAGCAGGCACGATCACGCACAGTTGCGTGTGCGAGCCGCCGTTCCGCCGCATTTGAAGAATGAAACCTCGGTAGACCGGAAGGTTCCGCGGTGCGGGCCGCTGCCGGGGCAACCAGCGACACGGGGGCGCGGGCCTGCGCTCCAGGGAACGAGGATCACAATGACATTTCTTCCGCCCATTCCACGCGCTATCGGCGGCTCGGGGCTGAGGCGCGCGTTCTCGGCCCTTGCGGTGGCGGCCGTCATGGCCGTCCAGCTCCCTACCGCTGCCTTGGCGCGCGGGCCGGAATCATTGGCCGATGTCGCCCAGGAGGTCATCGATGCCGTGGTGAACATCTCGGCCTCGACCACAGTGGAGGCGCGCGGCCCCTCGTTCCCGCAATTGCCGCCCGGCACGCCGTTCGAGGACCTTTTCGAGGAATTCTTCAACCGCCGCGGACAGGGCGACAACGCGCCGCGCCAGCAGCGCCGCTCCAATTCGCTCGGCTCGGGTTTCGTCATTGATGCCGACGGCATCATCGTCACCAACAACCACGTCATCGGCGAAGCCAACGATATCACGGTCGTTTTCACCGACGGCAGCAAGCTCAAGGCCGAGATCGTCGGCAAGGATTCGAAGCTCGACCTCGCCGTGCTCAGGGTGAAGCCGGATCGGCCGCTCAAGGCCGTCCGCTTCGGCGATTCCGAGGCGCTGCGAATCGGCGACTGGGTGCTCGCCATCGGCAACCCCTTCGGCCTCGGCGGCTCGGTGTCGGCGGGTATCGTCTCGGCCAACAAGCGCGACATCGATTCGTCAGCCTTCGGCAATTACATCCAGACCGATGCCGCCATCAATAAGGGCAATTCGGGCGGTCCGCTGTTCAACATGAACGGCGAGGTCATCGGCATCAACACCGCCATCCTGTCGCCCACGGGCGGCTCGGTCGGCATCGGCTTCGCCGTGCCGTCCTCGCTCGCCGAGCCGACGATCCGCCAGCTCATCGACTTCGGCGAGACGCGCCGCGGCTGGCTCGGCGTGCGCATCCAGAACGTCGACGATGCCACCGCCGAGGCGCTCGGCCTCGACAAGGCGCGCGGCGCGCTCGTTGCCGGTGTCGACGACAAGGGCCCCTCCAAGGCCGGCGGCATCGAAGTCGGCGATGTCATCGTCTCCTTCGACGGCAAGCCGGTGGCGCAATCGCGCGACCTGCCGCTGATGGTGGCGCAGACGCCCGTCGGCAAGGAGGTTGAGGTCGTCATCATCCGCAAGGGCAAGGAAGAGAGGAAGCGCATCGCCCTCGGCCGCCTCGAGGAGGCGACGGACGATGCGACGCCCGGCCAGAGCGGTCAGAGCGACAAGCCGGCGGTCAGCCAGGCGCTCGGCCTCGAAATGTCGGCGCTCAATGGCATGCTGCGCCAGCGCTACAACATCAAGGACGACATCAAGGGCGTCGTCGTCACCAGTGTCGATCCCAATTCGGCCGCAGCCGACAAGCGCATTCAGGCTGGCGATGTCATTGTCGAGGTTAATCAGGAGCCGGTAGCGAGCCCGCAGGACGTGACCAAGCGCATCGACGCCGTGAAGAAGGAGGGCAAGAAGTCCGTGCTTCTGCTCGTCTCTTCCGCCCAGGGCGAAGTGCGTTTCGTGGCCCTCAGCCTGCAGTGAACCGTCTCGCACGGCGAGAGGAAGGGCGGCCCCCGGGCCGCCCTTTCTGTTTGCCGGCGGGCTCAGGTCACGAATTCAGCGCGGCGATAGCCCTGGACGTAGAGCAGGGCGCTCAGGTCACCATAGTCGATGCGGGCATGGGCAGCCGCGGCCACTGCCGGCTTGGCATGGTAGGCGACGCCGAGGCCCGCTTCGGCGAGCATGGCGAGATCGTTGGCGCCGTCGCCGACCGCCAGCGTCTCGCTGCCGGCGAGGTTGAAGCGCGCGCGCAGCTCGTGCAGCGTCGCCAGCTTGGCCTCGCGCCCGAGAATGGGCTCCTCCACCCGCCCGGCGAAGGTGCCGTTCTGCGTGACGAGGAGGTTCGAACGGTGCTCGTGAAAGCCGATGCGGGCGGCGACGGGGCCTGTGAACAGGGTGAAGCCGCCGGACACGAGGCAGGTATAGGCTCCCTTCGCGCGCATGGTGCGCACGAGTTCGGTGCCGCCCGGCGTCAGGGTGATGCGCTCGGCGATGATGCGGTCGACCACCGAGACCGGCAGGCCGCCGAGGAGGGCGACGCGCTCGCGCAGCGCGGGCTCGAAGGGCAACTCGCCGCGCATGGCGCGCTCGGTGATGGCCGCGACCTCCGCCTTCAGTCCGACGAGATCCGCGAGCTCGTCGATGCACTCCTGCCCGATCATGGTCGAGTCCATGTCGGCGAGGAACAGGCGCTTGCGCCGGCCAGCGAGGGGCTGCACGACAATGTCGACGGGTGCATCGCCCAGCGTCGCGCGCAGTCTTTCGCGGGCAGACACGCCTTCGCGGGGCGTGAAGTTGATGTCGGCCGCCACGCCTTCGTCCAGCCATGCCGGCGCCGAGGCCGTCTCGAGACTTCTGGCCGCCGCCGCGACCAGATCTTGGCTGAGGACGGGCGTGGCCGGATTGGTTATGAGAGTAGCGACGTGGGTCAAGGTCTCAGTCATTGCCGGAGAAGATCGTGACGGAAAGGATGCGAGCCGTCCTCATCGCAGGGCCGACGGCTTCCGGCAAGTCCGCATTGGCGCTCGCGCTCGCGCAGGAGCATGGCGGCATCGTCGTCAATGCCGATTCCATGCAGGTCTACGGCGACCTGCGCACCATCACCGCGCGGCCGTCTGCGACCGAGGAGGCAATGGTGCCGCACCGGCTCTACGGACACGTGGACGGGGCGGTGAACTATTCCGTCGGGCGCTACCTCGCAGATGCCGCAACGGTGCTCGCCGAGGCGGAGGCGAAGGGCAGGCTGCCCATCTTCGTTGGCGGCACGGGCCTCTATTTCAAGGCGCTCTGCGAGGGGCTGTCGGAGATCCCGCCGGTGCCGGACGAGGTGCGGGCGGCCGTGCGCGCCGCCGCCGACGGCCGCGGGACACCGCTGCTTTATGCCGATCTTGCCGCGCGCGATCCCATCACGGCGGCCCGGCTCAACCCGACTGACCGGCTGCGCATCCTGCGCGCCATGGAGGTCTTCGCGGCGACCGGCCAGCCGATCGCGAGCTTTCACGGCCGGCGCAGCCGGCCGCTTCTCGCCGGCTGGCGCCTCCACAAATGCTTCCTCGCGCCGGAACGGGCGGCGCTCTTCGCCCGCATCGATGGCCGCTTCACGGCGATGATGGAGGCGGGCGCACTCGAGGAGGTGAGGGCGCTCGCGGCGCGCGGCCTCGATCCCGCGCTGCCGGTGATGCGGGCCCACGGCGTGCCCTGGCTCGTTCGCCACCTCCGTGGTGAGATCGACCTTGCGGAAGCCATCGGGAAGGCGCAGGCCGACACGCGCCATTATGCCAAGCGGCAGTTCACCTGGGTGCGCCACCAACTACCGGATTTCATGTGGCTCGCCCCGGAGGCCGCGCATGGCGCGATCGGCGAGGCCCTGCAGGCGGAATCCCGAGACGGGCAGGCGCGATCTTCCGCTTGACCACCCGGCGGGGCTCGGCTAGCGTGCCCGCCACAGACGTGGAAGGAACGTGCGGCTTATGCGCGCAATTCTTATTGTAACGGGGGCGCCATCGACGGAGCGGAGATGATCCGCAGGTCCGGCTGGTGGCGCATGCAGGGTCCTTCGGGGCCCTTTTTTGTTGCCCCGGTCCGACCCGTCCGGCCACGCCGACGAGGAAACGGAGAAGACGATGAGCGAGACGATGACCGGCGCCGAGATGGTGGTTCGCGCGCTGCAGGACCAGGGAGTCGAACACATCTTCGGCTATCCCGGCGGCGCCGTGCTGCCGATCTATGACGCGTTGTTCCACCAGGACAAGGTCAAGCACGTGCTCGTGCGGCACGAGCAGGGCGCCGTGCATGCGGCCGAGGGCTATGCGCGCTCCTCCGGCAAGGTCGGCGTCGTGCTGGTGACGTCGGGCCCGGGCGCGACCAATGCGGTCACCGGCCTCACCGATGCGCTGATGGATTCGATCCCGATCGTCTGCCTCACCGGGCAGGTGCCGACGCATCTCATTGGTTCGGACGCCTTTCAGGAGGCGGACACCGTCGGCATCACGCGCCACTGCACGAAGCACAATTATCTCGTCAAGCGCATCGAGGACCTGCCGCGCATCATGCACGAGGCCTTCTACGTCGCGGCGAACGGCCGGCCCGGTCCGGTCGTCATCGACCTGCCGAAGGACATACAGTTCGCGAGCGGCACCTATGCGCGCCCGGCCAGCAACCAGCACAAGACCTATCGCCCGCAGGTGCAGGGCGACATGGAGAAGATCAAGGCTGCGATCGCGCTGATGGCCTCAGCCAAGCGGCCCGTGTTCTATACCGGCGGCGGCGTCGTTAACGCCGGACCGCAAGCTGCGGCACTGCTGCGTGAACTCGTGCGCCTGACGGGCTTTCCCGTCACCTCGACGCTGATGGGCCTCGGCGCCTATCCGGCTTCCGACCCGCAGTTCCTGGGCATGCTCGGGATGCACGGCACCTACGAGGCCAATCTCGCGATGCACGGCTGCGACGTGATGATCAACATCGGCGCGCGTTTCGACGACCGCATCACGGGCCGGCTCGATGCCTTCTCGCCGCACTCGCGCAAGATCCACGTCGATATCGACCCATCGTCGATCAACAAGAACGTCAAGGTTGACATCGGCATCGTCGGCGACTGCGCCCACGTGCTCGAGGACATGGTGCGCCTGTGGCGCTCCACGGCGCCGCAGGTGGACAAGGTGGCGCTCAAAGGCTGGTGGGACAACATCGCCGGATGGCGGGGTCGCAAATGCCTCGCCTATCGCAAGTCGAGCGACGTGATCAAGCCTCAGTACGCCGTCGAGCGGCTGTACGAATTGACGAAGGACCGGGAGGTCTATGTCACCACGGAGGTCGGTCAGCACCAGATGTGGGCCGCCCAGTTCTTCAAGTTCGAGGAACCGAACCGGTGGATGACCTCCGGCGGTCTCGGGACCATGGGCTACGGCCTGCCGGCAGCCATCGGGGCGCAGCTCGCGCATCCGAATGCGCTCGTCGTCGACATCGCAGGCGAAGCCTCCATCCTCATGAACATGCAGGAAATGTCGACCGCCCTGCAGTACCGCCTGCCGGTCAAGGTCTTCATCCTTAACAATGAATACATGGGGATGGTGCGCCAGTGGCAGGAATTGCTGCACGGCGGGCGCTATTCGGAGAGCTACTCGCATTCGCTGCCGGATTTCGTGAAGCTGGCCGAGGCCTATGGCGGCGTCGGCATCCGCTGCGACAAGCCGGACGTACTCGACGATGCCATCCGCGAGATGATCGACACGCCCCGACCCGTGATCTTCGACTGCGTGGTCGACAAGAGCGAGAACTGCTTCCCCATGATCCCCTCGGGCAAGGCGCACAACGAGATGATCCTGGGCGACGCGGCCGAGGACATTGGTTCGGTCATCGACGCCAAGGGCAAGATGCTGGTGTGAGGCTGGGCACCGCACCCTTCCCCGCAGGGGGAGGGTGCGCCGCGTGCGCGTCAACCGTGATCGTTTGCGTCACATGCCTTGATTGGACCGGCGCCGGTTGCCGCGGCAGTCTCGGCGCCCCACAGTCGAAACCGGACGAAGGCCCATGAAGCTCGTCATCGCCAACAAGTGCTATTCCTCCTGGTCGCTGCGCCCGTGGCTCGTCATGCGCCACTTCGGCATTCCCTTCGAGGAGGTGAAGGTGCCCTTCGGCCCGACCTTTGACGATCCGGCGTGGAAGGCGGAGATCGCCCGCTATACGCCGGCCGGCAAGGTGCCGGCGCTTGTCGACGGCGACATCGTCGTCTGGGAATCGCTTGCCATCATCGACTATCTCGCTGACATGCATCCCGACCTGCCCATCTGGCCGCGCGAGCGGGCGGCACGGGCCATGGCGCGGTCGCTGGCCGCCGAAATGCATGCCGGTTTCTCAGCGCTGCGCTCGGCCTGCCCGATGAATCTCGGCAAGAAGTATGCTGCCATGGACCTCGGCCCGCAGGTCGCGCGCGACGTGGCACGCGCCGCCTTCGCCTGGCGGGAGGCCCGGGAACGCTTCGGCGCCGAGGGCCCCTTCCTGTTCGGCGCCTTCACGGCAGCCGATGCAATGTATGCGCCGGTCGTCACCCGCCTCGAGACCTATTCCTTCCCCGTCGATGCGGCGACACGCGCCTACATGGACGCGGTGCTCGACCTGCCGGCCTTCCGCGCATGGCGCGAAGATGCGCTGGCCGAGCCCTGGATCGTCGCCGAGGACGAGGTGGACGCCGAGCCCATCGCGAATTATCGCAAGAGTGCGTGAGGACAATCATGCAGCATGTTCAGCCCCCCTTTGCAGGTCCGCCGATGAAGTCTCACTATTCAGATGCTCCCGCTGCCGAGCCCATCGCGCGCCATACGCTCGCGGTGATCGTCGACAACGAGCCGGGCGTGCTGGCGCGCATCGCCGGCCTGTTCTCCGGCCGGGGCTACAACATCGAGAGCCTCACGGTTTCCGAGACCGAGCACGAGAAGCATCTGTCGCGCATCACCATCGTGACGACGGGCACGGCGCACGTTATCGAGCAGATCAAGGCTCAGCTCTCGCGCCTCGTGCCCGTGCACCGGGTGGACGACCTGACGGTCAACGGCGACGCCATCGAGCGCGAGCTGGTGCTCGTGAAGGTAGTGGGCAAGGGCGAAGCTCGCGTGGAGGCGATGCGTCTTGCTCAGGCCTTCGGCGCCCGCACGGTCGATGCGACGCTCTCGTCCTTCATCTTCGAGCTGACGGGGACCAGCGACGAGACCGAGCGTTTCATCAGTCTCATGACGGCCTGCGGGCTGACGGAAGTGGCCCGCACCGGCATCGCGGCCATCGGCCGCGGCGCGGAGTCGATGTGAGACAGGTGCGGCGCGCAGGCTGTGGGAGCTTCAGCCGTCGGGTATGGGCGCGGCCGACATTGGCGGCCGTGCTTGCTGCCGGCTTTTTCACCCTGCCGGCCGCCGCTGGCGAGGCAGGAGGCTTTTGGGGGGAGCAGCGGCGTGGCGCCAATTTCTTCAACAAGGTCGAGACGCGCGCCCGCCTCGATGCTGCAAAGAACTTCGGCGTCGATTTCGTGCGCCTGACCTTCGACAAGTGGCGGGGCGAACGGCGCGACTTCCTCGCCGGCAGTCTCGATGTCTATGCGGGGCTCGTGCCGGCCGATCTGGCGCGGCTCGGGCGGGTTCTCGATGCGGCTGCCGCTGCGGGCGTCAAGGTGGTGCTGACGCCGCTCGGGCTACCGGGCGCCCGCTGGGTGCAACTCAACGGCCGCCGCCACGACGGCCGACTCTGGCGCGACAAGGTCTATTGGGATCAGGCCGCAGCGTACTGGCGCGACATAGCGACGGCCTTCAAGGGCCATCCCGCCCTTGTGGCCTATAACATCGTCAACGAGCCGGTGCCGGAGAATGGCTACCGGCTTCCCGAGGGTGACATTGCCGAACGTGACCGCTGGTGCGCGGCAGCGAAGGGCACGGCGCGCGACCTCGATGCCTTCTATCGTCACATGGTTGCGGCCATCCGCGCCGTCGATGCTACGATACCCATCGTCCTCGACACCGGGTCCTTTGGCCAGCCGGCGGCAGTGCGCTGCCTGACGCCGATCGCAGACGACAATCTCATCTACGCGGTGCATCTCTACGCGCCTTACGATTTCACCAGCCACGAGAACCGGGGACGCTTCACCTATCCTGGCGTGGTGCGGGCCCATGGTCGGGCGGAATACTGGGACAGGGAGAGGCTCGCGAAGCACCTGTCGCCCTTCCTGGAGTGGGCCGAGGCGAAGGACGTGCCGCGCTCGCGCCTGATGGTCGGCGAATTCGGCTGCGTACGCTGGAACAAGGGCTGCGACGCCTATCTTGCCGATGTCGTCTCGCTCGTCGAGGAGGCGGGCCTGCACTGGGCCTTCTACTCCTTTCGTGAGGATGCCTGGGACGGCTACGATTATGAGCTCGGGACCGGGAGCCCGAAGGCCTCCGTCGGCGCCGCGCTGCAGCGACGCGAACAGCCGCGCGGAGCCGAGCGCCGTGAGGCGCTCATGGGGATCCTGCGCAGGGTGCTCGCCGGGCGTTCGTGAACGTCAGCCGGAAAAGCCGCCGTTTGCAAGAAAGGCGGCCTCCTCTTCCGTCGTGGCACGGCCGAGGATGGGGTTGCGATGCGGAAAGCGGCCGAAGCGGGCGATGATGTCACGGTGCTCGACGGCATGGGGCAGGCCCTTCTCGTCGCCCGCCGCCTCGTACAGGGCGACGCAGCGCTCCTGGTCGACGAGGTTCTCAGAATGCATGAACGGCAGATAGAAGAAGCCCTTCAGCTCCGGCGGCACCTTCTGGTCGAAACCCTTGGTCAGCGCCCGGTCGGCGATGGTGCGGGCCAGCGCGTCCGTGGCGAAGGCGCGCGGCGTGCCGCGGAAGAGGTTGCGGGGAAACTGGTCGAGCAGGATGAGCAGGGCGAGGACGCCTTCCGGCGTCTCCTCCCACCGGTTCAGCGCACCGGCGGCCGCTGCCTCGTGGATGGCGAGAAAGCGCGTGCGGATTTCCTCGTCGAAGGCCTCGTCGCGCGTGAACCAGCGCTCGTAGCCGGCCTCGCGCCAGAAGGCGATGACCTCATCGGCATTCGCTGCAACCATGGTGCGACCTCCCTTTCAAATCGTTCCATATTACGGATCGTTAGGACGCATGCCGGAACTCTCTTGATCCCCCGAGCCGGATTTTACTTGACCCACAGCGCTTCTCGGGCTTTACCGCCGTCACAGAAACGTTCCACGACACGACCCGCACCGCGCAGGATGGTGTGGGCCAGCGTGCCATCATAACCACCTTGCCAAGGAAAGGGCCCATCATGCGTGTGTATTACGATCGCGACGCCGATCTCAATCTGATCAAGGGCAAGAAGGTGGCCGTCGTCGGCTATGGCAGCCAGGGCCACGCCCATGCGCTCAACCTGCGCGACAGCGGCGTCAAGGATGTGGCGGTCGCCCTGCGCAAGGGTTCGGGCTCGGCGAAGAAGGCCGAGGCCGAGGGTTTCAAGGTGATGGAGGTGGCCGAGGCCGCCAGGTGGGCCGACGTCATCATGATGCTGACGCCGGATGAGCTGCAGGCCGACATCTACCGCGAGCACCTCGCCGACAACATGAAGAACGGCGCCGCGCTGCTCTTCGCGCACGGCCTCAACGTGCACTTCAACCTCATCGAGCCGCGCGCTGACCTCGACGTGCTCATGGTGGCGCCCAAGGGCCCCGGCCATACCGTGCGCTCGGAATACCAGCGCGGCGGCGGCGTGCCTTCGCTCATCGCCATCCACCAGGACGCCTCTGGCAATGCCCACGATCTCGGCCTCTCCTACGCCAGCGCCATTGGCGGTGGCCGCGCCGGCATCATCGAGACGACCTTCAAGGAAGAGTGCGAGACCGACCTCTTCGGCGAGCAGGTGGTGCTGTGCGGTGGCCTTGTCGAGCTCATCCGCGCCGGCTTCGAGACGCTGGTCGAAGCGGGCTACGCTCCCGAGATGGCCTATTTCGAGTGCCTGCACGAAGTGAAGTTGATCGTCGACCTCATCTACGAGGGCGGTATCGCCAACATGAACTACTCGATCTCCAACACGGCCGAGTACGGCGAGTACGTCACCGGCCCGCGCATCATCACGGCGGAGACGAAGGCCGAGATGAAGCGCGTGCTCACCGACATCCAGTCCGGCAAGTTCACGCGCGACTGGATGCTCGAGAACAAGGTCAACCAGACCTCGTTCAAGGCGACCCGCGCGCGCGTCAATGCTCACCAGATCGAAGAAGTCGGCGAGAAGCTGCGCGCCATGATGCCTTGGATCAAGGCCAAGGCGCTGGTCGACAAGTCCAAGAACTGAGCATCCCGGCCGCCACCGTCGTGGCCGGGCTCATCCCGGCCATCCAAACCTTTCAGCCTGGCGCCGCCAGGCATCCGTGGATACCCCGGGAACAAGCCCCGGCATGACGGTGAAGGGAATTCGTCCACAAAACTGCGCGAGCTGGTTCTGCTTGCGCTCCCCATCAGAGCCCCGGTGCACCGTGCCGGGGCCTTTCTACAGCAGCCTGTGAAAGGCGAAGGCACCGGGGGCAAGCAGGACGAAGGCCCAGACCATGGCGGAGGAGACGTTCGCCATCTGGAAGAGGAACCGGGGCATCGCAAAGATGCCGGCGATGAGGGGGACGACAGCCCGCAGCGGCCCGAAGAAGCGGCCGATGAAGATGCCCCAGGGTCCCCAGCGCATGAAGAAGCGATGGCCGCGCTCCACCATCTGCGGGTGGCGTGACAGGGGCCATACGCGCGTCGCCGCATCCTTGAAATGGAAGCCGATGAGGTAGGACACCCAGTCGCCGAGGCTTGCGCCTGCGGCGGCCGCGAGCCAGATCGGCCAGAATTCGAGGCCGCTGACGCCGATGAGGGCGCCGATGCCGACGAGAATGCCCCAGGCGGGCACCAGCAGCGAAATGAAGGCAAAGGATTCCGCGAAGGCGAGCCCGAACACGATGGCCGGGGCCCACTCGCCATGGTCACGGACGAAGGCCACGGTGCCGGAAACGAAATTGTCAAAGGTCATCAGGGGCCCGGGTGGAAGGAACGGCTCCATATGTCGGGAGGCAACGGGATAGTGCAAGTGGCAGAGGGCAGGCGCCGTCACGGAGCCGCGGCGGTTGCGTCGCAGGCCGTATCGGTTAACGTTTCCTGCTTCGAACGAAGACAAGGAATCGAGGACGCGCGATGACAGGACGGGCATGCACGCTCCGGCACAGGTGAAGGAGGCGGACAGCCCGGCGGTGCGGCTGTCGCAGGTGGCGATCACCTTCGCGCTCAAGGGCGGCGGCACCTACCAGGCTGTACGCGACATCGATCTTACCGTCGGTGCCAGCGAGTTCGTTGCCATCGTCGGGCCGACGGGCTGCGGCAAGTCGACCCTGCTCAACGCGGCGGCCGGGCTGCTCAAGCCCTCGGCGGGCGGGGCGGACATCTTCGGCGAGCGATTGTCGGGGCTCAATGCCCGTGCCGGCTATCTCTTCCAGCAGGACGCGCTGATGCCCTGGAAGACAGCCATCGACAACGTCGCCGTGGCGCTGGAGCCGAAGGGTGTGCCGCGGGCCGAGGCGCTGGCGAGGGGCCGGGAATGGCTCGGCCGTGTCGGCCTGGCCGCCTTTGCCGACCGCTATCCGCACATGCTGTCCGGCGGCCAGCGCAAGCGTGTCGCGCTGGCACAGATGCTGATCCGCAACCCGCAGATCCTGCTGATGGACGAGCCTTTCGGGCCGCTCGACGCACAGACCCGTCAGATCATGGGCAACCTGCTGCTCGACCTGTGGGCGCAGGATCGAAAGGCCGTGATGTTCGTCACGCACGATCTCGAGGAGGCTATCGCGCTGGCGGACCGGGTGGTGGTGATGTCGGCGGGACCCGCGGCCCGCATCGTCGGCGACTATCCCGTCTCCCTGCCGCGGCCGCGCGATATCGCGGAGATCCGCCTGGATCCTGCCTTCCACGCCATCCACAAGGCCATCTGGGCGACCCTGCGTGTCGAGGTTCAAAAGGCCTACGCGCAGGGTGAAGGGGCGAACGCATGAGACGCACGACGCTTCTTGCCATGCAGGTGGGCGTCGGGCTTGCCTTCCTCCTCGTCTGGCATCTCCTCACCGCCGTGCCGGTGAGCGGCGGCAAGCCGCTGTTCGATCCCTTCTTCTTCTCGACGCCGCTCGATGTCCTCGCCCGCACGTGGAAGGATCTCGTCTCGGGCGAATTGTGGTATCATCTCGGTATCACCCTGACCGAGACGGTGCTCGCCTTCACCTTCGGCGCCATCGGCGGCATCGCCTTCGGCTTCCTCTTCGCGCGGCGCGAGATTCTCGCCAGTGTGTTCGACCCCTACATCAAGGCGGCGAACGCCCTGCCACGCGTGGTCCTGGCGCCGATTTTCGCCCTGTGGTTCGGCCTCGGCATCTGGTCGAAGGTGGCGCTCGGCTTCACGCTCGTCTTCTTCATCGTCTTCTTCAACGTCTACCAGGGTGTGCGCGAGGTGAGCCCCGTGGTGCTGGCCAATGCCCGCATGCTGGGCATGAACGAACGGCAGCTCCTGCGCCACGTCTACTGGCCGGCGGCGCTCACCTGGATGTTCTCCTCGCTGCACACCTCTGTCGGTTTTGCGCTCGTCGGAGCCGTCGTCGGCGAATATCTCGGTTCTTCGGCCGGGCTCGGCTACAAGATCCACGAGGCCGAGAGTGTCTTCGACGTCACCGGCGTGTTCTCGGGCATGCTGGTGCTCGCCGTCTTCGTCATCGTCATCGACACCTTCGTCACGGCCATCGAGAAACGGCTCACCGTCTGGCAGCCGGGCACCGGGGCGGCGACGGCGCAGGGGTGATTACGGGACAGAACAACAGGTGGGAGGAAACCAATGACATTCTGGAAGACGATCGCGGCAGCGGCCCTGTTGGCGGTTGCCGGCGGCGCGGCCCATGCGGCCGACGTGGAAAAGCCGAAGCTGACGTTGGGCGTCGGCGGCAAGCCGCTGCTCTACTACCTGCCCCTGACCATCGCTGAGCGGAAGGGCTTCTTCAAGGAGGAGGGGCTCGAGGTCGAAATCAACGATTTCGGCGGCGGCGCCAAGTCGCTGCAGGCGCTCGTCGGCGGGTCGGTGGACGTCGTGACCGGCGCCTATGAGCACACTATCCGCATGCAGGCCAAGGGCCAGGACATCCGCGCCGTCATCGAGCTCGGGCGCTTTCCGGGCATCGTGCTGGCCGTGAAGAAGGAGAAGGCCGACGCCATCAAGTCGCCGGCGGACCTCAAGGGCGCCAAGGTCGGCGTCACGGCGCCCGGCTCGTCCACCAACTTCTTCGTCAACTATCTCATCGCCAAGGCGGGCGGTAATCCGAAGGATGCGGCCTATATCGGCGTCGGCGGCGGCGCGGGCGCGGTTGCGGCCATGAAGAAGGGCGAGATCGAGGCCATCTCGAACCTTGACCCGGTCATCTCCAAGCTCGAGGCGGACGGCGACATCGTGGTCATCGCGGATTCGCGCACGGAGAAGGGCACCAAGGAGATTTTCGGCGGCTCCAATCCGGCCGCCGTCGTCTACCTGAAACAGGACTTCATCGAGGCGAATCCGAAGACGGTGCAGGCGATCGTCAACGCCTTCCACAAGTCGCTGAAGTGGCTGGAGACGGCCAGCACGGACGATATCGTCGCGACCGTTCCGGAGGCGTATTATTTGGGCGACCGGGCGCTCTACGAGCGCGCCGTCGAGGCCTCGCGCGAGACCTATTCGCGCACCGGTATCATCCCGGAGGACGGCATGAAGAGCGCGCTCGGCATGTTGACGCAGTTCGACGAGGAACTCGCCAAGGCCAATGTCGACCTGTCGAAGACCTTCACCGACACCTTCGTGAAGAAGGCCGCCGGCGGCAGCTGAGCCGGGGCGTAGGAGAGGAGGCAGCCATGGACGAAGAGAAGTTCAACATGGCCCTGCGCAAGTTCCTGAAGCAGGTGGGCGTCACGTCGCAGCGCGAGATCGAGCGCGTGGTGCGCGAGGGGGCGGTGCCTGGCGGCCGGCTGAAGCTGCGCATGCAGCTCACGGCCGAGGGCGTGCCGCTCGACCACGTCATCGAGGAGACGATCGAGCTGAAGTGACGGGGCCGCGGCGTGCTTCAACCTGTTGCAAGTCGGGCAAGCCCGACTTGCAATGACAGGCCCGGACAAGGAGCAACCGCTCGATCCATCTCGTGGGCGTGGGGCACTCCTCACGCCTTTTCATTTCTCCTTCGCGTCCTGCGCCGCTAAACCGAGGCTCTGCGCTCGGGAGGGCTCGGGATGAACGTTCTTTCCATTCAGTCGCACGTCGCCTTCGGCCATGTCGGCAATGCCTCGGCCGTCTTTCCCATGCAGCGCCTGGGCGTCGAGGTGTGGCCGATCCATACGGTGCAGTTCTCCAACCACACGGGCTACGGTGCCTGGAAAGGGCGCGTGTTCGACGCGCCGATGATCGAGGAACTCGTCGACGGCATCGCCGAGCGCGGCGTGCTGCCGGTCTGCGATGGCGTCCTGTCCGGCTACATGGGCTCGGCCGACATCGGCAACGGCATCCTCTCAGCCGTCGGGCGGGTGAAGAAAGCCAATGCGGCCGCGCTCTATTGCTGCGATCCGGTCATCGGCGATGTGGGGCGCGGCATCTTCGTGCGGCCGGGCATTCCCGAGTTCATGCGCGAGCACGCCGTGCCGGCGGCCGACATCGTCACGCCGAATCAATTCGAGCTCGACTTCCTCTCCGGCCGCAGCTCGGCGAGGCTCGCCGACGCGAAGGCGGCGGTTTCGGCCGTGCGCGCTGCCGGCCCGCGTGTGGTGTTGGTCACGTCCCTCCATACCGAGGAGACGCCGGCAGACGCCATTGACCTCTTGGCGGCCGACGGGGAAGGCACCTGGCGCGTGCGCACGCCGCGCCTGTCGCTGGGTATCAACGGGGCGGGCGATGCGATCGCGGCGCTGTTCTTCGTCCATTTCCTGCGCAGCCGCTCGGCGGCGAAGGCCCTCGGCGCGGCGGCGGCCTCCGTCTATGGTCTGCTCAAACGGACGCGGGAGGCGGGCTCGCGCGAGATCCTCACCGTCGCGGCGCAGGACGAGTTCGTGACGCCGAGCCACAGTTTTCCGGTGGAGGCCGTCTAGGGGCTTCACACCTCGCGCGGCCGGGCGCCTAATAAGGCGCTGCGGCAGCGTCGCCGGGCGAGGCCGACAGGACGAGGATTTGGGCGGATGCGGCTGCGCGTGGCGACGTTCAATGTCGAGAACCTCATTGCGCGCCACCGCTTCGGCACGGCGGCGCGCATCGAGACGGCGGCCGCCATGTCACTGTTCGAGTTCTCCTCCAAGGAACATCGCGAGGCGGTGGAGCGCTCTGTGGCGGTGGCGCTCGAGGACGACAAGCGGCAGATGACGGCGCTTGCCATCGCCGAGGCTCATGCCGACATCCTGTGCTTGCAGGAGGTGGACAGCCTCTCGGTGCTGGAAGCCTTTTTCGCCAATTACGTGCATCGTCTCGCCGACAAGCGCTACGGCCATTTCCGCCTCAGGCACGGCAATGACGTGCGCGGCATCGATGTGGCCTGCGCCATGCGGCGCGATCTCGTCGCCGGGCCGGGCGCCGTGCGCGCCACCTCGCACGCCGAGCTGACCTTCCGTGATCTCGATGTGTTCGATGACGACCTCGCCGCGATGGGGCGCCTCGAGACGGACCGGCTCTTCCAGCGCGACTGCCTGATGGTCGATGTCGATCTCGGGGAGGCGACGCTCACGCTTTTCGTGTGTCACTTCAAGTCCATGAGCAACGGCCGCGACGACGGGCGCATCGCCACGCGCCCTCTGCGGCGAGCCGAGGCGCGGGCCGTGCGCCGCCTCGTCGAGGCGCGTTTTGGACCCGCCGTCGCCGAGGCGAACTGGCTCGTCATCGGCGATCTCAACGGCTGCGAGGAGACCATCGGTCCCGGTGCCCGCGTGATCGCGGAAGGGGAAAGCGGGCTCGAGCCGCTGACGCACGGCTTTGCCGTCAATCCGCTCGCCGACCTGCCGGCGCACGAGCGGTGGACGCATTTCCGCCGCGCATGGTCGGAGAGCGAGGGGCACATCGTCGAGCGGCACATGCAGCTCGACTACATCCTTCTGTCGCCTGCGCTCGCCGCGGCCAATCCGGCACCCGAGGTCGAGATCGTGCGCCGCGGGCTGCCCTATCGCGTGCCGCTCGACCCGCGGCAGGAAAATCGCTCGCTGGCGGCACTTGCGACCTCCTGCGATCGTTATCCTCGTGTCGGCTGGGACCGGCCGAAGGCGAGCGATCATTGTCCGCTCGTCGTCGGGATCGACCTGCCGGCCCGACGCAACCCGCCGCAAGCATAGGAATTGAGACGATGGGACGCCGCTTCTTCACGCTCGACGTCTTCACCGACACCGCGCTCGGTGGCAATCCGCTCGCCGTCGTGCTCGATGGGCAGGGGCTCGGCGATGCCGGCATGCAGGCCATTGCCAAGGAGTTCAATCTGTCCGAGACGGTCTTCGTGCTGCCGCCCGAGGATGCGCACCATCGTGCCAGCCTGCGCATCTTCACGCCGACGGCGGAACTGCCCTTCGCGGGCCATCCCACCGTCGGCACCGCGGTACTGCTCGGGCTCATCGACCACGGGCCGAGTCCCGGTGCCCTCGCCTTTACGCTCGAGGAGAAGGTGGGCCTCGTCCCCTGCGCCGTCGAGATCGCCGGCAAGGGTAACGGGCGGGCGACCTTCACCTTGCCGCGCCTGCCGGAGCGGCTGAGCGAGCTTGCCTCGCCCGCAGCCCTTGCCGCGGCGCTCGGCCTCGCCGTCGAGGACATCGGTTTCGGCATGCACCAGCCGGCCAAATACTCGGCCGGCGTGCCCTATGCCATCGTGCCGGTGGCGGGGCGGGCGGCGGTCGACCGGGCGCGGCGGCGGGTCTCCGCCTGGGATGCCGCCTTCGGCGACGGGCCACGCGCCAATGCCTTCATCTATTGCCGCGAGCCGGTGGACGCCGGCCATGCCTATTATGCCCGCATGTTCGCGCCGGACCTCGGCATCGGAGAGGATCCGGCGACGGGCTCGGCGGTGGCGGCCTTCGCCGGCGCGGTCATGGACTACGACACGCCGGCGGACGGGGAACACATCCTCGTCATCGAGCAGGGCTATGCCATGGGGCGCCCCTCCCAGATCGAGCTGACGCTGACGGTCGAGGGCGGGACGCTTGTCAAGGCCGCCATCGGCGGCGCGGCCGTCGTCGTCAGCGAGGGAGCGCTGTTCCTGTGATCGAAGAGCCGATGATCCTGCCGCTCGCCGGCGTCGAGGCCTGGTGCGAAGAGGGGGCCTGGCCCTGGGCCGAGGAGCACAGGGCGGCGATCGACGCGCACTGGGCGCGCCGGACGGCCGAGAGCCCGGCGCTCTACAACGGGCGCGTGCTGATCTGCTGCGAACGGCGGGTAGAGGACGGCATCCTCAAGGTGCGCTACCGGGAAAGCGACTATGCGAGCTTCCTCGCCATGCGCGATCTCGACTTTCCTCCCGGCAGCGCGGGCAACTGCTTCGCCATGGCGGCGCTGCAGGCAGCCGACGGACCCTATCTGCTCGGCATCATGGGCGACCATACGGCGAACGCCGGACGCATCTACTTCCCCGCCGGGACGCCGGATCCGGGTGATATCCTGCCCGACCGGCGCGTGGACCTCGCCGGCAGCGTCAGCCGGGAACTCCTCGAGGAGACCGGGCTCGGCGAGGACGATGTCGTCATCGCGGAGACGTGGACAGCCGTGTTTCACGGCGCGCGCACCGCACTGATGCGCCCGGTGCGCTCGCCCCTGCCAGCAGACGTGCTTCGCGCGCAGATTGATGCGTGGCTGGCGCGGCAGGAGCAGCCGGAACTGGCGGGAATGCACGTCGTGCGGGCACCGGCGGACATCGATTCGGAGCGAATGCCCTATTTCACGCAGGTCTTCCTGCAGCATCTGCTGGACGGCCCGCGGTGAGGAAGCGGGCAGCAGGCGGCAGGTTCGAAGCGCAGCCTGCCGCCGGTCGTCCGGCTCAGCGATAGCCGTAGCGCGACTTGGTGGCGGCCAGCATGGCGACCGCGTCGCGGTCGGCGCCGCTCGTGCAGGTGCTCGCGGCCTTGTCCACTTCCGGCGTCATCTTGGCGTAGACGGTGGGGCTGAGATAGCCGGTGTCCACGTCGCGGCGGGTGATCTCGCGGAAGGTGTTGATCTCGCGGGCGCAGGCGCTGTCGCCCGGCAACTGCGGCACGGCCGGGGTGGCGGCGGCCTGCTGTGGCACCGGCGTGCCTCCCGTCGTGTTGCAGGCGGCGAGGGAAAGTGCCAGCACGGTTGCGCCGAAAAGCGTCGGCAGCGCGCGGATCGTCATGTCTCAACCTCTCCATTGTGGTGTGGAATCGCGACACGGCAGCCTTGGCGGGCAATTGGGACGCGTCAATGGCAAGAGCCGGATCGACGGGCCCTGCCGTGCATTCGCCGCTAAAGTGTTGCTTGTCAGCACGGGGTGTCGTCGTTTAGAAGCAATCTGGACATGTCGCCAGCGCATCGGGTGCGCTGGGCGAGCGCGAGGGGAACGGGCCGTGGTCATTTCCGGCTCCAGCATGACGATGGCAGACGTGGCATCCGCCGCCGCATCGTCGCGCGCGCTCGGCGTTCTTCGTCTTTCCGGTCTGCTTCTTCTCCTTAGCCGCCCCTGAGCGCCGGCTGGGCACGCATGCCTGGGCACTCAGGGGACGACGCGAAGATCTCGATCATCGACGAATTTCGACGACGCGCCGGCCGCTGTGCCGTGCTGCCCGAAGAGGACAGTTCACCATGACCCATCCCACGACCGACGCCGATAAGAAGGCGAGCGACCGCGTCATCATCTTCGACACGACGCTGCGCGACGGCGAACAATGCCCCGGCGCCTCCATGACCTTCGAGGAGAAGCTGGAGGTCGCTGAACTCCTCGACACGATGGGAGTGGACGTCATCGAGGCGGGCTTCCCCATCGCCTCGGTCGGCGACTTCGAATCCGTATCGGAGATCGCGCGGCGCACCAAACGCGCCGTGATCGCCGGCCTCGCCCGCGCCATCCCCGGCGACATCGCCCGGGCGGGGGAGGCGGTGCGCCATGCGCAGCGCGGCCGCATCCACACCTTCGTATCGACCTCGCCGATCCACCTCGCCCATCAGATGCGCAAGTCCGAGGAGGAGGTGCTGGAGATCATCGCCGCGACGGTGGCCCAGGCGCGCAACCTCGTCGAGGACGTCGAGTGGTCGGCCATGGACGCGACGCGCACGCCGGTCGAGTACCTGTGCCGCTGCGTGGAGGCCGCCATCAAAGCCGGCGCCACTACCATCAATCTGCCGGATACGGTCGGCTACGCGACGCCCGACGAATACCGCACCATGTTCCGGACCATCCGCGAACGGGTGCCGAATGCCGACAAGGCCATCTTCTCGGTGCATTGCCACGACGACCTCGGCCTCGCGGTCGCCAATTCGCTGGCCGGTGTCGAGGGCGGCGCGCGCCAGGTCGAGTGCACCATCAACGGTCTCGGCGAGCGCGCCGGCAATGCGGCGCTGGAAGAGATCGTCATGGCCATCCGGACGCGCCGTGACATTCTGCCCTACGAGACCGGCATCGACACGACGATGCTGACGCGGGCCTCCAAGCTCGTCTCGGCGGTCACGTCCTTCCCGGTGCAGTACAACAAGGCGATCGTCGGGCGGAACGCCTTCGCGCACGAGAGCGGCATCCACCAGGACGGCATGCTGAAGAACGCCTCGACCTACGAGATCATGACGCCCGAATCCGTCGGCGTGAACAAGACGTCGCTGGTGATGGGCAAGCATTCGGGCCGCCACGCCTTCCGCGAGAAGCTGAAGGCGCTGGGTTACGACCTCGGCGAGAACGCGCTGGAGGATGCCTTCCGCCGCTTCAAGGACCTCGCCGACCGCAAGAAGAACGTCTACGACGAGGACATCGAGGCGCTCGTCGACGAGGAGATCCTGACGGCGCACGACCGCGTCAAGCTGGTGTCGCTGTCAATCATCGCCGGCACGCGCGGCCCGCAGCGGGCGACCATGAAGCTCGACGTCGGCGGCGAGATCCGCACCGAGGAGGCGGAGGGCAACGGCCCGGTCGACGCCACCTTCAACGCCATCAAGGCGCTGGTGCCGCACGAGGCCGTGCTCGACCTCTATCAGGTGCACGCGGTGACCGAGGGCACCGATGCCCAGGCCGAGGTGTCGGTGCGGCTCTCGGCGCAGGGCTCGTCCGTGACCGGCCGGGGCGCCGATCCCGACACGCTGGTCGCCTCGGCGCGCGCCTATCTCGCGGCCCTCAACAAGCTGCTGATGCGCGGCGAGCGGCTGCACGCCCACGCCGCCGAATAAGGAAAGGCGGCCCGGCATTGCCGGGCCGCACCTGTCCCGGCCCGCGGCTATCCACAGCCGCGAGGCCCGTGACGGAAAAATGAACAGGACCTGCTGGACAAGCCCCGCGGTCTTTGCTACTTCCCCGCTCGTTCCGCCGGCAATGGCTGGTGCGGCATGTTGATGGGCGCATAGCTCAGTTGGTAGAGCAGCTGACTCTTAATCAGCGGGTCCTAGGTTCGAGCCCTAGTGCGCCCACCATCAACTCAGTGAAATTGAACCTTTCTGCGATTGTACCGTTCATCGACCGTTTGCCCGGCTGACGTTCCGGCGCGGAGAAGCGGGCGCTGCCGGCCCAATGGGCGACGGAAGGATGTCGTCCGTTCCGCGGCTGCGGCGGCAGGCGATATGACCGGTCCCGTCGCGAGACCAGGTCGCTTCTCCGGGTTACGGGGGAGAGGGCGCGAGACTCTTCCCATCCATGACTGACGGTCAGCAACCGTATCGCTAGCAAAGACAGAGGATCAATCGTCGAGCGCGATCTCACGCAGGGGATCGCCACCGTCGATGAACAGCCGCCCCTGCGGCGACAGGGCCGCGACGAGGCGGCGCCTGATCCTGCGGCCAGCCTCGGGGTAGCGGCCGTCCAGCGCACCGACGCGAATGGCAACCGCGATGTCGTAGGACGCTTCGCCTGGCGCGCGTTCGAATTCCTCGGCCGCCATCTGGCGCAGGCTCAGGCGCCCCGCAGCGATCTCCTCCTGTGAGAGCGCTCGTGCCTGCGCGATGACCTTGGCCGAGCGATCGATCGCCAGCACATGCCCGTCGCCGATGCGTTGCGCGATGGCGCGGGCCATCGCGCCGGGCCCGCAGCCGATTTCCAGTACGCGAAGGCCATTGGACAGTGGAAGGGCATCCACAATGGCGCGCAGGCGCGGCGAGAGTTCCGTCCCCATGCGATGTCCCGGTCGATAGCCCCGTCGGCGGAGGCCGGCAAGCATCATGGAATTCTGGCAAGTGCCCTAGACCGGCGCAAGCCAAGCGCCGGGAGCGCGGCAACGGGCGAGCTGCCGCGCCAGCACAACCCGCGCCTGCATCCCGCGAATGGCGTTCGGCGTCAACATGGTCGATGGTAGGGCAAGGGTTGCGAGCCCGCGCAACAATCGGCCCAAAGAGGCTTCCGCGCCGGCGGCGCGGCCTGGAGGAAACATGACGGCAACGACACCGGGCTCGGGCCCGGCGATCACTCAGGCTTTCGCGTCCGATCTCTTCGCCGGCCGGTCCGTGCTGGTCACGGGTGGCACGAGCGGCATCGGCCTCGGCTGCGCCAGGGCCTTTGCGACTCTTGGCGCGGGCGTCGTCGCGACGGGCGCGACGGCCGCCGAATGCGAGCGTGCCGCGGAGGCTGGCGGGGAGCGGCTCACCTTCGTGCCGCTCGACGTGCGCGACAATGAAGCCATCAGTGGCCTCCTTGCGGGCTTCGAGCGCCTCGACGTGCTGGTGAATGCGGCCGGCGTCATTCGCCGCGATGTCGAGTTCGAGCCCGAGGTCTTCGCCGACGTGGTCGATATCAATCTCAACGGCACGATGCGCATGTGCGCCGGTGCGAAGGCGAAGCTCGCGCAGAGCGGCGGCGCCATCGTCAATGTCGCCTCGATGCTGTCTTTCTTCGGCGGTCCGCGCGTGCCGGCCTACAGTGCCTCCAAGGGTGGCATCGCGCAGCTCACGAAGAGCCTCGCTGCCGCTTGGGCCGCCGACGGCATCCGCGTCAACGCGGTCGCGCCCGGCTGGATCGCGACGCCGCTGACGGAGGCGCTGCAGAAGGATAAGGAGCGCAGCGGCGCCATTCTTTCCCGCACGCCGATGGGGCGCTGGGGCACGCCGGAGGAGGTGGCGGGCGGCGCCGTCTTCCTCGCGTCGCCCGCGGCACGCTTCATCACCGGCGCCATCCTCGCCATCGATGGCGGCTATCTCACGGTCTGATTTCGGGAGGACAAGACATGAACGGGCAAGATCCCGCCGCCAGCGGCATCGATGAGAAGTGGCTGCCCTATCGCCATCCGCAGCCCAGGGAATCGCCGCCGGAGCTCGTCATCCCCAATGCCATTCCCAACGACGAACGCATCTGGGTGCCGGTGGAGGAGAACGTCTGGTTCCGGCCGCTGCTGATGGCCGCCTCGCGCGGCTACTGGATGAACTTGCTCAAGGTGCGCAAGTCGGGTGTGCTCTCGCGCCATCGCCATCCGCAGCCGGTGCACGCCTTCGTGCTGAAGGGCGAGTGGCGCTATCTGGAGCACGACTGGGTGGCGCGCGAGGGCTCCTATGCCTACGAGGCGCCGGGCGAGACGCACACGCTCGTCGTCGACCCGCATGTGGAGGAGATGATCACCCTGTTCCAGGTCAACGGGGCGATGATCTACGTCGATCCGGACGGCAGGACGGTGGGTTATGACGACGTCTTCACGCGCATCGACAAGTGCCGGGCGCATTATTCCAAGAACGGCCTCGGCGCCGACTACATCGACCAGTTCATCCGCTGAGCGGACCGACCACGAGGGAAAAAGCAATGGATTTCGGCATCGCAGGGCGCAACGCCCTCGTCTGTGCGGCGAGCAAGGGTCTCGGCAAGGGCTGCGCCCTTGCTCTGGCCCGCGAAGGCGTCAATGTCACCATCACGGCGCGCACGCCTGCGGATTTGGAGAGGACGGCGGACGAGATCCGCCGCGCCGCGCCGGGCATCAGGGTGCAGACGGTCGCGGGCGATATCGCGACCGCTGAGGGGCGCGAGGCGGCGCTTGCCGCCTGTCCGGCGCCCGACATCCTCGTCAACAATGCCGGCGGTCCGCCGCCCGGCGACTTCCGCGACTGGTCGCGCGAGGACTGGATCAAGGCGCTCGACGCCAATATGTTGACGCCGATCGCGCTCATACAGGCCACGGTCGACGGCATGATGGAGCGCGGTTTCGGCCGCGTGGTCAATATCACCTCGAGCGCGGTGAAGGCACCGATCGACATCCTCGGCCTCTCCAACGGCGCGCGCTCCGGCCTCACAGGCTTCATCGCCGGCTTGTCGCGCAAGACAGTGCGGTACGGCGTTACCATCAATAACCTGCTGCCAGGACCGTTCGAAACAGACAGGCTGCGCGGTACGGCTGCGGCGCGCGCCGCCCAGAGCGGGCGGACGCTGGAAGAGGAGATCGCGGCCATGGCAGCGGCCAATCCGGCCGGGCGCCTCGGCACAGCGGACGAGTTCGGTGCAGCCTGCGCCTTCCTCTGCAGCGTGCACGCCGGCTACATCACCGGCCAGAACTGGCTGATGGACGGCGGTGCCTATCCGGGCACCTTCTGAGCGCTTGCGCCGGGCGGTCGTTACGGAAAGACCGCTGGCGCACGCTGCGACAGGAGGGCGTCGAAATACTCGATGGTGCGGCCGAGGCCGACCTTCATCGGCACTGTAGGGCGCCAGTCGAGCACCTCGTCGGCCAGCGAGATGTCGGGGCGGCGCTGGCGGGGATCATCCGCTGCCGGCGGGCGTCGCACGATATGCGAGCGCGAGCCGGTGAGCGAAATCACGAGTTCCGCCAGTTCCGCCATCGACACCTCCTCCGGATTGCCGAGATTGATGGGGCCGGTGACATTGCCGTCGGTTTCCATCAGTCCGACAAGGCCGCGGATGAGATCATCGACGTAGCAGAGCGAGCGCGTCTGGGTGCCGTCGCCGAAGATCGTCAGATCCTGCCCGGTCAGCGCCTGCACGATGAAGGTGGAGACCACGCGCCCGTCGTTGGGATGCATGCGCGGCCCGTAGGTGTTGAAGATGCGGGCCACCTTGATCGGTACGCCGTGGGCGCGGTGATAATCGAAGAACAGCGTCTCGGCGCAGCGTTTGCCTTCATCATAGCAGGCGCGCGAGCCGATGGGGTTGACATTGCCCCAGTAGCTTTCCCGCTGCGGGTGCTCGGTCGGGTCGCCGTAAACCTCCGAGGTCGAGGCCTGGAGAATCCGGACGCCAAGGCGGCGGGCGAGATCCAGCATGTTGATGGCGCCGAGGACGCTCGTCTTCGTCGTTTCCACCGGCGAAGCCTGATAGTGCAGCGGCGAGGCCGGGCAGGCGAGATTGTAAATCTCGTTCGCCTCGATTTGGACCGGCACGGTCACGTCATGGCGCACGATCTCGAATTTGTCGCTGTGCAGCAGACCTTCGACGTTGCTGCGGTCACCGGTGAAGAAGTTGTCGAGGCAGATGACGTTGTATTTCTTGTGCAGTAGCGCCTCGCAAAGATGCGAGCCGAGGAAGCCTGCACCACCCGTGACGAGGGCCGTGCGCGATGCGCGGGAGGGCAAGCGGTCAGCGATATCGATATGACGCATGGGACGCCCCGTCCGGCCGTGACCGTCGTGCTCGAATTGGGCCCGAACGGAAAGAAGATATCAAGTCAAATTGAATCGGAAGGTGAACGCGGGTGCAACGGCGAGCCGCCGAATTCGGCCGAAAGGCGCGTTACTCTCTTCAACGTGAACGCAGTTCCCGGGACGAGCGGTAACGAATGGACCTGTGCTTGTCGATAAGGCGACCGCTGAAGTTGTTCTGCGTCATTATTCCATTCATGTTAACGATATTCGTCAAAGGTTCAGGATCGCGCGACGGCAAGAACTTTCCGTAGTATCCTGTTTGGAGATCATCTAAACTGTCGTTCTAAGAGCAGGGGCCCGTCCCGTGGGGGATTGGCGTCGGTTCGTATGGCATGATGAGTTGCTTCATGCGGTTGTCGACGTGGAGCGGCGCCCAGAGGGCGACGCTGGGGCAGAAACCGTCGGGAGGTGGCGTGAAGACGCCGTCCTGGCTGGATCGGTTTCTGGCCGCGAGGTGCGGCGGGTACGAAGCGGCCGACCTTGCGGCGCTTGCCGAGGACCTTTCGGAGCGGGGCGTTCGCTGGCCACGAACCGCGCGGGCATGCAAGCGCGGCATGGACATCACCGGCGCGCTCGGCGGCTTGCTGCTGCTGCTGCCCGTCCTCCTCGTCATCGCGCTTCTCATCAAGGCGACGAGCCGGGGGCCGGTCTTCTTCGGCTCGCCGCGCGTCGGCCTTGGCGGCCGACCGTTCTTCATGTTGAAATTCCGGACGATGTACGCTGATAGGGGCGATCCGACGGGCGTGCAACACACCGTTGTCAACGATCCGCGCGTGACGCCGCTCGGATCCGTGCTGCGCCAGCGCAGCCTCGACGAACTGCCCCAACTGATCAACGTGCTGCGGGGCGACATGTCGCTTGTGGGGCCGCGCGCCCATCCCGTCGGTATGCTGGTCAATGGCGAGCGCTACGAAACCGTGGTTCCTGCCTATCCGCTCCGCCATCTGGTGCGGCCCGGCATGACGGGCCTTGCCCAGCTGGCCGGTTGGCGGGGTGCGGTCACCGACCCGACGCACGCCACGCGGCGCGTCATCTGCGATCTTGCCTACATCCGTCGTTATTCCCTCCTGCTCGATCTCGTCATTCTCGTTGTGACGGCCGCGCGGGAGTTCTGGACCGGGTCGGGGACGTGACATGCCGCCGATCCTTCTGGCCGCGGTCGATGTGGAACGAAACCTCTTCTTAGCAGTCGGGCGCGAGACTGGAGCTGCATTCGGGACAATGGTAAGGTCTTGTCGATTCAATCAGAGGCCTGAATGCGCTCCGGCAGGGATATCCTGCCCCAATGTTCCGTTCCCAGAACCGTGGAACGTATCGCCATGCTGATCACCATCGCTCTCGGGGCACTGGTCCTTGGTCTCGTCGCCGGTCGGCGCGGCAAGGCCGTCGCCTGGGCCGGCGGATCCTTTCTCGCCGCGGTCGCAGGCGGCATTGCGGGCGGCGCGTCCGGTGGATGGTCCGGCCTTGCGGCCGGCGCCGGAACGGCCGTCCTTGCCTTCAACGGAGGCCTCATGCTCGTCCTGCTGCTAGAGCTGGCGCATTCGCAGCGCAGCGGTGCTGTGCGCCACGCGGCCGCTGGTGGGCCGGACGACGTTGCCGAGCGTCTCGGCGAGGTTGACATCGCTGCTTCTGCCCTCGCGCGCACCGCCGCGATGATGAAGGAGCGGGAAGGCCGGCGGGCCGGCGAGACGGCTCGCAAATCGATCGGCAAGACAGAGGGCCAAGGTGCCGACAGCCCGATCCGCAAGTCCCGCTGAGGCGGCGCGCGAGCCGCTCGCCGCGCCAAGGATCAAGTTCCTCGGCGCCCCCTTCGATCTTCTGCCCAAGGATGCGGTGCTCCACCGGCTGAAGGCCTGCAGCCCGGCAGACCGCTTCGCCTATGTGGCGACGCCGAATGTCGATCATGTCGTGCGTCTGTCCCGCCAGCCGGACCTGTTGGGCGCCTACGAGGCGGCCTGGATGTGCTGGTGCGACAGCCACCAGATCGAGCGTCTCGGCAAGCTCGTGGGGCTCGACCTGCCTCATCTCAACGGCACCGACGTGATGGAGAGGCTGTTCGCCGAGGTGCTCGTGCCGGGCGACACGCTTGCCGTGGTTGGCGCGAATGCCGCGCTCGGCGAGGCGCTGCAGCAGCATTTTCCACAGTACCGCTGGCACTTCCATGCCCCGCCCATGGGATTGGCCCATAACCCGCTGGCGTGGCGGGCTGCGCTCGATTTCGTGGCGGAGCATCCCGCGCGCTTCGTCTTCCTCGCCGTCGGCTCTCCGCAGTCGGAGCGGCTCGCGCTTGCCATTCTGGAGGAGGGGCGCAGCTGCGGCACGGCCTTCTGCATCGGGGCGGCGCTCGAGTTTCTTGCCGGCCGCAAGCGGCGGGCGCCGGCGCTGATGCAGACGCTCGGGCTCGAATGGCTGCACCGCCTCCTGCAGGAGCCGCGTCGCCTCTGGCGCCGCTATGCCGGTTCGCTCCTGCCCTTGATGCTTCTCTTTCTGCGCGAGGTCAGGGAAAACGGCCTGCGCCGTGCGCAGAAAGTGATTCCGGAACGGCAGGCAAGAAGCTGATTTTTATCGGCTTTGGCGTGGTCGTGCTGGTCCGCTCGCCGGCTTGGCCGCACTGACGATGCCCATGGCGAGGGCGGCGGCGGCGGTCAAGGTGATCGCCTGGTACTGGAGCGCGAAATCGACGAGGCCCTGGACCGCGAGCAGGAGCCAGCTCGTCAGGGCGAAGAGCGCGACGTGCCAGTCGCTCTCGGAGCGGCGCAGCGCGCGGGCGCACATCAGCATGAGCAGCATGACGAGCAGGAGCATGGCCGCCGCGGCCGGCAGGCCGAGCTCGACGGCAAGTTCCAGGTAGATGTTATGGGCCTGAGCCCAGATGAGAAACATCTCCTGCCCCGGCTCGCGCCACGCCGGGAAGACGAGCTGGAAGGTGCCGGCGCCGATGCCGGTGAGCGGCCGGGCCGCGATCATCTCGGCGACCGTGCGGTAGAGCCACAGGCGTGACTGGCCCGATCCACCGTCGGCCTCGATGCGCGCCATCAGATGGGCGCCGCTGACATGCAGGGTCGCCAGCGCCAGGCCGACGAGCATGACGGCGAGGAGCGGGACGATCAGGACAGGCGCGCGCCGGACGCTGACGAGGAGCAGCAGGCCGACGCCCGCCGCAAGGGCCGTTGCGGCCGCGCCGGAGCGCGAGCCGGTGAGGACGATGGCGTTGGCCAGGATGGCGAGCGGCACGAGGAGCAGAAGCAGATAGGCGAGCGAAGTCGCCGACCGCCGCCGGACGGCGCAGATCGCTTCCGCGAGCGCGGCGAGAAGGCCGATGCCGAAATAGGCCGCGGCGGCATTCCGGTTGACGAAGGTGGCGGTCAGCGAATCGCGATAGGCCCATTTCTCGAACCAGAGGATGGTGCTGGACCCCATGAGGTCGAGCACCAGGCCGTAGAGCGCATAGGCGGCGCTCGCCCACATGAGCCAACGCAGGAGGGCCGCGGCGCCGCCCGGGTGCGTGGCGAGCCGCAAGGTCACCCAGAAGACGGCGGCGGCCGTGGCGAAGCGCAGCGCCGCGAGCAGCGTCTGCCAGGGCGCCGCGGTGATGCGGGCCGTCAGCGGCTCGCCAAGGGCCTCCGCAGCCGCCGCCCAGATCGGATCAGCAAGGGGAGAGCCAAGTGCGAGCGGCATCAGCGCCTGCACCAGCATCCAGCCGAGAAGGGCGGTGGCAAGCAGCGCGCTCAGGGCAAGGCCGGTGCGAATCAGGCCATCGAAGCGCGTGGGCGCTGGTCGTAGCAGGGCGACGGCCGCGACGAAGCAGCCCGCAACGACAGCGTTGATGCACCAGAACAGCGGACGGTTCGACGCGAGCGGCAGGGGCAGCAGGCCGAGAAAGATGCCCCAGGCAGCGATGAGAAGGCGTGCGGGGGTGGAGAGGACGGCCTGCGGCGCCGTGATCGTGCGGTCCCCTTCCGGATGGCTGGCAACGCTTGCTGTCATGGCTGTTTGGTCGCCTGCCCGTGATCTTCCCGCGCCGCGATCCTAGTTCAGGTCTGCCGCACCGGTCCATGGCGGGCGGCAGTGTGCCCCTTGCGGCCGAGCAAGGCCGGCCCGACAATGATGCCGGCGGGCGGGCGCGGAGGCGTCCCACGCCGGAGGAGATGCGTTGGGGCAGGCGGGGCCGAGAATCCTCATCGTCATGCGGCGGGTGCCGACCCATGCGCGCGTCGGCAACACGGCCGTTCTCGTCGCGCTGGCCGAAGCGCTGCGGGACCGAGGGGCGCGCGTCGACCTCCTCGTCGTCTCTGCGCGCGCCTTCGGGCGGCGGCCGGCCATGCGCATCGACCTACCCGCTGGCAGCTTCGACCGCCTCCATTGCGCGCAGGCTCTGCGGCTGGGCCGGTGGGTCGTCGCGACGCGGCCCGGCCCGTGGATCGGCGCCATCGGAGCGATCGCCGGGCGGATCCTGCGCAGCGGGCGGGGCTCGCCCGGCGTCTGGCCGGCCACCCTGCCCGTGACGGCCGGGGAGATCGCAACGGTCGAGGCCGAGCTGGCGCGTGCACCATGCCGCGCCGTCATCGCGGACTATGTCTTCCTTGCGCCGCTTGCCCGCCTTGCCATGGCGCATGGCGCGCGCGGCATCGTCTATCTTCATGATCTCATGTCGCTGCGCCACCACCGTTTCGTGGAGCAGGGGCGTTCGCCTGACGTGCCGGCGATGACGCTCGACGAGGAGGTGGGGCTCGTCAGCGGCCTCGATGCCGCCGTGGCGATCCAGGAGGAGGAGGCGCGGCAGCTCTCGGCCCATCCCGCTGCCCCGCCCGTGCTGGTCGCCTCGATGCCGCGCAGGGCGGTGCGTGTTGCGCAGGCGGCCGTCGATCCCGATCGGCTCGTCTTCGTCGGTTCGCACAATCCGGCCAATGTCGATGCCCTCGAATGGTTTTTGGGCGACGTCTGGCCGCGCCTGCAGGGGCGGCGGCCGAAGATTCGCCTCGATGTCGTCGGCGCCATCGGCACGGCTTTCCCCGATCTGCCGCGGGGGGTGGAGCGGCATGGCGCCGTGGCCGATCTTGCACCGTACCTGTCGCGCGCGGCACTCGCCATCGCGCCGCAGCGCATCGGCAGCGGGCTCAACGTCAAGCTCCTCGACTATCTGGCGCACGGCCTGCCAGTGGTGGCGAGCCCGCTTGCGCGCGCCGGCCTGAAGGAGGAGGCCGCGGGCTGCGTGCTCGAGGCCGCGGACGGTGAGGCCTTCGCCATCCGCATCGAGGCGCTCCTGGCTGATGACGGGAAGAGAGCCGCCTGCCGGGCTGCCGCCTTCGCCTATGTCGAGCGTCATCATTCGCCCGAGGCGGTGTATCAAGGCCTCTTCCGCGTCATCGGTCTCGACTGTCGGCCGGTGCCGTCGGACGTCGCGGGGGACTGATCCGTGCATGCGCCCGTGAGCCTCGGCAGCAGCCTCCTCATCTTCGCCAGCGGGCGCCTCGCCGCCGTCGCGCTCGGCTTTGCCTTCCAGCTCCTCGTCGTACGCGTGCTGCCGCTCGCCGATTATGCCGGCTATGCGGTGGCAATGGCGGCAGCCCTCCTGGCGCAGTCGCTCCTGCTCTTTGGCGTGCCGACGGTGCTCGCCTATGAGGCGAGCGCGCGTCATCATGCGGGCGACGGTCCCGGCCTGCGGCGCTTGCTGGGCCGCGTCGCGGCGGTGCGGCTCGGCGTGCTCGCCCTGTTCGCCCTCGTCGCCTTCCTGGCGTCGGCGGGCGGTTTCCCGCCGGCATCGGCCCACGGCGTGCTGATCGCCGCCGCCGTTGTCTGGGCAGCGGGACTTCTCCTCGCGAGCGACGCCGAAAGCATCTGCCAAGTCCTTGGGCAACAACGGCTGAGCCGCGCCGTCGCCGTCGGCGAGCCACTTGTACGGCTCGCTGCCCTCGTGACGGCCGTTGGGCTCGGCTGGCCCGTGGAGGCAGCGACCGTCGTCATGCTTTGCGCCGCGACCGCAGCCCTTGCCGGGCTCGCCCTCGTCGGCGCGGCAGCGGTGGGTGTTGCCCGGCTCGGCGCGATGTCCGGGAGCGGGCAGACGCCGCGGCAGAACCTCGTGGCGCTTGCCGGCGCGAGCTATCTCAGCACGGCCGGCGCCATGGTCATGAGCCCGCCCGCAGTGCGCCTGGCGGTGTCGGGGGCGATGCCGGTCGAACTCCTCGCGGCCTTCTCCTTCATGCAGGGGCTAATGTTGAGCTTCCTGCGCCTGACATCGGGCATTGTGCTGTCGCCCTTCATCGAGCCGGCGGTGATGAGCCATGCGGCGCGTGCCGGCTCGCCGACGCGGATGGCGGCAGCGCTGTCGCTCGTCTTCAAGCTGGATCTTGTCGTCTTTTCCGCGCTTGTCGTCGGTCTTCTTGCCGGCGGACCGGCGGTGCTGGCGCTGCTCGCCGGCGGGCGTTTCGCGGGTCTCGACTGGGTGCTGCCGGTGCTCTTCGTCCTGCCGCCGCTCTACGGCTTCTATCGCAGCCTGGAGACAGCGGCCGCCGTGCTGGCGCGCCGACAGGCCCTTGCCGCCGTCCTGCCCATCGGCCTCTTCTGGCTCGGGATGCTCATCCTGACCGGTCTGGTGATGCCGCTCGCTGCTGCCCTTGTCATCCCGATTCTCGACATCGGCGCGCGTCTGCTCCTGCTCGCGGCGAGCCTCAGGAGGAGCGGCGTGCGCGGCATCTGCGATCTGCCCTTCGTCCTCGTTGTCGCCGCGAGCGCGCTTGTCGTCGGCATGGGCGGGCGCCTGATGGTGGCGGATGCCGTGCCGGCCATGCAAATCCTCGCCGCGGTGCTCGCGGCTCTCCTGCATCTTGCCGTGGTGCTCGGCCGCGCGCGCCGTTTGCCGGCGGCGGAACACGCCATCGTCGCCGCAGCGATGCCGCGACTTCTGCGTTTCCTGCCCGCGTCCGCAGGGCGAGAGGCCGTGCCATGACAGCCGCAGCCGCCGGGCCGACCCTGACCGTTATCGTGACCCGCCTCGGCATCGACGGGGGCATGGACCGGGTCGTCGAGGCGATGGCCGCAGCGCTCGCCGACAGGGGCGGGGAGGATGTGCGGCTCATCTGCGTGACGACGCGGGGCCGCCTCGGCAAGCTCCTGTCGCCCCTTGTCTTCGCCGGTGCGCTCGCGCGCTGCCTTGCTCTCGGCCTCAGCGGCGGGGCGGATGTGGCGCATCTCAATCTCGCCACTCGTGGCAGCGTGCTGCGCAAGGCGTTGATGGAGCGCGTCCTGTCGCTCGTGGGCGTTCCTGTCGTGGTGCATCTGCACGGAGCCAATTTCGACGATTACTACGCCGCCTGCGGCTCCTTCATGCAGGCGGCGATCCGCACCCTGTTCCGCCGTGCGACCTGCGTTGTGGTGCTTGGCAATCACTGGCGGGATTTCGTCACGCGCATCGCCGGGCCGGAGGTGGCGACGGCGATCGTCTACAATGCCGTGCCACGCGTCCCGGCTGCGGCGGAACGTGAGGATGGCGGCGTACATCTCGTCGTGCTTGGCGAGGTCGGCGAGCGCAAGGGCACCGACGTGCTGCTCGACGCGCTGTCCCTGTTGCGCGGGCGCAGCGTTGGTGGCTGGCGCTGCACGATCGCCGGCAACGGAGCTGTGGAGCGCTTTCGCGCGCGGGCGGAAAGCCTCGGCCTGTCGGGGCTCGTCACCTTTCCCGGCTGGCTCGATGCGGGCGCGGCAAAGATGCTGGCGGGGCGGGCCGATATCGTCGTCCTGCCGTCCCGGGCCGAGAACCTGCCGATGAGCATCGTGGAGGCGATGGCGGCGGGCAAGCCGGTTGTGGCGACCCCGGTCGGAGCTGTCCCGGAGATCCTCCATGACGGGGTCGAGGGCCGGCTCGTGCCCGTGGGCGACGCGGGTGCGCTTGCCGATGCGCTCACCGTGCTCATCGGCGACGGGGAGATGCGCCGGCGCATGGGAGAAGCGGCGGCGGTGCGCCATACGGCCGATCTCGACAGCGCGGTCTTCATCGAACGGCTTGTGCAGGTGTGGCGCAGGGCGGCGGGGAGGACGGGATGATCGCGGCGCGACGCGCACGATGGTCGGGGATGTTTTCGGCGCGCCGCCGGCTGCGCACCGTCAGCCTCGGCGCTGCGGCAGTGCCGGAGGGGCTGCGCGTCTATTGCGTCGGCGATGTCCACGGGCGGGCGGATCTGCTCGCCCGCGTGCTTGCCGCCATCGCGGAGGACACACGAGGCCATGGCGGAGAGGTGGCGCTGGTGACGCTCGGGGACTATGTCGACCGGGGGCCGGACTCGGCGCAGGTGCTTGAGATGCTGGCGGCCGGGCCGCTACCGGGCGCCGCCTTCCATCCGCTCATCGGCAACCATGAGGTCATGCTCCTTTCCGCGCTGATGGGCAGCGGCGATGCCATGGCCTGGCTGACGAACGGCGGCGACGCGACGCTCGCATCCTACGGTATCGATTGGCGCAACCTCGCGCCAGAGCGCGGCTTTCCGGAACTGCCAGATGTCCTGCGGCGGCACATGCCGCAGGGTCATGTCGATTTCCTGCGACGCTGCGCGCTGACGCATGTCGTCGGCGACTATCTCTTCGTGCATGCTGGCATCAGGCCGGGGGTGCCACTCGCGCAGCAGCGTCCGGAGGATCTCGTCGGCATCCGCCGGCCGTTCCTGGATGCGGCAGAGGTCTACGAGAAGGTTGTCGTTCACGGCCATACGATCGTCGCGGCGCCCGAGGTCTGTCGGAACCGCATCGGAATCGACACAGGAGCCTTCGCCTCGGACGTGCTGTCGTGCCTGTGCCTCGAGGGGCGGGGGTATCGTTTTCTCACGTCATAGGCAGTCGTCGTGCGCGTTGTCGCCCGCCCCTTCAGCGTGCTAGCCTTTTTGCTGTCAGTTGTCCCGTTCGGGGATAAGGAGAGCTCATGGCGTTCGTGCGTCTTCCGCATTCGCCGCGCAACGCCATCTCCGCTGCGCTCTTCCGAAAGCCGATACCCTGGTCGACGAGTCCCGTGCCGCCCCGCGACGGGGCGACCGGCCGGGAGGAGGGGCACCCTTGAACGAGTTCGATCTCCAGTCGCTTACGGGCCTGCTGCGTCGCCAGCGATTCACCATCGCCGTCACGGTCATCGCCGTTCTGGGGCTCGTCATCCTTGCACTGTCGCAGATCCCCTCGCGCTATTCCGCGACGACGCTCGTCATGATCGACCCGCGGGAGCAGAGGCTGGTCAGCCTCGACAACGTTACGCCCGCTCCGCCCAATATCGGCGCCGTCGACGGCGAGGTGGAGATCATGGCCTCGCCGGTGATCGCGCGGCGCGTCATCGCCCGGCTCAACCTGCAGGACGACGAGGAATTTAACCGGCCGGATCTTCTAACCCAGATCGCCGCGGGATTGTGGCCGGCCGCCGTCGATGGGTCCGAGGGGCAGGCGCAGCCGGGACAGCCCCTTCCGCCGCGCGTCGAGCGGCGCATCATCGACCGGCTGGCGCGGCGCGTCGACATCGCCCGCCGCGGCGTCACCTCGATCATCGCCATCGAAGCCTCCTCGCGCGATCCGGACAAGGCGGCCCGCATCGCCAATGCCTATGCCCAGGCCTATATTGAAGACCAGATCGCGAGCCGGCTGCGGCTCGTGGCGAATGCGGAGCGCGTTCTCGCCAGCCGCGTGACCGACCTCGGCGAGGAACTGCGGCGGGCCGAAGCCGAACTCGACCGATTCACGCTGGAGCAGGCGATGGAGCGGATGGGGGAGGACGGCCGCAACCGCCTGGTTTCGCTCCGGACGGCTCTCGAGGAGGACATTGCCGCACGGACTGATGCGCTCGCGCGGCTGCGAACGCTCGAGCCCCTGGTGCAAGACGCAGACACCACCGGCATCGCAAGGGCCTTGGCAGGGGGCGAGAGCGATGCCCTCACCGAGGAGCGCCGGGAGATCGAGCGGCAACTGTCGGCCGGAAGGTTGCCGCCGGCGCGGGTTACAGCCCTGCGCACACGCATCGCTGCCATCGATGCCCGGATCGTGGCGCTCGGCCGTGCCCGCACCGAGGAACTGCAGCGCGCGGCCGATGCGTCCGAGCAGCGCGCACAGCAGGTGCGCCGCGACCTCGACATGCTCGTCAACACGTCAGACCTGCCGGCTGATGCGTCGGTCCAGCTCTACAAGCTGCGCGAAGAGGTGGCGGCGAACCGCGCGCTCTATCAGAACTACCTCGGTCGCCTTAGACAGGTGAGCCAGCAGCGTGGCCTCGTGCTGGCGGACAGCCGCATCGTCGCCGAGGCGATGGCCGCGGTGCGGCCGAGCTTTCCGCCGACGTTGCCGATCCTCGTCGCCTCGCTGTTCCTCGCCTTCGGTGCGGGTTTCGGTATCGCCTGGGTTCGCGACACCTTTGGACGCGGCTTCCTCAAGGCGGACGAGGTCGAGGAGGCGACGGGGCTCGACGTCGTCGCAAGCCTGCCGCAGGTCGAGTCGGCCAGAGCCGCCGTGCCAGTGCAGGACAAGGTGGTGCGCGAGCCCGGCTCGGGCTACGCCGAGGCGATCCGCCGCCTGCGCCTGGGGCTCGACATCCTGATGAGCGCCGGCGAAGGCGAGGCGGGGGGAAAGGTCGTGCTCGTCACCTCGACGAAGCCGGGGGAGGGCAAGTCCGTCACGGCCGTCGCACTCGGCCGGGCGGCGGCTCTGGCAGGCCGCAGAACGCTCCTCATCGACTGCGACCTGCGCAAGCCGAGTGTGCATCGCCTGCTCAAGGTCGACGTCAAGACGGGCCTTGTCGACATCCTCGCCGACCGGGCCACGACTGCCCATGTCAACGATGTGCGGGTCATAGACCCGCTCAGCGACATGTCGGCCTTTATCAGCGGCGATGCCCAGTTCTTCCCGGCCGAGAGCATCCTCGATTCAGCCCGTTTCCGGGCGTTGCTCGAGGGTTGCCGCAAGGCCTTCGACGTCATCATTCTCGATGCGCCACCGCTGGCCGTCGTCTCCGATCCGTTGCTGCTCGCCGTCTATGCCGACGTGGTGCTCTATGTCGTGCACTGGAAGACGACGACGCAGCGCGAGGTGCTGCAGAGCCTCAAGGAACTTCGCCGGGTCAAGGGCGAGACGGTCTATGTCGCGCTCAACGGGGTCGCTGCGGCATCGGGGGAGGGAAGCTACTATCCCTATGCAGCCAAAGGTCGAAAGCCGGGCGGGAGCGCGTGAGGCCCGCCCGGCGCCAGATCAGACGTTGTGCCAGACCCACATCTGCGTCGGTGACTGTACCTTTTCCCAGGAATAGGACGTGCTGCGCCAGGGCTTGACCTCCTGAACGAGGTTATCGAGGGCATAGTCGCCCCTGTCGGTGCGCACCAGCAGCACGGCGTGCTGCTGGCCCCACGACGTGCGCACAAGCGCGATGAGAAGGGCGCTGGAGGGCCAGCCCTGCGCGAGCAGGCGCTGGCGCTTGGTCAGAGCGAAATCCTCGCAGTCGCCCGACGCACCGCCAATGCTCCACTTGTCCGCGACGCCGAGCCGGTTGATGTCCTCGACAGCGCGCATGCTGCGGTTGACCGCGGCGTTGACGGCCACCATCTGCTGCAGCCTCTTGCGCGACAGGACCACCTGACCGTCGCGTGTGACATCCGCCTGGCCCTTGCGCGGGCGACAGACGGACGGCTGGGCGATGCAAAGTTCGTAATAGCCCTGGGGGATCGGCACGGACATTCCGAGGTGGATGTGCGTCGAAGTGCCGAGCCCAACCTCCTCGAGCGGGTCGACAGAGGGGGCGGTCATGGCTGGGGCCGCAGACATGCACAGCATTGCGGCTGCGGCAATGGCAAGCTCTTTGGTCTTCATGGTGGGACGCCTCTTATTGTTTCGAATGCGGCAATTCTGCGTCCCTTCTTATAAATATCCCCTGCTGATAAAAGCGCAATTGTACGTATTCATTGTCGAAGATTATCGTCCTAATCTTAATTCAACTTATGGTAAAATTTGAAGTAACTGTTAACCATAGGGTTTTATGGGTTTGGTGGTTGCCTTTGATCGAGGCGCGCGGCGTTCAATCGTTCAGTGGCGAGGTATTCTCTACCTTGCGGGGCCCCGGCTCCGGCCTCAGTGCGCCGATGGGCGTGCGGCATGACGGCCGCGCGTGTCCTCGCGCGGCGTCGCCGATCCAAGGGGATATCGAGGGCAGCATTCCTGCCCTGGCCCTCGAATCCTGGACGATTTTCTGCGGGAAGGGGCAGGCGGGCTGCCCGGCCTCATGCCGGGGCTGCGTTCCCCTTTGGGGGCTCCAGCCACAGCCGTGCAGACCGGCGGAGCAATGTCGCAAGGAGGGGAAAGGCTGCCGCTGGGGCCGCGCTCAGGAGCAATTTGTCCGGGCGGGGCGGACGGTTGGATGCAAAACAAAACCCGCAGAAGGTCTGCGGGTTTTCAGATGAAACTGCCGAACGCTGTCTCGTCTACGCTTCTTCTTCTGCCGGCTTAGCCGCTGCTGCTCGAGTTGTCAGCAAGCGGAGAGGGCGCGTCAATCGCGGCAGGCCGATCGGCAACCACGGCGACGAATCCGACGGGGCACTGGCCGCCGCGCTCGAGCACGAAAGCCGGAGCCGTGTTTGGCGGAACAGGCTGGCACACGATGGCCTGGAACGGGCCGAGGTTGATCGTCGGAGCCTGCTGGGCACCGGCCGGGACGAAAGACAAGGCATAAGCACCTGCTGCGGCCAAGGCCGCCAAGGTGTAACGAGACCGAATGAGCGGTAACATGGCCGCGCCCCTCCATTAGAGATCGGTAAAAATTTATCAGTTTTTTAGTAAAAGAGAAAGCGGCCTTATTGACCGTAGTCTGCAGGGTCAGTTGCCGCCAGCCGCCCGGCAGGCCATCAGGATGGCCCCTTCGGTCGCGTCGGCCGCCGCCGGGACGATCCTGTCAGTGACATAGGGCGGCAGCCAGGGCCTCAACGCGCCGGCGACGCCGCCCATGAGGCACAGTCGTGGAGCGCCAGCGGAAAGAAGGCGCTCGGCGATGCGGGTGACATCACGCGCGGCTGTCTCCACGAGGCTTATGGCCAAGGGATCACGCTGGTTCGCATAATCGAAGACGAGTGGCGCCAGGCGCGCGAAATCGGCCGGACGGGCAGAGCGCGCCCAGTCGATGATCATCTCGGGATTGCGGCCGAAGCCGTCGAGCAGCGTCTCTGCCAGCGCGGTCATCGTCGCCCGCCCGTCATGGGCCCAGAGCGCCCGCCTGATCGCCTCGCGGCCGATTGCTAGCCCGCTGCCTTCGTCGGAAATCTCGGCCCCCCAGCCACCCACGTAGGTTCGCTCCCCGTTGACGATCGACAGGCCGCAGGAGCCGGTGCCGACGATGAGGATGGCCCCGTTCTCGCCACCGAAAGCGCCGAGCCAAGCGGCATAGGCATCCGTATCGAGCGAGATCGAGCGGAAGGGCAGCCGGCTCGCCAGGAACTGCTCGCGGGCGGAGGTCTGCGCCGCCCCGGCGAGGCCGAAGCCGGCGTGGATGAGCGATGTCGTCTCGCGTGGAAGGCCGGCGCGGTCGAGGATCGCGTGGCAGCCGGCGAGGATGGCGCGGGCTACCGTCTCAGGATCGAAACGGATATTGGAAGGCCCTCCGCTCGCCTCGCCGACGAGGGCGCCGTCGCCGGAGCGCAGGCGCAGGCGGCACTGGGTGCCCCCGCCGTCGACGCCGAGAAGGAAGGTGTCTGCTGCGCCCGATACGAACATTGCGCAAGTATAGACGGATTCGGGCGCGGCGCAGGAAGCGGCGTTGCGGCGCAGGCTGCCGTCGGACGGTCAGGCGCCCTTCCTGCGGGCATTGGGGAAGAAGAGCTGCTCGCCCTCGATCCTGTAGGCGGCGATGGCCGCCTGGCCCTCGGGCGAGATGACCCAGTTGATGAAGGTGCGGGCTTCCTTTTCCTTCACATGCGCGTGGCGCGCCGGATTGACGAGGATGATGCCGTATTGGTTGAAGAGCCGGTTGTCGCCCTCGACGAGGAGAGTGAGATCGCCGCGGTTCTTGAAGCTCAGCCACGTGCCGCGATCGGCGAGGATGTAGGCGTCCATGGCGGCCGCGGTGTTAAGGGCGGGCCCCATGCCCGAGCCCGTCTCGCGATACCAGTTGCCGTCGGCCTTGGGATGGAGCGCCGCGCGTTGCCAAAGGTCGAGCTCGGCCTGGTGCGTGCCGCTGTCGTCGCCGCGCGAGACGAAGGGCGCCTTCTTGCGGGCGATGGCCTGCAGCGCCTTGACGGCATCGCGACTACCCTTGACGCCGGCCGGGTCACTCTTCGGCCCCACGAGGACGAAGTCGTTGTACATGACGTCGGAGCGGCCAACGCCGAAGCCCTTGGCAACAAAGTCCTCCTCCGCGCTTCTGGCGTGGACGAAGACCAGGTCGGCATCGCCGCGCTCGCCGATCTTCAGCGCCTGGCCGGTGCCGACCGCGACGACGCGCACCTCGATGCCGGTCTTCCCGGTGAACTGCGGCAGGAGATGCTTGAAGAGGCCGGATTGCTCGGTGGAGGTCGTGGAGGCGACGGTGATGAAGGGCCTTTCCGCCGTCTGCGCCCCGGCCGGGGCCGCAAATCCCCAGATTGCTGCGCCCACGGCCGCGGCGATGACGGCGCGGCGGGTCGTTTCGAACAGCCTCATTGTCATCGCCGGCCCAATCGTTCAGGCCACGAGGTCGCCGCGCAGGAAGGCGGCCGCCTGCGGCGTGCGCGGGTGCTCGAAGAATTCCCCAGCGGGGGTATGCTCCATGAGCCGGCCGCGGCAGAGAAACAGCACCTCTTCGGCGAGGCGTCGGGCCTGGCCGAGATCGTGCGTCGTCATGATGATCTTGGTGCCGGCGGCGTCGATGGCGCGGATGGCGTCCTCGATCGCGCGGGAGGCGCCGGGATCGAGGCTGGCCGTCGGCTCGTCGAGGAAAAGCACGTCCGGCTCAAGGGCGGCCGCCCGCGCAATCGCGAGGCGCTGCTGCTCTCCACCGGAGAGCACGCGCGCCGGCCGCTTGGCGACATGGGCGAGACCGACGCTCGCGAGCGCTTCGCGGGCACGCGCATCGCGCTCGCCGCGCTCGAGGCGGCCTTGCAGCGCCAGGGCATAGGTGATGTTGGCGAGGGCCGAGCGGCGCAGCAGCACCGGCCGCTGGAAGACCATCGCCTGCCGCCCGGCGGTGTCGTGGCGTCCGAAGGCGTCGGCGCCGGCCCAGCGCACCGCGCCGTCGGTCGGCGCGACCAGGCCGTGGCACAGGCGCAGCAGCAGGCTCTTGCCGGCGCCGTTGGGGCCAAGGACGACGGTGCGGCTCGACGAACCAATGGTGACCGAGATGCCGTCGATGAGTGTCTCGCCGCCGCGCGCATAGGTCACCCGGTCGAGGCTGAGGGGAAGGATGGTGGCCCGGGCATGCATCGGCGGCCTCATCCCGCGGCGCGGCGGGCCGTGGCGCCAAGCATGTGGGCCGCGGCGTTGATGGCGAGCACGATGACGAGCAACACGATGCCGAGGCCGAGGGCAAGGGGCAGGTCGCCCTTGCTCGTCTCGAGCGCGATGGCCGTCGTCATGGTGCGCGTGACGCCGTCGATGTTGCCGCCCACGACGAGGATGGCGCCGACCTCCGCCATGGCGCGGCCGAGCCCGGCAAGGATCGCCGTGACGAGGCTGGAGCGCGCGTCCCACAGAAGCGTCGGCACGGCCCGCAGTCGGCCGGCCCCGAGGGAGGTGAGTTGCTCGCAGTATTCCGCCCAGAGGTCGGTGACCACCTGCCGGGTCAGCGCCGCGATGATCGGGATCACCAGCAGGGTCTGGGCGATCACCATGGCCGTCGGGGTGAACAGCAGGCCGTACGGGCCGAGGGGACCGGCGCGGGAGAGGAGAAGATAGACGAAGAGACCTGCAACCACCGGCGGCAGGCCCATCAGGGCATCGATGACGACGATGACGGGACCGCGACCGGGAAATCGGACGAGCGCCAGGACCGCGCCGAGCGGCAGACCGACCACGGCGGCACAGAAGACGGCGGTAAGGCTGACCTTCAGCGAGAGGGCGACAATCTCGACGAGGGCTGTGTCACCCGTGACGATCAGCCGCCACGCCGCCGCCAATGCTTCATCTAAACCCTGCAATCTGGCCTCTCATCCGGCCACGGTCGCTCCCGCGCGACCGTGCCTCAAGTGCCATGATGCACAGTCGTGCCTTGAAACCGATATGATATCTGCGGCATATCGGGGATAGGCGGCACCTATCCCCCTCCGGTATCGGCACGAGCTGGGCCGGTCTCGGGAAGGGAGGAATCACTCCTCTGGTGCGTCGCGCATCATGGCACGCAGCCCGGCGACTTCGCCGGCGATGGACTGCCGCGCCTTGCGCTCCATCTCCTCATAGAGGACGAGGACGCGCAGGCCCGCGTCGGTGAGGCGCGCGCCGCCGCCGCCGGAGCCGCCCTTGGCGGCATCGACGAGCGGCTCGCGGAAGCAGGTGTTCATGGTACGCACCAGGAGCCAGCTGCGCCGGTAGCTCATGTTCATGCGCCGGCCGGCTGCGGCGATCGAGCCTGTCTCGCGGATGCCGCGTAGCAGCTCGGCCTTGCCGGGGCCGATGGCGATGGACGGGCCCAGCAGGAGGCGCAGGCGGACCTCGACTTGGCTCTCCATGGCGCTGCGGCAGCCTCCCGTTCGGAAATCGAGGCGATCATACGGCGACGAGCGGCGCTTTCACCTGCGGGCCGCGATCGAGCCAGGCTGGCACCGGCAGGCCCTTCTCGCGCAGAAAGTTGGGGTTGAACAGCTTCGACTGATAGCGCGTGCCATAATCGCATAGCACCGTCACGATGGTATGGCCCGGGCCGAGATGCCGGGCAAGGCGAATGGCGCCGGCGACATTGATGCCGGACGAGCCACCGAGGCACAGGCCCTCATGCTCCAGCAGCTCGAAGACGAGGGGAATGGCCTCCTCGTCCGGGATCTGGAAGGCGACGTCGACGGGCGCCCCTTCGATGTTCTTGGTGATACGGCCCTGGCCGATGCCCTCGGTGATGGACGAACCCTCGGCCTTGAGGCTGCCGTGGGCGTAGTAGTGGTAGAGGGCGGCGCCCATGGGATCGGCAAGGCCGACGGTGATCTTCGGGTTGCGCTCCTTCAGCGCCATGGCGACGCCGGCGAGCGTGCCGCCGGTGCCGACGGCGCAGATGAAGCCGTCGACCTTGCCGCCCGTCGCGTCCCAGATTTCGGGGCCCGTAGTCTCGATATGCGCCTGCCGGTTGGCGACATTGTCGAACTGGTTGGCCCAGATCGCGCCCCGGGGATCGCTCGCCGCGATCTCCTCGGCGAGGCGGCCGGAGACCTTCACGTAGTTGTTGGGGTTGGCATAGGGGACGGCCGGCACCTCGACGAGTTCGGCCCCAAGGAGGCGAAGCGTGTCCTTCTTCTCCTGCGACTGGGTGTCGGGAATGACGATGACGGTGCGGAAGCCCATCGCATTGCCGACAAGCGCGAGGCCGATGCCCGTGTTACCGGCCGTGCCCTCGACGATGGTGCCGCCGGGCTTCAGGGTGCCTTTCGCCACCGCGTCCTTGATGATGAACAGCGCCGCCCGGTCCTTGACGGACTGGCCGGGGTTCATGAACTCGGCCTTGCCGAGAATCTCGCAGCCCGTCATCTCGGAGGCCCGCGCGAGGCGGATGAGAGGGGTGTTGCCGATGGCTTCGACGACACTAGGCTTGATGCTCATGGGCAGGCTCCGTTGCAGCTCATCACCGGCTGCTGCAGGCATTAAGGCATGGCGGATGAATTGTCCAACGACGCCGCGGCGGCCGCTTCAAAGCACGTTTTTCGACGGGTTTTAGTCGCCGCCGATATGGTTGACGCGGTCAGCGCCTTGCCCGAAGAATCGTCCAGCAGGAGGAGCCGATGGGCCGGCTGACCACACATGTGCTCGATACCGCCGCCGGCCGCCCGGCCGCCGGCATTCGCATCGAGCTCTTCCGGATCGAGGCGGACGGGACACGGACGCCGGTCACCGAGGCCGTGACGAATGGCGACGGGCGGACCGATGCGCCGCTCCTCGCAGCGGCCGACTACCGGCCCGGGCGCTACGAACTCGTATTCCACGTGGGTGCCTATTTCCGGCGCGACGGGCGCGGCGGGACGGATCTGCCTTTCCTTGATGATGTGCCGTTGCGGTGCGGCCTTGCCGAGCCCGACGGCCATTACCACGTGCCACTGCTCGTTTCTCCCTGGAGCTATGCCACCTACCGCGGCAGCTGATGCAGTCGATCCCCGCGGATCGGGCGGGCCCAAGTTTTTTTGAAGAGGGAGTTGATGTCATGGGATTGTTCAGCTTCATCAAGGAAGCCGGAGAGAAGCTCTTCGGCGCAAGCGAGGCGAAGGCCGCGACGCCCGAAGAACTGAAGAAGGAAGTCGCCAAGCACGGCCTCAAGGTCGACGGGCTCGACATCGCCGTATCCGGCGACACCGTGAAGGTGTCCGGCAAGACCCTGTCGACGGAGGAGGCCGAGAAGGTCATCCTGGCGCTCGGCAACACTGTCGGCGTCGCGGCAGTGGACGATGCGCTCATCGTGGAGCAGGAAGCGCCCAAGGCGACGATGTACACCGTGGTGAAGGGCGACACGCTGTGGAAGATCGCCGAAAGCCATTACGGCAAGGGCAACGGCGCCAAGCACACCGTGATCTTCGAGGCCAACCGGCCGATGCTGACCCATCCCGATAAGATCTATCCGGGCCAGGTATTGCGCATTCCGCCGATCTCGTAACGTCTTGGCACCTGTCTTGCGGCACGGTCGGGAGACAGGTCGCTCCCGTATCACCGCTCTTGTCTTGTCCGCCGGGAGGCGACAATCTCCGCGTCCGCCTCCGAATCTCCGGAGGTGGAAGGGCGCGACGGCGAGGGCAGGACATGACGACGGTGATTGACCTCGATCGCGAGACCGTGGCGGCGGGACTTGCCGACGGCTCGCTCGTGCTCGTCGATGTGCGCGAGCCGCATGAATTTGCCGCCGGGCACATTCCCGGCAGCGTTTCCCTGCCGCTTTCCAGCTTCGATCCCGGCGCTCTTGCCGCCTATGCGGGACGTCGAATCGTGTTTTCCTGCGCGGCGGGTGTGCGCTCCCAGCAGGCCCTGATGCTGAGCCGGGCAGCAGGCCTTGATCTGTCCGAGCACTATCGCGGCGGCTTCAAGGACTGGATCGCGAGCGGCGGTCCAGTCGAAGGCTAGGCTTTCGCACCTTGACGGAGGCCGCCCCGGTTCAGAGGAAAATATCCTCACCGGCGGGAACGCACTATCATCAGCACGATAGCGGTTTTTCGCCCTGAATGGAATCAAGAGCCTCCACGGCCGTTTGCTGCGCGAATGAGGCTGCCGCGCGGCGGAAAGACGGTCTTCGCGCCATCATTTCGGTGTTGCATTGAAGCAACCATGGCAATTCGGTGGCGAATGTTGCATCTGCTGCCCTTGTTATCCCGGGGCGTGCACTCGATATAGGCTCCTGCCAAACGTCCTTGAGCGGTAGCGTCTCTTTCTCCCCTTGCTGAACTGGTGGATTTCCATGCGCGCGATGCGTCCCCTTTTCCTTTCGCTCATCGTCGCTGGGCTGGCGGCATGTTCCGACACCGGCGGGCAGCAGGCCGGGCAGGGCGCTCCACCGCCTCCCCCGGTGACGGTCGCCAAGCCGGTCGTGAAGGAAGTTGTCGAGCGCGACGACTTCACGGGCCGTTTCGCAGCGGTCGACATGGTTGAGGTGCGCTCGCGCGTCTCGGGCTATCTCGAGCGCGTGGACTTCGAGGACGGCGCCAATGTCAAGGCCGGCGACGTGCTCTTCGTCATCGACCGGCGGCAGTACAAGGCCGCGCTCGACCAGGCTCAGGCAACCCTCGTGTCCGCCCAGGCGCGGCTCAACTTCGCCGAGAGCGATCTGGAGCGCGCCGAATCACTGCGCCGCACGGGCAACATCTCCGACCAGTTGCTCGACCAGCGGCGCCAGAACTTTCTCACTGCCAAGGCCGAACTCGACCGGGCTCAGGCGGCGATGCAGGAGGCGAGCCTCAACTACGAGTTCAGCGAGGTCAAGGCACCGATCTCGGGCCGCATCAGCCGTCGCTTTGTCAGCGTCGGCAATCTCGTCAACGCCAATGACACGCTGCTGACCACCATCGTCAGCCTCGATCCGATCTACTTCTATTTCGACGTCGATGAGCGCTCGTTCCTGGCGTACAACCGTGTTTTCAACCTCGATGCGTCCAACGGCTCGGGCGAGCCGGTCGCGGTCCAGATCGCGCTGACGGACGAGACGAAGCCGGCTCGCGAGGGCAAGCTCGACTTCGTCGACAACCGGCTCGACGAGGCGAGCGGCACCATGCGCCTGCGCGCCATCGTGCCGAATGCGGAGCTGTTCATCACGCCGGGCCTCTTCGGCCGCGTCTCGGTGCCCGGCTCGCCGCCCTATCAGGGCGTGCTCGTGCCCGACGAGGCGATTGCCACCGACCAGGAGCGCCGGCTCGTCTGGGTTGTCGGCGAGGACAACACGGTCAAGGCGCAGCTCGTGCGCCCCGGTCCGCGCATCGACGGCTACCGCCTGATCCGGGAGGGCCTGAAGGGCGACGAGACCATCGTCGTCAACGGCCTTCAGCGCGTGCGTCCCGGCGCGGCGGTCGCGCCCGAGATGACGACGCTGCCGCCGACGCGCTGACGTTCCCTCTTGACGCCGCGGCCGCCGGCACGGCCGCCCGCATTCCCGCTGGAGTTCTCCGCGATGAAGTTCCCGCATTTCTTCGTCGACCGGCCGATTTTTGCCTCCGTGCTGTCGATCGTGACGCTGCTCGTCGGCTTCATCGCCTACGCCAACCTGCCGGTTGCGCAATATCCCGACATCGCCCCGCCGACCATCGTCGTCAGCGCGCAATATCCAGGCGCCGACGCCAAGACAGTCGCCGAGACGGTGGCGACGCCGATCGAGCAGGAGGTCAACGGCGTCGAGGGCATGCTCTACATGTCCTCGTATTCGACGGCCGACGGGACGATGCAGCTCACGATCACCTTCGACATCGGCACCGATCTCGACCAGGCGAACGTGCTCGTGCAGAACCGCGTGTCCGTCGCGCTGCCGCGGCTGCCGGAAGAGGTGCGCCAGCTCGGCGTGACGACGCGCAAGAGCTCGCCGAACTTCCTCATGGTTGTGCACCTCCTGTCGCCGGACAACACCTTCGACGAACTCTATCTCTCGAATTACGCCCTCATCCGGGTGCGTGACCAGCTTCTGCGCCTCGAAGGTGTCGGCGACATTACCGTCTTCGGCGTGCGCGAATATTCGCTGCGTGTCTGGCTCGATCCCAACCGCCTGTCGTCCTACGGCCTGTCGGCGGGCGACATCGTGCAGGCGCTGCGCGAGCAGAACGTGCAGGTCTCGGGCGGCGCGCTCGGCCAGCAGCCGGCGCCGGCGGACCAGGCTTTCCAGATAACGGTACAGACGCAGGGGCGCTTCAGCGACGTACGCCAGTTCCGCGATATCATCGTCAAGGCAGGCGAGGGCGGGCGGCTGGTGCGTCTGCAGGACGTGGCACGGGTGGAGTTCGGCGCCCGCGACTACGTGACGAACTCCTATCTCGACAACAAGCAGGCCGTTGCCATCGGCATCTTCCAGCGCCCGGGCACCAACGCTCTCCAGGCATCGGAAGACGTCATCGCGAAGATGGAGGAGATCAAGAAGGATTTCCCGCCCGGCATCGACTACACGATCGTCTACAACCCGACGGAATATATCGCGGCATCGGTCAAAGAGGTCTACAAGACCCTTTTTGAGGCAGTTCTGCTCGTCATCATCGTTGTCGTCGTCTTCCTGCAATCCTGGCGCACGGCGATCATTCCCATCGTCGCCATTCCGGTGTCGCTGGTCGGCACCTTCGCGGTGATGGCGCTGATGGGCTTCTCGCTCAACACGCTGACGCTGTTCGGCCTCGTGCTCGCCATCGGCATCGTGGTCGACGACGCCATCGTCGTGGTCGAGAACGTCGAGCGCAACATCGCCCTCGGCATGTCGCCGCGCGATGCCGCGCACGAGACGATGGATGAGGTGGGCACGGCGCTCGTCTCGATCGCCCTGGTGCTGTCGGCGGTGTTCATCCCGACGGCGTTCATCCCGGGCATTTCCGGGCGGTTCTACCAGCAGTTCGCACTGACCATCGCCGTCTCGACGATCATCTCGGCCTTCAATTCGTTGACGCTGTCGCCGGCCCTGTGCGCGCTCCTCTTGAAGCCCCACGACCCGCACCATCAGCCGCGCTCGCTGCTCGCGCGCATCGGCAATCGGCTCGCGGGCGGTTTCAACCGGGGCTTCGACAAGGCCTCCAACGGCTATGCACGCTCCGTACGCGGGCTTGTCGGGCGCAAGTCGGTGCTCGTCCTGGCGCTTGCCGTCTATGGCGGCCTCGTCGCGGCGACGGCCCATATCACCCAGCGCGTGCCGACGGGCTTCATTCCCGCGCAGGATCAGGGCTATCTCATTGTCGTGCTGCAACTGCCCGACGGCGCGTCCCTGTCGCGCACGGATGCGGTTGCCAAGCGCGCCAGCGAGATCGCCATGCAGGTACCAGGCGTCGCCCATGCGGTCGGCATCGTGGGCCTCAACGGCGCGACCTTCACGACCAACTCGAACTCGGCCGTGATCTTCGCGACGCTGACGCCCTTCGAGGAGCGCCTGCCTCAGGGGCTCAACGCCAATGCCATTGCCGGCCAGCTCATGGGCCAGCTTCAACAGATCCAGGAGGCGTTCACCATCGCCATTCCGCCGCCGCCCGTGCAGGGCCTCGGCAATGCCGGCGGCTTCAAGCTGCAGCTGCAGGACCGCATCGGGCTCGGGATCGAGCAGCTGCTCGCGGTGACGCAGGAGGTGATGATCGCGGCCAACCAGAACCCGAACGTGACCCGCGTGTTCACGACTTTCGGGGCCAACACGCCGCAGATCTACCTCGACATCGACCGCACCAAGGCGCGCATGCTCGACGTGCCGCTGGCGAACGTGTTCGAGGCGCTGCAGATCAACCTCGGCTCCGCCTATGCGAACGACTTCAATGCCTTCGGCCGCATCTACCAGGTGCGCGTGCAGGCGGACGAGCGTTTCCGCATCGAGCGGTCGGACATCGAGCGCCTGAAGGTGCGCAGCGCCAACGGCGCGCTCGTGCCGCTCGGTTCGCTGGTACAGATCCGCGACGTCGCGGGGCCGGTGCTGATCCAGCGTTACAATATGTTCACCAGCGTCCCGCTGCAGGGTGACGCGGCGCCGGGCGTGTCGACGGGTGCGGCGCTCGATGCCATGGAGCAGGTGACGAACACCACCGTGCCGCCAGGCGTCGGCTTCGAATGGACGGACCTCGCCTTCCAGGAGAAGGCAACGGGCAACACGGCGATCTTCATCTTCGCGCTCGCCGTCGTCTTCGTGTTCCTGGTGCTGGCCGCCCAGTACGAGAGCTGGGCCCTGCCGCTCGCCATCGTGCTCATCGTGCCGATGAGCGTGCTGGCCGCCATGATCGGCGTGACGCTGCGGGGGATGGACAACAACATCCTGACGCAGATCGGCCTCGTGGTGCTCATCGGCCTTGCGGCGAAGAACGCGATTCTCATCGTCGAGTTCGCCAAGCAGGCGGAGGAGCAGGGCAAGAAGCCCGTGGAGGCGGTGGTCGAGGCGGCGCGCCTGCGTCTGCGGCCCATCCTGATGACGGCCTTCGCCTTCATTCTCGGCGTCGTGCCGCTCGTCATCGCCAGCGGCCCCGGCGCCGAGATGCGCCAGGCACTGGGCACGGCCGTCTTCTCGGGTATGCTGGGGGTGACGTTTTTCGGCCTCTTCCTGACTCCGGTCTTCTACATCGTGCTGCGCTATCTCGTGATCGCGCTGCGCGGCGGCCGCCGGGGCCTCAGGGAAGCCTCGCAGTCGGCGGGGGGCGAGGCCAGCTGACCGAAACGACCGACGAAAGGACCATGCGATGCGTGCGATGAAGTTCGGTGTGGGGCAGGCGGTGCGGCGCGTCGAGGACGCGCGTTTCGTGACGGGGACCGGACGCTACACGTCCGATATCGCTGCCGAAGGCATGGCCCACGCCGTCGTCGTGCGCAGCCCGCACGCCCACGCGCGCTTCGCGATCGAGAACGTGGCCGAGGTGCGCGCCATGCCAGGCGTGCTCGCGGTCTACACGGCTGAAGACGTCGCCCATCTCGGCGACATCCCCTGCCTCGGCCCGGTCAAGAACAGCGATGGCAAGCGCATGGTGCTGCCGCCGAACCCGGTGCTGCCGAAGGACACCGTGCGCCACATCGGCGAGGCCGTGGCCTTCATCGTGGCCGAGACGGAAGCGGCCGGGCGGGATGCGGCGGAAGCGCTCGCCATCGACTGGGAGCCGCTGCCGGTCGCCGTCGGCATGGAGGCCGCGCTCGCCGAGGGCGCGCCGCTGGTCTGGCCCGAGGTGCCGGGCAACGTCGCCTTCGACACGCACCACGGCGACAAGGCGAAGACCGACAAGGCCTTCGCCAAGGCCGACCGCGTCGTCTCGCTGACGCTCGTCAACAACCGCCTCGTCGCCAATTATCTCGAAACGCGCGCCTGTCTCGCCGAATATGACGCCGGCAAGAGCCGCTGGACCCTGACGCTCGGCAGCCAGGGCAGCCACGACATCCGCGACATTCTCGCGAGGCACATCTTCAAGGTCGAGCCCGGCAATATCCGCGTCGTCACGCCGGACGTCGGCGGCGGCTTCGGCACCAAGATCTTCATGTATCGCGAATATCCGCTGACGATGTTCGCGGCCGAGCAGCTCGGGCGGCCCGTGCGCTGGGTGGCCGAGCGCTCCGAGCATTTCCTCGGCGACACGCAGGGGCGCGACAACGTCACGACGCTCGAGATGGCGCTCGACCGCCGTGGCCGTTTCCTTGCCATGCGCGTCGACCTCAAGGCCGATCTCGGCGCCTATGCCTCGCAGTTCGGGCCCTATGTGCCGGCGGCCGGGGCGACCATGTCGCCGGGCTGCTACGACATACCGGCGATCGATGTGCGCGTGCGCGGCATCTATACCAATACCGTGCCGGTGGACGCCTATCGCGGGGCCGGCCGTCCCGAGGCCGCCTATGCCATCGAGCGCTTCGTCGACTACATCGCCCACACCATCGGCAAGGCGCCGGATGCGCTGAGAGCGCTCAACTTCATCAAGCCCGAGAAGATGCCCTACAGGACCTCGACCGGCCGGGTCTACGACACCGGCGAGTTCGAGGGGCATCTGCGCCGCGCGCTCGAGGTGGCCGACCATGCCGGCTTCAAGGAGCGGCTCCGCGCCTCGCGCAAGAAGGGGCTGCTGCGCGGCATCGGCATGGCCTCCTATATCGAGGCCTGCGCCGGCGGCGGGCCCGAGGCCGCAGAGGTGCGGATCGAGGAGGACGGATCGGCGACGGTGCTGATCGGCACCCAGTCGACGGGGCAGGGGCACCTGACGGCCTATGCCCAGCTCGCCTCGCAGCAGCTCGACCTGCCGATGGACCGGATCCGCGTCCTGCAGGGCGATACGGATGCGATCGCGACCGGGAGCGGCACGGGCGGCTCGCGCTCCATCCCCGTCGGTGGCGCCGCCGTGCAGAAGGCCTCGATCAGCCTTGTCGCGAAGCTCAAGCAACTCGCCTCCGAGGCGCTGGAGGCCGGGCCGGCGGATCTCGAGATCGCCGCCGGCGGCGTGCGCATCGCCGGCACCGACCGCGGCCTCTCCTTCGCCGAGATTGCCACGCTGCCAGGCGCGAGCGCGGACATGCTCAGGGCCCGCGAGGACTGGACACCGCCGGCCGACACCTATCCCAACGGCACCCATGTCGCCGAGGTGGAGGTCGACCCCGAGACAGGCGCGGTCACGATCGTGCGCTACACGGTTGTCGATGATTTCGGCGTCACCCTGAACCCGTTGCTGCTTGCCGGGCAGGTGCATGGCGGCGCCGTTCAGGGCATCGGCCAGGCACTGCACGAACGCGTCATCTATGACGAGGGCGGCCAGCTCGTCACTGCCTCGCTCATGGACTATCGCCTGCCGCGAGCTGACGACCTGCCCTCCTTTACCTTCGAGACGCGCAACGTGCCGTCGACGACGAATGTGATGGGCATGAAAGGGGCTGGCGAGGCAGGCGCCATCGGGGCGACGCCCGCCACGATGAATGCGGTGGTCGATGCGCTGCACCGGGCCTACGGCATTGCGCATGTCGACATGCCGGCAACGCCCGACCGCATCTTCGCGGCCATCCGCGAGGCTGAGGCGCGGCGGGCGGCATAAGGCTCCGCGCGGGAGCCACGCGGGGCTTTTGGCCGAAGCGGGCGGGGAGAACGCCACCGGTTCACGAGCTCGTCATTGGAACGACGCCAGAGCATGCGCTTTCTATCCGCCGGGTCTGGCGGCGCCGACTGCCGGCGAGTCGTTTGGACGAGGGAGAGAGGACGCATGAAGCTGATCGTTACGGCTGCTGCCGTTGTCGTCATTGGGGCCACGGCCGCGCTGGCGCAGGAAAACGTCATCGGGCAGCGCCAGCAGCTGATGAAGGATGCGGGGGCCGCAACGCGGACGGGCGCCGCCATCGCCAAGGGCGAGGCGCCGTTCGAGCTCGAGAAGGCGCGACAGGTGCTGACGACCTACGTCACGGTCGCGGAAAAGGCGGTGACGCTGTTCCCCGCCGGCAGCGACGTGGGCGAGACGACGGCCGCGCCGGCGGTGTGGCAGGACAATGCGGGCTTCAAGGCGGCCTTCGCCAAGTTCGAGGCGGATGCGCAGCAAGGCCTGTCGTCGACCAGCGACCTCGACAGCTTCAAGGTCGCGTTCGGTACCGTCACGAAGAACTGCGGCGGCTGCCACGAGACCTTCCGCATCAAGAAGAACTGAGGCTGGCATGCGGCGGGCGCTCTCGGCCGTTGTCGGGCTCGCGATCATCGGCGCCGGGGCCTTCTGGGTCGCGACGAGCCCGGCGCTGACCGCCTCCGGGGCCGACGAGGCGCCCGGCGGGGCACCCGATCTCGCCAATGGCGAGGCGATGTTCTACGCCGGCGGCTGCACCTCCTGCCATGCGACGCCGGGGCAGGACGACAAGCTGCGCCTCGGCGGCGGCCATGCGCTCGAGACGACGTTCGGCACCTTCCATGTGCCGAATATCTCGCCGCATCCGCGCGACGGCATCGGCGCCTGGAGCGAGGCGGACTTCATCCGCGCCATGCGCCAGGGTGTCTCGCCCGACGGCGAGCACTATTACCCGGCCTTCCCCTACACCTCCTATCAGCGCATGGCGGCCGCGGACCTGCGCGACATGTTCGCCTTCATCCGCACGCTGGCGCCCGTGGAGGGTGAGGCGCCGGCGCACGACCTTGCCTTCCCCTACAACATCCGCCGCGGCATCGGGCTGTGGAAGCTCGCCTTCCTCGACGGGGAGGCGTTCCAGCCGGACGCCTCGAAGAGCGCGGCCTGGAACCGTGGAGCCTATCTCGTCGAGGGACCTGGGCATTGCGCCGAGTGCCACAGCCCGCGCAATGTCCTCGGCGGCATCATAGCAGAGGCGCGCTTCGCCGGCGGCCCGTCGCCGGATGGCAAGGGGTCCGCGCCCAATATCACACCGTCGCCCGACGGCATTGGCGGCTGGTCTAAGAGTGAGGTGGTCGAGCTCCTGACGAACGGCTTCACGCCGGAGTTCGATTCGGTCGGCTCCACCATGGCGCCGGTTGTCGGCAACACGGCCAAGCTGCCGCAGGCCGACCGCGAGGCGATGGCCGAATATCTCCTGTCGCTGCCGCCGCGGCCGAAGGCGACGCAGCAGGCGGGCGCTCTCAGTCCATCACTGCGGCCTTGAGGATACAGACCATCACCGCACGGCCGGGGGCGTTGCCGATGCAGCGCACGGTATGCGGCCGGTCGCAGCGGTAGCGCAGGCTCTCGCCGGTCCTTGCCTGCTGCACGACGCCGCCAACCTCGACCTCGAACTCCCCCTCGAGGACGGACAGGCACTCGACGGAGCCGCGCTGGTGGCTGTCCGAGTCCAGAACGGCGCCAGGCTCCGCCTGCACGTCGTACCACTGCAGCCATTCCACCGTTTTGATCCAACCGATGATGGCGAGCCGCATCTTGCCGTCGTCGGAGACGAGGATGGGCGTGTCGGCGCGGGAGGACTTCTGGATAAAGGGCTCGTCGTCGGCGCTCGACAGGACGCGATCGATGGAGATATCGAGCGCCTGGCTGAGGCGCCAGATGGTGGCGAGCGTCGGGTTGGTCTCGTTGCGCTCGATCTGGCTGATGATCGACTTGGCGACGCCCGACTGCTCGGCGAGCTCCGACAGCGACAGGTTGTAGGCCTTGCGCAGGCGCTGCACCGTCTTGCCGAGCTGGCCCGAGAGCATCTGGGCGCCAGCTTCCAGAGCCTTGCTGCGATCCTTGCCTTCGACGGCCATGCGACAGGTCCTTGCGTTCCGCTAAAGCGGACGGATGTTTGAAAGGTCGGACGCAATGTGGCCGACCGGAGACGGCGGATCAAGCGCCGACTGCATCCGGCCTTCAATGTGTAGGCGATCAGTGCGTCGCGAGTGCTGCTGCCATGCCGGCGGCAAGCCCGGCCCAGGCACGACCGCCTTCCTGGGCGGCGGCGTAGCTCCGGGCGATCCGTCCGGCGAGCGGGCTCGTCGCAGCGATGTTGGCGAGGATGTCGCCGGCCGCCTCGCGCGCCGCGTCGAGCACCGGCTTGGGGAACAGCGGCGTGCGCACGCCGTGCCGCTCGACGAGCACCTTGAGCGCCTCGCCGTTGAGGCGCGCGGCGTCGGCGAGGGCCTCGGCATGTTCGGCGCGGCAGGCGTCACGGACGATAGCGCGCAGATCGTCGGTTAGGTCGTTCCACGCCTTGAGCGAGACGAGGCATTCGCCGGCACCGTTCGGCTTGTTGAAGCCCGGCGCGTAATAGAGCTGCGTGGCCCGGTGCAGCCCGAGCGCGAGGTCGCTCGACGGGGCGAGGAACTCGACCGCATCGATAGCCCCGGTCGACAGGCTGGTCGCGATCTCGCCGGGCGGCAGCGTCACGGGCGTCGCGCCGAGGCGGCGGAAGACCTCGCCGCCGAGGCCTTGGACGCGGATGCGCAGGCCGTTGAGGTCGTCGGGGCTGCCGATCGCCCTGCGGAACCAGCCGCCCATCGAGGGGCCGGTGTTGCCGGCGAGGAACGCGCGGACGCCGGATGGGGCATAGAGCTCGTCCCACAGCGCCTGACCGCCGCCGATCTCGATCCAGGCCAGATGCTCGATCGGCCCGAGACCGAAGGGCACGCTGGTGAAGAAGACGGCAGCCGGCATCTTGCCCTGCCAGTAGAAGGCGGCGGTATGGGCCATCTCCACCACGCCGCCCGCCACGGCGTCGAAGACCTCGAAGGCGGGCACGATCTCGCCGGCGGCGAAGACGTCAATCACGAGGCGTCCGCCGCTGGCGGCGCCGATGCGGTCGGCGAGGCGCTGGGCCGAGACACCGGGGCCGGGCAGGTTGCGCGGCCAGGAGGTGGCCATACGCCAGCGCCAGCGTGTCTCGGCCCGCACGACGGCCGGGACCGACAGGATGCCGGCGGCCGCAAGGCCGCTGCTGGCGAGGAACCGGCGGCGGTTGGTCCGCATGGCGTCGCTGTTGACCTTGCTCATGTCAGTTTACCCACCACTGGTGGAAGTGGTGGACGGGGCCGTGGCCGGCGCCGATGGCAAGCCGCTCGCTCGCCGCGATGGCCGCGCTGACATAGGCCTTGCCGCCGGCCACCGCTTCTTCGAGCGTCGCGCCACGGGCGAGCTGGGCGGCGATGGCGGAGGAGAGGGTGCAGCCGGTGCCGTGCGTGTTCTTGGTCGCCACGCGCGGTGCCGAGAAGCGGTGCACACCATCGGGCGTGACGAGAAGGTCGGTGCTGTCGGCGCCGTAGCCGTGGCCGCCCTTGACCAGCACGGCCTTCGGGCCGAGCGCCAGGATGCGCTCGCCCACGGCCCGCATCGCCGCCTCGTCGTGCGGCACCGGCATGTCGACGAGCGCGGCCGCCTCGGGCAGGTTGGGCGTGACGAGGAGGGCACGGGGCAGCAGCAGGCTGCGCAGGTTGTCGACGGCGGCCGGCGCCAGCAGTCTGTCGCCGCTCGTCGCCACCATGACGGGATCGACGACGATGCGCGTCGCGCCGTGGCGGTCGAGCTCCTCGGCGACGGCGGCAATGACGTCGGGCTGCGAAAGCATGCCGATCTTCACCGCGCGCACGAAAAGATCGGAGAAGACCGAATCGATCTGCTGCGCCACGAAGGCGGCGGGCACGTCGTGGATCGCCTGCACGCCGAGCGTGTTCTGCGCCGTCAACGCCGTGATCACGCTGGCGCCATAGACGCCGAGCGCCGAGAAGGTCTTGAGATCGGCCTGAATGCCGGCGCCGCCGCTCGAATCGGAGCCGGCGATGGTCACAGCGATCGCTGCCATGGTTCCGTGTTTCCTTCCCTCAGCGTCCGGCGTCGGTCGCGCCGCGAGCCGCAAGCGCCCCGTCGACGATGCCGCGCAGCTTGCGTGCTGCCGCCTCCACGTCCTCTCTCATGAAGAGGGCAGAGATCACGGCGATGCCGTCGGCGCCGGCGCCGATGACGGCGGAGGCGTTGGTCGCATCGATGCCGGCGATCGCGCCGACGGGCAGGCCGGGCCGTGTTCCGCGAGCGCTGTCGACGAGCCGCGCGAGACCGGCGAGGCCGACCGGCGGATCGGGATTGTCCTTGCTCCCGGTAGCGAAGACCCCGCCGATGCAGCCGTAGTCGACCGGCAGGGTGGCGAGCTCCCCGAGGTGAGCCTGCGTCTTCAGCGTGACGCCGATGATGGCCTGAGGACCGAGCAGGCGGCGGGCATCGGCGGCGTCCATGTCGTCCTGGCCGACATGGACGCCGTCCGCACCGGCAGCGAGCGCGACGTCGACCCGGTCGTTGACGAGCAGCGGCACGCCGGTGCCTGCGAGGGCCGCCTTGATGGCGCGGGCGCGGGCGACGAGGTCGCGCGTGCCGGCGTGCTTATCGCGGTACTGGACGAGGGTAGCGCCGCCTGTAGCCGCCGCACGGGCGAGGTCGGCCAGGTTCCGGCCGCGCGTGCGCTCCGGATCGAGGATGGCATAGAGCCTGAGGTCGACCTTCATTGCTCGCACCTCAGCCGGGCGGCGATGGCCGCGTCGTCCAGCGCGTCGAGCGCATCGAGCAGCAGGGGCGGAAAGGTGCCGGGCCCGCCGGCCTTCTCGCCAGCGACCTCGGCGGCGATGCCCATGATGGCAAGCCCGGAGGCCGTGGCGAGAAGCGCGTCGTCGCTCACGGCGAGGCAGGCGGCGACCACAGCGGTGGCCGCGCAGCCCATGGCCGTGACCCGGGCCATCAGCCGGTGGCCGTTGGCGATGAAGATCGAGTGCCGCCCGTCGGTCACGATGTCCGTCGGCCCGGTCAGGGCGACGATGCAGCCGCGCTCGCGGGCAAGGTCGATGGCGCCCTTGCGGTCCGCGGGCCGGCGCGCCAGGGCCTCGAACTCGGCGGCGTTCGCGCGCAGCACCTTCGGCTTGCGGGCGAGAAGCTGCTGGGCGATGGCGAGGCGGCGGGGCGAGGCGTCGACGAACACCGGGTCGAGCAGCCAGGGCAGGGCCGCGTCCTCGGCCGCCGCGATGGCGAGCGGGATGGCGGCGCGGCGCTCCGTGTCGAGCGTGCCAAGGTTGACGAGCAGCGCATCGGCGCGGCGCGTGAAGTCGGCGACCTCGTCGGCGACGATGGTCATGGACGGCACGGCACCGGCCGCGAGCAGCATGTTGGCGGTGAAGTTCTTCGCCACCGCATTGGTGATGGCATGGACACGCGGCTGCCGTCCGCGCAACCGCACGAGGATCTCGTGGGCGACATGGGCGGAGAAATCGCCGGATCGCATGGTCCTGTCCGTCCGCCCGGGCGGGGGCCCGTCGTTTCGCATCTCGCATTCCTCCGCCGGCACGACCCGGTTCAGGTTCGGTGGGTTGACGCATTGCGCCTCTCAGCCCGGCCTTATGGGCACCCCAAGGAGATCAGTGTGGCTTTAAGGCGGCTCGCCGTGCAATGCAAGCGCGGCTCAGGTGGCGCGCGGCGGGGCGGCGGCGTTGGCGCGGCGGCGCTCGAGGCCGAGGCGATGCTCGCGCCAGATGACGAAGAGGCCGGAGCCCATGACGATGGACGAGCCGATGATGACAGCCGGCACCGGCAGCTCGCCGAAGATGAACCAGCCGATGAGGATGGCCCAGATCATGGTGGTGTATTCGAACGGCGCGACCAGCGAGGCGTCGGCATAGCGATAGCTCTGCGTCAGCAGGATCTGCCCGAGGCCGCCGAGAATGCCGATGCCGACGAGGATCGAGAACTCTGTGAAGGTCGGCGCATTCCAGCCGAGCACGATGGTGGACAGGCCTAGCAGCGTCGTCAGCATGGAGAAGTAGAAGACGACCGCGCCGGTCTTCTCTGTGCTGATGAGCCGGCGCACCTCCACCGTCGCGCCCGCGGCGCAGCAGGCCCCGACCAGCGCGAAGACGGCACCGATGGCCGCGCCGTCGCCAAAACCGTTGACGAGCACGCTCGACTGGAAATGCGGCGTGAGCATGATGAGCACGCCGACAAAGCCGACGGCGACCGCCGTCCAGCGATAGACCCGCACTGTTTCCTTCAGCACGAGCGCCGCGAGGATGACGACGATCAGCGGTGCCGTGTAGCCGATCGAGATGGCATCGGGCAGGGGCAGGAACGACAAGGCGAAGAAGCCGCAGAACATGCCCGTGGAGCCGATGACGCCGCGGCGGGCGTGGCCGAGGATGTTCTTCGTGCGTACCGCGTCGATCAACTCGCCGCGCCAGCCGAGCCACAGGAGGAGCGGCACCAGCGCGAAAGCGGAGCGGAAGAAGACCAGTTCCCCGGTCGGAAACGCCGTACTGACGAGCTTGATGCCCGCTGACATCAGGGTGAACGAAAGCGCCGAGAGGACTTTAAGGCCAATGCCTAGGAGGGGATTCACGACACTCTGCCGCCTTGGATACAGGCGTAACCAAACCACGAAACATCGGCTTGCCCAAGGCCCGCCGCGGCAAGCCTGTCATGCGCCGGGGGCACGGGAACGGAGCACGTCATCAAAGTGAGATGTGAATCGGCTCTTTAGGGTCAACGCGATCAGACGGACGGATCTGCCCCCGTGTCCCAAGAAAGCGACGCTGTCCGCGTCCGGACCTTGTTCATCTCGGACGTCCACCTCGGCACCAAGGGGTGCCAGGCGGAGCTGCTGATCGACTTCCTGCGCCACTATGATGCCGACACGGTCTTCCTCGTCGGCGACATCATCGACGGTTGGCGGCTGAAGTCGGGCTGGTACTGGCCGCAGGCCCACAACGACGTGGTGCAGAAGCTGCTGCGCAAGGTGCGCAAGGGGGCGCGCCTCATCTATGTGCCCGGCAACCACGACGAGTTCCTGCGCGACTATGTGGGCAGCAATTTCGGTGGCATCGACATCGTCGAACACGCCATCCACGAGACGGCGGACGGCAAGCGCTATCTCGTCATCCACGGCGATCACTTCGACCTTGTGGTGCGCCACGCCAAGTGGCTCGCGCTTCTTGGGGACTGGGCCTACGGCGCGGCGCTGACGATCAATACCTATCTCAACGTCGTCAGGCGGCGGCTCGGTCTGACCTATTGGTCCTTGTCTGCCTGGGCCAAGCTCAGGGTCAAGAATGCCGTGAACTACATCGGCCGCTTCGAGGAACTGCTCGCCTCGGAAGCGCGGCGGTACGAGGTGGACGGCGTCATCTGCGGTCACATCCACCATGCCGCGATGCACGAGGATTTCGGCGTGAGCTACATCAATACCGGAGACTGGGTGGAATCCTGCACCGCGCTTGTCGAGCATTACGACGGGAGCCTCGAGATCCTCAACTGGGCCGGACGCATGCCGCAGCGCGCTGCCATGGCGGGCGAACCGGTTGCCGACCAGCCCCCACGCGCCGCGAAGGCGGCCAGGGTGGCGGCATGATGCGCGTCGTCATCGCCAGCGACGCCTGGCGTCCGCAGGTCAACGGCGTGGTGCGCTCGCTGGAGAACGTGGCGGCCCATGCCTGTTCGCTCGGCGCGGACGTGCATTTCGTCACGCCCGACGCCTTCAGGACCGTGCCCCTGCCGTCCTACGGCGAAATCCGACTGGCACTCGCCGGCACCCGCCGGATGCGTCGCATGCTCGCCGAACTGAAGCCGGATTTCGTCCATATCGCGACGGAGGGGCCGATCGGGCTCGCCATGCGGCGCGTGTGCCTCGCCGAGGGCCGTGGCTTCACGACAAGCTATCACACACGTTTTCCGGAATATCTGTCGGCGCGCCTGCCGGTGCCCGAGCGCTGGGGCTACGCCGCCCTGCGACGCTTCCACAACGCCGGCGCGGGCGTCATGGTGAGCACGCCGACGCTGGCGCGGGAGCTCGGCGCGCGCGGCTTCGCCAATATCATGCGCTGGTCGCGCGGCGTCGACGCCGACCTGTTTCGCCCCAGGGCGGATGCACGTGGCGCGCTCGGCGTGCCAGCGCCGGTCTTCCTCTATGTCGGCCGCGTCGCAGTGGAAAAGAACCTAGAGGCCTTCCTCAAGCTCGACCTGCCGGGCACGAAGGTGGTGGTGGGCGACGGGCCGGCGCGCGCCCGCCTGCAACAGAGCTTCCCGCAGGCGCGCTTCTTCGGCACGCTGACGGGTGAGACGCTGGCGGAGGTCTATGCCGCGAGCGACGTCTTCGTCTTCCCGAGCCTGACCGACACGTTCGGCATCGTGCTGCTGGAGGCACTGGCCAGCGGGTTGCCTGTCGCCGCTTTCCCCGTCACCGGCCCGCTCGACGTGGTGGGGGGCACCGGCTGCGGGGTCCTCGACATGGACCTGCGCACCGCAGCGCTCGCGGCGCTCGACATCGACCGCAGCCTCTGCCGCGATCTGGCGCTCACCTACAGCTGGCGGGCGAGCGCGGGCCAGTTCTTCGACAACATCGTGCAGGCGAACGCCTCGGCGGGCGGCGTGCCGCTGGCCGCCTGACCACACGCTCAGGTGAAGCGGCGCAGCTTCTCCTGCCAGCTCAGGGCGTCGAAGGCGGCGAGCACGGACGGCTCGAAGCGCGGCTCGTCGCTCTTCTGCGCCGTCTCCTGCCGCTGCGGAACGGGCTGTGGCGCCTCGTCCCGGGCGAGCGCCGCGCTGCCGCGGCGCGTGTTGCCGGGATCGACGAAGACGACATTGCCGGCATAGCGCCGCACCCGTGCGGGCTGCACCTCTCCCGGGCTCGGCGCGGTCCGCGCGACCGGCGGTTCGTCTGACGGCGACGCCTCCTGCGCTGGTTGAGCCGGATGGCTCGCGGCATCGTCCGGGCGTGATGTTTGCGAGGTCGTTTCCGGCGCAGCGGACATGCGGGCGGGCGCGTCGGTGCGTCGGCGGCGCAGGCCGTTGTCGCTGCCACCGGGCAGGCTCACGACGACGTCGGGCTTGTCGCGTCCGGCGCGGGGCGCTTCCTCGCGCGGGGCGAGGCCGCGCAGGCGCTGCTCGACACTGGCGAGGAGCGCGAGCGCCTGGCCGAGGCGGCGCACGGTGATGTCCTGCATCAGGCCGAGGGTGTGCAGGTCGCCGGCATGCTTCTCCAGCGCGGTGCACAGCGTCTCCTCGGCGCCACGCTCGCGCAGCGCCCAGGCAAGGTCCTGGATCTGCTCGGTGGCGTTCGCCATGCCGTCGGCGGCGGCGCGGGCGGTGCGAAGCACGGGATCGGTGCTCTCGTCCGCCTCAGGCACGGGATCGTCCCGCCGCGTGGCTGCGATCGCGGCCTGCCCGGTCGCGACGAGCGCCGCGATATCCGCGATCTCGGATTCGAGATAGACGAGCCGGGGCGAGCGCCCGGGAATGGCGCCTTGCATCTTCTCGATCGCCCGCAGCACGGAAAGCGTGTCGCTGTTGCGGTTGCGGCGCGCGAACTCGTTGAGGAACCAGCGCCCGCGCTCGCTCTCCATCACCGCGGCCTCGATGGCCTCGTAGCTTGCATCGTCGAGCGGCTTGTCGCTTTCGGTCATGCGGCCCGTCCGTACTCGTTTCACTCACACGCAGCGCCGCCGCTCAGCACAGCGACGACAGGCGACAGGCTAGTGCAAGCATCTGAACGATCCCTTACGGCTCGATTGCGGCCGATGCCGCGATTCGCCGTTCGACGCGCCGGATGCCGGCGCGGGGAGCCTTCCGATGGATGGCCTCGTTCGCCTGTGTCTGCTCAATGCCGTCATCTTCGTCGGCACCGGCCTCTATCTGCCGTTCTTCCCCGTCTGGCTCGAAAGCCGCGGGCTCGATGCGGCGGCCATCGGTCTCGTCCTCGCCATCCCGATGGTGGTGCGCATCCTCGCGACGCCCTTCATCACCGCGCTGGCCGACCGGCACCTGCCGGCCGGCGTGCTGCTCGCCATTGTAAACGCAGGCCTTCTCGCTGCCTATGTCCTGCTGGCACAGACCGGGGGGCTGGCCAGCATCATGACCGTGATGGTCTTCGTCGGCTTGTGCATGGCGCCGCTCATCCCGCTGACCGATGTCACGACCACGGCCTATCTGCACGGGCGGCCGCGGCTGAGCTACGGCGGCATCCGGCTCTGGGGCTCGGTCGCTTTCCTCGTCACCAATCTCGCCGGCGGGGTCCTGCTGACGGTCCTGAAGGCGGATGCCTTCGTCTGGCTGCTGGCGACGGTGGCGGGCCTCGGGGCCGTGGCGGCGCTCGCCGCGCCGAGTGGCGGGCAAGAGCTACCGGTCGGCGCGCCCAGCGTCGCCCATGCACCGCGTCGGCAGCGCGGGGCGCTGTTGGCGCTCGTCATGGCCGCAGCCAGCGTGCAGGCGAGCCACGCCATGATCTACGCCTTCGGCACCCTGCACTGGCGCGGGCAGGGGCTTTCGGGCAATGCCATCGGCCTGTTGTGGTCGCTTGGCGTCCTCGCCGAGATTGCTCTCTTCGCGCGCCTGGGGCCGCTCATCGGCACAGTGGGGCGGGGGCTCGCCTGCGTCGCTCTCGGCGGCGGGGCAGCGCTCGCCCGCTTCGCGCTGATGGGGCTCGATCCCGGATTCGCCGGGACGCTGGCGCTGCAGCTTCTGCACGGCCTCAGCTTCGGCGCCACGCATCTCGGCACCATCGCCGCCATCACCGGGCTCGCGCCGCGCGGCGCGCGGGCGCGCTGGCAGGGCATCCTGACGGCCTGCAACGCCGGCGCCATGGCCGCGGCGACCATGGCGAGCGGTCCGCTCTATGGGGCCTCCGGCGCGGGCGGCTATTTTGCCATGGCGGGGCTCGGCGCGCTCGGCATGCTTCTCGCCTTCCTCGCCGCGCGGCGGGTTTCTCAGCCCCAGAGCAGGGAGGAGGGCGGCGAAACCGTGCTGCCGTCATAGACGAGGCCGTGCGGTCGGTCGCGCGCCAGCAGCAGCGGCCCGTCGAGATCGACGAAGCGGGCGCGCGGCGTCAGCAGCATCGCCGGCGCCATGGCGAGCGACGTGCCCACCATGCAGCCGACCATGATCGCGAAGCCCTGAGCCTCGGCCTCGGCGGCGAGCCTGAGGGCCTCGGTCAAACCGCCCGTCTTGTCGAGCTTGATGTTGACCGCGTCATAGAGCGGCCTGAGCCTCGGCAGGTCCGCCCGAGTGTGTAGGCTCTCGTCGGCGCAGACCGGTATGGAACGGCCGATATCGGCCAGCACGGCGTCCTCGCCCGCCGGTAGCGGCTGCTCGACGAGGGCGACGCCGTTGTCGGCCGATGCCTGCAGCAGGTCCGCCAGAACGTCAGGTCGCCAGCCCTCGTTGGCGTCGACGATGAGCGTCGCATCGGGCGCGGCGGCGCGCACGGCCTCGAGACGCCGGATGTCGCCCTCCGGCTTGCCGAGCTTGATCTTGAGGATGGTGCGCTCTCGCGCCGCACGCGCCGCCTCGGCCATCGCCACCGGCTCGGCGAGGCTGATGGTATAGGCCGTGGTCGCCTTGCCGAGGCGGTCGATGCCGGCGAGGACGTGGGCCGGCAGGCCGGCGCGCTTGGCCTCGAGATCCCACAGGGCGCAGTCGAGCGCGTTGCGGGCGGCGCCTGCCGGCATCGCCTCCTGCAGGGCTTCGCGATCGAGACCGGCGGCGATCGCCGGGGCAAGCGCCTCGATGGCGGCGGCGACGCCCTCGACGGTCTCGCCATAGCGGGCATAGGGGACGCATTCGCCGCGCCCGGTGCGACCTGCCTCGGTGATGGTGGCGGTGACGACGACCGCCTCCGTACGGCTGCCGCGGGCGATGGAGAAGACGCCGGCGATGGGAAAGCGCTCGATCGTGACGGAGAGCTTGCGGTCGGTCGTGGACATCTCTTGTTCCCGGCAAGGACACGGCGGGGTTGCGATAAAGCCACAACCGCCAGCGCAAGGCACGCACAATGGCCGGTGGGCAGGAATTCCGCGGTGCATTTGTCGACAGTCACGGTTCCGGCGCGTTATCACGGTGCCTGGATTCGACGGGGAGCGCACCCTGGGCGAGGCATGGCGGGCATCGAGGCGATGAATTCAGGACCGGCGATCGCCGTCGACGAGCGCGGCGGTGATATGCGCTTCGTCGTGTCCGGGCGCTGGACGGCGCCCCATGCCGCCGAGGTGGAGCGGCTCGCCGCTATGCTTCTGGAGGAAGCCCGCGGCGGCGGCAGCGTACGCATCGACATTTCGGAGATCGGGCGGCTCGACACGCTGGGCGCTTGGGTGCTCGATCGGACGCGGCACGAACTGGGCGACCGGGGCCAGCGCGCCGATTTCGTCGGTGCCCGCCCGGAGCATCAAACGCTGCTCGACGAGATCGCCTATCGCGGCTTCCAGGAGCCGAGCCGCGCGAAGAACTTGCACATCGTCGACTTTCTCGTCGACGTCGGCCGCACGGTCGTCGAGGTGGGCAAGGACTTCGTGCGCGGCGTCAGCTTCCTTGGCGAGGTTGTCGCGGCCTTGGTCGTCGTGCTCTTCAATCCCCGCCGCTTCCGCTTTCCCGCGCTCGTTCACCAGTTGGAACACATCGCCTTCCGCGGCGTGCCCATCATCGCGCTCATCTCCTTCCTCGTCGGGGCCATCGTGGCGCAGCAGGGCATCTTCCAGCTGCAGCGCTTCGGGGCGACGCCCTTCGTGGTTGATCTCGTCGGCATCCTTATCCTGCGCGAACTGGCGGTACTCCTTACATCGATCATGATCGCCGGCCGCTCGGGCAGCGCCTTCACGGCCGAGATCGGCTCGATGAAGATGCGTGAGGAGGTGGATGCGCTGCGCGTGATGGGGCTCGACCCGGTGCAGGTGCTGATCGTGCCGCGCGTGCTGGCGCTCATCATCGGGCTGCCACTGCTGACCTTCCTGTCGATGATGTCGGCGCTGCTCGGCGGCGGTCTCGTGGCCTGGGTCTACGGCGGCATCAGCCCCGAGATCTTCCTCGCCCGCCTGCAGGGGGCGATTGTGCTTTCCACCTTCCTCGTCGGCCTCATCAAGGCGCCTTTCATGGCGCTCGTCATCGGCCTCATTGCCTCGCTCGAGGGGCTCGCCGTGCAGGGCTCGGCGGAGTCGCTCGGCCGGCAGGTGACGTCATCGGTGGTAAAGTCCATCTTCATGGTGATCGTGGTCGACGGTCTCTTCGCCATGTTCTTCGCGGCCATCGATTACTGACATGGATGATACGCCCCAGAACTCCGCCAGAACCGCCGACGAACGCGAGCGCGAGGTCGTCATCCGCGTGCGCGGGCTCGAGGTCGGCTTCGGCGAGAAGACGATCATGAAGGGGCTCGATCTCGACGTTTACCGTGGCGAGATCCTCGGCTTCGTCGGAGCCTCGGGAACCGGCAAGTCCGTGCTGACACGCGCGATCCTCGGCCTTGTGCCGAAGCGGGCCGGCACCATCGAGGGCTTCGGCGAGGATCTCGACGGCCTCAATCCGGCCTCGCGCAGGGCCATCGAGCGCCGTTGGGGCGTGCTGTTCCAGCACGGGGCACTGTTCTCCTCGCTGACGGTGAGGCAGAACGTGCAGGTGCCGATGCGCGAATACCTCGACATGTCCGACCGGCTGCTCGAGGAACTCGCCATGCTGAAGATCGAGATGGTGGGCCTCAGCCCCGACGCGGCGGACAAATATCCCTCCGACCTGTCGGGCGGCATGATCAAGCGCGCCGCGCTCGCCCGCGCGCTCGCCCTCGATCCCGAAATTGTGTTTCTCGACGAACCGACGTCAGGCCTCGACCCCATCGGGGCGGGCGACTTCGACGACCTCATCGCCACCCTGCAGAAGACTTTGGGGCTCACGGTTTTCATGGTAACCCACGACCTCGACAGCCTCCATTCGGTCTGCGACCGTATCGCGGCGCTCGGGGAGGGGCGAATCATCGCATCGGGAACGATCGAGGATATGCTGGCCTCGGATCACCCTTGGGTGAGGGCCTATTTCCACGGCAAGAGAGCCCGGGCCGTGATGGCCGAGTGAGAAAGAGACGACAGGCGGTATGGAGACACGGGCCAATTACGCTCTGATCGGATTGTTCACGCTGGTGGTCATTGCCGGCGCCTTCCTGTTCGTCTACTGGTTCGCCGGGGCAGACGTGCGCGCCAACCGCGTGAGCTATCGCATCGTCTTCTCCGGCTCCGTCTCCGGCCTGTCGCGTGGCTCCCTGGTACTGTTCAACGGTCTCAGGGTCGGCGAGGTATCAACCATCGAGCTTCTGCCCGAGGACCCGCGGCGCGTGGTCGCGCGCGTCGACGTCGACCGCACGACGCCGATCAATACCGACACCAAGGCGCGGCTCGAATACCAGGGGCTGACCGGCGTCGCCAACATCCAGCTCACCGGCGGCAATCCCGACGCACGGCCGCTGGAAGCCGGACCCGGCCAGCCACTGCCGACGATCTTCGCCGACCGCTCGGATTTCCAGGATCTTCTGGAGACGGCACAGCGGCTCGCGGGCAAGGCGGACGACGTGTTGACGAAGTTCGACCGCATCGTCGGCCAGGCCGAGGATCCGATCACCCGCACGGTGCAGAACGTTGAGCGGTTCTCCGGCGCACTCGCCGATAACGCCCCGGGTCTCGAGCGGCTGCTGGGCAATGCCGCCGACCTGTCGAAGCGGCTGGAGACGCTCGCTGCGAATCTCGATGAGGTGGTGACGGCGGTACCGCCGGAGCGCGTGACGCGCATCGTCGACAATGTCGATCGCTTCACCGCGGCGCTCGGCGATTCGAGCGGCGACATCGAATCGACGCTGAAGGACATCGCCTCGATCTCGAAGAAGCTCGACGTCGCGGCGGACCGTGTCGACGGCGTTCTCAAGGCAGCGGAAGGCTTCCTGTCCTCGCCCGAGGGCAAGGGCGCCTTCGAGGAGGTGGCGGAGGCCGCCCGTTCCATCCGCGTGCTGGCCGACAACCTCGATAAGCGCACGGCCGAGATCACGGCCGGCATCAACCGCTTCACCGGCCCCGGCCTGCGCGATTACGAGGCGCTGGCGAGCGAAGGGCGCCGCACCCTCAACGAGATCAACCGCGTGCTGCGCAGCGTCGAGCGCAACCCCCAGCAGTTCATCTTCGGCAGCAAGCCGGGATTGCCAGCCTACAGTGGTCGCTGACATGAACCGCAGATCGTCTGCCGCTTCTTCCGGCGGCTCCGTTCGCCCCGGCGCCTGCGCGCTGCTCGTGGCGGGGCTCGTCCTCGCCGGCTGCGCCGGCCCGGCGCCCGCGACGTTCGATCTCTCGGCGCCACGCGAGGTGACGGGGGCGGCCCGCATCGGCGGTGACCAACTCATCGTCACCGAGCCGCTGGCGCTGCAGACGCTCGATGGCAGCGCCATCATCGTCAAGGGTGCGGACGGCGCCGTCTCGCAGCTCGACGGCGTGCAATGGGCCGACCGGCTGCCCAAGCTGGTGCAGACGCGCCTGATCCAGACCTTCGAGAACGGCAGCCGCCTCGGCCGTGTGGCGCGCCCCGGCGACGGGGTCGTCGCCAATTACGCGCTCGGCAGCGAAATCCGCCGCTTCGAGGTGTCGAGCGCGTCGTCCGAGGCTGTGGTCGAGATCTCGGCGCGCCTCATCGAGACGGTCAGCGGCCGCGTGGTCTCGGCCAAGATCTTCTCGGCGCGTGTGCCGGTTGCCGGCATCACCGGGCCAGGGGCAGCGCGCGCGCTCGACGAAGCGCTGTCGTCAGTGCTGCTGCAGATTGTGCGCTGGTCGCCGGCACGGGCGTGACGGGTGGCGCTCAGCCGGCCAGTGGCAGGCAGATATCGGTGCGCAGCTCTTCCGGCGGCACGATGGCCGGGTTGTTGAGATACTCGTCGAAAGGGGCTCGCGTCGGCCGTTCGCCGTGCTGTGGCAGCCATGTTTCGAGCAGCCAGCGGGAAGCCTGCGGAACGAGGGAGTAGGGACCCTTCAACCTCAGCACGGCATGGCGTCCGCCAGGGATTTCGCCGACCGTGACGACGCTATCGCTCTGCGCATCCGGGCCAATGTACATCGCGACATCGCAGCGCAGGCTGCCTGCCGGCACGAGCGTGGGATCGTCATGATAGACGCTGAACACGCGCAGGTCGACCGGAAGGGGCCCCCGCGCGCGGGCCCAGGCCCAGAGCCGGTCGAAGGTGGGGCCGGCGCTTTCGTAGGGGCCGATGTGGCGGATGGCCACGACCCTGACGGGAGCGAGTTCGCGAATCTGGACTGGATACATGACGGGTCCTTCCGGGGAGTTTCGGTCGACGCAGCCGCATCCCTTACGGCAGAAACATTGCGACAGCCGTACCGCCTATCGTCACGCCTCCCGCCGATACCAGAAGGCGTCTGCGATGCGCACCATGCCCGCATGCTCGTAGAATCCCATCGCTTCCGGGACGGAGGCCAGCACCAGGCTGACGCGCGGCCCGAGAAGCCGGCGGGTCTCGTCGAGCAACCCCTTGCCGATGCCGAGGCCCTGGGCAGAGCGCGCAACGGCGAGCTCGGACAGGTAGCAGCACCAGGAGAAGTCGGTGATGGAGCGGGCAACGCCGACGAGCGGGTGGCGGGGCACGTCGCGGCGTGCCGTCACGATCAGGTTTGCGCCGGCGAGCATCGCGGCGAGGCGGCCATCGTCCTCGACGGGACGGATGGTGCCGAGGCCGGATGCATCCGGCACCTGCCGGAATTCGGCCACCGGGAGCGTTTCCTCCCGCCCGTAGATGATCCGCGACGTCTCGTCCATGGTGATCTCCGCAGACGCGCCAGCGAGGACAGGCGACAGCCTCGCCATGGCCATCCGGCAAATTGCCGTCGAAGAGAGCGACCGCGGTTTCTGCCGGCAGCGTGAGAAAAGGAAAGGGCGCGGCCGTCCGTGGCCGCGCCCCATTTCGTCAAGCCTGCGCCGCGATCACTCGAAGCGGCCGGTGGCGTGCGCCAGCATAGTGTAGACCTTGCCGGTCTCCGACGTGAGGTAGGTCTTGGCCATCATCGAGTCCCGATCCTGGCGCGAGACCTCGGCGAGCAGGCGCTCGAACTCGTCAATGTAGCGGTCCACGGTTTCGCGGAATTCGGCGTCCTGACGGTACTTGCGGCGGATCTCCTCGAAGGTCTGCTGGCCCTGAAGGGTGTAGAGCCGGCGCGTGAACACGTTTCGCTCGCCGCGCTTGTAGCGGTCCCACAGCTCCACCGCCGCATCGTGATCGATCATCCGGGCAATATCGACCGAGATGGAATCGAGCAGCTCGATGGTGCGGCGCTGGCTGGCGGGGGCACCGGCCACGGTCTGCGCGGCGGGAGCCGCGGCTTTTGCCGTCTCGGCTTCGTCGCGCGAGGCCCGCACGAGAAGGTCCGAGAGCCAGCCACGGCCGCCGGCCTGCTGTGGCGCAGCCTCGCGCTGCGGGGCAGGGACGGGTGCACGCGCCGGCTGCGGCGCAGGGGCTGCCGCCGGCTGGGCAGCCTGCTGTGCCGGCTGGGGCCGCGGCGTCGGGGCGGCCGGGCGCTCGGCAACCGGGCGCTCGGGGGCCGAACGCTCGGCTTGGGCTGGACGGCGGGGCTGGGCCGCTTCAACGACGTCGACGGCACGGCCCGACCGGGTGACGATCTCGGTCAGCTCGTTGAGCGCCTTGATCTGGTCGGCGACGACGCGGCGCATGGCGGCGGTCGTCTCCTGCGTCTCGCGCGGCATCTCGATCACGCCGCGCTTCAGCTCGCTGCGCGTCGCCTCCAGCTCCTCATGGATACGGGCGGTCATGCCGCGCATGTCGTTGGCGACGGAGTGGAAGCGCTCGGTCGCCTGGCTGAGGCTCTGGCTCATCTCGGCGATGACCTGCTCGTAGGCCTGGCGCAGGGCAGCCGCTGTACGCTCGCGCTCCTTGCCGGTCGTCGTACGGATGAGATCGAACTGCTCGCCGATGGCCTGGGTGGCCGACTGGGCGTTTTCGGCCAGCACGGAGCCGATCTGGCGCGCCTTGCGCTCCGCCTCCTGCAGCGTCTCCGACAGGAGGGCGCTGAAGGACCGGGTGATCGATTCCATGTCGTCGGCCCGCTCGCCGACCACCGAGACGAGGTTCTCCAGCGTCTGGCGGCGCTCGTCGAGGGCGACGCCCATGCGCGATTCGACGCCTTCGAGCAGGCGCGTCGCCTCCGCGATGGCCTTGATGTGCTCGTTCGTGACTTCGGCAACGGCCCGACCCTGCTGGCCGAGCTTCTCGGCGAGGCCGGCAGCCTGCGTCAGCGTCTGGCCGGAGATGGCGCGCAGCGCCTCGACCTGGGCGGCGACGTCGCTCGCGGCGCGGCCGGTCTCCTCCTTCACCGCGCCGAGCACCTCCTGCAACTCGCCGACGCGGCTCGTCAGCCCGTCCTCGACCTGGGCGAGGTTGGCGCTGGCGCTCGCGGCCATCTGCTGCAGCAGGCGGTTGGCCTCGGACAGGCGGTCGAGCACGCCTGACAACTCGCCCTTCAGGCGGTCGTTGGTGGACATCAGCGTCTCAATGGAGCGGCTGGTGCCGTCCTCGATGACACGGCGCAGCGACTCGCTCGACGAGCCGAACAGCTCGGTGAGCTCCTGCGAGCGCTCCTGCACCGCCTCGACGATGGAGCGGCCGCGCGTCTCAAGCGTGCGCACAACCGCCTCGCCGACCGAGGCGACTTCGCGGGCGATGCTCTCGCCGCGGTCGGCGATGGCGCCGACGAGGCCGAGCCCCTTGTCGTCGAATAGCCGCTCCAGCTCTTGGGCGCGATTGCCGAGGGTTGCGTTGATCGCCTCGGCACGGGCGGCAAGGTTCTCGGAGATCGCCTGGCCGCGCTCGTCGAGCGTGGCGCTGACCGTGTCGAGCCGGTCGACGACCCGCTCCTCGAAGCGGGCGACGCGCTGGTCGAGCGTCGCCGCGATGTCGAGGGCCCGGCCGCCCAGCGTCTCGTTGATCTCCTGCGCCTTGCCCGAGAGCACCTCGGTGAGCTGCGCGCTCTTCGTCGAGATGACGCCGCCGATCTCGTCCACCTTGGAGGCCAGCGCCTGGGTGACGTCGCGCCCGCCCTCGGCCATGACGCGGGCGATCTCCTTCGTGCGCTCGACCAGGGCGTCGTTGAGGGCGCTGGCGCGCGCGCCAAGATTGTCGTCGATACGCACGATGAGCCCGTCGAGCGATTTCGCGATCTCCTGGCTCTTGGTGGCCGAACGCTCCTCGAAGCGCGCGATGTGCGCCTCCATGACGTCGCCGGCCTCTTTGGTGCGCTCGGCGAGCGCGTCTGCAAGCCGGGTGCCGTGGGTGGTCAGCAGGTTCTCGACATCGGCGAGGCGGGCGGTGACCGTCGTGGTGAAACCCGACGTGTCGTTGGCGATGCGCTCGGCGAGTGCCTGGCCCTTGGTGACGATGACGTCCTCGAAGCCGGCAAGACGCATGGACAGCGCCGCGTCGAGGCGGTGGCCGCGCTGCTCGATGGTCTCCTCGAGTGCGGCAAGGCGCGCACCCAGCGTGGCATCGAGCGTGCGGGCGCCGCTCTCGACGAGTTGCTGGAAGGAGCCGAGGCGGGCCGACAGCGTCTCATCAAGCGAGCCGGCGCGTGCGTCCACCGTGCGCTCGAAGCTGGAGAGCTTCTCGGAGAGGCTCGCGTCGAGGGTGGAGGTCCGGCTCTCGATGGCGTTCTCGAAGGCCGAGAGGCGTGCGTTGAGCGTGTTGTCCAGGCTGATGGCCCGGTTCTCAATGGTCTCCTCGAAGGCCGAGAGGCGGGCGTAGAGCGTCATCTCCAGCTTGTCGCCGCCGGTCTCCATCGTCTTCTCGAAGGCGGCAAGGCGCTCGCCCAGCTTCTCGTCGACGAGGCGGCCGCGGGTGTCGATGGTCTCCGCAAGTGCCTCGGCGTTGCGCGCCAGGGCCTCGTTGACGCGCGAGGCCTGCGTCGCGATGGCCAGCACGACGTCCTTGCCGGTGCCCGCCATCAGGGCGCGGGTCTCGTCTGTCTGGTGGGCGAGCATGTCACGCAGCTCGGAGGTGCGGCCGGCGAATTCCTCGGCAAGCGTCCGCGCGCTCTCCTCGAAGGTGACGCGGGCGCTCGCCGTGCGTTCCTCGAGCAGGGTGGCCATGTGCGTGCCGGTGGTCGACAGCGTGGTCTCGAGCGCGCGGGCGCTGTCCTCGAAGGCGGTGCGCACGAGATTGGTGCGGTCCTCAACGAGCGAGGCGAGGCGGTCGCCGACCGTCCCCAGGCTCTCCTCGATGCCGCGGGTGCCGTTCTCGAAGATCGCGCGGACGTTCTCGGCGCGGGTCTCGAGGAGATCGGCGAGGCGCTCGCCGGTGCTGGCGAGGCTGTCGTCGAGCGCGCGCGTGCCGTTCTCGAAGGCGAGGCGGATGCTTTCGGAGCGATTCTCCAGCAGGCCGGACAGCTGCTCGCTGGTATTGGCGAGGCTGCGGTCGAGGGCCTGCGTTCCGCTCTCGAAGGCGCGGCGCACGTCGTCCGAGCGGCTCTCGAGCAGGGTGGCAAGACGCTCGCCCGTGGTCGACAGGCTCTCGTCGAGCGCGCGGGTGCTGTTCTCGAACAATTCGCGGGCGACGCTGGTGCGCTCCTCAACCAGGCCGGCAATGCGCTCGCCCGCGGTCGTGAGGGTCATCTCGAGCGCCTGGGCGCCGTCCTCGAAGAAGCTGCAGGCAGCGTTGGCGCGCTCGGAGATGAGGGCGGCCATGCGCTCGCTGGTGCTGGTGAGGGTCGTCTCCAGTTCCGCGGCGCTCAACGAGAAGACGTTGCGGGCGGTGCTGGTGCGCTCCTCGATCAGGCCCGCGAGCCGATCGCCCGTCTCGGCCAAGGTCTGCTCCAGCGCGCGGCCATTGACGTTGATGACCTCGTGGATGCGCTCGCCCGTCTCGGCGAGACGCACGGCGAGGCCCTCGCCACGCGAGGCGATGGTGTCGGCGATCTCGCGGCCGGTGATCTCGATGCGCTGCGTCACCTCCTCGCCGCGGGCACCGATGGCGACGCTGAGCGTCTCGCCCGTGGAGCGCAGGGTGTCGTTCACCTCCATGGCGCGCTGGGCAATCTGCTCGGCAACGCTCGTGCCGGTCTCGGCGAGCGTGCGGGTGAGCTCGGCGGCACCGTCGTTGAGGCCGGTGGTCAGCACCTGGCCGGTGCGCTCGATGGCTTCGGTGATCTCGCGTGCCTTGCCGTCGAGCGTCGAGGTGACATCCGCGCTGGCGCTGGCGAGACGGGCCCCGACCGCGTCGCTGGTGGAGCCGAGGCGCTCGACGAGTTCGCCGCCCCGCGAGGTGATTTCGTCGATCATACGGTCGCCGGCGCGGCCGAGGGCGAGGGTAATCTGCTCGCCCTTGGAGCCGAGCTGCTCGGCAACGCGCGTGCCGGCGGAGGCAACGGCCTCGGCGATCACACGGCTCGCACCCTCGAGCTCCTGGGCGAAGTTCTCGTGTGCTCCCGAGATGGCGGCCTTCACACGCTCGCCGTTGCTGATGATGGCCTCGCGCTGGGCGACGAGTTCGTCGAGCAGCGAGCGAATACGAATTTCGTTGTCGCCGTAGGCGCGCTCCAGGGTCGAGATTTCGGTGCGCACGAGCGTCTCGAGCTCGCCGGCACGGGCAAGGGCCCGCTCCAGGCCGTCACCCATCGCGGCGACCTCGCGGCGCACGGCTTGGGAGAGGTTCACGACGGAATCAGCAGCGAGATTCTCGGGCTGGGCGAGGCGCACGGCAACGCCCGTCATGGCGCGGGCGACGAGGCGCATCTCCTGCGCGCGGGTGTGCAGTGTCGCGAGCACGAAGAATAGCACGACGGGGCCGAAGACCGTCAGGGCAAGCAGCGCGCCCTCGACGGCACCAATGGCGCCGATGGCGCCGTCCACGCCGACCGCACCGAGGTCGTAGCGCTGCCAGATGCCGGCCCCGGTGAGACCGAGCCATGCGAGCGAGGCGACGGCGGCGAGCCAATAGGCACGGGAGGATGGCCGGGCCTGCAGCGCCTGCAACAGCGCGCCCACCGTCTCCTTGTCGTCATTGGCGACGCGGGAGGGGTCCGGTGCGACGACGCCGGCGGGCTTCTGGCCGGACGGGCGAGCGGCGGAGGGATCGCGGGCGGCGGCTTTGTCGGCGGGGCGGGCGCTCATCGGCTTCTCGTCGTCCGTGGCGGGCGCGGTGTCCCGGGTGCCGGGCTTCGGTGCCGGCATCTTGAGGGAAGGCTTGGCGGGCGAGAGCTGACTCGCCTTGGGCATCTCGGGGGTGCCTTCGGCCGGCTTCTCGGTCGGGGCGCCAGTCACGGAGGCGAAGAAAGCCTGTTCGTCGATCTCGGGCAGGCGTGGCTCCTCCGCCGGATCGGGCAGCTTGCGCGCCGTCGCCGCCCGGCTGTCGAGCGCCGTCAGGTTCAGCGCCTGCTCGATCGCCGACAGGGCTGCTTCCGTCGGGTCTTTTGCCTGATTGTCCTTGGCCATGATCGCCGCCTCACTCACGCCACACCATAAGGTCTGCCGCCGCTGCCTGTTCCGGCAACGGTGGCCTGCGTCCGGACGGGGCCTCCTCGCTTGCGCAAGACCGCCCGGCCGCAGGGACCGCCATTTACCAAAACAGTCTATCGTTCGGTTCCGGCGAAAGAAACCCGACCGGACGGCCACTTGAATGTTTCGTTAACGCCTTGTTTACCATCTGGAACGTCAAAGACTTATGGCGGGAGAGTGGCATGGTTGACGGACACCGCACGAGGCGGCCCTCTTCCATGTGGACAAGCCTGATCGCCGGCCCTGCCGGCTTGCCGCCGGGACGAGGATCATGATGGATGCCCGCGAGACGGATGATGCCGCTTCGCCTTTGGACGAGGAATTCCTGCTGCGTCAGGCTGCCGGCGACACGGTCCTGATGCGCGAGGTGGCCCAGCTCTTCCGCGAACAGCTCAAGGGCCAGATGGCCGTCATTGCCGGCAAGGGCGCGGCCGCACTGCGCTATGAGGCCGCCCACACACTGAAGGGTGCTTCGCTCGCGATCGGAGCCCGTCCGCTTGCAGAGGCGGCGAGGCGGATCGAGGCCGAGTTGCGGCTCGCCGCCGACGGCAGCGAGCCGGCCGGGCTCGACGATCTCCTGCCGAGGCTCGAGGCGGCCGCTGCCGATTGCGACGCCGCTCTCGCCGAGCTTCTGACGCGCGCCTGATCGGCATAGACGGTCCCCCTGCGACTCACCGTCGGTGTTCACATCGCCTGCAGATGTTCTAAAGAGGGCGGGAATCGCCACGGAGCAGGGCATGCCCAAGATCACATTCATCGATGCCGATGACATCGCCCGCACGGTCGAGGCCGAGGTCGGTGCCACCGTCATGGAGACGGCCATCCGCAACGGCGTGCCGGGCATTGAGGCCGAGTGCGGCGGGGCCTGTGCCTGCGCCACATGCCACGTCTATGTGGACGAGGCCTGGCGCGAGGCGGTCGGCGAGCCCGAGCCGATGGAGGAGGACATGCTCGACTTCGCCTTCGACGTCAGGCCCAGCTCGCGCCTGTCCTGCCAGATTCGCGTGCGGCCGGAGCTCGATGGTCTCGTGGTGCGCACGCCCGAGCGACAGGGCTGAGCCGGCTTTCGCTTAAACATCGGCGAGCGGCAGGCAGATGTCCGTGACGAGGTCCTGCGCCGGCACCTCGCGCGGATCGTTGCGATAGATCTCATAGGGCGGGCGATCCGCCGGCTCGTGCCCGCTCGCCGGCAGCCAGGCGCGGTAGAGCCAGTCGTAGGCGCGCTCGAGCTCCGCATAGGGGCCGCGGTGGCGCAGCACGGCGTGCGTGCCGGCAGCGATAAGGACAATGTGGACGGTGGCGTCGCCCTCGATCTCGCGACCGATGGAGATGCCGGCATCCGCGCTGAGGTCCTTCGCCGCGACAGTGCCGGGGTCGGCGTAATAGACGCCGACGGTGACGGCGCCGGGGCCGAGGAGGCCGCGCGCCGCAGCCCAGGGCATCAGCCGGTCGAAGGCGCGGCCGATCTCCATGTAGGGACCGACATGGTGGATGGTGGCCAGGCGCAGCGCTGGCATGGGCTGCAGGGTGACGATCCAGGGGCTGGTCATGGGGCCATCCTCTTCCTGGGGGCACCCGGCGCCGGGCAGCAGGCGGCCGCGGCGCCGGTAGGCGGCGGGGGCGTGGCCGTAGGAGACCGCGAAGGCGCGTGTGAAGGCGGCGACGCTGCCGTAGCCGGCCCGGGCGGCGATGCGCGCGATGGGCAATTGCGAGGCGACGAGGCTGTGGGCGGCCCGGTGCAGCCTGAGGCGCCGCGCCGTCTCCGCCGCCGTCTCGCCCGTCATCGCCCGGTAGATGCGGTGAAAGTGGTAGGGCGAGAGACAGGCGATGCCGGCGAGGCGCTCGAGCGACAGGTCGTCGTCGAGGTGGCCGGCGATATGTGTGGCGACCCGGGCGATCCGCTCGGCATAGTCGAGGCGTGTCTGGGACTTGCGGCCGATCATGTCTCCGTTCCGCTCCCTCGCGCGTCGCGCCGGCTCTTCCGGCGCCCGCGGAGACTACCGATAGCGGTTTGATCGGCGTTGCGCATTTTCCGTGCCGGACGGCGTGCGCTCCATGCCGCCGATGGCGCGCTCGTGCGCGCCGGGGACGGTTGACCTCGATCAACGCCGCGGCGAGGCTGGGCGACTAGGTTTCATCGTCTCGATGACAAGGGGGTTTCGATGTTCAAGTCCATCCTGGTGCCGGTCGATCTCGCCGAGGTCGAGGTCTCGCGCGCGGCCATCGACAAGGCGGTGGCCTTCGCCAATGCCTCCGGCGGTCAGGTGCGCCTCATCTATGTGCGCTCGATCCTTCCCGTGACCTTCATGGAGTTCGTGCCGCCGGATTTCGATGCGGAGCAGCAGAGCGACAGCGAGGCCAAGCTCAAGGAAATCGCCGATACCGTGCCGCTGCCGAAGGAGCGCGTGTCCACGGCGGTCCACATGGGCGCCGTCTACAACGAGGTGCTCGAAGAAGCTGCAAAGATGAAGGCCGACCTCATCATCGTCGGTTCCCACCGTCCGGCCATGGCGACCTACCTGCTCGGTTCCAACGCCTCCACCATCGTCCGGCATGCGCCGTGCTCGGTGCTCGTGGTGCGCGAGAATCACGCGGGCGAGAGCTGAACGGCAGAGCTTTCACTTCGGCGGCAGGAGGTCGGCCGGCAGATCGCCCGCGGTCGCCAGCCGCGGGCGATTGCGCAGGACGAGCGGGGCAAGCTGCCAGTAGGCGAGGGCGAGCACGGCAAGGCCGATGAGGGCCGCGGTGCCCGCGCCCTCGCTGATGGCCTGGTAGGCGAAGCCCGCCACGCCGATGACGGTCATGAGGCCGATGGCTGTCAGCAGCAGCCACGCAGCGTAGGAGCGGCCGCAGCGGATGACGACGCCGGGGTTCGCCGCTGCCACGGCCGCGACGAGAGACCGTACGAAAGCCGAATAATCGCCGTTCTGCGTCTGCGCGCCGGAGAGGCCCCAGTTGACATTGGTGAGCGACAGGCTGCGGCCGTCCGCCATGCGCAGAGTCGTGCGGTAGACATTGCGCACGGCCGTCTTCGATTCGAAGGTCAGGCGAACCTCCCTGACCGCTGACAGCGCGACGGTATCGACGCGTCGCCCGGCATCTGCCACCAGCCGGTCGCCCTCGAGCCGGTAGATAACCTCGAAGCCGACGGGCCGGGGCTTCTGGCGATAGACGTGGCCGGGAGGCGCTCCGGCATCTTCTGCGATGTCGTCCTGATCCTGCATGGCCGTCTTGTCGGCGAAGGCGGGCGCAGAGGCAAGGGGTATCCGCCTCATCTCCAGGAGAGGGCTCGCCTTCGGCAAGTTGTTGCGCTGGATCCCGGATCGCATTCCGATTCGCAGCATGCGTCCAGGATACGAGCTTGCGCCGGGGTGCGGCGGTCTGCAATTCTCCCGCCTGCCGCCGCCTCACCGCATCAGCGCACGCATCGCCCGGTCGAGGCCGTCGAGCGTCAGTGGAAACATGCGGTCACCGATCAACTGGCGCACCATGGTGATGGAGCGGGTGTAGCCCCAGCGCTCCTCGGGCAGCGGGTTGAGCCACACGCTCTTTGGGAATTGCGTGAACAGCCGCTGCAGCCAGACCTCGCCCGCCTCCTCGTTCCAGTGCTCCACGGAGCCGCCGGGCATGGCGATTTCGTAGGGGCTCATGGAGGCATCGCCGACGAAGACGGCGCGATAGTCCGACGGGAAGGTGCGGATGACATCAAGCGTGGGGATCGTCTCCTCGAACCGGCGGCGGTTCTCCTTCCACAGCTGCTCATAGGGACAGTTGTGGAAATAGAAGTGCTCGAAGTGCTTGAACTCGGAACGTGCGGCGGAGAACAGCTCCTGCGCCTTCTCGACGTGCCAGTCCATGGAGCCGCCGACGTCGAGGAAGAGCAGCACCTTCACCGCATTGTGCCGCTCCGGCACCAGCCTCACGTCGAGATAGCCCTTGTGGGCCGTGGCGCGGATGGTGTCGTCGAGGTCGAGCACCTCGGCGGCGCCGGTGCGCGCGAAGCGGCGCAGGCGCCGGAGCGCTAGCTTGATGTTGCGCGTGCCGAGTTCGACCGTGTCGTCGAGGTCCCTGAACTCGCGCTTGTCCCACACCTTGACGGCGCGGAAGTTGCGGTTGCCGTCCTGGCCGATGCGGATGCCTTCGGGATTGTAGCCGTAGGCGCCGTAGGGCGAGGTGCCGGCAGTGCCGATCCACTTGCTTCCGCCCTGGTGCCGCTCCTTCTGCTCGGCCAGGCGCTGGCGCAGCGTCTCGAACAGCTTGTCCCAGCCCATGGCCTCGACCTGCCGCTTTTCCTCTTCCGTCAGGTAGCGCTCGGCGAGCCTGCGCAGCCATTCTTCGGGAATGGTGGCCTTTTCAATAGCCGGACCGAGGGTCTTCAGCCCCTGGAAGACAGTGGCGAAGACGCGGTCGAACTTGTCGAGGTTGCGCTCGTCCTTCACGAGGCAGGTGCGGGCGAGATAGTAGAAGTCCTCCACCTTCTTCTCGGCGAGGTCCGCTTCCAGCGCGCCGAGCAGGGTCAGGTATTCCCGCAAGGTGACGGGGATCGTCGCGGCACGCAGGGCGGTGAAGAAGTCGAGGAACATGCCGGCAATCTAGCAGGCCTCGCAGCGCCGCGCGACGGCTCGAAAAAGGGGCCGCCGGGCATGCCGGCGGCCAAGGTGCTGGGTTGACGGGTCTCGAAACGACCGACCGAGGGCCGGGCGCTTACTGCTGCTGAGCCGGCGGGGCCGGCGGAGCGCCACGGTGGTGGAAAGCGGCGTGGCGCATGCGATGGCCGTCACCGCGCATGCCAGCGCGCATCAGCACGTCGAAGCGGCCCTTCTGCGCCTCGTCGAGGCTGTCGTAGAGCGGCTTGGCGGCCTCGGCCAACTTCTTCATCTCGGCGGCTCGCTTCTCCATGAAGTCGGCGCGCATCTCCAGGCGCTCGATGGCACCGGTACGTTCCTTGCCCTCGGCACGGCTCTCGCGCCGTTCCCGCATGGCGTCGGCACGGGCCTTGGCCATGTCGCGCAGGGCGGTTTCGAGGGCCGGCCAGTTCTTCTCCTGGTCGGCCGTGAGCTTGAGGCCCTCCTTCAGGCCGGCGATGCGCGCGTCGAGGAATGCCGCCCGGTCGGCTTCGCTGAAGCGGGGGCCGCGCTTCTCGGCCTGCTCGGCCCGCGGCCCGGCGCCGGGCTGCGGGCCATTCTGGGCCATGGCCATGAGGGGAGTGACGGCAACGCCCGCCGCAAGGGTCGCTGCAACGATCGTTTTCTTCATCGTGGTCCTCCATTCGATGTGGACCAAGGATGGGCCTCAGGATGCCCGATTTCAAATTAAACTTCCGCAATGTTGCGGTAATGAAATTGCTTGAGAATATGAATGACCGTTCATTTCAATTAAAATATGCCGATTATTTCTGTATTTGTAAATTTATATCGCAGTGCATGCATGGATTTAATGTGAATTTTGCATGAATATCGGCCGTCAATGTGCGTTTCGGGCCGGATTAATACCAGAATGGCCCGGGCCTGCCCCAATACCGGCCCCAGGCGGCCTGCCGGTTCATCATGGCCGTCATCTGTTGCTGGTCGGCAAGGTTCTGCTCGAAGACCATCCGCTGGTACGTGCCGTAGGCGGTCTGGTCGCCATAGAAGACGCAGCGGCAGACGGTTGGGTCGGCATAGAGATAGACGACGTTGCCGTTGATGATCCGCCGCACGAAGCGGTTTGGCGGCAGGGCCTCGATGGAGGCACGCATGCCGGGCGTATCCGCCGGGCGGATCCGGAAACCGGCCGCCACCAGCATGTTCTCCCGGCTCTCGATCGTCGAGGTGCATCCGGTGAGGGCAAGATAAGCCGCGACGGTGCACAGGGCTGCAGTTGCCTTCATGTCGGCCTCCTCCGTCAGCGGTCGGTCAACGGCCGGGTGGCCATTCTATCAGAAACGGACAGGGGCACCGACAGTCAGGGCGTTCCTGCGACGCGTCCCGCGGGGATCCGATGTCGCGGGCCGGTGCTCATGGCTCGCGCGCTTCGCGCATGGCGCGCAGTTCGTTGCGGAAGAGGTCGCGCCGGTCGTGCACGGCGGCGATCGCCAGTCCCATGGGCACGCCGAGATGGACGAGGGAGGCTTCCGAGAGCTGGAGGCTCGCCTCGATGGTCTCGGGGACCGCATGCGTCACGCCGAGACCGTAGAGGTGTCGGGCGTGGCGCGCATCCCGGGCTCGCGCGAGGATCTTGATGCCAGGCGTCAGGGCCTTCGCCTGGCGGACGATCTCGTCGACGGCCGTGGAGGCATCGACGGTGATGATCAGGCCGGCGGCGTCGGCGATGCCACACAGGCGCAGGTATTCGCGCCGGGTCGCGTCGCCGTAGAAGACGTTGCGGCCGTGGCGGCGCTCCGCGGTGACGGTTGCCACGTCCCGGTCGACTACCAGATGATCGATCGCCTGGGCCGACAGCATGTCGGAGACGAGGCGGCCGACGCGGCCGCATCCGATGACGATGGCATGCCCGTGCTCTCCCGGCTCGGGTTGCATCTGCGCTTCGGGGGGCAAGGCTCCTGGGCGGTCGAAGCGCCCGGCCGCGATGGCGCCGAGGCGCGCGAGCAGGGGAATGAACACCATCGTCACGGCCGTTGCCGCGATGGCTATGTCGCTCACCGGGCGGGGGACGACGGCCAAGGCGGCGGCGTGAGTGAGCAGGACGAAGGCGAACTCGCCGCCGGGGCCGAGCAGCAGGGCGCTCTCGGTCGCCACCGCGTGGCCGCCGGAGAAGAGACGCACGAGGCCGTACACGATGAGCGTCTTCACGACGACCGCCGCGGCGGCTGCGCCGAGGATGACGCCGGGCTGGCGCGCAATGCCGCCGATGTCCACCATCATGCCGACGCTGATGAAGAAGACGCCGAGGAGCAGTCCCTTGAAGGGCGCGATCATCACCTCGATCTCCCGGCGGTATTCCGTCTCGGCGAGAAGCAGCCCGGCGATGAAGGCGCCGAGCGGCATGGAAAGGCCCGCTGCGCCGGTCGCGAGCGCCGTGCCGACGACGACGAGGAGGGCCGCCGCCATGAACAGCTCGGGGCTGTCGGCGGCCGCGACGAGGCGGAAGAAGGGGCGCAGGGCCCGCCGGCCGATCAGGACGATGACCGCGATGGCGAAGACCGCCTGGCCGATGGCGATGACGAAGCCTGTCGCCACGGAGCCTTCCTCGCGCGCGCCGAGCACGCCGACGAGGAAGAGGAGCGGCACCACCGCAAGGTCCTGGAACAGGAGGACGGCGAAGCTCGTGCGCCCGGCGGAGGTGCCGAGGCGCCGGCGCTCGGCGAGCGATTCAAGCACGATCGCGGTGGAGGACAGGGCAAGGGCGCTGCCGATGACGAGCGCCTCCGCCGCCGCGCCGCCTGCGAGAGCGACGCCGAGGCCGAGCGCTGCGCCGCAGGTCACCACCTGAGCGAAGCCGAGCCCGAAGACGAGGCGCCGCAGAGTCCACAGGCGGGCCCAGGACAATTCGATGCCGATGACGAAGAGCAGGAACACGACACCGAATTCCGCGATGCGCGCCATCAGTTCCTGGTCGGAGATGGTGAGGTAGCGCAGCACCGGCACCTCGCCGACCAGGTTGCCGAGCCCGTGCGGCCCGAGCACGGCCCCCATTCCGAGGAAGCCGAGGACCGGGCTGATGCGGAGGAGCTTGACCATGGGCACGGCCGCACCGGCCGCAGCGAGAACGAGGAGGGCGTCCTTGTAAGTCTCGACTGGTACTGTCGCTGTCATCGCCCGCCCATGCGCGCCGCGGCGCAGAATCCGCATCCGCTCCCGGCATCATGGGCGAGCGGCAGCCGCCGATGCAATCGCGGATATGGGGCATCGGCAGCGAGGAACAGGCAGTCGCGGCGCAGAGCGAGGCCTAGACGATGCAGACCGTGCGGTGCCTGCGGCGAGGCGCGAGCGCCCGTTCCCGGGTCGCATTCCGCTTCGCTGCATGCGCCCGGGAAACGAGGTTGCTCCCCGTATGGGACGGCTGCCTTTTCCCCGACTGCCGACTGCCGACTGCCGACTGGCTAAGCCACCGACAGCGCCTGCGTCAGATCGGCAATGAGGTCATCCGGGTGCTCGATACCGATCGACATGCGGATGGTGGCGTCGCTGATGCCGATGCGCTCGCGCGTTTCCTTCGGCACGCCGGAATGGACGGTCGTCGCCGGATGGCAGACGAGCGATTCCGTGCCGCCGAGGCTCACCGCCAGCTTGAAGATGCGCAACGCGTTGAGGAAGCGGAAGGCGGCCGCCTCGCCACCGCGGATGTCGAAGGAGAAGGTGGTGCCGGCCGCATCGCACTGGCGCGCGAAGGTGCGCCGGGCCGGGCTCTCGGCGGGCAGCAGCGTCGGGTAATAAACGCGCGCCACCTTCTCGTGGCCGGCGAGGAAGGCGGTGACCGCCTCGGCGTTACGGCAGGCGGCGCTCATGCGCAGGCTGAGCGTCTCCAGCGAGCGGGCGATCATCCAGGCCGAATGCGGGTCGAGCTGGGTGCCGATGGCGCCGCGCAGCAGCTTGATGGGCTTCACCAACTCGCGCCGGCCGAGCACCGCCCCCGCCACGAGGTCTGAGTGGCCGCCGACGTATTTGGTCAGCGAATAGACTGACAGGTCCATGCCGTGGGCGAGCGGCTTCTGGAACAGCGGGCCGAGCAGCGTGTTGTCGCAGGCGACGATCGGGCGATGGCCCTGCCTGTCGCCGATCTCGTCGGCGATGCGGCGCACGAGCGCGAGGTCGACGAGGCTGTTGAGCGGGTTCGACGGCGTCTCGACGAAGACGACGCTGACGCGGCCCTTCGCCATCGCCGCCTCGGCCGCGGCGCGCACGGCCACTTCGTCGACACCGTCGATGAAGCCGACCGCATCGATGCCGAAAGGCTTCATGGTCCTGGCGATCAGCGTTTCCGTGCCGCCGTAGAGCGGCTGCGAATGCAGGATGACGTCGCCCGGCCGGGCGAAGGCGAGCAGCGTCGTGGCGATGGCCGACATGCCACTCGAGAAGATGGCACCCATCTCGGCGCCCTCGAAGATGGCGAGGCGATCCTCGACGATCTCGCTGTTGGGGTGGTTGAAGCGCGAATAGACGAGGCCCGGCTCGGTGCCCGGCTCCGGCTCGCGCCGGCCCGCGGTGAAATCGAAGAAGTCGCGTCCTTCCTCCGCCGAGCGGAAGACGAAGGTGGAGGTCAGGAAGACCGGCTGCTTCACCGCTCCTTCCGAGAGGGCGGGGTCGTAGCCGTAGCCCAGCATCAGCGTCTCGGGATGGAGCTTGTGATTGCCGATCTTGTCCTTGTGGTAGTCAGACGATGCCATGACAAGCGTTCCCTCGATTGGCGGTTTGCCCGTCCCGCCGGCCGCGAGGCCCGACGGATCTGTCTCAACGTTAGTGTGCGCCCTTTGGCATTGCTCGGCCAATCGGATCGCGCAAATGTGCGCGCACGGGCAGGAACTGCCAGAATGGAGGGGGAATGGGGCAGATGTCGCTCGACGCGACCGACCGCCGCATGTTGCGCCTGCTGCAGGGCAACGGGCGCATGACCAACCAGGAGCTGTCGGAGCGCATCGGCCTGTCGCCGTCGCCGTGCCTCAGGCGCCTGCGCCGGCTGGAGGAGGCGGGCGTCATCCGCGGCTATGCCGCCAAGGTCGACCAGAAGGCCTACGGCCTGCCCGTCACCGTCTTCGTCTCGGTGCGGCTGACACGCCAGAACGAGGAGGAGATCGCGGCCTTCGAGCAGGCGGTCGCCGGCTGGGACGAGGTGAGCGCCTGCTATCTGATGACGGGCACGCAGGACTATCTCCTGCACGTCGTCGGCGAGGGCATCGAGGCCTACGAGCGCTTCGTCAAGACGCGGCTGACGCGCCTCAGGTGCATCGCCGCCATCGAATCGAACTTCGTGATGGGCGTCGTGAAGGAGGGGGCCGTTTTTCCGGAGGTGGCGGGGTAGGCCCCCGTCATGCCCGCGCTCGTCGCGGGCATCCACGCCGCGACGCAGGCGCGGGGGCGGAAGGGCGTGGATGGCCGGGACAAACCCGGCCATGACGGGTGGGGGAGGTTATGCCACTCCTCCCGTTCCATTTGCGCAGCCGTCTCCGCCGTCATGCCCGCGCCCGTCGCGGGCATCCACGCCGGGATGAATGCGCCAGGCTGAAGGGCGTGGATGGCCGGGACAAGCCCGGCCATGACGGCGGGGAGCGGGCTCTCGTCGAGAGGCGTCGCCGCTTGCCCCGTCCTCGTCCGCTCCCTACTGTCGCCGGCGAGGCTGCGCCCCCCGGTTTCAGGAGACGACATGCGGTTTGACGGCACCGATAGCTATGTGGCCACGGAGGATCTCAAGGTCGCGGTCAATGCGGCCATCGTGCTGGAGCGTCCGCTTCTCGTGAAGGGCGAGCCCGGCACGGGCAAGACCGTGCTCGCCGAGGAGATCGCGCGGGCCGTCGGCGCGCCGCTCATCACCTGGCACGTCAAGTCCACCACCAAGGCGCAGCAGGGGCTCTACGAATACGACGCCGTCTCGCGCCTGCGCGACAGCCAGCTGGGCGACCCGCGCGTCTCCGACATCGCCAACTACATCAAGCGCGGCAAGCTGTGGGAGGCCTTCGTGTCGGAGCGGCGCCCGGTGTTGCTCATCGACGAGATCGACAAGGCCGACATCGAGTTCCCCAACGACCTCCTGCTCGAGATCGACCGCATGGAGTTCCACGTCTACGAGACGGGCGAGACCGTGCAGGCACGCCAGAGGCCCATCGTCGTCATCACCTCCAACAACGAGAAGGAGCTGCCGGACGCCTTCCTGCGCCGCTGCTTCTTCCACTACATCCGCTTTCCCGATCACGAGACCATGGCCCGGATCGTCGAGGTGCACTATCCCGGCATCAAGAAGCGCCTCGTCGAGGACGCGCTGCGCCTCTTCTTCGACATCCGCGACGTGCCCGGCCTCAAGAAGAAGCCGTCGACCTCGGAGCTCATCGACTGGCTGAAGCTCCTCATGGCCGAGGACATCGACGCCGAGACCCTGCGCGAGCGCGACACGCGCAAGCTTATCCCGCCTCTGCACGGGGCGCTCCTCAAGAACGAGCAGGACGTCGGGCTTTTCGAGAAGCTGGCGTTCCTGGCGCGGCGCGAGGGGCGGTAGGCGCACCGAGATGCCCGCGCCAGCAGATTAGTATGATGACCTGAAATTGGTGTGCACGTCGATCCTCCCCCGCATGGGGGAGGTGGCGCCGCGAAGCGGCGACGGAGGGGGCCTGCGGGGTGGCATTTACGCGCGCCGTACCCGGAATTGACCCCACCCGTCTCGCGCCTTTGGCGCGATCCACCCTCTCCTTGAGGGGAGGGATCAAGCCAAGTCAACTGCGCCGACTTGAATGCATAATGCTGTGGGCTCGCTGGCAATCCCTGGGATCTCAAGCGATCTGAGCGGAGCGTCCGGAAGGCGGAGCCGCCCCCACCTGTAACCCCTCCCCGCACAAGCGGGGGGAGGGGAATTGCATTCAGCGCTCCTCCAAGAACCGCCGCAGCGCCCGGCCGACGTTCTCGATGTGGGCGCGCAGCAATTCACAGGCATCGTCGATGCGCCCCGCGCGGCAGAGGTGCACGAGCTCGGCGTGCTCGGCCTCGGCCCGTTCCATGCCGCCGGTCAAGGACAGTTGCAGGCGCGTGTGGCGGTCGCAGTCCTGCAGGAGGTTGGCGACGATGCCGGCGGTGCGCGGCTTTTCGGCACGGCTGTAGAGCAAGAGGTGGAACGCGCGGTTGAGCTCGCCCCAGCGGCTGACGTGCCGGGCGCGCAATTCGTCGCTGTATTCCTCCAGGATGCGGTCGAGGCGGGCGTAGTCGTCGTCCGACAGCTGCGGGGCAGAGGCGGCGAGGAGGCGCGGCTCGAGGAGGAGGCGCAGTTCGAACAGCTCCTCGATCTCGGCGAGCGACAGTTCCGGCACCACGGCGCCGCGGTGCGGATGGATCTTTACGAGCCCCTCGGCCTCGAGCTGCATCAGCGCCTCGCGCACGGGAATGCGGCTGACGGCGAACTCGGTGGCGAGCGCATCCTGCCTGAGCTGGCTGCCGGCCGGCACCTCCCCGTCGAGGATGCGCCGGCGCAGCTCGGCGGCGACGGCGGCCGAGATGGTGCGGTGCTGAACCGTCTTGCGGAGCGGAGAGGTGAGGGGGGTGCCGTCCATCGGGGTCCCGGTGTGCGCTTGACAGCATGAATTTTATACAATCTACAATTCATGGCAATCTCACCCTCCGGAGAACGGCCATGGCAGCGCGCATCGGCTGGGAAGGCGTCTTCCCTGCAGTCACCACGCAGTTCCGCGCGGATTTCAGCCTCGACATCGAGGCGACCCACAAGGTGATGGCCGGGCTGATCGACGACGGCGTTTCCGGCCTCATCGTCTGCGGCACCGTAGGCGAGAACACCTCGCTCTCGCGGCCCGAGAAGGTAGCGGTGATGGAGGCGGCGAAGGATGTCGCCCAAGGGCGCGTGCCGGTCATCGCCGGCATCGCCGAGTTCACCACCACCTTCGCCGCCGAGACGGCGCGGGAGGCGGCGCGGGTCGGGCTCGACGGCATCATGGTGATGCCGGCGCTCGTTTATTCGGCCAAGCCCCACGAAACGGCGGCGCATTTCCGCGGCGTCGCCGGGGCCACCGACCTGCCGGTGATGGTCTACAACAACCCGCCGATCTACAAGAACGACGTCACGCCCGACATCCTCGCTTCGCTCGCCGATTGCGACACCATCGTCTGCATCAAGGATTCCTCCGGCGACACGCGCCGCTTCACCGACATGCGCAACATGGTGGGCGAGCGCTTCGTGCTCTTCGCCGGGCTCGACGACGTGGTGGTGGAGAGCGTGATGCTGGGGGCCGCCGGCTGGGTGTCGGGCATGTCGAATGCCTTTCCCCGCGAGGGCGAGACGCTGTTCCGCCTCGCGCGCGCCGGGCGCTTCGAGGAGCTGCGGCCGCTTTACGACTGGTTCATGCCGCTGCTCCATCTCGATGCGCGGCCCGACCTCGTCCAGTGCATCAAGCTGTGCGAGGAGATCATGGGTCGCGGCTCCGCCCTGACGCGCCCGCCGCGGCTGCCGCTCACGGGCGAGGAGCGCCGGGCGGTCGAGGACGTCATGCAAAAGGCGCTCGCCACGCGCCCGGCGCTGCCGGACGTCGGGCTGAAGAGCGCGGCCTGACGAATGAGGGCGGATCATGGCGCGCCACACCTTCTTCTGCATCGACGGGCACACCTGCGGCAATCCGGTCCGGGTCGTCGCCGGCGGCAGCATCCCGCGGCTCGAGGGCGAGACCATGTTCGCCCGCCGGCAGCATTTCCTTGCCGAATACGACTTCATCCGCACCGGCCTCATGTTCGAGCCGCGCGGGCACGACATGATGTCGGGCGCGATCCTCTATCCGCCGACGCGGGAAGACTGCGACGTCAGCATCCTCTTCATCGAGACCTCCGGCTGCCTGCCCATGTGCGGCCACGGCACCATCGGCACGGTGACGATCGCGCTCGAGAACGGGCTCGTCCGCCCGAAGACGCCGGGCGTGCTGAGGCTCGACACGCCGGCGGGGCTCGTCGAGGCGCGCTATGTCGAGAACGGGCCGTTCATCGAGCGCGTGCGCATCACCAACGTGCCGTCCTTCCTCCTCGGCACGGGCTATGACGTTGCGGTGGAGGGGCTCGGGCCGCTCAGGGTGGACGTCGCCTACGGCGGCAATTTCTACGCCATCGTCGAGCCGCAGGAGGGCTACGGCGATCTTGCCGAGGTGAACCCCTCAGACATCCTGCGCTGGAGCCCGAGGCTCAGGCAGGATTTCAACGCCCGCCACCGTATCGCCCATCCCGAGAACCCGGCCATCGACCGGCTGACCCATGTCATGTGGACGGGCCGGCCGAAGACGCAGGAGGGAACCGCGCGCAACGCCGTGTTCTACGGCGACAAGGCCATTGACCGCTCGCCCTGCGGCACCGGCACGTCGGCGCGCATGGCGCAGCTCGCGGCGCGCGGGGCCCTACGCGAAGGGGATGTCTTCGTCCATGAAAGCATCATCGGCTCGACCTTCTCCGGCCGCATCGAGGCATGGGCGAAGGTCGGCGGGCACGATGCGATCATCCCCTCCATCGAGGGCTGGGCGCGCGTCACCGGCTTCAACACCATCGTCATCGACGACCGTGATCCCTTCGCCCACGGCCTCCAGGTGGTCGACGGCATCGGCTGAGACAGGGGGCATCCCGGCGGGCTGCCCTTGCGTGGCCGGGGCGGGATGCCTAGCTTGGCGCCCATGCTTCGCCTCATGCTCCTTCGTCACGCCAAATCCGCCTGGCCCGCCGGCGCCGCCGATCACGAACGGCCGCTCGCGCCGCGCGGGCGCGAGGCCGCGCCGCTCATGGGGCGCTACCTCGCCGGCGAGCATCTGGTGCCCGACCTCGCCGTGGTCTCGACGGCGAAGCGCACGCAGGAGACATGGGCCCTCGTCGCGCCCGCCTTCGCCGAGGAGGTGCCGAAGCGCGACGAGCGGCGCATCTACGAGGCGAAGACGGACGCCATCCTCGCCGCCATCCGCTCGACCGGGCCGGACGTGCGCACGCTGCTCGTCATCGGTCACAACCCGGGCTTTGCCGATCTCGCGACGCGACTCGTCGGCCACGGCGACCGCTATGCCTTTGCCCGCCTGCGCCAGAAATATCCGACGGCGGGGCTCGCCGTGATCGATTTCGACGTCGCGTCCTGGGCCGACGTGGCCGAGCACGGCGGGCGGCTCGACCGCTTCGTCACGCCGAAGATGATCGGGGGCGAGGATGAGGACTGAGGCCGGCACGGACGCGGAGCGCGCCTGATGCCGCCGTCCTTCCTCGACGGCACGGTCGATGCGCTGAAGAGCCTCGCCGAATATGCGGCCGGCGCGGTGCGGCCGACGCTGCGCCTCGGCGTCACCGGCCTCGCGCGCTCGGGCAAGACCGTCTTCACCACGGCGCTGGTGCATCACCTCACGGGCGTAACGCCCATGCCCGTGTTCCGTGCCTCGGCCGAAGGGCGGATCCGCCGTGCGCGGCTCCCACCGCAGCCGGACGATACGGTGCCGCGCTTCGCTTACGAGGACCATCTTGCGGCGCTGACGGGCCCCGGCCGGCAATGGCCGCAGTCGACCAACCGCATCGCCGAGCTGCGCGTCGAGATCGACTACGAGCGCCGGCCCGGCTGGCGGTCCGGCCCGGCGACGCTGGCGCTCGACATCGTCGACTATCCGGGCGAGTGGCTGCTCGACCTCGGCCTGCTCGACCTCTCCTATGCCGAGTGGTCGCGTGCGACGCTCAAGGCGAGCCGGCGGCCGGAGCGGGCGCCGCTTGCGGCCGCCTGGCACGCGCATCTGGCGACGCTCGCGCCCGACAAGACGGCCGTCGAGGCGGAGATGGTGGCCGCGAGCGACCTCTTCAAACAGTACCTGTCGGCGTTGCGCGCCGGTCCCGAAGCAGTGGCGACGACCCCGCCGGGCCGCTTCCTGATGCCGGGCGACCTCGCCGGTTCGCCGGCGCTGACCTTCGCGCCGCTCGACGTCAGGCCCGGCGCGCCGCACGCGCCGGCGAGCCTCGCGAGCCAGATGGAGCGGCGCTTCGAGGCCTACAAGAACCATGTGGCGCGGCCTTTCTTCCGCGAGCATTTCTCGCGGCTCGACCGGCAGATCGTGCTCGTCGACGTGCTGGCGGCGCTCGATGCCGGCGCGCGAGCGGTCGGCGAGCTCGAAGGCGCGCTCGACCAGGTGCTCGGCGCCTTCCGCGCGGGGCGCAACACGTTCGTCAGCAGCCTGTTCGCGCCGCGCATCGACAAGGTGCTCTTCGCCGCCACGAAGGCCGACCATCTGCATCGCAGCGACCATGCGCGGCTCGACGCCATCCTGCGGCTCCTCGTCGAGCGCGCCATCCGCCGCTCGGAAGGGGCAGGGGCGCGCGTCGACACGCTGGCACTCGCCTCGGTGCGGGCGACGCGCGAGGCAAGCGTGCGCGAGGGCGGCGAGCGGCTGCCGGCCATCGTCGGCGTGCCATGCGCGGGCGAACGCGTGGGCAACGAGGTCTTCGACGGCGAGGGCGAGGCGGCCATCTTCCCCGGCGAACTGCCGGATGACCCGAAGGCGATCTTCTCCGGCGCCGTCGTTCCCGGCAGCCTGCGCTTCCCGCGCTTCCGCCCGCCGCTCAGGGTGCCGGATGCCGCCGGCCGCATGCCGCCGCTGCCGCACATCCGCCTCGACCGGGCGCTCGAATTCCTCATCGGCGATCGATTGGCCTGACGACATGAGCAAGGGACCGCGCGCCTTCCGCCTCGACGAAATGCCGCCCGACCGGGAGCGGCAGACGATCGAGCTTTCGCCCGGCATCGTCGTCGAGCACGAGCCGGAGGAGGCCATCGCCGACGAGGAGGCAGTGACGGCACGTCCGCCGCGGCGCCGGCGCCTGCCGTGGCTCGGCATGCTGCTCTCCGCGCTCGGCGGGCTGCTGCTGCTCGCGCTGGGGCTCGGCGTCGAGCGGCTCGTGCGCGATCTCATGGCGAGCTACCCGGCCCTCGGCTGGTTCGCCCTCGCGCTGGCAGCGCTGGCGCTCGCCGGCTTCCTCGGCATCGTCGTGCGGGAAATGCTCGGCATGCTGCGCGAACGGCGCATCGAGGGCCTGCAGAAGGAGGCTGCGCGTATCCTCGCCGAGAAGGACGAGGTGGGAGCGCGCAAGCTCGTCGCCGATGTCGCCGCCCTCTATGCCCGGAGGCCGGAGACGGCGCGCGCCCGGGGGCGCCTCGCCGATCTCGGAGATGCCGTGATCGACGCGCCGGAGCTCCTCGGCCTTGCGGAGCGGGAGCTGCTCGCGCCGCTCGACCGACGGGCGCGAAGGCTGGTGGCGGAGACGGCGCAGCAGGTTTCGGTCGTCACCGCGCTCAGCCCGCGCGCCATCGTCGATGTCGCCTTCGTGCTCTATTCCGTCATGCGGCTGATGCGGCGCATCGCGGCGCTCTACGGCGGGCGGCCGGGCACGCTCGGCTTCCTGCGCCTTGCCGGCAACGTGCTGTCGCATCTCACCCTGACGAGCGGCATCGCCATGGGCGACAGCCTGCTGCAGCAGGTGATGGGGCTCGGGCTCGCCGCGCGCGTCTCGGCCAAACTCGGCGAGGGGGTCGTCAACGGCCTCCTGACGGCGCGCGTCGGCCTCTCGGCCATCGCCGTCTGCCGCCCCCTGCCGTTCACGGCGCTCGAGCCGCCGGTCCTCGGGGACGTGGCCTCGAGCCTCTTCGACCGCTCGGCAGCGAAGCCTCCGGAAGGGCAGTAAGGGTCGCCGTCCGACGGCCGCCGGCGCAAGGCGCATTGACGTTGCGGGAACGATTTCCCACAACGGGCGCGGTTCGCAACGCCGATCGTGCAGCCTCCCCGCTGCGCCGGCGCGTGGCGGGGGCTGTGGACACCGATCTATGCTGTTCAATTCCTTTGCGTTTCTTCTGGCGTTCCTGCCGCTGGCGCTCGCCCTGCACTGGCTCGCCGAGCGATTCGCGCCGGCCGCCCGGCTGCCGCTGCTCCTCGTCCTGTCCTTCATCTTCTATGGCTACTGGGATGTGCGCTTCATCCCGCTCTTGGCACTGTCGATCCTTATCAACTGGGTGATGGCGCAGCTCTTCGTCAGGACCCGCCTCGCCACGCTCATCGTCGCGGCCATCGCCGCCAACCTGACCGTGCTCGGCATCTTCAAATATGCGGCCTTCTTCGCCGATCTCGCCAATGCGGCGGCGGACCTCGGCCTGCCGCGCTACGAGTTCGCGCTGCCGCTCGGCATCTCCTTTTTCACCTTTCATCACGTGATGTATCTGGTCGATCTGAGGGCCGGGCGGGCGCCGCGGTTCGACCTCATCCGCTACGGTCTCTACATCGGCTTCTTCCCGCAGGTGCTGGCCGGACCGCTGGTGCGCTGGACCGAGCTGATGCACCAGCTCGACGAGCGGCCCTATCTGCGCAGCGATGCCGCCCAGCGTTTCGCGCAGGGGCTGATGCTGCTCACCGTCGGGCTTGCGAAGAAGGTGCTGATCGGCGATCCGCTCGCGGGCTACGCCAATCCCGTCTTCGAGGCTGCCGCGAACGGCGGCGCGCTCACGACGCTGCAGGCCTGGCAGGGCACGCTCGCCTTCACCTTCCAGATCTATTTCGACTTCTCCGGCTACACCGACATGGCGCTCGGCATCGCGCTGATGTTCGGCGTCGTGCTGCCCCAGAACTTCGAGGTGCCCTACCGCGCCGTCTCGCTGCAGGATTTCTGGCGGCGCTGGCACATGACGCTGTCGCGCTTCCTGCGCGACTATCTCTACATCCCGCTCGGCGGCAACCGGCATGGCCTGTCCATCCAGCTCTTCGCGCTGTTCGCCACCATGACGCTCGGCGGCCTGTGGCACGGGGCCGGCCTCACCTTCATCTTCTGGGGCATCGCCCACGGCCTCGGCCTTTGCGCGGGCATTCTCTGGCGGCGCACGGGCGTCGTCATGCCGGCCGTGCTCGGCTGGGCGCTGACCTTCCTGTTCGTGGCGCTGACGTGGGTGCTATTCCGCGCCACCAGTTTCGACGCGGCGATGCGGCTCTATGAGGCGATGTTCGGCTTCGCCCCCTTCGGCTCGGGCTTCAAATGGCGTGCGCTGGTGATCGCGGCGCTCGTCGCCATGATCGGGCCCACCGCCTGGGCGGCCGTTCACCGCCTGCCGCCCAACCGCTGGCTCGCTGTGGCCTTCGCCCTCCTTTTCGTGGTCATCCTTCTCAAGATCGGCGACGATGCCAACTACGAGTTCATCTACTTCCAGTTCTGAGGCGGGCGATGCGGCGCCGTGGCGCCGCTTCGCCGCGACCTTCGTCGGGGCCGCGGTCCTGACCGTCGGCATCGTGCTCGGCGCGGTCGTCGTGCTCGATCCGTATGACACGGGGCGCGGCCCGGTCGACTGGGGCGTCGGCGTCTCTCCCCAGGGGCCGCGCACGGCCAATGCGAGCCGGGGCCGCGACCCGTCCTTCAATGCCGCCGTCATCGGCAATTCGCACGTCCAGCTTCTCTCGCCCGAGCGGCTGTCGGCCGGGACGGGGCTGTCCTTCGTCTCGCTGATCGTGCCGGGCACCGGCGCGCGCGAGCAGGTCGCCATGCTCGACTGGTTCGTCAGGCATCACGAGGGAACGGCGCGGGCGGTCGTGCTCGGCATCGACGAGTTCTGGTGCGAGGGCGATCCCGCGCTGCCGCTGCGCCATCCCTTTCCGTTCTGGCTCTACGACGCGGACGTCCTGTCCCACCTCAAGGGGCTGCCGCGCTTCGACGTCGTGGAGCGCCTCGGCGAACGGGTGGCCTTCCTCGCCGGCTACGGCGAGCGGGCGCGGCCGGACGGCTACTGGGACTACGCGCCGGAATATCTCGGCATGGGCTATGACGGGCCCGACAAGGTGAAGGACCTGTCCGTGCCGCGGCCGACCATGCAGGCAGACCCCACGGGACGGTTCCCCGCGGCCGTGCTGTTGCGGGAGGTTCTTGCAGGGCTGCCGCCCGATCTCGTCGTCGTCCTCATCTCGCCGCCGGTCTTCATCGCCGGGCTGCCGGCCGGCGGCAGCGAGGCGGCGGCCAACGAGGGCCGCTGCATGGCGGCCTTCGCGGCCCTCGCGGCCGGGCGCCCGCGGACCGCGTGGCTCGACTGGCGCAGCGACAGGCCGGAGAATCGCGACCCGGCCAACTTCTTCGACAAGACCCACTATCGGGCGTCGCTGGCGCACGAAGTCGAGCGGGCTGTCGCGCAAGCGGTGAGCAAAATGACAGCGGCCGAGTGAGAAGGCAGGCCCTCCGCATGGTGTCATCTCGAAAAACGGGCCAAGTCGCAAAAGTTCGACAAAAGGAGAGTGTCAAACCGCGTTGTCGGGGCTGGTGCGGACCGCTATATAGGCGCCACTCCGGGGAATGCCTCGGGCTGGTCATGGGATGAGAGCAGAAGCCACGCATGCCTGAAATCGAACTCGAGGAAGGCTACCGGCCATCTGAAGACGAGCCTTTCATGAACGAGCGGCAGCGGGACTATTTCCGCCGGAAGCTCAATGCCTGGAAGGACGAGATTCTACGAGAGAGCCGCGAGACGCTGGCGGCCTTGCAGAACGAGAGTGAGAACCACCCCGACATTGCCGACCGTGCCTCGTCCGAGACGGATCGCGCCATCGAGCTTCGGGCGCGCGACCGGCAGCGCAAGCTGATCGCCAAGATCGACGCGGCGCTGCAGCGCATCGAGGACGGCACCTACGGCTATTGCGAGGAGACGGGTGAGCCCATCTCCCTGCGGCGTCTGGAAGCGCGGCCGATCGCCACCTTGTCGCTCGAGGCGCAGGAGCGGCACGAGCGCAACGAGCGCGTCTACCGCGACGACTGACGGTCATTGCAGCGTTGTTATCGCGACGGCGGCGCGGGCTCCTGCGGGTCCGCGCCGTCTGCGTTCTTGCGCGGCATGAACTGCGCCTGGTTGTCGGCGACAACATTGCCGTAGGTCGCCGCCCAGCGGGCGAGCGCGTCGAGCACGGGATCGAGCGACCAGCCGAGCTGCGTCAGCGTGTACTCCACCTTGGGCGGCACGACCGGATAGACCTTGCGCAGGACAAGGCCGGCGGCCTCCATCTCGCGCAGCTGTTTCGTCAATTCCTTCTGCGTGATGCCTGGAATGGCGCGGGCGAGCTGCGTGAAGCGCAGCGGCTCGCCCTTCGCCCGCACCAGTTCCACGAACACCGGCACCGCCCATTTGTTGGCGATGACATCGAGCGTGCTGCGGATGCGACGATGGCAGGTGCAGGGGCCGAGATCTTCGCGCAGGAAGGCGGCACTGGCGCCGCGATGGCCGATAGTATCCATCTGGTATGTATAGCACGAAAAGCTGCCTTCTTGCATATCGAAATCAGCAGGGCCATACCGGCTTCCCCAACTGGAGGAACCCGATGATCACCCTTCACTATGCGCCCGGCGCCTGTTCCATCGCGGCCCATATCGTCCTCGAGGAAATCGGCCAGCCGTTCGAGGCGCGACCGGTCTCGCTGCGCAAGGGCCAGCAATACGAGCCCGCCTACCTCGCCATCAATCCGCGCGGCAAGGTGCCGGCCCTGAGCACCGCCGAGGGCATCGTGACGGAGAATGTCGCGATCCTCACCTACCTCGCCGATCTTGCCCCGGAGAAGGGGCTCCTGCCGCGCGACGGCTTTGCCCGCGCGCAGGCGCTTTCGTGGCTCGGCTTCCTGACGAGCGAGCTGCACGGCAGCTACGGGCCGCTCTTCGCGCCCCAGCGCTTCATCGACGGGGAAGAGGTGCAGGCCGCCCTCAAGGAGAAGGCACGCACCCGCCTTGCCGGCAACCTCGCGGATGTCGACGGCCGGCTCGCGGGCCGCGACTGGGCGCTCGGCGACTTCTCGGTTGTGGACGCCTATCTCTATCCCTTCTTCCACTGGGCGAAGACCTACATGGGCTTCGACATGACGCCCTACGCGAACTACTCCGCCCATCATGCCCGCATGCAGGCGCGGCCGTCCGTCCAGCGCGTCCTCGCCCGAGAACAGGCGGGCCAGGCGCTGCTCGACGCCGCCTGACGGCGGCAGGACCGGCAGGAAAGAAACGGCCCGGGTTTCCGTCCGGGCCGTTTCGCATTTCGCCTTATAAGCGCCGTCTACTTGTCCTTCGCCGGCTCGCCGCGGCCGAGCAGACGGGCGAACTCGGCCTCGATACTCTCCACCGAGAACGGATCGGGCCTGTCGCTGTCCGGCTTTGGCGCCGGCCGCTCTGCCGGCGTCACCGCGAGCGGCGCGGCGCTCTTCGCCGGCGCCTGTGGCAGAGGCTCGCCGGGATTCGTCACGGGAGGAGCCGCCCCGTCCGGCCGCGCCTCGGGGGGCCTGGGAGGCTCCTGGCGGGGCGGCTCGGGCGGTGGCGAGACCGGACGGGCCGGTCCGGGCGCCGACATGACGGGCACCTGCGACGAGGTCTGCGGCGTGCCCGGCGCCTTGGCAGCGGCCGGTGGCGGTGCGCTGCCGGCGAGCCTGTCCTCACGACGCATCGACCAGGCGTTGGCCGGTCGGGCGGAAGCCGCTATGCCGCCGCTGGCCGGTCCGCCGGTCGATGTCGGTGCCGGGGCGACGCGCGGCGCAGCCGGCGGCGCTGCAGCCGGTGCTGCCGGGCGCGGACCGAAGGTGTTCGCGGGCGGAACGGCTGGGGTCTCCGGCCGGGCCGGTGGCACCGCTTTCGTCAGTTCCCGTGCCAGCTCTTCGGCGAGTTGGGCGGAAAGGTCGGGAGCGGGCGCCTGCTGGGAGGTCGCGGGGGCCTGCGGCCGGGGCGGCCCGGCGGCTTCCCGCACGGCCGGACGCGGCGCTGCCGGGGGCGGCGTTGGTGTTGCAGGCTGGGCCGTGGCGGTGCTCGATGGCCGGGCAGCCGAGAAGGGACGTTTCAGAGCCTCCTCGAGTTGACGGGCCATCGAGGATAGAGCCTTGTCCTCGGCGGGCTTGGCCGGTGCAGGAGGAGCCTCCCCGACCGGTTCTGCAGGGGGCTCGCTGCGCGCGGCGGCGGGCGCGCCGGCGCTGGCTGCAGTCGTCGGTGCCGGGGCCATCGGGGGCGGAACGGGTCTGGCGGACTGCGCGGCAGGCGCCGGCGGGAAAGGCGGGGGTACCGGCATCACGGGAGCCGTCGGTGCGGCCGGCGCAGGTCCCGGGGTCTGAACAGGCGAAACGTGGGCCGGCTGGCGGGGCTCGTCGCGTTCATCGTCGTCGAAACTGTCGCGCGGCTCGACCGCGGCCGGGCGCAGGGACGGCTGCGGCTCCAGGCCGGGAATGACGGGCGCGACCGTCGCCTCGAAGCCTGGCAGCGGCGCACCCGCGCGCGCCGCGCCGCGGATGATGCTGCCCTCGATCAGCACGTCCGTCGGCCCGCCGATCATCACGAGGTGCTCGACATTGTCGCGCCGGACGAGAACGAGCTGGCGCTGGCGGTCGAGATCGAAGACGTCGACGATGCCGAGCCGCGGCTGGCGGGCACGCGGAGAGGAGGAGCCAGCGACGCGACTGCGCCCGGCGGTGGCCCGCCGAACGGCGAGCGCCACCAGCGCCACCACGCCGAAGATGATCGCGAAAGCGATGAGATATTGGCCTGCGTTCGAGATTTCCATGCCGAACAACATGCGCGTGGCATGTTTCCCAAGTCATTCCACCACCGGACCCCTCCGGCAGTATCCCACATGGCGCGCAGCGTAAAGCGCTTTGCCGCAAAGGTTAATGCCGGAACAGCGCCAATGGCCTCAGAAATACGCCATTTCAACGGCATTTACGGTTCGTTTACCATAAGGGCGGCAATTTTTTCCGCCCCGCGGGGAGCGGACAGGAGCTGGCCATGGCGCGCCGCTCGCCTCGGTGTGTCAGAAGGCAGATGCCTGCGGCGTGGATCATCCATGTCTTGCGGCAATTGGGTCTCGGGACAGGCGCGAGAATCTGTCATTAGTCATGCACCAATCGCCTGAGGAGAGGCCGAAAGGCATGAGCGAGACGACCGCCGCGACCACGCTCGACCGCTCGGAACGGTCCGGCCATGCCGGGCTGCTGCTGCTGCTCGCCGGGCTCCTCGTCGCCGCCGTGCTGTCGTTGAGCCTCCTGTCGGACGAGAAGGCACAGATCTTCATCGTCGCCTTCCTGGCGATCCTCGCGGTCGCTGGCATCTTCTGCCTCTTCGGCCTTGCCGTCGGTGTCCTGCAGTTCGCCGGCCGTGTCGCCCGCAACGATCTTACCAAACTGATGGCCGACACCGCGACCGAGGGCCTCATCGTCGTCGAGGGCGACGGGCGCGTGATCTATGCCAACGGCGCCTTCCTCACCCTGAGCGGCTGCCGCACGGCGGCGGAGGTGCGCACGGTCGAGCGGCTGTTCACCGGCGCGCCGGAGGTGTCGGAGGCGATCTACCGCCTGTCGCAGGCGGTGCGCGAGGGGCGGGCGGCCGGCGAGGAGATCCGCCTCGCGCCGGCGCTGAACGGGGCGGAGGCCGCCTGGTACCGTGTGCGCGTGCGCCCGCTCGCCCGCCCCGGCGGGCGCAAGGCCGCGCTCTGGACCATCGCCGACGTGACGCGCGAGCGTGAGCGCCAGGAAAACGTCTTCCAGGAGCTGCAGCATGCCATCGACTATCTCGACCACGCGCCGGCCGGGTTCCTGTCCATCGATCCGGCGGGCGAGATCGTCTACATGAACGCGACGCTCGCCGGCTGGCTCGACCACGACCTCGCGCAGGTTGGCTCCGGCGGCCTCAGCGTGGCCGACGTCGTGCCGCCGAACGCGGCGGCCCTGATCGGCGCCGTCACCGGCGGCCCCGGCGAGGTGCGCACGGAGATCATCGACGTCGACCTGCGCCGGCGTGGCGGCCAGTCGCTGCCCGTGCGGCTCTTCCACCGCGTCGCCTTTGGGGCCGACGGGCGGCCCGGCGCCTCGCGCACGCTCGTGCTCAACCGCTCGCCGGGCGAGGACGTGGCCGAGGGCCAGCGCGCCGCCGAAGTGCGCTTCGCCCGTTTCTTCAACGACACGCCCGTGGCGATCGCCGCCGTTGGCCGGCGCGGCGAGATCTTGCGCAGCAATGCCGCCTTTGCCCGCCTGTTCGGCGCGCCCGGCGAGCGCACCATCACCGGCGTCGTGGCTGAGCGGGATGAGGATGCGCTGGGCAATGCCCTCGCCGCGGCGGGGGAGGGGCGCGGCGACATCGTGCCGCTCGACGTTGCCATCCGGGGCGCCGAGGACCGCTCGGCCCGCATCTACGTCAGCGGCGTGGCGGATGCGGAGGGCGACGGCGAGGCCGCCATCGTCTACGCGCTCGAGACGACGGAGCAGCGGGCGCTCGAGGCGCAGTTCGCCCAGGCCCAGAAGATGCAGGCGGTGGGCCAGCTCGCCGGCGGCGTCGCGCACGACTTCAACAACGTGCTGCAGGCCATCATTGGCTATTCGGACCTGCTGCTCGCCAACCACCGGCCGACGGACCCGTCCTTCCAGGACATCATGCAGATCAAGCAGAATGCCAACCGGGCGGCGAGCCTGGTGCGGCAGCTGCTCGCCTTCTCGCGGCGGCAGACCCTGCGTCCGCAGGTCATCCAGCTTTCCGACAGCCTGTCCGATCTGTCGCTGCTGCTGAAGCGCCTCATCGGTGAGCGCATCGAGCTCGAACTGCGCCACGGGCGCGACATGTGGCTGACCAAGGCCGACGTCAACCAGTTCGAACAGGTGATCGTCAACCTCGCCGTCAACGCGCGCGATGCCATGCCGGACGGCGGCAAGCTGTCGATCCGCACGCAGAACGTGCCGGCGCAGGAGGTGGCGGCGTACGGCTACAAGGCGGTGCCCGAGGCCGACTATGTCCTGGTCGAGGTGTCCGATACGGGCACCGGCATCCCGCCGCATGTGCTCGACAAGATCTTCGAGCCCTTCTTCACGACCAAGGATGTCGGCAAGGGGACCGGCCTTGGCCTCTCCACCGTCTATGGAATCGTCAAGCAGACCGGCGGTTTCATCTTCTGCGACAGCACGGTTGGCGCAGGCACCACCTTCCGCATCTTCCTGCCGCGGCATGTGCCCGCGGAGCAGGAGGCGGCGCCCAAGGCTGGGGCAGCGAAGACGCTCGCGGCCGATCTCACGGGCCGCGGCACGATCCTGCTCGTCGAGGACGAGGAGGCGGTGCGCGCCTTCGGCGCCCGCGCGCTCACGTCGCGCGGCTACACCGTGCTCGAGGCAAGCTCCGGCACGGAGGCGATGGCCATCGTCGAGGGACTCGACCAGCCGGTCGACCTCGTCGTCTCGGACGTGGTGATGCCAGAGATGGACGGGCCGACCCTGCTGCGTGCGCTGCGCGAGCGCTTTCCGAGCCTCAAGATCATCTTCGTGTCGGGCTATGCGGAGGACGCCTTCAAGAAGAACCTGCCCGAGGGCGAGCAGTTCACCTTCCTGCCGAAACCCTTCAGCCTCAAGCAGCTCGTCGAGGCGGTCAAGACGCAGCTGAAATGACGGCGTCGCCGGGCCGGGAGCCCGGCGCGCGCGGTGCGAACAAAAAAAGAACTTGTGAACGGGAACAAAACAGGTACATTGACTGCGGCGCGCATTGAGAATCCTTCGCTTCCCGTGCATAAGGACGAGCATTCATGTCTCAGCCCACATTGCGACTCGTAGAAGGTAGTTCCATGGACAAGGCGAAAGCCCTCGATGCCGCGCTGTCACAGATCGAGCGCGCCTTCGGCAAAGGCTCGATCATGCGTCTCGGGCAGAACGACAAGGCGATCGAGATCGAGACGGTCTCGACCGGCTCGCTCGGGCTCGATATCGCCCTCGGCGTCGGCGGCCTGCCGCGCGGCCGGGTGATCGAGATCTACGGGCCGGAATCGTCGGGCAAGACGACGCTCGCCCTACATACCGTCGCCGAGGCGCAGAAGAAGGGCGGCGTCTGCGGCTTCATCGACGCCGAACATGCGCTCGACCCCGTCTATGCCCGCAAGCTGGGCGTCAAGCTCGACGACCTGCTCATCTCCCAGCCAGACACGGGCGAGCAGGCGCTCGAGATCGCCGACACGCTGGTGCGCTCCGGCGCCATCGACGTGCTGGTGGTCGATTCGGTGGCCGCGCTCACGCCGCGGGCCGAGATCGAGGGCGAGATGGGCGATATGCAGCCCGGCATGCAGGCGCGGCTCATGAGCCAGGCACTGCGCAAGCTCACGGCATCGATCTCGCGCTCGAACTGCATGGTGATCTTCATCAACCAGATCCGCATGAAGATCGGCGTGATGTACGGCAGCCCGGAGACGACGACCGGCGGCAATGCGCTCAAGTTCTATGCCTCGGTGCGCCTCGACATCCGCCGCGTCGGCTCCATCAAGGACCGCGACGAGGTGATCGGCAACACGACGCGCGTGAAGGTGGTGAAGAACAAGGTGGCGCCGCCGTTCAAGCAGGTCGAGTTCGACATCATGTACGGCGAGGGCGTGTCGAAGATGGGTGAGCTCATCGACCTCGGCGTCAAGGCGGGCATCGTGGAGAAGTCCGGTTCCTGGTTCTCCTACGACAGCCAGCGCCTTGGTCAGGGACGCGAAAACGCCAAGCAGTTCCTGCGCGACAATCCCGACGTGTCGGCGCGCATCGAGGCGGCCATCCGGCAGAATGCCGGCCTCCTCGCCGAACGTATCCTCGAGCATGTCGACCCGACGGCCGATGATCTCGACGAGGGCGAGGCCTGAGCCGGAGGCGGCCATCGCAAGGTCGAATGAAGACGGGGCCCGCGCGGCCCCGTTTCCATGTGGTCCTGTCTGGCGGCCTGTCTTCATGGGCAGCCTTGCCATCCTGGGGCCCGCGGAACCGCCCCTGGCCGGGCCGACTTCCTCTGCCGCAACGGATTCATCCTCTCGACAAGAGGTTGGCCCCTCTCTAGAAAACAGCGCTGAGTTCCCATTTTCCGGCTGCGGCTCCTGTTCCCGCATCCGGCTGAACGGGTGAGGGAGGGGCTCGGCCGGACCCCCGCAACCGCGGGAACGGGCGAGCCGGAACCGGCGGCCATGCGCCGCATATCGAACGAAGTGTGGGCTCTATGAGCGGCGTCAACGAGATCAGAACAACGTTTCTCGACTATTTCGCAAAGAATGGCCACGAGATCGTGCCGTCGAGCCCGCTGGTGCCGCGCAACGACCCGACGTTGATGTTCACCAACGCCGGCATGGTGCAGTTCAAGAACGTCTTCACCGGCTCGGAGAAGCGGCCCTATGCGCGCGCCACGACCTCGCAGAAATGCGTGCGCGCCGGCGGCAAGCACAACGACCTCGACAATGTCGGCTATACGGCGCGGCACCACACCTTCTTCGAGATGCTCGGCAATTTCTCGTTCGGCGACTATTTCAAGGATCGCGCGATCGAACTCGCCTGGAACCTCGTGACGAAGGAGTTCGGCCTGCCGGTCGACAAGCTCCTCGTCACGGTCTTCGCCGAGGACGACGAAGCCTTCGGCCTATGGCGCAAGATCGCTGGCCTACCCGAATCCAAGATCATCCGCATTCCGACCTCGGACAATTTCTGGCAGATGGGCGACACGGGTCCATGCGGCCCGTGCTCGGAAATCTTCTACGACCACGGCGACCACATTCCGGGCGGTCCGCCCGGCAGCCCGGACGAAGACGGCGACCGCTTCATCGAGATCTGGAATCTCGTCTTCATGCAGTACGAGCAGCTCGCGCCCGGCGAGCGCATCGCGCTGCCGCGCCCGTCGATCGATACTGGCATGGGGCTGGAGCGCTTCTCTGCCGTGCTGCAAGGCACGCACGACAACTATGCCACGGACCTGATGCGCGCGCTCATCATGGCCGTGGCGAACGCGACCGGCGTCGATCCCGACGGGGCACAGAAGGCGAGTCATCGCGTCATCGCCGACCACCTGCGCGCTTCGGCCTTCCTCGTCGCCGACGGCGTGCTGCCCTCCAACGAAGGGCGCGGCTACGTCCTGCGCCGCATCATGCGGCGCGCCATGCGCCATGCCCAGTTGCTCGGCGCGCGCGAACCGCTGATGTGGCGGCTCGTGCCGGCCCTGGTGCGCGAGATGGGGCAGGCCTATCCCGAGCTCGTGCGGGCCGAGGCGCTCATCACCGAGACGCTGAAGCTCGAGGAGACGCGCTTCCGCAAGACCTTGGCGCGGGGCCTCGCCATCCTCGACGAGGAGACGCGCGGGCTCACGGCCGGCGCGAAGCTGCCCGGCGAGACGGCCTTCACGCTTTACGACACCTACGGCTTCCCGCTCGACCTGACGCAGGACGCGCTGCGGGCGCGCGGCATCGGCGTCGACACGGACGGCTTTTCCAAGGCGATGGAGCGCCAGCGTGAGCTCGCGCGCGCCTCATGGGCCGGCTCCGGCGAAGCGGCCACCGAGGCGGTGTGGTTCGGGCTGCGCGAGAAGGTCGGCGCCACCGAGTTTCTCGGCTACGACACCGAGACGGCGGAGGGCGTGGTCGTTGCCATCGTGCGCAACGGTGCCGAGGTCGCGAATCTCGGGGCGGGCGAAGAAGGTTTCGTCATCCTCAACCAGACCCCGTTCTATGGGGAATCCGGCGGCCAGGTGGGCGACAGCGGCGTCATCCGCGCCCCCGGTACCTCCGTCACCGTGCGCGATACGCAGAAGAAGCTTGGCGATCTCTTCGTCCATGCGGCGAAGGTCGAGGCCGGCACGCTCTCGGTGGGGCAGGCGGTCGAACTCGCCGTCGACCATGGCCGACGCAGCGCTATCCGTGCCAACCATTCCGCGACCCACCTCCTGCACGAGGCCCTGCGCGAGGTACTGGGCGACCATGTGGCGCAGAAGGGTTCGCTTGTCGCGCCGGATCGCCTGAGGTTCGACTTCAGCCACCCGAAGCCCATTGCCGAGGATGAACTGGAGGCGATCGAGGCCATCGCCAACCGCGTCGTGCTGCAGAACGAGCCGGTGGTGACGCATCTGATGGCCGTCGACGAGGCGATCGCCTCGGGCGCGCGGGCACTCTTCGGTGAGAAATACGGTGACGAGGTGCGGGTCGTCTCCATGGGCACGCGGCCGGAGGAGGGTGGCAAGACCTTCTCCATCGAGCTTTGCGGAGGTACCCACGCGGCGCGGACCGGTGACATTGGTCTCGTCACGGTCGTCTCGGAGGGCGCGGTGGCTGCCGGCGTGCGGCGCATCGAGGCGATGACCGGCGAGGCGGCCCGCCGCCACCTCGCGGCGGAGAGCCGGCGCCTGCGCGATCTTGCGGCCATCCTCAAGGTGCCTCCGGCGGAGGCCGCGGCGCGGCTCGAGGCTCTCGTCGAGGAGCGCCGCAAGCTCGAGCGGGACCTTGCCGAGACACGCCGCAAGCTCGCCATGGGCGGCGGCTCGGGCGACGGAGATGCCGCTGCCGTCAAGGAGGTGGCCGGCGTGAAGCTCTTCGCGCGCTCGGTCTCGGGCGTCGCCATGAAGGACCTCAAGGCGCTCGCGGACGAGGGCAAGAAGCGCGTCGGCTCCGGCATCGTCGCGATTGTCAGCGTCGATGACGAAGGCAAGGCCGGCGTCGTCGTCGGCGTGACGGAGGATCTCACGCAGCGCTTCGATTCGGTGGCTCTCGTGCGTGCCGCCTCCGAGCGGCTCGGCGGCAAGGGCGGCGGGGGCCGGCGCGATCTCGCCCAGGCCGGCGGGCCGGACGGCACCAAGGCGGCCGACGCGCTCGCGGCGATCGAGACGATGGTGGCCGGAGCCTGAACGCGCTCTACGGCCAGCGCTCGGTGTCGCGGTCCGGGTGCTGGCGCGAGGCGAAGGCCTCAGGGTCGTTCTGCCAGGAGTTCGTCGGCACTTCTTCCAGCCGCACCAGCTCGGCCGCGAAGGCTGGGCGGTTCTCGGGCACGAGCTGCCGCTCGGGCGGCCAGCGCGTCGGCTCGTCGAAGCTGCCGGCGGTCATCGCATAGCGATGGCCGCCACGGTAGCGGTAGAAGAGGGGCGTGCCACAGGCGGAGCAGAAGCCGCGCTCGGCAGCCTCGGAAGACCGGAAGCGCGACGGCTCGCCGCGCGTCCAGACGAGGTCGTCGTCGTTCACGGCGACGAAGGCGCCGAATAGGCCGCCGGTCGCCTTCTGGCACATGCGGCACCAGCAGATGCTGGGCCCGAATGGTTCGCCATAGACGGCGTAGCGCACGGCGCCGCACTGGCAGCCACCGCTCGCGACATGTCTGCGTTCGTCGGCCATCACTTCCTCCTTCTGTCGTGCAAATGTGCCATCGCTGAGCCGAAGCCGAAAACCGGCCGTGATGATCCCGTCCATCGCGTGATCGATGGCGGTGATCCCGGCTGCAGCGCCGCCATCCCGATCGGGCCATCCTGACACACAGTCTGCCTGTGCGTCAGAAGCGGGCCTACCCGCATGCCGTCTTTCGACCTGGTGCGGGTGTCGCGGCGTGGATGCTCGCGACAAGCGGGGGCATGACGCGGAAAAGACAGGGGTCCGGGCCCCAAGGTTCGGCAGTGGTCCAAAGCAAAACGCCCGGGCGGCGAGCCCGGGCGTCATTGCATGTGAAAAAGGCGGATGCGGTCAGGCGGCCATCGCCTTCTTCAGGTTCTCATCGATCTTGTCGAGGAAGCCGGTGGTCGACAGCCACTTCTGGTCGGCGCCGACGAGGAGGGCGAGGTCCTTCGTCATGAAGCCCGATTCGACCGTGTCGATGCAGACCTTCTCGAGCGTGTCGGCGAAGCGCTTGAGCTCGGCGTTGTCGTCGAGCTTGGCCCGGTGGGCGAGGCCGCGCGTCCAGGCGAAGATGGAGGCGATCGAGTTGGTCGAGGTCTCCTTGCCCTTCTGGTGCTCGCGGTAGTGGCGCGTCACCGTGCCGTGGGCGGCCTCGGCTTCCACGGTCTGGCCGTCCGGCGTCATCAGCACCGAGGTCATGAGCCCGAGCGAGCCGAAGCCCTGGGCCACGGTGTCGGACTGCACGTCGCCGTCGTAGTTCTTGCAGGCCCAGACATAGCCGCCCGACCACTTGAGCGCCGAGGCGACCATGTCGTCGATGAGGCGGTGCTCGTAGTGAATGCCGGCGGCGTCGAACTTGGCCTTGAACTCGTTCTCGTACACCTCCTGGAACAGGTCTTTGAAGCGCCCGTCATAGGCCTTGAGGATCGTGTTCTTGGTGGAGAGGTAGACCGGGAATTTGCGGGCGAGACCGTAGTTCATCGAGGCGCGGGCGAAGTCGCGGATCGATTCGTCCAGGTTGTACATCGCCATGGCGACGCCGGCGCCCGGGAACTTGAAGACCTCCTTCTCGATGACCGAGCCGTCCTCGCCCTCGAACTTGATGGTGAGGCGGCCCTTGCCGGGCACCTTGAAGTCCGTGGCGCGGTACTGGTCGCCGAAGGCGTGGCGGCCGACGATGATCGGCTGCGTCCAGCCCGGCACGAGGCGCGGCACGTTCTTGCAGATGATGGGCTCGCGGAAGATGACGCCGCCGAGGATGTTGCGGATGGTGCCGTTGGGCGACTTCCACATCTCCTTGAGGCCGAATTCCTTCACGCGCGCCTCGTCGGGCGTGATCGTGGCGCATTTGACGCCGACGCCGTACTTCTTGATGGCCTCGGCCGCCTCGATCGTTACCTGGTCGTTGGTCGCGTCGCGATGCTCGACGCCGAGGTCGTAGTATTTCAGGTCGATGTCGAGATAGGGGTGGATCAGCTTGTCCTTGATGTACTGCCAGATGATCCGGGTCATCTCGTCGCCGTCGAGCTCGACGACCGGGTTGGCAACCTTGATCTTGCCCATGTGTCTCACCTCGCACGGGTTGAAGCGTAGTGGGGCCTCGGCGCGCGTCCGTGCGATGCACGCGCCGGCGCCTGCGTGATACATCGCAACGGCTGCAGTTTGAAGGCCGGCTTTCGCATCAGTGGCGCCGCTCCCGTCCCGCGGCCCCTTGCGGCAGGCGCCGCGGCGGCTAAAACCCCGGGTCAAGGAGAACGAGTTCATGTCCGAGAGTGCAGCCGCGCGCGGCCCCGTCATCATTCTGGTCGAGCCGCAGCTGGGCGAGAACATCGGCATGGCCGCGCGGGCGATGGCGAATTTCGGGCTCGCCGAGATGCGCATCGTCAACCCGCGGGACGGCTGGCCGAACGAGAAGGCGGAGGCCGCTTCGGCTGGGGCGCTTCATGTGCTTTCGGCTGCCCGGGTGTTCGGCTCCGTGGAGGAGGCAATCGCCGATCTCAATGTCGTCTTCGCCACCACCGCGCGCGAGCGCGGGCAGCAGAAGCGCGTCTTCGGCGCCGACGGAGCCATGGCCGAAACGGTTGCACATGCCGCCGCCGGCGCCGGTGTCGGCGTGCTCTTCGGCCGCGAGCGCACCGGGCTCGACAATGACGCCGTCGCGCTCGCCGACGCGATCATCACCTTTCCGGTCAACCCGGCCCATGCCTCGCTCAACCTCGCCCAGGCGGTGCTGCTCGTCGGTTACGAGTGGTTCAAGGCGAGCGGCGGGAGCCTGCCCTTCTCCGTAGGCGAGCGGCCGGTGCCGGCGACGCGCGAGGCCGTGCTGTCCTTCTTCGACTATCTAGAGGGTGAGCTTGATGCGGCCGGCTTCTTCATGCCGCCGGAGAAGCGCTCGATCATGGTGCGCAACCTGCGCAACATCTTCCACCGGCTCACGATGACCGATCAGGACGTGCGCACCCTGCGCGGCGCCGTCGTCGCTCTGGTGCAGGGGCGACGCGGTGGGCGAAACCTGCCGCGCAAGGGCCGGGCGGGGGAGGAAGAGAAGTGATCTGACGGATAGTCGGGCAGTGAAGGTCAACGATTCCGCGTCATGGCCGGGCTCGTCACCGCCAATCGGCTCGCCTGACTTGCAACACGTCAAGGAAACGCAGCGCGCATTTGCGTTGCCGCAGCCATCCAGGCCTTCTCCTTCCCTTTCCCAAAGGCGCGGATGCCCGCGACAAGCGCGGGCATGACGGCGGAAGGGGCGTTCTCAACCCTCCGTTAACCCGCCCGGCCGCTTCATTGCCGTTCGGATCAAGCGAGCCGCAGTGCCATGCGTATCGACCTTCTCGCCGGAACGGTCTATCACCCCGCCGTCATGCCGCCGCACGTGCCGACCATCCTCGTCTTCGATTCGGGCCTCGGCGGCCTGACGGTCTATGCCGAACTCGTCAAGGCGCGGCCGGACGCGCGCTTCGTCTATGCCGCGGATGATGCGGCCTTTCCCTATGGCCGGCTGTCGGAGGCTGCGCTCGTGATGCGCGTCCTTGCCGTGATGGAGGCACTCGTCGCCGCCCATGCGCCGGAGATCGTGGTCATCGCCTGCAACACGGCCTCGACGCTCGTGCTGCCGCATCTGAGGGCGCGCTTTTCCATCCCCATCGTCGGCACGGTGCCCGCCATCAAGCCGGCGGCGGCGCGGTCGGCGAGCCGCATGGTGAGCGTGCTCGCGACGCCGGGCACCGTGGCGCGGGACTATACGCAGGACCTGGTGCGGGCCTATGCCGGGGACTGCGCGGTGGAACTCGTCGGCTCGACGCGGCTCGCGGCCATCGCGGAGGCGGAGCTGGCCGGCGCGCCCGCGAGCGACGCCGAGATCATGGCGGAGATCACCCCCTGCTTCCGCGAGGCGGCGGACGGGCGGCGTACGGACACCGTCGTCCTCGCCTGCACGCATTATCCGCTGCTGCTGCCGCGCCTCGAAAGGCTGGCGCCGTGGCCGGTCAGCTTCCTCGACCCCGCCCCGGCGATCGCGCGGCGCATGGTCGAGCTCATCGGCGCGCCGCTCCTCGGCCATGAGGGGGAGGAGGAGGCGCGCGCCGTCTTCACCGGCACGGGCGCGGGTGACACGCTGAAGGCGGCGCTCGCCGCGCGCGGCTTCATGCGCATCGACACCGGGGCGCTCGCCTTCGCCATGGCCTGACCGCCGCTGCGCGATGCTGAGCCGATTGACAAACCGCCTCCTTGTCGCGTAAGGACCCCCATCGCTCGCGGGCTCGCAAGGCCCGCGTTCGTATTTCGTGCGCACCCGCGGACCGGCAATGTCCGGCCCTGTCGCCCGCAAGGGAGAGGAGGGCGCGTTCCTCACTGTTGTTCCGTTCTAGAGGACACGCGATGTCAAAGAGAATTTCGGCGAAGTACAAGATCGATCGCCGTATGGGCCAGAACATCTGGGGCCGCCCGAAGAGCCCCGTGAACCGCCGCGAATATGGCCCGGGCCAGCACGGCCAGCGCCGCAAGGGCAAGCTGTCGGACTTCGGCACCCAGCTGCGCGCCAAGCAGAAGCTCAAGGGCTACTACGGCAACATTTCCGAGAAGCAGTTCCGCCGCTACTACCAGGAGGCCATCCGCCTGCGTGGTGACTCGGGCGAGAACCTCATCGGCCTTCTCGAGCGCCGCCTGGACGCCGTCGTCTACCGCGCCAAGTTCGTGCCGACGGTCTTCGCCGCCCGCCAGTTCGTCAACCACGGCCACGTGCGCGTGAACGGCCGTCGCGTCAACATCCCGAGCTACCTCGTCAAGCCGGGCGACGTCATAGAGGTCAAGGAGAGCTCGAAGCAGCTCGCCATCGTGCTCGAGGCGGTTGCCCTCGGCGAGCGTGACGTGCCGGACTACATCGACGCCGACCACGCCAAGATGAAGGCCACCTACGTGCGCGTGCCGACCCTGTCGGACGTGCCCTATGCGGTGCAGATGGAGCCGAACCTGGTCGTCGAGTTCTACTCGCGCTGACCGGTTCCGGAACCGATCGAGACGAAAAGGCCGCAGCGATGCGGCCTTTTTTGTTGGCGGTTGGCCCGGCGATTTTCTGGTTCCCGGCTCTGCGCCGCGCCAATTCGTGCCGGGCGCTGGGCTGAAGCGGCTCAGAGCCGCTTCAGCATTCCCGCAAAGCGCATCAGCCCCTCCGGCCAGGGCCCGTGGCCGCTGGCCGAATTGAGGTGGCCGGCATCGCCGGCGTCGACCAGCGCCGCGCCCCAGGCGAGGGCGAGATCGGCGGCTTCGTCATAGGGGCAGTATTGATCCGTGCGGCTGGCGACGAGCACGGACGGGAAGGGCAGGGGCTCGCGCGGGAAGGGCGTGAAGGCGGCGTCCGTGCCGGGAATGGCACGGATGGCGCGCTCGCTCGGCGTCGCCACGAGGAAGGCCGCGCGTACCTTTCCGTCGGGCAGGTTCGGCGCCGCATGGGCGATCAGCGGCACGCCGGCGCTGTGCGCGACGAGGACGACCGGGCGTCGCGCGGCATCAACCTCCGCGACGAGGCGGGCTTCCCACTCCGGCCGGTCGATGCGGTACCAGTCGTCCTGCACCACCCGGCGGGCCGTGGAGAGCTTCTCCTCCCAGCGTGTCTGCCAGTGGTCCGGCCCCGAGCCGGACCAGCCGGGCACGATGAGGATGTCGCAGTCGGACGTACGCATGGCGGTCCCGTTACAGTTCTTCGCCGACGTCATGCCCGCGCCTGACGCGGGGCATCCACGCCTCGGAGCCCTGGGCGATGTCAGGGGCCGGATAGCCGGGACGAGGCCGGCCATGACGGGTGTGGAGAGGTCACGCCTCTCCGAACACCCGGCGGAAGATGGTGTCGACGTGCTTGAGATGGTAGCCGAGGTCGAACTTTTCCTCGAGCTCGGCGTCGGAGAGGTGCTTGTTCACCTCGGGGTCGGCCTTGAGCAGAGAGAGGAAGTCGCCCTCGCCGCGCCAGACGGGCATGGCGTTGCGCTGCACGAGGCGGTAGGCGTCCTCGCGGCTGACACCCTTCTGGGTAAGGGCCAAGAGCACGCGCTGGGAATGGACGAGGCCGCCGAGCCGGTCGAGGTTCTTCTGCATGTTCTCGGGATAGACGAGCAGCTTGTCGACGACGCCGGTGAGGCGCGCGAGCGCGAAGTCCAGCGTCACCGTGGCGTCGGGGCCGATCATGCGCTCGACGGAGGAGTGGGAGATGTCGCGCTCGTGCCACAGCGCCACGTTTTCCATGGCGGGCATGGCATAGGCGCGCACCATGCGGGCGAGGCCGGTGAGGTTCTCGGTGAGCACGGGGTTGCGCTTGTGCGGCATGGCCGAGGAGCCCTTCTGACCCTCGGAGAAGAATTCCTCCGCCTCGTAGACCTCGCTGCGCTGCAAATGGCGGACCTCGGTCGCCAGGCGCTCGATGGAGGAAGCGACGACGCCGAGGGTGGCGAAATACATGGCGTGCCGGTCACGCGGGATGACCTGGGTCGAGACGGGCTCGACGGCGAGGCCGAGCTTTTCGGCGACGTATTCTTCCACGCGCGGATCGATGTTGGCGAAGGTGCCGACGGCGCCGGAGATGGCGCAGGTCGCCACCTCCCTGCGGGCGGCAAGAAGGCGCGCGCGGCAGCGGTCGAATTCGGCATAGGCCTGGGCGAGCTTGAGGCCGAAGGTCACCGGCTCGGCGTGGATGCCGTGCGAGCGGCCGATGGTCGGCGTCATCTTGTGCTCGAAGGCGCGGCGCCGGATGGCGGCGAGGAGCCCATCCATGTCGGCGAGGAGGAGGTCGGTCGCACGCACCAATTGCACGTTGAAGCAGGTATCGAGCACGTCGGACGAGGTCATGCCCTGGTGCACGAAGCGCGCCTCGGGACCGACGATCTCGGCAAGATGCGTCAGGAAGGCGATGACGTCGTGCTTCACCTCGCGTTCGATCTCGTCGATGCGCGCCACGTCGAAGACGGCTTTGGAGCCCTTCTCCCAGACGATCGCGGCGGCCTCCTTCGGCACCACGCCGAGCTCGGCCAGCGCAGTCGTCGCATGGGCCTCGATCTCGAACCAGATGCGGAATTTCGTCTCAGGCGACCAGATGGCGGTCATCTCGGGGCGGCTGTAGCGCGGGATCATCCTCGCCTCCTGGCTGAACGGTTGAAAATCAGACGAGTTCGCCGCGCGCCCGCTCGGCGGCGCTGCGGATGGCGGCGATGTTGCCGGCATAGGCGCTCTCGCCGCCCTTGAAGACGGCCGAGCCGGCCACGAGGGCGTTCGCCCCGGCCTTTGCCAGCGCGCCGGCGTTGTCGGCGGTGACGCCGCCGTCGACCTCGAGGTCGATGGGGCGGTCGCCGATCATCGCCTTGATGCGCGCCACCTTGTCCAGCGCCGAGGGGATGAAGGCTTGCCCGCCGAAGCCGGGATTGACGCTCATGACGAGCACGAGGTCGACGAGGTCGAGCACGTAGTCGATGGCGCTTTCGGGTGTCGCCGGATTGAGCGACACGCCCGCCTTCTTGCCGAGCGCGCGGATGGCCTGCAGCGAGCGGTGCAGATGCGGCCCGGCCTCGGCGTGGACGGTGATGATGTCGGCGCCCGCGGCCGCGAATTCGGCGAGATAGGGGTCGGCCGGCGCGATCATCAGGTGCACGTCGAGCACCTTCTTCGTGTGCGGGCGGATGGCGCGCACCACCTGCGGCCCGAAGGAGATGTTGGGGACGAAATGCCCGTCCATCACATCCACATGCACCCAGTCGGCCCCGCTGGAGTCGATGGCGCGCACCTCCTCGCCGAAACGGGCGAAATCGGCCGCGAGGATTGAGGGGGCGATGGCGAGGGCGCGCTGCATGGGACCGTCCGCTTGAAGATGCTGCAGGGGCGAAGGCCCCGCGCGTGCCGCCTAGCACGGAGGGCGGGGCGGGGCAACGGCTGGGCGCCAAGGGAAGCTGCGCCCGGGTCGCCCGACTGTATGCACGTCGTGCAACCGGCTGCCGATGGGCATCAGGCGTCATGATCTTAAATATTGAACGTTCATGTTTCGCCATTCAATAAGAAGATCGGATATTTTATTAATGCGATTATTATTTTTGCACAATAATTTTCCCGGACAATATGCGCGTATCATCAGGCATCTCGCGGGCCGGAAGGGCATCGACATCCTCGCCGTGTCGCGGGCCGGCAACCGCCAGCCGTCACCCGTGCGGCGCATAGACTACGAGCCGCATCGGAGCGCCAGCGAGAAGGTGCATCCCGCCCTGCGCTACACCGAAGAGGCCGTCATCCGCGGCCAAGCGGTCTACAAGGCGCTCGCGCCGACGCGGGCGAAGGGCTGGCGGCCGGACCTGATGCTGGCCCATAGCGGCTTCGGCGACGGGCTCTTCCTGAAGGACCTGTGGCCCGATGCGCGCTACATGCCGTATCTCGAGTGGTACTACCGCGCCTACGGCTCCGATGCCTCTTTCTTCGATCGAAGGGCCAAGGATCCGAATGTCGAGCTGCGCATCCGGATGAAGAACAGCGTCATCCTGCAGGACCTTGCGGCGATGGACTGGGGGCAATCGCCGACACAGTATCAGAAGTCGCAGTTTCCCGGCGTCTTCCATGGGCGGATGTCGGTTCTCCACGACGGAGTCGACACCGACTATTTCTCGCCCGACGCGCGCGAGACCTTCACCGTCGGCAGTCACGTCTTCCGGCACGGCGATCCGCTCGTCACCTATATCGCGCGGGGCATGGAGCCCTATCGCGGCTTTCCCCAGTTCATCGAGGCGGTGTCGCTGCTCCAGAGGATGCACGCCGGCGTCCATGCGGTCGTCATCGGCGAGGACCGCATCGCCTACGGTCCGAAGGACAAGGCCTCCTACAAGCAATGGGCGCTGGAGACCTTCAGGCCCGACCTCGGGCGCCTCCACTTCCTCGGCCGTCAGCCGCTCTCCGTGCTGCGGCAGGTGCTGCGCGTATCGGCGGCGCATGTCTATCTCACCGCGCCCTTCGTGCTCTCCTGGTCGATGATGGAGGCGATGGCGACGGGCGCGCTCATCGTCGGCTCGGATACGGAGCCGGTGCGGGAGGTCATCGACGACGGCCGGACCGGGCTGCTCGTGCCCTTCTTCGAGCCGCAGCGCCTTGCGGAGCGGCTGCTGGAGGTCATCGCGGCGCCGGAGCGTTTCGAAGATATCCGCCGCCGGGCACGTGCGCTGATGCTGGAGCGCTATGACCGGCGCGAACTGTGTGCCCGCTACGTCCGGCTGATCGAGGCGGTCGCCGCCGGGGGACGGCCGCGGCCGAACGGCGGTGCCCCTATCAGTGAGAGTGCGCGCATGCCGGAGGCGGCCATCGTCTGAGCGCTTCAGCGCCGGGCGGGCAAGGGCGTGCGCAGCATGCGGCGGGCGAGCGGCTCCAGCACGAGCGGCATGAGGTAGATGGGGAACTGGGCCATGGCGAAATAGAGCCAGGTGCCGTCCGGCACCGCGCCCGCCATGGCGGCGACGAGAAGCCCCATGTTGCGGTGGCCAGTGGCATAGCCGATGACGAAGGCCTCGCGGGCGCCGAAGCGTGCCGCCAGCACGAGAAGGCCGGCCGCGATGCCGGCGAAGGCCACCACGAAGACGATCAGCGCATCGGTGACGACTGTGACCGGGTTGGCGACCATCGCCTCGGCCACCCCGTCCATGGCTCCGACGGCGAAGATGAAGAAGAAGACGACGTTGAGGCCGTCGAGCGCGGCGCGCTCGCGCGCGATCCGCGCGAGGCCGAGGAGCCAGCGCAGCACTTGGGCGAGCACCGCAGCCCCGCCCAGCAGCAGGGCCAGGCGCAGGGCGAGGACGGACGTATCGATCGGAACGGCGGCCCCCGCGATCACATCCGCCACGAGGGGTGCGGTCAGCGGCGTCGTCACCATGCTGGCGACAAGGACAGTGACGAGGAAGGAGGCCTCGAAGCCGAGCAGCGTCGCCACGGCGGGCGCCGAGAGGATCGGCGGGGCAGCCGCCATCAGGGCAAGGCCGAGGGCGAGTTCCGGGCCGACGAGGTCGTGCCCGAGGGCGAGGACGATGCCGCCGAGGGCGATCGGCAGTGAGGCGACGATCCAGAACCAGGCGAGAAGGATGCGCCCCGGCTGCCGCAGGAGGGCGCGAATGGCGCCGAAATCGGCGCGCAGGAAGGTGAAGACCAGGAAGAAGAAGACGCAGGTGCCGATCAGCGGCCGGGCGAGGCTGGCGAACTGAGGCAGCGCGAGGCCGATGAAGATGGAAGCGGCGAGGGCCTTGGTGCCCTGGCGGCCGATGAGCGCCAGGGGCTTGAGGAGAATGGTATGCACGTCCTTGGCCCTTCCTTCCGTGTTTCCCCGGCCGTTCTTCATGTGCTCCCGGTCCGCATCCCTCATGAAGAAGCGTCCGGCCTCTTGCGCCGATGGCAGGCGTCGTGCTTTCGCCATGCGGACGCCGGCGTTGTCCGGGACGGGCCGCCATCCCAGAATGCGCTCCTGGGTTCGGCATCAGCAAGAAGGTCAAATGCATGCAAACGGACGTCGTCGTGCTCGGAGCGGGTATCATCGGAGTTTCGGCGGCGTTGCATCTGCAGGCGCGCGGACGGTCGGTCGTGCTTCTCGACAGGCGCGGGGCGGGGGAGGAGACCAGCCACGGCAATGCCGGGCTCATCGAGCGCGCCAGCGTCGTACCCTACGGCTTCCCGCGCGACGTTGCTTCGCTTATCCGCTATGGCCTCAACCGCTCGGCGGAGGCGCACTACCATCTCGCCTTTCTGCCCAAGGTGGCGCCCTGGCTGGCGCAATACTGGTGGCACTCCTCGCCCCGGCGCCATGCTGTCGCGGCCAGGGCGATGCTACCGCTGATCGAGCGCTGCGTCGCCGAGCACGAGGCGCTGATGCGCGAAGCCGACATCCTGCCGATGCTGCGGCGGATCGGTTGGATCAAGGGCTTCCGCGACAAGGCCGAATTCCAGCTGGCGGAGGAGGAGGCCCGGGCGAGCGCCGCGCTCTACGGCCTCAAGCTCGAGGTGCTCAGCGGCGCGGAGCTGCGCGCCAAGGAGCCGCACCTCACCGGCGACTTCGCCGGCGGGCTGCACTGGCTCGATCCCGCCAGCGTGCCGGACCCGGGCGCCGTCACGCGGGCCTATGCCGAGCTCTTCGAAAAGCGCGGCGGGCGCTTCCTGCGCGGCGACGCCCGTTCTCTCGTCGCCTCCGGCAGCGGCTGGACGGTGGCAGCGGAAGAGGGGCCTGTCACGGCGCGCGAGGTGGTCGTGGCGCTCGGCCCGTGGTCGGGCGAGATCTTCCGCCCCCTGGGGTACCGCATCCCGCTCGCGGTCAAGCGCGGCTACCACATGCACTACCGGCCCGCGGGCAATGCGGTGCTCAACCACCCGCTCTACGATGTCTCGGGCGGCTACCTCATCGTGCCGATGACGCGCGGCATCCGCCTCACTACCGGGGCCGAATTCGCCGACCGCGACGCGGCGCCGAGCCCGGTGCAGCTCGCCCAGGTGGAGCCCGAGGCGCGTCGCGTCTTCCCCCTCGGTGAGCGGGTGGATCCGGAGCCGTGGATCGGCGCGCGGCCGTGCCTGCCGGACATGCGCCCCGTCATCGGCGAGGCACCGCGCCATAAGGGGCTGTGGTTCGCCTTCGGCCACAATCACCACGGCTTCACGCTCGGCCCCGTCACCGGCCATCTCCTGGCGCAGATGATGACCGGGGAGGCGCCGCTGACCGATCCCGCGCCCTATGCCGTCGGGCGCTTCGGCCGATAGAGGTCGCGCCAGGCCGGCAGGGCGCCGGGCAGGGGGAGCGCCGTCGCCTCGTAGACGCCGCGGGCGATGGCGCGGGCAAGGCAATCGGCCGCGACGGCGCCGAGATCGGCGAAGGCATAGATGTCGTCTTCCGGCAGCGGCTTGCGGCCCGTCGCCGCGGCGAAGACGAGGTCCCCGTCGAGCGGCGCATGGGCCGGGCGCAGGGCGCGGCCCATGCCGTCGTGGGCGACCATGGCGAGGCGCTTGGCCATGGCCTTGTCGAGGATGGCGTCGGTGGCGACAAGGGCTATCGTCGTGTTTTGGCCCGGGCCGCCCTTGTAGCGCGGAGCGAGTGCCTGACGGTCGAAAACCGCCGGCAGGCCGCAGTTGCCGAATTCGCCGCCTTCCTCATAGGGCGCAGCCCAGAAGTGCGGCCCGTCGCCAACGGTCGCCGAGCCGACGGCATTGACGGCGACGACGGCGCCGACGGTGTGGCCGGTGCGGGTGACGGCGCTCGCCGAGCCCAGCCCGCCTTTCAGGTTGACCGTCGTCGCGCCATAGCCGGCCCCCACCGTCCCGAGCGGAAAATCTTCCCCGGACGCAGCGACAGCCGCCATGGCGAGGGCGCGATGGGGCGGCTCACCCTCGCCGCGCGCCCAGGGCTTGTCGGCGCCATTGAGGAGATCGAAGAGAATCGCCTGCGGTACGATCGGCACGCGCACGTCCCGGATGGCGAAGCCGCGGCCCTGTGCCGCAAGCGCCTGCATGACGCCGCCGGCCGCATCGAGCCCGTAGGCCGACCCGCCGGACAGGACGATGGCGTCCACCGCCGCCACCGTCATCTCCGGCTCCAACAGCGCGCTCTCGCGCGTGCCCGGCGCGCCGCCCATGATGGCGAGACTCGCCGTCGCCGGCCTGTCGAAAATGGCGACCGTGACACCCGTCGCCGCCGCCGCATCGTGGGCATTGCCGATGCGGAGGCCGGGAACGTCGGTGATGAGATTGCGCGAGGTGCTCATGCCCGATGGTTGCCGTGAAGGGTGACGTATCACAAGGGGGCGAGGCGGCATTTCACCGCCTTTCGCCGGACCGGCGCTGCGGCTAAGAGCAGCGCCATGACCGACGTCTCTACCTCCGCCGCGGTTCTAGCCGGGCTCGTCAGCTTTCTCAGCCCCTGCGTGCTGCCACTGGTGCCGCCTTACCTGTGCTATCTCGCGGGCACGACGCTCGACCAACTGACGGAGCGGCGGGAGCCGCGCGTCAGCCGCAAGGCCCTGTTCGCCGCCTTCTTCTTCGTGCTCGGCTTCGCAACGGTCTTCGTCATGCTGGGCGCGACGGCCTCGGTCTTCGGCCAGCTGCTGCGCCGCTATGTCGACGTCCTCGGCACCGTGGCCGGCATCGCCATCATCGTCATGGGTCTGCACTTCCTTGGCGTCTTCCGCCTGTCCTTCCTCTACCGGGAGGCACGGCTCGATGTTGCCAAGCCGGCCGGCATCGGCGGCGCTTACGTCATGGGGCTCGCCTTTGCCTTCGGCTGGACGCCGTGCATCGGTCCCATCCTCGCCGCGATCCTCGCCGTCGCCGGCTCGGAGGAGAGCGTCGGGCGCGGCGCCTTCCTGCTCGCCGCCTATTCGGCCGGGCTCGGCATTCCCTTCCTCCTCGCGGCGCTCGCCATGAAGCCGTTCGTTGCGCTCCTGCGCGGCATGCGCTCGAAGTTCCACCTCGTCGAGAAGGTGATGGGCGGTTTGCTCGTGCTGACCGGCATCGCCTTCCTCACCGGCGCGCTGACGGACGTGTCCTTCTGGCTGCTGGAGACATTCCCGGCGCTGGGGGCGCTCGGCTGAGTAACGGCCCCGCAGGAAACGGGTGGGTAAAACGGGTCGCTGGACGCGATCCAGGGGCGAAGATGGAGGCTCCTCGACCTGGAGCAGTTCCATGGCCTATCGGATCCGCGGCCTCGATCCGCGCCTTTTCAACCATTTGTTCCAGCTGGATGATACCGCGCTGGCGCGCCGCGGCATCGTCCGGCGGCGCGTCACGGCATTCGGCACCAGCCCGTGCCGCGTCAGCCTGCAGGACGCGCAGCCGGGCGAGGAGGTGTTACTGCTCGCCTTCGCGCATCTTACTGAGGAGGCATCACCCTATCGCGCGTCGGGCCCGATCTTCGTGCGCCGCGCGGCCGCGGAGGCGTATGATGCCGTCGATACGGTGCCGCCGATCCTGCCGGCGCGGTTGATCTCGCTGCGCGCCTATGACGCCGCGGGCATGATCGTCGATGCCGGGGTCGTGCCGGGCGTCGAGATCGAGAGCCACATCTACCGCTTCCTGGCCCGGCCGGATATCGCCCACGTCGACGCGCATTTTGCGGCCCGCGGCTGCTTCGCCTGCCGCATCGAGCGCAGCTGACGCCAAAAGGAAAGGCCCGCCTCGGGGAAGGCGGGCCCGTTGTCTTCCAGTGCGGCGAGATCAGTTGATCTCGTTGCCGGCGTAGTCGATCTTGCCGTCCGAGCCCTTCTTCCAGACGTACATGACGTAGTCCGGACGGGTGATGTCACCCTTCTTGTCGAAGGAGAGGTCGCCCAGCACGGTCTTGAAGACCTTGCCGGAGTGGATCACCTCGGCCACCTTCTTCGGCTCCAGGGACTTCGCCTCTTCCGCCGCCTGCTTGATGATCTCGACTGCCGCATAGCTGTAGAGCGTGTAGGCCTCGGGATCGTAGTTCTTGTTCTTCAGGAAGCGCTCGACCACCTCCTTGGCCGCCGGGTTCTTGCGCGGATCGGGCGCGAAGGTCATGAGCGTGCCCTCGGCGCCGGGACCGGCGATGGAGACGAACTCGCTCGACACGATGCCGTCACCCGACATCAGCGGCGCCTGCAGGCCCTGGTCGCGCATCTGCCGGATGATGAGGCCGGCTTCCGTGTGCAGGCCGCCGAAATAGACGACGTCGACATTCGCGGCCTTGAGCTTGGAGACGAGGGCCGAATAGTCCTTCTCGCCCGGGTTGACGCCTTCGTAGAGGACTTCCTTGAGACCCTTGGCGTTCATCGCCTTCATGGTCTCATCGGCGAGGCCCTTGCCGTAGGGCGTCTTGTCGTGGATGACGGCCACCTTCTTGCCGGCATAGTGCTTGGACAGGTAGTCGCCCGCCACCTGGCCTTGCTGGTCGTCGCGGCCGCAGATGCGGATGGTGTTCCACAGCCCACGCTCGGTGAACTGCGGATTGGTGGAGGCCGGCGTCAGCTGCAGGATGCCGGATTCCTCGTAGACCTCCGAGGCCGGGATCGATACACCCGAGTTGAAGTGGCCGACAACGTACTTCACGCCGTCGCTGGCGAGCTTGTTGGCAACGGATACGCCCTGCTTGGGATCGGAGACGTCGTCGCCCACGCTGACCACGATCTTCTGCCCGAGGATGCCGCCGGCGGCGTTGATATCCTCCGCCGCCTGCTCGACGCCGTTCTTCATCTGGGTGCCGAAGCTTGCGTTCGGCCCCGTGATGGGAGCGCCGACCGCGATCTTCACCTGGGCGTTGGCAGCGCTGGCGAAGGCGAGGCCAAGACCGAGCGCAATCCCGGTCAACAGCACTTTCTTCATCTGGTACTCCCCTGGTTTTTGTCGGGCCCCGCCCCCGGGGCTCCGGTCGGCGAGCCTCTCGCCTTGGGCGCAATCTTGCGCCATTTGCGGCGAGAGTCACTCGCAAACGGTGGTGTCTCAGCCGCTGCCCTTCTCGCGCCAGGTGAGGGGACCCGTACGCTCGTAGAGCCAGCGGTATTGGGTCGTCATCTGCCGCGCGCGCGTGTAGCGGAAGCCGGTGAGGCCGATGACGAGGAGCACGATTGCGTCCACGATGTAATAGTGGAGCGACAGCAGCGTGCCCCCGAAGAGGGCGAAATGGATGAAGCGCACGCCCCACGCGAGCGCGAGCAGGTAAAGCACCGCCTGCCACACCGGCGCCCAGATGAGCGCTACCGCCCGCCCCGTCATCCAGGCGGCCCAACCGCCCATGATGCAGGTGACGAGCAGAAAGAGGAAGAACGAGCTTTCTTCGTAGAGGATGCCCTGCATCGTGTGTTCCTCAGTGGGCCCCGCCTTCGAGATAGGCGGCGCGGACCTGCGGGTTCTCGAGCAATTCCTTGCCGGTGCCCTGCAGGGTGATGGACCCCGTCACCATCACGTAGCCGCGGTGGGCGAGCTTGAGCGCGTGATAGGCGTTCTGCTCGACGAGGAAGACGGTCATGCCGTCGCGCTCGTTGAGCTCGCGGATGACATTGAAGATCTGCTTGACGACGAGCGGGGCAAGGCCGAGCGAAGGCTCGTCGAGCAGCAGCAGCCGCGGTCGGCTCATCAACGCGCGGGCGATGGCGAGCATCTGCTGCTCGCCGCCGGAGAGGGTGCCGCCACGTTGGTTGAGTCGTTCCTTCAGACGCGGGAACATGGTGCAGACCCGCTCCAGATCCTCGTCGAAATGGGTGAAGTCCTTGATGGACGCGCCCATTTGCAGGTTCTCGAACACCGTCATGCGCGGGAAGATGCGCCGGCCTTCGGGCGATTGCGCGATGCCCAGACGGGCGATCTCGTGCGTCGGCATCTGCGTGATATCGCGCCCGCCATACGTGATCGTGCCCTGGCGGCAGCGTGGGTTGCCGAAGATCGTCATCATCAGCGTGGATTTGCCGGCACCGTTGGCGCCGATCATCGTCACGATCTCGCCCTCGTGCACGTCGAGGTCCACGCCCTTGAGGGCGATGATGTTGCCGTAGTAGGTCTTGACCCCGCGCACCGAAAGAAGGGGTGTGCGCCCGGCCGTGGCCTGAGCCGGCGCGGGCATCGTCGCTGCGTCGCTCATAGGCCGACCTCCGCCTCCACATGCTCCACTTCTTCGTCTTCGACGCCGAGATAGGCGGCGATGACACTCTGGTCGTTACGGACCTCCTCGGGCGTCCCGTCGGCGATCTTGGTGCCGTAGTCGAGCACCACGACATGGTCGGAGATGCCCATCACCACCGACATGTCGTGCTCGATGAGCAGGATCGAGGTGCCGTGGTCCTGCCGGATCGACAGAAGCAACTCGTTGAGCTCGTGGCTCTCACGCGGGTTGAGGCCGGCGGCCGGCTCGTCGAGGCACAGGAGGATCGGGTCCGTGCACATGGCGCGGGCGATCTCCAGGCGGCGCTGGGCGCCGTAGGGCAGGTCGCCGGCGGGATCGTCCGCCCGGTCGATGAGGTTGATCTTCTCCAGCCAGAATTTCGCCTGCTCGACCGCCTGCCGCTCCGCATCGCGGAAGCCGGGCAGGCCGAGGAGGCCGAAGACGGTGAAACCGGAGGCGAGCATCAACGGGTTGTGTCGGGCGACGAGGAGGTTCTCCAGCACCGTCATGCCCGTGAACAGGCGGATGTTCTGGAAAGTGCGGGCGACCTTCGCCTTCCAGGAGATGGAATGGCCCGGCAGCCGCTCCAGCAGGAGCGTGGTGCCGTCGTCGTGGCGCAGCGAGAGCATGCCCTCGCTCGGCCGGTAGAAGCCGGTGATGCAGTTGAACACCGTCGTCTTGCCGGCGCCGTTGGGGCCGATGAGGGCGGTAATGTCGCCGCGGCCGACGCTGAAGGAGAGGTCGTTGACGGCGACGAGGCCGCCGAAGCGCATCTTCAGATGCTCGACCTCGAGTACGGGATCGTCTTGCCAGCGCATCAGCCGTGCCCTTCCTTGACGAGCGAGCCCGCGATGGCCTTGCGCTCGGTGAGTACGATCGACGGCTCGCGGTGGCCGACGAGCCCGCGCGGGCGCCAGACCATCATCGCCACCATGGCGAGCCCGAAGATCAGCAGGCGGTATTCATTGGGATCGAAGCCCGCGCCGAAGACCTGCTTGAGGAAATCGAGATTGCGCAGCAGCTCGGGCGCGCCGACCATGAGTACGGCCGCGATGGCGACGCCCACCTGCGAGCCCATGCCGCCCAGGACGACGATCGACAAGATGATCGCCGATTCGAGGAAGTTGAAGCTCTCGGGCGACACGAATCCCTGGCGCACGGCGAAGAACGACCCGGCGAAGCCGCCGAACATGGCGCCGATGGCGAAAGCGGTGAGCTTGGTGTTGCGGGTGTTGATGCCGAGCGAGCGGCAGGCGATCTCGTCCTCGCGCAGTGCCTCCCAGGCCCGGCCCACCGGCAGGCGGCGCAGGCGGATGGTGACGAGGTTCGTGATCAGCGCCAGCACCAGGATGAGATAGTAGAGAAACACCATCCGGTGCATGGGGCTGAAGGGAATGCCAAAGAGAGAGGCAAAGCCGTCTTCGCTCGAGTCGAACGGCACGCCGAAGAAGGTGACGCGCGGGATCGAGGAAATGCCCGCCCCGCCGTTGGTCAGGTCCACCCAGTTGATGAGCACGAGGCGGATGATCTCTCCGAAGGCGAGGGTGACGATGGCGAGATAGTCGCCGCGCAGGCGCAATACCGGAAAGCCGAGGATGATGCCCCAGAAGGCGGCGAGGATGCCGGCCAGTGGCAGGCACAGCCAGAACGACCAGCCGAACGTCGTCGACAGGAGCGCATAGGAATAGGCGCCGACCGCATAGAAGGCGACATAGCCGAGGTCCAGCAGTCCCGCAAGGCCGACGACGATGTTGAGACCCCAGCCGAGCATCACATAGGTGAGGATGAGGATGCCGAGATCGATCCAGTAGCGTGCGCCGCCGAGCCCGCCGGAGGCGAGGGTGGCGAGCATCGGATAGGTGACGGCGACGCCGAGGAAGAGCGGCACGGCGATGCCGAACAGCTTCTGAAGGGCGGGGCTCGCTGGCGCCTTGGGCCGGGCAGGGGCGGCGGCGCGGCGCGCGGCGCGCAGGCAGAGCGCGAATCGCAGGGCGAAGATGAGCGCGCAGGCCGCCGCGACCATGCCCCAGCGCGGCTGCAGGTAGAGGGCGTTCGCCTGATCCTGCTCGGTCTTGAAAGCGAGGATCGGGATGGAGAGCCCGAGCGTCAGCAGCGCGGCGATGCCCGCTTCGCGCAAGGCGGCAGCGATCTGCGCGCCCGTTGCGGGGGCGGTTACTTCGGCGGCCGTGATGGCGGGGGCATGCGGTGTGTTGAGGGCCATTGTCCGCGCCTTTCTCAGACCTTCTCGACTTCAGGCCGCCCGAGAATGCCGGACGGCATGAAGACGAGGACGATGGCAAGCAGCGAGAAAGCCGCGACATCCTTGTATTCGATGGAGAAATAGGCCGACCACAAGGTCTCCACCAGGCCGATGATGAGCCCGCCGAGCACGGCGCCCGGCAGCGAGCCGATGCCGCCGAGAACGGCGGCGGTGAAGGCCTTCACCCCCGGCACGAAGCCGTCGGCGAAGCTCACGACGCCATAGTAGAGGAGGTACATGGTGCCGGCGACGGCAGCGAGCGCGGCGCCCATCACGAAGGTGAGCGAGATCGTCCGGTCCACATTGATGCCCACGAGGGCGGCCATGCGCCGATCCTGCTCGCAGGCACGCTGGGCGCGCCCGAGCGACGTCTTCTGCACCACGTACCAGAAGATGGCGAGCAGAACGGCCGTCGTGACCATGATGATGATCTGCTTGTAGGACAGGGCCACGGCATAACCGTCACGCTCGAAGAGCACGATCACGTCGCGCACCATGGGCGGGATCGGCTTGTTGCGCGCGCCCTGCGAAACCTGGACGAAATTGGACAGGAAGATCGACACGCCGATGGCGGAGATGAGCGGCGCGAGGCGGAAGGAGCCGCGCAGCGGGCGATAGGCCATGCGCTCCAGTGTCCAGCCCCAGAGGGATGTCAGCAGCATGGCGCCGATCATGACGATGATCAGAGCAATGGCGATGGAGCCGATGCCGAGCCAGGCCGTGACGAAGAGAAAGAGCATGAGCGCGATGAACGCGCTGAGCATGAAGACGTCGCCGTGGGCGAAATTAATCATGCCGATGATGCCGAAAACCATCGTGTAGCCGATGGCAATGAGGCCATAAATAGACCCCAGCGTCAGCCCGTTGATGAGCTGCTGTACGAAAACTTCCATAATCGACCGTTCCCCTGATGGGTGGGCCCTTGTTTTTCTTGTCGCCCGCCTCGTGTCGGCGAAAACACGGGGCGGAAAGAGACCACCGGAACAACACTGTGCTTAGCAACGGTGATCGGTCAAGACAATTGCCAAGACTGCCCCGGCGGGCAAAAAAGCAACGGATGCTCCGTCCGCGCCCCGACATGCGACAAAAAATTGCGCTGCGCCGGCTGCGCTACGCTGCTCCGGCCCGTGGTTGTCGGCGGACCCCTTCGTCGCCGCCCGCATAAGCCCGCCGGTTGGTGTCTGCGCATTTCCATGCTGGCTCGCCCCAATTGATCATATTCATATATTATTCATATAGTAAAAAATATTTATTGATCATCATTTTATAAATACACTGTATTCTACAAATCTATTGTGGCGATGGCTTTATCTGCATTTCTTCCTGCAAAGGGAGGGCGAGCCAACGTAGGTTTGGGACGATGAGTTCTGTGGACAACGATGTAGACGTATCCTGCGGTGCAGAGGCCCAGTCGCTGGCCGAGCGGGCCTACCGTGCCATCGAGGACATGGTTGTGCGGCTCGATCTGCCGCCCGGTTCCCGCCTGACCGAGAATGACCTGTCACAGCGGGTCGGCTTCGGCCGCACCCCCGTACGCGAGGCGCTGCAGCGCCTCCATTACGACGGGCTCGTGCGTGTCTTTCCCCGCAAGGGCATTGCCGTGTCCGAGATCAACCCGCTCGAGGTGCTCGTGGCGCTCGATGTCTGCGTCGGAATCGAGCGGCTGGTCGCCGCGGGCGCCGCCCGCCGCATCGCGTGCGGGGCGCAGGCGGTGACGGAGCGGCTGGCGGGCATGCAGAGCAAGCAGGTCCATGCCGCCGGCGGACCGTTAGCCGTGACGGAGCAACTGGCCTCGGCAATGGCACGGGCGGCCGGGACGGGCGACGTCGTCGGCTTTGTCGAGGCCGACAAGGCGATCGACAGGACGCTCGCAGAGCTGTCGGGAAATCCCTATGCCGCACGGGCCCTCATGCCGCTGCAGGCGATGGCCCGCCGGGCTTGGCTGTTCTTTCGCCGCGCGAGCGACCTCGTGCCCGCGGCGCGTCGGCACGAGGACCTGCTTCGGGCCGTCGGCACGGGCGACGTGCAGGCGGCCGAAGCGGCTGCGGACGCGCTCGTCGCCCATCTGCGCGAGAGCATCAAGGACGCCGTCAGCCGCCTCTAGCGCGACATGCCTCTGCTCCTCGATCCGGCCGCCGGTTGCTTCGCCGTTCGTGCCGCGCCATATGAAAAGGCCGCAGGAGGCCTTGATGCACCGGGTTTTCATCGACGACGCATTCGGCGATGCGCATGACGACCATGCCGCAACGCCTACCGAGCAGGCGTTTCGCGAGGCCATGAGCCGCGTGCCCGGTGCCGTGCATGTTGTCACGACTGCCGGTGCCGCGGGACGCATGGGCTTCACGGCGACTTCCGTCGCGGCGGTCTCCGATGCGCCACCGACGGTGCTCGTGTGCCTCAACCGGGCCAGCCAGGTCCTGCCGGTCCTCGAGGCCAACGGGGTCTTCTGCGTCAATACGCTGGCCGGTGGCGAGGGGGCGCTCGCCGATGTCTTCGCCGGCCGCACCGGCCTGTTCGGCACTGCGCGATTCCGGTCGGGCGGCTGGACGACGCTGGACACGGGTGCTCCGACGCTCGTCACCGCGCGGGCGGCCGTGGACTGCCGCCTCGTCAAGGCGGTCGATGCCGCGACGCACCGCATCCTCATCGGCGAGGTTCAGGCGCTCGCCGTCGGCGCCGAGGGGGACAGCCTCGTCTACAAGGGGCGCCGCTACCACGCCCTGTAAAGGCCTCAGCCGCGCAGGAAGTCGCCGGCCACCTGGTTGAACGCGGCCTCCGCCTCGACGTTGGAAATGTGCGCAGCCTCGAGGATCACTAGCGAGGAGCCGGCGATGGCCTCGTGGATCTGGCGGCCGGCGGCGAGCGGCGTGGCCGGATCATGCGCGCCGACGACGACCAGCACGGGGTTCTTCGCCGCCCGGATCTCCCAGCGCTGGTCCATGTCGCGGATGGCGGCACAGCATCCGGCATAGCCGTGGGCGGGTGTCGTCACGATCATCTCGCGCATGGCGGCGATCGTCTGCGGCGCCCGCTCACGAAAGCCTGTCGTGAACCAGCGCTCGACCGTCGCGTCGGCAAGCGCCGCCATGCCGGCGCGCCGGGCGGTGCGGATGCGGCCGTTCCAGAGCTCGGGCGGTCCCATGTGCGCGGAGGTGTTGGCCAGGACCACCCGCTCGAGCCGTTCCGGCGCATGCGTCATGAGCCACATGCCGACCATGCCGCCCTTGGAGACGCCGCACCAATGGGCCTTCGCGATGCCGAAATGGTCGAGGATCGCCACGGCATCGCGGCCGAGTTCGGCTATGGAATAGGGCCTGTCCGGCGCGACCGAGGCGCCGTGCCCGCGCGAATCATAGCGCAGGATGCAGAAGTGCGATTGCCAGGCGCGCACCTGCGCGTCCCACATCGACATGTTGGATGACAGCGAGTTGGACAGCATGAGAACCGGGGCGTCCTTCGGCCCGTCCATGCGCACGTTGAACGGCTCGCCAGCGATGTCGATGATCGTCATGTATCGCGCTCCTCCCTTGACCGCGAGCATCTCGCGCAGGTTATGCCGTCGGCGCAAGGGGGCCGAGGGGGCAACTGCAGCCCGTCATGCGTCCGAGGGGCTGGTCGCGCCTGCGTTCTTGCGTAGATTGGAGCGGATCGAACCGGCCCGCTCGCACCAGGCGGCAAAGACGACGAGGGAGGCAACCCATGGCCATGACGATGACGGGCGAGAACATCCTGCCGGCGGACCGGGCCACGGTCTGGGAAAAGCTCAACGACCCGGAGGTGCTCAAGGCCTGCATTCCAGGCTGCGAGGAACTGGAGTGGACGGAGGATAACGGCTTCCGCGCAGTGGCGAAGGTGAAGGTCGGGCCGGTGAAGGCGACCTTCAAGGGCAAGGTCGTGCTCTCGGACATCGACGCGCCGAACGGCTATACCATCACCGGCGAAGGCGAGGGGGGCGTCGCCGGCTTCGCCAAGGGCGGGGCCAAGGTGCAGCTCGCCGACGTGCCGGAGGGCACGAAGCTGACCTATGACGTCGAGGCGCAGATCGGCGGCAAGCTCGCCCAGCTCGGCGGCCGGCTGATCAACGGCGTCGCCAAGAAATACGCCGACGAGTTCTTCGCCAATTTCGCCAAGGTGGTGGGAGCGGAGGAGGCGGCCTGACAGGCCGTGCGAGCGACGCGCGGCGGGAGGCGAGCTCCGCCCGCCGCATCCAGCGACATCTCACGATTTCCTGCGGCACCGCGACCCGATCTGGCCCCGGGGGCGTCCTGTCCGGGAATCGGAACCGGCAAACCCTTCGAACTGTGAATTGACCGACTGCCCGCTGGCACCGCGAAACCGGATGCCGGACAAGGGCGGATTATTTTTTAGTCATTCATCCGAGGGTTTTCAGAATGGGCCGAGTCTCGGCGTTTCACCCGCCCGTTGCCGGCAAGACACGGGCAGAGGATTTCAACCAGCAACGGCGCGCCGTCGGGACGAGCGCACAATGGGTGGCTGAACACGGCCGACCCCAGCGGCACGGCAGGCCGCCGCTGCCCCCGTCGCCCCGCGCGCCGGGGATCGCTCTTGTCGCTGCGATCCTGCTGGCCGTCGACTACGGGGCCAATGCGGAAGCGGTGCTCCGCACGCGGGGCGAGCAGATGCCCCATGGCGGTCCCCGGCCGAACCCGCAATCGCAGCGGGATGGTCGCGGCAGCGGCGCGACACAGGCGGCCGGGAACGCCACCGCCCTTTCGCCGGCGCCGGCGCGACCTGCGGGCGGGCCTCCATCCGGTCCTGCCCCTGCCGGCGGCGAGCCGCCGCATCCCGTCGTTCCCGGTCTGCGGCCGAGTCCGGCGTCCCGCCATCCGAGGGCTGCCGGGCCGGCGCGCACGGCCGCGACGGCCTCGATGAAATGCAAGGACGACCACAGCAAGCAGATCCACGACGCGATACAGGCTCCGCCCAGCCGACGCGGCGTCGGCGAGGAGGTGATCCGGCGGGAGGGGCACGACCCGCACGAGGAGGTGAGCGTCACCGACCATATGCCGCTCGGCGTCGGCGGCGCGAGCATCCCCGCCAAGATGAGCCGGATCGATGTCTACCTCGACGACCAGATATCGGTGTTTCCGTTCTTCCATCGGGACGTGCCCGACGAGGTCAAGAAACTTCCTGATCTGAACAAGCTCTTCGATCAGCGGTTTTCCGAATACATCGGCGAGGTCGCGGCTTCCTTTTCCGAGGCGGTGTCCGACAAACTGTCGCAGATGGGCATCGCGGCAGGCGACGACGCGTCCATCCTCACCGTGCACGGCCGGGTGATGGCCAGCAAGGGCGGGCATTTCGAGATGCTCTATCCCCAGGGGCAGCAGGGCTATCTCCTGAAGATCACCCAAGGCGGCGAGGCGCGTTACTTTGCATTGTCGAACAAGCTGTGCGGCCTCGTCACCCCGGTTCCCGCGGATGAGGCCGGCCGTAACGCCTGGCTCGCTCAACATGCCGATCTGTTCTTCGAGGCGGATGTGCAGAACACGATGCTGCCGGCCGCTTCGTATTCCGCACGCCCTCACAAGGAGGGGCTCGATGCCAACAGTGCCGTGCAGGAAAGCGCCCTCGACATCGTCTCACATGCCATCCTGCCCCTGAAAGACGAGGCGTTCGGCGAGACCGATCTCGAAGCCGCCATTCATCTGGCACGCAGCGCCATCCTGCCCTACTACGAAGCGGGCCGGGAGCTGAGCGACGGCGAGATCAAAGAGGCGCTGAAGGCCGCCGGACTCGAGACTCTGGTCCTCGCCGGAGGGCGCGTCATCAAGGGGGGAGCGCAAACCCTCACCAAGGGCGTGCGAAAGGCCTTCGGCAAGGGCAAGTCGGCGCTGAAGGGGGCCGCCGACGCCGTCGGGGATGCTCTTGCCGGCCGCGCAAAGCCCAGCGGCCGCGGCGTCAAGGCGACGCATGCGGGCCTGCCGATGGGCGCCGGATCGGGCCGTTCGGGCCGGTTGAAACACGCTGCCAGCGAAGTCGTGAGGACATTCAGCCCCGGCGCGCAGGATCTGCGCTCGCCGTCCGTCACGAATGACCTGAAGGAGATCGGGGCTCTGGTGAGGGGCGACCGGCAGATTCAGAAGTTTCTGTCCTGCCCGAAGGAGGGCTGCGAAGCGGCGCTCGAACCCGTCATCGCCGCGCTGAAGGGGGCGGGCTACGAAACGCGCGTCCGCGGCATGTATCTGTGGAGCAACGCCAATATCGACGCCCCCAAGAATCACTTCCTTGTCCTCGCAAAAAAGCACGGCGTCGACTATGCGGTCGACGTAACCGCCGGGCAGTTCAGCGAGTTCGGCTTCTCGGGCGCCCTCATCAACACGGAGGAGGCCTGGGCGAAGACGCTCCATGACGCAGCCAGGCGCACGCTGATCAAGTACAGGGATTTCAAGACGCCGCAGGCCGCTCGGTCGGCCTTCCATCCGCTCAAGGCCGTCGGGCCCACCGATGCGCTCGAGGGTTCGGTCATCCTGTCCAGCCCGCGCTGGTACGGCGTCGCCAAGAAGACCGTCGAGATCTACAAGTTCATCGACAGGAAGAGCGGCATCTACAGGAAGGCGAAGGTGACGCGCTACCACGTCACGCGGCAGGGCAGGGGCTGATGCCTTGACGCTACCGTAAGCGGGGGATCGAAGGGCGCGACGCGGGGTCACCGCGTCCGCCGCTTTCTCCGACGGAGGTATCGCCACGTTCGATATTCTACGGCGCAAAGCGCAAAAAACGACCGCCAGCCGGTTCTCACTCAACCCTTGACCCCCGATTCCGGCCGGTTCAGACTGGATTTCGACCAGTTCCAGGGTAGGGGTCTCGATCCTGGTATCCCGTGTCCGATGTCGCCGTAAGCGACCATCGCAACGAGCCGCACGCACGTGCGCGCCTAAGGGGAGGGTTCCGAATGACCACCGTGACGATGACGGTGAACGGCAAGACCGTCAGCGCGGATGTCGAGCCGCGCACGCTGCTCGTACAGTTCCTGCGTGAAAACCTGAAGCTCACCGGCACCCATGTGGGCTGCGACACCAGCCAATGCGGCGCCTGCGTCGTGCATCTCGACGGTGTCGCCGTCAAGAGCTGCACGACGCTCGCGGTCAGCTGCGAGGGCGCGTCGGTCACGACGATCGAGGGCCTTGCCGCCGGCGGCAAGCTGCATCCCATGCAGGAGGCCTTCCGTGACAACCACGGCCTGCAGTGCGGTTTCTGCACGCCGGGCATGATCATGGCTGCCATCGACATCGTGAACCGGTGCGGGCACGACCTTGCCGAGCACACCATCCGCGAAGAGCTTGAGGGCAACATCTGCCGCTGCACCGGCTATCACAACATCGTCAAGGCCGTTGCCGCCGGGGCCGAGGCCATGCGGGCCTCATCGCTCGCGCAGGCCGCCGAATAGCGTGCCGCTCGGTCCGGCGGAGCAAGGCTCCGTCCGCCGCCGGAACAACGGATCGCGCGTCGAGCCGGCCGTCCGAGAGCCTGTGCCGCGCGCTGCAGTTTCTGGGAGGAAACGATGTCCGTGACGCATATCGGCGCTGCCGTGCGCCGCAAGGAAGACCAGCGCTTCATCACTGGCCGCGGCCAATACACCGACGACCTGTCGCGCCCGGGCCAGGCTTACGCCTATTTCCTGCGCTCGCCCCATGCCCATGCGAAGATCCGCTCGATCGATACCGCCAAGGCCGTGGCCATGCCGGGCGTCGTCGCCGTGCTGACGGGCGAGGATCTGGCGAAGGACAACGTTGGTGGGCTGATCTGCGGCTGGATGATCCATTCCAAGGATGGCACGCCGATGAAGGCGGGGCCGCACCCGGCGCTGGCGCAGGGCAAGGTGCGTTATGTCGGCGACCATGTGGCTGTCGTGATCGCCGAGAGCCTCGCCGAGGCCAAGGACGCGGCCGAGGCCGTCGAGGTCGATTACGAGGTGCTCCCCGCCGTCGTCGATCCCGCCCTGGCACAGAAGGCGACGAAGGGCGCCGAGCCGGTGCACGCGATCGCGCCCGACAATACCGTCTTTGCCTGGCATCTCGGCGACAAGGCGGCCACCGACGCCGCCTTCAAGCGGGCCAAGCACGTCACGACGATCGATCTCGTCAACAACCGGCTCATCCCCAATGCGCTCGAGCCGCGGGCGGCGATCGGCGACTACGATCCGGGGACGGACGCCTATACGCTCTACACCACGAGCCAGAACCCGCATGTGGCGCGGCTTGTGCTGTCGGCCTTCGTCGGCATTGCGCCCGAACACAAGCTGCGCGTCATCGCGCCGGACGTCGGCGGCGGCTTCGGCTCCAAGATCTTCATCTATGCCGAGGAGACCGTATGCGTCTGGGCGGCGAAGAAGGTCGGGCGGCCGGTGAAATGGACGGCCGAACGTACCGAGGCCTTCCTCGCCGACGCCCACGGGCGTGACCACGTTTCCCATGCCGAACTCGCGACGGACGACAAGGGCAAAATCCTCGGCCTTCGGGTGAAGACCACCGCCAATCTCGGCGCCTATCTCTCCACCTTCGCTTCCTCGGTGCCGACCTATCTCTATGCGCCGCTCCTGTCCGGGCAGTACGACATTCCGGCGATCTATTGCGAGGTCGATGGCGTCTACACCAATACCGCGCCGGTCGATGCCTATCGCGGAGCCGGGCGGCCGGAGGCAACCTTCGTCGTCGAGCGCCTTATGGAGGTGGCGGCGCGGCAACTCGGCATCGACCCGGCACAGTTCCGCAAGCGCAACTACATCAGGAAGTTCCCGCATCAGACGCCGGTCATCATGAACTACGACGTCGGCGACTATCACGCCTCGCTGCAGAAGGCGCTGGAACTCGCCGATTACAGGAACTTCGGCAAGCGCAAGCGCGAAAGCGCGCGGCGCGGCAAGCTGCGCGGCATCGGGTTCTCGTCCTACATCGAGGCCTGCGGCATCGCCCCCTCGCAGGCCGTGGGCTCGCTTGGCGCGGGCGTCGGCCTGTGGGAATCGGCGGAGGTGCGCGTCAATCCGACCGGCTCGGTCGAGGTGCTGACCGGCTCGCACAGCCACGGTCAGGGTCACGAGACGACCTTTGCGCAACTCGTGTCGGACCGGCTCGGCATTCCCATCGACCAGGTGACCGTGGTGCATGGCGATACTGACAAGGTGCAGTTCGGCATGGGCACCTATGGCTCGCGCTCGGGTGCCGTCGGCATGTCGGCCATCGCCAAGGCGCTCGACAAGGTCATCGCCAAGGGCAAGAAGGTCGCCGCCCACGTCCTCGAGGCGGCGGAAGGGGACATCGAGTTCAAGGACGGCCGGTTCGCCGTCGCCGGCACGGACAAGGCGCTCGGCTTTGGCGAAGTGGCGCTGCAGGCCTATATCGCCCATAAGTTCTCGGGCCAGGAGCTGGAGCCAGGGCTCAAGGAAGGAGCGTTCTACGACCCGACCAACTTCACCTTCCCGGCGGGGGTGCACATCTGCGAGGTCGAGGTCGACCCGCAGACCGGTGTCACCCGCATCGAGCGCTGGACCGCTGTGGACGATTTCGGTGTCGTCATCAATCCGATGATCGTCGAGGGCCAGGTGCACGGCGGTATCGCACAGGGCGTCGGCCAGGCGCTGCTCGAGGGCGCGCGCTACGACAAGGACGGGCAGCTGGTGACGGCGAGCTTCATGGACTACTGCATGCCGCGCGCCGACGACCTGCCGTCATTCAACGTGGGCATGACGTCGACGCCGTGCCCCTCCAACCCCCTTGGCATCAAGGGCTGCGGCGAGGCGGGGGCCATCGCCGCGCCGGCCGCTGTCGTCAATGCCATCACGGATGCGCTCGGCCATGAGGACATCGCCATGCCGGCGACGCCGCAGGCCGTCTGGCGCGCCTGCCGCAAGGCGCCGATGCGCATGGCGGCAGAATAGGGCTCAGGATGGGGACAGGCCCCGCCGCGCCCCGCGGCGGGGATATCGGAACGGGGAGAAATCCATGTACGCCTTCGACTACCACCGGCCGACGAGCCTGAGGCAGGCGGCTAACATGCTGGCGAAGAACGGAGATGCCAAGCTGCTCGCCGGCGGCCACACGCTCCTCCCGACCATGAAGCAGCGGCTCGCCGCGCCTTCGGCCCTCATCGACCTCAACGCCGTCGCCGAACTGTCGGGCATCGAGCTCAAAGGCCGCTCGCTCGTCATCGGCGCCATGACGCGGCACGCGGCCGTCGCTACGTCGCCCGTGGTGCGCGAGGCGCTGCCGGCACTCGCCGAACTCGCCGAGGGCATCGGCGACCCGCATGTGCGCAACCGCGGCACCATCGGCGGCTCGATCGCCAACAACGACCCGGCGGCAGATTACCCGGCGGCGTGCCTCGCGCTCGGGGCGACCATCGTCACCAACAAGCGCAAGCTCCCGGCCGAGGAGTTCTTCACGGGCCTGTTCGAGACGGCGCTGGAGGAAGGGGAGATCGTGACGAAGATCGCCTTCCCCCTCGTCGGCAAGGCGGCCTACGAGAAATTCCCCAACCCCGCCTCGCGCTATGCGCTCGTCGGTGTCTTCGTCGCCAAGCGCGGCGGCGACATCCGCGTCGCGGTGACGGGCGCGGGCGGCGACGGCGTCTTCCGCGTGCCGGCCATGGAGGAGGCGCTGAAGAAGCGCTTCTCGCCGAAATCCCTGGAAGGCGTGACGGTGCCGGCCGACGGGCTCAACAGCGACATCCATGCGGATGCGGAATACCGCGCCCACCTCATCGGCGTCATGGCGCGCCGCGCGGTGGCGAAGGCGGCGAACCGGGGGTGACCGGGCGGGCAGACCCGTCGCGCTCATCTGGAGGGACGCGCCCTCCTCTTGTCATGCCCGGCCTCGTGCCGGGCATCCACGCGTTGACATGCCGCTCGATGTGCAGGACGTGGATGGCCGGGACAGATCCGGCCATGACGGGCGGGGAAGGTGTGCGCCATGTCCGGCGGCAAGCCGCGTGGGCGATGACGGGCGCCTCCCGGCTTTCCTCCCATCGCGGCCGTGCGTAACCTGCGCTCCGATCATCTCATGACGAAGGACCGCATGACCCAGCCCCTTCCGCTTCCCACCTCCATCGACGAGACGGTCAAGCTCCTCAAATCGGCCGGCTATGTCAGCGACAGGCCGCTGGCGACGGTGCTGTTCCTGGCGCTGACGATGGAGCGACCGCTCTTCCTCGAGGGCGAGGCAGGGGTGGGCAAGACCGAGATCGCCAAAGTGCTGGCGACCTCGCTCGGCCGCCGCCTGGTGCGGCTGCAGTGCTACGAGGGGCTCGACGTCGCCTCCGCTGTCTACGAATGGAACTATGCGGCGCAGATGATGGCGATCCGCCTCGCCGAGGCGGCGGGCACCGTCGACCGCGAGCAGCTCGAGCACGACATCTTCTCCGAGCGCTACCTCTTGCGCCGGCCGCTGCTGCAGGCGCTCGAGGGCGACACCGCCGGCCCGCCGGTGCTTCTCATCGACGAACTCGATCGTGCGGACGAAGCCTTCGAGGCCTTCCTGCTCGAGGTGCTGGCGGATTCCCAGGTCACGGTACCCGAACTCGGTACCATCCGTGCGGAACGCCCACCCATCGTCATCATCACCTCCAACCGCACGCGCGAGATCCATGACGCCCTGAAGCGGCGCTGCCTCTACCACTGGGTGGACTATCCGACGGCGGTGCGCGAACTCGCCATCCTCAAGGCCAAGGTGCCGCAGGCGCCGGCGCGCCTGTCGAAGGAGGTGGTGGCCTTCGTGCAGGCGCTGCGGCGCGAGGAGGTGTTCAAGGTGCCGGGCGTCGCCGAGACACTGGACTGGGCCACGGCGCTCGTGGAGCTCGACGCCGTGGCGCTCGACCCGGCCATCGTCTCCGACACCCTCGGCGTGCTCCTGAAATATCAGGACGACATCCAGAAGCTGCAGGGCTCGAAGGTCAAGGAGATGCTCGATGCCGTGCACGCCGACCTGAGGGCGGCGGAGTAGCCGACGCTTCGGCAGAAAAGCGGCGATCACCTTCCCTTGAGACGAAGGGCGGGCAGCCGGCGGCGGCTCGTGCATCGCAGCACGAGAGCCTATATGGTACCGGGATGCAGGGGATCGATGCCGGCATGGACGGCAAGCTCACCGAGAACGTTGCCTATTTCGCCCGGGCGCTGCGCGCTGCCGGCCTGCCGGTCGGGCCGGGCAGCGTCGTCGATGCCGTGCAGGCCGTCGCCGCGGCGGGCATCGGTGGGCGCGAGGACTTTTACTGGATCCTGCATGCCGTCTTCGTGAAGAAGCACGAGCACAGCGCGCTTTTCGACCAGGCCTTCCGCCTCTTCTGGCGCCGGCGGGCGCTCGTCGAGAAGCTCATCGCCATGATGAGTCCCATCGCGCCGGGCAGTCCGACCGAGGACAAGCGGCCGCCGGGCGCGGCGCGTATCGCCGATGCCATGGCCCCGCCGGTCCGCCCGCCGGAAGAGGTGCGCGAGGAGGTCGAGTTCTCCGCCCGTCTCACCGTCTCCGATCGCGAGGTGCTGCGGGCCAAGGACTTCGCCCAGATGAGCGCGGCCGAGATCGCCCGCGCCCGCCAGCTCATCGCCAGGCTGCGCCTGCCGGCCGACCGGGTGAAGACGCGCCGCTACATCGCCGATCCTCATGGCAGTCGCATCGACGCACGCAGGAGCCTGCGCCGCACCTTGCGGGCCGGCGGCGGTCTCATCGAGCTCGCCATGCGCGAGCGGGCCGAGAAGCACCCGCCGGTGGTGGCGCTGGTCGACATCTCGGGCTCGATGGCGGAGTACAGCCGCATCTTTCTGCATTTCCTGCATGCGCTCACCGAGAGCCGCCGGCGGGTGACGAGCTTCGTCTTCGGCACGCGGCTCACCAACATCACGCGCGAGCTCAAGGCGCGCGACCCGGACGAGGCGCTGGCGCGGGCCGGTGCGCTGGTGCGCGACTGGGAGGGCGGCACGCGCATCGCCACCTCGCTCGCAGCCTTCAACCGGCACTGGTCGCGGCGCGTGCTGGCGCAGGGAGCGGTCGTTCTCCTGTTCACCGACGGGCTGGAGCGCGATGTGGGCGACGACCTCTCCTTCGAGATGGACCGGCTGCACCGCTCCTGCCGCCGGCTTGTGTGGCTCAACCCGCTCCTGCGCTTCGACGGTTTCGAGGCGCGGGCGCGCGGCATCAGGGCCATGCTGCCGCATGTGGACGATTTCAGGACGCTGCATAATCTTGCCGCGATGGAAGAGCTGTGCGCGGCGCTCGCCGGGCCGGCGCGCCGGGCGGAGGATCCGCGGCGCTGGCTGGCGGCGGCCTGAGGCCGCCGGAAAGGGACGAACCGATGTTCGCGAACGAGGAAGACATCCTGAAACAGGCGGAGAAGTGGAAGCACGAGGGCCGCGAGGTCGCCATCGCCACGGTGGTCGAGACCTGGGGCTCGGCGCCACGGCCGGTCGGCAGCCATCTCGTCATCGACGGGGAGGGCAATTTCCTCGGCTCCGTCTCGGGGGGGTGCGTCGAGGGCGCGGTGGTGACGGAAGCGCTCGAGGTCATCGACGAGGGCAGCCCGCGCATGCTGGAGTTCGGCGTCGCCGACGAGACAGCCTGGAAGGTCGGGCTGTCCTGCGGCGGGCGTATCAGGGTCTATCTCGAGCCGCTCGATTGAGCGGCGGCGCAGCCGGGCAGCAGGGGAAGGGAACATGCCGCCGATCGAAACACTCATCGCCTTTGCCGCAGCGACCGCGGTCTTCGCCTATATGCCGGGGCCGGCGATGCTCTATGCCGCGGCGCAGACCTTCGCGCGCGGCCGGCGCGCCGGCTTCATGGCGGCGCTCGGCATCCATCTTGGCTGCTATGCGCATGTGCTGGCGACGGCCTTCGGCCTGTCGGCGCTGCTCGCGCTCGTGCCCGTCGCCTTCACGGTCATCAAGGTGCTCGGCGCCGCCTATCTCGTCTGGCTCGGCCTCAGGATGATCCTGCAGAAGGCAGACGCCGGGGCGTCGGAGGCGGCGGCTCCGAAATCGGCCCGCCGGGCCTTTGCCGAAAGCGTCATGGTGGAGGTGCTCAACCCCAAGGCGGCGCTGTTCTTCCTCGCCTTCCTGCCGCAGTTCGTCGATGCCGGGGCGGGGCTGCCGGTCTGGCAGCAGCTGCTCATCCTCGGCACGATCGTCAATTTCGCCTTCTCCTCGGCGGATATCGCGGTCGTGCTGACGGCCTCGGCGGTGATGCGGCGCCTCGGGCGGGGCGGCTGGGGCGAAAGGCTGACGCGGATCGCGGGCGGCTCGCTGCTGGTCGGGCTCGGCGTCAAGCTTGCGACGGACAAGAGTTGAGGGGCTGAAGGGCGGATGGCATGAAGCTCGACCTACTGGCGGCGATGAACGCGGAACGCGCCGCGCGGCGCGCCTGCGTGCTGGTGAGCGACCTCGACAGCGGCGAGCAGCGACTGGTGGTCGAGGCGGCGCTCGACGAGGATCCGCTGGCGCCGCTCCTCCGCGCGCAGCTGCGTTTGGGCAAGAGCGGCATGGTGGAGAGCGGAGGGCGCCGTCTGTTCCTGACGGTGCAGGCGCCGCCCGTCCGCCTCGTCATCACCGGCGCGGTGCACATCAGCCAAGCCATGGTGCCGATGGCGCGCCAGCTCGGGCTCGATGCGGTGATCATCGATCCACGCACCGCCTTCGCGACGCCGGAACGCTTCCCCAATGTCCGTCTCGTGCCGGAATGGCCTGACGAAGCCCTGCCCCGGATCGGGCTCGACCGCTACACGGCCTTCGTCGCCCTGACGCACGATCCGAAGATCGACGATCCGGGGCTGTCGGCTGCCCTGCGCAGCGACTGCTTCTACATCGGCGCGCTCGGTTCCCGGAAGACGCATGCCCGACGTGTCGAGCGGCTGACGGAGGCCGGGTTCACGCCCGTGGACATCGGGCGCATCCACGCCCCCATCGGCCTGTCCATCGGCGCCGTCAGCCCGGCGGAGATCGCGCTTGCCATCCTCGCCGAGGTGGTGGCGAGCCTGAGGCAGGGGGACGGGGCATGAGGTTCGGCTCGCTCCGGGTCGTCGACGCCATCGGCGGCATCGCCGCTCACAGCGTGCGCGCCGGCGCGGTCGTGATCCGCAAGGGGCATCGCCTGACACGGGAGGATGCGCAGCGCCTGAAGGCCGCCGGCGTTTCTTCGCTGACTGTCGCGATGATGGAGCCCGGGGACGTCAACGAGGATGAGGCGGCGCACAGGCTCGCCTGCGTGGTCGCGGGCGAGGGGGTGCGCGTCGAGCATCCCTTCACCGGCCGATCCAACCTCTTCGCCGAATGGCCGGGCGTCTTCGTCGTCGAGGCCGAGGGCGTCGATGCCGTCAATGCGGTCAGCGAGGAGGTGACGCTGGCGACGCTGCCCGCCTTCAAGCCCGTGGTGGCGGGCGAGATGCTGGCGACGGTCAAGATCATTCCCTATGCGATTTCCGGCAACCTCCTGGAGCGGGCCGAGGCTGCCGCGCGCCACAGCGCGCCGATCCTGAAGGTACTGCCCTACCGGCTGACTTCCGTGGGAGTCATCTCCACGCGCCTGCCAGGGCTCAAGGAGAGTGTCATTGACAAGACGCTGCGCGTCCTCGCCGGGCGGCTGGCGCCCGCCGGGGCGGTCGTCGCATCGGACGAGCGCGTGGCGCATGACGAGGCGGCGCTGTGCGAGGCGGTGGCTGCCGTCGCGGAGCGGCCGGACATCGACATGGTCATCGTCTTCGGTGCCTCGGCCGTCGCCGACCGGCGGGACGTAGTGCCGGCGGCGATCACGGGCGCTGGCGGGATAGTCGATCATCTCGGGATGCCGGTCGATCCCGGCAATCTGCTGCTCGTCGGCCGGCTCGCCGGCAAACCCGTCCTCGGCGCGCCGGGCTGCGCCCGTTCACCGAAGGAGAACGGCTTCGACTGGGTGCTGCACCGGCTGCTCGCCGGTCTCTCCGTCACCTCCGCCGATATCATGCGGCTCGGCGTCGGCGGCCTGCTGATGGAGATCGTCTCGCGGCCGCAGCCGCGCGAGGGCGGCGAGCCGCAGCCCGAGGACAACGGCGCATGAGCGCGGTCGCGGCCATCGTGCTCGCGGCCGGCCGCTCCACCCGCATGGGCGCGGCGAACAAGCTGCTGTGCCCGGTCGATGGCGAGCCCATGGTGGCGCATGCCGTTGCCGCCGCGCTCGCCTCGCGCGCCCGTCCGGTCATCGTCGTGACGGGGCACGAGGCCGACGAGGTCGAGGCCGTGCTGCCGCAGGGCGTCACGGTCGTGCGCAACGCGGACCATGCGAGCGGCATCGCCTCTTCGCTGCGCTGCGGCCTCGCGGCGGTGCCGGATGAGGCGGGGGCGGCCGTCGTGCTCCTCGGCGATATGCCGCGCGTCGGCGCTGCCGCCATCGACACGCTGATTGCGCTCTTCGCGGAGGCGCCGCGGGTGGCCGCCGTGGCGCCGAGCTGGCAGGGGCAGCCGGGCAATCCGGTGCTGCTCGCGCGCCGGCTCTTCGCCGACGTGATGCAGCTCGTGGGCGATGAGGGCGCGCGCCGGCTGTTCGCCGGCCGCAGCGATGTCATGAATGTGGCGATGGATGATCCCGCCGTCGCCATCGACATCGACACGCCCGAGGCGCTGGCCGGATTGGCGGCCAACGAGGGCAGATAGCCGGACCTGTCACGCGAGTGTCATCGAAAAGAAGTGCATTGCGGTGCCTTACACCCGAGCGCTTCAATCGAGGACAACATGCGCCGACAGATGTTTCTCACGGCTCTCGCCGCCGCCCTGATGGCCGGCACGAGCGCGGCTGCCCTGGCCGAGCAGAGCTTCAACCGCATCGCCACCTTCCCGGTCGTCGCCAACCTGCCGGCGGATCGGGATGCGCAGAAGAAGAAGACGGTGGCCGAGATCATCGCCGCCTCCGAGGACGGCAACCTGCTCGTCTATACCGACTCGCCGCAGAACGCCGTCGGCTTCGTCGACATCACCGACCCGCGCCAGCCCAAGGCGGCCGGCTTCCTGCCCGTGGGCGGCGAGCCCACCTCGGTGACGGTCATCGGCGGCAAGGCCTTCGTCGCCGTCAACACGTCGAAGTCCTACAAGGAGCCGGACGGTGTCCTCGCCGTCGTCGACATCGCCGCGAAGAGCATCGAGGCGACCTGCGCCCTCGGCGGCCAGCCGGATTCGATCGCGGCGAGCCCGGACAAGGCCTTCCTCGCCATCGCCATCGAGAACGAGCGCGACGAGGAGGAGAACAAGGGCAAGCTGCCCCAACTGCCGGCCGGCAACCTCGCCATTCTCCCGGTGAAGGGTGGAGCGGTCGACTGCGCGGGCAAGAAGACGGTCGACCTCACCGGCCTTGCCGGGGTGGCGCCGGAGGATCCGGAGCCCGAGTTCGTCGCCGTCAACGGCCGCAATGAGGTGGTCGTCACCCTGCAGGAGAACAACCACATCGCCGTCGTCGATCTCGCCACGGCGAAGGTCGTCGGGCATTTGCCGGCCGGCACCGTGACTCTGGAGGCGATCGACACCAAGCGCGACAAGATCATATCCGCCACCGGCCGCCTCGAGAACGTGAAGCGCGAGCCCGACGCGGTGAAGTGGCTCGACGACGAGCGCTTCGTCACCGCCAACGAGGGCGATTACGAAGGCGGCTCGCGCGGCTTCACCATCTTCCGCAAGGACGGCACGGTGGAATACGACAGCGGCAACGCGCTCGAGCATCTCGCCATGCGCATCGGCCACTTCCCCGAGAAGCGCGCCGACAAGAAGGGCATCGAGCCCGAGGGCATCGAGGTCGCGCGCTACGGCGACGAGACGCTGATCTTCGTCGGCACGGAGCGGTCGTCCTTCGTCGCGGTCTATCGCGACGCTGGGCCGGGGCAGGCGCCGCAGTTCCTGCAGGTGCTGCCGTCGGGCATCGGCCCCGAAGGGCTGCTCGCCATCCCGCAGCGCAACCTCTTCGTCACGGCGAACGAGACCGACCTCGTCGAGGACGGCGGTCCGCGGGCGACGGTCATGATCTACGAGCGTGGCGAGGGGGCGCCGGTCTATCCGATGATCGCCTCCGCCGACGACGCGAAGGGCCTGCCCATCGCCTGGGGCGCGCTGTCGGGCCTCGCGGCGGACGGCGCGCAGCCGGGCAGACTCTTCGCCGTGACAGACAGCGCCTATGCCGAGGCGCGCATCCTCGAGATCGATGCTGCGAAGAAGCCGGCGGTGATAACGCGCGCCATCACGGTGACGCGCGACGGGGCGCCGGCCAAGGGGCTAGACATCGAGGGGATCGCCTGGCGTCCGGCCGGCGGCTTCTGGCTCGCGTCCGAAGGCAACCCGGAGAAGAAGGACGTTCCCACGCACAGCAGCCTGGTGCGCGTCGATGCCGAGGGTGCGGTCGTCGAGGAGGTGGCGCTGCCCGAGACGCTCGCCGCGGCAGCGACGCGGTTCGGCTTCGAGGGCGTCGCGGTCGTCGGCGAAGGCGCCGACGAGACGGTCTATGTCGCCGTGCAGCGCGAGTGGAAGGACGATCCCAAGGGCTTCGTGAAGATCCTCACCTACAAGCGGGCTCCGAAGGCGTGGGGCGTCATGCGCTACCCGCTCGATGCCGCGCCGAAGGGCTGGATGGGCCTGTCGGAGCTCACCTATGTCGGCAACGACACCTTCGTCGTCATCGAGCGCGACAACCAGTTCGGCGACAAGGCTGCCAAGACGCTGCAGACCTTCTCTGTCAAGGGGCTGACGCCGGCGACGGTCGGCGAGAAGGATGCGCCCGTGGTCGAGAAGCGCAAGCTGCGCGATCTCGTGCCGGATCTCGCTTCGCCCAAGGGCTACGTGCTCGACAAGATCGAGAGCTTCGCGGTCGATGCGGCGGGCGACGCCTTCATCATGACCGACAACGACGGGGTGGACGACGCCTCGGGCGAGACGGTGTTCCTCAATCTCGGCCGCTTCACGGTCAACTGATCAGGCGTGCCGGAAACAGGAAAGGCGCGGGATATGTCCCGCGCCTTTTTGCATGCGCGTATTTGCGGTCAGGCGGCGCGGCCGTCGACCGAGATGCGGCCGGCGCCGGCCGAGGCGATGGCAAGCAGACCGCCGGTGATCGCGACGTTCTTCCAGAAGTTGATCATCTGCTCGGGATCGACCCAGAACTGGTGGAAGAGAAGGGCGGAGAGCGCCGTGAACCCGGCCAGCGCGAGCGCGACGAGGCGCGTGTGCCAGCCGACGAGCAGCAGAAGGCCGCCGCCCAGTTCGACGAGGATGACGAGTGGGAGAAGAATGCCCGGCACGCCGGCCGATTCCATGTATCCCGCGGTGCCGGCGTAACCGGTGATCTTGTTGAACCCCGCCGGTATGAAGAGGACGGCAATCAGCACGCGTGCCAAAAGCAGTCCGAGCGCGTTCAACGATCCCATGTGCGGTTCCTTTCCGTTCGTCCGATTCTGTCGGAAAACGCGACGCCGACGGGAGCGACAATAGCTCATCTTGCGGGCGCTGAGCAGATGACCGGTGCAAGCCGCGGCTTGCGACGATGCAAGAGTGGACTGAGGCGTGCGGGCAAGGAAAAGGCGCGGGAGCCGAAGCCCCGCGCCTTCCCGAAGCACGTCTCGCAATCTGGGCGGATGGACTTCCTCAGAAGTCCATGCCGCCACTTCGGCCGATCCAGTCGGCCGAAGCACTTGCCTCAGCTTGGGCGGATGGACTTCCTCAGAAGTCCATGCCGCCCATGCCACCGCCCGGCATGGCGGGCGCGGCCGCTTCCTTCTTCGGCTTGTCGGCGACCATCGCCTCCGTCGTGATGAGGAGCGAAGCGACCGAGGCGGCGTCCTGCAGGGCCGTGCGCACGACCTTGGCCGGATCGACGATGCCGGCCTCGAGCATGTCCACGAACTCTTCAGTCTGCGCGTTGAAGCCGAAGGTCTGCGACTTGTTCTCGGAGATCTTGCCGACGACGATCGAGCCCTCGACGCCGGAATTCTCGGCGATCTGGCGGATCGGCGCCTCGAGCGCGCGCAGGACGATATTGATGCCGGCCTGTACGTCGGCGTTGTCGCTCTTGAGCTTCGCCACGGCCGCCTTGGCACGCAGGAGGGCTGTGCCGCCGCCCGGGACGATGCCTTCCTCGACGGCCGCGCGCGTGGCGTTGAGGGCGTCGTCGACGCGGTCCTTCTTCTCCTTCACTTCGACCTCGGTGGCGCCGCCGACGCGGATGACGGCCACGCCGCCCGCGAGCTTGGCAAGACGCTCCTGCAGCTTCTCACGGTCGTAGTCCGAGGTGGTCTCCTCGATCTGCGCCTTGATCTGCTGCACGCGGGCCTCGATGTCGGCCTTGGAGCCGGCACCGTCGACGATGGTGGTGTTCTCCTTCTCGATCACCACCTTCTTGGCCCGGCCGAGCATGTTGAGGGTGACGTTCTCGAGCTTGATGCCGAGATCTTCGGATATGGCCGTGCCGCCGGTCAGGATGGCGATGTCCTGCAGCATGGCCTTGCGGCGATCACCGAAGCCCGGCGCCTTCACCGCCGCGACCTTGAGGCCGCCGCGCAGCTTGTTGACGACGAGCGTGGCGAGCGCCTCGCCCTCGACGTCCTCGGCGACGATCAGGAGCGGCTTGGTGGACTGGACGACGGCCTCGAGGACCGGGAGCAGTTCGTTGAGCGAGGAGAGCTTCTTCTCGTGAATGAGGATGTAGGGATCCTCCAGCTCCGCGCGCATCTTCTCGGCGTTGGTGACGAAGTAGGGCGAGAGATAGCCGCGGTCGAACTGCATGCCCTCGACGACGTCGAGCTCGGTGGCAAGGCTCTTGGCCTCCTCGACCGTGATGACGCCCTCGTTGCCGACCTTCTGCATCGCCTCGGCAAGGAAGCGGCCAATCTCGGTGTCGCCGTTGGCCGAAATGGTGCCGACCTGGGCGATCTCGTCGTTGCTGGAGATCTTGCGAGCGTTCTTCTTGAGGTCGGCGACAATGGCCTCGACGGCCATGTCGATGCCGCGCTTGAGGTCCATCGGATTCATGCCGGCGGCGACCGACTTGGCGCCTTCCTTCACGATCGCCTGGGCGAGGACCGTGGCCGTCGTGGTGCCGTCACCGGCCAGATCGTTCGTCTTCGAGGCCACCTCGCGCACCATCTGCGCGCCCATGTTCTCGAACTTGTCCTCAAGCTCGATTTCCTTGGCGACCGTCACGCCGTCCTTCGTGATGCGCGGCGCGCCGAACGACTTCTCGATCACCACGTTGCGGCCCTTCGGGCCCAGCGTCACCTTCACCGCATTGGCGAGAATGTCCACGCCGCGCAGCATCTTCTCGCGCGCGTCAGCCGAAAATTTTACGTCCTTGGCAGCCATAATCGTCACTCCCTGATAGACATGACTTCAGGCATCAGATGGGTTCATGCCAGAAGGGCCCCCTCAGGCGGCCTTCCTGCTCTGCGCGGTGCTCTCGATCACGCCCATGATGTCGCTCTCCTTCATGATGAGCAGATCCTGGCCGTCGATCTTCACCTCGGTGCCCGACCATTTGCCGAACAGCACGCGATCGCCGACCTTGACATCCGGGGCGACGATCTTGCCGTTGTCGTCACGCGCGCCGGGACCGACGGCGACGACCTCACCCTCCTGCGGCTTTTCCTTGGCCGTGTCGGGGATGATGATGCCGCCCTTGGTCTTCTCCTCGCTGTCGAGGCGACGGACGACCACGCGGTCGTGCAGCGGACGGAACTTCATCGCGAACCTCCTGAAATGGCTGATTCATTTTTCGATGTCGCCCGACGGCCCCGGATGGCAGCCGCCCGGCGCACCGGCGAGATAGGTGACGGGCGCGAAGCCCGCAAGGCCCTCGAAGCAAAATTTTGGCAGTCGCGCGCCGAGAGTGCCAGGGCATTGACGCCGGGGTTTGTCAGCAATCTGGCGTGACTGCTGCTAAGGCATTGGAAATAAACATATAATTCATAAATTATGCTTGAAAATGGATACCGCCATCGTTCACCATAGGCCCATTGCGACGAAGGAGGAGCTATGGTTTCGAGCGACTTCGTGAAGCAGGTGGCCGGCTACGGCCTGACCACCGCCACCATCCTCTACCGCATGCCGGATCATCCGCGCCTGCTGCAGACCTACATCTGGCAGGACTACGACATGGCGCCGCGCTTTCCGGAACTACACCGTTTCCTGGAATTCTGGCAGAGGAAGCTGGAGGGGCCGCTTCATTCGGTGACCGTTGCTCACAGCCGGCTTATCAAGCCGGCGGAGCTCAGGCTCGTGGACGGCATGGTGAGCCTGCACTGAGCGGCAAGGCGACTGCGCGGGCCGCATACCCGCTGGCCGTGCCCCCGTCCGGCGCCCCCTTGGCCGGGGGGCAGCAGTGAGATAGGAATGCGACCTCACAAACTGAGGCCCGGTCCTACCTCGTGTCGACGCTGCCCCGTACCTCCGCCGTCCTCCATGCACTCACGGTCGGCGAGGGCGAATACCTGACCGTCGACGAGATCCTGCAGACCTTGCGCCAGCAGGCCTTTGCCCTGCTCGTCGTGGTGCTGGGCCTGCCGAACTGCCTGCCGATGCCGCCGCCGATCCCGCTCATCTGCGGTTTCGTGCTCGCCTTCGTGGCGCTGCAGATGGCGCTTGGCCGGCAGGCGCCGTGGTTGCCGCGACAGCTGTTGCGCAAGTCCGTCGCGCGGGCCGACGTCTCGCGGGCCGTTGAACGGGCCATGCCCGTCCTGCGCCGGCTGGAGCGCATGTCGCGGCCGCGCCTGCAGTTCTTCGCCACGCAGCCCGGCATGCGGGCAATGGGCCTCGTCCTGCTCGTCGTGGCGCTGGGGCTGCTCGTCTCCGCGCCGTTCATCGGTCAGATACCGCTCGGCCTCGCGGCTTGCCTCATCGGTCTCGGCCTCGTGGAGCGCGACGGCATCGTTATCATTCTCGGCATGACCGCAGGCGCCTTCGGCATCGGCCTCAGCCTCGGCTTCATCGTCGCGATCGTCAGCGGCATCGCCGCACTCGTCGGCTACGCCTGACGTTCGGCAGGCGGGGGCGGCCGCGCTCTCAGGCGACGGCGTCGGTGCGGCTCTTGCCGGGCTCGATGCCGAGCAGCCGGTCGATCGCATCGGCCGGGACAGGTTTCGAGAACAGGTAGCCCTGCAGTTCGTGACAGCCGAGCGCCTGCAGGAAGCGGTGCTGCTCGCTTGTCTCCACGCCCTCTGCCGTCACGGTGAGGCCAAGCGCCCGGCCGAGATGGACGACGGAATGCACGAGGATGGCCGATTCCCCTGTCGTCTCCATGCTCTCGAGGAACGAGCGGTCGATCTTGATCTTGTCGAAGGCGAAGCGGCGTAGGTAGATCAAGCTCGAATAGCCGGTGCCGAAATCGTCGAGCGCGAGGCGCACGCCGCGGGCCCGCAGTTCCATCATGGCATCTTCGGCCGCGTCCGCATCGTCCATGACGACGCCTTCGTTGACCTCCAGCTCGACGCGCGTCGGATCGATGTCCGCCGTTTCGATGATGGTCATGACGCTGGAGACAAAGTCGCGCTGGCGGAACTGGATGGGCGAGACATTGACGGCGATGCGCAGGCCCGGCCAGCGCTTGGCGTCCTCGCAGGCCTTGCGCAGCACCCATTCGCCGAGCGGGATGATGAGGCCGCGCTCCTCCGCGATGGCGATGAACTGCTGCGGCGGGATCATGCCGTGCTGGGGATGCGGCCAGCGCACCAGCGCCTCGACCCCGACGATCTCCTCGCCGTTCGCCTTGTACTGGGGCTGGTAGTGCAGTTCGAGCTCGTCGGCGAGGATGGCCGCGCGCAGATCATCCTCCACCACCTTGCGCAGGCGCAGCGCCTCGTCCATCTGGCGCTCGAAGAAGCTGTAGCGGTTGCGGCCGCCGTTCTTAGCCTGGTAAAGCGCCGTGTCGGCGAGCCGCATCAGCGTCTCGCGTTCGGTCCCGTTGCGCGGACTCAACGCCACACCGATCGAGACGCCGATGGTGACGGAGCCACCGGGCACCTCGCAAGGCATGGTCAGGGCGTCGAGAATGCGCCGCGCCAGCGCTTCCGCGTCGCGCGGGTCCTTGACGTCCGTCTGGATGATGGCGAATTCGTCGCCGCCGAAGCGGGCGAGCGTGTCCGCGCCGCGCAGGAGGTTGGACAGGCGCCGCGCGACGATGCGGATGAGCATGTCTCCCGCCTCGTGGCCGTAGGTGTCGTTGACATCCTTGAACCGGTCGAGGTCAAGGAACATCACGGCGAGGCCCTCGTCGGAGCGCTTGATGCGGGCGAGTTCCTGGTCGAGACGCATGCCGAAGAGCAGACGGTTGGGCAGGCCGGAAAGGGAATCGTGGCCCGCCAGTCGCTGCACCTGCTCCTGACGCCGGTTGAGTTCGATCAGCTGGCCGCGCACATGCAGCAGGATGCCGGCGGCAAAGGCGAGTGTCAGCAGCGCGATGGCGCCGATGGCGGTGAGCGCCTGGCTGTTGATGAGGGCGCTCGGCAGCGACGATTGCCAGACGAGGAAGGCGGGGCCACGGTCCGTGGCGTCGTCGACGGCGATGGCGCCTCCCCGGTGCGGCCCGTTGCTGGCCGTGAGGCGCAGTTCCTGCAGGCCGAGCGGACCGGCGATCTCCGCCAGGGCCCGCGCATCGAGCTCGCTGGCACCGACAACGATATGCGGACTTTCGTTGCTGATCGTCGTCGCGGCCACCACATAGGCGCTCCAGCCGTCGTGCACGATGCGGGTCGCGCCGCTCGTCACTGCGGTGCCGGCATGGAGTGGTAGTTCGCTGATCTCCTTCTGCCGCACGTCGCGGGCGACGGCATCGAAGATCACTTGTCGCGCATCGAAGTCATGCTGGCCCGCCACCCGTCCGCCAACGCTGCCGAAGAGCACGGAATTGTCCGTGTCGAGCAGGAAGATCGCCCATTGCCGGGTGAGGCTCTTGTTCTCGGACGTGAGGATGGCCGCCGTGCCGACGGGATCGACCGGGGGGCGGCTCACCTTGGCCTCGGCCAGAGTCGTCGCGAAGGCGCGCAGGCGTTCGAGCGTGTGCTGGCGCAGATCGTTCAGCGCAAGGGTCACGCGAGCGCGTTCGTCCTGCATGGCCGCCTGGTCGAGCGTGCGGCTCATCCACCAGAACACGCTGCCCGAGAGCAGCAGGATCAAGAGGATCAGCGCCGCCATCGGCCACACGAGGCGCGTGGCGACGGTCGTGGGGGAAGGGAAGCCTTTCACGGGCAAGCGTGCGGATCCTCGCGCTCGAAGCGGGTGCCCCACCGTGCCGCACGTTCCTTTAAATCAAGTTTCCTTTTCTGTCGCCTGCGCGGTTTTCTCACTCCAGCAGCCCCAGCCCGCGAAAGCTCGCGTGGCCGTCGCGACCGACGATGATGTGGTCGTGCACCAGGACGCCGAGCGGCTCGGCAATCTCGCCGATGGTCCGCGTCATCTTGATGTCGGCGGACGAGGGCGTCGGATCGCCTGACGGGTGATTGTGCACGAGGATGATTGCCGTTGCCGAAAGTTCGAGCGCCCGCTTGACGACCTCGCGCGGATAGACCGGCGTATGGTCGACGGTGCCGGTCTGCTGCAGTTCGTCGGCGATCAGGCCGTTGCGCTTGTCGAGGAAGAGGACGCGGAAATGCTCCTTGTCCGCGAAGGCCATGGCCGTGCGGCAATAATCGATGACGGCGTTCCAAGAGGAGAGCAGGGGGCGCTTGGCAACGGCGCCGCGCGTGATGCGCCGGGCCGCGGCCTCGACGATCTTGAGGTCGGTGACGACGCTGTCGCCGATGCCTTCGACCTCGGCGAGGCGCGAGGGCGGCGCCGCGAGCACCTCGGCGAAGGACCCGAAGCGCCGGATCAGCTCCTTCGCCAGCGCCTTCACGTCCCGCCGCGGGATCGAGCGGAACAGCACGAGCTCGAGCAGTTCGTAGTCGGCGAGCGCGGCTTCTCCAGCCTCCCGGAAACGGCTGCGCAGCCGCTCGCGGTGGCCATGGTAGTGGGGCGTGTCCTCGGCGTCGCCGACGGTGGTCATGCAGGCGTCTTGTAGGGGGGCTGATGATAGCCCTTGGGGGAGAGCGTGAAGATCTCGACGCCGGTTTCGGTGACGCCGACGGTATGTTCGAACTGCGCCGAGAGCGAACGGTCGCGCGTGACCGCGGTCCACCCGTCGGACAGGACCTTCACGTGCGGACGACCGAGATTGATCATCGGCTCGATGGTGAAGATCATGCCCGGCTTCAGCGGCACGCCTTCGCCGCGCCGGCCGAAGTGCAGGATGCTCGGCTGCTCGTGGAAGGAGCGGCCGACGCCATGGCCGCAGAAGTCGCGCACCACGGAGCAGCGCTCGCCCTCGGCATATTCCTGGATGACCGCGCCGATGTCGCCCGTCGTCGCGCCGGGGCGCACGACGGCGATGCCGCGCATCATGGCCTCGTAGGTTACGTCCATCAGGCGCTGGGCGCGGCGAGGAACCTCGCCGACGGGGTACATGCGGCTCGAATCGCCGTACCACCCATCGACGATGAAGGTCACGTCGATGTTGACAATGTCGCCTTCGCGCAACGGCTTCTCGTCCGGCTGGCCGTGGCACACCACGTGGTTGATCGATGTGCAGCACGAATGGCGGTAGCCGCGATACATCAGCGTCGCCGACAGGGCCCCGTGGTCCATGGCGAACTGGAACACCATCCGGTCGATTTCGGCGGTCGTGACACCAGGGGCCACGTGGCCGGCCAGCATGTCGAGGCACTCGGCAACGAGGCGGCCGGCCTTGCGCATGCCCTCGAAACCCTCGGGGCCATAATAGACGATATTGTTGGCGCGGCGCGGCGCAAGTTCGCTGTCGAGATCTACCATGTCGCTTGTCCGGGGCGCCCCCGCGCCCGATCACTGCCCCAATCTATTGATCAAAGCCGCCGACGCAAGGGATGGCGCGAAAGGCGCGGGTGATGTCGGCGCTGGCGCCGGCGGGCGGTGACGTGTATGGCAAGAGCAAGACGAAACGGGCGGCGCCCTTCCCGAACACGCCGCGATCCCAGGACGATGACGATCAGCTCCTTCAACGATACCGAACCCTTCGGCCGCTTCGCGCCCAGGTCGCTGGCCCGGACGATGATCGAGATGACGCGCAGCCTGCCGGAAAGCTGGCTGGGCAAGCGCGCCGCCTATGGCCTCAGGCGGCTCGTGATCAACCGTCTCGACGGCGCGCCGGTCGATGTCGAGACGCTGGGGGCGCGCATGCGCCTCTACCCCTACGACAACGTCTGCGAAAAGAAGATCCTGTTCACGCCGCAGTTCTTCGACCGGCAAGAGCGGGCGCTGCTTGCCGAGCGCATCGGCGACGGCTTCGTCTTCATGGACGTGGGGGCGAATGTCGGCGCCTATGCGCTCTTCGTGGCGGCGCTCGCGGGCCCGCGTGCACGCATTCTCGCCGTCGAGCCGCAGCCCGACATCTTCGAGCGCCTGGTCTTCAACATCAGCCTCAATCCTTTCGGGACTATCAAGGCGGTGGCTTGCGCCGTCGCGGACCGGGCGGGCGAACTGACGCTCTTTCTCGACCACGAGAACCGCGGCGAGTCGAGCGTCAAGATCGTCGGCTCCGGCACCGCCAAGTCGGTGCGCGTACCGGCGACGACGCTGGCCGACCTCGCGCGCGAGGAGGGGTTCGAGCGCATCGATGCCATCAAGCTCGACGTCGAGGGAGCGGAGGATCTGATCCTCGAGCCATTCCTGCAGCATGCGTCGCCGTCGCTCTTTCCGCGGCTCGTCATCCTGGAGGATGGCAGCGGGCGCTGGCAGATCGACCTGCCTGCGCTGTTGCGCGAGAAGGGTTACAAGCTCCTCGTCAAGACGCGGATGAATTTCGTCTTCGAGCGGTCGTGAGCCGTCATTTCTTACCGCGCGTTTCCTGATCGAGCTTGAGGCACTCGTAGAGCTCGACATAGCTCGGCAGGTCGGCGCCACGTGTCTCCGAGAGGCATTCGTCGCGCTGGACCGCGGGGAAGCTCGCCCATTCCTTCTCCAGCGTGGCGTGGGTGCCGTTCTCCTGCGCCATACAGCCGTCGAAGGCCGCCTGGTCGAACTGCCGGCTCTGGCCGAGCGCGTCGGCGGTGGCGGCGTCGCGGCAGCTGCGCTCGACGTCGAGAGCCGGTGGCCCGTCCGCCGCGAGGCTCTGCTGCAGGCCGAGGACAAGAAGCGGAACGGCGAGAAAAGCAAGATGGGCGGGCAGCATCGTTGACCCCCGGCATGACGGCCGTCGAGGCGAGGGCGACGGTCCGCGTGCCGCAGCATAGCGCAACAGAGGAACGGCCGTTAGTCCGGCGGATCAGACGAGGATGGGCAGCGGCGTCTCGGCGACGATGCCGGCCGGCGTCACGCGGCAGGCGAGCGCATAGGCCTCGACGCCGCGTGCGCGGGCCCGCGCGAAGGCGCGGGCATAGGCAGGGTCGAGATCGGCGGCGAGCGTGAAGGCCTCCGCCTCCATCTGGACGATGAACAGCATCGCGGCGCGCGCGCCGGTTTCCACCATGTCGCCGAGCTCCTCGAGATGCTTGGCGCCGCGGGCGGTGACGCAATCCGGGAATTCGGCGAGGCCGGGCCGGCGCATCAGATGGACGTTCTTGACTTCGACGTAGCAGGGCGGGCGCCCATCCGCCTCGAGCAGGATGTCGACGCGGCTCGTCCGGCCGTACCTGACCTCGCGCCGCAGGCGCTCGTAACCCGCGAGTTGCGGAATGAGCGCGGCCGCGATCGCCTCTGCGGCAAGGAGGTTGGGATGACCCGTGTTGATGCCGACGAGTTGCGGCCCGCGCCAGCCGAAGTCCACCTCGACCAGCTCCCAGGAGAGCGGCAGCTTGCGTGCCGGATTGGCCGAGCGCGAGAGGAAGACGCGGCTCCCGGGTGTCAGGAGGCCGAGCATGGCGCCGGGATTGGCGCAATGGACGGTGACGATGTCGTCTTCGCGAAGTGCGATATCGGCGAGAAAGCGCTTGTAGCGGCGCAGGAGGCGCCCTTCGGCGAGGGGGCTGTCAAACTGCATCGACTCCTCCGGCTGGACGGCCGGCAGGTAGCAGCGCCATGCCTCCGCGACAAGCCGGCGGGCAGCTTTGCTCTTGATCTTGCCCCGCCATGCCGCGAAAACCCCTTCCGACGGCGGCGGGTGATGCCATAAAGCCGGGCGAGGGAGACATGCATGGCGGCAGCAGCACAGGGCCCGGTGACGGCGGCGGTTCTCGTCATTGGTGACGAGATCCTGTCCGGACGCACCAAGGACAAGAACATCGGCTATATCGCTGACTACCTCACCGCCATCGGCATCGACCTGCGCGAGGTGCGCATCGTGCCGGACGCGGAAGCGGAGATCGTCGCCGCGGTCAACGCGCTCAGGGCCCGCTACGACTATCTCTTCACCACCGGCGGCATTGGGCCGACGCATGACGACATCACGGCGGACAGCGTCGCCAAGGCCTTCGGCGTCGGCATCGGCGAGGACTCGCGCGCCATCGCGATGCTCCTCGAACGCATCAGGCCGGAGGACCTCAACGAAGCGCGCCGGCGCATGGCGCGCATCCCGCACGGGGCCGAGCTCATCGCCAATCCCGTTTCCAAGGCGCCGGGCTTCCGCATCGGCAACGTCATCGTCATGGCGGGCGTGCCCGCCATCATGCAGGCGATGCTCGACGAGGTGGCGCCGACGTTGAGCACCGGGCGGCGCATGCTCTCGGCCACCATCCGTGCCGACGCGAAGGAGGGCGACATCGCCGCGCCGCTGAAGGCGATCGCCGACGCCCATCCCGACGTCTCCATCGGCAGCTATCCCTTCTCCGAAGATGGCCGCTTCAATACCAACATCGTCGTGCGCAGTCGCGATGCGGCGCGCCTCGAAGCCGTCCGCGCCGCCGTGGCCGAGATGGTCGCGCGGCTCCACGCGGCGTCTTGACGTTCGATACCAGAGGCAAGACCCATGTCGCCCACCTCCGAAAAGGCCTTTCCCGTCTCCTGGGACCAGTTCCACCGCGATGCGCGCGCGCTCGCCTGGCGCTTGCACGGCGCCGGGCCCTTCGAGGCTATCGTCTGCATCACGCGCGGCGGCCTCGTGCCTGCGGCGGTCGTGGCACGCGAACTCGAGATCCGCCTCATCGAGACGGTCTGCATCGCGAGCTACCACGACTACCAGAACCAGGGCGAGCTGATTGTCCTCAAGGAGATCGATCCGAAGATCCGTGCGCTCGGCGATGGCAGCGGTGCAGGAGTGCTCGTCGTGGACGACCTCGTCGACACGGGCAAGACGGCGCGCATGGTGCGGCAGATGCTGCCCAAGGCGCATTTCGCCACCGTCTATGCCAAGCCGCAGGGCCGGCCGGTGGTCGATACCTTCGTCACCGAGGTGTCGCAGGACACCTGGATCTACTTCCCCTGGGACATGGGCCTCACCTTCCAGCCGCCGATCCGCAACGGCGCGTCCGGCTGAGCCTCAGGCGAGCACCAGCGCCGCAAGGGCGGCGAGGACGAGCCACTGCAGCATCGAGGCGCGCCGGAAGAGCGCGAGCGCGCGGCGGATGTCGGCGGCCGTCGCCTCGGCGCGGCCGTTTCCCATGAAGGCGTCCTCGACGCGCGTCGTGCCGTAGATGCGCGGGCCGGCGAGCCTGAGGCCGAGCGCGCCCGCCATAGCGGCTTCCGGCCAGCCGGCATTGGGCGAGCGATGGCGGCGGGCGTCGCGGCGCACGGCGGCGATCGCCGCACGCGCATCGGCGCCGCGCGTCAGCGCCGCCGCGAGCACGAGAAAGAGAGCTGTCAGGCGCGAGGCCGGCAGGTTGACGAGATCATCGAGGCGGGCCGCGGCCCAGCCGAAGGCGGCATGCCTTTCGGTCTTGTGGCCGATCATGCTGTCGGCCGTGTTGATGGCCTTGTAGGCCGCAGCCCCGGGCAAACCCGCCACGGCCAGCCAGAAGACCGGCGCGACGACGCCATCCGAAAAGTTCTCGGCGAGGCTTTCGACGGCGGCGCGGGCGACGCCCGCCTCGTCGAGCGTTTCGGGGTTGCGGCCGACGATCATGGCCACTGCCTGGCGCCCGCCGTGGAGCCCCTCCGTTTCCAGTCCGACGGCGACGGCCGCGACATGCTCGTGAAGGCTGCGCTGTGCAACGAGGCTCGATGCGACAGCGGCGACCGCGACGAGTGCCAGCGGACCCAGGAGGCCCAGCAATGCCTCCTGCAGGAGGAGGGCGGGGATTGCCGCAGCAGCGACGATGACGAGAAGGGCGATAACGCCCCCGGCGCGCCGCGTGGTAAATGATTCGTTCTGCCTGTTGAGATGCCGGTCGAGCCATGCGATGAGCAGTCCCAGCCAGGTCACGGGATGGCCGGCGACACGGAAGAGGGCGCGCGGATAACCGGCAATCGCCTCAAGAGCGACGGTGAGCGCGGCGAGGGGAAGGGCAAACGTGAGATCCATGACGGAGCATGCCGATAGCATGGCTCAGCCCGGCAGCCGAGACGGCATTGTGCACGGTGGGGACCTCGGCGTGGCGCGCCGGCTGTTCCCGGCCGCGCCGCAGCCGTGGCTCGACCTGTCGACGGGCATCAATCCGCATCCGTTTCCATTGCCGTCGCTCGCGGCGGACTGCTGGACCCGCCTGCCGGAGGAAGGGGAGCGGCGGCAGCTGGAGGCGAAGGCGGTCGCGGCCTATGGTGTTGCGCCGCAGGCCCGTTGCGTTGCGGCGCCGGGCACACAGGCGCTCATCCAGCTGCTGCCGCGCCTGCGTCCGCGCGGCCGCGTCGCGGTTCTCGGCCCGACCTACGGCGAACACGTCACGGCGTGGCAGGCGGCGGGGCATGACGTGCGCGTCACCGCGAGCGTGGATGATCTTGCCGCCTCGGACGTGGCGGTGATCGTCAATCCCAACAACCCGGATGGGCACACGTTGCCGCCGGCCGCGATCGTCGCCCTTGCCGGGCGCATGCGCCACTGGGACGGTCTCGTCATCGTCGACGAGGCTTTCGCCGATGTGATGCCGCAGGTGAGCTGTGCCGGGCTGCTCGACGCCGCCGCGCCGATCCTGCTGCTGCGCTCCTTCGGCAAGGCCTACGGCCTCGCCGGGGTGCGCCTCGGCTTTGCCATCACGGTCGACGAGGCGCTGGCCGGGCAGATCCGGCAGGAACTCGGCCCGTGGGCCGTTCCCGGCCCGACGCTGGCCGTCGGGCTTGCGGCGCTTGGCGACCGCGTCTGGATCGAGGCCATGCGGCACCGGCTCGCGAGCGATGCGGCTCGGCTCGACACGCTGCTGGCCGGCCCGGAGCTTGCGGTCGTCGGCGGCACGCCGCTCTTCCGGCTGGTCGAGACGAGCCGCGCCGGGGCGCTGTTCGAGCATCTGGGCGCACGCGGTATCTACGTCCGCCGCTTCGACCAGGCGCCGAACCGCCTACGCTTCGGCCTGCCGGGGGATGAAGCGGCCTGGACCCGTCTTGCCACCGCCCTTGCACAATTTCCGCAGCGAAGGGCCTCGAAGCGCGCGTGAGCCGGGTTGCGCCCGCTCCCGCCGAGCGGTAACCCTCGCCGCATGCGGACGTGGCGAAACTGGTAGACGCAAGGGACTTAAAATCCCTCGGGCATGCCCGTGCGGGTTCGATCCCCGCCGTCCGCACCAGACTGATCGCGCCCTCACACGGGCGTGACATCGCGCCTTCGTGACAGCCGGTCCGTCCCCGCCGGCCTATCCTTGCGCCGCACGATCCGACAGCGGCCGCGTCCCGCCTCGTGGGGCCGGCCGGAACCTGGGTGGGACGATGATGAGCCGCAGGAACATTCTGGGGGGAGGCGCACTGGCCGCGGGAGCGGCTGCGGTCGGACGCCTCTTCGGCGCCCGCGAGGAAGCGAAGGCCGCGGGGCGCTTTCCCGTCGAGAAGAGTGACGAGGAGTGGCGGGCGCAGCTCACGCCGGCGCAATATAACGTCCTGCGCAAGCATGGCACCGAGCGAGCCGGGACGAGCCCGCTCAACGGCGAGAAGCGCGCCGGCATCTATCATTGCGCCGGCTGCGGGCAGGCCGTGTTCTCCTCCTCGACGAAGTTCGAGAGCGGCACGGGCTGGCCGAGCTTCTATGCACCCATTGCAGGAGCGGTCGGCACGTCGGAGGACCGCAGCTTCTTCATGACCCGCACCGAGGTGCATTGCAGCCGTTGCGGTGGCCATCTCGGCCATGTCTTCGACGACGGGCCGCCGCCGACGGGCCTGCGCTATTGCATGAACGGTGTCGCCATGACCTTCACGCCGTCGTAGGCTCGATCATTTCCGACCGGTGGTGGCGACATGCGTTCCTTTGCTCTCGGTCCCCTCTTTCTTAGCCTGGCCCTCGTTTTCGGCGCCCCGGCAGCGGCTGTTGCGCAAGACGGGGAGGGCGGCGCGAGCGCCATCTTCGCCGGCGGCTGCTTCTGGTGCATGGAGCCGCCCTTCGACGCCGTGCCGGGCGTGACGGCGACGATCTCCGGCTATATCGGCGGGCGAACGCCGAACCCGACCTATAACGAAGTCTCCTCGGGCCGGACCGGCCACAAGGAGGCGGTGAGGGTGGTGTACGACCCTTCGCGCGTCACCTACGAGCAATTGCTCGCCATCTTCTGGCGCAACATCGATCCCCATGACGCGCGGGGCCAGTTCTGTGACAGGGGCGACCAGTATACCTCGGCGATCTTTGTCGCCTCGCCCGAGCAGCGCCAGGCGGCCGAGGCCTCGCTCAGGGCGGTGAGCGCGCGGCTCAACGGGCGCGTCGTCACCGAGATCCTGCCGGCCGCGACCTTCCATCCGGCCGAGGATTACCACCAGAACTATTACCGCAAGAACGCGGCAAAATATAAGTATTACCGCTTCGCCTGCGGCCGCGACCGGCGGCTCGAGGAGGTGTGGGGCCCGGCCTCCTGATCCCTTCAGGCCGCGCTCAACCGGGCGTCGCGCCGCTGCGGTGGCTCCCATCCGTAAAGCCAGGCGTAGCGCGCCAGCATCGCCTCGCCGCTCAGGCGCGACATGACGAGGTTGCGCATGAGCGAGAGCGGGGCCGCCATGTGGTAGACGCGCCCGTTCTCGCGTGCCGCCTGCTGCACGCGCACGGCCCGCGCCTGTCGGGCGGTCTCGTAGGCGCGCAAGGCGGCCGGTACATCGTCCGGCTTGCTGGCGAGGGCATCGGCGAGAACGGCCGCATCCTCGATGGCGAGCGCGCCGCCCTGGGCGAGGAAGGGCAGCACCGGGTGGGCTGCATCGCCGAGGAGTGTGACCGGTCCTCGGCCCCAGGGGCGCGGCGGCGCCAGGTCGAAGAGGGACCACACGCGCCAGTCGAGCGGCCGGGCTGCGATGGCGCTGAGCGTGGGCACGGCGCGGCCGAGGTGCTGCGCCACATCGGCCTCATGGGCCTTGCTGTTCCACTCGTTCACCGAGCCATCCGCCCGTGCGACGAGGACGATATTGACCAGGCGGCCGCGGCTGACCGGATAGTGAACGAGGTGCATGCCGCGGCCGAGCCACAGCCCCGTGACGTTGCCGGCCATCTCCTCCGGCACTTCGCCGGCCGGGATGGTGGCGCGCCAGGCGGCATAGCCGCGATAGACGGGCTTGCGTTTGTCCCCGAGCGCCGCGCGCACCGATGACCAGATGCCGTCGGCGCCGACGGCGAGGCCGGCCTCACGCTCCTCGCTCGCGCCGCCGGCGGTCTCGACGGCGAGGCGCGCCTTGTTCCCATCGACCGTGACCGCGGTGACCTTGCGGCCGACGGCCATGCGGATATTCGGCTCGCCGCGCGCGGCGTCGAGCAGCAGGGTGTGCAGGTCGGCTCGGTGGATCACCCAATAGGGCGCGCCGAAGCGCGCGCGCATCGCCTCGCCAAGGGGCATCGTCGCAAGCCGGCGGCCGGACGACAGCGAGCGGACGACCAACTCATCGGGCGTCACCGCATGGCGTGCGAGCGCCGGGGCGAGGCCAAGCGCAACGAGCACGCGGCTGGCATTGGGCGAGAGCTGGATGCCCGCACCAGCCTCCTCGAGCGTGGTGCGCCGCTCGAGCAGCGTGACGGCTCGGCCCTGGCGGGCGAGAAGGAGTGCCGCGGTCAGGCCGCCGATGCCGGCGCCGACGACGACGGCCGGTGGCGTGCTCTCAGGCATGATCGGGCTCCGCGGGCCTCAGGCGGCCGTTGCGGCTTCCGCGTGCCACAGGCAGTCGGCCGGCTCGCTCTCCTCGGCCTTGAGCGTTGCCTTGTAGCGGTAGAGCGTCGAGCAATAGGGGCAGACGATCTCGTTGTCGTCGCCCATGTCGAGGAAGATGTGGGGATGGTCGAAGGGCGGCTTGGCCCCGATGCACATGAACTCGTGCACGCCGACGTGGATGACGGCGACGCCCGTATCATTGTGGAAGTGGGGGACGGATTTCGCGGCCATTGCCGTTGACCTCATCTTGGCGGATCAGCGATTTGCGGCGCACCATAGAGCATGGCGCGAAAAAGTGGAGACCGGTTTTTCGCCTGCGACCTGCGACAAATGAATAACCTGTCGCTTGCCCAGCGCTGGCCGACCCCCGCCCGCGGCATGCGTTCACCCGATGGAAACCCGTGGCCCCTATGGGTGGGGGCTGCAGAGCGAGAGAGACATGCATTTCTTCAGTTCCGACGGCGTCCGCCTCGCCTATGTCGACGTCCCCGCGCACGAGGGCGAGGGGCGCCCCGTCATCCTCGTGCACGGCTTCGCCTCGAACCATTCGGTCAACTGGGCGAACACGCTGTGGACGACGACGCTGGCGCGCGCCGGGCGGCGCGTCATCGCGCTCGACAACCGCGGCCACGGGCAGAGCGAGAAGCTCTACGAGCCGTCCGCCTATCATTCCGACGTCATGGCCGAGGACGTGCGGCGGCTGATGGACCATCTCGACCTCGCCGAGGCGGATGTCGTCGGCTATTCCATGGGCGCGCGCATCACGGCGCATCTCGCGCTGCGCCATCCGGGCCGCGTGCGCTCGGCCGTGCTCGGCGGACTCGGCATTCATCTCATCCAGGGCGTCGGCCTGCCGCTCGGCATCGCCGATGCGATGGAGGCGCCTTCGCTCGATGGGCTGAGGGATCCGATGCAGCGCCTGTTCCGCGCCTTCGCGGAGCAGACGAAGAGCGACCTCAAGGCGCTCGCAGCCTGCATCCGCGGTTCGCGCCAGACATTGACACGCGAGGAGGTGGGTAGGATCGCGGTGCCGGTGCTCGTCGCCGTCGGCACCAACGATCCCATCGCCGGCTCGCCGCATGAGCTTGCAGCGCTCCTGCCACATGGCCGGGCGCTCGACATTCCCGGTCGGGATCACAACCTTGCGGTGGGCGACAAGGTGCACAAGCAGGGCGTCGTCGCGTTCCTCGCCGAGCAGGACGAGGCGTGAGGGCAAGAAGCGGAATCTTCTGAATCGCTTGCCGGGGGAAGCTCAGGTGGCGATTCCGGCGCTTGAGAAACGGATTCAGCGGCCTCGCGTATTGAATCCGGAACTTGAGAAATTGAATCAGCTGATGGCCGTGTGGCTCGCAAGCCGATTCAGCGGACGATGCCAAGGTCCTGAGCGGGAATGGTTTTTGCAAGCAGCGGCAGAACCTTGTCGCGGATCAGGCTGGCGAGAGGCCAGCGGTCGGCCTCGTGCAAGGGGAGCCATGACAGTTCCGCGATTTCGGCAGCGGCGCGCGGCGTGCCTGCGAGATGCACGGCAAAGAGATGGGCGATGACATCGGTGTCCGGCTCGTTGGCGGCGGGCGCCGTGAAGACGCCGAGCGAGTGGAGGGTGCCGGGCTGCGGTGCGACGCTGAGTTCCTCGGCGAGCTCGCGCGCGAGGGCGGCCTCCGGCGCTTCGCCGGGTTCGATCTTGCCGCCGGGCTGGATGAAGATGTCGCTGCCGTGCTTGCGCACGAGGAGAAGGCGCCCCTTTTCGTCGCGCACGGCCGCCACGGCGATCCTGAGACACTTGCGGTTCGTCACCGTCCTCACCTCATCGTCCGGTGAACTGCGGGGATCGTTTGCCCAGGAAGGCGGCACAGCCTTCAGCATAATCGGCGCTGGCGAAGCAGGCATCCGCCAGGGCCTGGAGGTCGTTCGGCGTGCCAGCGCCAGGCAGGCCCGCAGCCGTGGCGATGGCCGCCTTCGCGGCGCGGATGGTCAGCGGCGCATTCACGGCGATGGTCTCGGCAAGACCTGCGGCCGCGCGCTCGATGTCGCCGGCGGGCACCACCTTCTGGACGAGGCCGAGGGTTAGCGCCTCCGCCGCCTCGATGCGGCGGGCGGTGAAGATGAGGTCCTTGGCGGCGGCCGCGCCGATGGCGGCGACAATCATGCTCATGCCGGCCGGCGGATAACCGACGCCGAGCCGCGCGGCGGGAATGGCGAAGACGGCATCGTCGGCGGCAATGCGCAGGTCGCAGGCCAGCGCGATGCCGAGCCCGCCGCCGAGGCAGAAGCCGCGGATCAGGGCCAGCACCGGCTTCGGACAGGCGGCGACGGCCTCGAAGGCGGCGAGATTCGCCGCCTCGTAGGCGCGCCCGCCCTCCGGGCTCGCGCGGAGAGAGCCGAACTCGCCGATGTCGGCGCCGGCTGTGAAGGCGACGTCGCCCGCGCCGCGGATGATGACGACGCGCACGTCGTCGTCGGCACCGAGGGTCGTCATGACCTGCGGGAAGGCGCGCCAGGTGGCGAAATCGATGGCGTTGCGGCGCGCCTCGTTATCGATGGTCATTGTGGCGATGCCGGAGGCGACTGACAGGCGCAGGCTGTGGGAGGCGACGGGGGATGGCATCGGCAGGTCCTCGCTCACTGATCCTGGCTTGCATATCGGGCCGACTCGGCGGTTCGAACGATCATATAGGCTGACGCTCCTGCGGCGCGATCCGCGCGATATCCTCCGCGCGCTCGAGGCGGCGAACCGGTGACCTGCCGCTCGCGTCCTGCGACGATACAATCTGCCGCGCGACCCTTCCGCATGCCCCTTGGCGTGCCGACCATGGCGCCCTAACTTAAGCGCACCTTGCGGTGGGGCCGAGCTGTCCGGCCGTGGGCGCGCAACGACGAGGAGACGAGCATGGCCCCCGGTCAGACGAAGGCGAGCGAGCACAGGCGCCATGGTCTCGAGGCGGTCGATCCGGTGTGGACGCGGCTGCGCGAGGAGGCCGAGGCGGTGGTGGCACGCGAGCCGGAGCTTGCCGGCTTCGTCATCGCCACCATCCTCAACCACGAGACACTGGAATCGGCGATCATCCACCGTGTCGCCTCGCGGCTCGACCATGACGTGGTTTCGAGCGAGCTCATCAGCCAGGTCTTTACTGCCGCGATCGCAGATTCGCCGGAGATCGGCGAGGCCTTCCGGGCCGATATCGTCGCTGTCGCCGACCGTGACCCGGCCTGCACGCGGCTGATCGAGCCTGTGCTCTATTTCAAGGGCTTCCATGCCATCCAGACCTACCGGCTGGCCCACTGGCTGTGGCAGCAGGGACGGCGCGACTTCGCGCTTTACCTGCAGAGCCGATCGTCCGAGGTGTTCCAGACGGACATCAACCCCGCTGCCCGCATCGGCAAGGGCATCTTCCTCGACCATGCCACGGGGCTCGTCGTCGGCCAGACAGCCGTCGTCGAGGACAATGTGTCGATCCTGCAGGGCGTCACCCTAGGGGGCACGGGCAAGGAGCGCGGCGACCGCCATCCCAAGATTCGTCAGGGCGTCCTGATCGGCGCCGGCGCCAAGATCCTCGGCAATATCGAGGTAGGGCAGTGCGCCCGTGTGGCCGCCGGCTCGGTCGTTTTGCACGCGGTGCCGCGCAACACGACGGTCGCGGGCGTGCCGGCGCGGGTCGTCGGCACCGCCGGCTGTGCCGAGCCGGCGCGCAGCATGGACCAGATCCTCGCCGAGAAGTTGGGGGATTGAGGGCCTTCGCTCTTGCCCGTGGGCCTTGTTCCATGGCAAGCGGGGCCCTTCCGAAGACCCGAACACGAGAGGCGGCGCCATGGACAAGAACGAACTTGCCAAAGTCGAGCGGTTTCTGCGCCGCACCTTCGCCAATGCCGGCATTCGCGTCGTTGCGCGCCCGCGCAAGACCGACTCGGCGGAGGTCTATATCGGGGAAGAGTTCGTCGGTGTGCTCTTCCTCGACGACGAGGACGGCGACAAGTCCTACAGCTTCCAGATGGCGATCCTCGACGCCGATCTCGAGGACTGAGCCGGCAAGGCCATCAAGAAGGGCGCGCCCGGCGACCGGCGCGCCCTTTTTCGTTGTCGGGTCGTCATTGCGACTCGGGCGGCGGCGACATGATCGCGATGAGCCGTTCGGCGCTGGCGCCGATCCGGGGCCAGTCGGCGAGGCGTTCGGAGTCGAAGCGGAGCATGACGTCGATGCCGGCAAGTCGCATCACCGTGGTACAGAGCGGAGCGACGATGCCCGTCGCGCCTGCGCGCGTGCAACGGGCGAAGAAACGCCGTCCGTCGGGCGGGGCGAGGTAAAGCTCCTCGCCCGCGTAGGGCGTGCCAGGGCGGAAGCGGCGCAGCACGAGGCCGCCGGGGCCGGGCCAGGTCTCGGGCGCGAGAAAACGCAAGTAGAGCTTCGCCGGCCGCTCGGCAGGGTCGAGCGCCGCGTCCGCCGGGACGAGGGTGACAGTCACGATTTCTGCATCGCTGGCGGCAGCGGTGCCCGGCCAGGGGATGGCGAGATCGAGCCGGGGTACTGTGCCGCCCGACCGGTCCATCGTCTCGCGCAGCCAGGATGCGGGCACGCTCAGCGCGTGACCGGCGAGTTCGTAGCCGATGCGGGCTGGAGCAGGTTTCTCCGGGGCAGCAGGACGAAGGAAGAAGATGCCGGCCAGCACGGCGGCGCCCGCGGCCGCCGCGGCGAGCGACAAGCACAGCAGGATCGAAAGCCGGCGGGCAACAACGGAGAAAAGCCTTTCTGCTGCAAGGACCATGGTTGACGTGATCTCCAGACCACCGGACGGCGGCTGCGGCCAAATTGCGCCATCTTGCCTAAAGCCGCGTTAACCAAGCCGGGCACCGCTGTCCTTCCCAACAGGGGAGGACGGGCTTGACGGGCGGCTTCCGGCGGGCCCTCCTTGCGCCATCGACTGTGGAGACCGTGATGCCCGTCTATGCCCTTGGCGATCTCAGCCCCGAATTGCCCGCCGCCGATCGTTTCTGGATCGCGCCCGATGCGCATGTGATCGGCCGCGTCCGGCTCGGTGACGAGGTCGGGGTGTGGTTCGGCGCCGTGCTGCGCGGCGACAACGAGCTGATCGACATCGGCGACCGCAGCAACATTCAGGAAGGCGCCATGCTGCACACGGACATGGGCTTTCCGCTCACCGTGGGGCCGGATTGCACCATCGGCCACCACGCCATCCTGCACGGCTGCCGCATCGGCGCTTCAACCCTCATCGGCATGGGCGCCACGGTGCTCAACGGCGCGCGCATCGGCAACAATTGCCTCGTCGGCGCCAACGCGCTCGTCACCGAGGGCAGGGAGTTTCCCAACGGCTCGCTCATCGTCGGCGCACCGGCCCGGGCCGTGCGCGCCCTCGACGAGAAGGCCCTCGCCGGGCTCAGGCTGTCGGCCATGGGCTATGTCGGCAACTGGCGCCGGTTCGCGGCGGGGCTGAAGCGGCTCGACTGAGCGTGTTCAGCGTGCCTCGGCCGCATGCGCCGTGATGACCTCGAGAAAGGCCTCGGCATAGCGGGTGAGCTTCGACTCGCCGACGCCGGAGATGGCCGCGAGATCGGAGCGGGTGCGCGGCATGCGGGCCGCCATGTCCTGCAGCGTACGGTCGTGGAAGATGACGTAGGGCGGAACGTTCTGCTCCTTCGCCAATTCGAGGCGCCGCGCGCGCAGCTTCTCGAAGAGCTCGCGGTCCTCATCCGGCAGCGCCGCGACCGCCTGCCGACGCGCCGCCTTCCGGCCGCCAGGCTGCGGCTTCTTCAGCGCCCGCAGCATGATCGAGGATCGTTCGCGCAGGAAGCGCGCTCCCTTGGCGGAGATGGCGAGGCTGCCATGCCCGGCGACGTCGACGGTCACGAGGCCGTGGGCGACGAGCTGGCGGATGACGGAGCGCCACTGGTTGCGGTCGAACTCCCGGCCGATGCCGTAGGTGGAGAGCTTGTCGTGCCCGAGCCGCTCGATGCGCTCGTCCTCCTCGCCCAGGAGCACGGCGACGACATGGCCCTGGCCGAAGCGTTCGCCCGTGCGGTGGATGCATGAGAGCAGCTTCTGGGCGGCGATGGTGCCGTCGAAGGTCTCCGGCGGGTCGAGGCAGACGTCGCAATTGCCGCAGGGCGGGCCATCGTCGCCGAAATAGCGCAGCAGCACCTGACGGCGGCACTGGCAGGATTCGGCGAAGCCGAGCAGCGCGTCGAGCTTGCGGTGCTCCATGCGCTTGCGCTCCGTGGGAGCGTCGGATTCGTCGATGAAGCGGCGCCGCAGCGCCATGTCCTCGGCGCCGTAGAGCATGAGCGTCTCGGCCGGCAGTCCGTCGCGGCCGGCGCGACCGGTCTCCTGGTAATAGGCCTCGATGCTGGCCGGCAGGTCGACATGGAGCACGAAGCGCACGTCCGGCTTGTCGATGCCCATGCCGAAGGCGATCGTGGCCACCATGACGAGGCCCTCGCCGTGCTGGAAGCGGCGCTGGTTGGCCTCGCGCGCTGCCATGTCCATACCGGCGTGATAGGCGAGGGCGGTGAAGCCGTGGGCGTTGAGCGTCGCCGCCACTTCCTCGGTCTTGCGCTTCGACAGGCAGTAGACGATGCCGCTCTCGCCCTTGCGTGCGGCGAGGAAGCGCAGCAGCTGCTGGGTCGTGCCCTGTTTCTCGGCGACGCCGTAGCGGATGTTGGGCCTGTCGAAGCCAGCGACGAAGCTGTTCCCGGCACCGATGGCGAGATGGGCAACGATCTCCTCGCGTGTCGGGGCGTCGGCCGTGGCCGTAAGAGCCATGCGCGGCACCTCCGGGAAGAGGTCGATCAGCACGTCGAGCGCGCGGTACTCGGGTCGGAAGTCGTGCCCCCATTGCGAGAGGCAATGGGCCTCGTCGATGGCGATGAGGGACAGGGGAACGGCCTTCAGCCGCTCGAGCGTCTCGGGCCTGAGCAGGGTCTCCGGCGCCATGTACAGGAGGTCGATCTTTCCGCGCCCCACCTCGTGCCAGAGCTCGTCCTTCTCCGCGCCCCAGATCCGCGAGTTCAGGGCGGCCGCCCGCACGCCCGCCTGGCGCAGCGTCGCCACCTGGTCCTCCATCAGGGCGATGAGGGGCGAGACCACGAGCCCGGTGCCGCGGCGCACCAGCGCCGGGATCTGGTAGCACAGCGACTTGCCGCCGCCGGTGGGCATCAGCACGAAGGCGTGCCGGCCGGCGATCACATGGTCGATGATCTCCGCCTGGCGCCCGCGGAAGGCGCCATAGCCATAGACGGTCTTGAGGATATCGAGCGGTTCGGCAGGCACACTGAGTCGCAAGATTGCGGAAGGGAGGTGCCTTGCTAGCCGATTTTCGCCGGCGGCGCACGCGGCCGCCGGCCTACAGGCCGCGTCAGCGCGCCGCGGCGGTGGCCGTGCCGGCGTCGGGCTGGCCGAGGGCGACCCACTGCATCGTGTCCTGCTGCGACTGGCGCTTGATGAAGCGGTAGCCGGTCGCCGTCCACGAGAGGATGGAATCGCGCTTGTTGTCGAGGATGAAGTCGCCGCGGGTGGTGCGCACGGTCAGCACCGCATGGCCGTCACCAACCTCGTCGCGCACCACGGTGATCAGCAGGGCGCGGGCGGGGAAGCCCCGCTCGATGAGGAGCTTGCGCTTCATGAGCACATAATCCTCACAGTCGCCCTTGCCGTCGACCGGTAGGTCCCACGATTCCTCGACGCCCCAGTGTTCCATGTCTGTTACGGGTGTGATCGAACGGTTCACGTCGAGGTTGATGCGGACGATGTCGTGCCAGTCCGACCGGTCGAGGTCGATGATGCTGGGGCCGCCCGCGTCATCGGTGCATTCGCTCCAGTTCGTGCGGCAGAAGGCAAGCCAGCCGACCGGCGGGCGGGCCATCGTGCGCTCGATGGCAGAGGAAGCGTCGGGGAGATTGACTTCAAGCTGGCGGGCCTGGGAAACGGAAGCCGTCTTGCGCGTATCGGCCTCGGCCGTGGCAGCCAGCGAAACGAGACACAAGGCTGCAAGCGCCAGAATGACGGAGGTACGCGAACCCATCGACCGCCCCAACCCCTTTAAGACTTCGTTTACCTTTTCACAGGCGGGGGTGATGCCGCAAGGCAGCGCAGGCGTCAACGTCTCATCAAGGTTAACATTTGTTCATGGCTGTGGTTTTCGAGGCACGCAGCGCCGGCCTCGCAAGGCCGGCAGGGTCGTCAGCGCGGACTCGCCGTCATCTCGGAGCCCTGGTGGCCGAGGGAGGTCCAGCCGGCGAAATCCTGGCTCTCGCGCTTCACGAAGACATAGCCGGTGGCGAGCCAGGGCAGGACGGCGTCGCGCTTGTTGTCGAGGATCAGGTCGCCCCGGTCGGTGCGCACCATCAGCACGGCATGGCCCTCGCCGTTCTCGTCGATGACGACGGCAAGGCGCAGCGCCCGCCGGGGCAGGCCAGCCTCGGCGAGCAACCGGCGCTTCAGCAGCGCGTAGTCCTCGCAATCGCCCCTGCCGCTGTCGGGATAGTTCCAGCTTTCGACGACGCCCCACTGCTCCTCGTCGGTCTGCGGCACGATGGCGCCGTTGACCTTGCGATTGATGGCGGTCAGCAGCCGCCACCGGCGGGCATCGAGGTCGATCTGCGCCTCTTCCTGCCGGTCGACGGCGCAATCGGCCGGGTGCATGCTGCAGAATTGCAGCCAGCCGACCGGCGGGCGGGCGAGGCCGTGCTCGGCGGCTGCTGGCGTCGGCTCCGGCCGCTGCCCGTACGCCAGGGCACCGTCCGCCGCGACGGCGCCGGCGAGGATGAGGACCAATGCGACGATAGGATTTTTCATTGTCGCCTCCCAATTCGTCGGGAGACATCTTAGGGCAGCAAAATCCATCGACATTCAATAAAACAAACGTAATTTTACAGATATACGGGCCATTAACGCATGTTTTGTTAAGTAAATCGAGGATTAATTCAATTTCAGCGCATTTTATCGAGGCCGTCCACCCGACGGTGACAATAGGAGAGCGCCCTCTTCCAGCGTCCGGGCCGGGCTTATCCCGGCCATCCACGCCTCCCGGCTTGTGCGCGATTTCATGGCGTGGATGCCCGCGACGAGCGCGGGAATGACGGCGGAGGGCGGCTGGACGATTGCCTTCGCAGCACCCCGGCGGCGTACCATCAGAGCTCGATCGTCTCGTCGAAGTCTTGCTCGGGGAGCGGCACGAGGAATTCCACGGCGAAGCCGCCTTCGAAGTGGCGCATGACGCGGCCTTCGGTGCGGCCGAGCGTGACCATCGTCCCGACCGCCGGGGCGGCGGCAGATGAAACGGCGGCGCCGGACAGCGAAATGTCGATGATGCGCACCGTCTGGCGGTCGCCACCGGCGATTGCCATCGTCGTCAACTGCCGGTTGGGCACGATGCGCTCGTGGCGGCGATCCTCGGGCAGCCCAAGCGTGTCGCGGTGCACCAGCCACATCAGCTGGGTCGCGATCTTCTCGCGCTTGCGTGGTGTCGCGGTGAAGCGCACGGCAAAGCCGTTGTCGATATGGCGGGTCACCTCGCCTTCGAGGCGGCCGATCTGCTCGAGATAGATGATGACCCGGTCACCGATGGCGCCAGGTGTCGGAGCTACGAGGCTGACGCCGCCGGGCGACATGTCCAGCGTCTGGCACGGATACTCCTGCTTGTCCGGCAGCATGTAGCGGCCGACGAGCGTGACCGGCACCCGCTGATGGCGCCGTCGATCCTGCTTGTTGGCACGCAAGGCAATAGTTGTCGGTGAAATCGGCCGTGCCATCGTGTCGAAATACCAAGCTGCGGAGAATCAGCCAGCGGACGAGTACAATAGATACTTGATCCCCGACGATCCATGAAGCGCCGAAAGCGCGTGAACAGTCATGCGCTCTTGTCTTGCGCGAAGCTGTTGCCCTTCGGGACGACAGCGCTGCGGTCCGCCCTTCGGCCGGGGGGTCAGCCCCGCCCGCCGCGAAAGACCATCAGATGACCGCGGCGGTCCTGAACGGCGCCCGCCACGGCCGGGCGGTCGGTTCCTTCCGGCCAGAGGACCCGCGCCGAGGTGAAGGCGAGGGGAGGAAGAGGAGCGAGACCGAGCCAGTCGGGTGGGGCTGCAGGCGAGAGCGCGCCGAGCATGCGGGCATGGGTCTTGCCGCGATAGCGCAGCGGCAGGAGCATGAGTTCCAGGTCGAGCGGTTGCCCCGACGAGGCAGGCGCTGCCGGGTGCGGACGCGCCTCGGCACCGGCGACGACGCCTGCCTGGTTGTCGAGGACGAGGGCGATGGCGCGCCGGCTCTCATGGCGGCTGTCCTCGTGCCAGAGGGAGGTGAAGGCACGCCCCTTGAGATCCTCCCCGACGAGGCTGCACAGCCGCGCGCCGGCCAAGCGGAATAGGGGCTCGCCGCCGTCAATGTCCAGGATGAAGGTGTCGCCCAGGATGTGGCGGATCTCGCCAGGCGCGATCTCTCCCCGCTCGGGCGCTGCTCGCTCCCCGCGCAGGCGGTTCCAGTAGTCGTAGAGTGCGCGGCTCGTCACATGTTTCATTTTGACCCGCTGTCGTCCCGGCTCCGTGCGCGACCGTGCGGCGCACCGGCGGGAGGGGAGTGGCGAGCGGCGCGTGGTTGTGCCGTTTCCTCCCAGCCCGGCACGGTTGCCGACATCATGTTCTCGAGAATGCAGCACCCGTGCCAGGGATGGGGAGAGGTGCCCGACGTTTACCTTTCGTTAGGGTTAATCGTTCCTTGCCGTTGCCCCTTGTGGGCCAGCGCGTCATGCTCCGGACCATGCGGCAAGCGGTCTTCCGGCCCTGCCAGCAGGAGCGTCGAACGAGATGCCGGGTGATTGCCACGGCACGGGACAAGGATGGCACCGGGGGAGAGGCGAAAAGCCTCTCCCCCTTGGCGCTCGCGTGGGCCCTCTGCGCGCCATGGCGGATTGACGCGGCGGGCAAACTGTTGCCTGTTGCCGCGGCGGCGGCCGCGGCGGGCGTCGTGGCCACCTTCGACGCTTGCCTTTCGGAGCCCATGTCGCACCAGCCTTCCTCCGGCCCCTCGCGCGAGCCGATGTTCAACGCCCCGGCGGTCGTCGTCGGGTCGATCGCCGTCATCGTCGCCATCCATATCCTGCGTTCCGTCATCGGCGAGGAGACGGATTTCCGCATTCTCGTGGACTTCGGCTTCATCCCGGCACGGCTCGTCGTCGGCCTCGGCTTCGAGAGCCTCGATGCCATCGTGGCCCGGGCGGCGGCGATGCCCGAGGGCGGCTACTGGCAGATGTTCGCACGCCTCGTCCTCGGCGATGGTGCCGCGCCGTGGGCCCTCGTCACCTATGCACTGCTCCATGGCTCGTGGGCGCATCTCGGGGCCAATTCCCTATGGCTGCTCGCCTTCGGCAGCGCCGTTGCGCGGCGCTTCGGCGCGGTGCGCTTCCTCGTCCTGTGCCTTGTCTGCGCCATTGCAGGGGCGCTGGCCCATCTCGCGAGCCGGCCGTTCGACGTCGTGCCGATGATCGGCGCCTCGGGTGCCATCTCGGGCGTGATGGCGGCGGCCGCGCGTTTCGTTTTCCGGCCGGACTGGGGCCACATGTTCGGCATCGACCTCAGCGCCCACCGCATGCCGGCCGAGAGCCTCGGCCAGCTCATGCGCAACCGCCGGGCCCTTGCTTTCATCGGCATCTGGTTCGTCGTCAATCTCGCCTTCGGCGTCGCCGCCCTGCCGCTCGGTCTGGCCGAGGGCGGCATCGCCTGGGAGGCGCATATCGGCGGCTTCGTCGCGGGCCTGCTGCTCTTTCCGCTCTTCGACCACGCTCATTCGCGCGAGCGCGCGGACTGAGCCGCGGTATCCCCCGGCCGCCTTGCGCTCGCCGAGGAGTGCCACCACTATGGCTCAAGTGGGTGAATCGCAGGCGTTGGGTGCCGTTGCGATCGCACGGGACCAGCGCCTCGATCTGGCATGGAGGAGCTGATGACCGTTGCCCAGATCCTGGCGGCCAAGGGCCGCAGCGTCGTGACCATTTCTCCGAACAAGACGCTCATGGAGGCAGCCCAGCTTCTCGCCGAGCGGCGCATCGGCGCCGTCGTCGTGGTGGACGAGGGCGGCAAGGTTCTCGGCATCCTCTCCGAGCGTGACATCGTCCGCGAGATCGCCAAGGCGGGAATTGACGCGCTGAAGGAAGCGGTGAGCCGGCACATGACCGAGAAGGTCGTGACCTGTACGAGCGCCTCGGCGATCACGGACATCATGGGGATCATGACCGAGGGCAAGTTCCGACACCTGCCGGTGGTGGAGGACGGCAAGCTGACGGGCCTCGTTTCCATCGGCGACGTGGTCAAGTATCGGGTGGCGGAGATCGAGGCCGAGCACAAGGCCATGCGCGAGTATATCGCCATGGCCTAGCAGGGCACGGGCCGTCAGCCCCGCTCGGCCAGCGGGACCTCCAGCATCTCGCGCAACTCGGCGAGGGCGCGCTCGGTGGCTTCCATGCCGAGCGCGATGGCTTCGTCGGCTCGATGGAAGTCGAACAGCCCCATGCGGCCGAGGCGTGGCGACACCATGACGTCCGGCGGGTCTCCGGCGAGGCGCGAGCGGGCGATGCGGTCCTGCGTGATGTTGAAGGCATCGACCATCACGGCACCGATGCCGGGTGCGCCGTCGGAGCGCCGGCCGAACTGGCGCATGCGCATGGCGGCTCCACGGACGGGTGCGAAGAGGCCGCGGCTGGTCTGTGCCTCCTCCTCGTTGAGGTCTTCATCCGTGCCGTGCGCAGGAATGACGGCGCCGCGGCCGCGCGTGTCGCTGCCGTTGAGATTGACGCAGAGCACGATCTCCGCCCCGAGCGCCCGGGCCGCCGTCACCGGGATCGGATTGACAAGGGCGCCGTCCATCAGCCAGCGGCCGCCGAGGCGCACGGCATCGAAGATGCCGGGCAGAGCATAGGAGGCGCGCAGGGCCTCGGTGATGGAGCCGCGCGTCAGCCAGATCTCGTGGCCGCTGCCGAGCTCGGTGGCGATGGCGACGAAGCGGGGCGCAAGGGCCTCGATGCGAATGTCGCCGAGGTGGTGCGACAGCATGCGCCTGAGGCGCTGACCGGCAATGAGGCCGGAGCCGTTGAGGTGAAAATCCATCAGTCCCATCACGCGCCGCTTGGTCAGCGAGCGTGCGAAATCCTCGAGCTCGTCCAGCTTGCCGCAGGCAAAGCAGCCGCCGACCACGGCGCCGATGGACGTGCCGGCGATGACGTGCGGGACGAGGCCCTCACGCGCCAGGACGCGCATCACGCCGATGTGCGCCCAGCCGCGTGCCGCGCCGCCTCCGAGAGCGATGCCGAAAGGGCGCTGCGTCCGCGGCACGGCCAGGTTGGGCTCAACGGCCACGGTCGCCGTCAGCGATGCGAGGTCTTCGAACATCCGGTCGCCCTCCGCAGGAGCACAATGCAGCCTGGCAGGATGAAGTTGCCGTGGAATGAATGAAAGAGGCTTATGTCGTCCTTGTGTCGCCCTGGGCGCCTTCGGCTTTGGTCGCCCGGGCGCCTCGTTCCGTGTCACGCCGCGTCGTCGAAGACGAGGCGTCCGCGGCCGTCCGGCTCGGTGATGACGCGCCGGTAGAAGCAGGAGCGGCGCCCGGTGTGGCAGCAACCGCCGTCGCCGCCGACCTCGACCTTGAGGACGATGGCGTCCTGGTCGCAATCGACGCGCATTTCGACAACTGTCTGTATCTGGCCCGAGGTGTCGCCCTTGTGCCAGAGGCTGGCACGCGAGCGGGACCAGTACCAGGCTTCTCCGGTCTCGACGGTACGGGCGAGGGCCTCGGCATTCATGTGGGCGACCATGAGCACCTCGCCGGTTGCCGCGTCGGTCGTGACGCAGGTCAGGAGCCCGTTCGCGTCGAAGGCCGGCATCAGCCGGTCGCCCTCCTCGACGTCCGCCTTGCTGCCGCGCGCGGCGATGAAGTCACAGCGTTCGCACATGTCCTGTCTCTTGGTTCGAAGTCCCGCCCCGAGGCATCATCCTGCCGTCCGGTCGCGGCCGCAGCGCAGCAGCGTGAAGAAGCGCACCTGCTCGGCCGGATCGTCGCGGAAGACGCCGCCGAAGCGGGTGGTCACGGTCAGCGAGCCCTGTTTCTGCACGCCGCGCATGGACATGCACATGTGCTCGGCCTCGATCATCACCGCCGTGCCGCGCGGGGAAAGGTGCGTCTCGATGGTATCGGCGATCTGGGTCGTCAGCGTCTCCTGCGTCTGTAGGCGCCTAGCATAGGCATCGACCAAGCGGGCGAATTTCGACAGGCCGACGACACCGCCCGCGGGGTAATAGGCGATGTGCGCGCGGCCGACGAAGGGAACCATGTGGTGCTCGCAGTGGGAATGGAAGGGAATGTCCCGTACGAGGACCATCTCCTCGTAGCCGCCCACATCCGTGAAGGTGCTGCCGAGCAGATCGGCCGGGTTCTCGCGATAGCCGGCGTAGACCTCCTCGAAGGTGCGAACGACGCGCTCGGGCGTCCCGACGAGGCCCTCCCGATCCGGATCGTCGCCGGCCCAGCGGATGAGCGTGCGCACGGCGGCCTCCGCCTCGGCGCGGCTCGGGAGCGGTGCCGCCATCTTGTTGCAGTCGCTCCCGGCAGCGCCCGTGTTCGACGATTTCGCGGCAGTCTTCATCCGGCCTCTCCCGATCGGCAACGGGCCCCCGGACCCGAAATGCATCCCTTGCCGCGCATCGGCTGCACGTCGTCGCCGGCACCTGCCGCACTCCGCGCCGGCTTATGGTCGGCGGCGCGCTTTTGCATCCATGCTGCGGGCCTTATATAGGGGACCGGCACGGATGGAACCAAATCCGTCAGGTTGGAGCGGGTATGCTCTCGGATATCTACAACAGGCGCATTCTGGAACTGGCGGCGGACATTCCACGGCTCGGGCGGCTTGCCGCGCCGCACGGCAGCGCCACTGCCCATTCCAAGCTCTGCGGGTCGACGGTGACCGTCGACGTGATGCTGGACGGCGGGCGCGTCAGCGACTTCGCCCACGACGTGAAGGCCTGCGCCCTCGGCCAGGCGTCGTCATCCATCATGGCGCGCAACGTCATCGGGGCGGATGCGGCGGAATTGCGTGAATTGCGCGAGACGATGCGGCGCATGCTCAAGGACAACGGCCCGCCGCCGGGCGGGCGCTGGGCGGAACTTGCCGTGCTCGAGCCGGTGCGCGATTACAAGGCCCGGCACGCCTCGACGCTGCTGACCTTCGACGCGGTTGTCGAGGCGGTCGACAAGGCTCTTGCGGCAAAGGCCGAAGCGCCAGCGGCCGAGGCCTGAGCTGCCGGCGTGGCTAACTTACCAAGTGGTCTTGAAGGAATAGGCTGCCGTGACGCCGACGCTGAACTGGTTGCGCGAGCCGAAGGAACGCACCACCGGGCTCTTGCCCGCGTCGCCTGTCAGGTAGTCATAGCGACCGAAGACGGTGGTGTTCCACTCGTCGCTCCAGTCGTAGGACACCGCCGCGGCGGCACCGATGGAGCGCATGCCGCCGTCGGCCTTGAAAGGCCAGACCCGGCCGTTGAGCGCGGCCTCGTAGGGTGTCACGCTATAATACTTGTCCATGTAGTCGCCGTCAGCGAGGACGACGCGCGGGCCGCCGGAGATGGTGAGGCGATCGATCCGCTGTACCCAGTCGAGACCGACGCCGCCGACGAAGCCACTGCCGTTGAGGCCGTGGCGGATCTCGAAGCGGGCGCGCAGCTGCTCGGTCGGCCACAGTTCGATGAAGACGCCAGGCTCGATGGTCCAGTTGATCTTCGACAGGCCGAAGAGGCGCCGGTCGTCCTCGTAGTAGCGGCCGCCCCGATAGGCGGCGACGACGCCAAAGCTGACGAGCGGGTTGCCGTAGAAGGTGAGGCTCACCCCATCGTCCGGGGCCGCGAAGCGCTTGGGCTCCGTGGCGCGGCGGATGGTGAAGGACGGGAAGGCGACGAAGCTCGACTTGTCCGATCCCTCGTATTTGGGCGTTATCTGGGCATTACCCTTGATCGTGAGGATCCAGTCGTTGGGACCGACCGGTTCGCCGGCGAAGGTCGTCTCATAGGGACGGGACGACTGCGCGAGGGCGGTGGACGACAATGCGAATGCGCCGAGGGCCGAAGCGGCCAGAGTGGCGGCAAGAGCGACGCGGCTGCCAGACAATGTGCTACTCCTGAATGAATGCCGGCACTCTGGCGCAGCGCAGTTAACGTTTCGTGGCAAAAACGACGCGAAACGTGGCGCCTGCTCCAGGCGTAGCCATATGGAAGGCGATTCCCCAGCGGCAAGAAACATGAATCCCGGTCAGTGGATAGCGCATCTTCTCATTCGTGGCTACCAGCTCACGCTGTCGGCCTTCGTCGGGCGCCAGTGCCGGCACTGGCCGAGCTGCTCGGCCTATACGGACGAGGCGATCCAGGCGCATGGCCTGTGGGCCGGCGGGTGGATGGGGTTTGCCCGGATCTGCCGTTGCACGCCGCTCGGCACGAGCGGCATCGATCTCGTGCCGGAGGCGTTGCCGCCGGCAAGCGCCTGGTATAAGCCGTGGACCTATGGGCGCTGGCGCGGCGTCAACGCGCCGCCGGCCTTCGCCTGCGAGGCCGTCGAACCGGGCGGCGACGGTGCCTCGCCCGCGCAAGGAGCGCCGTCCGGACAACCCTGAGATGAAAACGCTTACCTGCCGTCGTTTGCAGGAGTGAGCGGGAGACTGTTGATGATCACGCTGACCTTTCCCGATGGCGCCGCGCGCCAGTTCCCCGAAGGCATTTCCGGGCGCGAGGTCGCCGAAGGCATCGCGAAGTCGCTTGCCAAGCGCACCGTGGCCATGGCGCTTGACGGCAACCTCGCCGACCTTGCGGACCCGATCACGCGCGATGCCAGGATCGAGTTCGTCTCGCGCGACGATCCGCGCGCGCTGGAACTCATCCGGCACGACTGCGCCCATGTGCTGGCCGAGGCGGTGCAGACGCTCTTTCCCGGTACCCAGGTCACCATCGGCCCGGTCATCGAGAATGGTTTCTACTACGACTTCTATCGCGAGAAGCCCTTCACGCCCGAGGATTTCCCGGTGATCGAGGCCAAGATGCGCGAGATCATCGCCCGCGACGCTGCCTTCACCAAGGAGGAGTGGTCCCGCGAGCAGGCGCGCTCGCATTTCGAGATGAAGGGCGAAGCCTTCAAGGTCGAACTGGTCGATACCATCCCTCCGGGCGAGACGCTGAAGATCTACCGGCAGGGCGAGTGGCTGGATCTCTGCCGCGGGCCGCACATGACGAGCGTCGGCAAGGTCGGCACTGCCTTCAAGCTGATGAAGGTGGCCGGTGCCTACTGGCGCGGCGATTCCAACAATCCGATGTTGACCCGCATCTACGGTACCGCCTGGGCCACCCAAGAGGACCTCGACGCCTATCTCAGGCAGCTCGAGGAAGCCGAAAAGCGCGACCATCGCCGCCTCGGGCGGGAGATGGACCTGTTCCACTTCCAGGAGGAGGGGCCGGGCACCGTCTTCTGGCATCCCAAGGGCTGGACGCTGTTCCAGAACCTCATCAGCTACATGCGTCGGCGCCTCGCCGCCGACTATGAGGAGGTGAATGCGCCTCAACTCCTCGACAAGTCGCTGTGGGAGATCTCCGGCCACTGGGGCTGGTATCGCGAGAACATGTTCGCGGCGACCTCGGCCGGCGACGAGACCGAGGACGAGCGCGTCTTCGCCATCAAGCCCATGAACTGCCCGGGCCACGTGCAGATTTTCAAGCACGGGCTGAAGTCCTACCGCGATCTGCCGCTGCGGCTTGCCGAATTCGGCGCCGTGCACCGCTACGAACCTTCGGGCGCCCTGCACGGGCTGATGCGTGTGCGCGCCTTCACGCAGGACGACGCGCATGTCTTCTGCACGGAGGATCAGCTTGCGGAGGAATGCCTGAAGATCAACGATCTCATTCTGTCGACCTATGCCGACTTCGGCTTCGACGAGATCGTCGTCAAGCTCTCCACCCGGCCGGAGAAGCGCGTCGGCTCAGACGCCCTGTGGGACCACGCCGAAGCGGTGATGGGCAAGGTGCTCGAACAGATTGCCGCGCGGTCGGGCAATCGCATCAGGACGAGCATCAACCCGGGCGAGGGGGCCTTCTACGGGCCGAAGTTCGAGTATGTGCTGCGGGACGCCATCGGCCGCGACTGGCAATGCGGCACGACGCAGGTGGATTTCAACCTGCCGGAGCGCTTTGGCGCCTTCTATGTCGATCAGGACGGTCAGAAGAAGACACCTGTGATGGTGCACCGCGCCATCTGCGGCTCGATGGAGCGTTTCGCCGGCATCCTCATCGAGCATTTCGCCGGGCATTTCCCGCTATGGCTCGCGCCCCAGCAACTGATGGTCTGCACCATCACCTCGGAGGCGGACGACTATGCCGTCGAGGTGCTGAAGGCGGCGAAGAAGGCCGGCCTGCGCGGCGATGTCGACCTGCGCAACGAGAAGATCACCTACAAGGTGCGCGAGCACTCGCTCGCCAAGGTGCCGGTGCTCCTCGTCGTCGGCAAGAAGGAGGCGGCGGAGCGCACGGTCTCCATTCGCCGGCTCGGCTCGCAGCAGCAGGTATCGATGACGCTCGATGAGGCGCTCGCCTCGCTGGTGGACGAGGCGGTGCCGCCGGACCTCCGCCGCGAGCGCGCCGAGACGCCGGCGCTCAAGCAGGCCGTGGCCTGAGAAGCCATTCCCTCTCCCCCGCGCGGGGAGAGGGAATCCATGCTCTCCCCTACCGCGCCACCACCTCGATGTCGCGGTCCTGCCCGCTTTCGACGGTGAATTCGCGCGTGTAGACCTGGCCCTCGTGGCGGGCGATGACGACGTATTCGCCTTCCGCCAGGACGAAGGAGGGGAAGGCGCCGATCTCTTCGCGGATGACGTCCCCGCCCGGGGTCAGCACGCTGAAGGCGGTGCCGGCGAAGGCTTCGCCGCCCGCAGCGCGGACCAGCTTCAGCGTCACCGTGGCGGCGCGATGATTGAGCGTGGCGTCGGTGAGCTTGCCGTTCTCGACCTTGAGGTCAGCCCGCATGAGGGCATTGGAATCGCCATAGCTGGAGACAACGTGGTAGGTCCCCTCCGGCAGGCGCACGACCGAGCCCGAGCGCGCCTTCTCGACGACGAGGCGGCCTTCGTCGTTGTTGCCGACGGGCACGAAGACGGAAAAGGTCATCTTCTCGGGCGGGATGGGGTTCGTGCCGATGGCGCCGCGGATGCGCAGGCCGCCGGCCGCGATGGTCAGCCGCTCGACGGTGTCGCGCGTGAGGGAGACGCGGCGCGTGGCGCTGGCGAAGCCATAGGCCGCGTGGATGCGGTAGTCGCCCTTGGGCAGGGTGACGGAGGGCGACGCGTCCTGCGACTTGACCATGATCTTGAAGTCCTCGCCGTCCGGCGCATCGGCATAGACGCGCCAGACGAGCCCTTCTCCGATGGGCTTGGTCTCGCCGGAGAAGACGGCGCTCAGATAGAGGGTCGCGGTGCCTTGCGTGTCCTGGAGCTGCGGCGGCGGCGCGTTCTGCAGCCGCGGGGGCATCTGCGCAAGAGCGCCGGCTGCCAGCAAAGGCAGGCAGAACGCCGTCAGGGCAAGTGCGCTCCAGCGATTGAAGACCTTGATCACGTTGCTGGTTTTCCGTTCGTGCCGGGAGCCGGAGAGATCTTTCCATAAGCGCCCCGGCGAGCAGTTGCCACCCAATTGTGAATGGAAGGTGGCATCGTGCGGCGGCACGGCCTCGCGCGGGGGGCATTGCCGCGCGGGCGGCCATGCGCGCGACGGCGTTGACGCAGGGCGGCGGAGTCGCGATGACAACGGCGGGCACGAGGCGCCGAAACGACGCTTTTTTTCAAGCAGTTCCAGTCTGGAGCGAAGAGCCGATGTCGAATGAAACGATCGCACTCCTCAGCGCGCGCCGCTCCGTGGCCGCACGCCAGATGCAGGCCCCGGCGCCAAGCGATGAGGAGCTCAATACGCTCCTGACCCTCGCCGCGCGGGTGCCCGACCACGGCAAGCTTGTCCCCTGGCGTTTCATTGTCTTCTCGGGCGAAGCCCGCGTGAAGGCCGGGGAGATCATCGCGGCCGCCTTCGCCGCCGACAATCCGGAGGCGGACGAGAAGCGCCTCGCCGCCGAGCGCGAGCGCCTGACGGGTGCTCCGCTCGTCGTCGCGGTCGTCTCGCGGGCGACGCCGCATCCGAAGATCCCGGAGTGGGAACAGGTGCTGTCAGCCGGCGCGGTGTGCATGAACCTCGTCGTCGCCGCGAACGCGATGGGCTTCGCCACGAGTTGGATCACCGAGTGGTACGCCTATGACCGGCGCGTGCTCGAGGCGTTCGGCCTTGCCGCCAACGAGCGTATCGCCGGCTTCGTCCACATCGGCACGGCCAGCGAGACGCCGCCGGATCGGCCGCGGCCGGAGCTGTCCGCCATCGTCACCCGTTTCGATGAGCAGGGCCGATGATCTACGACGCCGTCGCCCGTGACCACGGGCTGCCGCACGATCCCTTCAAGGCCCTCGTCGCGCCGCGGCCGATCGGCTGGATCTCGTCCCTCAACGACCGGGGCGAGGTCAATCTCGCGCCCTACAGCTTCTTCAACGCCTTCTCGACCTACCCGGCCATCGTCGGCTTTTCGAGCGAGGGACAGAAGGATTCCGTCGCCTTCATCGCCGAGACGGGCGAGTTCGTCTGCAACATTGCGACCTATCCGTTGCGCGACGCGATGAATGCGACCTCGGCGCCGCTGCCGCGCGGCGTCAGCGAGTTCGAGGCGGCTGGGCTCGTGCCGGAGCCTTCGCGCTTCGTCAAGCCGCCGCGGGTGCGCGGCATCGCGGCGGCGCTCGAATGCAGGCGCCTGCAGATCATCCGGCTCGAGGACATGGACGGACGCGCGCTCGACCGGTGGCTCGTCCTTGGCCAGGTGGTCGGTATCTATATCGACGACCGCTACCTCAGGGACGGGCTCGTCGACACCGCCGCCATGCAGCCCATTGCCCGGCTCGGCTATCATGACTACAGCGTCGTGGACGAGGTGTTCTCCCTGGTGCGGCCGAAGGGTGGGGAGTAAGAGGGGCGGGTCCGTCGTGCAAATGCTCCCTCTCCCTGCGTGCGGGGAGAGGGATACGTCGCGCCCGGCCGATCCGGCGACCTATGAGGTGCGACCTTCAATCCTCGTCGGCGCACGCGCGAGCACGCGCTCGGCGCGCTTCAGGTGCGGACGGTCGACCATCTCGCCACCGACGGCGAGCACACCGGCCTGCGGATTGGCGGCGAAGGCCTCCACGATGGCGCGGGCTTCGGCCATTGCCTCGGGCGTCGGCGTGAAGGCGGCATTGATGACTGGCACCTGCGCCGGGTGGATCGCCATCTTGGCGACGAAGCCGTCGCGCCGGGCAGCCTCGCATTCGGCGGAGAGCCCGTCGAGATCGCGGAAATTGGTGAAGACGGCGTCGACCGCATCGACGCCCGCTGCCGCGGCGCCCATGAGGGTCAGCGAACGGGCGAGGCGATAGGGCTCGGCATACCGGCCGTCCGGCAGGCGGTTCGTCTCGGCTCCGATGTCGGCTGAGAGATCCTCGCCGCCCCAGGCGAGGCCCGTGAGGCGATGGCTCGCGCCGGCATAGGTGCCGAGCGCGAAGACGCCGCGGGCCGTCTCAGTGCCAATGGCGAGGATGCGGGTCCTGCCGTCGCCGAGGCCGAATTCGGCCTCGCGCACCGCGATCTTGGCGCCGAGATGCGACACGTCGGGGCCGCCGGCGGCCTTCGGCAGCACGATGCCATCGGGTCCCGCCGCCATGACGGCGTCGAGATCATCTTCGCTCAGGCCGCTGTCGAGCGCGTTGATGCGCACGTAGAGCAGGGGCCGCGCCGGCTGGTTGCCGACATCGCGCAGGAAGTCGGCGGTGACGCGCCGAGCGGTTTCCTTCTCCGACAGCGCGACGGAATCCTCGAGGTCGAGAATCAGGGCGTCCGCCCCAGCCGTCAGTCCCTTGTCCAGCTTCCTGCGGCTGTCGCCGGGGACGAAGAGCAGCGAGCGCATGGTCGTCACACCACGGGGCGCTTGCGCATGAAGGCCTGCCGCCGACATTCGGCGACGAGCGTGCCATCCTGCTTGTAGGCGCGGTGCAGGAAGTCGACGATGCCGGCGTCGGGGCGCGAACGCGAAATGCGCACGGCAACCACCTCCGTCGTCACATTGATGGTGTCGCCCTCGAAGAGCGGCGCGGGAAAGCGCACATCCGTCATGCCGAGATTGGCGATGGTGGTGCCGACGGTGGTGTCGTTCACCGAAATGCCGATCATCAGGCCGAGGGTGAACAGCGAGTTCATCAGCGGCCGGCCCCATTCGGTCTCGGTGGCGCAGAAATGCGCGTCGATGTGCAGAGGCTGGGGATTGAGCGTCATGTTCGAGAACAGCATGTTGTCCATCTGCGTCACGGTTCGCGTGAGGCGATGGCGGATGAGCTGGCCGACGCTGAAGTCTTCGAAGTAGAGCCCGCCGCGCGGATGCGGACTACCGTTTGCCTGGGCCGTCATGGAGCAGAGGTCCCCTCCGATTACCGTGTTCAGACTTCGTTTACCATAACCGCCTCATGCTGCGAGGCGAGCCATATCGCACTCTCCCCCGTTCCTGTGACCCGGGGAAACCGCGATATGCACATATGGCTTTGGTGGGCGTGCGGACCGGCGGGGCTCCGGCCGCATCCGCCGGTTGGGATCGGGGCAATGATCATCCGCCGCTTTCTGCACTGGGTTCGCTCCGCCGCGGCAAGCGAGCGGGCGCGAGGGGCGGGGGCGCTCGCTCGTGCCTATGTTGCGGCCCGGCTTTCGCCTGAGGAGCGGCGGGAGGCGGAGGCGGCGCTGCTCAGCCTCCTTGATGACACGTCCGCAGCCGTCCGGCGCGCCGTGGCGCGTGAACTCGGCTCCGAACTCGACATCCCGCGCCATCTCGTGCTGGCGCTCGCGCGTGATCAGAGCGACGTCGCGGCCCTTGTCCTCGCCCGCTCGCCGCTGCTGATGGCCTCCGACCTCGTCGATTGTGTCGAGGCGGGAGATGCCCTCGCGCAGACCGCCGTCGCGGTTCGCCCGGGGTTGCCGCTTGCGGTCGCCTCGGCGCTCGTCGCGGTCGGCGCGCCGGATGCGCTCGTGGCACTTGCGGAGAATCACGGCGCGCCCCTGCCCGAGTTCCTGATGCACCGCATGCTCGATCGACATGCGAAGTTGCCGGCCCTGCGCGAGGCTTTGCTGGCGCGGCCCGGCCTGCCGGCCGCCGTGCGCCAGCGGATCGCCGTGGCCGTTGCCGAGCAGTTGACGGCCTTCGTCGCCCGCCGGCGCTGGCTCGGCATGGAGCGCGCGGAAGGCGCCGCGCGCGAATCGGGCGAACGGACGGTGCTGACCATCGCCGCGACGGCGCCGGACGAGCCCTCCGTCGCGGCGCTCGTGCGGCAACTGCGGCAGGAGGGTCGGCTGACGCCGCGACTGCTGCTGCGCGGACTCCTCAGCGGCGAGGAACGGCTGTTCGCCGGTGCGTTGGCGGAACTCGCCGAGGTGCCGCCGGGACGGGTCGCGGCGCTCGCCGGAGACGAGCGCGGACGGGGGCGCGAGGCCCTGCTGGAACGGGCCGGTATTCCCGTTGCCCTGCGGCCGGCCTTTCTCGTCGCCTGGTCCGCCTGCCGGGCGTACTCCGGCCACCGGTGGGAAGAAGGTGGTCCCGTCGGCCTGTTCCGTCCGATTCTGGAGCGTGTGATCGCCGCCTGCGCCTCGCGCGGCGATGCCGACGGGGATGCCTTGACGGCGCTGCTGCGGCGCTTCGAGGCCGAGATTGCGCGGGAGGAGGCGCGGGGCACGGCGGCGCGCCTTGCGGAGAGCGCAGCGCTCGGCGCGCTGATCGAGGCGGACCGCGCCGTCATCGAGGGACAGCGCTCCGTTTCGCGGCCCATTGCTGCCTGAGGCGGTCAATAGCCGAATTGCTCACGCAGGATGCGCTCGTCCAGGCTGTGGCCGGGATCGTGCAGCATGACGAGGTCCACGCTGCGGTCCATGGCGATATCGACCCGCGTCACAGAGCGAAACTCCGTATGGTCGGCCACGGCGCTGATCGGGCGCTTGTCGGCTTCGAGCACGTCGACGCGCACGCGCGCGTGGTCTGGCAGCAGGGCGCCGCGCCAGCGCCGCGGGCGGAAAGCGGAAATCGGCGTCAGCGCCAGGAGCGGTGCGTTGAGCGGCAGGATCGGCCCGTTGGCGGAGAGGTTGTAGGCCGTCGAGCCGGCGGGGGTTGCGACAAGCAGGCCATCGGCGGTCAGTTCCTCGAGCCGCACGAGGCCGTCGACGGAGACGCGCAGCTTCGCCGCCTGATAGGTCTGGCGCAGCATGGAGACCTCGTTGATGGCCCGTGCCTGGTGCGGCATGCCGGCTGCGTCGTGCGCGATCATCAGCAGGGGATGCACCACGCTGCGCTCGGCCTCCTCCAACCGGTCCACGAGGTCGTTCTCATGGAACTCGTTCATCAGGAAGCCGACGGAGCCGCGGTTCATACCGTAGATCGGCTTGCCGGTGCCCATGAAGCGGTGCAGCGTCTGCAGCATCAGGCCGTCACCGCCGAGGGCGACGATCACGTCGGCTTCGTCCGGCGGGTGGGTGCCGTAGCGGGCGACGAGACTGGCTGCGGCCTTCTGCGCCTCGGGCGCGTCACTTGCGACGATGGCGATCTTACCGAAACGGCGGGCCATGGGCGCCTCTGTCCTCGCAGGCCGAAACAGCGCAGGCGGGCGCCCGGCGCATCCATCGGCGGGGAGGAGACCCATAGCCGCAATGGGGGCATCCCGTCCAGCAAGGATGCCGGACGGGCCGCGGCGCGAGGAATGCCGCGCCGGTCCGCATATTCAGATGATGGGGCTCCAGGCCACGGGCACGAAGGCGAAGCCGTCGCCATCGCGGGCGATATGGCCGGTCGCCGGGAAAGGAGCGTGGTAGAAAGCCACCTGCATCTTCTCGCTTGCCACCATGTCGAGCAGGCGCTTGCGCGTCTCGCGCGCCATGTCGCCGTCCATGTCGAAGATGGCTTGCCACTCGGGATTGCGAACGAAGAGGGCTGGGTGGTTGGTGGTGTCGCTCATCACCATGAGGCGTCCGTCGCCGGCGGTGACGGCAAAGGCCGTATGGCCCGGCGTATGGCCATAGGCGGCGACGGCCGTCACGTTGGGCACCACTTCGCTGTCGGCCTTGAAACGCTTCACGTCGCCCGCGATGGGGCCGAAGACGCGGCGCACGTTCTGGAAGGCGCCCTTCATACCATCGGGTGCCGCGGCCATCCTGGCATCGTCCATCCAGAAGGCCCATTCGGCCTCTGGCACCAGCACCTCCGCGCCCGGGAAGACGGCCGTGCCGTCCTTGAGTCTCAGCCCGTTGATGTGATCACCGTGGAAATGGCTGATGACCACGGTTTCGACGGCGGCGGGATCAAAGCCGGCGGCGCGGAAGTTCGTCATCCACAGGCCGCTTGTCGGCGCACCCGAATCGCCGTTGCCCGTGTCGATCAGCGTCAGCTTGCCGCCACGGTCGATGACGAGGGTGGTGAACGGGATGGTGAGGCTGTCGCGCGGCAGGAAGGCGGCATCGAGCGCGCCGTGGACATCATCGATCTGCGCGTTGCGGATGAATCCGTCGAGCGGCCGGCGGGCAACCCCGTCGTTGACCGCCGTGATCATCAGGTCGCCCACCCTGTAGCGATAGAAGCCTGGCGCCTGTCGGTCAGGCTCGACCGGCGCGGCGGCGGGAAGCGTCTGGGCGGAGGCAGGAACGGCCATGGCGCTGCCGGCCGCGGCGGCCGAAACGAGTAGACTGCGACGATCCAGCATGGCTGCCTGCTCCTCCCAGTGTCGATGAAATTCCTGCCGGCGGCCTCCCGGCCGGGAGGATGCTTCACGAGCCCGTCCGGCCCAGCCGTTCCGGCACCCTCGATATGGTCCACAGCCTGCGCCGAGGGTCGATCCGCCTTCCCGTCACAAGTGTGTGACCCCGGGTTGTGCGGCGGGGGAATGCCGCGTCACTGGCGCGAGCGGCTTGGCGACATCATATTCTCGCCCGGTGGGCGTGATGTGTTCGCGGCCAGACGTCAAGAAGGATCAGATCATGCAGGGGTACGACCCCCGTTTTGGCCCGCAGATGCGCATTGTGCGCCTGTCCCGCTGGCAGCTTTGGCTTGCAGCCGCCGTGGGGCTGGCGCTCGTCGTCACGCTCGCCATCGTCGCGGCCGGCGTCTTCCTCGTCGTGCTGCCGGTCGTCGTCGTTGCGGGGCTCGGCTATCACCTGTGGATGAAGTGGCGCGGGCAACGCCCCGGGGGGCGCGCCGGCGACATGATCATCGATGCCGAATATTCGATTGTACGCCGCGAGGATGAGCGGCACATCGACGCGCGCGGTGCGCCCGAGGACCGTCGATAGCGGGAGCCGTGCCGGCCGCGCCATGTCAGGCCGTCAGGCCAGTCGGGATATCAGGCCCTCAGGCTGGTAGGAGCCGACCGCCCTCGGCTTCTCAGCGGCGCCGCGGCGGAGGGCCACGCCGGGCGGCACCGGGACCGGGAGCGCCGCCGTCGGTTTTGTGACGGAAGGTGATGCGGCCCTTGTCCATGTCATAGGGCGTCATTTCCACGGTCACACGGTCACCAGCGAGGGTGCGGATGCGGTGACGCTTCATGCGGCCTGCGATGTAGGCCAGGATTTCGTGGTCATTCTCGAGGACGACGCGAAACTTGCCGTCGGGCAGCACGTCGACAACGGTGCCTTCAAACTCGATGGTATCTTCTTTCGACAACAGCTCTTCCTTTCAGAACGCGGACGATCCGCTTCCCTGCCGCAGCAGCCAAGGCGCCCCGACGAGGCCGGAGATGCGATCCGGCGCCGGCCGCAAGGCTCGTGACGAGGCTCATGGCGAGGCTCATGGCACGCCTCGCCCGATGAACCGATCACCCGCCGTTCGGCGCGCCTTTGAACAGGCCTCTGGACTGTGCGGCATGCCAATAGCGGCGCCACCGTTGCGGTCAGGGAAACACGACCGAGGCATGCGGGTGCCTTCCGCAGGCACGAGGCTGGCCGGAACGGCGCCACCGGCGCGCTCATAGCACACTTTATGCCATCAGCGCCAACAAAAGCGATGTGATCGGCGCCAGCCCGTCATCAGGCCGCGCTACAGGAAGAGCCAAGCAAGGACAGCGAGTGTCAGGCTGGCGAGCAGGATGACAAGAACCGGCCGTCCGAGCCGCCCCTGCCTTGCTTCGCGCGGGGTGAGTTGCGGTTCATCGGCCATCGCTCGCCTCCGTCGCTCCGATAAAATGACTCCCGTCAGACGCCATCGCCCGCCAAGGCGCGATGGCCTGCGATGTTCTCCCCCGGCGCCGCCCGGCCCTAGCGCCGCGGCAGCGATCGTTTTGAAACGACTGTCGCCCGCAATGCCTCATGCCTGCGGGCGACGGTCATGGGCCCACGATCGGGCCGGATGGCTCAATAGCACTCGCGATAACGGCGGCCACGATAGTAGTAATATTCACACTGCTGGCCGGTGGCGGCACCGACCATGGCACCGCCGGCCGCGCCGATGGCGCCACCCACGACGGCGCCGCCGGCCGTTCCGGTCGCGGCTCCGCCAACGGCGGCGCCGGCCGCACCGCCGATCAGCGCGCCGCCAACGGCCCGCTCCTCAGGAGTGTTGCACGCAGCAAGGGTGAGGGCCACAGCGGCGCAGACAAGATATTTCGTCATGTGGTCATCCTTTCGGATTCGTCTTCCTGGTGCTTTATGGAAAAGCATCTCGTCGCGCAGTCGCCATGAGTGCTTCCGCCATGAGTGCTTCCGCAAGGCAAAACGCATCATCTGCGTGTTGGTTCCCGGCCACCGTCGTTTCGGTCGCAGGCTCGTCTGCGGCGCACGCTGCCAGAACGCGCCAGGGTGCCGGTTGTTCATCGTCGGCCGTCACGATAGAGGCGAATGAGCTTCTTGCCGCGGTCGCTGATGACGATGCGCGACGGCCGCTCGACGGCCAGGCCGAGCTCGAGGAGCAGATGCCGCATGAGTGGCGGGATGAGATCCGCCTCCGGCGCGCCGCGGTTGAGGCGCTGCAGGGCTTCCCACTCCTCCTCCGACAGGTCCGACCGATCGACAGCCATAGCTTTTCCGGGCTTCCGTCCTCGTTGGCGCGGCCTGCTGCCCTCCGGCAGTCCCGGCAGCATTGCCTCTTGCGGCCGCGGGCGAAGCCTGTTAGCCGAAATGCATGGGCCGGCGCCGGTTTAGCTCAGTTGGTAGAGCAACCGCCTTGTAAGCGGTAGGTCGTCAGTTCGAGTCTGACAACCGGCACCATCTTGCTGCCCCGGTCGGGGCGCCGCTTTTCCACCTCAACCGTGCCCTGGAGCCCCTGACCTGGCGCGGCAGCGCCTCGTGTGACGGCGCACGGCGCCGCGGTGGGTGCGGGCGCATCGTTTCATCACATCCGATATCCGCAATCCCTCTGGGATGCGGCGGGTGCTACCGGAGGATGGAACGATGAACCGCATGAGCCCGAAGATCCTTGCTATCCCGCTCGCCTGCGCCACTCTCGGCGCGAGCTTCATCGCCACGACCGGCGAGGCCGAGGCCCGGTGGCGCGGCCGGCACTACGGCGGTGCCGTGGCCGCGGGCGTCATCGGCGGGCTTGCCATCGGTGCGCTCGCCGCTTCGGCGGCGCGGCCGGCCTATGGCTATCCGGGCCCCGTCTATGTGGCTGACCCCTACTGCTACAAGGTCCGGGAACGCGTGTTCGTGCCCGGGTACGGCTGGACTACACGGCGTATGACCGTTTGCGACTGATTGCGACTGAGGCCGCGTCTCGCTGCGATCCGCCAGTGCGAAGGCCGGCGAATATCCCGCGCCGGCCTTTGCGCTTGTTCGCAAATTGCCGCAGTGCGGGTGACGAATAGGGAACAGGGATGGTTCATCGGGCGTTCAGCCACAGGAGACTAGCATCCCCACGATGACGCTGCAGGGGGAGTGCGGAGCGCTCCCCGGTTTGGGAGAAGAACCATGATGTTCCCGCTCAAGGCTCGAAAGGTCGCCGCAATCGGCCTTGCCGGCTTGACCCTCGCCGGGGCCTTCGCCGCGACCACCGGAGAGGCCGAGGCACGCTGGCGCCGCGGCGGCAATGCCGGGGCGGCTGTGGCCGCCGGTATCATCGGCGGCCTCGCCGTCGGTGCGCTGGCCGCTTCGGCGGCGCGGCCGGCCTACGGTTATCCCGCGCCGGTCTACGATTACGGCCCGCCGCCCTATGCCTACGGACCCGGGCCGGCCTACTACGATTACGAGCCGGAATGCTTCGTGAAGACCCGCCGCGTGTGGGTGGACGGCTGGGGCTGGCGCGTTCGTCGCGTCACGGTCTGCGATTGATCCGCCGTCCGCTTCGCCAGCGAAAAGGCCCCGCCGGGAGACCGGCGGGGCCTTTCGTTTCGGAGCCATCAGGCTCTGGCTGTGTCAGCCTTCGTACTTGAAGATGTCGCGGTCCTTCGTCTCGGGCACAAAGAGCAGGCCGACGACGAAGGTCATGAGGGCGACCACGATCGGGTACCAGAGGCCGTAGTAGATGTCGCCCGTCGCGGCCACCATGGCGAAGGCGGTGGTGGGCAGGAAGCCGCCGAACCAGCCGTTGCCGATGTGATAGGGCAGCGACATGCCCGAGTAGCGGATGCGCGTCGGGAAGAGCTCGACGAGCTGGGCGGCGATGGGGCCATACACCATCGTCACGAAGAGGACGAGCAGCGTCAGGATGGCGACGATGGCGACCGTGTTCATCTTCGCCGGATCGGCCTTGGCCGGATAGCCCGCTGCGCGGATGACCTCCGTCATCTTGGTGTTGAAGGCCGCGCTCTGCTCCTTGAAGGCAGCGGCATCGAGCGTCAGGCCGTCGAAGGAGGCGATGACCTGGTCGCCGACCTTGACCTGCGCCACCGTACCCGCCGGGGCCGCCTCGTTCGCATAGTTCACCGAGTTGCGGGCAAGGAAGCTCTTGGCGATGTCACACGAGGAGCGGAACTGTGCCGTGCCGACCGGGTTGAACTGGAACGAACATTCCGACGGGTCCGCGATGACCGTTACCGGGGCATTGGCCTGCGCCGCCGCGAGATCGGGATTGGCGAACTTCGTCAGGCCGTTGAACAGCGGGAAATAGGCGATGGCCGCGATGAGGCAGCCGCCGAGGATGATCGGCTTGCGGCCGACCTTGTCCGACAGCCAGCCGAAGAAGATGAAGAATGGCGTGCCGATGGCGAGCGAGATGGCGATGAGAATGTTCGCCGTGGCGGCATCGACCTTCAGCGTCTGCGTGAGGAAGAACAGGGCATAGAACTGGCCCGTGTACCAGACGACCGCCTGGCCCGACGTGCTGCCGAAAAGGGCGAGCAGGCCGACCTTGGCGTTCTTCCAGGTACCGAAGGCTTCCGTCAGCGGTGCCTTGGACTGGGTGCCTTCCTCCTTCATCTGCTTGAAGGCGGGCGACTCCTGCAGCTGCAGCCGGATCCAGATCGAGATGCCGAGCAGCACGATGGAGATCAGGAACGGAATGCGCCAGCCCCAGGCCGCGAAGGCTTCCTCACCGAGATAGGTGCGGGTGCCGAGGATGACGATGAGCGACAGGAAGAGGCCGAGCGTCGCCGTCGTCTGAATGAAGCTGGTATAGTAGCCGCGCCGGCCTTGGGGTGCGTGTTCTGCGACGTATGTCGCCGCGCCGCCGTATTCGCCGCCGAGCGCCAGCCCCTGCACGAGGCGCAGGATGATGAGGATGACGGGCGCGAGGATGCCCCACGTTGCATAGGTGGGCAGGATGCCGACGATGAAGGTCGACAGGCCCATCAGCACGATAGTGACAAGGAAGGTATACTTGCGGCCGACGAGGTCGCCGAGGCGGCCGAAGACGAGCGCGCCGAAGGGCCGGACAGCAAAGCCGGCTGCGAAGGCCATCAACGCGAAGATGAAGCCGGCGGTCGGATTGACGCCCGAGAAGAACTGGGCGGCGATGATCGCCGACAGCGAGCCGTAAAGATAGAAATCGTACCACTCGAATACGGTGCCGAGCGAGGAAGCGAAGATGACCTTCTTCTCCTCCCGGGACATCGGCCGGGCCTTGACACCCGTCGCCGTTGCGTTTGCCATGCTCATGGCCGAGGCTCCTTGGAATGTTCCATGACCTGCAGCCGGCCGAGGCGACGAGCGAACGCCGCGCGGCAGCCGGACCTCCGGCCCTCTGCCGCGCGGTCTTGCGATCGACGAGACGATCGGTGGATCTGACGCCCACGGCCGCCCGACAACGGGCTGTTTCCCTCATTCGGTGGGGGCGGGGCCCCGCGCCGCTTCCGCAACTGCTCGCAGCCCGGAAGGTGAGGGAAAGCTTAAGAGCCGCGCTCTACGCTGTCGCTCGACAATTGGTCGTCATTCCAAAGTCTTAAGTGCGCCGCAATAGTGCGTCGCAGCATGTTCAGCCGGCGGTGCGGCTCGCCGCATAGAGGGCGATAGCAGCGGCGTTCGAGACGTTCAGACTCTTGATGGCGCCCGGCATGTCGAGGCGGGCAAGATCGCTGCAGCGCTCGCGCGTCAGCTGGCGCAGCCCCTTGCCCTCAGCGCCGAGGACAAGGCCGAGCGGGCGGGTGAGGGGGATGTCGCCGAGCGGCGTCGGCCCGGCCGAATCGAGGCCGACGAGCTGGAAGCCACGCTCGCGCAGGGCGAGCATGGCCTCGGCGAGATTGCGCACCACGATGAAGGGGACGTGCTCGAGTCCGCCCGAGGCGGACTTGGCGAGCACGCCCGTCGCAGCCGGGCTGTGGCGGGCGGTGGTGACGATGGCCGCAACGGAGAAGGCGGCCGCCGTGCGGACGATGGCGCCGACGTTGTGCGGATCCGTGATCTGGTCGAGCACGAGGACGAGCGCATCCGCCGGCAGCGAATCGATGGCCGGGGACGGGAGCGGGTCAGCCTCGAGCAACAGGCCCTGGTGGACGGCGTCGGGCTCGAGCAGCCGGTCGATCTCACCGGGCCGGACGATCTCGGGCGCGATCGGCAGGTGCCCGAATCGCTCGAGCAGGCGCTTGTAGGCATTCTCGGTGGCCATCAACCGGCGCGGTCGGCGCCGTGGATTGGCGAGGGCCTCGACCACGGGATGCCAGCCGTAGAGAACCGCGACGTCGATGGCGCCCGGGGGGGTGGGGCGGCGCGGGCCGCCCTTGCCGTTTGCCGGCTTTCCGGCCTTGCCGAAACGCGGGCCGCGCCCATGCCGGGCCAACGCCTGCGCGTTGCGGGGCAGCTTTCTGGTCGTCTGTCCGGCCGGCGGGGCCTTGTCGCTCGTCATGGGTCCAGTGTCCGGAATTGGCTGAGCCTCCTGTGGCACGAGTGAGCCGTGGATGCCAGTTGGTTTTGTGTTGACACCGGGGATCGGCCTCACCATAAGAGGCCCCGCGCTGTCGGCGTCGTCGCGTTCCGAAGGTTTTCGTGAAGCATGCGGCGGCTCGGCGCGTCGCCCGGCGGTGCTTCCGAGGATTGAGTCGGAGGGGTGCCCGAGTGGTTAAAGGGGACGGACTGTAAATCCGTTGGCTACGCCTACGTTGGTTCGAATCCAACCCCCTCCACCATTCCCGAAGCAGCCAGTGCGCGGGTGTAGCTCAATGGTAGAGCAGCAGCCTTCCAAGCTGATGACGAGGGTTCGATTCCCTTCACCCGCTCCACCGCCTTCCGCATCGTTTCGCTCAGATTTCTTCTGCGGTCGAAGCCGGCGGCCGGCGCGCTGGCGGGGACTCGACAATCCCGTCCGGCTCGGGCTAAAGGCTCGCCTCCATGATCCTCGGCGCCCGGTGGGGAAAATTCTCGGGCCCGAGGTAAATTCGCTCTTGAAGTATGGGGCGAAGGGTCTTAATCGACCGCAACTCAAAAGCCACACGTGCAGAGGCGTCTAGGATCCTACGATGGCGAAGGAAAAGTTTGAGCGCACGAAGCCGCACTGCAACATCGGGACGATTGGTCACGTTGACCATGGCAAGACGTCTCTGACGGCGGCGATCACGAAGGTTCTTGCGGAGAAGGGCGGAGCGTCGTTCACGGCGTACGACCAGATCGACAAGGCGCCTGAGGAGAAGGCGCGCGGGATCACGATCTCGACGTCGCATGTCGAGTACGAGACGGACAAGCGGCACTATGCGCACGTGGACTGCCCGGGCCACGCGGACTACGTGAAGAACATGATCACGGGCGCGGCGCAGATGGACGGCGCGATTCTTGTGGTTTCGTCGGCTGACGGGCCGATGCCGCAGACGCGCGAGCACATCCTGCTGGCGCGTCAGGTTGGCGTGCCGGCGCTTGTGGTGTTCATGAACAAGGTCGACATGGTGGACGACCCCGAGCTTCTTGATCTTGTGGAGCTTGAGGTGCGCGAGCTTCTGTCGAAGTACGACTTCCCCGGGGATGACATCCCGATCATCAAGGGCTCGGCGCTGTGCGCGCTGGAGGACCGCAATCCGGAGATCGGGCGGGACGCTGTTCTGAAGCTGATGGATGCGGTTGACGCGTACATCCCGCAGCCGGAGCGTCCGAAGGACCAGCCGTTCCTGATGCCGGTTGAGGACGTGTTCTCGATTTCGGGCCGCGGGACGGTGGTGACGGGGCGTGTGGAGCGCGGCGTGATCAAGGTCGGCGAGGAAGTCGAGATTGTTGGGCTGCGTCCGACGCAGAAGACGACGGTGACGGGCGTTGAGATGTTCCGCAAGCTGCTCGATCAGGGCGAGGCGGGGGACAACATCGGGGCGCTGCTGCGCGGGACGAAGCGCGAGGACGTGGAGCGCGGCCAGGTTCTGTGCAAGCCGGGCTCGGTGAAGCCGCACACGAAGTTCAAGGCCGAGGCGTACATCCTGACGAAGGAAGAGGGTGGCCGTCACACGCCGTTCTTCAACAACTACCGCCCGCAGTTTTACTTCCGCACGACGGACGTGACGGGGATGGTGAAGCTGCCCGAGGGCACTGAGATGGTGATGCCGGGCGACAACGTGGCGATGGAGGTCGAGCTGATCGTCCCGATCGCCATGGAGGAGAAGCTGCGCTTCGCCATCCGCGAGGGTGGCCGCACGGTTGGCGCCGGCGTCGTCGCCTCCATCATCGAGTAAGCAAGGCACAAGGCCGCGCGCCGCACCACGCGGCGCCGGTCTTCTCCGGGAAGCCTTCCCGACGTGATTTTCACCGCCTCGCGAAGCGGCTTTGCTGCGCGGCGGCGATGGGATATAGGAAGCGGCGGTCGCGTCGTCCCCACCTCATCGGGCGGGTTTCACCCGATGAGGCAAAGCCGGTGGGCGACGTCGATCCGCCGGTTCCGCTAGGAGTGTAGCTCAACTGGTTAGAGCACCGGTCTCCAAAACCGGGGGTTGGGGGTTCGAGTCCCTCCACTCCTGCCAGCGGATCTTTCGAGTGGCTCTTGTCCCAGTGTCAAGAAGGCTGCTTGTGCCGGGAGCGATTGACGGCGTGTGACCGCAACGGCACGCGCCGCGTCGTGATTCGAGGCGGTCGCGCACGCTGTTGCGACGAGAGGCGGGGGCGAAGCCCGCGGACGTGAGGACGATGGCAAAGACGAACCCGTTCGAATTCCTGCAGCAGGTCCGCAACGAGGCGGCCAAGGTCACTTGGCCGACGCGCAAGGAGACCATGGTCACGACCGCCATGGTCTTTGTCATGGTGATCATTGCCGCGCTGTTCTTCCTCGCTGCCGACCAGATCATCCGCTTCGGCGTCGGCCTGATCCTCGGTGTCGGACGCTGAGGGGAGAAAGTCATGAGCTATCGCTGGTACATCGTCCACGCCTATTCAAACTTTGAGAACAAGGTGGCGCAGTCGCTGCGCGACCAGGCGCAGCAGCGTGGGCTCGAAGACAAGTTCGAGGAGATCCTCGTCCCGACCGAGAAGGTCGTCGAGGTGCGCCGCGGCCGCAAGATCGACACCGAGCGCAAGTTCTTTCCCGGCTATGTGCTGGTGAAGTGCGACCTCACGGACGAGGTCTATCACCTCATCAAGAACACGCCGAAGGTCACGGGCTTTCTCGGCGCCGACAAGTCGAAGCCGCTGCCGATCCCGGACCATGAGGCCGAGCGCATCAAGGGCCAGGTCGCCGAGGGTGTCGAGCGGCCTAAGTCGTCGGTTCACTTCGAGGTGGGCGAGCAGGTGCGTGTCGCCGACGGCCCCTTCGCGTCGTTCAGCGGCGTGGTGGAAGAGGTGGACGAGGGCCGCGCCCGGCTCAAGGTAGCGGTGTCCATCTTCGGCCGTGCGACGCCGGTCGAGCTCGAATACGGGCAGGTCGAGAAGGTCTGACCGACGGATCGCGTTCCGCCACCGTCATGGCCGGGCTCGTCCCGGCCATCTGCGTTTTTGGCATTACAGGATTTTCCCGGGCGTGGATGCCCGCGACAAGCGCGGGCACGACGACTTGTGGAACCGGCCGCCCAGCCCTTCGCCGCTTCGTCATCCCTCACGGGCCGCGCGTCGCGGCGCTTGCGTGTTATCGGGATAACACCTTCGCATCGCCCCGCGCCTGTAGCCTTCCTGCTTGCGACAGCAAGGGAGGAAACAATGGCAGGCAAGCGCATCCTGATGATCGTCGGCGATTTCGGCGAGGACTACGAGATCATGGTGCCGTTCCAGGCGCTGCTCGCCGTCGGCCATACCGTGCATGCCGTCTGCCCGGGCAAGAAGGCGGGCGAGGCGGTGGCCACGGCCATCCATGATTTCGAGGGCCAGCAGACCTATTCGGAAAAGCGCGGCCACAATTTCACCCTCAACGCCACCTTCGCCGAGGTCGAGCCCGCGTCCTACGACGCCCTCGTCATCCCCGGCGGCCGGGCCCCCGAATATCTGCGCCTCAACGAGCGCGTCGTCGCCTGCGTGCGGCACTTCTTCGAGACGGGCAAGCCGGTGGCGGCCATCTGCCACGGTGCGCAGCTCCTCGCGGGCGCCGGCGTGCTGAAGGGGCGCACCTGCTCCGCCTATCCGGCCTGCCGGGCCGAGGTGGAGCTCGCGGGCGGCACCTATGCCGATATCGCCATCGACGCCGCCGTGACGGACGGCAATCTTGTCTCGGCCCCGGCCTGGCCGGCCCATCCGGCCTTCATCGCGCAGTTCCTCGCGGTGCTGGGCACCGAAATCCGCCACGGCTGACGTGCCGGATCCTGCTGCGGCCCCACGCTGCGATCTTGCGCTCCGCCCGGCCGGTCGCGCTAGACTGCCGGCGCCGACAGGAGGGGAGGGACGGCCATGTGCAAGCTTTTTGTGAATGCCGATCCGCAGCTATGGGAGACGCGCCTGCGGTCGCTCAGGCTCAATGGCTTTTCCACCAGCGTGCGCCTGGAGAATCTCTACTGGCGCGTGCTCGAGGAGATCGCCGGGCGCGACGGCATGAGCGTGGCGCAACTGCTCGGCCGGCTCTATGAGGAATTGCTGGAGGCGCGGGGCGAGGTCGAGAACTTCGCCTCGTTCCTGAGGGTCTGTTGCGGACGCTATCTCATGCTGCAGCTTGCGGGAGAGGTATCGAGCGATGCGGCGCAGCCGATCGCCGGGCTCGATGCCGATGCCATCCTCGCACGCGAGGCGCGGCGCCTGGCGCCGGCTGCCCTGATGCCGGCGGCGTGAGGATTAGCCGGCGCCAGGGGCTTTCCTTCTCTGCCGTTATGGTGTAGGCGATCCGCCGTTCCCTCATGGGGACGACCATCCGCGGGAGGCACGCCCGGTTCGCCAGCCGGAGCAAGCGGGCCGCAACCGCGATCACCAACCATCCGCCGCCTGCGGTCTTTCGTGGCGCGGCGGACTTTGCGTTGCACGCCATGGCAGGCGGGCGACGCCGAGTGAGCATCCCATGGCGAAGAAAATCACGGGTTACGTGAAGCTTCAGGTGCCGGCGGGCGCGGCCAATCCGTCGCCGCCGATCGGCCCGGCGCTCGGCCAGCGCGGCCTCAACATCATGGAATTCTGCAAGGCCTTCAACGCGAAGACCGCGCAGATGGAGAAGGGCATGCCGATTCCGGTGGTCATCACCGTGTATCAGGACCGCTCCTTCACCTTCGACATGAAGCAGCCGCCGGTCTCCTACTTCCTGAAGAAGGCCGCCAAGCTGGACAAGGGGTCCAAGACCCCCGGCCGTGGCACCGTCGGCAAGGTCACGCGCGAGGCGCTGCGCGACATCGCCGAGAAGAAGATGGCAGACCTCAACTGCGACACCGTCGATTCTGCGGTGGCGATGATCGAAGGCTCGGCCCGTTCGATGGGCCTCGAGGTCGTGGGCTGAGGAGAGCGATCATGGCTAAGATTGCAAAGCGCGTGGCCGCGAGCCGCACCGGTATCGACCGCGTCAAGCTCTACGGGCTCGAGGAGGCCGTGAAGCTCGTCAAGGAGCGGGCCACGGCCAAGTTCGACGAGACGATCGAGGTCGCGATGAACCTCGGCGTCGACCCGCGCCATGCGGACCAGATGGTGCGCGGCGTGTGCAACCTGCCGAACGGCTCGGGCCGCACGGTGCGCGTCGCCGTCTTTGCCCGCGGCCCGAAGGCCGACGAGGCCAAGGCCGCCGGTGCCGATATCGTCGGCGCTGAGGACCTGCTCGAGCGCATCCAGGGCGGCACGATCGACTTCGACCGCTGCATCGCGACGCCGGACCTGATGCCGCTCGTCGGCCGCCTCGGCAAGGTGCTCGGCCCGCGCGGCCTGATGCCGAACCCGAAGGTCGGTACGGTGACCATGGACGTCGCCGGCGCGGTGAAGGCCGCCAAGGGCGGCGCGGTCGAGTTCCGCGTCGAGAAGGCGGGCATCGTCCATGCCGGCATCGGCAAGGCCTCGTTCGACGCCGACAAACTCGTCGAGAACATCAAGGCCTTCGCCGACGCGGTCGCCAAGGCGAAGCCCTCCGGCGCCAAGGGCACCTACATCCAGCGCATCGCCATCTCCTCGACGATGGGCCCGGGCGTGAAGGTGGAGCCGTCGACGGTCGTCGGCGCCTGAGATTAACGGACCGCGGCACTGCGCCGCGGTCCGTGTCCTGCCTTGGTGTGAGGCGATGACGGGCCGGCCTGTTTCCCGCGCCTCCTTGCGGCATGCCCCCCTTGGCAAACTGCCTGCGAGGCGTTAAATACCGGTTCGTGTCTGGTGAGACCGGTGCGGGGGAACAGGGTTCTGCCCATATTCATCATCGAATTCCGTCTGGGTCACCAGGCGGTGGAAGGCCGGCAGGCCGAGGGGTAACCCTTTGCCTGCGCGGCCTTATGTCCTGTCCGAGACTGCAGGTGCCGAACGGGCTTTCCGGGCGGCATAATTTCGCTCCGATGCCTGCATAGACGGGGGAAGACTGGTTCGTATTGCCGCCGGCGCGTCCGGCGGCGGTGTGGTCGGTTCGAACCTACTCGCCGGCTGCGTTTCTGGCGCATCCGGTTGGACAGGGCTCACGAGCGCCGTCCGGCGATCGTGGCCTTTGGCCGGGGTCGCATTCGGGCGGCATGTGCAGCCGGCGGCGGGCGAGTGCTCGCCGTCAACCGGAGAGAGCAAGGTGGACAGAGCGGCAAAAGCTGATCTCGTCGCGACGCTCAACGATGTGTTCAAGAGCACGGGCGTTGTCGTCGTGGCCCACTATGCGGGCCTCACGGTTGCCGACATGCAGAAGCTTCGTCGCGAGATGAAGCAGGTCGGCGCTACCGTGAAGGTTGCGAAGAACCGCCTCGCGAAGATCGCTCTCGAAGGCACGGATGTCGCTTCCATCGGTCCCCTTCTGAAGGGGCCGACGTTGCTGGCCTATTCCAGCGACCCGGTTGCGGCGCCGAAGGTCGCGGTGGATTTCGCCAAGGCGAACGACAAGTTCGTCATCCTCGGCGGGGCCATGGGCGCGACTGCCCTGAATACGGACGGTGTGAAGGCGCTCGCCTCCCTGCCGTCCCTCGACGAACTGCGCGCCAAGCTGGTCGGCCTCATCCAGGCTCCGGCCACGAAGATCGCTCAGGTCGTCAACGCGCCTGCCGCCAAGGTGGCGCGCGTCTTCGGGGCCTATGCCAAGCGAGACGAAGCGGCGTGAGGCCGCGTGAAAACCGAACCCAAATCGAACCGATCCAGGAATTGAACAATGGCTGATCTTGCGAAACTCGTCGACGAGCTGTCGAACCTCACGGTCCTCGAGGCGGCCGAGCTCGCCAAGCTGCTCGAAGAGAAGTGGGGCGTCTCCGCGGCTGCCGCCGTGGCCGTCGCCGCTGCTCCGGGCGCTGGTGGCGCCGCTGCCCCGGCCGCCGAGGAGAAGACCGAGTTCGACGTCATTCTTGCCGCCGCCGGCGACAAGAAGATCGAGGTCATCAAGGAAGTGCGCGCCATCACGGGCCTCGGCCTGAAGGAGGCGAAGGACCTCGTCGAGGGCGCCCCGAAGCCGCTGAAGGAAGGCGCGCCGAAGGACGAGGCCGAGAAGATCAAGGCTGCCCTCGAGAAGGTCGGCGCCAAGGTCGAGCTCAAGTGATGTTCCGGGGCCGCGTCCTGCGGCTCCGCATCGCAGATTGCGGCGGTCCCGGGGGAGTTTTCCCCGGGGCCGTCGCGTCGTCGCTGGCAGGGCATGGGGCCCGACGGCGACGGTGGACCGGAAGGCCCACGTGAAGCGGCGGAAACCGCCGTCAACCGCGCGACGGCTAGCGCGGTCTACATGAAGTTCCGCCGAGGGGCGGAGCGGCTGACCCGGCGGCCAGGTGGCCGCACGACCGGACCGCCCGGTCAGCCGTGCGTGAGGAGCGAGAACCGAACATGGCCCAGACGATCACCGGCCGGAAACGCGTCCGCAAGTTCTTCGGCAAGATCCGGGAAGTGGCGGAGATGCCCAACCTCATCGAGGTTCAGAAGGCGTCCTACGACCAGTTCCTGATGGTCGAGGAGCCGAAGGGCGGACGCCCCGAGGAAGGGCTTCAGGCGGTCTTCAAGTCCGTTTTCCCGATCTCGGACTTTTCCAACACGTCCCTGCTGGAGTTCGTCAAGTATACGTTCGAGCCACCGAAGTATGACGTCGACGAGTGCCGCCAGCGCGGCATGACCTTTGCCGCACCGCTCAAAGTGACGCTGCGCCTCATCGTGTTCGATGTCGACCAGGATACCGGCGCCAAGTCCGTCAAGGACATCAAGGAGCAGGATGTCTACATGGGCGACATGCCGCTCATGACGGACAACGGTACCTTCATCGTCAACGGCACCGAGCGCGTCATCGTCTCGCAGATGCACCGCTCGCCGGGCGTGTTCTTCGACCATGACAAGGGCAAGACGCACTCGAGCGGCAAGCTGCTGTTCGCGGCCCGCATCATTCCCTATCGCGGCTCATGGCTCGACATCGAGTTCGACGCCAAGGACATCGTCTATGCGCGCATCGACCGGCGCCGGAAGATTCCGGTGACGTCGCTGCTCTATGCGCTCGGCCTCGATGGCGAGGAAATCCTCGACACCTTCTACGACAAGGTGCACTACGCGAAGGACAAGGACGGCTGGCGCATGCCGTTCGACGCCGGCCGCATGAAGGGCTTCAAGGCCGTCAGCGACCTTATCGACGCCGACAGCGGCGAAGTCGTCCTCGAGGCCGGCAAGAAGCTCACGGCCCGGGCTGCCCGCCTCCTCGAGGAAAAGGGTGTCAAGGCCCTGCGCGCCAGCGATGAGGATCTTTACGGCCAGTACATCGCGGAGGACCTTGTCGATCTGTCGACGGGCGAGATTCATGCCGAGGCTGGCGAGGAGATCACGGCCAAGCTGCTCGCAACGCTCGTCGAGCAGGGCTTCACCGATATCCCGGTGCTCGACATCGACCACGTCAACATCGGCCCGTACATCCGCAACACGCTTGCCGTCGACAAGAACTCCTCGCGCGAGGAGGCCCTGTTCGACATCTATCGCGTGATGCGCCCGGGCGAGCCGCCGACGTTGGAGACGGCGGAGGCCATGTTCCATTCGCTGTTCTTCGACGCCGAGCGCTACGACCTCTCGGCGGTCGGCCGCGTAAAGATGAACATGCGCCTCGACCTCGACTGCCCGGATACGGTGAGGACGCTGCGCCGCGAGGACATGCTCGCGGTGGTGAAGGCGCTCGTCGACCTGCGCGACGGCCGCGGCGAGATCGACGACATCGACCATCTCGGCAACCGCCGCGTGCGCTCGGTAGGAGAGCTTATGGAGAACCAGTATCGCCTGGGTCTTCTCCGGATGGAGCGCGCCATCAAGGAGCGCATGTCTTCGGTCGACATCGACACGGTGATGCCGCAGGACCTCATCAACGCCAAGCCCGCCGCCGCGGCGGTGCGCGAGTTCTTCGGCTCTTCCCAGCTGTCCCAGTTCATGGACCAGACCAACCCATTGTCGGAGGTGACGCACAAGCGTCGCCTCTCGGCGCTGGGCCCGGGTGGTCTCACCCGCGAGCGCGCCGGCTTCGAGGTGCGCGACGTGCACCCGACGCACTACGGCCGCATCTGCCCGATCGAGACGCCGGAAGGCCCGAATATCGGCCTCATCAACTCGCTCGCCACCTTTGCGCGCGTCAACAAGTACGGCTTCATCGAGGCGCCCTACCGCAAGGTGAAGGACGGGCGGGTCACCGAGGAGGTGGTCTACCTCTCGGCGATGGAGGAGCAGAAGTACAACGTCGCCCAGGCGAACGCTGCCATCGACGGCGAAGGCCGCCTGACGGAGGATCTCGTGGTCTGCCGCCGCGCCGGCGACGTCGTGGTCATGCCGCCGGATCGCGTCGACTACATGGACGTGTCGCCGAAGCAGCTCGTGTCGGTCGCTGCGGCGCTCATCCCGTTCCTCGAGAACGACGACGCCAACCGCGCCCTGATGGGCTCCAACATGCAGCGCCAGGCCGTGCCGCTGGTGAAGGCGGATGCGCCCTTCGTCGGCACCGGCATGGAGGCGGTGGTTGCCCGTGACTCCGGCGCGGCCATTGCGGCCCGCCGCACCGGCATCGTCGACCAGGTGGACGCGACGCGTATCGTCATCCGCGCCACGCAGGATCTCGACCCCACCAAGTCGGGCGTCGACATCTACCGGCTGCAGAAGTTCCAGCGCTCCAACCAGTCGACCTGCATCAACCAGCGCCCGCTGGTGAAGGTGGGCGACATGGTGAAGAAGGGCGACATCATCGCCGACGGTCCCTCGACCGATCTCGGCGAGTTGGCGCTCGGCCGAAACGTGCTCGTCGCGTTCATGCCCTGGAACGGCTACAACTTCGAGGATTCCATCCTCCTCTCCGAGCGCATCGTGAAGGACGACGTGTTCACCTCGATTCACATCGAGGAGTTCGAGGTCAGCGCCCGTGACACCAAGCTCGGGCCGGAGGAGATCACGCGCGATATTCCGAACGTGTCGGAAGAGGCGCTGAAGAACCTCGACGAGGCCGGCATCGTCTATATCGGCGCTGAAGTTCACGCCGGCGACATTCTCGTCGGCAAGATCACGCCGAAGGGCGAGAGCCCGATGACGCCTGAGGAGAAGCTGCTGCGCGCCATTTTCGGCGAGAAGGCCTCCGACGTGCGCGACACTTCGCTGCGCGTGCCGCCCGGTGTCACCGGAACCATCGTCGAGGTGCGCGTCTTCAACCGCCATGGCGTCGACAAGGACGAGCGCGCCCAGGCCATCGAACGCGAGGAGATCGAGCGCCTGGCCAAGGACCGCGACGACGAACAGGCGATCCTGGACCGCAACGTCTACGCCCGCCTCGCCGAGGTGCTCACGGGCCAGACGGCGATCGCGGGGCCGAAGGGCTTCAAGCGTGACGCCGCGCTGACCCGCGAGGCGCTCAACGAGTATCCGCGCTCGCAGTGGTGGCAGTTCGCCGTCGCCGACGATGCGGTGATGAGCGAGCTCGAGGCAATGCGCAAGCAGTACGACGAGTCGAAGAAGCGCCTTGAGCAGCGTTTCCTCGACAAGGTCGAGAAGCTGCAGCGGGGCGACGAGTTGCCGCCCGGCGTGATGAAGCAGGTCAAGGTCTTCATTGCGGTCAAGCGCAAGATCCAGCCGGGCGACAAGATGGCCGGGCGGCACGGCAACAAGGGTGTCGTGTCGAAGATTGTGCCCATCGAGGACATGCCCTTCCTCGATGACGGCACCCACGTGGACATCGTGCTGAACCCGCTCGGCGTGCCGAGCCGCATGAATGTCGGCCAGATCCTGGAGACGCACCTTGGCTGGGCCTGCGCCGGCCTCGGCCGGCAGGTCGGCGAGGCCTACGACGCCTACATGAAGACGCAGAACCTCGGACCGTTGCGTCAGAAGCTCGGCGAGGTCTACGGCGACAATGGCGAAGTGGCGTCGATGTCGGACGAGGAACTCGTCGAGATGAGCGCCAATCTCCGGCGCGGTGTGCCGATTGCGACGCCGGTCTTCGACGGCGCCAAGGAGGCCGACATCGAGCAGATGCTGGAGCAGGCAGGTCTTCACCGCTCGGCACAGTCGACGCTCTTCGACGGACGCACGGGCGAGGCGTTCGACCGCAAGGTGACCGTGGGCTACATCTACATGCTGAAGCTTCACCACCTGGTTGACGACAAGATCCACGCCCGCTCGATCGGCCCCTATTCGCTCGTCACGCAACAGCCGCTGGGTGGCAAGGCGCAGTTCGGCGGCCAGCGTTTCGGCGAGATGGAGGTCTGGGCGCTCGAGGCCTACGGCGCGGCCTATACCTTGCAGGAGATGCTGACGGTCAAGTCGGACGACGTCGCCGGCCGCACCAAGGTTTACGAGGCCATCGTGCGCGGAGATGACACCTTCGAGGCCGGCATCCCGGAGAGCTTCAACGTGCTCGTCAAGGAGATGCGCTCGCTCGGCCTCAACGTCGAGCTCATCTCGACGAAGAAGCCGTCCGTGGAACTGCCGCCTTCGGAGGCAGCGGAGTGACCGGCGCCTCCGGCGCCGCGTGGCCCGCGCGAGGGTGAGGGACAAGGGGCGCGGACGGCATGAGCCCGCGCCTCGATCGTAACAAGCGTCGATGTCGGGGGACGCCCCGATGTCCGCATGAAATGCCGGCGGAGACGGGTCGCCCAGGCGGCGCCTCCGCAACCGAGGAGACGGCGATGAATCAAGAGGTCATGAATCTCTTCAATACCCAGGCTCCGGCGCAGACCTTCGACCAGATCAAGATCTCGCTTGCCAGCCCGGAGAAGATTCTGTCCTGGTCCTACGGCGAGATCAAGAAGCCGGAGACGATCAACTACCGCACGTTCAAGCCCGAGCGTGACGGCCTGTTCTGCGCGCGGATCTTCGGCCCGATCAAGGACTATGAGTGCTTGTGCGGCAAGTACAAGCGCATGAAGTACAAGGGCGTCATCTGCGAGAAGTGCGGCGTCGAGGTGACGCTGGCGCGCGTCCGGCGCGAGCGCATGGGCCATATCGAGCTCGCTGCGCCAGTGGCGCACATCTGGTTCCTGAAGTCGCTGCCGTCGCGCATCGGCCTGCTGCTCGACATGACGCTCAAGGATCTCGAGCGGATCCTTTATTTCGAGTACTACGTCGTCATCGAGCCGGGCATCACCCCCCTCAAGGAGCGCCAGCTCCTGTCGGAGGAGGAGTATCTGCGCGCGCAAGACGAGTATGGCGAGGACAGCTTCACGGCGATGATCGGCGCCGAGGCGATCCGCGAGATTCTCCGGAGCCTCGACCTCGAGAAGATTGCGGCGGACCTGCGCCAGGAGATTGCCACGACGACCTCCGAGCTCAAGCCGAAGAAGCTGATGAAGCGCCTCAAGATCATCGAGGCCTTCATCCAGTCCGGCAACAAGCCCGAGTGGATGATTCTGACCGTCGTGCCGGTGATCCCGCCGGACCTGCGCCCGCTCGTCCCGCTCGACGGCGGCCGCTTCGCAACGTCGGATCTCAACGATCTCTACCGCCGCGTCATCAACCGCAACAACCGCCTGAAGCGGCTGATCGAGCTCAGGGCGCCCGACATCATCATCCGCAACGAGAAGCGGATGCTGCAGGAGGCTGTCGACGCGCTGTTCGACAACGGCCGGCGCGGCCGCGTCATCACGGGTGCCAACAAGCGCCCGCTGAAGTCGCTCGCCGACATGCTGAAGGGCAAGCAGGGCCGCTTCCGTCAGAACCTGCTCGGCAAGCGCGTCGACTATTCCGGCCGCTCGGTGATCGTCGTCGGGCCCGAGCTCAAGCTGCATCAGTGCGGCCTGCCGAAGAAGATGGCGCTCGAACTGTTCAAGCCGTTCATCTATGCGCGGCTTGACGCCAAGGGCCTCTCGGCCACGGTGAAGCAGGCGAAGAAGCTCGTCGAGAAGGAGAAGCCCGAGGTCTGGGACATCCTCGACGAGGTGATCCGCGAGCATCCGGTGATGCTCAACCGGGCGCCCACGTTGCACCGTCTCGGCATTCAGGCCTTCGAGCCGATCCTCATCGAGGGCAAGGCCATCCAGCTGCACCCGCTCGTCTGCGCGGCGTTTAACGCCGACTTCGACGGTGACCAGATGGCCGTGCACGTGCCCCTCTCGCTGGAAGCCCAGCTCGAGGCGCGTGTGCTGATGATGTCGACGAACAACATCCTGCACCCGGCCAACGGTCAGCCGATCATCGTGCCGTCGCAGGATATCGTTCTCGGCCTCTACTATCTCTCGATCCTCGCCGAGGGCGAGCCGGGCGAGGGCAAGGTGTTCGCCGACATGGGCGAACTCGAGCATGCGCTTGCGGCCAAGGTTGTCACCCTGCACTCGAAGATCAAGTATCGCTGGACGGGTGTGGCCGAGGACGGTTCTACCTTCTCCCGAATCTACGAGACGACACCGGGCCGCGTGATCCTGTCGCGCGTCCTGCCCCGGCACCCGGCCGTTCCCTTCGATGTCGTGAACAAGCTCATGACGAAGAAGGAGATCTCGAACATGATCGACACCGTCTACCGCAACTGCGGGCAGAAGGAATCGGTCATCTTCTGCGATCGCATCATGGGTCTCGGCTTCTACCATGCGTTCAAGGCCGGCATCTCGTTCGGCAAGGACGACATGGTGGTGCCCGAGAACAAGTGGTCGATCGTCGACGAGACGCGCGCGCTCGTGAAGGACTACGAGCAGCAGTACCAGGACGGTCTCATCACGCAGGGCGAGAAGTACAACAAGGTCGTCGACGCCTGGGCCAAGTGCTCGGATCGCCTTGCCGGCGAGATGATGGCGCGTATCTCGGCCGTGCAGAAGGACGAGAATGGCCGCGACAAGCCGGTGAACTCCATCTACATGATGGCCCATTCCGGCGCCCGCGGCTCGCCGGCGCAGATGAAGCAGCTCGCGGCCATGCGCGGCCTGATGGCCAAGCCCTCCGGCGAGATCATCGAGAGCCCGATCATCTCGAACTTCAAGGAAGGCCTCGACGTGCTCGAGTACTTCAACTCGACGCACGGCGCTCGCAAGGGCCTCGCCGACACGGCGCTCAAGACGGCGAACTCGGGCTATCTCACCCGCCGTCTCGTCGACGTGGCGCAGGATGCGGTCATCCGTGAGCCCGACTGTGGCACCGACAAGGGCATCCGCATGCGGGCCATCGTCGATGCCGGCCAGATCGTGGCCTCGCTCGCCTCGCGTATCCTCGGCCGCACCGCCGCGGAGGATCTCGTGGATGCGGACGGCAAGGTCATCGTGCCCGCCGGCACCATGATCGAGGAATGGCACATCGAACCGATCACCGCCGCCGGCATCCAGGAGGTGAAGATCCGCTCGGTGCTGACCTGCGAGGCCAAGAACGGCGTCTGCGCCACCTGCTACGGGCGCGATCTGGCGCGAGGCACGCCGGTCAACTACGGCGAGGCCGTCGGTGTCATCGCGGCGCAATCGATCGGCGAGCCGGGCACGCAGCTCACGATGCGCACGTTCCACATCGGCGGCGCCGCGCAGATCGCCGACCAGTCGTTCGTCGAGTCCAACTTCGAGGGCACCGTCAAGATCCGCAACCGGAACGTGGCGCGCAACTCGGACGGGGATCTCATCGCCATGGGCCGCAACCTCGCCGTGCTCATCGTCGGGCCGGACGGGCAGGAGCGGGCAGTGCACCGCATCCAATACGGTGCGCGCCTCAAGGTCGACGAAGGCGACACCATCAAGCGTGGCCAGCGCATCGCCGAGTGGGATCCCTACACCCGGCCGATCCTGACCGAGGTCGACGGTGTGGTCGGCTTCGAGGACCTCGTCGAGGGTGCCTCGATGTCGGAACAGATCGACGAGTCGACCGGCATCGCCAAGCGCGTCGTTATCGACTGGCGCGGCTCGGCCCGCACGTCGGACCTGCGGCCCGCCATCGTCATCCACGACGAGAGCGGCAAGATCGCCAAGCTCGCCCGCGGCGGCGAGGCCCGCTCGCTGCTCGCGGTCGATGCCATCATCGGCGTGGATCCGGGCGCGAAGGTCAAGGCCGGCGACGTGCTTGCCCGTATCCCGATGGAGAGCGCCAAGACGCGCGACATCACTGGCGGTCTGCCGCGGGTGGCCGAGCTGTTCGAGGCGCGCCGGCCGAAGGATGCGGCGATCATTGCCGAGAAGTCCGGCACGATCCAGTTCGGGCGCGACTACAAGAACAAGCGCCGCCTGACGCTCGTGCCGCATGACGGCTCGGAGTCGGTCGAGTACCTCATTCCGAAAGGCAAGCACATCCACCTTCAGGACGGTGACGTGGTGGAGGTCGGCGACTTCATTGTCGACGGCAATCCCGCGCCGCACGACATCCTTGCCATCAAGGGCGTCGAGGAACTGGCCGCCTATCTCGTCAACGAGATCCAGGAGGTGTATCGCCTGCAGGGCGTGAACATCAACGACAAGCACATCGAGGTGATCGTTCGCCAGATGTTGCAGAAGGTCGAGATCCAGGAGCCCGGTGACAGCGAGTTCCTGCAGGGCGAGCAGGTCGACCGCCTGGAAATGGAAGAGGCGAACGAGGCACTCGTCGCCCAAGGCAAGAAGCCGGCGGTGGGCACGCCGGTCCTGCTCGGCATCACCAAGGCGAGCCTTCAGACCCGCTCGTTCATCTCCGCCGCCTCCTTCCAGGAGACGACGCGCGTCCTTACCGAGGCCGCCGTCAACGGCAAGACGGACATGCTCGAGGGCCTCAAGGAGAACGTCATCGTGGGCAGCCTCATTCCGGCCGGCACCGGGGCCGTGGCTGCCCGCCTGCGCGAGATCGCGCAGCGCCGCGACGAACTCATCCTCGCGCAGAAGGCGAACGAATCCGGCCACGCCGCTGCGGCGGCCGTGGGCGGGGAACTGCCGCCCGCCGCGGCGGAGTAAGGCGCTTCCGCCAACGACAGGGAAGGGGCTGCCCCTGCGGGCGGCCCCTTCGCCGTTTCGGATATGTCGCAGATGCCCGGCTCCGTTTCCGAATGTTGCCGGGGGCGGGCGCAACCTTGGCAGATCGTGCGGGTTAGCTGCAGCAGGTGCTCGCCGGCCGGAAATCGAAGGCTGCAAACGAGAAAGACGTTGACGACGGGCGACTCAAGGGGTAAAAACCGCCCACTTCCGGCAGGCCGTAGGTCTCTCTGTCGGGGCAGCAGCCCTGACCTTTAGGTCCTAAACGCTGTCGAATTCAGCACCGACTGGCAGCAAGTCAGGCTTGTAGAGTCAGATCAGGAGCATGACCGCGGCCCGCCGTGGTCCTCTGCGGGCTAACGCGCCGGAGGCATTCCGCCGAAGGCGCGGATTTGTTTTGCTTGCGGCCGGGCGTTTGTGCGCGCCGCATCAATGGGAAGGTCGCACGGCTTCATTCGGTGCTGTGCGGTTGGAGCAGTCTAGGCAAGCGGCCGGAAGGCCGGAGCGAAGAGAGCGAAGCATGCCGACGATCAGCCAGCTGATCCGCAAGCCGCGGACGGCGCAGAAGAGCCGGAACAAGGTTCCTGCACTCGAGGCCTGCCCGCAGAAGCGGGGTGTGTGCACGCGCGTCTATACGACGACGCCGAAGAAGCCGAACTCGGCTCTGCGTAAGGTCGCCAAGGTGCGCCTGACGAACGGTTTCGAGGTCATCGGCTACATCCCGGGCGAGGGGCACAACCTCCAGGAGCACTCCGTGGTCATGATCCGCGGCGGTCGCGTCAAGGATCTTCCGGGTGTGCGTTACCACGTTCTGCGCGGCGTCCTCGACACTCAGGGCGTCAAGAACCGTAAGCAGCGCCGTTCGAAGTACGGTGCCAAGCGTCCGAAGTAATTCGGGCGCTTTCCGAAATTTCAAGGCGGAGCGGAGCATATGTCCCGTCGTCACAGTGCCGAGAAGCGCGAGATCATCCCGGACGCCAAGTTCGGTGACGTGGTTCTCACGAAGTTCATGAACTCCGTGATGCGCGATGGCAAGAAATCGGCTGCCGAGGCCATCGTCTATGGCGCGTTCGACATCATCGAGCAGAAGCTGAAGGCTGACCCTCTCGAGGTCTTCCGTCAGGCGCTCGACAATGTCTCGCCGGCGATCGAGGTGCGGTCCCGCCGCGTCGGCGGCGCCACCTACCAGGTGCCCGTCGAGGTGCGCTCGGAGCGCCGTCAGGCGCTCGCCATCCGCTGGCTGATCCAGGCCGCGCGCTCGCGCAACGACCGCACCATGGTCGATCGGCTGTCGGCCGAACTCATCGACGCCGCCAATAACCGCGGCAGCGCGGTGAAGAAGCGCGAAGACACGCACCGCATGGCGGAAGCGAACCGCGCCTTCTCGCACTACCGCTGGTAATCGGCGCAAGATCGGACGGAGCTCGTACAATGCCCCGCAGTCATGCCATCGAGAAATACCGCAATTTCGGCATCATGGCCCACATCGATGCCGGAAAGACGACGACGACCGAGCGGATTCTCTACTACACCGGCAAGAGCCACAAGATCGGGGAGACCCATGAGGGCTCCGCGACCATGGACTGGATGGCGCAGGAGCAGGAGCGCGGCATCACCATCACGTCGGCCGCGACGACCTGCTTCTGGCGCGAGAACCGTCTGAACATCATCGACACGCCCGGCCACGTCGACTTCACCATCGAGGTAGAGCGTTCGCTGCGCGTGCTCGACGGTGCCGTGTGCGTGCTTGATGGCAGCCAGGGCGTCGAGCCCCAGACCGAGACCGTGTGGCGCCAGGCCGACAAGTACGACGTGCCGCGCATCGTGTTCGTCAATAAGATGGACAAGGTGGGTGCCGATCTCTTCCGCTGCGTCGATTCGATCGTCGATCGCGTCGCCGGCAAGCCGGTCTGTCTGCAGCTGCCGATCGGTTCCGAGGGCGGTTTCAAGGGTGTGGTCGATCTCGTCGCCATGAAGGCGCTCGTCTGGGAAGACGATGCCCTCGGTGCGAAGTTCAACATCACCGATATCCCGGCCGATCTCGCCGACAAGGCTGCCGAGTACCGCACCAAGCTGGTCGAGGCTGCGGTCGAGCTCGATGATGACGCTATGAGCGCTTATCTCGAGGGGCAGGAGCCGGACGAGGCCACCCTGCGCAAGCTGATCCGCGTCGCGGTGCAGCAGCGTGCTTTCCATCCGGTGCTGTGCGGCACGGCTTTCAAGAACAAGGGTGTGCAGCCCCTGCTCGATGCCGTCGTGGATTACCTGCCGTCGCCGCTCGACCGTGGCGCCATCAAGGGCATCGACGCCAACACGGAAGAGCCAATCGAGCGCAAGCCGTCCGACGACGAGCCGTTTTCCATGCTCGCCTTCAAGATCATGGACGACCCGTTCGTCGGCACGATCACCTTCTGCCGCGTCTATTCCGGCAAGGTGGAATCGGGCTCCTCGATCGTCAACTCGACGCGCGAGAAGAAGGAGCGCGTCGGCCGCATGCTCCTGATGCATGCGAACAACCGCGAAGACATCAAGGAAGCCTATGCCGGTGACATCGTGGCGCTCGCGGGCCTCAAGGAAGTCCGCACCGGCGACACGCTCTGCGACCCGCTGAAGCCCGTCATCCTCGAGAAGATGGAGTTCCCGGCACCGGTCATCGAGATCGCCATCGAGCCGAAATCGAAGGCCGACCAGGAGAAGCTCGGCATCGCGCTGTCCAAGCTCGCTGCGGAGGATCCGTCCTTCCAGGTGTCGACGGACCAGGAATCTGGCCAGACCATCCTCAAGGGCATGGGCGAGCTCCATCTCGACATCAAGGTCGACATCCTGCGCCGCACTTACAAGGTGGATGCCAATGTCGGCGCGCCGCAGGTGGCCTATCGCGAGCGCATCTCCAAGCGCGTCGAGGTGGACTACACGCACAAGAAGCAGACCGGTGGCTCGGGCCAGTTCGCGCGCGTCAAGATCGTTGCCGAGCCGACCGAGCCGGGCGCGGGTTACTCGTTCGAGTCGAAGATCGTCGGTGGTGTGGTGCCGAAGGAGTACATCCCGGGTGTCGAGAAGGGCCTCGAGTCCGTTCTCGGCGCGGGCGTGCTCGCCGGTTTCCCCGTCGTCGACCTCAGGGTGGAGCTGATCGACGGCGCCTATCACGAGGTCGACTCGTCGGCGCTGGCCTTCGAGATTGCGGCCCGTGCCGCGCTGCGCGAAGCGCTGCAGAAGGGCGGTGCCGTCCTTCTCGAGCCGATCATGAAGGTCGAGGTGGTGACGCCGGAGGACTACACCGGTTCGGTCATCGGCGACCTCAACTCCCGCCGTGGCCAGATCCAGGGCCAGGACATGCGCGGCAACGCGGTGGTCATCAATGCGATGGTGCCGCTGGCTAACATGTTCGGTTACGTGAACACGCTGCGCTCGATGAGCCAGGGGCGCGCGACCTACACGATGCAGTTCGACCACTACGAGCAAGTGCCGCAAGCGGTCGCCGCCGAGGTTCAGGCCAAGTACGCCTGAACCTGAAACGAGAACGAGACACGACTGACGTCGAGTTCCTTTGAAGGAGCCCTACGATGGCGAAGGAAAAGTTTGAGCGCACGAAGCCGCACTGCAACATCGGGACGATTGGTCACGTTGACCATGGCAAGACGTCTCTGACGGCGGCGATCACGAAGGTTCTTGCGGAGAAGGGCGGAGCGTCGTTCACGGCGTACGACCAGATCGACAAGGCGCCTGAGGAGAAGGCGCGCGGGATCACGATCTCGACGTCGCATGTCGAGTACGAGACGGACAAGCGGCACTATGCGCACGTGGACTGCCCGGGCCACGCGGACTACGTGAAGAACATGATCACGGGCGCGGCGCAGATGGACGGCGCGATTCTTGTGGTTTCGTCGGCTGACGGGCCGATGCCGCAGACGCGCGAGCACATCCTGCTGGCGCGTCAGGTTGGCGTGCCGGCGCTTGTGGTGTTCATGAACAAGGTCGACATGGTGGACGACCCCGAGCTTCTTGATCTTGTGGAGCTTGAGGTGCGCGAGCTTCTGTCGAAGTACGACTTCCCCGGGGATGACATCCCGATCATCAAGGGCTCGGCGCTGTGCGCGCTGGAGGACCGCAATCCGGAGATCGGGCGGGACGCTGTTCTGAAGCTGATGGATGCGGTTGACGCGTACATCCCGCAGCCGGAGCGTCCGAAGGACCAGCCGTTCCTGATGCCGGTTGAGGACGTGTTCTCGATTTCGGGCCGCGGGACGGTGGTGACGGGGCGTGTGGAGCGCGGCGTGATCAAGGTCGGCGAGGAAGTCGAGATTGTTGGGCTGCGTCCGACGCAGAAGACGACGGTGACGGGCGTTGAGATGTTCCGCAAGCTGCTCGATCAGGGCGAGGCGGGGGACAACATCGGGGCGCTGCTGCGCGGGACGAAGCGCGAGGACGTGGAGCGCGGCCAGGTTCTGTGCAAGCCGGGCTCGGTGAAGCCGCACACGAAGTTCAAGGCCGAGGCGTACATCCTGACGAAGGAAGAGGGTGGCCGTCACACGCCGTTCTTCAACAACTACCGCCCGCAGTTTTACTTCCGCACGACGGACGTGACGGGGATGGTGAAGCTGCCCGAGGGCACTGAGATGGTGATGCCGGGCGACAACGTGGCGATGGAGGTCGAGCTGATCGTCCCGATCGCCATGGAGGAGAAGCTGCGCTTCGCCATCCGCGAGGGTGGCCGCACGGTTGGCGCCGGCGTCGTCGCCTCCATCATCGAGTAAGCAAGGCACAAGGCCGCGCGCCGCACCACGCGGCGCCGGTCTTCTCCGGGGTCGGCCCAAGGGGTCTGTTATGAACGGTCAGAATATTCGAATCCGCCTGAAAGCGTTCGACCATGGCATCCTCGACGCGTCGACGCGCGAGATCGTGTCGACCGCGAAGCGGACGGGCGCGGAGGTCCGGGGCCCGATCCCGCTGCCGACGCGCATGAAGAAGTTCACGGTCAACCGCTCGCCGCACATCGACAAGAAGTCGCGCGAGCAGTTCGAGATGCGCACGCATATGCGTGTCCTCGACATCGTTGAGCCGACTCCGCAGACGGTCGATGCGCTCATGAAGCTCGACCTCGCTGCGGGCGTCGATGTGGAAATCAGGCTCTGATGGGCTTTTGCCCATCAGCCTCGGGAACGCCTTAGAGGATACGCTCATGCGCTCTGGCGTCATTGCAAAGAAGGTCGGCATGACCCGCGTCTTCACCGACGCCGGGGAACATGTTCCGGTCACGGTCCTGAAGGTGGACAACTGCCAGGTTGTCGCGCACCGGACGATGGAAAAGAACGGCTACACCGCGCTGCAGGTCGGCGTCGGCACGGCCAAGGTCAAGAACGTGTCGAAGGCCGAGCGCGGCCGCTTCGCGGCTGCCGAGGTGGAGCCGAAGAAGCGCCTCGCCGAGTTCCGGGTCGACCCCGAGCACGTCATCCCCGTGGGCGCCGAGATCACGGCCGACCACTTCGTCGTCGGCCAGTTCGTCGACGTGACGGGCGTGACGACCGGCAAGGGCTTCGCCGGCGGCATGAAGCGCTGGAACTTTGGTGGTCTTCGTGCCTCGCACGGCGTGTCCATCTCGCACCGCTCCATCGGTTCGACCGGCGGCCGCCAGGATCCGGGCAAGACCTTCAAGAACAAGAAGATGCCCGGCCATCTCGGCAGCGAGCGGGTCACGACCCAGAACCTGCGCGTCGTCCAGACGGACGCGGAGCGCGGTCTGATCCTGGTGCAGGGCGCGGTCCCCGGCGTTGCCGGCGGTTGGATCATGGTTCGCGACGCGGTCAAGCGCGCGCTGCCGAAGGACGCTCCGGTTCCGGGTGCGTTCCGCGAGCGTGGCAACGGCGCGGCCGCACCGGCGATCGAAGGTGAGGAGCGCGCGTGATGAAGCTCGACGTGACGACGCTCGACGGCGGCAAGGCCGGCTCGATCGAGCTCAACGAGGCGATCTTCGGCCTTGAGCCGCGGGCCGACCTCATCCACCGCTACGTGCGCTGGCAGCTGGCGAAGCGCCAAGCCGGCACGCACAAGACGCTCGGCCGCTCGGAGATCAGCCGGACGACCAAGAAGCTGTACCGCCAGAAGGGCACGGGTAACGCCCGCCACGGCGCGGCCTCCGCGCCGCAGTTCCGCGGTGGCGGCAAGGCTTTCGGCCCGGTCGTGCGCGATCACGACCATGACCTGCCGAAGCGGGTGCGCCAGCTCGCGCTGCGCCACGCCCTCTCGGCTAAGGCCAAGGACGGATCGATCGTCGTTCTCGAAGCCGCGACGGTGAGCGAGCCGAAGACCAAGGCGCTCAAGGAGCGTTTCGGCAAGCTCGGCCTGACCAATGCGCTGATCATCGACGGCGCGACGGTGGACGGCAATTTCGGCCTGGCGGCCCGCAACATTCCGAATGTGGACGTGCTGCCGGTCCAGGGCATCAACGTCTACGACATCCTGCGGCGGGACAAGCTGGTCCTGACCAAGGCCGCCGTGGACGCGCTGGAGGCACGCTTCAAATGAGCATCGATCCGCGCCATTACGACGTCATCGTCGCTCCGGTGATCACCGAGAAGGCGACCTCTGCCTCCGAGCAGAACAAGGTCGTGTTCAAGGTCGCCAGGACGGCGACGAAGCCGCAGATCAAGGCGGCTGTCGAGAAATTGTTCGACGTGAAGGTGACGGGCGTCAACACGCTCGTCACGAAGGGCAAGGTCAAGCGCTTCCGCGGCATGGTCGGTCAGCGCTCCGACGTCAAGAAGGCGGTCGTCACCCTCGCCGAGGGGCAGACGATCGACGTGACGACGGGTCTTTGAGCAGGTGAGGGAGTGAGCCGATGGCTCTGAAGACATTCAAACCGGTCACGCCGGGCCTGCGCCAGCTCGTCATCGTCGACCGTTCGGAGCTCTACAAGGGCAAGCCGGTCAAGACGCTGACCGAGGGCAAGTCCGGTTCGGGTGGCCGCAACAACAACGGCCGCGTGACCGTGCGGTTCCGCGGCGGCGGCCACAAGCAGAGCTACCGGCTCGTCGACTTCAAGCGCCGCGAGAAGCTGGGCGTGCCCGCCACCGTCGAGCGGATCGAGTACGATCCGAACCGTTCGGCCTTCATCGCGCTGGTGAAGTACGAGGACGGTACGCTCTCCTACATCCTCGCGCCGCAGCGCCTGTCGGCGGGTGACGTGGTGATGGCGGGCGAGCAGGCCGACATCAAGCCGGGCAATGCGATGCCGCTGGGCAACATCCCGGTCGGCACGATCGTGCACAACGTCGAGCTGAAGATCGGCAAGGGGGGCGCGCTGGCCCGCTCGGCCGGCACCTATGCGCAGATCGTCGGCCGTGACCAGGGCTACGTCATCCTGCGTCTCAATTCGGGCGAGCAGCGCCTGGTCCATGGCCAGTGCTTCGCGACCGTGGGCGCGGTGTCGAACCCGGACCACATGAACATCTCGATTGGCAAGGCTGGCCGCTCGCGCTGGCTCGGCCGTCGGCCGCACAACCGCGGCGTGACGATGAACCCGATCGATCACCCGCACGGTGGCGGTGAAGGTCGCACCTCCGGTGGTCGCCATCCGGTGACCCCCTGGGGCAAGCCGACGAAGGGCAAGAGGACCCGCTCGAACAAGCGGACGGACGATTTCATCGTCACGAGCCGCCACCAGCGGAAGAAGAAGTAAGGGGCGCGCGATGGCACGTTCGGTTTGGAAGGGCCCGTTCGTCGACGGCTACCTCCTCAAGAAGGCCGAGGCCGCTCGCGGTTCCGGTCGCTCTGAGGTGATCAAGATCTGGAGCCGTCGCTCCACGATCCTGCCGCAGTTCGTCGGCCTGACGTTTGGGGTCTACAACGGTCAGAAGCATGTCCCGGTCCTGGTGACCGAGGAGATGGTCGGCCACAAGTTTGGCGAATTCTCTCCGACGCGGACCTTTTATGGGCACGCGGCGGACAAGAAGGCGAAGAGGAGGTGAGGCATGGGTAAGCAGTCCGCTACCCGCGCGCTCAACGACAACGAGGCCAAGGCGGTGGCGCGCAACCTGCGCGTCTCCCCGCAGAAGCTCAACCTCGTTGCCGCTTTGATCCGCGGCAAGAAGGTCTCGACCGCGCTCGCCGATCTCGAGTTCAGCCGCAAGCGCATTGCCGTCGACGTCAAGAAGGCGCTCGAGAGCGCGATCGCCAACGCCGAGAACAACCATGACCTCGACGTCGACGATCTCGTCGTTGCCGAGGCGCATGTCGGCAAGTCGCTTGTCATGAAGCGCTTCCACGCCCGCGCCCGCGGTCGCGGGGCGCGCATCGAGAAGCCGTTCTCGAACCTGACCATCGTGGTTCGGGAAGTCGCTGCGGAAGCGTGAGGAGCAACTGATGGGACAGAAAGTCAACCCGATCGGTCTGCGGCTCGGCATCAACCGGACCTGGGACTCGCGCTGGTTCGCCGACAAGGGCGAATACGGCAAGCTTCTGCACGAAGACATCGCAATCCGCGAAGCGCTGATGAAGCAGCTCAAGCAGGCGGCGGTGTCGAAGATCGTCATCGAGCGTCCGCACAAGAAGTGCCGTGTCACGATCTATTCCGCCCGTCCGGGCGTGGTGATCGGCAAGAAGGGCGCGGACATCGACAAGCTGCGCAAGACCGTGGCCAAGATGACCGACGCGGACGTGGCGATCAACATCGTCGAGGTGCGCAAGCCTGAGATCGACGCGACGCTCGTCGCCGAGTCGATCGCCCAGCAGCTCGAGCGTCGCGTCGCCTTTCGCCGCGCGATGAAGCGCGCCGTCCAGTCTGCGATGCGTCTCGGGGCCGAGGGCATCCGTATCAACTGCTCGGGCCGCCTCGGCGGCGCCGAGATCGCCCGGATGGAATGGTACCGCGAGGGCCGCGTGCCGCTGCACACGCTGCGCGCCGATGTCGATTACGGCACGGCCACGGCGTTCACGACCTACGGCACGTGCGGCATCAAGGTGTGGATCTTCAAGGGCGAGATCCTCGAACACGATCCGATGGCGCAGGACAAGCGGCTTGCCGATGAAGGCGGGCAGCGCTCCGGCGGCCGTCGCGAGGCCGCGGCGTAAGGCCGCCGGCGGTCAGGAGGCAGGATAATGCTGCAGCCCAAGAAGACAAAGTTCCGTAAGCAGTTCAAGGGGCGCATCCATGGCGTCGCCAAGGGCGGCACGGACCTGAATTTCGGCCAGTTCGGCCTCAAGGCCCTCGAGCCGGAGCGCATCACCGCGCGCCAGATCGAGGCCGCGCGTCGTGCCATCACGCGCCACATGAAGCGCGCCGGCCGCGTGTGGATCCGGATCTTCCCGGACGTGCCCGTGACCGACAAGCCGACCGAAGTGCGTATGGGTAAGGGCAAGGGCGCGCCGGAGTACTGGGCGTGCCGCGTGAAGCCCGGCCGCATCATGTTCGAGCTCGACGGCGTCGCCGAGGACATCGCTCGCGAGGCGCTGCGTCTCGGTGCGGCCAAGCTGCCGATCAAGACGCGCTTCATCCAGCGCATTGCCGAGTGAGGGAGCGGGAGATGAAGACCAAGCAGCGGCTCTCCGACCTCAAGACCATGACGGTCGATCAGCTCCAGGACGAGCTCGTGAAGTTGAAGAAAGAGCAGTTCAATCTTCGCTTCCAGCGTGCTACGGGGCAGCTTGAGAACACCGCCCGCGTCCATGAGGTCCGCAAGGACATCGCGCGCGTGCGCACGTTGCAGCGGGCCAAGCTCGCTGAAGCGAAGGCTTGAGGAGGCGACTATGCCGAAACGTGTATTGCAGGGCGTCGTCGTCAGCGACAAGCAGGACAAGACCGTCGTGGTCAAGGTCGAGCGCCGGTTCACGCATCCGCTCTTCAAGAAGACGGTGCGCCGGACGAAGAACTACCACGCCCACGACGAGAACAACCAGTTCAAGGTCGGCGACATCGTCTGGATCGAGGAGTCGCGGCCCTTGTCCAAGCTGAAGTCCTGGGTTGTGCGCGAAGAGGCGACCAAGGGCTGAGGCTCGGGACAGGTCGTGCGGGCGACAATCCGCCGGCCGTCCCGCGATTATCTGGTTGCACGGGCTTTTCCGAACGTCCGCCCCCTTTCCCCGGGGCGGACATTCGGTTATGGAGCGTGCGCTAATGCGTAGGCGAGGGGACGGGAGATCCCCGTCAGGCGTAGTCCGGCAGGCAGGGCCGAGCCGGAAACCGCTTGAGACACAGAAAGGATCGTTGCCATGATCCAGATGCAAACCAATCTCGACGTCGCCGACAATTCCGGCGCCCGTCGCGTGATGTGCATCAAGGTATTGGGTGGTTCGAAGCGTAAGTATGCCGGCGTCGGCGACATCATCGTCGTCTCGGTGAAGGAAGCCATTCCGCGCGGGCGCGTCAAGAAGGGCGACGTCATGAAGGCGGTCGTCGTGCGCACCGCCAAGGACATTCGCCGGGCCGACGGATCGGTCATCCGCTTCGACCGCAATGCGGCCGTTCTGATCAACAATCAGAAGGAGCCCGTCGGCACCCGCATCTTCGGGCCCGTGCCGCGTGAGCTGCGCGCGAAGAACCACATGAAGATCATTTCGCTGGCGCCCGAGGTGCTGTGATGGCTGCGAAGATCAAGAAGGGCGACAAGGTTGTCGTGCTGACCGGCCGCGACAAGGGCCGCACCGGCGAAGTCGTCCAGGTCATGCCGAAGGACGAGCGTGCGCTCGTTCGCGGCATCAACATCGTCAAGCGCCACCAGCGCCAGACGGCGAACCAGGAGGGCGGCATCATCTCCAAGGAGCTGCCGGTGCACCTGTCGAATCTCGCCGTTGCCGATCCCAAGGACGGCAAGCCGACCCGCGTCGGTTTCAAGGTGCTCGAGGACGGGCGCAAGGTTCGGTTCGCCAAGCGCTCGGGAGATCTGATCGATGGCTGAGACGGCGAAGATGGACGCGGCCTACACGCCGCGCATGAAGAAGCATTACGACGAGGTCGTTCGGCCGAAGCTCATCGAGGAGTTCGGCTACAAGAACCCCATGCAGGTTCCGACCATCGAGAAGATCGTGATCAACATGGGTGTCGGCGAGTCCGTCAACGACTCCAAGAAGGCGTCTGTGGCGGCCGAGGATCTCGGCCTCATCGCCGGTCAGAAACCGGTGATCACGCGAGCCCGGAAGGCCATCGCCGGCTTCAAGGTGCGCGAGAACATGCCGATCGGCGCCAAGGTCACCCTGCGCAAGAGCCGCATGTACGAGTTCGTCGACCGTCTCATCACGGTGGCGCTGCCGCGCGTGCGCGACTTCCGGGGCCTCAACCCGAAGTCGTTCGACGGGCGCGGCAACTTTGCTCTCGGGATCAAGGAGCACCTGGTGTTCCCCGAGATCAACTACGACAAGGCCGAGGCGATCTGGGGCATGGACATCATCGTCTGCACCACCGCCAAGACCGATGAGGAGGCGCGTGCCCTCCTCAAGCACTTCAACTTCCCGTTCCGGCAGTGAGAGCCCTTTCTCTCAAACGCGGACACCGGAGATAGACATGGCGAAGAAGAGTTCAGTCGAGAAGAACAAGCGGCGCGAGCGGCTTGTGAAGAAGTATGCGGGCCGGCGCGAGCGTCTGCTCGCCATCGCCAACGACGAGTCGAAGTCGATGGAGGAGCGCTTCGAGGCGCGCCTGAAGCTGGCGGAAGTTCCGCGCAACGCGAATCCCACGCGCATCCGCAACCGGTGCGAGGTGACGGGCCGTCCGCGCGCCTACTACCGCAAGCTGAAGATGTCGCGTGTCGCGCTGCGCGAGCTCGGGTCGAAGGGGCTCATCCCCGGCCTTGTGAAGTCGAGCTGGTAAGGAGGATCCCCCATGGCGATCAATGATCCGCTCGGCGATATGCTGACCCGCATCCGCAACGCGCAGATGCGTCGTCGCGGCAAGGTTTCCACCCCCGGCTCGAAGCTGCGGGCACGCGTCCTCGACGTGCTGCAGTCCGAAGGCTACATCCGCGGCTATTCGACGACCGAGTACGGCAACGGCCGGACCGAGTTCGAGATCGAGCTGAAATACTACGACGGCGAGCCGGTCATCCGCTCGATCGAGCGTGTGTCGAAGCCCGGCCGTCGCGTCTATGCCTCGGTCGATACCATGCCGCGCGTGGCCGACGGCCTCGGCATCACCATTCTCTCGACGCCGCGTGGGGTCATGGCCGACCACCTGGCGCGCGAGACGAACGTGGGCGGCGAAGTGCTCTGCAAGGTCTTCTGATCTTCAGGGCACGGACTAGAACCACGGAGAGGCCAAATGTCTCGTATCGGTAAGAAGCCTGTTGCGGTGCCGTCCGGCGTGACGGCCAGCGTCGACGGCCAGACGGTGAAGGTGAAAGGCGCCAAGGGCGAGCTGTTCTTCATCGTTCCCGACGACGTCATCGTCGTCCTCGAAAATGGGGCGATCAAGGTCGACCCGCGCGACGATTCCAAACGTGCGCGTGCCCTTTGGGGCATGTCGCGCTCCCAGCTGTCGAATATCATCGAAGGCGTGTCGAAGGGCTTCGAGAAGAAGCTCGAGATCAACGGCGTCGGCTACAAGGCCGCTGTTGCCGGCAAGGTGCTGAAGCTGTCCCTCGGCTACAGCCACGACATCGATTTCGAGATCCCGCAGGGGATCACGATTGCGACGCCGAAGCCGACGGAGATCGTCGTCGGGGGTATCGACAAGCAGCAGGTCGGCCAGATTGCGTCGGAGATCCGCAGGTTCCGCGGCCCCGAGCCCTACAAGGGCAAGGGCGTGAAATATGCGGACGAGTTCATCTTCCGCAAGGAAGGCAAGAAGAAGTAAGGAGCGGATGAGATGGGCAAGCACCTCAACGCGACGGAACGCCGCACGGCGCGCGTGCGTCGCGCGATCCGCGCCGCCGCCAATGGCCGCCCGCGGCTGAGCGTTTTCCGGTCGTCGAAGCAGATCTACGCGCAGATCATCGATGACGCTGCAGGCCGCACGCTGGTTGCGGCCTCGACGCTGGAGAAGGACATGCGCGAGCAGCTCAGAACCGGTGCGACGGTCGAGGCCGCTGCTGCCGTCGGCAAGCTGATCGCCGAGCGTGCCGTCAAGGCAGGCGTGAAGGAAGTCGTGTTCGACCGCGGACCGTTCATCTACCACGGCCGCGTGAAGGCGCTGGCTGAAGCGGCCCGCGAGGGCGGCCTCAGCTTCTGAGGCAGGATGACCGGTGGCGGGCGGAGTGCCGGAGACGGCGCTTCGCCCGTTTCCGTCGCCGGAACGGCCTGTGAAACGCAAAGGCGCGCAGCCGCTTTTGCGTTTCAGAGTCCGGTTGGGCTCTTGTCATTGGCTCTCGTGCGTTGCATGTGTGTCCCACATTGCAGGCGCGAGTCTGCCACTGGCGGCATGTTTTGCGAGCGGAGCCGCCCCGCGTCAGTCGAGAAGAAGATATGGCTAGAGAACGTCAACCGCGTGAGCGCGAGGAGCGCGACAGCGAGTTCGTGGACCGCCTGGTCCACATCAACCGCGTCGCCAAGGTCGTGAAGGGTGGCCGCCGCTTCGGCTTCGCCGCCCTCGTCGTCGTCGGCGACCAGAAGGGCCGCGTCGGCTTTGGCCACGGCAAGGCCCGCGAGGTGCCGGAGGCCATCCGCAAGGCCACCGATGCCGCCAAGCGCGGCATGGTCCGCGTGCCGCTGAAGGAAGGCCGCACGCTGCATCACGACGTTGCCGGGCGCTGGGGCGCCGGCCGCGTCGTCCTGCGCGCCGCTCCGGCCGGTACCGGCATCATCGCCGGCGGCCCGATGCGCGCCGTCTTCGAGACGCTTGGCATGCACGATGTCGTGGCGAAGTCGCTTGGCTCGTCGAACCCGTACAACCTCGTGCGGGCAACGTTTGACGCGCTGAAGCGCGAGGACAGCCCGCGTTCGGTCGCTGCCCGCCGCGGCCTCAAGGTTTCCACTCTCCAGGCCCGTCGTCGCGATGGTGACGCCGAGGCCGCCGGCGCCGATGCGTGAGGGGAGTGCTGGTGATGACTGACAAGAAGTCCGCCAAGACCGTCACGGTCGTGCAGATCGGCAGCCCGCTGCGCCGTCCCGGCGTGCAGCGCCAGACGCTGATCGGCCTCGGCCTCAACAAGCTCCATCGTCGCTCGACCCTCGAGGACACACCCGCCGTGCGCGGCATGATCGCGAGCGTCAAGCACCTCGTGCGCGTCGTCGACGAGCAGTGAGGAGGGAAGACCCATGAAACTCACTGACATTCGCGATAACGAAGGCGCGACCAAGAAGCGCATGCGCATCGGCCGGGGCATCGGCTCGGGCAAGGGCAAGACCGGCGGGCGTGGCGTCAAGGGCCAGACCTCCCGCTCGGGCGTGCGCATCAAGGGCTTCGAGGGTGGCCAGATGCCGCTCTACCGGCGCCTGCCGAAGCGCGGCTTCTGGAACCCCTTCTCGCGTGATCTCAACGAGGTCAACGTGGGCCGCGTCCAGGAGGCCGTCGATGCCGGCAAGCTCGACGCCGCGGCTCCGGTCACGGTCGAGGCGCTCGTCGCCGCCGGCATCTGCGCCCGTGCGCGCGACGGCGTGAAGATCCTCGGCCAGGGCGAGCTCACCGCCAAGCTCGTGTTCGAGGTTGCCGGCGCGTCCAAGAACGCGGTTTCGGCCATCGAGAAGGCCGGCGGTTCGGTGAAGATTCTCGCGCAGTCCGTGGCGGAAGCGTGAGCTAGATCCCACTTGAGCAACGGTGCGGCGGCTGGGGCCTTCTCCGGCCGCCGCGTCCATGCGGGGGATCGTAAGGGATGAAGCGATATGGCATCGGCAGCTGAACAGCTCGCAGCGAATCTGAATTTCGGGGCCTTGGCCAAGGCCGAGGAACTCAAGAAGCGCATCTGGTTCACGCTCGCCGCCCTCGTCGTCTATCGCGTCGGCACCTACATTCCACTGCCGGGCATCGATCCCAATGCCGTCGCGGACATCTTCCGCCAGGCGCAGGCCGGCGTGCTTGGCCTCTTCAACATGTTCGCGGGTGGAGCGGTCGGCCGCATGGCCATCTTCGCCCTCAACATCATGCCGTACATCTCGGCATCAATCATCGTGCAGCTCCTGACCAGCGTCGTGCCGACGCTCGAGGCCCTCAAGAAGGAGGGTGAGCAGGGCCGCAAGGTGATCAACCAGTACACGCGCTATCTGACCGTGCTCCTGGCCGTGTTCCAGGCCTATGGCATCGCGATCGGGCTCGAGAGCTCCGGCAACGTGGTGCAGGATCCCGGCATGTTCTTCCGCATCTCGACGGTGATCACGCTGACGGGCGGCACCATGTTCCTGATGTGGCTCGGCGAGCAGATCACCTCGCGTGGCATCGGCAACGGCATTTCGCTCATCATCTTCGCCGGCATCGTGGCGGAGCTGCCATCGGCGGTGGCCGGCACGCTCGAGCTCGGCCGCCAGGGCGCGGTCTCGACCGGCCTCATCCTGGGCGTGATCGTGATGGCGGTCGCCGTCATCGCCTTTATCGTCTTCATGGAGCGCGCCCAGCGCCGGCTGCTGATCAACTATCCCAAGCGCCAAGTCGGCAACCGCATGTACGAGGGGCAGACGTCCTTCCTGCCGCTCAAGCTCAACACGGCCGGCGTGATCCCGCCGATCTTCGCCTCGTCGCTGCTGCTGCTGCCGACGACAATTGCCACCTTCTCGCAGGACCAGGGTACCGGCATCCTGTCGACGATCTCGGCCTATATCGGCCACGGCCGGCCCGTGTACATGATCCTCTACGTGGCGCTGATCGTCTTTTTCGCGTTCTTCTATACGGCCATCGTGTTCAATCCGACGGAGACCGCGGACAATCTCAAGAAGCATGGCGGCTTCATTCCGGGCATCCGGCCCGGCGAGCGCACCGCCGACTATATCGATACGGTACTGACGCGCATCACGGTCATCGGCGCGGCCTATCTGGCGCTGATCTGCCTCATTCCGGAGATTCTCATCTCCTATGCCGCATTGCCGTTCTATTTCGGTGGCACATCGCTCCTCATTGTCGTGAGCGTGACCATGGATACGGTCGCGCAGGTGCATGGGCATCTTCTCGCCCATCAGTACGAAGGGTTGGTGAAGAAGGCCAAGCTGCGGGGGGCAAGGCGCAAATGAGGCTCATTCTGTTGGGGCCGCCGGGAGCGGGCAAGGGCACACAGGCCAAGCGGCTGGTGGCCCGCTACGGCATACCGCAGCTTTCGACCGGCGACATGCTGCGCGCCGCTGTGGCCGCGGGGACGCCCATCGGCCTGAAGGCCCGGGCGGTCATGGATGCCGGACAGCTCGTCTCCGACGACATCGTCATCGGCATCGTTGCCGAGCGACTGGACGAGCCGGATGCCCGCAAGGGTTTCATTCTCGACGGCTTTCCGCGGACCGTCGCCCAGGCGAAGGCACTCGACGACCTGCTGGAGAGCAAGGGGCTCAAGCTCGACGCCGTGGTCGAGCTCAAGGTGGATCAGGATGAACTCGTCGGTCGTATCGTGAAGCGGGCCGAGGAGACGAGGGCCCGGGGCGAAGCTGTGCGCAAGGACGACGATCCGGAGGTCTTCAAGACCCGGCTCGCGGCCTACAACCGTGATACTGCGGTTGTCGCGCCCTATTACGCGGAGCGGGGCCAGCTCGCCGTGATCGACGGCATGCAGGACATCGACAAGGTCTCGGCGGACATCGAGCGCGTACTCGTCGCCGCCTGACGGATTTGTTCGGGCGGGTTGACTTTGCCTCGACAAGGCGGTAGTGGACGCGCCCTACGTTCATGAGCGATGCTGCTTCCTCCGCGAGAGGCGGCGGCGTCGCTCGTCTTATTGACGCCTGCAAGGGCCGGGCTCCACCGGACGCAGGCCACAACGCCCGGTCGGGTTGTCCGGCCGGCACATGGAGACGGCAATGGCCCGTATCGCTGGTGTAAACATTCCGACGAGCAAGCGCGTGGTCATCGCGCTGCAGTACATCCACGGCATCGGCCCGAAGAACGCGGGCGAGATCTGCGAGAAGGTCGGCATTCCGGCCGAGCGGCGCGTCAACGAACTGACCGACCAGGAAGTGCTGCAGATCCGCGAGACGATCGACCGCGACTATCTCGTCGAAGGCGACCTGCGCCGCGAAGTGTCGATGAACATCAAACGGCTCATGGACCTCGGGTGCTACCGCGGCCTGCGCCACCGCCGCAACCTGCCGGTTCGCGGCCAGCGCACGCACACGAATGCGCGCACCCGCAAGGGCAAGGCCAAGCCGATCGCCGGCAAGAAGAAGTAACCCCGGCAGTCGGCAATCGGCGGTCGGCAATCGGGACAATTATCCGACTGCCTACTGCCTACTGACTACTGCCTCCCAGCAATCCCGAGCGCCTGGTGTGACGGGCGCGCTTGAAGGATCCTGAAGAATGGCAAGAGAAGCCACCCGCGTTCGCCGCCGTGAACGCAAGAACATCGTGTCGGGCGTCGCCCACGTGAACGCCTCCTTCAACAACACGATGATCACCATCACCGACGCGCAGGGCAACACGATCTCCTGGTCGTCCGCCGGCGCCATGGGCTTCAAGGGCTCGCGCAAGTCGACCCCCTATGCAGCCCAGGTTGCGGCCGAGGATGCGGCGCGCAAGGCGGCCGAGCACGGCATGCGCACGCTCGAGGTCGAGGTGTCGGGCCCGGGCTCGGGTCGCGAATCGGCTCTGCGCGCGCTTCAGGCGGCGGGCTTCACAGTGACGTCGATCCGCGACGTGACGCCGATTCCGCACAACGGCTGCCGCCCGCGCAAGCGCCGGCGCGTCTGATGCCTTGTCGGCACGGCTCAGCCGCCGTGCCGCGCCTGTAGCGGGCGAGGCTGTCGTGCCCCGCCCGACGTTTGAGACACGCATGAGGTGCGGTCGTGATCCAGAAGAACTGGCAAGAGCTCATCAAGCCGAACAAGCTCGAGGTGTCGCCGGGTGACGATGCCAGGCGCGTGGCGACGGTCGTCGCCGAGCCGCTGGAGCGCGGGTTCGGCCTGACGCTCGGCAACGCGCTGAGGCGCGTGCTGCTGTCGTCGCTGCAGGGCGCGGCGGTGACGGCCGTGCACATCGACGGCGTCCTGCACGAGTTCTCGTCCATTCCCGGCGTGCGGGAAGACGTGACGGACATCGTGCTCAACATCAAGACCATCGCGGTCAAGATGCAGGGCGACGGTCCCAAGCGCATGACGCTGCGCAAGCAGGGCCCGGGCGTCGTAACGGCGGGTGATATCGCAACGGTCGGCGATGTGGAGATCCTCAACCCGGAGCTGGCCCTGTGCACGCTCGATGAGGGCGCGGAGATCCGCATGGAGTTCACGGTCAACACGGGCAAGGGCTACGTGGCGGCCGAGCACAACCGTCCCGAGGATGCGCCGATCGGCCTCATCGCCGTGGACAGCCTCTACAGCCCGGTCAAGAAGGTCTCCTACCGCGTGGAGAACACGCGCGAGGGCCAGATCCTCGACTACGACAAGCTGACGATGACGGTCGAGACGAACGGAGCCGTCAGCCCGGAGGACGCGGTGGCCTATGCCGCGCGCATCCTGCAGGACCAGCTCGCCGTGTTCGTCAACTTTGAGGAGCCCCGCCGCGAGGAGGCCGCCGTCTCGACGCCGCAGCTGCCCTTCAACCCGGCGCTGCTCAAGAAGGTGGACGAGCTCGAGCTTTCGGTGCGTTCGGCCAACTGCCTCAAGAACGACAACATCGTCTACATCGGCGACCTCATCCAGAAGACGGAAGCCGAGATGCTGCGCACGCCGAACTTCGGCCGCAAGTCGCTCAACGAGATCAAGGAAGTGCTCGCCTCCATGGGCCTGCACCTCGGCATGGAAGTGAGCGGCTGGCCACCGGACAACATCGACGAGCTCGCCAAGCGCTTCGAGGAACACTACTGAATAGCAATCGGCAGTTGGCATGAGGCAGTCGGAGTTCGGTTCCGATTGCCGGTTGCCCACTGCCTCAAGAACAATGGACGGCCGTACCTTGGCACGGCGGCCGTGAGACAAGGAGAGAGCCATGCGTCACGGTTTCGCGCATCGTCGTTTCAACCGCTCGTCCGAGCACCGCAAGGCGATGTTCGCCAACATGGCCGGTGCGCTGATCAAGCACGAGCAGATCGTCACCACGCTGCCCAAGGCGAAGGACCTGCGTCCGGTGGTCGAGAAGCTTGTCACCCTCGGCAAGCGCGGCGACCTGCACGCCCGCCGCCAGGCGATCGCCCAGATCCGCGACGTCGCCCTCGTCAAGAAGCTCTTCGACGTGCTCGGTCCGCGCTACAAGGAGCGCAACGGCGGCTACACGCGCGTGCTGAAGGCCGGCTTCCGCTACGGCGACAACGCGCCGATGGCCGTGATCGAGTTCGTCGATCGCGACGTCGATGCCAAGGGCCAGGATTCGGGCCCGACGCAGAAGGAAGAGGTCGTCGAGGCCGGCGAGAGCTGAGCCTTCGCCTTGCCGGCGTTGAACGAGGGCGGCTTCGGCCGCCCTTTTGTTTTGCGCCGTTTTGGTCCAGCTCCGTGGGAGAAAGGTGGCCCGAGAGGCGCGCCCCGCTTTGCGCGTAATCGCGCGGGAAACTATATCTGCCGGAGAGACCTTTCCGGATCCGTCTACGGCAGCACAGCGAGACACCATCGATGCATCGTTCGCTTGTCCTTCCTGCTCTCGTCGCGGCCCTCGTCGCAGCGGGGCCGGTGCCGGCGCAGGAGCGCCAGGTGCCCGCCAACAGGGCGCAGGTGCAGCTCTCGCTCGCGCCGGTCGTCAAGGAGACGGCGCCGAGTGTCGTCAACGTCTACGGCGCACGCGTCGAGAAGCGGCCGTCCAATCCCTTCTTCGATGATCCCTTCTTTCGCCGCTTCTTCGGGGACGGCGGCTTCGGTGTGCCGCGCGAGCGGGTGCAGCGCTCGCTTGGCTCGGGCGTCATCGTCGATCCGTCCGGTCTCGTCGTCACCAACAATCACGTCATCGAGGGCATGACGGAGGTGAAGGTGGCGCTCGCCGACCGACGCGAGTTCGCCGCCGAGATCGTGCTGCGCGACCCGCGGACGGATCTTGCCGTGCTTCGGCTTGCAGAGAAGGGTCCGTTCCCGGCGCTCAGCTTCGGCGATTCCGAAGGGCTCGAGGTCGGGGATTTTGTCATTGCCATCGGCAATCCGTTCGGGGTCGGGCAGACGGTGACACAGGGCATCGTGTCGGCGCTCGCCCGGACCCAGGTGGGCATCAGCGACTTCCAGTCCTTCATCCAGACGGATGCCGCGATCAACCCGGGCAATTCGGGCGGGGCGCTCGTCAACATGCGCGGCGAACTCGTCGGTATCAACACGGCGATCTTCTCGCGTTCCGGCGGCAGTCATGGCATCGGCTTCGCCATTCCCTCGGCCATGGTGCGCGTCGTCGTCGAATCGGCGCGCAACGGGGGCGCCGCTGTGCGTCGGCCGTGGTTCGGCGCGCGGCTCCAGCAGGTCACCAGCGATATCGCGGAAAGCCTTGGCCTGCCGCGGCCGGCGGGGGCACTGGTCGCCTCGGTCGACGAGCGCGGGCCAGCAGCCAAGGCGGGGCTCCGGCGCGGCGACCTCATCACGGCCGTCGGGGGGCAGCCCATCGACGATCCGGATGGTTTCGGCTACCGCTTCGCGACGCGGCCGATCGGCGGAACATTACCGCTGACGGTGCTGCGCGGCGGCAAGGAGGTAACGCTTTCGGTTCCGCTCATCGCCGCGCCCGAGGATCCGCCGCGCGATCCGGTTACGGTCGGCGGGCGCACGCCGTTGACGGGCATTACCGCGGTCAACCTGTCACCCGCTGTGGTGGAGGAGCTGTATCTCGAGGAGGCGGAGAGCGGCGCTGTCGTCGCGGAGCTCGCCGAGGGCAGTCCGGCGGCGCAGTTCGGCTTCCAGAAGGGCGATATCATCATGGCGATCAACGGCGTGAAGATCGCCTCCTCGCGGGATCTCGCCCGTGCGACGAGCCAGCGCGCCCGCTATTGGGAGCTGATGATCAACCGCAAGGGCCAGGTCTTCACCACGGTGCTCGGGGGCTGAGCCGGTGCGATGACCGATCTCTTCGGGGCAGCGGGGCTGGACAAGGAAGCGCCGCGACCGCTCGCCGACCGGCTGCGGCCGCAGCGCCTCGCCGAGGTCGTGGGGCAGGACCATCTCGTCGGGCCGAACGGGGCGCTGACGCGCCTCCTGCGCTCCGGGTCGGTGGGCTCTCTCATCTTCTGGGGGCCGCCGGGGACCGGCAAGACGACCGTCGCGCGGCTGCTCGCCGGCGAGACTAAGCTCGTCTTCGAGCCGATGTCGGCCATCTTCTCCGGCGTCGCCGACCTCAAGAAGGCCTTCGAGACGGCCCGCGGCCGCCGCGCCGCGGGGCAGGGCACCCTGCTCTTCGTCGATGAGATTCACCGCTTTAACCGGGCGCAGCTCGATGCCTTCCTGCCGGTGATGGAGGACGGCACCATCACGCTCGTCGGCGCGACGACGGAGAACCCGTCCTTCTCTCTCAACGCCGCGCTCCTCTCCCGCGCCCGGGTGATGACCTTCAAGGCCCTCGATGAGGAAGCGATTCAGAAGCTCCTCGCAAGGGCCGAGGAAATCGAGGGAAAACCGCTGCCGCTCGATGCGGAGGCGCGGCTGTCGCTCGTGCGCATGGCCGATGGGGACGGGCGCGCCTCGCTGACGCTGGCGGAAGAGATCTGGCGCGCCGCGGGCGAGGGCGAAATGTTCGACACGGCCAAGCTGCAGGATATCGTGCAGCGCCGGGCGCCGATCTACGACAAGGCGCAGGACGGGCACTACAACCTCATCTCGGCCCTGCACAAGACGATCCGCGGCTCCGATCCCGACGCCGCGCTCTATTATCTCGCCCGCATGCTGGACGCGGGCGAGGATCCGCTGTTCCTCGCCCGCCGCCTCGTGCGTATGGCGGTGGAGGACATCGGCCTCGCCGACCCGCAGGCCCTCGTCGTCGCCAATGCGGCGAAGGAGGCCTACGACTTCCTCGGCACGCCGGAGGGAGAACTGGCGCTGGCGCAGGCGGTGATCTATCTCGCTACTGCGCCGAAGTCGAACGCGACCTATGTCGCCTTCAAGGCGGCGAGCCGCGTCGCCAAGGAAGCAGGCTCCCTCATGCCGCCGATGACCATCCTCAACGCGCCGACGCGCTTCATGAAGAACGAGGGCTACGGCGCCGGCTACGCCTACGACCACGACGAGCCGGACGCCTTCTCGGGGCAGGACTACTGGCCGGAGAAGCTCGGGCGCCAGCATTTCTACGAGCCGGTGGAGCGCGGCTTCGAACGCGAGATCCGCAAGCGGCTGGAGTGGTGGGAAAAGCTGAGGGCCGAGCGGCGGCGGTGACTTTGCCCGCTGAAGAGGTTATCGACGGGCAGGGCGCGACGACGCCAGGCCCGGCTGCATTCGGAGCATCGCATGAAGAACACGAGAACCGGCTCCGGTGGCTCAGGCCCGCGCTCCGGCCCAACTGTGCGAAACGGCCGGGGGCAAGGGCGCGCGGGCCGGCCAGCTGCTCGGGGCGCCAAGGGGCCGGGCATCGCGAAGGGCTCGGGCAAGGGGTCTGCGCGCGCCACGCCCGGTCCCGAGCGCGCGAAGGCGGTGACCCCCGCCAAGACGCCCCGCGCAGGGCAGGCGCCGGCATCTTCGGCCAAGGCGGGCACCAAGGCGGCGGCCAAGGCGGCAGCGACCGAGACGCTCGTTACCGGCGTGCAGACCCTGACGGTCGCGCCGGATGAAGCGGGCATGCGCCTCGACCGTTTTCTCGTCGCCCGTTTCCCGCAGCTCGCCTTCACCCATATCCAGCGCATCGTGCGCAAGGGCGAGTTGCGCATCGACATGAAGCGCGCCAAGCCGAATGAGCGGCTTGAGGCGGGCCAGAGCGTGCGCGTGCCGCCGCTCAAGCTCGAGGAGAAAAAGCCGGCCGCCCGCACCCCGGCGAAGGACGAGAGCGACACGACCTTCCTCAAATCCATCACGCTCTACGAGGACAAGGACGTCCTCGTGCTCAACAAGCCCATGGGCCTTGCGGTGCAGGGCGGCTCGGGCACGACACGCCATGTCGACGGCATGCTGGAAGCGCTGCGCGACGCCGAGGGCCAGAAGCCGCGCCTCGTGCACCGGCTCGACAAGGACACGGCTGGCTGCCTCGTCATCGCCAAGACGCGCTTTGCGGCAACGACGCTCGCCAAGTCCTTCCGCTCGCGCTCGGCGCGCAAGATCTACTGGGCGCTGGTCGCCGGCGTGCCGCGCGTGCGGCAGGGCCGCGTCTCCACCTATCTCGCCAGGGAGGAGGCGAGCGACGGCGATGCCCGCATGCGCGTCGCCCTGCACGGAGACGAGGGGGCGAGCCATGCCGTCACCTATTACGCCGTCGTGGACACGGCGGCGCAGAAGCTCTCGTGGCTGTCGCTGAAGCCGGTGACCGGGCGCACGCACCAATTGCGCGCACATACGGCCCATATCGGCCACCCGATCGTCGGCGACCCGAAATATTTCAACGTCGAGAACTGGGAACTGCCGGGCGGCATCCAGAACCGGCTGCATCTGCTGGCGCGGCGCATCGTCATCCCGCATCCGCGCACGGGCAAGCCCATCGACGTGACGGCGCCGCTGCCGCCGCACATGCAGCAGTCCTGGAACCTGCTAGGCTTCGATACGGGCGGCTACGATCCGATCGTCGAGGCGCCGGAGGAGTAGCCGTGCGCTTCCTCGTCTTCGACATCGACGGCACGCTGGTCGACAGCCAGAACCTGCTCGTGGCCGCGCAGGAGGCGACCTTTGCCGCGCATGGGCTGCCGGCACCGAGCCGGGAAGAGGTGCTCTCGGTCGTCGGCCTGTCGCTCGCCGAGACCTTTCGCGCGCTCGCCGGGCCGGACGGGCCGCATGCTGCGCTGGAGGCGACCTATCGGATGACTTTCCCGCGGCTTCTCGCCGAGCCGGCGCTCGCGTCACCGCTCTTTGCCGGGGCCGATGCGCTGGTGCGCGATCTCGCGGGGCGGGAGGATCATCTCCTCGGCATCGCCACCGGCAAGTCGCGGCGCGGCGTGCGCCGGCTGTTCGATGCCCACGGCTGGCACACGCTCTTCGCCAGCGTTCAGACGGCCGACGATGCGCCATCAAAACCCCATCCCGCCATGCTCGAACAGGCGATGGGGGAGGTGGGTGCCGCGCCGGGCGAGACCGTGATGATCGGCGACAGCACCTATGACATGCAGATGGCGCGGGCTGCCGGCTGCCGCGCCGTCGGCGTCGCCTGGGGCTATTGCCGGGTCGATGCCCTGCGGGAGGCGGGGGCGCAGGTGATTGTGGAGTCGATTGAAGAACTTGCGGCCGTTCTTTCCCATTCTGATTCAGTCTGGGTCCTCGGCGCGGCGGTGTGACCGGCGGATCGGCCGGTGATTCCGCTTTTGCCTGCAAGCCATTGGCGCGGAATCGCTTCCGCGCGTCGCCGGGCCGGCTTCTTCGTGTTAAGGACGCATCATGCGTGACGAATTGACCAGCGACTGGTTTCCCACGGACGGCGAGACCGTGCGTGACCCGATGCGGGTGGCCCAGCAGTCGATGAAGGCGAACCTGCCGCGCCGCTTCTACAAGGAGGCGGCGGTGGAGGAGCGCGCGGAGGGCTTCGTCCTCGTGCTCGACGGGCGTCCGGCCCGCACGCCCGGCAGGGCGCTCCTGGCGCTGCCGACGCGGACGGTCGGAGAGGCCGTGGCGGCGGAATGGGCGGCACAGGGCGAGCGCATCGACCCCGCGACGATGCCGCTGACACGGCTCGCCAATTCGGCCATCGACGGGGTCGCGCGCGAGATGGCGGCGGTGGCGGCCGATGTCGTGAAATATGCCGGCTCGGACCTCCTGTGCTACCGCGCCGAGGGGCCGGAGCGGCTCGTTGCACGACAGCGGGACATCTGGGACCCGATCCTCGCCTGGGCGCGGGAAGCGCTCGGCGCGCGTTTCGTGCTGGCCGAGGGCGTGATGTTCGTGGCCCAGCCGGAAGAATCGCTCGCTGCCATGGCGGCCGCGGTCGCCAGGTTCGAGGCTCCCGTGGCGCTCGCGGCGCTCCATGTGCTGACGACGCTCAGCGGCTCGGCCGTCATTGCGCTGGCCGTTGCCCATGGGCACCTGACGGCGGAGGCTGGCTGGCGGGCGTCGCATCTCGACGAAGAGGTGCAGATGGAGATCTGGGGCGAGGATGAGGAGGCGCTGGCGCGCCGCGCCGTCAGATGGCGCGACTTCGCCGCGGCCGCCGGGATGCTGCGGGCGCTCGGCTGACGGGGACCTGCCGCAACCGGCCTTGCACTTATCCGCCTACCGTATCGGTTCCTGCGGCTTTGCCGGCGTGCTAATCACGCAGGCGACAAGGAACCGACCGTGGGGGAGGCGCATGAAGGACATCCTCGAAAGGCTCGAAGAGCGGCGCGCCGGGGCGCGCCTCGGCGGCGGCGAGAAGCGCATCGCCGCCCAGCATGCGCGCGGCAAGCTCACGGCGCGCGAGCGCATCGCACTGCTGCTCGATACGGGCTCGTTCGAGGAGTTCGACATGTTCGTCGAGCACCGCTGCGTCGATTTCGGCATGGAGGGGACGAAGTTCCCGGGTGACGGCGTCGTCACCGGCTGGGGCACCATCAACGGCCGCACCGTCTTCGTCTTCGCCAAGGACTTCACCGTCTTCGGCGGCTCGCTCTCGGAAACGCACGCGCAGAAGATCACCAAGATCCAGGACATGGCGGTGAAGATGCGCGCGCCGATCATCGGCCTGTTCGATGCCGGCGGCGCCCGCATCCAGGAGGGGGTCGCGGCGCTCGGCGGCTATGGCGAGGTGTTCAAGCGCAACGTCATCGCCTCGGGTGTCATTCCGCAGATCTCGGTCATCATGGGCCCCTGCGCCGGCGGCGACGTCTACTCCCCGGCGATGACCGACTTCATCTTCATGGTGCGCGACACGAGCTACATGTTCGTGACCGGGCCGGACGTGGTGAAGACCGTGACCAACGAGACGGTCACTTCGGAGGAACTCGGCGGTGCCAAGGTGCACACGACGAAGTCCTCCGTCGCCGACGGCGCGTGGGACAACGACGTCGAGGCGCTGCTGCAGATCCGCCGGCTGATGGACTTCCTGCCCGCCAACAACACCGAGGGCGTGCCGGAATGGCCGACCGAGGACGAGGCGGACCGGGTGGAAATGTCGCTCGACACGCTCGTGCCGGACAACCCGAACAAACCCTACGACATGAAGGAACTCGTCCTGAAGATCGCGGATGAGGGCGATTTCTTCGAGATCCAAGAGGCTTATGCCAGGAACATCATCACCGGATTCATCCGGCTCGAGGGGCGCACGGTGGGCGTCGTGGCCAACCAGCCGATGGTGCTCGCCGGCGTGCTAGATGCGGATGCCTCGCGCAAGGCGGCGCGCTTCGTGCGCTTCTGCGACGCCTTCGAGATCCCGATCCTGACCCTTGTCGACGTGCCCGGCTTCCTGCCCGGCACGGCGCAGGAATATGGCGGGCTCATCAAACACGGGGCGAAGCTGCTCTACGCCTATTCGGAGGCGACCGTGCCGCTCGTCACCGTCATCACCCGCAAGGCCTTCGGCGGCGCCTACGACGTCATGGCCTCGAAGCACGTGGGCGGAGACGTGAACTACGCCTGGCCGACAGCGCAGATCGCTGTGATGGGAGCCAAGGGCGCTGTCGAGATCATCTTCCGGCAGGACATCGGCGATGCCGAGAAGATCGCGGCGCGCACGAAGCAATACGAGGACCGCTTCATGTCGCCCTTCGTCGCCGCCGAGCGCGGCTATATCGACGAGGTGATCATGCCGCATTCGACGCGCCGGCGCGTCGCCCGCGCCTTCGCCATGCTGCGCGCCAAGAAGGCGGAGCAGCCCTGGCGCAAGCACGACAATATTCCGTTGTGAGGGGGATCGCCGCTTTCTCGCGGCGCGGGATAGTAGAGTTCCCACCGTCATGCCCGCGCTTGTCGCGGGCATCCACGCGGCGACGCTGCGCTTGGCTGAAAGGCGTGGATGGCCGGGACAAGCCCGGCTACGACGGGCGGAAAGGGTTCGCGTGAACCGGTATCTGGGGCCGGCGCCTACCGTCCGTCGATCTCCTCCACCGTCCCCAGCGCCGGTTTCTCGCTCTTGCGCAATTCGCGCCCGACGCGCTCCACCGTGCGGAAGACGCGCAGGAAATTGCGTGAGGCGATGCCGGCGATGGCGTCGTCCGACCAGCCGCGGCGGATGAGCTCGGCGAGGAGGTGAGGGAAACGGCTCGCGTCCTCCAGGCCCGGCGGCGTCGGACCGCCGAAGAAGTCGGAGCCGATGCCCACGTGCCGGAGGCCGGCCTTGTCGGCGATATATTCGATGTGATCGCAGAGTTGTTCGAGCGTGCCGCGCGGCCAGGGGCCTGCGTCGCGCGCCCGCACCGCGACCGCGGCTCCCATGTCGATGTCGTGTCGGCTCTTGCCGAACTCGTCCTTGAGCGGACGCATCCAGTCGCGCGACTGCTGGCCGATGAAGTCCGGCACGAAGGTTGCCATGACGATGCCGCCGTTGCCCCTGACGCGGGCGAGCACGTCGTCGGGCACGTTGCGCGGGTGGTCGCACAGGGCGAAGGCATTCGAGTGGGAGAAGACGACAGGCGCGCGCGAGACGTCGAGCACCTGGCGCATGACGTCGTGCGAGACATGGGCGCAGTCGACGATCATGCCGAGGCGGTTGAGTTCCCGCACCACGGCACGGCCAAAGGCGGTGAGGCCGCCGTGACGCGGCGCATCGGTGGCGGAATCGACCCAGTCCAGCGTCTCGTTGTGGCAGAGCGTCATCAGCCGCGCGCCGGCGGCGTGCCAGACGCGCAGCGGCGCCAGGCTGTTCTCGAGGCCGACGCCGCCCTCCACCGCGATGAAGGAGGCGATCCTGCCGAGCTTCTTGGCCTTCGCGATGTCGCTCGCCTTCGTCGCCGGCATGAAGACGTCCGGATGCGCCTCCTGCAGGCGCAGGATGACGTCGATCTGCTCCAGCGTGGTGCGGCCGGGGTGGGGCACATAGGTCGGGATGAAGGCAGCCCAGAACTGGGCGCTGACGCGGCCGGCGATGAGGCGGGGAATGTCCGTGTCGCCGTCCTGATGCTCGCGCGTCAGGTCATAGGCGATGACGTCGCCGCGAGCCCGGACGTCCTCACGAATCACCCATGGCAGGTCGTTGTGGCCGTCGACCAGCGGCAGTGTTTCGAGAAGCCGGAGAGCCTTGTCGAGCGCATCGTCGCGCGCCGGCGACCTGTGAGCCGCAACCTGTACCAATTCTTCTTTCCCCTCGGTAGAGCCGGTCGTCGGGGCCGACGCCACACACTCCGTTGCTCTTCGGTGATTGGCAAGCGGTTGCGGGTCAGGGCTGCCGGGCGAGCCTTGCAGGGGACGCGAGGCTGCAGGTGACGGAGGAGGCGAGGGCGCAAAAAGGCAAGGCCCGGAGCGGGGCGATCCGCGCTCCGGGCCCTCCTTGTCCTTTGAGAGGCTTCAACCGGCCTCGGCCAGCCAGCGTGCGGAGAGATTGACGTCCGCCTGCGTCAGGCCGTGCCCGGCCGGCAGCACCTGGTGCTGCACCGTCGCGCTCGCCTCGCGCAGCAGGCTGGCGAGCCGCCCCGCATCGTCGGCCGGGACGATCGGATCGGCCGACCCCGACAGCATCAGCACGGGCTTGCCGGCAAGGTCCGGCAGCACGTCCGGCACCAGCGGCGTCATGACCCTCAAGAGGACGGCCCCGGCGAGCGCTTCCGGCGCGAGCAGCAGCATCGCCGCGGCGATGTTGGCGCCGTTGGAGAAGCCGAGCGCGATTGGCTGCGCGATGCCGTAGCGCTCGCGCGCCTCCTCGACGAAGCCGGCAAGCTCGGCCGCGCGGAGCTTGATGTCCTCGACGTCGAACCGCCCCTCGCCGAAGCGGCGGAAAAAGCGGGGCATGCCGTTCTCCAGCACCTTGCCGCGTGGCGACAGGAGAGCCGCCCCGGGGGCGAGCGTGCGGCCGAGCGGCACGAGGTCGTGCTCGTCGCCGCCGGTGCCGTGCAGCAGGAGGAGCGGCGGGCGCTCAGTGCCGCCAGCTTCGTAGTGATGGATGAAGTCGCTCATCGCAATTATCCCTGCCGTGCCCGCGCGAGGGCGGGCACGGCTCACGGGGGTGATGGTCCGGCTCAGTCGAGCGCGGGCAGGACGGCCTCGATCCGCTCCCGGTCCTTCTCGTAGAAGGGCGGCAGCTTGAGGGAGGTGCCGAGCGCCTCGAAGCTCTCGTCGATGCCAAAGCCCGGATCGTCGGTGGCGATCTCGAAGATGACGCCGCCGGGCTCCCGGAAATAGACGGAGCGGAAATAGTTGCGCTCCTTCTGCTCCGTCGTGACGATGCCGAGCTTCTCGCGCAGCGCCTTCGCCATCGCCGCCTGGTCCGCGTCGCCTGCGGCCCGGAAGGCGACATGGTGCACCGAGCCGGCGCCCATCGTGCCGGGCAGGAAGCCGCCGGCAATGCGCAGGTCCACATAGCCGCCGACCTCGGCCTCGCCCCGGTAGCGGACGAGGTTCTCCGTTCGGCCGACTTCCACAAAGCCGAAGACCTCCGTCAGCACCGCGGCCGTGGGCTCCGGCCGGTCGACGAGCAGCGTCACGCCCGCGAAGCCGCGGACGGCGGCTTCCGCCGGGATGTCGGCCGTCGTCCAGGCCCTCGATGCGACGAGGCCTGGCGTTGCGACGAGCGCAAGGCGCATGCCGTCAGGATCCCGAAACGGCAGGACCGTGCGGTCGAAGCGTCTGATGGGTGCCTCATGCGTGACGCCGAGGGTCACGAGCCGCTCCGTCCAGAAGCCGAGCGCTTCCTCGGGGATGAGGAAGGCGGTTTCCAGCGTCTGGCCGACGCCCGGCCGTCCCGGCGCCACATGCGACCATGGGAAGAAGGTGAGGATGGTGCCAGGGTTGCCCTCCTCGTCGCCAAAATAGAAGTGGTAGGTGCTGGGATCGTCGAAGTTCACCGTCTTCTTGACGAAGCGCAGCCCGAGAACGCGAGTGTAGAAGTCGAGGTTGCGCCGCGGATCGCTCGCGATGGCGGTGACGTGGTGGATGCCTGCCGAACGTGCCATGGCTCTGCTCCCTGGCTGCTGTTGTGCTCTTGCTGCCAGATGGCGACGGCAGCGCAAATCCCTAGCCGCGCAAATGCCTCTTGCACCCCTGCAAGCCGGGAACCTCGGCAGGATGGCGACAGTTGCACCGATGACGGTGATTTTCCGTCAACCACGGGCCGTCAACAACGCTTAACCTGAACAAAGATTCACGATTGGCCGTTAAGAACTTGGCGAGTGGTTGGGCGCAGGATCGTTCGCGACAGGAAGCAATCACACCGGCGAAAAGAATGCCGGGGAGGCATCAAACAATGATCAACAAGAACTTCTTCCGTTTCGTCGATGAGATCCTCGACCGTCAGCGCATTACTGCGAAGGACGTGGCGTACCTGCAGCGCGAGATCTTGCCGGATGGCATCGCGTTCCGGGAGGAAGCGGATGTGCTGATCGCGCTCGACCGCGCGGTGAAGGATCAGGATGCATCCTTCGCCGATTGCCTCGTGGCGATGGTGGTGGATTTCGTCGTGTGGGGCGAGCGTCCCACCGGCATCGTGCGCGGCGAGGATGCGCACTGGCTGGTCACCTCTCTCGGCGCTGGCGGCGGGCCGACGGTCAACGCCCTGCGCATCGGCATGGAGGTGGTGCGCGAGGCCCAGCAGGTGGACGAGGTTCTGCTCGCCTTCCTGTTGCGCGGCCAGGGCAATCGCCTGCGACGGGCCTTGGGCGTGCCGGTGAAGGCCATGCCGCGCCGCTTCGCCGCGGCATAAACGGCAGAGTGCGCATCATTTCCCTTTACAAGCCATGCGAGCAGTGACGCAGTCTGCGCATGGACCTCAACGATCTTTTCCACAGGCTCGCGGTGTCCCTCGCCGTGGGCCTTCTCGTCGGTGTCGAGCGCCATTGGCGCGAGCGTGACGCGCCGGCCGGCAGCCGCACCGCGGGTGTGCGCACCTTCGCGCTGTTCGGCTTCTTCGGCGGTATCGCCGCGATCACCGCGCAGGCGCTGGCGCCGCAGAACGCACCGGTTGCGGCGATCGTCCTCGTCGCAGCGCTCGCCGTGTTGTCGGCCGCGCTCATCACGTTCAAGCGCCGAGAGGCGGAGGCCGACGCCAATTTCAGCGTCACTGGCGTCGTCGCCGGGCAGGCGACCTTCGTGCTCGGGGCGCTTGCGGTCCTCGGAGATCCGGCCTTCGCAGGGGCCGCGGCCGTCGTCATGACGGCGCTTCTCGCCAGCCGCGAGGTGCTTCACGCGCTGCTGCGGCGCATGCGCTGGAGCGAACTGCGCTCCGCCATCGTGCTCGCCGTCATGACCTTCGTGGCGCTGCCGCTCATTCCCGACGAGCCGCTGCCGCAGTTCATGGGGCTCAACCCGGCGCGGGTCTGGCTGCTTGCCATCATCCTCGCCGGTGTGTCCTTTCTCGGCTATGTCGCGGTGCAGCTCTTCGGCGCGGAACGCGGTCGGCTCGTCGCCGGCGCCACCGGCGGGCTCGTGTCCTCCACGGCAGTGACGCTCGCCAATGCCCGGCTTGCCCGGATGGGGGAGGCGGCGCTGCCGCTCGCCGCCGGCGCGCTCGCGGCGGGGGCGGTGTCCTTCATCCGCACGGCCGTCATCGTCACGGCGGTCGCGCCTGAACTCGGCCGGCTGCTGGCGCCGGGCCTCGGGCTCGGAGCCGCCGTGCTCGTCGCCGGCGCCTGGCTGCTCGCCCGCCGCGAAGGGGCGCCGGCGCAATCGGCCGCCCCCGAGGGCGGCAACCCGTTCGAGCTCGGCGAGGTGCTCAAGCTCGCCGCGCTGCTCGCCTTCGTGCGCGTGGCGGGCGATCTGGCGGCCGAGCATCTCGGCGCCGTGGGCGTCTATGCCGTCGCTGCCGTCTCGGGTCTTGCCGATGTCGATGCGGTGTCGCTCGGCGTGTCCGGCCTCGTGCCCGACCGTCTCGCTCTCGGTGCGGGCGCCATCGCCATCGCCATCGCCGTCGGCAGCAACACGATCGCCAAATGCATCTATGCCGCGACGCTCGGCGGGAGGGCCTATGCCGGGCGCTTCAGCCTCGTGTCCTTGCTCGCGCTTGTCGCGCTCGCCGCCGGCTTTCTTGTCGCCTCTGCACAAATGCCCGGATGAGCATCCGTCTTTCGCCGCAATTGTCGCCCCCGGCGCTCTCGTCTAGAAGCGGTGAGGGGAAACGGTCACCAGGGGAGCGTCCATGTTCTCGAAGATCCTGATTGCCAATCGCGGCGAGATCGCCTGCCGGGTCATCAAGACGGCGCGTCGCATGGGCATCGGGACGGTGGCGGTGTTCTCCGAGGCGGACAGGGACGCGCTGCACGTGGAGATGGCGGACGAGGCCGTCTTCGTCGGGCCGGCGCCCGCCGCCCAGTCCTATCTCGTCATCGAGAAGATCGTCGAGGCCTGCCGGCAGACCGGGGCGGAGGCGGTGCATCCGGGCTACGGCTTCCTGTCCGAGCGGGCAGCCTTCGCCGAGGCGCTGGCAAGCGCCGGCATCACCTTCATCGGGCCCAACCCCAAGGCCATCGAGGCCATGGGCGACAAGATCGAATCGAAGAAATTCGCCAATGCCGCCGAGGTCTCGACCGTGCCGGGCTTTCTCGGCGTCATCGAGAGCCCGGAAGAGGCGGTGAGGATCGCCGACGACATCGGCTATCCGGTCATGATCAAGGCCTCGGCGGGCGGCGGCGGCAAGGGCATGCGCATCGCCTATTCGGCGGCCGAGGTGGCGGAGGGCTTCGCCCGCGCCCGCTCGGAGGCGGCATCCTCCTTCGGCGACGACCGGGTGTTCGTGGAAAAATTCATCACCGATCCGCGCCACGTCGAGATCCAGGTCATCGGCGACAAGCACGGCAACGTCGTCTATCTCGGCGAGCGCGAGTGCTCCATCCAGCGCCGCAACCAGAAGGTCATCGAGGAGGCGCCCTCGCCGCTGCTCGACGAGGCGACGCGCCGCAGGATGGGCGAGCAGGCGGTGGCGCTCGCGAAGGCGGTGAACTACGACTCGGCCGGCACGGTCGAGTTCGTGGCGGGCCAGGACCGCTCCTTCTACTTCCTCGAGATGAACACCCGTCTGCAGGTGGAGCATCCGGTGACCGAGATGGTCACCGGCATCGACCTCGTCGAGGAGATGATCCGCATCGCCGCCGGCGAGAAGCTGCGTTTTTCGCAGGAAGACATCCGGCTCGACGGCTGGGCCGTCGAGAGCCGCGTCTATGCCGAGGACCCGACGCGCGGCTTCCTGCCCTCGACGGGCCGGCTCGTCACCTATTGCCCGCCGGCCGAGGGCGAGGCGGACGGGGCGCGGGTGCGCAACGACACCGGCGTCGTGGAAGGGGGCGAGATCTCCATCTACTACGACCCGATGATCGCCAAGCTGATCACCCACGCGCCGACGCGCGCGGCCGCCATCGCGGCTCAGCAGCGGGCGCTCGATGCCTTCGCCATCGACGGCATCCGCCACAACATTCCCTTCCTCTCGGCGCTGATGGCCCATCCGCGCTGGCAGGAGGGCCGCCTGTCGACGGGCTTCATCGCCGAGGAGTTTCCCGAGGGCTTCGAGATGCCGCGGCCGGAGGGGGAGGTCGCCATCCACCTCGCGGCGGTGGCGGCGGCCATCGACCATCTGTTCAACGAGCGCAAGCGCCGCATCTCGGGCCAGCTGCGGTCCGCCAAACCCGTCAGGTTCGAGCGCGAGCGGGTGGTGATGCTGGGCCGCGAGGCCATCCCGCTCACCATCGACGACAGGGACGGGGCTCTCGTTCTCGCCTTCTCCGACGGACGCACGGTTGCCGTCGCCTCGTCCTGGCGCCCCGGCGAGCCGGTGTGGCAGGGCCGCGTCGACGGCAAGGCGATCGCGGTGCAGGTGCGGCCGATCCTCAACGGCGTGGCGCTTGCCCACGCGGGCACGGCGACGGAGGCGCGCGTCTATACCCGGCGCGAGGCCGAGCTTGCCGCCCTGATGCCGGAAAAGGTGGCGGCCGACACCTCCAAGCAGCTGCTCTGCCCCATGCCCGGCCTCGTCAAGGCCATCGCCGTCGCCGAGGGCCAGGAGGTCAAGGCCGGCGAGACGCTCGCCATCGTCGAGGCGATGAAGATGGAGAACGTGCTCAAGGCCGAGCGCGACGGCACCGTCGCGAAGATCCACGCGAAGGAGGGCGACAGCCTCGCGGTGGATGCGGTGATTCTGGAATTTGCGTGACTACTTGCGCACCAGCACGTAGGCGTAGGCGGACATGCTCCGCCAGTCGCGCCGTGCGGCAAGGGCGTTGAAGGCATCGTCGATCTGCCGCACCACCGGCAGCCGCTTGAAATAGCCATGCCCCCAGAAGGGCTGGATGGCCACGTCCGAGAAGCCGCAGTCCCGCAGCATGGGCAGCATCCGGGCCTCACTGGAGAAGCACCAGTCGTAAACGGCGGGGAACTTGGGGTCGTCGGTCTCTTCGCCCCGGTTGGGATAGAAGGCGCGCACGATGGCGCTCGACAGCCATTCCGGCATCAGATGATTGGCGAGGAAGGGCAACGAATAGAGGGTGGGGAAGAACGCCACCGCCACGCCGCCCGGCGCGAGCAACGTGTGAATATTACGCCAGGCCTGCCGCACGTCCTTCACATGCTCGAAGACCATGCGCGAGAACATCAGGTCGAACTGGCCGGGCGCGATCCCCGCTGCGGCGATGTCTCCCGATACGTCGAAGCAGGCTGTCGGAAAGCCCGGCGGCGCTTTTTCGAGCTCGGTGGCGCTGATGTCGTTGATGGTGAGCGTGATGCCGAGTTCCGCAGCCTCCTCGGCCGTGAACGAAGGGTCACGTCCGCCGCCGATCTCGCACAGGTGGCGAAGGTGGTAGGCCCTGACGAGGTCGACGAGCGTGGACTTGTAGTTGGCCCATGCCCATTCGGAATGCCAATCCGGCCGTTGTTTCGCAAGCAATTCGGCAAGGCGGGGGGGCGCCTCACGCGCAGCGGCCATTCCGGTCGCGTTGGCATTCATGGCAATCATTCTCCCAAAGAATCGCCGCCAGTCTGTGCGCAAAATGCCAAGACCGGGTTAATGCGAGGGAGGTCTTCCCTCCCTCGCGGTGCGCTGCCTCAGAAGACCGGCAGGCTGGCCAGGCAGGGCACCGGTACCGGATCGGGCGTCTGCTGGTCGTGCACGATGTTGAGGCCAAGGTGGATCTTGGGATAGGTGCTCGGCGTGATGCCGCTCATCGTTGCGTCGATCCTCACGCCGCTGGTCTCGCCGAGATAGGTATAGGCCACGATACCATTTTCGGTAGAAACGCCCGCCGGCATCTGGATCATGTTGTCGGTCACAAGCATGTGGCCCGCATTCGCGTTGGCCGAGGCTGCAATACCGATGCCGCACCGGCGGATGACGTTGTCGGAAGCGATCAGGTTGCGGGCATAATTGTTCGTTCCGACAACGATGCCGTAGCGGAGGGCGCACTCGACGACATTGCCGTTGACGACGCAGTCGCCTTCCGCACTGATGCCCGTGCCCGTGTCATAGCTCACCGTCGGATTGTTCGACTGCCTGGCATTGCGGACCACGTTGCCGGTGATGCTCGCGAGCCTGCCGCCATTGTTGAAGTTGGTGACGGAGATGCCGCTGCCGCAGGTGTCGATCAGGTTCGAGCCGACGACGGTGCCGACGTCGTTCTCTCCGGATGCGCCGTCCGTCTCTTCGACGTAGATGGCCATCTCGCCCATCGCGTAGATGTTATTGCCGGAGATAATCGTGTCGTTGCAGACGTTGGCTCGCACCGCGCTGAACTTGCAGTAGCGAATCCGGTTATCCGTCACGGTGCAGCCGTGGGCGCGGTAGAGATTGACGCCATTGCCGCGCTGGCCGGTGCCGCCGCCTTGCGCCTCAATGTAAGTGATGACATTGCCGCTCACGGTGCTGCCGTCGAACCGCGGCGAGTATTGCCAGATGAGGATGCCGTTATTGCCGCAGTTTCGAACGACGTTGCCGGTCACCGACAAGCTGACATTGGCCACGCCGAAGATGGCGGTGTCGCAGTTGTAAACCTCGCAACCGGCAATAGCGCCTGCCGGGGAGACGGGTTCGTCGGTTCCGGTTGTCCCGATCGTCTGGCGCGTTCCGCACTGTTCGAAGACGATCCCCATGCCCGGCGCGCCATGCACCGTACAGCGGTCGATGCGGGTCCTGTGCGCACGATAGGCGGTGATGGCGCCGCCATTGCCGGACTCGGCATAGGGACGGCCGTTTGCGTTGAATGTGATGCCGCGGATCACGCAATCCGGAACATTGTCGATCTCTAGGAAAAAAGTACCAGTCGTGAAGCGCAACGTCACGGTGCCGGGATTGGCTTCCATGACAAGTGGTGCGCCTCCGCCGTTGGAGGTTCTGACCGAGAGGTTGCCCACATCGTAGGTGCCGGCAACGATGAACAGGGGCTTCCCATTGCTTCGCGCAACATTCATCGCATCCTGGAGGGTTCCGACCGTATAGCCGGCCGGCGTGCCGTTCGTGAAGACGATCTTGTCATCGGTTATCGCATACGAGGCCACGAGGGTATCTCCTGATGATAGGGGTACGCGCGCAGGTCGGAACATATAGAGAACAAATCCTAAGATCAAGGAAAATGTTCCTTATCCTCCGCGCGCGATGGCGTGGTAGGCTGTCGGAGGCCGTCGTTGTGGAGTGAGTCATGACCTCCCGCGTCATCGTCCATGCCGTCATCAAGGGTCGCGTGCAGGGCGTCGGCTATCGGGCTTGGACGGCGCGCGAGGCGGGGGCGCGGGGGCTTGCGGGCTGGGTGCGCAACCGGCGCGAGGGCTTCGTCGAGGCGGTCTTCGCCGGGCCGGCCGATGCCGTGGAGGCGATGCTCGCGGCGTGCCGCGCGGGGCCGCTCGGCGCGCGGGTCGAGGCCATCGAGCGCTATGACGAAACGGGGAGCGCGCTCGCTCCGGGGGGCGCGGCGGATGGGTTCACGGTGCTGCCGACGGAGTAGGCGCGGCGCAGGTCAGGCCATGAAGGCGGCGAGGAAGGCCTCGGCGTCCGGCTGCAGCCAGTCCACCGCGCCGGAGATGTAGCCGACGATGCCGCCGCCGCGGTCGACGAGATAGGTGATGGGCATGCCGTAGAGGGCGAAGGGCGCGCCCTTGCGGTTGCCGGCGTCCGAATAGGCGACATCCCCCTCGGGATCGACGAAGACGGGGAGCTTCTCGATGCCGTGGCGCTTCAGGAAGGGCGCGACGGCCCTTGTGCCGTCCCGGTCGAAGGAGATGGCGGCGACGTTGAGGCGCTGCGCATCGATCGTCCGCACGAAGGCCTCGAGGCGCGGCATCTCCTCCCGGCACGGCGGGCACCAGCTCGCCCAGAAATTGAGGAGATGGACGCGCCCGTCCGGCGCGAGCGTGTGCCGGCGGCCCCGGACATCGGTCAGGGCGAGCGCCGGCATCTGCCGGCGCGGCTCCAGCCAGACGAACTGGCTGCCGCCCTGCCGGAGAGAGGGGGCGGCGCGGGCGGGCAGAGCAGGGGCGGCGAGGGCAGCGAGGCCGCCGATGAGGGAGCGGCGGGAGAGGGGGCGTGCGCGCGTCATCGCACCGCCCATAGCTCGACGGGGCGGGCCTGCCAATGGCGCTCGCGCCGATGTGAGGCCCTGCGTGTCGCCGCCCCACGCTTGATGCGGCGCGGGTGCCGGCTATCCTTCGGCAAAGTGCTGCGAGGAGACGCCGTGAGCCGCAACGATTCGATCCGCCCGCGTCCGACGGACAACGCCTTTCTCGGCCCGCTCGACGGCGGCTCGCTCGAGCCGACCTATTCGGGGGCGCTGTCCTTCATGCGCCGGCGCTACAGCCGCGATCTGTCGGCGGCGGACGTCGTCGTGTGGGGCGTGCCGTTCGATTGCGCCACGTCCAACCGGCCGGGGGCGCGCTTCGGGCCGCAGGCGCTGCGCCGCGCCTCCGCGATCTTCGACGGCGATCCGCAGTTCCCCTCCGGGCTCGATCCCTTCGAGGCGCTCACGGTGATCGACTGGGGCGACTGCTCGTTCGACTATCGCCGGCTCGACCAGGTGCACGGCCTCGTCGAGGCGCAGGCGGCGGAGATCGTCGCGGCCGGATGCCATCTCGTGACGCTCGGCGGCGATCATTCCATCACCCTGCCGCTGCTGCGCGCCCATGTGGCCGAGCACGGGCCGCTGGCGCTGGTGCAGTTCGACGCCCACCAGGACACCTGGGAGGACGACGGCGAGGGCACCTCGCACGGCACCTTCGTCACCCGCGCCGAGATGGAGGGGCTGATCGACTGCTCGCGCTCCATCCAGATCGGCATCCGCACCGTGGCGCCGGACGATTTCGGCATCGCCATCGTCGATGCCTACGAGGCGCGCGGGCTCGGCGTCGCCGGCATCGCCCAGCGCATCCGCGAGCGGGTGGGCGAGGGGCCGGCCTATCTGTCGTTCGACATCGACGCGCTCGATCCCGCCTTCGCGCCGGGCACGGGCACCCCGGTCGCCGGCGGCCTTTCGAGCGCCGAGGCGCTGATGGCGCTGTGGAGCCTGCGCGACATCGACTGGCGCGGCATGGACCTCGTCGAGGTGGCGCCGCCCTACGACCATGCTGACATCACCGCCATCGCCGGCGCGACGGTGGTGCAGCACTACCTGCAGATCCTCGCCGAGCGGGCGCGGGGGTGAGTGTTTTCCCTCCCCCCATGCGGGGGAGGATCATGACCTCGACCTTCGTGTGCGATACCCCTCCCCGCGAACGGGAGAGACTGGCCGGGTCGTCATTGACACCGGCGCCCCTTTCCCGGATAAGCGTGCCCATGATCACCGTCGCGCACACCACGCCGAACCGACGCCGCCGCGCCGTCCTTGCGCGCGTGCGATGACGCGACCTCGCGTGTCGTGATCGGAGCCGCGCCCGCAGCGCGGCTTTTTTGTTGCAATTTCGTCCCCATCTTCTGTTACCACCGGCAAACGCTCGAAAACCGTCGCCCGGACAATCGTCAGGAGCCGTCCATGAACGACACCTCGCTTCTCAATCCCGCCCGGGCCAAGGCTGCGGGTGCGCGGGCGCCGCGCGTCTTCATCGACGGTGAGGCCGGCACCACGGGCCTCGGCATCCGCGAGCGGCTCTCGGCGCTGCCGCAGATCGAGCTCAGGTCCATCGCGCCGGAGCTGCGCAAGGACGTGGAGGCGAAGAAGGCGCTGCTCGCCGATGTCGATCTCGTCGTGCTCTGCCTGCCGGACGCGGCCGCCAAGGAGACGGTGGCGCTCGTCGAGGCCCTGGGAGAGGCCGGTCCGCGCGTGCTCGATGCGAGCACCGCCCACCGGGTCGCGCCGGGCTGGGTCTACGGCTTCGCCGAGATGACGCCGGGCCAGCGCGCGGCGATCGCCGGGGCGCGCCTGGTGTCCAATCCGGGCTGCTATCCGACGGGGGTGATCGCGCTTCTGAGGCCGCTCGTCGACGCCGGACTCGTGCCGGCGGATTATCCCGTCACCATCAATGCGGTCAGCGGCTATTCCGGCGGCGGACGCACGATGATCGAGGCCTACGAGGCGGGCACGGCGCCGTCCTTCGAGCTCTACGGCCTCGGCCTCGAGCACAAGCACCTGCCGGAGCTGCAGACCTATTGCGGCCTCTCGCGGCGGCCGATCTTCGTGCCCTCGGTCGGCAATTTCCGCCAGGGCATGCTGGTGTCGATCCCGCTGCATCTCGACACGCTGCCCGAGCGGCCGACGGGGGCCGACCTGCAGGCGGTGCTCGCCACGCGCTATGCGGTGAGCGAGCTCGTCTCGGTCGCCCGGCAGGACGATGCGAGCGTCACGGGCGGCAAGATCGAGCCCGAGGCGCTCAACGACACCGACCGGCTGGAACTCAGGGTCTATGCCAACGAGGCGCGGCGGCAGGCCGTGCTCGTCGCCCGGCTCGACAATCTGGGCAAGGGCGCCTCCGGTGCGGCAGTGCAGAACATCCGGTTGATGCTCGGCGTCTGAAGCTTGCGCGCCATGTGAAAAAGGGCGGGCAAGTGCCCGCCCTTAAACCGGAACTCGTGCCGATGCTCAGCTCTGATAGGCCCGCACCTGCTGCTTCTGCGTGCCGAGGCCCTCGATGCCGAGTTCCACGACCTCGCCGCCCTTGAGGAAGCGCGGCGGCTTCATGCCCATGCCGACGCCGGGAGGCGTGCCGGTGGTGATGACGTCGCCGGGCTCGAGCTTCATGAACTGCGAGATGTAGGACACGAGGAAGGGAACGGAGAAGATCATGGTCTTCGTCGAGCCGTCCTGCACCCGCTCGCCGTTCACTTCGAGCCACATGGACAAGTTCTGCACGTCCTTGATCTCGTCAGTCGTGACGAGCCAGGGGCCGAGGGGACCGAAGGTGGGGCAACCCTTGCCCTTGGCCCACTGACCGCCGCGCTCGATCTGGTACTCGCGCTCCGACACGTCGTTGCAGACGCAGTAGCCGGCCACGTAGTCGAGCGCGTCCTTCTCCTCGACGTAGGACGCCTCCTCGCCGATGACGACGGCGAGCTCGACCTCCCAGTCGGTCTTCTGCGAGCCGCGCGGCACGATCACGTCGTCATTGGGGCCGACGATGCAGGACGGGGCCTTGTTGAAGAGGATCGGCTCCTTCGGGATCGGTGAGTTCGTCTCCGCCGCGTGATCGGCATAGTTGAGGCCCACTGCGATGAAGTTGCGCACGTTGCCGACGCAGGGGCCGAGCCGCGTGCCGGCCGGCACGGCTGGAAGGGTCTTGGGGTCGACGGCGGCGATGCGCGCCAGCGAGGCCCTTGTGAGGGCCTTGCCGGCGAGATCGGGGACGATGCCGGAGATGTCGCGGATCGTGCCCTCGGCGTCGACGATGCCCGGCTTCTCCGCACCCGGATTGCCGTAGCGCACCAACTTCATGGGGTATCCTCCAATTGAAACGTTTCAAGCGGGCGGAGTGTGCTGCGGCGGGGCGCCGATCGCAAGCCGGATCGGCGCAGATACGATGCGCGCAGCGCGTAACCGGCGCTTGTTGCGGTAATGTCACATCAGGCGAAAAGTCGCCAGCCGCACGCTTTTTCCGCGGATGAGAAGGACCTGTGGGCAGGCGCGAAAATCGATATGGTTTCGATATGAACTATACCCATGTGAACCGGATTGGTGTTGTGCGGTGCATCAAAAGGCATGTTTTGATGTGTTTTTTGCGGTGTTAAGACTGAAATGTTAGTCGCCATTTCAGATATTTGTATGTGTACCAATACATTGATTGTCGAAGACGGCCTTGGCAGCATGCGAATCAAGGGCGCTCGCAAGTAACAGACGCCTCCATTGAACGTATGGGTCAGGGGAACATCCATGAGGGATTCTCGGAAATTTCTTACGTGGACGGCCATTTGTTCAGTTTCATTGATCGTTGCTATGGCCGATGCACAGGCTGGCTCCTTCGCGATCCGTGAGCAGAGTGCCACCGGACAGGGCATGTCATTCTCCGGCGTTGCGGCCGGTTCTGCCGGTCTCTCGTCGATGTTCTGGAACCCGGCGACGATCACCATGAGCCCCGGCTTCCGCTTCGAGGGTCATGCGTCGGTGATCTTTCCCGAGGCGAAGATCAATCCGGACCTGCCGACCCTCGGCCTCGTCGGCGCGCTCGGGGGCACCCCCGTCGGGTCCGGCAATATCGGCCAGACGGCCGTCGTGCCGGCCAGCTATGCGAGCTATCAGGTCAACGACCGGCTCTGGCTCGGCGTGTCGATCAATTCGCCCTACGGCTTCATCACCAAGCCGGACCAGAACTGGGCCGGCCAGACCTACGGGCGTTCGTCGAAGGCCTTCTCCATCAACGTCACGCCAACGATCGGCTACAGGGTCACCGACTGGCTCTCCATCGGTGTCGGGCTGCAGGTGCAATATCTCGACGTGACGCTGAAGCGCGCGCTCGGCCTGTCGCCCCTCGCCCCGGCCGCCATCCTCGAGGGCGATGCGTACGGCGTCGGCTACACGCTCGGCCTGACGCTGACGCCGTTCGAGGGCACCGAGATCGGCCTCGGCTTCCGGTCGTCGATCCGTCACCAGCTCGAGGGCAACCTGCACGTGGGGCCGGCGACGATCGTCCCCGTCAAGGCCAATGTGAACCTGCCGGAGGTGCTGACCTTCGGCGTCGCCCAGCGCCTGTCGCCACAGTGGAAGGTGATGGCCGGGGTCGAGTGGACGAACTGGAGCAGGCTCAACATCGTGCCGGTCACGAGCGCGATCAGCGGGACGGCCGTGACGGCGCTGCCGTTCAGCTATCGCGACGGCTGGTTCGCTTCCGTCGGTGCGGAATATCAGGTCAACGATCAACTCGCGCTGCGTGCCGGCCTCGGCTACGAGTGGTCGCCCATCACCGACCGCACGCGTGACGTGCGCATTCCCGACAACGATCGTCTCTGGGCCTCGATCGGCGCCACCTACCAGTGGAACGACCAGCTGTCCTTCGACGTCGGCTACACACACATCTTCGTCAGGGACACGGACATTCGCCTCGTGCCGGGCAATCCGCAGTTCGCGGCGCTGCCCTTCGTCGCCGAGACGAAGCCGTCAGTCGACATCGTCTCCGTGGCGCTCAAGTACCGCTGGGACGAGCCAGCCAAGCCGATCCCCGCGCCGATCGTGCGCAAGTACTGATCGCTTTTCCCGGATTGCCCATGCGAAGGCCCGGGCCGGGTCGCCGGCTCGGGCAAGAAGCTCGGGCAAGAAGCTCGGGGCAAGAAGAAAGGCCGGCGGGCAACCGCCGGCCTTTGCGCGTCGGCGTCCCGCCTCAGTCCCGCATCTTCACATAGGTGCCGGGGGCGTCGCATAGGGGCGCGAGCGGCCCCTCGGCGGGGTCGCGCGCCTTGACCCTTTCGGGGCTCTGGGCGGCAATCCAGTCGATCCAGTCCGGCCACCAGGAGCCGGGCACCTCCTGCGCCTCCTTCAGCCAGTCGTCGAGCTCGCCGCGCGGTTTGCCGTTGACCCAGTGCTGGTACTTCGGCTTGGCCGGCGGATTGACGACGCCGGCGATGTGTCCCGAGCCGGCAAGCACGAAGCGGATGCGCCCGCCGAAGAGCTGCGCGCCAAGGAAGACCGAGCGGGCCGGGGCGATGTGGTCCTCGCGCGTGGCGAGGTGATAGGTGGGTATGGTGACGTCCGACAGTTCGAGCCGCGTATTGCCGAAGTTCATGCGGCCCTTGGCGAGATTGTTCTTCAGGTAGCATTCGCGCATGTAGAACGAATGGTTGGCTGCCGGCATGCGGGTGGAATCGGAGTTCCAGTAGAGCAGGTCGAACGGCAGCGGGGAGACGCCGCGCACGTAGTTGTTGACGATGTAGGGCCATATCAGGTCGTTCGGCCGCAGCATGTTGAAGGCGGTGGCCATGCGCGAGCCCTCGAGATAGCCGCGCTTGGCCATCTCCTGCTCGATGGCCCTGATCTGGTCCTCGTCGACGAAGACCTTGAGATCGCCGGCATGGGTGAAGTCCACTTGGGTGGTCAGGAAGGTGGCGCCGGCGATGCGCGTGTCGCCGTTCGCCGCCATGAAGGCGAGCGTCGCCGCGAGCAGGGTACCGCCGACGCAATAGCCGACGGCCGAGACCTCCTCCTCGCCCGTGTTGCGGGCAATGGCGTCGAGGGCGGCGAAGATGCCCTCGCGCATGTAATCCTCGAAGCTCTTCTCGGCCAGCCGCTCGTCGGGGTTGACCCAGGAGATGCAGAAGACGGTGAGTCCCTGCGCCACCGCCCAGCGGATGAAGGATTTGTCCGGGTTGAGATCGAGGATGTAGTACTTGTTGATCCACGGCGGCACGATGAGGAGCGGCCGGCGCAGCACCTTGTCGGTCGTCGGGCTGTACTGGATGAGTTCCACAAGCTCGTTGCGGAAGATGACCTTGCCGGGCGTGTTGGCGAGATTGATGCCGACCTCGAACCGGTGCGGGTCCGACTGGCGCACCTTGAGCTGGCCGCCGCCGGCCTCCACGTCCTCGGCCAGCATCTGCATGCCACGCACCAGGTTGGCGCCGCTCTCGCGCAGGGTGGTTCGGATGAGCTCCGGATTGGTGGCGATGAAGTTCGACGGGGCGAGCGCGCTTGCGATCTGGCGCACGTAGAACTGCGCCTTGTGACGGGTGTGGTCGTCGAGTCCCTCGGCCTCGGCGGCGAGCCGGTCGGCCCAGTCGGTCGTCAGCAGATAGGCCTGCTTGATGAAATCGAAGAGCGGATTTTCCTCCCACTCGGGGTCAGCGAAGCGCTTGTCCTTCGGGTCCGGCGTGATTACCGGCTCGGCCTGTTCGCCCTGCATGCGCTTGAGGGTCGAGGCCCACAGATCGAGGAAGCGAGAGGTGAGGGCGGACTGGGCCTCGATCGCCTTCTGCCGATCGGACATCCACTTCTCGGCCACATTGCCAAGCGTCTTGACGATGTCGCCTACCTCGTCGGCGGCTCCGCCCTTGGCGCGGCCCTCCTCGTATGGCTTGAGGTAGGCGGCCGCCACCCGGCCAGCTTCCTCCACGAACTGGGCCATGTTGCGCGACAGGGCCTCGAAATCCGGCATCGGCGTGCCGGGTCGCTGGTCGCCCTTATCAGTCATGCGCCCTCCGCCTCTTTCCTCGACGGCATGTCTCGATCCGTTCCCTTTTTCCTCATATTAACCGACAATCTGTGACATGGGCATCATTGACGGGCATGATCGCCGGCATGGGCATCGCGCATATCGACGCAAGACTTGTCGCAGATGGTCCTTTCACAAGAGTTCATACCGATGAGACGTTACCTGCGAGGCCTTTTCCAGTCCGTGCGGGGCAGCCGTGCCCGCAAGGCGCTGCTCGTGCTGCCGCCGCTCGTCCTCGCCGCCTGCACGAGCGGTGGTGAGGCAGTGCGGGATGTCGCCGTCGCCACGGGGCTGCGCGCCGAGGCGCCGCGGTCGGCCGAGTTCGTCGCCCAATCGCGGCCCAGCGACCTCAACTACATGCCCATCGGCGTGCAGCCGCCGGCCCGCGCGATCCGCCCGCGGAGCGCCGATGAGGCCGAGCGGCTGAAGCAGGAGCTGGAGGCGCGGCGGCGGGCAAACGAGGCTGCCGCCTCGGAGGCCAGGGCGCTGTCGGCGGCGCCGGCAGCGCAATAGCCCGGCAGTCATCCCGCAGGCGCGAAAAAACATTCTGCCTTTGGCCGGCCGGGTGCTAAATCAAAGCTGCCGCGCCGGAAGGACTGCGATGCGCGGCCCGATCCAGGGACTTGAGTAGCCATGACCGATTTTCACCGCATCAAGCGTCTGCCGCCCTATGTCTTCGAGCAGGTGAACCGGATCAAGGCCGCAGCCCGAGCCAACGGGGCCGACATCATCGACCTCGGCATGGGCAATCCCGACCTGCCGGCGCCGCGCCATGTCATCGAGAAGCTGGTGGAGACCGCGGGCAAACCGCGTACCGACCGCTATTCCGCCTCCAAGGGGATCGGCGGCCTGCGCCGGGCCCAGGCGGGCTATTACGAGCGCCGCTTCGGCGTGAAGCTCGATCCCGACACCCAGGTCGTTGCCACGCTCGGCTCCAAGGAGGGTTTCGCCAACATGGCGCAGGCCATCACCGGGCCTGGCGATGTCGTGCTCGTCCCCAATCCGAGCTATCCGATCCACGCCTTCGGCTTCCTGATGGCCGGCGGCGCCATCCGCTCCGTGCCGGCCGAGCCGACGCCGGCCTTCTTCCCCGCGCTCGAGCGGGCGGTGGTGCATTCGATTCCCAAGCCCATCGCCGTCGTCGTCTGCTATCCGTCGAACCCCACGGCCTATGTGGCTTCGCTCGACTTCTACAAGGACCTCGTGGCCTTCGCGAAGAAGCACGAGCTCATCGTCCTGTCCGACCTTGCCTATGCCGAGGTCTATTTCGACGGGGAGCCGCCGCCGTCGGTGCTGCAGGTGCCGGGCGCCGTGGACGTCACGGTCGAGTTCACCTCGATGTCGAAGACCTATTCCATGGCCGGCTGGCGCATGGGCTTTGCCGTGGGCAACGAGCGGCTGCTGGCGGCGCTCGCCCGCGTGAAGTCCTATCTCGACTACGGCGCCTATACGCCCGTGCAGGTGGCAGCCACGGCCGCCCTCAACGGGCCGGACGACTGCATCGTCGAGATGCGCGACATCTATCGCCGGCGCCGCGACGCGCTGGTCGATTCCTTCGGCCGGGCGGGCTGGCCGATCCCGACGCCGAGCGCCTCGATGTTTGCCTGGGTGCCGATTCCGGAGCCTTTCCGCGGCCTCGGCAGCCTCGAATTCTCGAAGCTGCTCGTCGAGAAGGCGGATGTCGCCGTCGCGCCGGGCATCGGCTTCGGCGAGCATGGCGACGATTATGTGCGGATCGCCATTGTGGAGAACGAGCAGCGCATCCGCCAGGCCGCCCGCAATATCCGCCGCTTCCTTGAAACGGCGGACAAAACGTTGCACAACGTGGTCCCGCTCGCGGCCCGGCGCTGAGGCGCCGGCCGCGCCGGCTCTCGTTGCCTTTCGTTCCCGCGAGTCTGGTTCACCATGTCGCATGATTTCAGGGTCGGCATCGCCGGCCTCGGCACGGTCGGCGCTTCCGCCGTGCGCATGCTTGTCCGTCAGGACGAGCAGCTCACCGCCCGTCTCGGACGCCGGGTGAGGGTGACCGCCGTGACTGCGCGCGACCGCGCGCGCGAACGCGGCTTCGATCTCGCGGCCCTGACCTGGTTCGACGATCCGGTCGCGCTCGCCCGCAGCGGCGACATCGACTGTTTCGTCGAACTCATTGGCGGGGAGGACGGCCCGGCCCTCGAGGCCGTCACCGCGGCGCTGGAAACCGGCAAGCACGTCGTCACCGCCAACAAGGCGCTGCTAGCGCGGCACGGCGTGACGCTCGCCGCCCTCGCCGAGAAGAAGGGCGTGTCGCTCGCCTTCGAAGCCTCCGTCGCCGGGGGCATTCCCGTCATCAAGACGCTGCGCGAGGCACTCGGCGGCAACAGTGTCAGCCGCGTCTACGGCATCCTCAACGGCACCTGCAACTACATCCTGTCGCGCATGGAGGCGGAGGGCCTGTCCTTCGACGACTGCCTCAAGGACGCGCAGAGGCTGGGCTATGCCGAGGCCGATCCGACCTTCGACGTCGGCGGCTTCGACACGGCACACAAGCTTGCGATCCTCACGAGCCTCGCCTTCGGCACCGAGATCGACGCCGAGGCGATCTATGTCGAGGGCATCTCCTCGATCAGCCCCATCGACATCCGCATGGCCGACGAGCTCGGCTATCGCATCAAGCTGCTCGGCGTCGCCGAGCGGACGAAGACCGGCATCGAGCAGCGGGTCCATCCGACGATGGTGCCGAAATCCTCCGCCATCGCACAGGTGATGGGTGTCACCAACGCCGTGACCATCGACGCCGATGCGGTGCGCGAGGTCACGCTCGTCGGCCCAGGGGCGGGGGGCGACGCGACCGCCTCGGCCGTCGTCGCCGACATCTGCGACCTTGCCGCGGGCGGTGCAGTGCCGGCCTTCGGCGTGCCCGTCGGCGCGCTGCGCAAGCCCGAGCGCGCGGCGATGCGCATGCATACCGGCGGCTATTACGTGCGCCTCACCGCCTATGACAGGCCGGGCGCCGCGGCCTCCATCGTCACCCGCATGGCGGAGGCGGACATTTCGCTGGAGAGCATCGTCCAGCACCGGTCGGAGGATGCCGCCCAGCGGGATCCCTCCGGGCGCTCCGGCGCGCCGGTGCCGGTGGTGCTCATCACCTATGCGACGACGGAAGCCGCCATCCGCAGGGCGGTGGACAAGGTGATCGGAGACGGGCATGTCGCCGAGGCGCCACAAGTGATCCGTATTGAACGGGAGTAGGTCGCGGCCGATCGTGCCGCATCCGAGACCATGCACGTACTCTGACCTATCCAGACGGCCGTTCCGGCCCGCTGATCTGAGCGGCCTTTAGGGAGATCCGACCGCGATGAGCGAGATTACCGTCAAGCCGAACCAGCTGATCGAACGCATCCTCACGCTGGAGCTCGTGCGCGTGACCGAGCGCGCCGCCGTAGCGGCGGCGCGGCTGCGTGGGCGCGGCAACGAAAAGGCGGCCGACCAAGCTGCGGTCGATGCCATGCGCCGGGAGCTCAACCGCCTGCCGATCGACGGCACCGTCGTCATCGGCGAGGGCGAGCGCGACGAGGCGCCGATGCTGTTCATCGGCGAGAAGGTCGGCAACACCAAGGGGCCTAAGGTCGACATCGCGGTCGATCCACTCGAGGGCACGACGCTCTGCGCCAAGGACATGCCCGGCGCCATCACTGTCATGGCCATGGCCGAGGCGGGTACGCTGCTCGGCGCGCCCGACGTCTACATGCAGAAGATTGCCGTTGGTCCAGGTTATCCGGACGGGGTGATCGACCTCGACGCCTCGCCGGCGGACAACATCAATGCGCTCGCCAGGGCCAAGGGCGTCAAGCCCAACGAGATCAACGTGCTGATGCTCGACCGGCCGCGCCACGCCGACATGATCGCCGCGGTGCGCAAGACGGGCGCCGGCATCCGCCTTATCACCGATGGCGACGTCGCCGGCGTCATCTTCACGGCGAACCCGGAAGAGACCGGCATCGACATGTATCTCGGCATCGGCGCCGCCCCGGAGGGCGTGCTCGCGGCCGGGGCGTTGCGCTGCGTCGGCGGCCAGATGCAGGCCCGCCTCATCCTCGACACGGCGGAGAAGCTCGACCGAGCGGCCAAGATGGGCGTCACCGACCCTAACAAGAAGTACCAGTTGCTCGATCTCGCTTCGGGCGACGTCATCGTCGCCGCCACAGGCGTCACCAACGGGGCCCTTCTCTCGGGCGTGCGCTTCCGCAAGGACGTGATCGAGACGGAGACGGTGGTCTACCGCTCCGCCACCGGCACCGTGCGCCGCATCAAGGCCGAGCACCGGGAGCTCGCCAAGTTCCATCTGGATTGAGTTTCGGCGGAGCGGTCCGGATGGCCGTCGTCCGGTGGAGGAGGCCTGATGTCCGACGTTGGCATTGTCGTGCGGCCGTTCGCAGCCGTGGACCGGGCGGCGTGGGAACCGCTGTGGCAGGGGTATCAGGCCTTCTACCGCATCTGCCTGCCGCCGGCGGTGACGGACGGCACCTTTGCGCGCATGCTCGATCCCGCCGCGCCGATCCATGGCCTCGGCGCCTTCGTCGACGGAGAACTGGCGGCCATCGCGCACTACGTCTTCCACGCCACGACGTGGAACCTCGCCCCGCGCTGCTACCTCAACGACCTCTTCACGGCCGAGACTCATCGGGGGCGAGGCCTGGCACGGCGGCTCATCGAGGCGGTCTATGACGCGGCGCGCGCCGCCGGGGCGGAGCGCGTCTACTGGCTGACGCACAAGGATAATGCAGCCGGCCGGGCGCTGTACGACCGCGTGGCGGAGGATGCGGGCTTCATCCAGTACCGCAAGGCGCTGTCCTGAAGCGGTTGGCCCGCCCGTTTGCACCGTGAATAATCGGGCCATGAGCGAATCATCCCTCGCGCGGGCTCCCGTCGATTCCGTAGACAGTCCCGCGGCGGCGTCCCACGCGCCGCGCCCCTTTCTCGGCGTCTCCCGCTCGGCGCTCGGCCGCATGTGGCGCGACCGCTGCGACGAGGTGCAGGCGCTGCAGGCCCTCGCCATGGTGCAGCAGCATGGCCTGCCGGACATGGTGGCGCGCGTGCTCGCCGCGCGTGGCGTCGCCGCTGGCGATGCCGTTCCCTTCCTCGAGCCGCGCCTGCGCGACCTGCTGCCGGACCCTGCCGTGCTGCGCGACATGGAGGCCGCCGTTGCGCGGCTCGCCGCCGCGGCGCAGAGGGGCGAGCAGGTGGCGATCTTCGGCGACTACGACGTCGACGGCGCCTGTTCGGCCGCCCTCATCGGCGGCTTTCTCGGCCGCTGCGGCGTTCCCTACGTCATTCACATCCCTGACCGGCTGACGGAAGGCTACGGGCCCAACACGGCGGCCGTCACGGCGCTGCGGCAGGCAGGAGCGCGCCTTCTCGTCACCGTCGACTGCGGCACCGCGAGCCATGCGGTCTTCGCTCATGCGCGCGAACTCGGCATGGATGTCGTCGTCATCGACCACCACCAGGCGCCGACGGATCTGCCGAGCGTCGAGGCCCTCGTCAACCCGAACCGGCAGGACGATCTCTCCGGCCTTGGCCATCTCGCTGCGGCGGGGGTGGTCTTCCTCGTGCTCGTGGCGCTCAATCGCGCGCTGAGGGAGGCCGGATTCTGGCGGGCCGACCGGCCCCAGCCCGATCTTCTCGCCGAACTCGACCTCGTAGCGCTGGCGACCGTGGCCGACGTCGTGCCGCTCAAGGGGCTCAACCGTGCCTTCGTGCGCCAGGGGCTCGCCGTCATGCGCCGGCGCGGCCGTGCGGGGCTGACGGCGCTGATGGATACGGCCGCTTTGTCCGGGCCGCCCGAGTCCTGGCATCTCGGTTTCCTGCTCGGGCCGCGCATCAATGCCGGCGGACGGATCGGCGATGCCGCGCTCGGCGCCCGGCTTCTCCTGACGCTCGACGATGCCGTGGCGCGGGAGACCGCGGCGGAACTCGACCGGCTCAACAAGGAACGCCAGGCCATCGAGCTCATCGCCGTCGAAGAGGCGATGGCGCAGGCTGACATGGCGCTCACGGCCGATCCCGACCGGGCGGTGCTTGTGGTGCACGCACCGGACTGGCACCCCGGCGTCGCCGGCCTCGTCGCCGCGCGGGTGAAGGAGCGTTTTCAGAAGCCCGCCTTCGCCTTTGCCGCCAACGGCGACGGGGGCCTCACCGGCTCCGGCCGCTCGATTCCCGGGGTCGATCTCGGCGCTGCGGTGCGCCGGCTGGTCGAGGCGGGGCAGGTGGCGAAGGGCGGCGGCCATGCCATGGCGGCCGGCGTGACGCTTAATAATGACAGCCTGCCGGCCTTCACCGAGGCCATCGACGCCCTGCTGCGCGACAGCGTCGTGGCGGCGGGAGCGGACACGGCTCTCCTGGTCGACGGGGCGATGACCGCCGCCTCCGCCACGGTGGAGCTGATGGCACGGCTCAATGGGGCAGGTCCCTTCGGCTCCGGCCACCCGGAGCCCGTCTTCGCCTTTCCGCATCACATCCTTACCGAGGCGGCCGTCGTCGGTAACGGCCATGTGCGCCTCAAGCTGCGTGCCGGCGACGGCAGCCAGGTCGGCGGCATCGCCTTCCGCGCCGCGGACCAGCCGCTCGGCCGCGCGCTCCTTGCGGCGCGCGGCGAGCGTATCCACGCTGCCGGCAGCCTCGCCATCGACCGCTGGGGCGGGGCGGAGCGCGTCGACCTGCGGGTCACGGACGTGGCGCCCGCCACGCCCGGCAAGGCTGTGGATGGGAACTGATCCACCGTTCTTCCCCGGCGGTTGTGCTTGCCGCGGCCGGCGAACCGCTCTATATGTCGCGCCGCTACCTCGCCTCGCGAGGCCGCGCGCCCATCGTCTAGCGGTCTAGGACGTCGCCCTTTCACGGCGAAAACAGGGGTTCGAGTCCCCTTGGGCGCGCCACTTCAGCGCTTGCCGCAGCCGTGTGGCCGTTTTCGACCCCATCCGCTTCAGGACGGGCTTGCTGCAGTGCGCAAGAACGCTTGCCACTCCGCGCCACATCATCTGTTTGCACTCTTGGGTCCCTCCCGGCGAGGCGCGAGCGCGTCGAGGGCATCGATATCACCGTCATCCAAATCTGTGCAAACTGGAGCCGGGCACGGGGAGGTGACAGATGTACTATGCGCATTCGACGGAGGACGAGTTTCGCCGCAACTGGCAGCCGCTGCGCCAGCATCTGGAGGAAACGGCGGCCCGTGCAGCGGCCCATGGCGCAGCCTTCGGAGCAGGCAAGGCGGCAGGGCTCGCCGCGCTCCTGCATGATGTCGGCAAGTATTCGCCGGACTTTGCGGCCCGGCTCGAGGGCGGCAAGACGAGGGTGGACCACTCGACGGCGGGGGCTGCCCTCGTCCTGGAACTCGCCACGGGCAACGACCGTCTCATGGCGGAGATCATCTCATACGCCATCGCCGGTCATCATGCCGGCCTGCCCGACAAGCGGGGGGAAAGTCTCGCTGCCTTGAGTGACCGGCTGACGGGTTTTTCGCACGCCAGGCTCGACCCTGTCTGGCGCGAGGAACTGGCGCCCGACGCGAGCGGCCTCCTGCCGGCCTTCTCTTGGGAGCCGCCACCGGCGCGCGAGGCGACACATCGCGAAGTGGAGGCTTCCCGAGCGCGCCTCGCCTTCCAGTTCGCCTTTCTCGGCCGCATGCTCTTCTCCTGTCTCGTCGATGCCGACTTCAAGGACACCGAGGCCTTCTACGGTCGCGTCGAGGGGCGACAACTCGAGCGTGAATGGCCAGCGTTGCAGACGGTCCTTCCGGGCCTGCTGGCCGCCTACGAGCGACGGATGGGGGACCTGCGCAACAGCAATTCGGAAGTGAACAGCGTCCGCAGCGCGGTGCTCGACCACGTGCGCAGCCGTGCCGGCGAGGCGCCCGGCCTGTTCACGCTCACCGTGCCGACCGGGGGCGGCAAGACACTCGCTTCGCTCGGCTTCGCGCTCGATCACGCCCGGATCCACGGGCATCGCCGCATCATCTACGCCATTCCCTTCACCTCCATCATCGACCAGACGGCGGAAATTTTCCGGGATATCCTGGGCGCGGCGGTGGTGCTCGAGCATCATTCGGCCATCGACTCCGGTCGGCTGCGGCGCGAAGAGGCGCGCATGGCGGACAGTGATGCCGCGAGCCGGGACAAGCTGAAGCTGGCGATGGAGGACTGGGCCGCACCCGTCGTCGTCACCACGAATGTGCAGCTGTTCGAGAGCCTGTTTGCCGCCCGGCCGTCGCGCTGCCGCAAGCTGCACAACGTCGCCGGCAGCATCATCATCCTCGACGAGGCGCAGACCTTGCCGCGTCCGTTGCTGGCGCCGGCCGTGGCCGCGCTTCGGGAGCTCGCCGCCAATTACCGCTGCAGCATCGTGCTGTGCACGGCGACGCAGCCGGCGCTCGATGCCGACAGGTTCCCGGCCGGCCATCCCGTCGGCCTGCCGCTCGCCGGCCGGGAACTGGCGCCCGAGCCGCAGGACCTGGCCCGCAAGCTTCGGCGCGTGACGCTTCGCTTCGCCGGCGAGATGGACGATGCGGCGCTCGTCGCCGCCCTCATGGACCAGAGCCAGGGCCTCGTCGTCGTCAATAGTCGCAAGCATGCCCTTGCACTCTATCGGTCTGCGCAGGCCGCGGGGCTCGACGGAGCTGTGCATCTTTCGACCCGGCAGCACGCCGTCGACAGGCGCGCCATTCTCGCTGAAATCCGGCGGATGCTGATGGAGGGGCGTCCTTGCCGTGTCATCGCCACCTCGTTGGTGGAAGCGGGTGTCGACCTCGATTTCCCGAAGGTCTGGCGGGCCGAGGCAGGGCTGGATCAGGTGGCGCAGGCGGCCGGCCGCTGCAACCGGGAAGGGCGGCGGCCTCTGGAGGAGAGCATCGTCACGATCTTCACCGCGCCCGACCATCCTCCGCCGTCCGAGATCAAGAGTCTGAGCGGCGATCTCGGGCGCATGGCGGACAAGCACGAGGATCTCCTGTCGCCACAGGCCATGGAGGATTTCTTCGGCGAGGTCTACTGGCGCGTCGGCCCGGAGGGGCTCGACAAGGAGAAGATCCTGTCGCGCTTCCGCATGGGCCCGGGCCGTGGCGGCATCGAGACGGACTTTGCCTATCGCACGGTGGCCGAGAAATTCCGCATGATCGAAAGCGGCATGGAGCCGGTGATTGTGGCGAATACGCCGGAGGCGCGGGAGATCGTGGACAGGCTCGGCGTCGAGACCATTCCGTCCGGGACATTGGCGCGACAGGTGCAGCCCTATGTCGTGCAGGTGCCGCCTCAGGCGCGGATCGCGCTGATGGCAGCCGGTCACGTTGCCTTCCACGCCGAGAAGCTTCGCGCCGACCAATTCGCCGTGCTGGTAGCGGACAGCCTGTATCGGCCCGATGTCGGCCTTTTGTGGGACGATGCGGACTATCTCCGGCCGGAGCAGTGGATGGTATGAGGACAGGTGCGCTCGATGTGCGACAGTCCGCATTCCGGTTAGAGAGAGCTGCCAATCCCTTCAGCATCGGACAAACGCCCATCAGGGAACCCGAGCCGACGCCGCTAGGATATCGGAAATGCTTGCATGGGCCGCCACGGCGCGGTTTACTTTGTGCAGCAAGCGCTTTCTTTCTTCATCGTTTCGCGGTTCTATTGATATGGGGCGATTCAAGGTATTTATTGGAATGAAATGCCTGAATAGAGATATATGATAAAATAAAAAAGTTTTAAAGGAAGTCAGTACTGAGTCAAAATTCGTCCGTCCATGCGTAATCTGCGGGGGTGTTTAGTTCACGTAAGTCTATAGTGGGTTGGGGGGGCAATCGTGGCTTATGGAATTCGTCTGCACGTCTCGGGCAATTACGCCTGTTTCACTAGGCCGGAGACCAAGGTTGAGCGCGTTTCCTATGACGTGATGACCCCGTCGGCGGCGCGCGGCATTCTGGAATCGATCCACTGGAAGCCGGCGATCCGCTGGGTCATCGACGCGATCCATGTGCTGAAGCCGGTCCGGTTCCGGTCCATCCGTCGCAACGAGGTGGGCAGCAAGATCCCTGCCGGCACGGTGAGGGCGGCCATGAACCGGGGCAGCCTGGCGGGCCTTGCCCTCAAGGTGGAGGACAGCCGCCAGCAGCGTGCCGCCACCGTCCTCGTCGACGTCGCCTATGTCATCGAGGCTCATTTCGTGCTGACGGACAAGGCCGACGGCGACGAGAGCGAGGGCAAGCATCTCGACATCTTCAACCGCCGGGCCGAGCGTGGCCAGTGCTTCCACCAGCCTTGCCTCGGCACGCGCGAGTTCGCCGCCGCCTTCTCCCTCATCGCGCCGGATGCGCCGATGCCGGCGCCCGAGCCGGAACACCGGACAGACGACCTGGGTTTCGGCCGGCCGCGCGATCTCGGCCTGATGCTGTGGGACATCGACCATCAGGCGGCGGGGCGGCCGTCGCTGTTCTTCCGCGCCCGGCTCGACAACGGCGTGATGCGCGTGCCCCGTCCCGGCTCGCCGGACATTCTGCGCTGAACCTTTCGTGGCCCGCCGCCCGTGACAGGGCGTGGCGCAAGGATTGCGAAGGTCCCCATGAGCATTCTGGCATCCCTCGCCAAAGCCTACGACCGGCTTCCGAACGTGCCGCCCTTCGGTTTCTCGACCGAGAAGATCGGCTTCGTCATCTCGCTGAACGAGGACGGCAGCGTCGCTTCCGTCACCGATCTGCGCGACGGGACGGGGAAGAAGAAGGTGCCGCGGCTGATGCAGGTGCCGCAACCGGTGAAGCGCACAGTCGCCATCGCGCCGAATTTCCTGTGGGACAAGACCTCCTACCTGCTCGGCGTCACGGCTGGCGAAGGCAAGCGGACGGCGGACGAGCACAGGGCTTTTTGCGAGATGCATCGCGGCGCCCTGGCCGGCACCGCCGATCCCGGTCTTTTGGCTCTTCTTCGCTTTCTCGACCAGTGGTCGCCCGAGCGGTTCACTCAGCCGCTGTGGCCGGAGGAGATGAAGGATCAGAATGTCATCTTCGCGCTCGAGAGTGAGCGGCTGCAGAATATCTACCTGCACGACCGGCCCGCCGCCCGGGCGCTGTGGGTGGACGTCGGTGCGCGAAACGGCGACACCGAGGCGGTGTGCCTCGTCACGGGCACGATGGGCCCGATTGCGCGGCTGCACCCGGCGATCAAGGGGGTGTGGGGCGCGCAATCGTCCGGCGCCTCCATCGTTTCCTTCAACCTCGATGCCTTCACCTCCTACGGCCACGAGCAGGGGGAGAACGCGCCCGTCTCCGAGGCGGCCGCTTTCAAATATGCGACGGCGCTCAACGCCTTCCTCGCCGACGACAGGCATCGCATCCAGATCGGCGATGCCTCCACGGTCTTCTGGGCGGATGCTTCGGATGCGCAGGTGGCGGAGGCGGCCGAAAGCTTCTTCAGCGCCTGGTTCGCATCGCAGCCGGACGAGGGGATCGAGGCCGGCAAGGTCGGCGATGCTCTCGGGCGTATGCGCCGTGGCATCCCGTTGAAGGATATCGAGCCCAAGCTCGCCGAAGGCGTTCGCTTCTACGTACTCGGCCTTGCCCCCAATGCGGCGCGCCTGTCCATCCGCTTCTGGCTGGAGGACGATTTCGGCCGGCTCGCCGGCAATTACGCGCGCTTCGTCTCGGACATGGCGATCGAGCCGCCGCCGCGCGACGGCTATCCCCCGCTCTGGCGCTATCTCGCCGAGACGGCGGTGCTCGGCAAGCGCGAGAACGTGCCGCCCAATCTTGCCGGCGAGTGGATGCGCGCCATCCTCACCGGCACGCCCTATCCGCTGACGCTGCTCGCGACCGTGCTGATGCGCATCCGCGCGGACGGGGAGATCAATGCGCTGAGGGCCGGCATGCTGCGCGCGCTCCTCGTGCGCAATTTCGACATGGATCCCGCACGGACCGGGGCATCGGACAAGACGAAGGAGGCACCCGTGGCGCTCGACCCGCACAACAGGAACAAGGGCTATCTGCTCGGGCGGCTCTTCGCCGCCTACGAGCATGCGCAGATGGCCGCACTCGGCCGCAACGTCAACGCCACGATCAAGGACAAGTTTTACGGCGCGGCCTCCGCACAGCCGCGGAAGGTCTTTGCGCTCTTGGAAAAGGGCTCGGCCAATCATCTGTCCAAGCTCGGCAAGCAGCGGCCGGGCCAGCGCATCTATCTGGAGCGCATCATTGGCGACATCCTCGAGGTGATGGATCCATCCAATGACCCGTTCCCGCCGTCGCTTTCGGCCGCCGAGCAGGCCCTGTTCGGCCTCGGCTACTACCACCAGCGCAACGAATTCTTCCGCAAGACCGATACCGTCACCGAGGAGGCCGCCCAATGACCGCGCTCGCCAATCGCTACGATTTCGTTCTCCTGTTCGATGTCTCCAAGGGCAATCCCAACGGTGATCCCGACGCCGGCAACCTGCCGCGCCTCGATCCCGAGACGAACCATGGGCTCGTCTCGGACGTGAGCCTGAAGCGCAAGATCCGCAACTATGTCGAGCTCGCACGTGATGGCGCGCCCGGTTGCCATATCTATGTGCAGGAAGGCGCCATCCTCAACGAGCAGCACCGGAAGGCCTATGTGGCGCTGCGCCCGGACGACGAGAAGGCGAAGAAGGAGGGCAAGCTCAACCCGAAGAATGACGAGGAAGCGCAGCGGCTGCGCGATTTCATGTGCCGGAACTTCTTCGACGTGCGCACCTTCGGCGCCGTCATGTCCACGGGCATCAACTGCGGCCAGGTGCGTGGCCCCGTGCAGATGACCTTCGCCCAATCCGTCGAACCCATTGTGCCGCAGGAAATCTCCATCACGCGCATGGCCGCGACCAACGAGGCAGAGAAGAAGCAGCGGGCGGAAGGCAGCGAAGAGGACAACGGGCGCACCGACAACCGCACGATGGGCCGCAAGCATATCGTGCCCTACGGCCTCTATCGCGCCCATGGCTTCATTTCCGCCAAGCTCGCCGAGCGCACCGGCTTCGGCGAAGCCGATCTCGACCTCCTGCGCGAGGCCCTCGTCTCGATGTTCGAGCATGACCGCTCGGCCGCTCGCGGGGAGATGGCGTCGCGCAAGGTCATCGCCTTCAAGCACGCCAGTGCCCTTGGCAATGCGCCGGCCCATGCCTTGTTCGATCGTGTCGAGATTGGCCGCAACATCGCCGGCGAGCTCCGCAAAATCGACCGGCAGATCGACAATTATCCGCCGGCTCGGGCCTTTTCGGACTATGTCGTGACAATCAACCGCGCCAACCTGCCGGAGGGCGTCGAGGTCATCGAATGGCTGTGATGCCTCATGGCTGATGACGGCCTGCTGCAGCCCGACGAACGGGACGCCGAGCCCATTCCGCTCTCGGCGCTCCAGCATGCCGTCTATTGCCTGCGGCAGGCAGCGCTCATCCATCTCGAACGTCTGTGGGCAGAGAACCGCTTTACGGCGGAGGGGCATGTAATGCACGTCGCTTCTGGCCGACCGGACAGCCGCAGGGCGCGGGGTGTGCGTCGCGAGACGGCGCTCGCCATCGCCTCGCGCCGGCTCGGCATCGCGGGAGTTGCTGATCTCGTCGAGTTCCATCGCGGCCCCGACGGGGAGATTCCTTATCCGGTCGAGTTCAAGCGCGGCAGGCCGAAGTTGCATCGCGCCGACGAGGTGCAGCTCTGCGCGCAGGGCCTGTGCCTCGAGGAGATGACCGGACGGCCGGTGCCCGAAGGGGCCCTCTTCTACGGAGAGACGAAGCGGCGCATCGCGGTGCCCTTCGACGCTGACCTGCGCCGCCTGACCGAGGAGACGATCGCCGACCTGCGCCGGATCTTCCGCAGCCTTGCGACACCGAAAGCGGTCTGGCGGGCGGAACGTTGTCGCGCCTGCTCGCTCATCGAACTGTGCCGGCCCAAGGCCGGCAGCCGCTCGGCTCGCGCTTGGCGAGAAGGCATGGTGGCGTCGCTTCTCGACGGACAAGGGGGTGCCGGTTGAAGAAGCTCCTGAACACGTTCTACGTCACGACGGAGGGCGCGAGCCTTAGGAAGGACGGCGAGAATCTCGTGGCGGAGATCGAGGGCACCGAGCGTGCACGCGTGCCACTGCATATGCTGGCTTCGGTTGTGACCTTCGGCGCCGTCTACATCTCGCCGGCGCTGATCGGAGCTTGCGCGGCAGCGGGAATCACCGTCGTGCTCCTGGATCGTAGCGGGCGTTTCCAGGCCCGCGTCGAAGGGCCTGTCGCCGGCAATGTGCTGCTGCGGCGGGCGCAGTATCGCGTCTGCGATACGCCGCTCGACATCGTTCGCAGCCTGGTGCTCGGCAAGACTGCGAACCAGAGATCCGTCCTGATGCGGGCCGTGCGTGACTATGGCGAGGAACTTGCGCCCGAGCAAAAGCAGCGCATGGCCGCGGCGACGGATCGCCTTGCGTCCATCCTGCGCAGGATGAGCCGGTCGGAATGCGATGTCGAGACGCTGCGCGGGGCGGAGGGGGAAGCCGCGAGCCTTTACTTCGGTGTCTTCGATGTCCTCATCCGCTCGCCGGACGCGCAGATGCGCTTTCATGGCCGTTCGCGCCGGCCGCCGCTCGACCCCGTCAATGCCCTGCTGTCCTTTCTCTACACCTTGCTGACCCACGACTGCCGCAGCGCTGCGGAATCGGTGGGCCTCGATCCGGCCGTGGGTTTTCTGCACCGCGACCGCCCCGGACGACCGAGCCTCGCCCTGGACCTCATGGAGGAATTGCGTCCGGTCTTGGCCGACCGTCTGGCGTTGTCGCTCGTCAACCGTCGCCAGCTGCGCGCGCGGGATTTCGAGATACGCGACGGCGGAGGAGTGTGGCTGACGGAAGAGGGGCGCAGAACCGTCCTCACTGCCTGGCAGGAGCGCAAGAAGGAGGAGCGGCGCCATCCTTTTCTGGAGGAGATGGCACCGCTCGGCCTGGTGCCCTATCTGCAGGCCCAGCTTCTGGCCCGGCACCTGCGCGGTGACCTTGACGCCTATCCGCCGTGGCTGTGGAAATGAGGCAGGTCGATGATGGTGCTGGTGACCTATGACGTAAACACCTCCGAAGCGGGCGGGGCAGGGCGGCTCCGGCGCGTGGCACGCGCTTGTCGGGATTTCGGCCAGCGGGTCCAATATTCCGTCTTCGAGATCCAGGTCGACCCGGCGCAGTGGACGTTGCTGAAGGCGCGCCTTGAGAAACTCATCGAGCCCGAACGCGACAGCCTGCGCTTTTACTATCTCGGAGCCCATTGGCGCCGACGTGTCGAGCATGTGGGGGCGAAGCCGACCCCCGACCTCGATGGGCCCCTGATCGTCTAGCCGAGCGGGCTTATTCGCAGCCGCGTGCAGCGGCGCCGCCTGTGCGGTGCGAACCGCAAGCGTGCCGGCAAAACCCGTCCCGTTCGCGCAGGCGTCAATTCTCTGACATCGTTGATCTTCTGTTCCGGCGGAAGAAAGGTTGCGGGTCGATCTGCCCGGACCGGAATGGGATACGCGATCAACGTTCGCTTTCGCGTGCTATCGCAATTGGATAACAATGAGGGAGTCGCTTCCTACGCGGGGGCGCGGATTGAAACAATGAACCGCGCGAGTGCCTGCGTGACGATGCTGGTCGCTTCCTACGCGGGGGCGCGGATTGAAACATCGAGATGGCAACCGTCGATGTGGCCGATGTGACCGTCGCTTCCTACGCGGGGGCGCGGATTGAAACATCTCAGATCCTCGATTTGCCGCCGCGGTAGCGCGTCGCTTCCTACGCGGGGGCGCGGATTGAAACCTTCGACAGGTTGTAGATCGAGATTTCGCCAACGGTCGCTTCCTACGCGGGGGCGCGGATTGAAACGCCACCCCTCGCACGCGCACGCGCATGCGCGTTGGTCGCTTCCTACGCGGGGGCGCGGATTGAAACGTGCTCATGCCACCCTCCTCGCGTTACGCTCGATCGTCGCTTCCTACGCGGGGGCGCGGATTGAAACTCCGTCAGGCACATGCTGATCGAGCGACGGATAGAGTCGCTTCCTACGCGGGGGCGCGGATTGAAACCTTTAGCGTCTTGACCGTGCCGCCCTGCGCGAGGTGTCGCTTCCTACGCGGGGGCGCGGATTGAAACAGCACCGAGGTTGACGCCGAGCATACGAGCCTGCGTCGCTTCCTACGCGGGGGCGCGGATTGAAACTGCACCTCACGGATGCACACCCATCGCAGGCCGGGTCGCTTCCTACGCGGGGGCGCGGATTGAAACCTCGGGCAGTCGCCACAGGGCCTCGCAGCATCCGGCGTCGCTTCCTACGCGGGGGCGCGGATTGAAACTTGTACGAGCAGCGCGAGCAGCCAGAGCAGTCCAGTCGCTTCCTACGCGGGGGCGCGGATTGAAACCCGTCAGAGGCGCCCGAGCAGCCGGAACAGGAAGGGGTCGCTTCCTACGCGGGGGCGCGGATTGAAACAACTGTGCGTTGATGTTTGCGACCTCGTTGCGGGCGTCGCTTCCTACGCGGGGGCGCGGATTGAAACATGTCAACTGCAATTTGCAGAATACCGAGGCGTGCGTCGCTCCCTACGCGGGGGCGCGGATTGAAACACCGGGTAGGTCTCGTTGTCGGAGCACTCAATCTGTCGCTCCCTACGCGGGGGCGCGGATTGAAACTGCAAGGATATAGCAGCCGTCGCGTCATGTCGCAGTCGCTCCCTACGCGGGGGCGCGGATTGAAACTTCGAGGGCGGCGGCTTGCTCTGGCCCACGGCACGTCGCTCCCTACGCGGGGGCGCGGATTGAAACGAGCAAGTGCCGCCGGAGGGGCTCGACACCGTAGGTCGCTCCCTACGCGGGGGCGCGGATTGAAACATCGACCGCGTGCTCCGCCTCAAGGCCGAGCAGGAGTCGCTCCCTACGCGGGGGCGCGGATTGAAACAAGCGCGCGGTGGAGGTGCACCCGCATGGCGCGGTCGCTCCCTACGCGGGGGCGCGGATTGAAACCGTTCGGCTTCGGCCTCGGCAATCTTGCGCTGGCGTCGCTCCCTACGCGGGGGCGCGGATTGAAACTCGACGCGATCGAAGAAACCGTGATCGAAGGCCTGTCGCTCCCTACGCGGGGGCGCGGATTGAAACCTGCAGTCGGTGCACCGGCTGCAGCGGTATGGGCAGTCGCTCCCTACGCGGGGGCGCGGATTGAAACCGGCTGCAGTCGAGGTCGAACACGATCATCGGGCTCGGCGCAGCGGTGTTGCGGCGGGCTCTCGGCGGATGCGGGCCGCCTGTGCCGTGCGAAGCGTTCGGGGCGCTCTCGCGCCCCGATGATGTTGCTCCCGCGGTCAATTCGCTCTGTTGTGGCGTCAGACGCCGTCTTCCCCGTCGTCAATCGGCACGAGGAAGAGCACATCAAGGCCCTCCTCCTCGCCGTCGAGGGGTTCGTCCTCGTCGAATGCCTCCGCGTCCTCCTCCATCATGAGGTCGAAGGTCTCGGCTTCCTCCTCGCTTGCCGGGCGCAGGCTGAGCGGCATGATGCCGTCCCACAGAGGCTCGCCATCGCTCGTCATCTGTCTGAGGTCGTTCCTGAAGGCCTCCTGATCGAAGACGGCGCGGGCCTGTTCCTCGTCGGCGTCGATCACGGCGACAGCCTTGCGGCCGATTTCCAGTGTATACATGTGAGGTCCTTCATCTCGGGAAGCGGCGCGAAAGCCTCTGCGCCGTTCCGGTTGGGGCTGTAGCGCGTCCGGGCCGGCGGCACCAGCGCCATCTCAGCGGGTTTCTGTGTCGGATGCGTGGCGGGGCAGCGCGGGGACCAGCGGTCCGGTGATTGCCAAACCGGGCAGCAAAGCTTTGAATGGCGCCGGGGCGCTTCCGCCGCCTCTGATGCCCGGCGATTCGAGGAGGCAACAGGCCGGCGCTTCTCATCCTGATCTTTACAGCTCGTGTTGCGTAATTCCATCCAGCAACCCAAGCCCGGAGAGGGACGATGTCGGAACAACTCGCCGATGTTCAGAAATATGCGAAGAAACCTGTCAACGAAGCCGCGTTGGCAGGTCTCGCCAAGACGTACCAGCTGGTGCTCGGCAGGGCCGACAGCCGTTATGTCGCCTGCTCCGATCCGGACGAATGCGCCCGCATCCGCGAGAACTTCCTGAAGAAAAAGCTGGGACTGACGAGCGGCGATCTCGACGGCGCCATCAAGGCGGTCTGTCAGACGATGAAGGACGACCGCACGAAGTCGCGTCTGACCTTCTATTACCTGTTGGCCGAACATTTCGGAAAGCTGGACACCTTCGCCTGAGGCGGAAGGGTCACGCCGGAACATCCAGCCAAAAAAGGCCGGCGGAGATCCGCCGGCCTTCGGCATCGCGCGCAGCGGCCTCAGCAGTCGCGATAGCGACGGCCACGGTAGTAGTAGGTCTGGCACTGGGGCGCCGTCGCCGCACCGATCATGGCACCACCGGCCGCGCCGATGGCGCCACCGACCAGCGCGCCGCCCGCCGTACCGGTGGCAAGGCCGCCCACGAGGGCGCCGGCGCCGCCGCCGATGAGGGCGCCGCCGACCGCGCGGTCGCCCGGGTTGCTGGTGTTGCAGGCGGCGAGACCGAAGGCCAGTGCGCCCAGAAGAACGATCTTTTTCATGAACGGGCCCCTCGAAAGGAACAAGCGAATCCGGGCGCACCACGCCCGGCATCCTTCCTCATACGTGGCCGGAGCCGGAAAGCAAATGGCCTTTGCGCACCTGAGCGATGCCGCGGCCGCCGCGAAAGCCGATCCGGATGTTTGACGTGGCGACCCCTGCAGGGCTCGAACCTGCGACCTAGTGCTTAGAAGGCACTTGCTCTATCCAGCTGAGCTAAGGGGCCGTCGCGTGGTTCGCCGGCCGCGTCAGTGCGTCCAGGGTGTCACGCGGTTGAACTTGAAATTGTCCGAATAGGAGATGATGCGGCGCTTCGGGGCAAGCGGCTGCTCGACGCGATAGGCGATGCCGTTGCGGCGCGCGTAGGCTTCGGCCTCTTCCTGGCTGTCGAAGGAGAGCCTGAGTTGCTGGCGCATGTCCGACGAACTCGTCCAGCCCATCAACGGCTCGACCTCGCGCGGCTTCTCCGCCTCGTATTCGAGCAGCCAGCGCTTCGTCTTGGCGGTGCCGGATTGCATGGCCGTCTTCGTCGGCTTGTAGATGCGTGCGATCATTGCTCGGTCGCGGCTTCCTGTGGAAACGGGCTGCAGCCACACCTGACAGACGCCGGAAGGCACCTGCCGGAGCAGCCTCAGACATGATGGTCGGGGCAGCAGGATTTGAACCTGCGACCCTCTGCTCCCAAAGCAGATGCGCTACCAGACTGCGCTATGCCCCGTACCGTTCATGTCCAAGGTTTTCCTAGTGTTTTCGGCGGGCGAAGGCAAGGGCATCGCGTGCACAATCGGAGCGAAAGGGAGCCGAGATGCACAGCGGCGCACAGCTTGGCGCCGAGACGGCTGCAGGGCGGCATCGCGTCCGCGGCTGCGCGGGGCAGCTTCGCATGGCCGGCGGGCAGGACATCTGCGGCGGCCAGACCTGCGGCCATGTCTTAATCATGCGGCGATGCGGCCGACGGGAAGGGCGCGGTCGCGATGACGCTGCCGGCGCAAGGGCCGGGATCGGCGCAAGCGGCAAAGGATCGAAGAAAAGACCCGGAAACCGCACGACACTTGCGGGAGGGCGCATGCGCCCTCCCGCCGGAGAAGGCCTCAGGCGGCCTGGAGGTTGCCGGCCGAGGTCTTGCCGGTGCGGCGGTCCGTCTCGAGCTCGTAGGAGATCTTCTGGCCTTCGTTCAGGCTGCGCAGACCGGCGCGCTCGACGGCGCTGATGTGGACGAACACGTCCTTGCCGCCGTCATCCGGCTGAATGAAGCCATAACCCTTCTGCTCGTTGAACCACTTCACGGTGCCGGTGCTCATTTGTCGTATCCTTCGTCTTCAGGTTGCACGCGGGCGCGCGCACGCCAAGCGGGCGAGCGCCATTGTCGTCGCAGATTTTGGGGAAGAAGTAGGTAGGTGCGCCTGACTGCGAGGCGTGACAGACCAATATTCCGGCCAAATCCCGATAAGGTGACGATAGGGCCCAATTGTGGTCGATGCAAGGCGGTTGGCCGGACGCGTCGGCAGGGATGCCCCAAGGGGCGGAGAGCGTCGGGGCGAGCCATTGCCGGCTGCGCAAGCCGCCGCTAAAACGGCGCTCGTTCGACATGCGAGAGCGCCGGGGCGAGCGCGGAAGCACGGGCGCCGATGGCGGCGCCGGGCGGGATTTCCGGAACGGGCGAGAGAATGGCCTTGATCGGTGAAAGCACGGCGCCAGCCGGTGTGCGCAAAAAGGGCGCGGTGCAGGGCGGCGACTGGGCGCAGCGGCTCGTCGCGGCCCTGAGTGCGAGCCATGCGAGGGCGCTCGTCGTCCTCTTCCTCCTGTCCTGCGCGGTCTTCGCGCCGGGTTTCGCTTCCCTCCAGCCGATGGACCGGGACGAGCCCCGCTTCGCCCAGGCGAGCAAGCAGATGCTCGAGACCGGCGATTTCGTCGACATCCGCTTCCAGGACGAGGCGCGTCACAAGAAGCCCGTCGGCATCTACTGGCTGCAGAGCGCGGTCGTCGCCGGGGCGGAGGCGCTCGGCGTCGACAACGCGCGCGTCACCATCGCCTATTATCGCATCCCCTCCTTCCTCGGCGCGGTGGCGACGGTGCTCGTCACCTACTGGGCGGCGCTCGCCGTCGTGTCGCCGGGTGGGGCGCTGCTTGCCGGCGCCTTCATGGCCGCTTCCATCCTCCTCGGCGTCGAGGCGCGGCTCGCCAAGACGGATGCGGTGCTGACAGCCACGACCGTGGTGATGTTCGGCTCCCTGGCGCGGCTCTATCTCTGGCGCGACAGGATCATTCCGGCTGGCACCATAGCCGCCTTCTGGGCTGCCTTCGCCCTCTCCATCCTTGTCAAGGGACCCATCGGCCCCGTGGTGGTCGGCCTCGCCGGGGCGGCCCTGTCGGTCCGCGCCCGCGCGGTCGGCTGGCTGAAGGGCCTCAGGCCCGGCTGGGGACTGCTGCTGACGGCGCTCATCGTCGCGCCGTGGTTCATCGCTATCGCCATGAAGACGGGCGGCGCCTTCTTCGATGAATCGGTCGGCAAGGACATGCTGGCCAAGGTCGGCTCGGGCCAGGAGAAGCACTGGGCTCCGCCCGGCTTCTATCTCCTCGCCTTCTTCGGCACGTTCTGGCCGGCGGCCGTGCTCACGGCCATCGCCCTGCCGCTCGCCTGGCGATGGCGGGCGGAGCCCTGGGTCGCGGTGTGCCTCGCCTGGGTGCTGCCGTCCTGGATCATCTTCGAGGCCGTGCCGACCAAGCTGCCGCATTACGTGCTGCCCCTCTATCCGGCCCTTGCCATCTTCACGGTCAAGGTCATGGAGCTCGGCGAGGTCGGGCCGCATCGCCCCGCGGCCGTACCGGCGGCGCTGCTCATTCCCTTCATTCCACTCGGCTTGCTGATTGGCCTCGGCATCGCCGGCCATCAGCTCGACGGGGTGCCGCCCTATGCGGGCATGCCGGGGATGCTCGTCGCCACCCTCGTCGCCGTCTGGGCCTGGCTCGCCTTCCGGCGCGGGGCGGTCATCAAGACGGCGGTGCTCGCCATCGCCGCCTCGCTCGTGCTGTCGGCCTCCGTGTGGGGGCTCACGCAGCCGCTGCTGCGCGCGCTGAAGCTGTCGCCGCGGCTCGCGGAGGCGGTCACATCGATCGACTGTCCGTCGCCGCAGGTCGTGACGGTCGGCTATCGCGAGCCGAGCCTGGTCTTCCTCGTCGGCACCGATCTGGCGATGGCCTCGGACGGGCAGGCGGCGGCCGCCTTCCTCGACGGCCCCGGGTGCCGCATCGCGCTCGTTGAGGCGCGGGCGGAACAGGAATTCCTTGCGTCGCTCGGCGAGATGGGAAAAACACCACGTCTCGTCACACGGGTGCCGGGATTCAATATCAACGGAGGGCGCAAGCTCGATGTCGGCGTTTACGTCACGGGCGAATGAGGACCATTGCTTGTGAGCCCCGCCGGCTGTCCGGTTGCCTGCAAGGTTTGAGATGAACGATCAATCGCAGATCGATGCCCCGGCACCGCGCGTGAGCATCGTCGTGCCGGTGAAGAACGAGGCTGGCAACATCGCGCCGCTGGTGGCCGAGATCGAGCGCGCCTGCGCCGGCCTTGCCCCCTTCGAGGTGATCTACGTCGATGACGGGTCGAGCGACGGCACCGGCATGGAGCTGGCGCGGCTGGCGGCCGAGCGGCCGTGGCTGAGGCGGTTGCGGCGCGAGCGCTCGGCCGGGCAGAGCGCCGCCGTCCGGGCGGGCGCGCGCGTGGCGCGGGCGCCGATCATCGTGACCATCGACGGCGACGGCCAGAACGACCCCGCCTTCATCCCCAAGCTCGTCGCCGCGCTCGAAGCGGGCGGGCCGGGCGTCGGGCTTGCGGCCGGCCAGCGTCTCGGACGCAAGGACACGGGCTTCAAGCGCATGCAGTCACGCATCGCCAACAAGGTCCGCCGCGCCATCCTCGGCGACGGCACCCGCGATACGGGATGCGGCCTCAAGGCGGTGCGACGGGACATCTTCCTGAGCCTGCCCTACTTCGACGCCATCCATCGCTTCATGCCGGCCCTCGTCAAGCGCGAGGGCTACGACGTGGTGCTCGTCGACGTGGTCGACCGGCCGCGCCTGACCGGGCAGTCCAACTACGGGCTGTTCGACCGTCTGTGGGTCGGGATCCTCGATCTCTGCGGCGTTTGGTGGCTCATCCGCCGCTGCCGGCGGGCGGCGCCCGCCGAGGAGTTGAAGTAATGCTCGTCATCTCGTTGTCGCGCGAAATCGGCGGCTACCTCTACGAGGTCTTCATCGCCAACTTCGACTTCTGGCTGGCGCTTGGCCTCATCGGCCAGCTGCTCTTCGCCATGCGCTTCGTCGTGCAGTGGGTGGCGAGCGAGCGCGAGCAGCGCAGCGTCATCCCGGTCGCCTTCTGGTTCTTCTCCATCGGCGGCGGGCTCATCACGCTCGTCTACGGGCTCTACAAGCGCGAGCCGGTGATCATCCTGGGCCAAGCATTCAGCATCTTCATCTACCTGCGCAACCTCGTCTTCATCACCCGCGAGCGGCGCGCCGCGCGCTCGGCCGCCAAGGGCTGAAGGCGCCGCGCTGGTTGTCGGGCGGGAAACGCAAGCGGGAGCAATGCGTTATGCCCCGTTGCTCGGAAAGTGAATCCGCTTAGCCGGCAGCCTTCAGCCGCGCGAAACCGGCATCGAGATCGGCCTTCAGGTCGTCGAGATCCTCGAGACCGACCTGCAGGCGCAGGCACGGGCCGCCCGGGTTCCAGGCGCTTGCCGTGCGATAGCTGCGGCAGTCGAAGGGGATGATCAGGCTCTCGAAGCCGCCCCACGAAAAGCCCATGCCGAAGAGTTCGAGCCCGTCGAGGAGGGCGGCGACGGCCTTCTGCGATGCCGGATGAAGAACGATGGAGAAGACGCCGGTCGAGCCGAGGAAGTCGCGCTTCCATGTCTCGTGGCCGGGGCAGGAGGTGAGCGCCGGGTGCCGCACCTGCTTCACCTCCGGGCGCGCCTCGAGCCAGGCCGCGAGGTCGAGCGCCTGCTTCTCGGCCTCCTTGAGGCGCAGCTGCATCGTGCGCATGCCGCGCAGGGCGAGGAACGTGTCTTCCGGGCCGGCGCAGGCGCCGAAGGCATCGAAGGTGGCGCGCAGGGCAGGCCAGCAGCGGTCTGTGGCGGAGACGAGGCCGATGAGCAGGTCGGAGTGGCCGCCGAGATACTTGGTGCCGGCCTCGATGGCGATGTCGGCGCCGCGCTCGTGCGGCGGATAGAACAGGGGGGTCGCCCAAGTGTTGTCGAGCAGCACGAGGGCGCCGCGCTGATGGGCTACCTCGGCGATGGCCGGCACGTCCTGCACCTCGAAGGTCTGTGAGCCCGGCGTCTCGGTGAAGACGACCGACGTGTTGTCCCTCATCAGGGCGGCGATGCCGGCGCCGACGAGCGGGTCGAAATAGTCGACCGCGACGCCCATGCGCTTCAGCACGGTGTCGCAGAAATGGCGCGTCGGCTGGTAGACGCTGTCGGTCACGAGCACGTGGTCGCCCGCCTTGACCGAGGCGAGTAGCGCGATCGTGACCGCCGCGAGGCCGGAGGGGACGACGATGGTGCCAGCGGCGCCGGTCAGGTCCGTCCAGGCGCTCTCGAGGGCCGAGATCGTCGGCGTGCCCTTGGTGCCATAGGTATAGCGCGCCTTGCGATGGACCAGCGCGTCCATCGTCGGATAGAGCACCGTCGAACCGCGGTAGACCGGGGTGTTGATGAAGCCGAATTGCTCGTCGGGGTTGCGCCCGGCGGTGACGAGGCGGGTGCGGATGCCGCGCGGTCTGTCGGTGCTGGAAGACATGCCTGTGGAAAACCTGGGGTCGTGAGCGTCAATGTCCGGATGTTTGGACTGGCCGTCGCGTCGTCGTCAAGCCGTGCGGTCAAGGGGGAACCCGGATGTTCCCTGGGGAGAGCGGCGGGCGACCGTCGTTCTGCCCCTTTTGCGCCATGAGTTTGTCACGGTTGTGCTTGACCGGCTCAACAAAGTCGAATGTGATGCATAACAGTCCGTGATGCATGGAGCCTGCGCCGGAGATGCCGTCCCCCGCCTGGTCGGGTATGGTGGCCGGTCGCGATGGGCCTGCCCGGAGCGAGGGGAGGTCCGATGAACAGGCCTTTTCCGGTTCCGACGGACCTTCAGAGTGGGAGATTCAATCAATGAAACGTATGATCGCTTCGGTCGTAGTCGGGCTGGCGGCCGGCTTCGCGGCAACGGCCGTTTCGGCTGCGACGCTCGACCAGATCAAGCAGAAAGGCTTCATCCAGTGCGGCGCCAACACCGGCCTTGCCGGTTTCGGCGTGCCGGACGACAAGGGCAACTGGACCGGCCTTGACGTCGACCTGTGCCGTGCGCTGGCCGCGGCCGTCTTCGACGATCCGAACAAGGTCAAGTTCATCCCGCTGTCGGCGAAGGACCGCTTTACGGCCCTTCAGTCGGGCGAGGCGGACGTCCTCATCCGCAACACCACCTGGACGATGTCGCGCGATACCTCGCTCGGCCTCAACTTCACGGGCGTCAACTACTATGACGGCCAGGGCTTCATGGTCCGCAAGAGCCTCGGCATCTCCTCGGCGCTCGAGCTCGACGGCGCCTCGGTGTGCACTCAGCAGGGCACGACGACGGAGCTCAACCTCGCGGACTATTTCCGCGCCAACAACATGAAGTACGAGGTGGTGGCCTTCGCGACGTCGGACGAAACCGTCAAGGCCTATGATTCGGGCCGCTGCGACGCCTTCACCACCGACGCTTCGGGCCTTTACGCCGAGCGCCTGAAGCTGACGAACCCCGATGATCACATCGTCCTGCCGGAGATCATCTCCAAGGAGCCGCTCGGCCCGTCCGTCCGCCATGGCGACGACCAGTGGTTCGACGTGGTGAAGTGGGTGCATTACGCCATGCTCAATGCCGAGGAGCTCGGCGTCACCAAGGCCAATGTCGACGAGCAGCTGAAGTCTGACAATCCCGAGATCAAGCGCCTGCTCGGCGCCGAAGGCAAGTTCGGAGAGGCCATCGGCCTCACCAATGATTGGGCCTACCGGGTCATCAAGCACGTGGGGAACTACGGCGAAATCTTCGAGAAGAACGTGGGCGAGGGATCGCTCCTGAAGATCAAGCGTGGCCTCAACGCGCTGTGGACCAAGGGCGGTCTGCAGTACGCGCCGCCGATCCGCTGAGAAGAGCGGTGCCCCGGGCCGGGGAGGACGGTCCGGGGCACCGGTGACGGTCACAAGCAAGCAACTGCCTGTAAACAGGTTAAGCAGACCGGCGGGCGGGTGCTATAATAACAAACGTCCAAGGTGGGCCGCCAGACGCCTGCCGTTACAAGGGGAATGAAAATGAAAAAAGAACGCAAGATGACGGGAGTGGGGTGCTTCGGCTGTTAGCCTGACCGACAAGCGAACGCCGGCCGACATCTTTCATGTCGGCCGCAATGTAGTTGCCAAGACGGGAGCGTTCCGCACGTTCCCGTGTCGGGAGGCATGTCAGTGACCGACGTTACCCAAAGCACAAGTCCGCGCACGAGTCTGATCAACGACCCCAGGGTGCGCGGCATTGCCTATCAAGTGATCCTCGTCGCCATTCTCGCCCTGCTTATCTACGAGGCGACGACCAATGCCATCGAGAACCTGCGCAGGGCGAGGATCGCCTCGGGGTTCGACTTCCTGTCGACGACGGCGGGTTTCGACGTCAATCAGACGCTCATTCCCTTCAGCAGCTCGGGCGGTTCGACCTATGGCGACGCCTTCATCGTCGGCCTGCTCAACACGCTGCTGGTCGCCGCCATCGGCATCGTGCTGGCCACGATCCTTGGCTTCATCGTGGGCGTCGCGCGCCTGTCGTCCAACTGGATCGTAGCGAAACTCGCCAAGGTCTATGTCGAGGCGATCCGCAACGTGCCGCTGCTGCTGCAGCTGTTCATCTGGTACAACGCGGTGCTGAAGGCGCTGCCCAATCCGCGCCAGTCTTACGAGGTGGGGAGCGGCATTTTCCTCAACAACCGCGGCCTCTTCGCGCCGCAGCCGCTGCTCGAGCCCGGGGCCGGCCTCGTCATCGGCGCAGCCGTCGCGGGCATCGTCGGCGCCTTCATCTTTCGGCGCTGGGCAAGGCGACGCCAAGAGATGACGGGACAGCAGGCGCCCGTCGGCACCGTGGCGCTGGCGCTCATCGTGGGCCTGCCGCTCCTCGTGTTCCTGCTCGCCGGGCGGCCTATCGCCCTCAGCTATCCCGAACTGCGCGGCTTCAATTTTGCGGGCGGGGTGCAGATCTTTCCCGAGTTCGTGGCGCTGCTCGTCGGCTTGTCGACCTATACGGCTGCGTTCATCGCCGAGATCGTGCGTGCTGGCATCCTTGCCGTATCGCGCGGGCAGACCGAGGCGGCGCACGCGCTCGGCCTGCGCGAGGGGCCGACGCTCAGGCTCGTCGTCATCCCGCAGGCGATGCGCGTCATCGTGCCGCCGCTGACCAGCCAGTATCTCAACCTCACCAAGAACTCGTCCCTGGCAGTGGCCATCGGCTATCCGGACCTCGCGCAGGTCTTCATGGGCACCGTGCTCAACCAGACGGGGCAGGCGGTCGAGGTGATCGCGATCACCATGGCGGTCTATCTCGCCATCAGCCTCATCACCTCGCTGGTGATGAACATCTACAACCGCCGTGCGGCGATCGTCGAACGATGAGGAGGTGACGATGGCCATCACGACCGAACCCGTCGCCTACGTCCGTGGCACTCCCATCGCTGAACAGCCGCCGCCGCTGATGGCGCGTGGCTGGGTCGCCTGGGTGCGCGAGAACCTGTTCTCGTCCGTCGGCAACACCATCCTGACGCTGATCGCGCTTTACATCATCTATCTCGTCGTGCCCCCGGCGATCCGCTTCTTCTTCCTCGATGCGGTATGGACGGGCAGCGACCGCGAGGCGTGCCTCGCGGCCAGCGTCGGCCGAGAGGTGGGGGCCTGCTGGGCCTATGTGGACGCCAAGTTCAGCTATTTCGTCTACGGATCCTATCCGTGGGACGAGCGCTGGCGCGTCGACATCGTCTTCGTGCTCGGCGCCATCGGCATCGCTTGGTTGCTGTGGCTCGACGCGCCGAAGCGCAACCTCGGGGCTCTCTACTTCTTCGTCATCTTCCCTGTGGTCGCCTTCATCCTGCTGCGCGGCTCGACGGCCGTCGGCCTCGAGCGGGTCGACACCTCGCTGTGGGGCGGCATCCTCGTGACGCTCGTCGTCTCCATCGTCGGCATCGTCGTGTCGCTGCCGCTCGGCGTGCTGCTCGCTCTCGGCCGGCGCTCGCGCCTGCCGCTCGTCAGGCTCGCCAGCGTCATCTTCATCGAGGTCGTGCGCGGCGTACCGCTGATCACCGTGCTGTTCATGGCCAACACGATGCTGCCGCTCTTCCTGCCGGGCAACATGTCGCCCGACAGGCTGCTGCGGCCGCTGGTGGGCGTCGCGCTCTTCGCCTCCGCCTACATGGCCGAGGTGGTGCGCGGCGGGCTGCAGGCGATCCCCAAGGGCCAGTACGAGGGGGCGATGTCGCTCGGGCTCGGCTACTGGCGGATGATGCGCCTCATCATCCTGCCGCAGGCGCTGCGCATCGTCATCCCCGGCATCGTCAACACCTTCATCGGCCTGTTCAAGGATACGACGCTGGTGTCCATCGTCGGCATCTTCGACCTCATCAAGACCGTCGAGGTGACGCTCGTCGACCCGACCTGGGCGACGCCCGTGACACGGCTCACCGGTTACGCCTTCGCGGGGCTTTTCTATTTCATCTGCTGCTACGGCATGTCGCGCTATTCGCTGGCGGTGGAACGCCGGCTCGCGGCTGGACAAAAGAGGTAAGAAACGATGGCAATGGCAACCGCAACGGACCGTCCGGCCCAGCTCAAGCCCGTTTCGCTGAAGACCGAGACCGCGGTCGAGATGATTGGCGTGCACAAGTGGTACGGCGAGTTCCATGTGCTGCGCGACATCAATCTCAAGGTGACGCGCGGCGAGCGCATCGTCGTGTGCGGTCCATCGGGTTCGGGCAAGTCGACCATGATCCGCTGCATCAATCGGCTTGAGGAGCACCAGCAGGGCAAGATCATCGTCGATGGTGTGGAACTGACCAACGACCTGAAGCGGATCGACGAGATCCGGCGCGACGTCGGCATGGTGTTCCAGCACTTCAACCTGTTCCCGCACCTCACCATCCTCGAGAATTGCACGCTGGCGCCGATCTGGGTGCGCAAGATGCCGAAGAAGGACGCGGAAGAGATCGCGATGCACTATCTCACCCGCGTCAAGATCCCCGAGCAGGCCAACAAATATCCGGGCCAGCTCTCGGGCGGGCAGCAGCAGCGCGTCGCCATCGCGCGCTCGCTGTGCATGAGCCCGAAGATCATGCTGTTCGACGAGCCGACCTCGGCGCTCGACCCGGAGATGGTCAAGGAGGTGCTCGATACCATGGTCACGCTCGCGGAAGAGGGCATGACCATGCTCGTCGTCACCCACGAGATGGGCTTTGCGCGGCAGGTGGCGAACCGCGTCATCTTCATGGATGCGGGACAGATCGTCGAGATGAACACGCCCGACGAGTTCTTCAAGAATCCGCAGCACGAGCGCACCAAGCTCTTCCTCAGCCAGATCCTGCACTGAGGACGGGCCCTTGAGAGCCTGCCGTCCGGGCCGCTTCCCGGGCTGCCGGCTGACGGAGCGCGGGGACCTGCGGAGCGACTCGCTACGTTTGCCGCGTCATGGCCGGGTCCGTCCCGGCCGCCCACGCCTTTGACCTTGCAGGCGTTTCGAGGCGTGCATGCCCTCCAACGAGCCGGCGTGACGGGCGCAGGCATCACTCGTGTCGCCTTGCATCCTCATTGACAGTGCAACAGCGTATGAAAACCATCGGGCGGGCCGGGCGGTCCGCCCGACGGCCTTTGGGGGGAAGAGCATGTTGCGCCTCGTGTTGCTGATCGCTGCCGCCCTTGCGGTTGCCTTCGCGATTTCCTTCATTCTCGGGCGCAGGGGCGTTTTCGTCGCCGCGGCAGCCTTCGTTGTCGGTGCGGCGAGCGGCATCCTCTCGACCATCATCACGGCCTGCAGCCAATGCTGGACAGAGGCGCTGAGCGTCGGCGCCTTCGTGTCCATGCCTTTCTTCGTGGTCGGCTGGTTCGCGCTGGCGCAGGCGGAGGTCGAGCGCCGGCACAGGCGGCTGCTCCTCGGTCTCGGCGCGCTGATGCTGGTGCAGGTCATCTGGGCGGCGCGCATGACAGTGCTCGCCACCTTCCAGGGTGTTTGCCCCTGCGGCGCGCAGCTGTGGTGGCTGCGCACCAGCGAGGTCGCCTCCGTCGGCTTCGACAGGCTGGCGGGACCGTGGTTCATGCTCGAGGCGGTGATGACGCTCGCGGTGCTGTTCAGCGCCGGCCGCCGGCTCGTCGAGGACGCGCCGGCGCGGTGAGCGTCCCGAGCCTCAGGGGCTCCGGTCCTCGGCCGGTTGCCGGTCGAGGATCTCGACGGAATGGCCTTTCAGCTCGACGTCGATCACCCGGCGGGTGAACTTCGCGAGGACGGCAAGCCCGCCGGCGGCGAGCAGGAACGTCAGCATCAGGGTTGCGACGTCGCCAAGTTCCATGAGGCCACCGATGGCCCAGCCGGTGGCGACCGCGACACCGAGGATCTCGGTGCCGACGAGAATGACCGCGCTCACGGCGGTCGCGCGGGCGACGCCCTTCCGGGCAAACTGGACGGACATCGCTCACCTCCGCGGCAATGGCAGAACGGTGGCGGGGTGGGGCACGCACGCAGCCGCGCGCAAGCAGCCGGCAGCGGCCGCAGAATGGGTCGAAGAATACATGGATGTGACCTCGTCAGCCGCCCGAGAGGCGGCGAGGCAAGCTCCAGCCGGCATGGCCGACTGCGTGAAACCGGCGCGGCGAACCGCGCCGCCGGTTCACGCCGCGGGCGGGCCCGTCTGCGGACGGGCGCAGGGAGCATGGGAGCGCGCCGGCCAGGCTGCCGGCTGGCCGAATGTGCATCGCGGAGCGGCTTCGGGCGCGGCCGCGGCAGTCGCATGGGGCGTCAGCGGTGCCGGCGGGTCGGAGGGACCGGCGAACGGCTGGCTGCTTCCGCCGCGCGGGGCAAGAACATCGTGGAGGGCGGCCGGCGAGAGATTGCCGGTGGCGACGGCCTGTGCCGTGACGACGATGTCGGGGGACGGCGGCACAAGCGGCCGCCCGCCCTGCAAGGCAAGGAAGAGGATGCCTGCGAGCAGCGCCAGCAATGTCAGCGGTGCGTGGGAGCGCTCCGTCACCGTCCGTGCAACCCTTCTCCTGCCGTTTCGGCTTCGCTATAGCGCGCGGCATCGCAGGCCGCAAAGTGGACAGTGGCGGTAGGGGGCTTCGCGCAGCCAGCTAAATCGATATAAGACGCCGCAGTGAGAATGCGATGGGCGCGCTGCGCCCGATGAGCGAGGGGCTGTGATGGAACAGACTTGGCGGTGGTTCGGCCCACAGGATCCGGTAACCCTGGCCGATGTGCGCCAGACCGGTGCCACCGGGATCGTCAGCGCGTTGCACCAGATCACCAGCGGCGAGTCCTGGACCGTCGAGGCCGTCGCGGAGCGGCGCGCCTTGATCGAGCGGGCGGGACTCACCTGGTCCGTCGTCGAGAGCATCCCGGTCCACGACGACATCAAGACCCGCTCGGGCAACTTCCGGCGCTACATCGACAACTGGATCGCCTCGCTGCGCGCTTGCGCCGCCGGCGGCGTCACCACCATCTGCTACAACTTCATGCCAGTGGTGGACTGGACGCGCACCAACCTGATGTGGCAGGTCGCCGACGGCAGCTTTGCCCTGCGCTTCGACATGGTGGATTTCGCCGCCTACGACGTCTTCATCCTGGAGCGCCGGGGCGCCGAGGCGAGCTATCCCGAGGCCATCCTCTCGGCGGCCCGCGCCCGCGTCGCCGCCATGAGCGAGGCCGACAAGGACGCGCTCGAGCGCAACATCATCGCCGGCCTGCCGGGCTCGGATTTTACTCACGACCGCGCGGGCATGCGCAAGCTGCTCTCCGCCTATGACGGCATCGGCCCGGCCGAGTTGCGCGCCAATCTCGTTGCCTTCCTGCAGGAGGTGGCGCCGGTGGCGGAGGAGGTCGGCGCGCGCCTGTGCATCCATCCGGACGATCCGCCGTTCTCGCTCTTCGGCCTTCCGCGCGTCGTCTCCACGGCAGAGGACGCCCGTGCCGTCCTGGCCGCGGCGGACACGCCGGCGAACGGGCTGACCTTCTGCGTCGGATCTTACGGCGCGCGGGCGGACAACGACCTCGTCGCCATGGTGCGCGAATTCGGCCCGCGCATCCACTTCGCCCACCTGCGCAACGTGAAGCGCGAGGACGACGGCTCCTTCTTCGAGGACGACCATCTCGCCGGCTCGTCCGACATGATCGGTGTCATCGGGGCGCTCCTCGACGAGGAGGCGCGCCGCCGTGCCGAGGGGCGGGCGGATGCCGTCATCCCCATGCGGCCGGACCACGGCCACCTCATGCTCGACGATGTCGGCAAGAAGACGAACCCCGGCTATTCCTGCATCGGCCGCCTGCGCGGCCTCGCCGAACTGCGCGGCGCGATGATGGCGCTGCAGCGGGTGCAGGGCAGGGCGTAAGGGGGCGTCGGCCATCGCCGGGGGCATGGCCGCGCTCGTCCATGGCCGTCGTTTGGCAAGACGAAGCCACGGAGTGCAACGCCCCAGTCGTCATGCCCCGCGCCTGATCGGCCGCCTGCGCGACAGGCCGCGCAGCGCAAGTCCCCCGCCGTCATGCCCGCGCCTGTCGCGGGCATCCATGCGGCGACGCTGGCAGGAGCGCAAAAGGCATGGATGGCCGGGACAAGCCCGGCCATGACGGGGGGGGGAGGCGTCGCTCGCGTCCGCGGGCTTCGGCGGTGCGGGGAGGCTTCGGCCGCGATGGCTATCCGTATGCCGTCACCGCGCCATCCAGCCGCCGTCGACCGGCAGCACCGTGCCGGTGACGTAGCCGCTTGCCGGGGCGGCGAAGAAGAGGACGGCGGTGGCGAGGTCCTGCGGCGCGCCCCACCGGCCGGCAGGGATGCGATCCATGAGTTGACGTGTGCGCTCGGGATCCGCCCTGAGGGCCGCCGTGTTGTCCGTCTCCATATAGCCGGGGGCGATGGCGTTGACGGTGATGCCCTTCGGCGCCAGCTCGTTCGCCATGAGCTTGGTGAGGCCGGCGACGCCGTGCTTCGCCGCCGTGTAGGCCGGCACGCGGATGCCGCCTTGGAAGGAGAGGAGCGAGGCGATGTTGACGATGCGGCCCGGCCGGCCGCTCGCCACCATGTGCCGCCCGACCGCCTGCGAGAGCTGGAAGAGGCTCTTGAGGTTCACGGTCATCACCGCGTCCCAGTCCGCCTCCGTATAGTCGAGCACGTTCTCGCGGCGAATGATGCCGGCGTTGTTGACGAGGATGTCGACGCGACCGGCCCTTGCGACGATGTCGGCGACGAGGGCAGGGAAGTCCTGCGGCTTCTCGAGGTCGCACACGACCTCGTGGAAGCTGCAGCCCTGCGCGGCGACGGCACGGGCCGTTTCCGGCATGGGGCGCGAGCCGAGGCCGACGACGTCCGCCCCGGCACTGGCGAGCGCCTCGGCCAGCGCCTTGCCGAGGCCGGTGCGCGCGCCGGTGACGAGGGCGACCTTGCCGGAGAGGTCGAAGAGGCTGGCGAAAGCCGGCGCAGTGCTGGTCGTGGTCGTCATGGGCCGGCTCCTCAGCGCAGGTCCTGCATGGCGATCATGTCCATGTCGGTGAAGGCCTGGTTGTCGCCGGCCATGCTCCAGATGAAGGCATAGCTCGTGGTGCCGGCGCCGCAGTGGATCGACCAGGGCGGGGAGACGATGGCCTCTTCGTTGCGCACGACGAGATGGCGCGTCGCCTCGGGCCGGCCCATCAGGTGCACCGTGAAGGCGTTCTCCGGCAGCTCGAAATAGAGATAGGCCTCCATGCGCCGGTCGTGGGTGTGGGCCGGCATCGTGTTCCAGACGCTGCCGCTCTCAAGGCGGGTGAGGCCCATGACGAGCTGGCAGGTCGGCAGCACGTCCGGATGCAGGTACTGGAAGATGGTGCGCTTGTTGGCGGTCTCCTGGCTGCCGAGCGGGACGGCCTTCGCCGCCTCCTTGGTGATGTGCCGGGCGGGATGGCGCGCGTGGGCCGGGGCCGTGTTGATGTAGAACTTGGCCGGATTGGCCGGATCGACGCTGGCGAAGGTCACGTCGGCGGTGCCGGAGCCGAGATAGAGCGCGTCCTGGAAGCCGAGGTCGAAGGTTGTGCCGTCGGCCGTGATGCGGCCGGGGCCGCCGATGTTGACGAGGCCGAGCTCGCGGCGGGCGAGATGATGCTCGCTGCCGACGAGCCGTGCATGGGCCTCGGTGAAGGCGAGAGGCTCGCCGAGCGGTACGGCGCCGGCGAGCATCAGCCGGTCGTAATGGGTGTAGGTGACGTTGAGCGCGCCGGGCACGAGCAGGCCGGGCACGAGGAAATTCTCGCGCAGCGCTTCCGTGTCGAAGGTCTCCGCCTCGCGCCAGTGGATGGCGTAGCGGGTCTCGATGGACATGGTGGTTCCTTGGGCGGGCATGGGTTGGGCCTCGTGGTTGCGGATGGATGGCGCCGCCGCCGGCTCACTCGAAGAGGTGAGGGTGGTCGGCCTCTACGCGCGGGAGAGCGCGCAGGATCTCGTTGAGGTGGTAGCGCATGGCCTTCTCGGCAGCGTCGGCGTCGCGCGCGTCGATGGCGGTCATGATGGCGCGATGTTGGGTGACGAGCGGGCGCATCGCCTCGGTGCCGGGCAGGGTGAGATAGCAGACCCTGTCCATGTGAGCCTTGAGGTCCTCGATTGCCTGCCAGGCAAGGATGCTGCCCGTGCCCTCGACGAGGGCCAGATGGAACAGTTCGTCCGTGCGCTGGAAGGCTGTATGGTCGCCGCGCTCGGCCGCCTTCTCCTGCAGGTCGAGCAGGTCGTCGATGCGCTGGCGGCTCTGGGAGGAAAAGCCCTCGCAGGCGCGGCGGACGACGGCCGCCTCCACCGCTTCGCGCACAAAGCGCGCCTCCATCATCTGGCGTACGGAGAGAAGGGCAACGACAGTGCCGCGCTGGGGCAGCGTCTCGACCAGGCGTGACCTCGCAAGCGCGATGAGCGCCTCGCGCACCGGCTGGCGCGAGACGCCCCAGCGCTGGGCGATCTCCACCTCCGACAGGCGTGTTCCGGGGGCTATGGCAAGCGTGATGATGGCTCGCCGCAACTCGCGCTCGACGCGTCGCGCCGCCGATTCGAAAGTGGTCTGCGATTCTGCTCGCACGGTTTTCGACCCTATTCAAACGGTTCAAATTATGTTTGAAACGGTTCAAATGGCTGTTGCTCCATATAGCAGAGCATACTACCATACACAAATATACGATTGCGGAGGACGCCGCGGCGGTCGACATTCACTGCCAGGGGCGCAATCTGGAATGACAAGATGGCCGGGCAATACCGGTAGGGGGAAGGGGAGGAGACATGCAGGATCTCGGGCGCTCGCCTGCAGGTTCCGCCGAAATCGCAAAGCGCTTCGTGGCGGCCCGTCGCGCGGCAGTGGCGCTCGATTCCTTTCCCGGTCCGCTGCCCGCTTCCGTTGATGGGGCCTATGCCGTTCAAGACGAAGCGATCCGCCAATGGGGCGCACCCGTCGTGGGCTGGAAGGTCGCGCTCATCCATCCGGACCTTCGCCCGGCCTACGGCGGCGCGGAGCGACTCGTCGGCCCGGTCTTCGCCGGCACGCTGGTCGAGGCGAGAGGGGAAGCGGTGGCCGCGCCGGTGATCGAGGGCGGCTTTGCGGCCATCGAGGCCGAGTTCGCGGTCCGTCTCGGCGCCGACCTGCCGGCGCGCGATGCGCCCTACGGCCTCGACGACGTGACGCAAGCGGTGGACGACCTCTTCCTCGCCGTGGAGGTTGCCAGCAATCCGCTCGCCGTCATCAACGATCTCGGGCCGGCTGCCATTATCAGCGGCTTCGGCAACAATGCCGGCGTCATCCTCGGGCCGGCGGTGAGGGGCTGGCGCGATGCGCCGCTCGAGGCGCTCGCGACCCGTGTCGTGGTTGACGGTGCGACCGTCGGCGAGGGCAGTGCAGCGAAGGTGCCGGGCGGACCCCTCGGCGCCCTCTTCTTCGCCGCCAATTGCCTGTCCGCGCGAGGCGTTGGCCTCAAGACCGGCGATATCGTCTCGACCGGGGCGAGCACGGGCATCCATCCGGTGCGACCGGGCATGGAGGCGATCGTGTCGTGCGGCGCGGCCGGCGACATCCGTCTTTCTGTTACCCGCGCCGTCGGCGAGGGGTGATCCGCGGTCGGCCGGCGCCAGGGGCTCCCCCGCGCCACCGCCGCCGCTGCGGCCTGTCGGGTCCGCCAAGAAAACGAGGGCGAAAAGCCCCGGTTCCATTTCCAGGGAGGCATCTTGAATGCTTAAATTCGGCACTCTCATCGGCACGGCGCTCGCAGCTGCGGCGCTTGCCATCGCGCCCGCGTCGGCGCAGACCGTCCTTCGTTCGGCGGACGTCCACCCCGACGGCTATCCCACCGTCGAGGCCGTGAAATACATGGGCTCCCTGCTCAAGGAGGCCACTAACGGGCGGTATGACATCAAGGTCTTCGTCTCCGAGCAGCTCGGCAGCGAGAAGGACACGATCGAGCAGACGCGCTTCGGCGTGCTCGACCTCAACCGCGTCAACATGGCGCCGTTCAACAACCTCATCCCGGAAACGGGCGTGCTGTCGCTGCCATTCCTCTTCCGTTCGGTCGACCACATGCACAAGGTTGTCGACGGGCCGATCGGCGACGAGATCCTGAAGGCTTTCGAGGCGCATGACCTCGTCGGGCTCGCCTTCTACGATTCCGGCGCACGCAGCCTCTACACGACGAAGAAGCCGGTGCGCAGCCTCGATGACGTGAAGGGGCTCAAGATCCGCGTGCAGCAGTCCGACCTCTTCATCGGCATGGTCAAGGCCATGGGTGGCAATCCGACGCCGATGCCCTACGGCGAGGTCTATTCGGCGCTGCAGACGGGCGTCATCGACGGGGCCGAGAACAACTGGCCGAGCCTCGAGAGCTCCAAGCACTTCGAGGTGGCGAAGTTCTACACGCTCACCGAGCACTCCCTGTCGCCGGAGGTGCTGGTGATGTCGAAGAAGGTGTGGGACAAGCTCTCGCCTGAGGATCAGGCCGCCTTCCGCGACGCGGCGAAGAAGTCCGTCGTCAAGATGCGCGAGCTCTGGCAGGCGCGCGAGAAGAAGTCTGAGGAGATCGTACGGCAGGCCGGCGTCGAGGTGATCACCATCGACAAGAAGCCGTTCGAGGAAGCGATGAAGCCCTTCTACGCCTCCTTCGTGAAGGATCCCAAGCTGCAGGCGCTGGTGGAGAAGATCCGCGCGGTGCAGTGACAACGTCGGTGGATCACTCCGTCCGGGCCATGGATCCGGACGGAGTGGAAGCGCCGGCCCCCGACCGCACACCGTCATGCCCGCGCTCGTCGCGGGCATCCACGCCGTGACGCTCGCGCAGATTGAAGGCGCGGATGGCGACGGCAATGCGTATACGCATTGCCGGCCATGATGGGCGAAGAGGGGTCTCAAGCACCCACGTCGTAGCTTGTGACGAACGGCAAGATCGTGGATGGCCGGGACAAGCCCGGCCATGACGAGCCATAAATGTCGTTCCCAAGCCCCTTTTTAGATACCGGACCGCCATCGGACCGCCCATGACATCCATCCTGACATCCCTGCATCGCCTGCTGCGCGTCCTGTCGACGGTGGCGCTCTGGCTTTCCGCCGCCGGGCTCGTGGCCATGACCGCCGCCGTTGCCTGGCAGGTCTTCGGCCGCTACGTGCTCAACGACACGCCGAGCTGGACGGAGCCGATCTCGCTCCTCCTGATGAGCTGGTTCATCCTGCTCGGGGCGGCTGTGGGGGTGCGCGAGAACTTCCACCTCGGGCTCGACATCGTGCGCTTCTTCGCGCCTGACCGGATGGCACGATTCATGGACGGCATCAGCCTCGTCGCCATCACGGGCTTCGGCATCGCCATGGCGTGGTTCGGCTGGACGCTCGTCGTCGGGACCTGGTCAGCTACCATCCCGGTGCTGGGAATTCCCGGCGGCATCGACTACCTGCCGCTCGTCGTCGGCGGCGGGCTCATCGCCCTTTTCGCCGTCGAGCGGCTCGTCGGCATGATCGCCCACCCGCGCGAAGACATCGTGGCCGCCAAGACCGCCGCGGATCTGGAGGCGCACTGATGGAACTCTGGGTCCTCTTCGGCACGTTCTTCGGCCTGCTCGTCCTCGGCACGCCGGTGGCCTTCTGCCTCGGCATCGCGTCGCTGGCGACTGTGCTTTACATGGGAATGCCGCCGTTCGTCGTCTTCCAGCGGCTCAACTCCGGCATCAACGCCTTTGCGCTGATGGCCATTCCCTTCTTCGTCTATGCCGGCGACCTCATGGTGCGCGGCGGCATCGCCGGCAAGCTGGTGCGCCTCGCGGCCGCCCTCGTCGGCCACCTGCGCGGTGGCCTCGGGCAGGTCAACATCGTCGCCTCCACGCTCTTCGGCGGCGTCTCCGGCTCGGCAGTTGCTGACGCCTCGGCGGTCGGCGGGCTGATGATCCCGCAGATGCGCGAGCGCGGCTATGCCGCCGACTACGGCGTCAACGTCACGGTGACCTCGGCCATCATCGCGCTGATGATCCCGCCCTCGCACAACATGATCATCTATTCGATGTCGGCGGGCGGGCGCATCTCGATCGCCGACCTCTTCACCGCCGGCATCATCCCCGGGCTGCTGCTTGCTGCCGCCCTCATGGTGGCCGCCTATGTGGTTGCCCGGTGGCGCGGCTATCCGGCCGGGGTCTTCCCGGGCTGGGGCGCCATGCTGCCGATCCTCGTCGGGGCGGTGCCGGGCATCCTGCTCATTGGCATCATCTTCGGCGGGGTGCGTTCGGGCGTCTTCACGGCGACCGAGAGCTCATGCATCGCCGTCGTCTATGCGGTGGCGGTCACGGTACTCGTCTATCGCGAGATGGGCTGGCGCGACTTCGTCGAGGCGACGCTGGGCGCCGTGCGCACCACGGCGATGGTTCTGCTCGTCATCGGCAGCGCCGCCTCCTTTGGCTGGCTGCTGGCGCTTCTGCAGGTGCCGACGGCGATGGTGGAGGGCATGCGTGCGCTGTCCGACAATCCCATCGTCATCTTCCTCCTCATCAACCTCATCCTGCTGGTGCTCGGCTGCTTCATGGACATGTCGCCGCTGATCATCATCACGACACCGATCTTCCTGCCGGTCGTCACCGCCTTCGGCATGGACCCGGTGCATTTCGGCGTCATCCTGGTGCTCAACCTCGGCATCGGCCTGTGCACGCCGCCGGTCGGATCCGTGCTTTTCGTCGGTTGCGCCGTCGCTCGTATCGGCATCATGCAGGCGGTCAGGACCATCTGGCCCTTCTACGGGGCGTGTTTCGCCGTGCTGATGCTCGTCACCTACGTGCCGTCGCTGTCGCTGTGGCTCCCGGCCCTCTTCCGGTAACGATGCGAAAACCGTCCGAAAACGTGTGTGTACAAACGAAAACTGTCTTGCAGGTGGCCCGGCGTGGTGAAACCATGCCGGGCCCAACCGATCCGAGACGGTCATGTCTATCCGAGACGTCCTTGAAGCCGTTCGAGACCGCCGCGATGAGCTGGCCGCCCTTACGGCCGACCTGATCCGCATCCCGACCGTCAACCCGCCGGGGGAGAACTATCGCGACTGCGCCGAATTCGTCGGCGAGCGGCTCCGCCGGCGCGGCTTCGACATCGCCTATGTCCGCGCGGAGGGAACGCCCGGCGACAGCGACCGCTATCCGCGCTGGAACGTCATCGCGCGCAAGGAGGGCGCCCGGCCGGGTCCCTGCGTCCATTTCAATTCCCATATCGACGTCGTCGAGGCCGGGGCGGGCTGGACGCGCGACCCCTTCGGCGGCCAGATCGAGGACGGCAAGGTCTACGGCCGCGGTGCCTGCGACATGAAGGGCGGGCTCGCAGCCTCCATCATCGCGGCCGAGGCCTTCATCGATCTCATGCCCGGTTTTCCCGGCGCCATCGAGATCTCCGGCACGGCCGACGAGGAATCGGGCGGCTACGGCGGCGTTGCCTATCTCGCGGGCAAGGGCTTCTTCTCGAAGCCGCGCGTCGATCACGTCATCATTCCCGAGCCGCTCAACAAGGACTGCATCTGCCTCGGCCATCGCGGCGTGTGGTGGGCGAAGATCGAAACGAAGGGCCGCATCGCGCACGGCTCCATGCCCTTCCTCGGTGATTGCGCCGTGCGCCACATGGGCGCGGTCCTCAATGCCTTCGAGTGTGAGCTCATCCCGGCGCTCGCCGCACGCCGCACGGCGATGCCCGTGATCCCGCCGGGCGCGCGCAGTTCGACCCTCAACATCAATTCCATCCACGGCGGGCAAGGCGAGGACCATGACGGCCTGCCGTCGCCCTGCGTGCCGGATTCCGCGCGCATGGTCATCGACCGCCGCTTCCTCATGGAAGAGAAGATCGAGGACGTGAAGGCCGAGGTGATCGGCATCCTCGACCGGCTGGCCAGGGAGCGGAAGGACTTTGCCTACGCCATCGAGGACCTGTTCGAGGTGCAGCCGACGATGACCGACCGCGAGGCGCCCGTGGTGCAGGCCGTTGCGGGCGGGATCCGCGAGGTCATGGGCCAGGAGCCGAGCTATGTCGTCTCGCCCGGCACCTACGACCAGAAGCACGTCGATCGCATCGGTCGGTTGAAGGACTGCATCGCCTATGGTCCGGGCATTCTCGACCTGGCGCACCAGCCGGACGAATATGTCGGCATCGACGACATGGTCGATTCGGCGAGGGTCATGGCGCGCGCCTTGCATGAGCTTCTGGAGGGTGGCGGCAAGGCGTGAGCGTGTTGTGCACGCGCCGTCATGCCCGCACTTGTCGCGGGCATCCACGCCCTGCAGCCTGTGCAGAAGGCGTGGATGGCAATGCAGCGCGGATACGCGCTGCGCTTACGGGAAGTGTCGCAAGTCGGGCAAGCCCGCCTTGCGAGGACGAGCCCGGCGATGACGAAAGGCGTGCCTGGCATGATATCGACAACAAGTGACCTTGCGACGAAGGAGGGGCCGGAATGTATCGCCGTCTGATGCAGCATCTGGTGAGGGGGACGGCCGCTGTCGCCGTATCGGCCGGCATCCTCCTTGGCACGCCGGCCTTGGCGGCGCGGACGGACGTCATTCTCGGCATCCGGCTCGAGCCGCCGCATCTCGACCCGACGGCGGGCGCCGCGGCGGCGATCGCGGAAATCGTCTACAACAACGTCTTCCAGGGCCTGACGCGCATCGACCGCGACGGGACGGTGAAGCCCTCGCTCGCCGAGCGCTGGGAGGTGTCGGAGGACGGCAAGGTCTACACCTTCCACCTGCGGCAGGGCGTGAAGTTCCACGACGGCACGACCTTCGACGCCGAGGACGTGAAGTTCTCGCTCGACAGGGCGCGCGCGGCCGACAGCGTCAACCCGCAGAAAGGCCTTTTCGAGCCCATCGACACCGTCGAGGTGGTGGACCCGCAGACAGTGCGGATCACGCTGAAGCGCCCGAGCGGCAGCCTGCCGTTCAACCTCGGCTGGGCCGCCGCCGTCATCGTCGCGCCCGAGAGCGCCGCCGACAACAAGACGGCGCCGGTCGGCACCGGTCCCTTCAAGCTCGCCGAATGGGTGAAGGGCGACCACGTCACGCTGACGCGCAGCGACGGTTATTGGGGCGAGCCCGTCGCCCTCGAGAAGGCGACCTTCAAGATCATCGGCGACCCGACCGCCTCCTTCGCGGCGCTGATGGCCGGCGATGTCGACGCCTTCCCGATCTTCCCCGCGCCGGAGAACGTGCCGCAGTTCGAGGCCGACCCGCGCTTCACGGTCGTCGTCGGCGACACCGAGGGCAAGACCGTGCTTGCCATGAACAACGGCAAGAAGCCCTTCGACGACATCCGCGTGCGCCGCGCCGTCTCCCACGCCGTCGACCGCAAGGCGCTGATCGAGGGCGCCATGTACGGCTACGGCAAGCCCATCGGCTCGCATTTCGCGCCGCAGGACAAGGGCTATGTCGACCTCGCGGGCAAGTATCCGTTCGATCCAGAGAAGGCCAAGGCGCTTCTGAAGGAGGCGGGGGCGGAGAACCTCTCCGTCCGGCTCGTGCTGCCGCCGCCGGACTATGCCCGCCGCGGCGGCGAGGTGCTGGCGGCGCAGCTGCGCAACGTCGGCATTTCGGTCGAGATCGTGCCGATGGAATGGGCGCAGTGGCTGAGCGAAGTGTTCCGCAACAAGAACTTCGACATGACCGTCGTGAGCCACGTGGAGCCGCTCGACCTCGATATCTATGCACGCGACGACTATTACTTCGGCTACAAGGACCTGGACTACCGCGCGCTCTACGAGCGTTTCGTCGCCTCGACCGACGAGAGCGAGCGGCTCGCGCTCCTCGGCCAGTTGCAGGAAAAGCTGGCGGACGACGCCGTCAACGCCTGGCTGTTCCTCCTGCCCAAGATCGGCATCTGGGACGCGCGGCTCGAGGGGCTGTGGGAGAACACCCCGGTGCCGGCCAATGACCTGACGGAAGTCAAGTGGCGCGAGTAGCAGTGATCTCGGTCGTGTCCGGCTCCCCGCTCGCGGCGGCTCCTTCTCCATCTCCCCACCGCAAGCGGGAGGAGGGGGACAGCGTTGCTCGTGTCGCTGACGTCCGCTCGCGAAGCGAAGTAGTCGCACGTCTGTCGATGGCGACGTTCAGGTGGGGCTGACCTGAATGCTCGTCTATCTCGCCAAGCGCCTCGCCTCGCTCGCCGCGACGCTGGTCATCGCTTCGCTCGTCATCTTCGCGGTGATGGAGGTGCTGCCCGGAGATCCCGCCGAGATCATGCTGGGGACCAATGCGCGGCCGGATACCCTTGCCGCGCTCAGGGCCGATTTCGGGCTCGATCGGCCAGCGCCCGAGCGCTATGCCGCCTGGGTCGCCGGCTTCGTCCAGGGGGATCTCGGCCGCAGTTATACCTATTCGGTGCCTGTCGGCGAGCTTGTCGCGCAGCGCCTGTGGGTCAGCCTTCCGCTCGCCGCCATGTCGCTGCTTCTCACCGTCCTCATCGCCGTGCCCGTCGGCGCGCTCGCGGCGACGCGGCGCAACGGACCGGCCGATGTCGGCATCATGGCGGCGACGCAGGTCGGCATAGCGGTGCCGAACTTCTGGTTCGCGATGCTGCTCGTCTTCATCTTCGCGGTGAGCCTCCGGCTCCTGCCCGCCGGCGGCTTTCCCGGCTGGGGGGCGGGCCTGTGGCCGGCGGGGCGCTCGCTCATCCTGCCGGCGGTGGCGCTCGCCCTGCCGCAGGCGTCGATCCTCGCCCGCGTGATGCGCTCCTCGCTGATCGACGCGCTCGGCGAGGACTATGTGCGCACCGCCCGCGCCAAGGGCCTGAGCCGGGGCGAGGTGGTGCGCCGGCATGCGCTGCGCAACGCGCTCATCCCCGTGCTTACCATCATGGGCCTGCAGTTCTCCTTCCTGCTCGCCGGCACCATCATCATCGAGAATGTCTTCTTCCTGCCGGGCCTCGGCCGCCTCGTCTTCCAGGCCATCACCCAGCGCGACCTCATCGTGGTCAAGAGCATCGTGATGCTGCTCGTCGCGAGCGTCGTCATCGTCAACTTCCTCGTCGAGGTGGCCTATGCCGCCGTCGATCCGCGCCTGAGGAGGCGGGCATGAGCGCGACCATGGCCCCTGGCCGGCGCCGCCTCGCCATCCGCGCGCTCGGCCACCCGAGCTTCCTCCTGGGGGCCGCGATCTCGCTCGTCGTCGCCGCCATGGCGCTCCTGTCCTTCGTGTGGACGCCGCACGACCCGACGGTGCTCGACATTGCCCGCAAGCTGCAGCCGCCCTCGGCGACGCACTGGCTCGGCACCGACCAGTACGGCCGCGACGTCCTGTCGATGATCATGCACGGGGCGGTCACGTCGATGGCCGTGTCCTTCGTGGCGGTGGGCATCGGGCTCGGGCTCGGCGTGCCGCTCGGGCTTCTGGCGGCCGCGCAGCGCGGCCTCGTCGGCGAGGCGGTGATGCGGGCGAACGACTTCGTCTTCGCCTTTCCAGCGCTCATCATCGCCATCATGCTGCGCGACATCTTCGGCCCCGGCGCCGTCAACGCCATGGTCGCCATCGGCATCTTCAACGTGCCGGTCTTCGCGCGGCTCGCCTATGGCGCGGCGCTGCCCCTGTGGACCCGCGAGTTCGTCATGGCGGCGCGTGTCGCCGGCAAGGGCGGCGGGCTCATCACGCTCGAGCATATCCTGCCCAACATGCTGAGCCTCGTCATCGTGCAGGCCACCATCCAGCTCTCGCTCGGCGTGCTGGCCGAGGCGGCCCTCTCCTATGTCGGGCTCGGCGTGCAGCCGCCGGCGCCGAGCTGGGGGCGCATGCTCAACGAGGCGCAGACGCTGATGGCGCTCGCGCCGCGCCTTGCGCTGGTGCCCGGCCTTGCCATCGTCGTCACGGTGATGGGCCTCAACCTCCTCGGCGACGGGTTGCGCGACCTGCTCGACCCGCGCCTTGCCCGGGAGCGCTGAGCGATGGCCATGTTCAGCGTCGAGGGGCTCGACCTTTCCATCTACGGCCTGCCGATCCTCAAGGGGGTCTCGCTCTCGGTGGGCGAGGGCGAGATCCTCGGGCTCGTCGGCGAATCCGGTTCCGGCAAGTCCATGACGGCGCTCGCGGCGATGCAGCTGATGCCGCGCGGTGCCAGCGCGACGGGCCGCATCCTGCTCGACGGCGAGGATCTTCTTTCCAAGAGCGAGGTGCAGATGTGCGCCTTGCGCGGGCGCGACATCGGCATGATCTTCCAGGAGCCGATGACGGCGCTCAATCCGCTGAAGACCATCGGCGCGCAGGTGGCGGAATGCTTTGCCCAGCACCTCGGCGCCCGGCGCGCCGAATGCATGGCCTGGGCCGGGCAGGCGCTGGAGCGGGTCGGCCTGCCGCCGTCGCGCTTTCCGCTCGACCGCTATCCGCACGAGCTCTCCGGCGGCCAGCGCCAAAGGGTTGTCATCGCCATGGCGGTGGCGCTGAAGCCCAAGCTCATCATCGCCGACGAGCCGACGACGGCGCTCGACGTGACGACGCAGGCCCAGATCCTCGAACTGATGCGCGAGCTGGTGGCCGAGGAGGGCACGAGCCTCCTCATAATCACCCACGACCTTGCCGTCGTCGCCGAGATGGCCGACCGCGTCACCGTGATGCGTTACGGCGAGGTGGTAGAGGAGGGCACGACGGCGGCCTTCTTCTCCGGCATGCGGCATCCCTATTCGAAGGCGCTGCTGGAAGCGTCGACTCACGTGCCGGCAAGGCGCAAGTTGACGGCGCCACCGATCCTCCCCCGTGAGGGGGAGGTGGCGCCGCATAGCGGCGACGGAGGGGGCGGCGCGGCTGCCGTCGAGGGCACTGCTCCCAGCCCGGACCCCACCCGTCTCGCGCCGAGAGGCGCGAGCCATCCTCCCCTGAAGGGGAGGGATCAGCCGTATCCGTCACCCTCTCGCCGAGAGGAGGGACCAGGCACTCCTATCCTTGTTGCGCAGTCCGTCGTCCGTGAATATCGCGGCCGGCGCCGGTCGCTCTTCAGCGCGCCCGAGAAGCGGCGCGCCGTCGATGCCGTGAGCCTCGCCGTCCGGCCGGGCGAAAGCGTCGGGCTCGTCGGCGAATCCGGCTGCGGCAAGTCGACCCTCGCGCGCACGCTCATGGCGCTGGAGCCGCCGCAGGGCGGAGCCGTGCTGTTCCGCGGCCGCTCCTTGGCCGGTTTCTCGGCCGCCGATCTCACCGCCATGCGGCGGGCCGTGCAGGTGGTGTTCCAGGATCCCTATGGCTCCTTCGATCCGCGGCACAAGGCCGGCCGGCTCGTCGCCGAGCCGCTCCATCTCCTGCGTGGGGAGATCGACGCGGCGGAACGCAACCGGCGCATCGCCGCGGTGCTGCGCGATGTCGGCCTCAAGCCGGAAGATGCGGACAAATATCCGCACGAATTCTCCGGCGGGCAGCGCCAGCGCCTCGCCATCGCAAGGGCGCTCATCACGCGGCCATCGCTCATCATCCTCGACGAGCCGGTGTCGGCGCTCGACGTCTCCATCCGTGCCCAGGTGCTCGACCTTCTCGCCGACCTGCAGGCGGAGCACGGACTCGCCTATCTCTTCATCTCGCACGATCTTACGGTGGTGCGTGCCATCACCGACCGGGTGCTCGTGATGCGCGCCGGCCGGATCGTGGAAGAGGGGCCGACGGCCGAGGTGTTCGCGGCGCCGCGGCACGCCTATACGCGTGAGCTTCTCGCCGCCTCGCCCGACCTGTCGCGGGCGCTCGCGGCGCGAGCCATGCGGCCTGCGGGGGCGGGCCCGGCGGCGGGCGAGGTCCCCTCGGGCGGCTGAAGCGGCGATAGCTCTTTGCGATTCAATTAAATCGGAAAGAGCGTCTATCTTTTTGAGAATAGAGCATTTTCTTCGCCGAACCGGTATCCACTTCGGCGGAAAATGCTCTAGAACAGCGTCAGCGACAGATCAGCGAACGGATGAACGAGATGACCACTGCCTTTGCGACCGACCGCGTCCTCATCGCCGGCGAATGGCGGGCGCCGGCGAGCCGCGAGACGCTTCCCCTCGTCAATCCTTCCGACGGCAGCGAACTGGCGCGCATCGCCGCCGGCGGCGCCCGCGATGTCGATGCTGCCGTCGGCGCGGCGGAGGAGGCCCTGTCCGGCGCCTGGGGGCGGATGACGGCGACCGAGCGCGGGCGCGTCCTTTCGGCCATGGGGCGGCTCGTGGCCGAGAAGGCGGACGAACTTGCCCGGCTCGAGGCGCTCGATGTCGGCAAGCCGCTGAAGCAGGCGAAGGCCGATGCGCTGGCGCTGGCGCGCTACCTCGAGTTCTACGGCGGCGCGGCCGACAAGGTGCACGGCGAGACCATTCCCTACCTCGACGGCTACACGGTGCTGACCCTGCGCGAGCCGCACGGCGTCACTGGCCATATCGTGCCATGGAACTACCCGATGCAGATCATAGGCCGCTCGGTCGGCGCAGCGCTCGCCATGGGCAATGCGACCGTGCTGAAGCCGGCCGAGGAAGCCTGCCTGACGGCGCTCGCCTTCGCCTATATTGCTGAGGAGGCAGGGCTGCCGGCCGGGGCGCTCAACGTGGTGCCGGGCACGGGCGAGGCCGCGGGGGCGGCGCTCTCGGCGCATCGCGGCGTTCATCACCTCTCCTTCACCGGCTCCGTTGCGACGGGAGCGCTCGTGCAGGCCGCCGCGGCGAAGAACGCGGTGCCGGTGACGCTCGAGCTCGGCGGCAAGTCGCCTCAGGTCGTCTTTGCGGACGCCGACCTCGACGCGGCGCTGCCCTTCCTCGTCAATGCCGGCATCCAGAACGCCGGCCAGACCTGCTCGGCCTCCTCGCGCATCCTCGTCGAGCGCGTCATCTTCGACGAGGTGGTCGCGCGCATGGCGGAGCGCTATCGGGCGCTGAAGGTGGGACCTGCGCTGGCGGACCTCGATGTGGGCCCCATGGTCTCGGCCCGGCAGAAGGAGATCGTCGAGCGCTATATCGGCATCGCCAGGGCCGACGGCCTCGCCATCGCCGGCGAGGGTGGCATCGTGGCGGATGCGCCAGCCGGCGGCTGCTACGTGCGGCCTACGCTCGTCGCCAATGTGTCGGGCGACCACAGGTTGGCGCAGGAGGAGATCTTCGGACCGGTGCAGGTCGTCATCCCCTTCGAGGGCGAGGAGGAGGCCGTGCGCATCGCCAACGGCACCGACTTCGGCCTCGTCGCCGGCGTGTGGACGCGCGACGGCGGCCGCCAGCTGCGCATGGCGCGGGCGCTCAAGTCCGGCCAGGTCTTCATCAATAACTATGGCGCAGGCGGCGGCGTCGAACTGCCCTTCGGCGGCGTCAAGCGCTCCGGCCACGGCCGGGAGAAGGGATTCGAGGCCCTCTATGGCTTTTCGGTGCTGAAGACGGTGGCCATCCTGCACGGCTAGGCGGTCAATAGGGCCGGTTGAAGGACGGCATCACGCATCGTGAAAATCCGTGTTGCGCGATGCCGTCCTCGCTGCCCGGCGGGCGCGCGTCACCTGCCGGTCGATGGGTGCAGGGCCGGCGCAGCCCGGACTGCTTCCGCCTTAGCCGGCGGCATTTCCGGGATTGTTGGCGCCGGCTCCCGGGTTGGCGGCGTTTGCGGGATTGGCCGCGTTGCCCGCGCCGATCCCGGGATTGGCCGGGTTCACGGCAAGGTGCTGCTGGCCGGGCGGGAGCTGCTGGATGGTCTGGGTGAGACCTCGCGTCCAGGCATCGGCCTGGGCGGCAATGCTCTGTCCCGGCAGGTGCGTTCCGGGCATGTATCCGCGCTCCGGGGCGATCTTAAGGGGATTTGGCATGGTCGAATCTCTATTCATGCAAATGGCGGGTGTTGCCCATCCGTGGAATAGACGTTTCTGCAAGTTCTGTCTGTTCTCGATATGGAAATTGCAGGTGCGGCGATCAGTTCAATTCGGAATATATGTTTATATTATACGTGCCATGTGCATTGCATGGCGCGACCTTTGTTTCAACTTCCCTCAAGCGCCCGGTGGCGCTCGGGCCGTGATCAATCCGTAAACACCACCGTGCGCTGGCCGTTGAGGATGACGCGGTCCTCGAGGTGGTAGCGCAGGGCCCGGGCGAGCACGCGCCGCTCAATGTCGCGGCCCTTGCGCACGAGGTCGTCCGGCGTATCGCGGTGACTGATGCGCTCCACGTCCTGCTCGATGATCGGACCCTCGTCGAGGTCCGAGGTGACGTAGTGGGCCGTCGCCCCGATGACCTTCACGCCGCGCGCATGCGCCTGGTGATAGGGCTTGGCGCCCTTGAAGCCGGGCAGGAACGAATGGTGGATGTTGATGCAGCGCCCCGCGAGCTTGGCCGCGAGACCATCGGACAGCACCTGCATGTAGCGCGCAAGCACGACGACCTCGGCCTCGGTCTCGCGGATGAGCTCCCACAGACGGGTTTCCTGCTCGAGCTTCGTCTCCTTCGTCACGGGCAGGTGGTGGAAGGCCGCGCCGTCGAAATCGAGCGAGCCATAGGTTTCGCGCGGGTGGTTGGCGACGACGGCCACGAGATCCATCGGCAATTCGCCGAGGCGCCTGCGATAAAGCAGGTCGACGAGGCAATGGTCGAACCTGGAGACGAGAATCATCACGCGCCGCTTCTCCGCCCGGTCGCGCATCGTCCAGGTCATGGCGAAGCGCTCGGCGACCTCCGAAAAGCTCTTCCTGAGGTCCTCCAGCGTCGGGGCACCGTTCAGCGGGTTGAAGACAACCCGCATGAAGAAGCAGTTGCTCTGCGTGTCGTCGAACTGCTGCGCGTCGAGGATGTTGCATCCCGATTCGAAGAGATGGGTCGAGACCGCCGCAACGATGCCGGGGCGGTTGGCGCAGGACAGCGTGAGGACATAGTGCGGCTGTGACATGGCCGCCCTTTTGAGCCTTTTTCCGGAATCTGCAAGGGCTATGGCGTCGCAGTACCACAGAATTTCGCCGCACGATCAGTCTTGGCTATTGGCGATCGTTCTGATTTGATAAAAGATAGATTAAAATTTAAATCAAAACAGCATTCACGGATCCGACTTCCTCGATACGGGTGACAGGCATGGCCGATATCGGACATCTGCGAGAGGGGATCGACCGATCCCGACCGACCCGAAGGGCCGCGGCCGAAGCGGCAAGGCAGACCGCAACGCGCGACAGGGAGGGGCCACCGCGCACCGATATCGGCACCATCTTTCTGCACTGGCTCGTCGCTATCGCGATGGTCGTGAGCCTGCTGACGGGCCTGCGCATCTCGGCCGATGCGCCCGAGGCAGTGCTCTCCAAGGCGCTGGAACCCATCCTGCCTCAGGGGGAAATCTGGACGGTCCACTTCGTGGCCAGCCTCGTCCTCTTCTTCTCCGCGACGGCCTATGCGCTCTACATGCTGCGCAGCGGCCTGCGCCATCGGGTGGCACTGAAGAAGACGCGAGCGCTCGTCATGCCGGCAGCCAGCCGCCTGCGCTGGGGTGCCGTCAACGTCATCCTGCACTGGGTGGTCTACGGGCTCGTCGCCATCCTGACGGCGACGGGCATCGCGCTGTACATCGGCTACGGTGGCTGGATCGTCGCGGTCCATGCCGCGAGTGCCATTGCCGTGCTGGCCTACATCTTCATTCATGTCGTCGCGCATTTCCTCTATGGCGGATGGCCGCAGATCCTGCGGCTGTTCCGGCCGACGCGGCTCATGGCCAACAGCGGCATGAGGGCCCGGCCCCTGCTGACGGCGGTCCTCGTCGGCGTGCCGGTCGCGGGGGCCATTGCCGCCTTCGACTGGGGCACGCGCGATACGCTGACGGTCGGCGCAGTGGATGATCCGCCGACGCTCGACGGCGTACTCGACGATGCCGCCTGGCGGAGGGCAGGCCCGGTGCGCATCCGCACCCAGCAGGGCGCCAATCTCGGCGGCAGCGGCGAATCGCTCGTCGAGGTACGGGCGGTCCGGGATGCCAACAACATCTACTTCGCCTTCCGCTGGCAGGATCCGACGCGCTCGCTGCGCCGCCTGCCGCTCATCAAGCGGGAGGACGGCTGGCACCTCATCCACGATCACGCCGACATCGCCGATGTGATGAATTTCTATGAGGACAAGCTGTCCGTCATCTTCTCGCGCTCGCAGGCCTTCGGCGGCGGCGCCTCCACCCATCTCGGCCCGCAGCCGCTTTCAGACAAGCCGGGCGCGCTCAACAACCGCGGCCTGCATTACACGACCGACGGCAGCTATATCGACATGTGGCAGTGGAAGGCTTCGCGCGGCGGGCTGCTCGGCCGGGTCGACGACCAGTTCATCGGCCCGCCGATCGAGCCGAAGGAGGCGGACTGGAACAAGACGGCCCGCTATCAGGGCGGCTACACCGGCGATCCGGGCAAGGCCTTCTATGTCTACAACTATGTCTCCGAACCGCCGGGCGGCTATCGCGGCCCCGTCCAGCTGAAGCGCCTGCCGGCCGATTACCGGCAGACCGCCGCCAAGCTCAAGACCTTTGACCTCGACCCGGACAGCAGCGACAGCGAGGGTGCTCAGTGGTGGATGATGGAGGCGGAGACCGTCCCCTATTCGCCGGAGCTCGACGCCGCCATCCCTGTCGGCACGGTGATCCCCGGCGTGCTCATCATGGGCGAGTACAGCGGCGACCGCGCCGACATTGTCGGCGCTGCCCGCTGGTCGGACGGCTGGTGGACGCTGGAAACCAGGCGCGCGCTGACGACAGGCAGCAAATACGACGTCGATTTCGTGCCGGGCGAGCCGTTCTACATGTGGGTCGCCGTTTTCGACCACACCCAGACCCGGCACACGCGCCACGTGCGCCCCGTCAAGCTGGTCATCGAGTGATGCGCCTGCTGCGCGGCGCGGACCCGTGTTGTGCCGCGCCTGCGAGGCGGATGCCGCGCCAGAGGTGAGACATGGCAAGCAAGTGCAATCTGACGGTCAATGGACGCACGGTTCGGGCCAGCGTCGGCGAGACGCTGGTCGATGCGGCCATGGGGGGCTGGATCGCCGTGCCGCACGACTGCTGCTCGGGGCAATGCGAGACCTGCCGCGTGCGCGTCGTCTCCGGGTCGGTCGACGACCAGGGCACCGGGGAGGGCGACACGGTGCTCGCCTGCCAGGCGACGCTCGAAGGCGATGCGGTCATTACCTATGACGAGGTGCCGGAGGCGACCAAGCGCGCGGGCCAGGTGGCAGCGATGCGCGCCCTCTCGCGCGACGTGGTGGAAGTGATCGTCGAGCTGCGCAGCCCGCTCGACTATCTGCCGGGGCAATATGTGAGCGTGACCTTCGCCGGCTTTCCGCCGCGCGACTACAGCCCGACCCTGCGCTGGGACGGCACGCGCGCGGCGCACGAACTCGTCTTCCACATCCGCATGCTGCCGGACGGCATCGTCTCGTCCGAGCTCGGCCGCAGCATCACGCCCGGGCACCGGGTGGATGTGCGAGGGCCATTCGGCCATGCCTTCTTCCGCCGCGGCGACGGGCTCATGGTGCTGGTCGCCGGCGGAACCGGCTGGGCGCCCATCTGGGCCGTGGCGCACGAGGCGGTCCGGGCCCGGCCGCGCCGCGACATCATCGTCATCGTCGGCGCGCGCGACCATGACGGGCTCTACATGCGCCAGTCGCTCGACTGGCTGCGCGACCATGGCGCGCGCGAGGTCATCGCGACATCGCGGCAGGGCGGGGGTGGGCTCGTCCGCTCGGGACGGCCGACGAATTATCTGCCGCTGCTGGGGCCGTCAGACATGGTCTATGTGGCGGGAGCGCCGGGGCTGGTCGATGCCGTCAAGCTGAAGGCGCTGTCGGCCGGTGCCTTCTGCTTCGCCGACCCCTTCCTGCCCAGCCAACAGCGCATGTCCTTCATGGACAGGATGGCGCGGCTCCTGCGCACGCCCGGCCGCACACCTGTGCCGCAGGATGCCGGCCTGTTCGCTCCGCAGATGGCGGGAGCGGACGACGCCGGCCGCGTGCCGGCCGCACGGCCGGCCAGCCGGCCCGCGGCACGGCGGCCGCTGCAGGAGACGCTGTTCGCCGCTCGGCGGCTGATGCGTCGGGAGTAGGCCAATCGCACATCATGGCTCGTTCCGACGGAAATGAATCAGAACGAGCGCCTATTTTATTATAATGGCAGCCCTTTTCCCGTCCGGCCGGTAGCGCGTTGAGCGGACGACGCACTAGGCTGACACTTCCGTCAGGAAAGTGCGGACGGTCTGGTCGAGGCGGCGGGCCTCTTCGACCATGACAGTCGCCGTGTTGACGACATGAACCGACGTGCTGCGGGCGTCGCCGATCGTCGCCTTGAGGCGGTCGACGCTGTGCGACAGGTCGACGGTGCCGTTGGAGGCGGCATGGACGCTGCCCGCGATCTCCTGCGTCGCCACGGTCTGGCGCTCGATGGAGATCTCGATCGCCTTCGTATGGGTCATGACGTTCTCGAGGGTGCGTGCGATCATCTCGATCGAGCTCACCGCCTCGCCGGTGGCCTCCTGGATGGCCGCGACCTTGCTCGCGATCTCGTCGGTGGCCTTCGCCGTCTGTCCAGCGAGCGCCTTCACCTCGTTGGCGACGATGGCGAAGCCCTTGCCGGCGTCGCCGGCACGGGCGGCCTCGATGGTGGCATTGAGAGCGAGGAGATTGGTCTGGGCCGCGATCTCGTCGATGAGACGCACGACGGCGCCGATCTTGCTCGCCGCCTCCGCCAGGCCGTCGACCTTGGCCGTGGCCGTGCGGGCGACGGCATTGCCGTCGTCGACCACGGTAGCCGTCTCCTGCACCTTGCCGGCGATCTCGGCGATGGAGCTGCTGAGCTGCTCGGTCGCATGTTTCACGAGCGTAACGCTCGAGACCGTGCTTTCCGAGGCGGCGACGGCTTCGACAGCCTCCCTCTCGGCCGCGGCCGAAACGTCGGCAAGCTGGTGTGCCATGGCATCCATCGTATCGATACCGCTACCGACGCGGGCGAGGACCGAACGCATCGTCTCGTCGAAGCGGTGGATGGCCTGTTCCAGAGCTTCCCGCCGCTGCTTGACGGTCTCGGCGAAGGCGACATGCGTGCGCAGCTGGTCGCGCTCCTGCAGCGAGCGCTGGAGCAGCACGACGGCGCGCGCGATATCGCCCACCTCGTCCTTGCGATTGGCGCCCGAGACGTGGGTGCGCCAGTCGCCCTGCGCGACGGCACCGACGGCCTCGGTGATGCGCTCCAACGGCCGGGTAACGTGGCGAGCCGTGGCGAGCGCGATGGCGGCGAAGACGATGAGCGCCAAGCTGGCGCCGCCGACGAGCCAGGCGACGAGCGCGCGCGTCTCGGCGGCTCCGATGCGCACTGTCTCGTCCCTGAGCTGGTAGGCTTCGGTACGGGGCGCGAGGGCGCACACGCTGAGATTCGCGGGAAAGTCGATGCAGCGCGAGAAGAACTGCTGATCGGGCGTCGCGAGCAGGTTTGTATCCTCATGCGCCGAGAAGTTGCCCGTCAGCGGGGGCAGGCCCGAACGGGAGACGACGCGATCTCCGGAAAGCACGGCAACGCCAGTGTTGGTCAGGCGCGAAAACTCGTTGAGAATCGGCTCGCTGGCGCGCAACGCCCGGTGCGCGATGAGCGCGGCCACCACATCGCCGAAATCGTCGAAGATGGGCGTGACGACGATGGCGGCGGCAGGGGCCGGGGCAACGGCACCAACGGCCGTCGCCAGCGCCTCGTCGAGTGGCCTGACCGTCTCGAGGATGCGCGGCCGGCGGCGGTCGTTCTCGGTCATGAGGGGCCGGATCTGCTCTGCGAGCGGGCTTTTCTGCAGTGCGTCGTTCGCGCCGAGAATGTCGAGCCACTGGTCGTGCGCGCCGATCACCCGCATCTTGTTATCGACAACCAGAATGCCGTCGATCTTGGCGACTTCGGCGGCGCGCGAGAGGAGTTCGCTCATCGCCACCACATTGCCCGAGGCGATCGCGCGCGAGACGTCCGCCCTCAGCGCGATGGCGTTGATGCGGTAGGTGACCTCGTCGAAGATGTTCCTGAGGCGCGCTGCCGCGAGCCTCGCGTCGGCCTCCAGTCGTTCGGACAGTTTCGTCTCGGCCAGCGCTTCGAGCTGCATTGCCTGTCGGTTCAGCCCGCGGTCGAGGCGCATGACCGTCAGCGCGACGAGCGCGGCGAAGGCCGCGAGCGCAGTGGCGACGATCGCGATCGTAAAGCGCGTGCCGAGCGAGGAAAGGCTTTTCAAGGCAGGGCCTCACTTCACGGGAACGCCGCCGGCCTGACGCATGGCATCCTGCGCCTCCGGCGAGGACAGGAAGGAAATGAAGTTCAGGGCCTCCGGCGTCACGGTTTTGGGATCGTGAATGATCGCCACGGTCACGGCGCTCGGATAGCCGTCGTCGGTCGGGAACAGCCCGTCGACGCGCAACACCGCCAGCTCATCGGGCAGATTGTTGCTGAACGGGCCGAAGCCGATGGCGCCTTCGACCTCTCGGACCGTGTCGATGCCCTCCTGGGTGGTGAAGGCGGTCTTCGACTTGTCCGTGAAGACGAGCTTGTCCCAACCGGGCATGGAGGCGCGCAGTACCTGAAGAGTGCTGTCGGCGTCCTCGCGGCGTACGACGCGCACGCGCAGGTCCCTGCCGCCCACCTCGCGCCAGTTCTCGACCGCGCCGGAAAAGATCGCCCGGATCTGCGCGCCGGTGAGGGCTGACACACCGGCGCTGCGATTGACATAGAAAGCGGACGGCAGCCTGAGAAACGGCGTCGCCACCAGGCCCTGAGAGCGCTCGGCATCCGTGAGCGGCCGCGCGATGCGCCCGAGGATCTCCTTGCCCGATCCGACGGCCGCGATGCCGCCACCCGAGCCGATGCTTGGCGGCACGACGATCGTCGTCTGGGGGTTGCGCTGCGTATAGAGCTTGCCGACGGCGCTCAGGATATCGATCCCGTCGCCGGTGCCCACGATACGCAGTTCTGCCGCGGTGGCGGCTGCCGGGGCGCCGAGGCCAACGATTGCGGCGCAGATCAGGCCGACGAGCTTGCGCATGTTTCCTCGTGTCTCGTTATTGCCCGAAGGCTTGCATGATAGGAGACAGAGGGTAATGAAAGGTGAACTTACCGAAAGTTGTAGCGTTCAGTGCAATGCATCCACGCTCGGGCAATTTGTTGGTTAACTGTCGGCTACTTTCACAAGTCAGATCAGTATTTACAATGTATGAGCGTTAAATCGGCGCCACGCGCTCAGGCCGTGTGCTCGGCGAGATTGGCGACAAGGTCGCCGAAGCGCTCGCCCTGGATGATGATGTGCGCCTTCAGGAGGGTCGAGGCGACTTCCGCATCGCCCTGCTCGATGGCGGCCAGGATGCCGTCGTGCTCGGCGAGAGAGGTGCGGATGCGACCGCGGACGCGGAGCTGGAGGCGCCGATAGGGCTTCAGCCGCCGGTGCATCAGCGTCGCCTGCTCGGCGAGGAAGCCGTTGCGGGAGGCCTGGTAGATGGCGTGGTGAAAGCGCTCGTTGGCGTAGTAGTAGCCATCCGCGTCGTCGGCCTCCGCGGCAGCGCGGCAATCCCGCTGCGCCGCCGCCAACGCCGTGATGTCGCTGCCGTCGGCCCGGCGGGCGGCGAGGCGGCCGCACATACCCTCGAGCTCGGCCATGACCTCGAACATCTCCATGAGGCGCGAGGGGCCCACCTGTGCGACGACAGCTCCGCGATGTGGGCGGATTTCGACGAGGCCGGTGGTGGCTAGCTGCAGCAGGGCCTCACGGATCGGCGTGCGCGAGACGCCGAAGCGCTGCGCGAGCGTCGCCTCGTCCAGCCGCTCGCCTGCCTTGAGAAGGCCCATCGCGATGTCGTTCTCAAGGGCGTCCCTGAGGACGAAGCCGCGTTTGCCGCTCATGTGACAGCACCATCGCATACGAGACGATCTATATTGTATACAAAATCGTTGACAGCGGATGCAAGTTTGATTTCGATGGCCGTCGAGGCCCGCAAGAGGCCCCGGCTCCCGGGGAGCCAGACCATTTGGAGGAAACGACATGCGCAAGACGTTGTTGGCGACGGCCAGTGCCGTGGCCGTTCTGATCGGCGGCCTGATGCCCGCCGCCGCGGAGATTGTGCTTAAAGCCTCGCACCAGTTCCCGGGCGGCAAGGGAGACCCGCGCGACGAGATGGTGCAGATCATCGCCCGCGAGGTGGAGAAGGCCAATGTCGGCCTCAAGATCCAGGTCTTCCCCGGCGCCTCGCTCTTCAAGCCGAACGAGCAGTGGGGCGCCCTGACCAAGGGGCAGCTCGACATGTCGGCCTTCCCGCTGGACTATGCCTCGGGCCGCCATCCGCAGTTCTCGGCCACCCTGATGCCCGGCCTCGTGCGCAATTACGAGCGCGCCGAGCGGCTCAACAATTCGCCCTTCATGGCGGATATCAAGAAGATCATCGAGGATGCTGGCGCCGTCGTCATCGCCGATGCCTGGCTGTCGGGCGGCTTCGCCTCCAAGAAGAACTGCATCACCGGCCCCGATTCCATCAAGGGACAGGTGACGCGCGCCGCCGGCCCCGCTTTCGAGCAGATGCTGGCCTTGGCCGGCGCCTCGATCTCGTCGATGCCCTCGTCGGAAATCTACACCGGCATGCAAACCGGCGTGCTCGATGCCACCAACACCTCCTCGTCGAGCTTCATCTCCTATCGTCTCTACGAGCAGGTGAAGTGCCTCACGGCGCCGGGCGAGAACGCGCTGTGGTTCATGTATGAGCCGGTGCTGATGTCGAAGCGCGTCTTCGACAAGCTCACGCCCGAGCAGCAGAAGGCGATCCTCGATGCCGGCAAGACGTCGGAAGACTATTTCAACGAGGAAGCGAAGAAGGGCGACCAACTGCTGATCGACACCTTCAAGAAGGCAGGGGTGGAAGTCGTCGAGATGTCCCAGGCGGACTACGAGGCGTGGCTGAAGGTGGCGCAGGAATCTTCCTACAAGAACTTCGCCGAGAAGGTGAAGGGCGGCCAGGAGCTGATCGAAAAGGCGCTGGCCGTCGAGTGAGGCGAGGCCGGACGGCCGCAGGGGTGCCGGATGGACCTTCTCCCCGCGGGCGGGCAGAGGGTGTACCCGGCGCTCCTCTGCCATGCCCGCGGGGAACGGAACACGCAAATGGTTCGAGCCTTCGTTGCCGGTGTCGACAACGTATCGCGCCTGTTCGGCATCGTCGCCGGCGTCCTCATCGCCGCCGCCATGGTCGTCATCTGCCAGATGATCTTCATGCGCTACGTCTTTCGCGCGCCGACCATCTGGCAGACCGATTTCGTCGTCTTCAGCGCCACGGCGGCCATCTTCCTCGGCGCGCCCTACGTTCTCCTGCGCAAGGGGCACGTCGGGGTCGACGTCATCGAGACCCTGGCCAGCGCGCCGGTGCGGCGGGCGCTCGCCATCCTCGGCGCCTTCCTCGGCCTTGCCTTCTGCATCGCGATGTTCGTCGCTTCCGTCCTCTATTTCCACGAGGCGTGGGAAGGCGGCTGGACCACGTCGACCGTCTGGGCGCCGCCGCTGTGGATCCCGCTCATCCCGCTGCCTGTCGGCTTCGGGCTGCTCAGCCTGCAATACGTTGCGGAGATCCTGAAACTCTTCACCTCGACGCCGGCGGCGCAACGCCTGCCGCACGCCGCAGGAGCCGATGCATGACACTCTCCATCGCTGCCTATGTCATCGTCGGCTCGCTCTTCGCCTTCCTGGCGACGGGCATGCCGATCGCCTTCGCGCTCGGCCTCGCCGCCATCGCGGGGCTCCTGGTGGAGGAAGGCTTCGGCATCTTCGACGTCCTCGGCGAGACCATGTATGCTGGCATCGCCAATCTCGCCTATGTGTCGATCCCGATGTTCGTGCTCATGGGCGCCGCCGTCGCGGCTTCGCCCGCGGGCAAGGACCTCTACGAGGCGCTCGACCGCTGGCTCAACCGCGTGCCGGGCGGGCTCGTGCTGTCGAACCTCGGCGCCTGCGCCATCTTCTCGGGCATGACCGGCTCGAGCCCGGCCACCTGCGCCGCCATCGGCAAGATGGGCATTCCCGAGATGATGAAGCGGGGTTATCCCGCCTCCGTCGCCACCGGCTCCATCTGCGCCGGCGGCACGCTCGGCATCCTCATCCCGCCGTCGGTCACGATGATCGTCTACGGCATCGCCACCGAGACATCGATCGGCCGGCTGTTCCTCGCCGGCGTCATGCCCGGGCTGATGCTGACGGCGATGTTCATGGCCTGGGCGCTGATCGATGCCAAGCGCAAGGGCTTCCGCTTCGGCGCTGCCGGACGCGGGCGCTTCACATTGGTGCAGAAGTTCGCCACGCTGCCACGCGTCCTGCCGTTTCTCGTCATCATCCTCGGCGTGCTCTTCGTGCTCTACGGCGGGGTCGCGACGCCCTCGGAGGCGGCGGGGGCGGGCGCCTTCCTGACGCTCGGCGTCGTCATCATCGTCTACCGGCTGTTCCGGGCCGGGCCCGTCGTCGAGATCTTCGGCACGGCGATGCGCGAGAGCATCATGATCATGATGATCATGGCGGCGGCGGAGCTCTTCGCCTTCGCGCTGTCCTCGCTCTTCATCACCCAGACCATCGCCGGCGCCATTGCCTCGCTTGAGATCAACCGCTGGCTGCTGATGGGCGTCATCAACGTCTTCCTGCTGGTCGCCGGCATGTTCCTGCCGCCCGTCGCGGTCATCGTCATGGCGGCGCCGCTGCTCTTCCCCATCGTGACGCAGGCGGGCTTCGACCCCTACTGGTTCGCGGTGGTGCTGACGATCAACATGGAAGTCGGGCTCATCACGCCGCCCATCGGCCTCAACCTGTTCGTCATCAACGCCATCGCGCCGCAGGTGCCGACGCGGGAGGTGCTGTGGGGCTCGCTGCCATATGTCTTCGTGATGTTCCTCGGTATCCTCCTTCTGTGCATCTTTCCGCAGATCGCCACGTGGCTGCCGGATGTCGTGATGGGGCCCGCAATCTGACAGGATCAAGGAGAGGCGGATGCCGAACTCGTTCTTCAACGAACTCCTGCAGCAGCTCAGCGAGCGGGGCCGGGCCATGCTCGGGCTCGCGCGCGATGCGGCGGCGCGCGGCGACGTCGTGGAACTGTCGGAGCACCTGCTCTCCGGTCGCGGCGAGGCCTCTGGCGTGGCGCTCGCCAAGGCCGTGCTCGACACCTACGCCAATGCCCCGCTCGCCACGCGCCTCGCCTTCCTCACGGCGCTCGCCGAGCGCTTCGGTGCCGATCCGCAGAAGGTCGAGGAGGCGATCACGGCCTATCGCGAGAAGCCGGATGCGGCGACTTTGCACCGCCTGCACACCGCTGCCGAGGCGCGCCGGCAGGAGCTGATGCGCCGCCTCAACCTGGCGCCGGGTGGCACCGCCGCGCTCGTCAGGATGCGCGAGGAACTGATCGAGCATCTGCCGAACCGGCCGGACCTCAGGGCGGTCGATGCCGATTTCGTTCATCTCTTCTCGTCCTGGTTCAACAGGGGATTCCTCGTGCTGCGCCCCATCGACTGGACGACGCCGGCCAACATCCTCGAGAAGATCATCCGCTATGAGGCGGTGCACGAGATCCACGACTGGGACGACCTGCGCCGGCGCCTCGAGCCGCCGGACAGGCGCTGCTTCGCCTTCTTCCATCCGCAACTCGTCGACGAACCGCTGATCTTCGTCGAGGTGGCGCTGACGGCGGAGATCCCCGGCGCCATTGCGCCGCTCCTCGCCAAGGACCGCAAGCCGATCGCGGCCGAGGCGGCGACCACGGCGGTCTTCTATTCCATCTCCAACACCCAGCGCGGGCTCGGCGGCGTCTCCTTCGGCAACTTCCTGATCAAGCAGGTGGTGGACGATCTCAAGCGCGACCTGCCCAACCTCAAGACCTTCGTCACACTGTCGCCGGTGCCGGGCTTTGCGAAATGGCTCGCGCGGGAGCGCGGCTCCGAGGCTTCACAGGCGCTCGATGCCGAGGCGAAGACGGTGCTCGCGGCGCTCGACGAGGAGGGCTGGCACGAGGATCCGGCGACGGCGGAGAAGGTGCGCAAGGTGCTGCTGCCCGCCGCCGCCTGGTATTTCCTCAAGGCCAAGACGCCGAACGGCCGGCCGGTCGATCCGGTGGCGCGCTTCCACCTCGGCAACGGGGCGCGGCTGGAGCGGCTCAACTTCCTCGGCGACACCAGCGCCAAAGGCCTCGGCCAGGCCCATGGCCTGATGGTCAACTATCTCTACGCGCTCGAGGACATCGAGAAGAACCACGAGGCCTTCGCGGGTTCGGGCGAGGTCATCGCCGCCGCGGCGGTGAGGAAGCAGCTGAAGGGCGAGCGGGCGTCACGCACGCTCGTGCCCGTCACCGACTGAACAAGAAGACAGAACGAAGACAAAGCCCATGCCATCCTATCTCTTCGCCCGACTCGCCGCCCGCATGCCGGCTGCCGAGAGGCCCTTCATCGAGACGCCGACCGGGCGGATCATCACCTACGGCGACCTTGTCGCGGGCACCGGCCGGATCGCCCATGCGCTCGTGGCGCGCGGCGTCGGGCCGGGGGACCGGGTGGCGGTGCAGGTGGAGAAGAGCCCCGAGGCGGTCATGCTCTATCTCGCCTGCCTGCGCGCGGGCGCCGTCTTCCTGCCGCTCAACACGGCCTATACGCTCGCTGAGCTCGACTATTTCCTGGGCGATGCCGAACCGGCCCTCGTCGTCTGCGATCCGAAGAGCCGCGACGGGCTCGTGCCCGTCGCCGAGCGCTACGGGGCGCGGGTCGACACGCTCGACGCGGCGGGCAAAGGCAGCCTGACAGAGCGCGCCGCCGGCGAGACGCCCGATTTCGCCGACGTGGAGCGGGGCGCGGACGATCTCGCCGCCATCCTCTACACCTCCGGCACCACCGGGCGCTCGAAGGGCGCCATGCTCAGCCACGACAATCTCCTGTCGAACGCGCTGACGCTCGTGGACTACTGGCGCTTCACCAGCGCCGACGTGCTGCTGCATGCCTTGCCCATCTTCCACACGCACGGGCTCTTCGTGGCGACGAACGTCGTTCTCGCCGCAGGCGCGTCGATGCTCTTCCTGCCGAAATTCGACGCCGACGAGGTGATGCGCCTCCTGCCGAAGGCGACCGCCATGATGGGCGTGCCGACCTTCTACGTGCGCCTCCTGCAGCACGAGGGCCTGACGCGCGAGGCCACCCGCCACATGCGGCTCTTCGTGTCCGGCTCGGCGCCGCTCCTCGCCGACACCCATCGCGAATGGCGCGAGCGCACGGGCCACGCCATCCTCGAGCGCTACGGCATGACCGAGACCAACATGAACACGTCCAATCCCTATGACGGGGACCGGGTCGCCGGCACGGTCGGCTTCCCGTTGCCGGGGGTCACGCTGCGCGTCGTCGATCCAGAAGGCGGGCAGGCGCTGCCGCAGGGCGAGATCGGCATGATCGAGGTCAAGGGGCCCAACGTCTTCAAGGGCTACTGGCGCAACCCGGAGAAGACGAAGGCCGAGTTCCGCGACGACGGCTTCTTCATCACCGGCGACCTCGGCAAGGTCGACGAGCGCGGCTATGTCCACATCGTCGGCCGCGGCAAGGACCTCATCATCACCGGCGGCTACAACGTCTACCCGAAGGAAGTGGAGAGCGAGATCGACGCCATGCCCGGCGTCGTCGAGAGCGCCGTCTTCGGCGTGCCGCACCCGGATTTCGGCGAGGGCGTGACGGCGGCCGTCGTTGCCGAAAAGGGGGCGAGCGTCGACGCCGCCGCCATCGTGAAGGCGCTCGAAGGGCGCCTCGCCAAGTTCAAGCAGCCCAAGCACGTCGTCGTCGTGCCGGAGCTGCCGCGCAACACCATGGGCAAGGTGCAGAAGAACGTGCTGCGGGACACCTACAAGGACCTCTACGCGCGGTGAGGCATCCCGCGCCTGACCGGCGGCCCGCGGCGGCACGAGGGCAATCCCCGACGGTGAGATGACGGCGCGTCCCGCGCCGCCGCGGCCGTTCGGGCGAAGCAGGGAGGAATGGCCGTGAAAGGACTGCTGCTCGCCGGGTTATCCTTCGTCGCACTCGCCGCCGGCGCCGAGGCGCGCGTCGTCGGCTTCGAGGTCACGCGCACCGAGGCGCCGGCCTTCGCCGGCCGCAGCTTCGCGGCGGGCCTCTACGAAAAGATCGTGGCGCGCGTCACCATGGCGGTGAAGCCGGAGGATGCGCGCAACGCCGGCATCGTGGACCTGGCGCTCGCGCCCCGGAACGCCGCCGGCGAAGTGGTCTTCTCGACAGACGTGCACATCCTGAAGCCGGCCGATCCCGCGCGCGGCAACGGCAAGCTCCTCTACGAAGTCACCAACCGCGGCCGCAAGCTCGGGCTCAGCCTGCTGAACGATGCCCCGATGGTGAATGACCCGGCCTCGGCCGCCGATGCCGGCAACGGCTTCCTCATGGACCAGGGCTACACGCTCGTCTGGAGCGGATGGCAGGGCGACCTCGCGACCGCCGGCGGGCTTCTGGGCCTCGACGTGCCGACCGTGCCCGGCGTGACGGGGGAGAGCCGCGAGGAATTCGTCTTCGACGACACCAAGGGCACAGAGGGACCGGCGGTTGCCGTCGATCTCTCCTACCCGGCGGCCGATCCTGATCCCGCAAAGGCGCGGCTGACCGTGCGAGCCCGGGAGGGCGATGCGCGCGAGACGCCGGCCGGCCTCTCCTTCACCTATCTGAGCCCGACCCGCATCGAGATTACGAAGGCGCCGGGCTTCGATGCGGGCGCCATCTACGAGTTCATCTACACGGCGAAGGACCCGAAGGTCATGGGCCTCGGCTTCGCCGCCGTGCGCGACCTTGTCTCCTTCCTGCGCTACGAGCGCGCGGCGCCGGACGGGAGCGCCAATCCTCTCGCCGCGGACGGCGCTGCGGCCTTGAAGGCCGCCTATGCCATCGGCATCTCCCAGAGCGGCCGCTTCCTGCGCGATCTCCTCTACCAGGGGTTCAACGACGACGAGAGTGGGCGGCCCGTGTTCGACGGCCTGATGCCGCACATCGCCGGGGCGCGCAGAACCTTCACCAATGCGCGCTTCGCCCAGCCGGGCCGCTATTCGCGCGATCACGAGGATCATCTTTATCCGGGCGACGCCTTCCCATTCTCCTATGCGACGAGCCTCGATCCGATCGGCGGCACCACGGACGGCATCCTGAAGCGCTGCGAGGCCGCCGGCTCCTGCCCCAAGGTGATCCAGACCGACACCGACACGGAGGCGGTGCAGGCGCGCCTGTCGCTCGTCGTCACCGACACGGCCGGCAAGCCCCTGGCGCTGCCGGAGAACGTGCGCGCCTATTACTTCGCCGGGCTGCCGCACTTCACGCCCTTCGGCGCCAAGTCCGCGCCGGTGGCGGCCTGCCAGCTGCCCTCGAACCCGCTGCATGCGGGCGCGCCCATGCGCGCGCTGCTCGTCGCGCTCGACGCCTGGGTAACCGAGGGCCGGGAGCCGCCGCCGAGCCGCTATCCGGGCCTGGAAGAAGGCACGCTCGTCGCGGCGCAGGAGGCCGGCTACGACAACATTCCCGGCCTGAAATTCGCGGGCGAGCACAACGAAAAGTCGCTCGTCGACCATACGCGCATGCCGCCCGTCGCAGGACCGGCCTATCCCGTCTTCCTGCCGCGCGTCGATGCCGACGGGCATGCGGTCGCGGGCATCCGCCTGCCGGTGATCGAGGCGCCGACGGCGACCTATCTCGGCTGGAACCTGCGCAAGGCGGGCTTCGCCGAGGGCGCCATCTGCGGCCTGACCGGCTCCGAAATCCCGCTCGCCCGCACCAGGGCGGCGCGGCAGGAGGCCGGCGACGGGCGCCTGTCGCTGGAGGAGCGCTATCCCGATCATGCCGCCTATGTGGCGGCGGTCTCCGCCGCGGCGCGCAAGCTCGTTGACGAGCGGCTGATGCTGCCGGCGGACGCGGACACCATCGTCCGTGCCGCGGAAGCCTCCGACGTCGCCCGCTGAGGCCGGATCAGCCGCCGTACTTCTCGAGGAAGGCCTCGACCGGCAGCGCGCGGAAGTCGGGCAGGGCGGCGTGCAGGCGCTCATGGCTCCAGTCCCACCAGGCGAGCGCCATGAGCCGCTCGGCGACGGCGGCCGGGAAACGGGGCCTGATGGGCCTGGCCGGCACGCCCGCGACGATGGCGTAGGGCGCGACGTCCTTCGTGACGACGGCGCCGGAGCCGACGACGGCGCCGGTGCCGATCGTCACCCCCGGCATCACCGTGACGCCGTGGCCGATCCACACGTCATGGCCGAGGGTGACGGGCTGGGCCCGGCGCCAGTCGAAGAACCCGCTCTCGTCCTCCTCTCCCTCGAAATAGGCCGAGGCGCGGTAGGTGAAGTGGGACTGACTCGCCCGCCACATGGGGTGGTTGCCCGGGTTGAGCCGCACCTGGGCGGCGATGGAGCAGAACTTGCCGATCGTGGTGTAGATGACGTCGCCGTCGTTCACGATGTAGCTGTAGTCGCCCATCGTCGTCTCGACGAGGCTCGTGCGCGCGCCGACTTCCGTGTAGCGGCCGAGCGTCGAGCGCAGCACGCTGGCGGTCGGGTGGATCGTCGGCGTTTCGCCGAGGCGCTTGCCCATCATTCGTCTCCCGGGAGGTGGCGCGCAGGTTTCGTGTGCCGATGTGACGCTGTTGTGACGGTATCAGCAGTATTGAAAAGTTGTTATATGGCAAATTGATCAATTTATTGATTGTCATGATAGTGTCGTCTGCTCGATCTAGCTAACGCAGCAATCATGGAGGTTGCTGCATGCTGGTTCTCGAAGGCGTCAGCCGACGTTTCGGTGCGAAAGTGGCTGTCGACAAAGTCGAGCTGACCGTGGTTCCCGGCTCCTTCGTGGGCGTCATCGGCCGCTCCGGCGCCGGCAAGTCGACGCTGCTGCGCATGATCAACCGGCTGGTCGACCCGAGTGACGGGCGCATCCGCTGCGGCGATGTGGACGTGACGGGCCTCAGGGGCCGTGAGCTGCGCGACTGGCGGGCGCGCTGCGCCATGATCTTCCAGCAGTTCAACCTCGTCGGCCGGCTCGACGTGCTCACCAACGTGCTCATGGGCCGGCTCAATGCAGCGCCCTCGGCGAAATCCCTTGTGCGCCTGTGGGGGGTGGAGGACAAGGCGATCGCGCTCGCGGCGCTCGAGCAATTCGACATCGCCGGGCTCGCGGCGCAGCGCGCGGATTCTCTGTCCGGCGGCCAGCAGCAGCGGGTGGCCATTGCCCGCGCGCTCGCGCAGTCGCCCGAGATCATCCTGGCCGACGAGCCGATCGCCTCGCTCGATCCGCGCAACACGCGCATCGTCATGGACGCGCTGCAGCGCATCAACCGCACTTACGGCATCACCGTCATCTGCAATCTGCATTCGCTCGAACTGGCGCGCGGCTACTGCGACCGTCTGGTCGGCATGGCCGCGGGCCGCGTCGTCTTCGACGGCCTGCCGGAAAGCCTGACCGACGACGTGGCGCGCGAGCTCTACGGGCTCGAGGCCGCCGACGTCATCGGCGAGGGCGCAACGTCCTCGGCCGCCGCCGGATGGGGCGCCCGTTCCCCTGTCGCGATCCCGGCCTGAGCGCCGCGATGGACGCCGGCGCAGCGATCCGCGCCGGACCTTACTCTTGAGGAGAGACCACGATGTTGAACCGCCGCGCCCTCATCGGTGCCGCCGCCGCGTCCTTCGCCTTCGCCGGCATGGCCCAGATTCCGGCCTTCGCTGGGGACTGGAAGGCGAAGTATCCCGAGCTCATCTTCGCTGTCGTGCCGGCCGAGAACGCCTCGGGCGTGAACGAGCGCTACGACGACTTCGTCGCCTATCTGTCGAAGGAACTCGGCGTGCCGGTGAAGCTGCGCATCGCCAACGACTATGCCGCGGTCATCGAGGGCCAGAAGGCTGGCAACATCCACATCGCCTATTACGGCCCGGCCTCGCTCTCCCGCGCCGTCAAGGTGACGAACGGCGGCGTCGAGCCCTTCGTGACGACGATCAACTCCGACGGCACGGTCGGCTATTATTCCGTCGCCTATGTGAAGGCGGACAGCCCCTACCAGTCGATCGACGACCTCAAGGGCAAGAACCTCGGCCTTGTCGATCCCAACTCGACCTCGGGCAACAACGTGCCGCGCTTTGCCCTCGACAAGCAGGGCATCGATCCCGAGCAGTTCTTCGGCAAGGTGGTCTATGCTGGCAGCCACGAGAATGCCGTTACCGCGCTTGAGCAGGGCACGGTCGACGTCGCCTTCAACTGGTGGAACTCCGAGAACGATTCCAACCTGACGCGCATGGCCAACAAGGGCATGGCCAAGAAGGAGAACTTCCGGATCATCTACAAGTCGGACCTCATCCAGGGCTCGCCCTACGCCTATCTCACCGACCTGCCGGCGGACCTCAAGCAGGCCATCGCCAAGGCTTTCCAGGAGGCGCCGCAGAAGAACAAGGCCGCCTTCGACAAGCTCTCCGACGGCAAGGACAAGGGCTTCGCGCCGATCACCACGGAGGACTACAAGGCGACCATCGAACTCATCGAGTTCGTCGACCGCCTGAAGCGCAAGAAGGCGTCCTGAGCGCATCCGTTCGGCAGGCCATCCCTGCCGCCCATCGCGCATTCCATCGTCATGGCCGGGCTTGTCCCGGCCATCCATGGCCTTCGACGGCGCTTGCGGTCAGGCGTGGAGGCCCGCAACAGGGACGGGCATGACGGCGTGCTGCCTCCGGCCCACCGGCTGACAAAGCAACCATCTCATGTCGCACGTCATCGCCCGTCTGCCTGAGCCGCGCCTGCGCGCGCTCGAAGATGCCTACGGCGCGGCCGTCGCCGCCAAGCGCCGGCAGGTTCTTCTCGGCGGCCTCGTCCTTGCCGCGCTCGTCGGCCTGTCCGCCTGGGCGGGCGAGGTGGACCTTGCGAAGTTCTTCGCCAATCTCTGGCGCTTCCCGAGCTACATCGGCGACATCGTGCCGACGCTCCGGCTCGCCCATCTCGGCGAGGATCTCGCCGAGTGGTATTGGGGGCTCGGCTACTGGCTGCGGCTCATGGGCGAGACGCTGCTCATAGCCTATCTCGGCACCATGCTCGGGGGGCTCTGCGCCATCAGCCTCTGCTTCCTTGCCGCGGCCAATCTCTCGCGCTCGGCGCGGGTGCGCTGGCTGGTGCGGCGTGTGCTCGAATTCTGCCGCACGGTGCCGGAGATCGTCTTCGCGCTCATCTTCGTCGCGGCCTTCGGCCTAGGCCCGGTGCCGGGCGTGCTCGCCATCGCGATCCACACGACCGGGGCGCTCGGCAAGCTCTTTTCCGAAGTCGTCGAGAACATCGACATGAAGCCGGTCGAGGGCGTCTCGGCCACCGGCGCGACCTGGCTGGAGACGGTGCGCTTCGCCGTGCTGCCGCAGGTGCTGTCCAACTTCGCCAGCTATGGCCTCCTGCGCTTCGAGATCAACGTGCGCGGCGCGGCCGTGATGGGCTTCGTCGGCGCCGGCGGCATCGGCCAGGACCTCATCGAATCCATCCGCAAGTTCTACTATTCCGACGTCAGCGCCATCCTCCTCATCATCATCGCCACCGTCATGGTCATCGACCTTGCGACCGAGCGGCTGCGCCATGCGCTGATCGGCATGGAGCGCCGCTCATGAGCGCGACACGGACACAGCGTTTCGAGGCCGAGGCGCTCGCCGGCCTGAGGGGGCTCGTGGCGCGCCATCCTTCCATCTTCCGCGTGAACTGGCCGCGCCGGCTGCTGAGCGTCGCGATCGTCGCCGTGCTCGCGGGCCTGTTCGTCTCGGGCTTCTGGGCGCTCGGCTTCTCCTTCGCCCGCATCGCCGGCGGCCTTGACAAGCTCGTCGAGTTCGCCGGCTTCATGCTGCCGCCGTCGCCGGGCAGCTACGCGACTTTCCTCACCTATCTCATGGCGCTGGCGCAGACGCTGGCGATCGCCTTCCTCGGCACGCTGACGGCGGCGATCCTTGCCTTTCCCTTTGGCTTCCTCGCGGCCAAGAACGTCATCCCGAACGTATTCCTGCATTTTTCGCTGCGTCGCGGGCTCGATGTGGTGCGCGGCGTCGACGTGCTGATCTGGGCGCTCATCTGGATCAATGTTGTCGGGCTCGGGCCCTTCGCCGGCATCCTCGCCGTGGCGACGAGCAATTTCGGCGAGTTCGGCAAGCTCTTCTCCGAGGCCATCGAGGCGATGGACAAGAAGGCCGTGGAAGGCGTCGCCTCAACCGGCGGCGGCAAGCTGCATCAGGTACGCTTCGGCCTCCTGCCGCAGGTCTTCCCGGTCATCGTCAGTCAGGTGCTCTATTATTTCGAATCGAACACCCGCTCCGCCACCATCATCGGCGTGGTCGGCGCCGGCGGCGTCGGCCTGCATCTCTACGAGCAGATCCGCATGCTCGAATGGCAGCACGTCTCCTTCCTCGTTCTGATGATCCTTCTCACGGTGGCAGTGATCGACTTCGTCTCAGGCCGGCTGCGCTTCGCCATCATCGGCAATGCGAAGATCGCGGCCTGAACCGTTTATGTTCGCATCCGCCTATTCCCCCAGCCGGCATCCACTTCGCGGGCGGATGCACTTTGGTGCGCGCTGATCCTCCCCCGTATGGGGGAGGTGGCGCCGCGAAGCGGCGACGGAGGGGGTAGGGGTTGACAACAAGGGCGTCGATCCCGGTCTTGACTCCACCCGTCTCGCGCCTTCGGCGCGATCCACCCTCCCCTTGAGGGGAGGGATCAAGCCAAGAACCTTGCGGCCGGCTTGCATTCGTCCTGCTCTAGCCGTTTTCGACCACTAGCTCGACGCGGTCGGCGGCGAAGACGACGTGGGCCGCCTGCACGGGCGTGCCCGTGCCGTCGACGTTGAGCGCATCGACGACGAAGAGGATGCGCCCCGGCGAGAGGTCGAGCCGCGCCGCATCGTCGCCGGTGGCGAGGCGGGCGGTGATGCGCGTCTCGGCGCGCATGTAGTCCGTCACGCCACAGGCGGCGAGCGCCCGGGTGATCGATCCCGTCTCGCGCAGCACGGCGGTGACGCCGGCAAAGCGCGGCAAGGGGAAAAAAGACGTGCCGTAAGAGACAGGCGTGCCGTCGATGAAGCGGCGCACCTCCGTCCGCAGCACCGGCGCGCCCGGCATGAGGCGCAGGCGCCGGGCCGTCTCCTCGTCGGCCACCGTCTCGGCCGCCGACATCAGCTCGCCGCCCGCCTCGTGGCCTTCGCGCGAGACGATCTCGGTGAAGCGCGTGCGCCGGCCGATGGGGTAGGCGAGGGGCTTCGCCTCCACGAAGGTGCCGCGTCCCTGCGTGGCGCGCAGCAGGCCCTTGGCGGCGAGCGCGGCGATCGCCCGGCGCACGGTGTGGCGGTTGACGGCGAATCGCTCTGCAAGCCGCGCCTCCGTCGGCAGCTGGCTGCCAGGCGTCAGGCGCCCGTTCATCACATCCGCCTCGATGGCATCGGCGATCTGCCGCCAGGCGGTGACGCCAGCGGCGCGGGCGAGCGCGCCGTCGCTCGTCCCGGTCATCGGTTCGTCGCCGAAATCCGCTATGGCCTCGCCCGTCATGGAAGTGTCACTGGACTTTTTCATGTAATTGTCTATACCACTAGACAAATAATTGTTGAAGCGCTGCAACAGGGCAGCGAGGGCGGGTGATCATGACCGCAGTCGGTCCAGGTGAAATCCATCCAGCTGACGATGATCGGGAAATCGCGGCGCGGCAAGCCGTGATGGCCGTTTCGGCCGCGGCACGGCGCGAGGAGCTGGACAGCGTGCTCGCGGCGCTCGCGCCGCTGCCGGAAGCGAGCGACCTGCGCCGGCCGGAGACGGGCCTCGTCATGACGCGCGGGCGTGCCGGCGGTGACGGGGCGCCGTTCAACCTCGGCGAGGCGACGGTGACGCGCGCGGCGGTGCGCATCGCGGAGGGCGGACGCACCGTCAACGGCTTCGCCTATCACCTCGGCCGCGACGCGGCGCGGGCGCGTGCCGCCGCCATCATCGACGCGCTCTGGCAATTGCCGGGCCGGCGGCAGGCGGTGGAAGCGGCGCTCGCACCGGTGCACGAACGGCTCACGGCCGAGCGCGAGACGGCCGCGCGCCGCACGGCGGCGACGCGCGTCAACTTCTTCACCATGATCCGCGGAGAGGATTGATGAGCATCGCCCTCGCACCCGGCTTCACCGAGCCCGTCTTCGATGCGCAGCGCGTCTTCCGCGCCGTCATGGATGCCACCGCGCGGCCGGCGACCGTCCAGCCGCTCGCCACGGACCTTGCGCCGCCGGCGCCGCTGACGCCGGAGCTCGCCGCGGTGGCTCTGGCGCTCGCCGACCACGAGGCGCCGCTGTGGCTCGATGCGGCGCTCGCCGCCGTGCCGGCGGTTGCCGCCTATCTGCGCTTCCACACCGGTGCCCGTATCGTCGAGGCGCCCGACGAGGCGGCCTTCGCCCTCGTCGCCGAGCCCGATGCGATGCCGCCGCTCGGCGCCTTCGCCGTGGGCACCGACGAATATCCCGACCGCTCCACCACCGTCGTCATGGCGGTGCGGAGACTCGCGGCGGGGCAGGGGCTCGCCTGCGAGGGGCCGGGCATTCTGGGCCGGGCCGACATCGCCATCGCGCCGCTGCCGGGCGACTTCCTCGTCCAGCGCGCGGCGAACCGGGCGCTCTTCCCGCGCGGTGTCGACTGCGTCTTCGTCGCGCCGGGCTCTGTCGCGGCGCTGCCCCGCACCACGCAGATCCTGCCGGAGGGCTGACATGTATGTTGCGGTCAAGGGCGGCGAAGCCGCCATCGACAACGCCCACCGGCTGCTCGCCCATGCGCGGCGCGGCGACCCCGCCATTCCGGAGATCTCCCCGGAGCAGATCGGCGGGCAGCTGAAGCTCGCCGCGGATCGGGTGATGGCGGAAGGCTCGCTCTACGACCGGGATCTCGCCGCGCTCGCCATCAAGCAGGCGCGGGGCGATCTCGTCGAGGCCATCTTCCTCGTGCGTGCCTACCGCACGACGCTGCCGCGCTTCGGCTACAGCGAGCCGGTCGACACCGCGGCCATGGCCGTCGAGCGCCGCATCTCCGCCACTTACAAGGACCTGCCGGGCGGGCAGGTGCTGGGGCCGACCTTCGACTACACCCACCGGCTCATCGACTTCCTGCTCGCCGCCGGCGCCACGCCGCCCGAGCCGGCGGAGGCCGCGGCGGGCGAGGGCGAGCCGATGGCGCGTGTCACGGACCTCCTCGACGGCGAGGACCTGATCGAGCGCGAGGTCGCGCCCGACGGCGACATGCCGGTCGGCGACCTGACGCGCGAGCCGCTCGATTTCCCGGCCGAGCGGGACCTGCGCCTGCAGGCGCTCGCCCGTGGCGACGAGGGTTTCCTGCTCGCACTCGGCTATTCCACCCAGCGCGGTTACGGCCGTACGCATCCCTTCGTCGGCGAGGTGCGCTACGGCGAGGTCGCGGTGGAGTTCGTGCCGGAGGAACTCGGTTTTGCCGTGCCGCTCGGCACGATCGACGTCACCGAGTGCCAGATGATCAACCAGTTCAAGGGCTCGGCCGAGGTACCGCCGCAGTTCACGCGCGGCTACGGTCTCGTCTTCGGCCAGAGCGAGCGCAAGGCCATGGCGATGTCGCTGGTCGACCGGGCGCTGCGCGCCCGCGACTTCGGCGAGGAGGTGACGGCCCCGGCACAGGACGAGGAATTCGTGCTCGCCCATTGCGACAACGTGCAGGCCACCGGCTTCGTCGAGCATCTGAAGCTACCGCACTACGTCGACTTCCAGGCCGAGCTCGACCTCGTGCGCCGCATGCGCGCCGAATATGCCGCCCGTCGTGGCGAGGCGAGCGAGATGAAGGAGGCAGCGGAATGAGGGCGGCGATGCGGGATGATCTTCCTTTTCCCCGCACAGAGGTGGGGAAGGAAACGGAGGCCTACAACTTCGCCTATCTCGACGAGCAGACGAAGCGCATGATCCGGCGGGCGATCCTGAAGGCGATCGCCATTCCCGGCTATCAGGTGCCGTTTGCCAGCCGCGAGATGCCGATGCCCTACGGCTGGGGTACTGGCGGCGTGCAGGTGACGGCCGCGGTGCTCGGCCCCGATGACGTGCTCAAGGTCATCGACCAGGGCTCGGACGATACGACGAATGCCGTCTCCATCCGCCGCTTCTTCGCGAAGACGGCGGGTGTCGCGACCACGACGAAGACGCGGGAAGCAACGCTTATCCAGACGCGCCACCGCATCCCGGAGGAACCGCTGCGGGACGGCCAGATCCTCGTCTACCAGGTGCCGATCCCGGAGCCCCTGCGCTTCCTCGAGCCGCGCGAGACCGAGACGCGCAAGCTGCACGCGCTCGCCGACTACGGGCTGATGCACGTGAAGCTCTACGAGGACATCGCCCGCCACGGCCATATCGCCACCACCTACGCCTATCCGGTCGAGGTCGCCGGCCGCTATGTGATGGATCCCTCGCCGACGCCGAAGTTCGACAACCCGAAGATGGACATGTGCGCGGCGCTGCAGCTCTTCGGCGCCGGGCGCGAGAAGCGGATCTATGCCGTGCCGCCCCACACGCGGGTCAGAAGCCTCGATTTCGAGGACCATCCCTTCCGCATCCAGACCTTCAAGCAGCCCTGTGCGCTCTGCGGCGCCGAGGGGGGCTATCTCGACGAGGTGGTGCTCGACGACCGCGGCGGGCGCATGTTCGTCTGCTCCGACACCGATTTCTGCGAGGAGCGCAGGGCGGCCGGACATCGAGGGGCGATGGCAGCGGATGGCGACGCGGCAGGAGAGACCCGATGACCGATCTTCCGCTTTTGTCCGCCCGCGGCCTGACGAAATTTTACGGCGAGCGTCTTGGTTGCCGGGACGTGACCTTCGACCTTCACGAGGGCGAGGTGCTCGCCGTCGTCGGCGAATCGGGCTCGGGCAAGTCGACGCTGCTCGGCCTGCTCGCGACCGAGCTCGCCCCGAGCGCCGGCGCGGTCCACTACCGCATGCGTGACGGGGCGGTGCGCGACCTGTCCGAGCTCACCGAGGCCGAGCGGCGCCTGCTGCTGCGCACGGACTGGGGCTTCGTGCGCCAGGATGCGCGCGAGGGCCTGCGCATGGGCGTCTCGGCCGGCGGCAATGTCGGCGAACGGCTGATGGCCGTCGGCGCCCGGCATTACGGCAATATCCGCGCCGCCGCGAGCGATTGGCTCGCGCGTGTCGAGATCGAGGCCGGCCGCATCGACGACACGCCGAAGAGTTTTTCCGGCGGCATGCGCCAGCGCCTGCAGATCGCCCGCAACCTCGTCACCCATCCGCGCCTCGTCTTCATGGACGAGCCGACCTCGGGCCTCGACGTCTCGGTGCAGGCGCGCCTGCTCGATCTCATCCGCGGCCTCGTGGCGGAACTCGGCCTCGCCGTCATCATCGTGACACACGATCTTGCTGTGGCTCGTCTGCTCTCGCACCGCATAATGGTGATGCGCCGGGGCAGGGTGATCGAGACCGGACTGACCGACCAGGTGCTCGACGACCCGCGCGAGGCCTATACGCAGCTACTCGTTTCCTCGGTGCTGGCAGCATGACGAACGAACAGCCTCTCATCGCCCTCGACGACGTGTCGAAGAGCTTCACGCTCCACCTGCGCGGCGGGCTGGAGCTTGCCGTCGTCTCCGACGTCAGCCTCGCGGTCGCGGCCGGCGAATGCGTCGTCCTCGGCGGCCCCTCGGGCGCCGGCAAGTCGTCGATCCTCAAGATGATCTACGGCAACTACCGCGCCGACCGTGGCTGCATCCTCATCCGCGACGGGGCGGAGGTGGTCGACGTCGCCAGCGTCGAGCCGCGCCGCATCCTGGCGCTCCGGCGCGACGTCATGGGCTATGTCAGCCAGTTCCTGCGCGTCATCCCGCGCGTCGCGACCCTCGATATCGTGGCCAATGCGGCGCGTGAGAGCGGTACCGGGCAGCAGGAGGCAATGGAGCGGGCGAGGCGCCTGCTCAGCCTCCTCAACGTCCCGGAGCGTCTGTGGCAATTGCCGCCCTCGACCTTCTCGGGCGGCGAGCAGCAGCGCGTCAACATCGCCCGCGGCCTTGCCGCCGACCGGCCGGTGCTGCTCCTCGACGAACCGACGGCTTCGCTCGACGCGAAGAACCGCGCCGTCGTCGTCGACCTCATCCACGAGAAGAAGCGGGCCGGTTCCGCCATTCTCGGCATCTTCCACGACGAGGACGTGCGCGAGGCGGTGGCCGACCGCATCGAGGACGTCACCCGCTTCGCTTCTTCCCGAGCCGCCTGATTGAGAGCCGCCGTCATGACCGCAACGCCCGACAGTTTCGTCATCGAGAACGCCACGCTCATCCTGCCCGACAGGATCGTCCCGGGCGGCTGGCTCGCGGTCTCGGACGGCCGCATCGCCGAGTTCGGCGAGGGCCGGGCGCCGGAGCGCGGCATCGACCTTGCCGGCGACTATCTGCTGCCGGGCCTCGTCGAGCTGCATACCGATCATCTCGAGAGCCACTACGCGCCCCGGCCCAAGGTGCGCTGGCACCCGCTCGCCGCCGTCATGGCCTATGACGCGCAGATCGCGGCCGCCGGCATCACAACGGTGTTCGATTCCCTGCGCATCGGCTCCGACTTCGACAAGGGCTCGCTGGGCGAGGAGGTCTGGGCGCTTGCCGATGCCATCAAGACGGCCGTCGCCGAGGGGCATGTGCGCGCCGAGCACCGCACGCACCTGCGCTGCGAGATCTCGTCCCCTGACGTCATCGACCAGGCCGAGCGCTATGTGGCCGAATATCCGGTGCACATGATGTCGCTGATGGACCACACGCCGGGCCAGCGCCAGTTTCGCGACATCGCCGTGTGGAAGACCTATTACAGCGGCAAGAACGGCGTCGGCGACGATGCCATGAACGCGCTCATGGCGCGCCGCCTCGCGATGCACGAGGCGAATGCCGAAACCCACCGGCGCCGCCTCGTCGAGATCGCCCGCGCGCGCGGCGTCGTGCTGGCAAGCCACGACGACGCGACGCCCGAGCATGTGGAGGAGGCGAAGACCGACGGCGTCGCCATCGCGGAATTCCCGACGACGATCGAGGCCGCCCGCGGTTCCCATGCCGCCGGCATCCGGGTGATGATGGGCGGCCCCAACATCGTGCGCGGCGGCTCCCATTCCGGCAGCGTCGCCGCCGAGGCCGTGGCGCGGGAGGGCGTGCTCGACATCATCTCCTCCGACTACGTCCCGGCGAGCCTCCTCATGGCCGCCTTCGACCTGCCGCGCCGGGTGCCGGCCATCTCGCTGCCCGAGGCGGTGGCGACGGTCACGCGCAATCCGGCCCTCGCGACGGGGCTCGCCGACCGCGGCGCGCTCGCCGCCGGGCTTCGGGCCGATCTCGTGTGCGTGCACATGACGGGCGCGGTGCCGGTGGTGCGGCAGGTGTGGCGCGAGGGGCGCCGCGTGGCATGATCATGGAAGCGGAAGCCGGCGATCGCGTGCGCCTCACGCTCGGGCGCGGGCTCTTCGTCTGCGTCGTCGGGCCGAGCGGCGCCGGCAAGGACACGCTCATCGACCATGCCCGCCGGCGCCTCGCGGGTGAGGGGGATCGCTTCGTCTTTCCGCGCCGGCTCGTCACGCGCGCTGCGAGCACCGCCGAGGACCACGATGTCCTGAGCGAGGAGGCCTTCGGCGCAGGCATTGCGGGCGGCGCCTTTTCTCTGCACTGGCGCGCGCACGGCCTCGGCTATGCGCTGCCGCGCAGCGTCGAGGCGGCGCTTGCGGACGGGGCGGTCGTGGTCTGCAACATCTCGCGGGCGCAAGTCGCGGCGGCGCGCGCGGCCTTTGCCCGCATCGCCGTCGTATCGGTGACGGCGCCGGACGCCGTCATCGCCGGACGGCTCGCGGCCCGCGGCCGGGAAAGCGCCGAGACGATCACCGCGCGCCTCGCCCGCGGCAAGGCCGTGATGCCCGACCGGGCGCCGGATCTCACCATCGTCAATGATGGCAGCGTCGAAGCGGCCGGGGAGAAGCTGGTCGCCTTCCTGCGTGGGGCGCTCCGGGATTGAGGGTGCTTCGGAGTGCCTCCGGGCCGTGTATCCGACGCTCTCCGCCCACGGCCTTCGGGCCCCTTGCGCGACGGCAAGGCGTGGATGCCCGCGACGAGCGCGGGCATGACGAAATGAGAGGCGGCCGGCCAGCCGCCGGCTACCCGCCCGGGCAGTCCACCGCCACGATACGGGCGCGCCAGACCTCGGCCGCGGCGCCGAGGGTTGTCGCTTCGCCCGTCCCGTCGGCTTCGGGCAGGCTGGCGCTGTCGGCAAGGTTTGCCGCGATCGTCGCGGGGACGGTCGTGCCGAGCGCGATGCCAGCAACCAGCGTCATCGTCTGCGGCAGAGGCCCGACGATTGCGACCAGAGCGCCGGACCTATCGACGACGGGGGCTCCCGCCATGCCGGGCTGCACCGGGGCAGCGAGGCGCGCCGCGCCGTCGCCCGCCACCTTGAGCACGCCCGGCGTCGCGACGAGCCGGCGCTCGCCGCCCGTGGCGGCATGGCCGAGGATGAAGACCGCCTGCTCCGTGCCCTCCGGCCGGCGCCACGCCACCGGCGCCCCTCCCGCCGCGAAGGCGCCTTCGACGAAGGCGGCGCCGCCGCTCGCCTCGATCTTCACCGGCTTGCCGCCGACCGTCGGCGCCTTGCAGGCACCTGCGGCGGCGCTCGTCAGCGCCCGCCCGCCGTCGAGGACGATGGCCGTGAAGGCATTGCCGCCGGAGACGGTGGGGGCGGGGGATGCCGCACCGCCGGCCCCGGCCGTGGCCGTTGCTGCCGATACGGTCTCGGGCTCCGGCTCGAAACTGTTGGTGATGGCGATGGTGAGCCGGTCGAAGGTCGCGGCGGCGCTCGCCGGATAGGCCATGGTGAAGCCGCGCAGACCGGCGGCGGTTGCGGCAAAGCGCGTGAAGAAGCGCTCGGCGCCTTCCTCGCCGGTGACGACGAACCAGTTGTCGCGCAGCACCTTGTAGGTGATGCGGCGCCCCGGCGCCGCGGCGCTGAGGTCGGCGTAGAGATCCTTGAGGCCGGTGCCGGCCGCGGCCGGGATGAGATCCGTCGTCAGGGCGCCGCCGCCGCGCCTGGCGCGGAAGAGGGAGCCGCCCGGCGTGTCGCTGCGCTCGGCGAGCACCTTCTGCGGCACGCCGATGCGGATGCCGGAGCGGCGATCGTCGATGACGGCAAAGCCGGCGGCATCGCGCTGGCGTTGCGCGGCCGCCAGGAGCGCGTCGCGTTCGGCGGGCGTGAGAATGCCGTCCGCGGTGAGGCGGCTGCGCGTCTCGAAGGCGCGGATGGCATCGAAGCTGCGCTTGCCGAAGGCGCCGTCGAGCGTGCCGTTGTAGTCGCCGGTCCAGACGAGCGCGTCCTGGATGGCCTTGCGGTCGGCCTCCGGCAGCGCCTCGAAGGCCGCACGGGCGGCATCGAGCGCTTCGCCCGCCGCGGGCTGCTGCGCGAGAGCCGGGGTGCCGAGAGGCAGGACCGCTGCGCCGATAAGGAAGCCCATCAGGGCCCCGATGCCGCCCTGCCCACGATCCCGCCGCGTCCGCGCCCGGTTCATGCCCCCGCCTCCCGTTCGTTGCGTCGCGTGACTATGGCAAAACGGCACGGCGACGTCACGGCATGCGTCGCAGCCATGGATTGCGGCCGTGCTTCGAGGCGCTTAGTCTCACGCCCGTCATCGCGGCGGCGCTATTTTTCCTAGGCGTCACCCGAAGGCTCGCCGAGGGAGGGGAGCATGATTCGTGCTGCGCAACTGATTGCCGTCGCCATTGCAACCCTCTGCCTCCTCGCCCTTGCCCCCCCGGTTTCGGCGCAGAAGTCCCTGGTCCGGGACGATCTCGCCAGCGCCGCCGTCAGGCTGCAGGCCGATCTGAAGACGGAGGCGGGAGCGGCTGCGACGCGCCCCGCCGACCAGTTGCGCCGTGACAGCGCCCAGGCACTCGCCCGCGGCGATGCCCGGCAGGCGCTTTCCTCCGCCGCCGCGGCCGTCGCCGCCGATCCGGCCAACGCTGCCGGCTGGACGGCCTATGCGCGGGCGGCCATGGCCATCTTGCCGGCCAATTACAACGAGCGCTACAGGCTCGCTGAGCGAGCGACAAGTGCCGCTTATGCGGCCTATCAGAACGCGCGCGGGGCCGCGGCCGAGGCCTCGGCGCTGGCGCTTCTCGGCGACGTTTTCGCCTCGCGGCAATACTGGCGCCCGTCGCTCGACGCCTACCGGATGAGCCTCGCGCTCGCCGACGATTCGCACGTGCGGTCGATCTATGAAGGCCTGCGCGAGAAGTACGGCTTCCGCATCCTCGACTATCGGGTCGATTCCGATTCAGCCTCGCCGCGCGTGTGCTTCAACTTCTCGGAGCCGCTGGCGCGCGGCCGCGTCGATTTCGCGCCTTTCGTCGCCGTGACGGGCAGCGCGACGCCCGCCGTGACGGGAGAGGACCGCCAGCTCTGCGTCGACGGACTGAAACACGGCGAGCGCTATGCCATCGTGCTGCGCCAGGGCCTGCCCTCGTCCGTCGAGGAGACGCTGCTGCGCAATGCCGACTACGAGATCTACGTGCGCGACCGCTCTCCGCAGGCGCGTTTCACCGGCCGCAACTACATCCTGCCGCGCACGGGGCAGGAGGGCATCCCCGTCGTCACAGTGAACACGGACAAGGTGGATGTGGAGCTCTACCGCATCGGCGACCGTAACCTCCTGCCGACCCTGCGCTCCGACGAGTTCATGTCGCAGATCGCTCGTTACACGGCCGACAACATCGCCTCCGACCAGGGGCAGAAGGTCTGGGCCGGCACGCTCGACGTGGCGCGGCGGACCAACGAGGACGTAACGACCGCCTTCCCGGTGCTGGAAGCGACCGGCGGCAAACTGGAACCCGGCGTCTATGTGATGACGGCGCGTCCCTCAGGCGGGCCGCCTGCCGACGAGGATTACAGCCCGGCCGCGACCCAGTGGTTCATCGTCTCCGACATCGGCCTCACGGCGCTCTCCGGTGAGGACGGCGTGCACGTCGTCGCGCGGTCGCTCGCCTCGGCCGGGCCGCTTGCCGGCGCCACGGTCAAGCTCGTTGCCCGCAACAACGAGGTGCTCGGCGAGGTGAAGAGCGACGGCAACGGCCGCGCCGTCTTCGCGCCCGGCCTCTCGCGCGGCAAGGGTGGCCTCGCGCCGGGGCTCGTGGTGGCGACGACAGAGGCCGGCGACTACGCCTTCCTCGACCTCGCGCAGACGCCCTTCGACCTCACCGACCGGGGCGTCGCCGGCCGGCAGACGCCGGGGCCGCTCGATGCGCAGGTCTTCACCGAGCGGGGCGTCTACCGCACGGGCGAGACGGTCCAGGTCACGGCGCTGCTGCGCGATGCGCGTGGCGCCGCCGCCGCCGGCCTGCCGCTCACCCTCGTTGCGCGCCGACCGGACGGCGTCGAATACCGGCGCGTTGCCGTCGACGACCAGGGCCTCGGCGGGCGCGCCTGGTCGCTGGCGATCCTGCCCGGGGCCATGCGCGGCACCTGGCGGCTCACCGCCTACGCGGACCCGAAGGGCGCCGCCATCGGCGAGACCACCTTCCTTGTCGAGGACTATGTGCCGGAGCGGCTGGAACTGACGCTGGCGCCGCAGGCGCCGACGGTCGCCGCCGGCGACGCGGCGAACATCGACGTCACGGCCCGCTATCTCTACGGCGCCCCGGGCGCGGAACTCGAGGTCAGCGGCTCCGTGACGATCGAGGTCGTGCCGAACAATGCGGTGCCGGGGCTCGAGGGCTATGCCGTCGGTCTCGACGACGAGGCCTTCGAGACCGTGATGCAGGAGGTCGAGGAGGGGGTGGAAACGGACGCGGCCGGCAAGGCGGTCTTCGCCGTGCCGCTGCCGGACGTGACTGCGCCGCGGCCGCTGCAGGCCACCGTCACCGTCACCGTGGCCGAGCCCGGCGGGCGTGGTGTGGCGCGCTCGCTCACGTTGCCGGTCGCCCAGGCCGGCAATGTCATCGGCGTGCGCAAGCTGTTCACCGATCTCTCCGATGGTGGCATCGCGACCTTCGACGTGGTCGCGGCCACGGGCGAGGGCAAGCGGCTTGCCATGCCGCTGCGCTGGAGCCTCTACCGCATCGACCAGCACTATCAATGGTTCAACCAGGGCGGCGGCTGGTCCTACGAGCCGATCAAGACGACGCGCCGCATCGCCGACGGCGAGATCGAGCCGGGGACCGATGCGCCCGCGCGCATCTCCGCGCCCGTCGGCTGGGGACGTTACCGCCTGGAGATCGAGGCGGGCCGGGGTGAGGCGGCGCCGACGAGCCTGTCCTTCTCCGTCGGCTACAGTGGCTCAGTGAGCGCCGATACGCCGGACGTGCTCGACATGCGCCTCGACAAGGCCTCCTACGCGGCCGGCGAGACGATGGCGATTAGCCTCAAGCCCCGCGCGGCCGGCAAGGCGACGGTGCTCGTCGTCGGCGACAAGGTGCATTGGGAGAAGCTCGTCGATCTCGACCCGGCGGGCACCACGGTCTCGCTCGAGGCGAAGGCCGAGTGGGGGCCGGGGGCCTATGTGGTCGTGCTGGCCCACCGGCCGCTCGATGTCGGGGCCAAGCGCATGCCGGGTCGCGCGCTCGGCCTTGCCTGGTTCTCCGTGGCGCGCGACCAGCGCGACATCGACGTCTCGCTCGATGTGCCACAGGTGATGCAGCCGCGGCAGACGCTCGAGGTGCCGGTGCGGCTCGGCGGGCTCGCAGCGGGGGAGGAGGCCTATGTGACGGTGGCCGCCGTCGACGTCGGCATCCTCAACCTCACGCGCTACGAGGCGCCGCGTCCCGGTGACTACTTCTTCGGCCAGCGGCGTCTCGGCACGGAGATCCGCGACGTCTACGGCTATCTCATCGACGGCATGCAGGGCACGCGCGGCGCCATCCGCTCCGGCGGCGACGCGGGCGCCCCCCAGCTCGACGGCGCTCCGCCGACGCAGGAGCCGGTCGCGCTCTATTCCGGCGTGGTGCGCGCCGGGGCCGACGGTGTCGCGCATGTGTCGTTCGATATGCCGGCCTTCAACGGTACCGTGCGTGTGATGGCGGTGGCGTGGTCGAAGACGCGGGCCGGCTCAGCCACGGCCGATGTCGTGGTGCGCGACCCCGTCGTCGTCTCCGGCACCCTGCCGCGCTTCCTCAACGTGGGCGATACGTCCCGCATCCACCTCGCCATCGACAATCTGGAAGGCGAGGCGGGCGACTATGTGATCGAGGTCGACGCTTTCGGCCCGGTCATCCTGCCGCTCGAGGCGACGCGGCGCACGCTCAAGCTGGAGAAGGGCGCGCGTACGGCGCTGTCGCTGCCGGTCACGGCCGGCGGGCTCGGCGTCGCGAAGCTCACCGCGCGGCTGACGGGGCCGGGCATCGACGTGGCGCAGGACTTCGCCCTCGGCATCGCCCCGGGCACGCCGGCGCTCGCCCATCGCACCGTCCGGCCGCTGCCGGCCGGCGGCAGCGTCTCGATCAGCAGCGACATCCTCGCCGGCCTGATGCCGGGCTCGGGCGTCGCGTCCGTTTCCGTGACCACGCTCGCTGCGCTCGATGTGCCGGGGCTGCTGCAGGCGCTGGACCGCTATCCCTACGGCTGCTCGGAGCAGATCGTCAGCCGGGCGCTGCCGCTGCTTTATGTCAACGAGCTTGCCAGTGCCGAGGCCCTGCCGGTGGACATGCAGCGCGACGAGCGGGTGCGGGGCGCCGTGGAACGGGTGCTGTCGCGTCAGGATTCCAACGGTAGCTTCGGCCTGTGGTCCGTCGGCGGCGACGACATCTGGCTCGACGCCTATGTGACGGACTTCTTGACGCGGGCCCGCGAAAAGGGCTTCGCCGTGCCGCAGACGGCCTTCGACCTCGCGCTCGAGCGGCTGCGCAACTACGTCGCCAACACGACGGAGTTCGATCAGGGCCAAGGCCAGACGCTCGCCTATGCCATCTATGTGCTTGCCCGTAACGGACGGCCGGTGATGGGCGACCTGCGCTATCTCGCCGACGTCAGGCTGCCGCGTTTCGGCAGCGCCATGGCGCAGGCGCAGATCGCCGCGGCGCTCGCGCTGCTCGGCGACCGGCGCCGCGCGGAGACCGCTTTCGCCACCGCCATGTCGACCCTGCGCGGCGAGAAGGACGGTCCGGCCTCTCGGCCGGACTACGGCTCGCGCCTGCGTGACGGTGCCGCCGTCCTCGCTCTCCTCGGCGAAGCGGGCACCGGCGGCGCCGAAATCCAGCAGGCGTCCCTCGTCATCGACGAGGCGCGCGGCACGAGCCGCTACACGAGCACGCAGGAGCAGGCCTGGCTGGTGCTCGCCGCCGGCGCGCTTGCGCGGGACAATGCGCGGCTCAGGCTCACCGTCGATGGCCGCGAGGCCGATGGTCCGTTCTACCGCAACTACCGCGCCGCCCGTCTCGACGAGGGGGCGGTGACGATCGCCAACACGGGCACGCTCGATGCCCGGGTCGTCGTCACGGCCGCCGGCAATCCGACGGCGCGGGAGGGGGCGCTCGCCCGCGGCTACACCGTGGAGCGCAGCTACTATCGTCTCGACGGCACGGCGGTCGATCCCGCAACCGTGCGGCAGAACGAGCGGCTCGTCACCGTGCTCAAGGTGACGGAGAGCCAGGCGCGCTTCGCCCGCCTGCTCGTCGTCGATCACCTGCCGGCCGGGTTCGAGATCGACAATCCGAACCTCGTCGACGCCTCCTCCGCAGCGGCGCTATCGTGGCTGCAGACCACGGTGGAGCCGGCGCATGTCGAATATCGCGACGACCGTTTTGTCGCCGCCTTCGACCGTGACAGCAGCCAGTCGGCCTTCATCACCGTCGCCTACATGATCCGCGCGGTGGCGCCGGGCCGCTACGTTCACCCGCCAGCGACGGCCGAGGACATGTACCGCCCCGAGCGCTTCGGCCGCACGGGCTTCGGAACGGTCGAGGTTACGGAGGCGAAGTAGGGGCGGCGCTGGGGCAGTTTCTCCCCTCCCCGCAAGGGGGAGGGAACAGATGAGGCCCGCCGGGGCGCAACGAGAAGGTCGCTGGGATGCCAGCCGGATTGAGCAAGCGACTTGCCGGACTGCTCCGTTCCCGCGCGTTGCGTGGGGTGGTCGCGGGCTGCACCGCGCTGTTCTTTGCGGCCGGCATCGGTCTTGCACAGTTCGCCGCTTCGCTGGGGCCGCTCGATCTGGCACAGGTCGAGGAGCGGTCGACCGTCGTGTCCGACAGGGACGGCCGGCTGCTGCGTGCCTTCACCACGCCGCAGGGCCGCTGGCGCCTGCCGGTCGGCGTCGACGACGTCGATCCGGGCTTCATCGCGCTGCTCACAATCTATGAGGACCGGCGTTTTCGCGCGCATTCCGGCATCGATCCGCTCGCCGTCCTGCGCGCCGCCGGCCAGGTGGCGCTCAACGGGCGCATCGTCTCGGGTGGCTCCACGCTGACCATGCAGGTGGCGCGCCTGCTCGAGCCCCGCGAGGAGCGCGACCTCGTCGCCAAGCTGCGTCAGGCGGTGCGGGCCGTGCAGCTCGAACGGCGCTTCGACAAGGATGCGATCCTCGGCTTCTACCTCACCATGGCGCCGTACGGCGGTAATCTCGAGGGAATCCGCGCCGCGAGCCTCGCCTATTTCGGCAAGGAGCCGAAGCGCCTGTCGCTCGCCGAGGCGGCGCTGCTCGTCGCCCTGCCGCAATCTCCCGAAACGCGCCGGCCGGACCGTTTTCCGGAGGTCGCCCGCGCCGCGCGCGACCGCGTGCTGGCACGGGCGCTCGCCCACGGCGGCATCTCGGAGGCCGAGGCACGGGCAGCCCGCGAGGCGCCGGTGCCGACGCAGCGCCAGCCGGTGCCCATGCTGGCGCCGCATCTCGCCGAGGCGGTAGTGCGTGCCGAGCCCGGCCGGCGCGAACATCGCCTGACGCTCGATGCGCGCCTGCAGGCGCGGCTCGAGGCGCTGGCGCGCGAGACGGCCGAGCGGGTCGATCCGCGCGCCTCCGCCGCCGTCATCGCCATCGATAATGCGAGCGGCGCCGTGCGTGCCTATGTCGGCGCGGCAGACTATTTCTCGGCCGAGCGGGCCGGGGCGGTGGACACCGTGCTCGCCGTGCGCTCGCCGGGCTCGGCGCTCAAGCCGTTCATCTATGCGCTCGCCTTCGAGAACGGGCTCGCCCATCCAGAGACGGTGCTGGACGACCGGCCGTCCCGCTATGGCATCTATGCGCCGAAGAACTTCGACCTCACCTTCCAGGGCACGGTGACGGCACGCCAAGCGCTGCAGCTCTCGCTCAACGTGCCGGCGGTGGAACTGCTGTCGGAGATCGGGCCGGTGCGGCTGCTCGCGCGGCTGCGCTCGGCCGGGGCGGACCTCGTCCTGCCGAAGGAGGCGGCGCCGGGCCTCGCCATCGGACTCGGCGGCGTCGGCGTGCGCCTCATGGACCTCGCGCGCCTCTATGCCGCCTTCGCGCGCGGCGGTGTCGTGCCCGAACTCTGGTGGCGGGAGGAGGGAACGCCCGCGGGCGAGGCCGCGCGCCTGACCGAGCCGGTCGCCGCCTGGTACGTCGCCGACGTGCTGCGCGGTGCGCCGGCGCCGCAGAACGCGCTGCCGGGCATGATCGCCTACAAGACCGGCACCTCCTACGGCTATCGCGACGCCTGGGCCGTCGGTTTCGACCGCAGCACCACCATCGCGGTGTGGATCGGCCGGCCGGACGGCGCGGCGGTGCCCGGCCTCGTCGCCCGACAGGTGGCGGCGCCGATGCTGTTCGAGGCCTTCGCCCGGCGCGGCGGCGCGAGCGAGCCCGTGGCCGAGCCGCCGGGCGTCATCCACGCGACGACGGCGAACCTGCCACCGCCGCTGCGTCACCTGCGCAAGGACGTGCCGAAGACGATCGCGGCCGTCGTCCAGGCGCCGCTGCGCATCGCCTTTCCGCCGGATGGGGCGCGCGTCGACCTCGGTCTCTCGGAGGAGGGGGCCGGAGCGCTCCTCGCGCTCAAGGCGAGCGGCGGCAGCCCGCCCTTCCTGTGGTACGTGAACGGCGCGCCGCTCGGCGCGCACAGCCTGAGGCGCGAGGCCGCATGGGAGGCGGACGGGCGCGGCTTCGCGCGGGTGACGGTAACGGACGGCCGCGGCGCGACAGACAGCGTGACGGTACGGGTGGAATAGGGGCACGGCCGGGCGCTGACACTCCGCCGGTCCAGAGGGATCAGGGATGGCCGCTGGGCAGCTTTTGATCCTGCCTGAATAGCGGGGGAGCGATGCGCTGGAAACCGCGTCCGAGAGCCAGCGCTCCGGCAAAAGTCAAAACGAGTCCGCCGGACCAGAAGAGCCAGAACAGATAGCCGAATTCGTGCGCATCGTGGCTCATGTCGAGGACTTCAGGGGTGTGATAGGCGGTGCAGGCGCCAGGGCCTGAAAGAAGAAGGGCTCCGGTCACAATCCAAATCGGCCTCAGTGGCCGTTCAAGGTTGAATGATGCCGACATGAGTGCGATCGCCGTCGCGAGCATGACTATTGCGAGGCACCGATTTTCTGGAGAATTGTCGGCGATTGCGCCAATGTGATAGACGTTTTCAATCGCGTCTGCCAGTATCCGTCGTATAAATTTTGAAAACGTCATAAACAGCAGAGCAGCCAACCAAAATAAAAAGATTCTGCCTGCAATATCCATGCTCATGGATCCTGGAAGTCCGCGCCCGCAGCGTTTCGCGTATTCCAGCGTTTCCGTCAATAATCATTAAATGCAACCTAAAAAGGCCGCCCGGAGGCGGCCTTGCTTCTTGTGTCGTCTGCAGCTGCCGGTCACACCGGCAGCGTGTAGGCCGTCTTGACCGTCGTGTAGAACTCCACCGCGTAGCGGCCTTGCTCGCGGGCGCCGTAGGACGAGCCCTTGCTGCCGCCGAAGGGCACGTGGTAGTCGACGCCGGCGGTCGGCAGGTTGACCATGACCATGCCGGCCTCGGCGTTGCGCTTGAAGTGGCTGGCGTATTTGAGGCTCGAGGTACAGATGCCCGCCGACAGGCCGAACTCGGTGTCATTGGCGAGGGCGAGGGCCTCGTCATAGTCCCTGGCGCGGATGACGCTGGCAACGGGGCCGAAGATCTCCTCGCGCGAGATGCGCATGGCGTTGGTGCACTCGGTGAAGAGCGCGGGCGCCATGTAGAAGCCAGGCGTCTCGCGGTTCAGCACCTCGCCGCCGGCGACGAGGCGGGCGCCCTCGTCCTGGCCGATCTTGACGTAGGAGAGGTCTTGGTCGAGCTGGTTCTGGTCGACCACCGGGCCGATATGGGTGCCGGCCTTCAGGGCGTCATCGACGACGAGCCCCTTCATGCGCTCGGCCACCGCATCGACGAAGCGGTCATGGATGCCGGCCGTCACGATGACGCGCGAGGAGGCCGTGCAACGCTGGCCCGTGGAGAAGAAGGCGCCGTTGACGGTGCATTCCACCGCCGTCTTGAGGTCGGCGTCGTCGAGCACGACGAGTGGGTTCTTGCCGCCCATCTCGAGCTGGAACTTCTTCATCGTGCCGACGCAGGCCTCGGCCACCTTGCGGCCAGTCGAGACGGAGCCCGTGAAGGTGATGGCGTTGACGTCCCGCGATTTCAGCAGCGTTTCGCCGACGACCGAGCCGCGGCCCATGACGAGGTTGAAGACGCCGGCGGGAATGCCGGCGCGCACGATGATCTCGGACAGGGCATGGGCCGAGCCGGGCACGAGGTCAGCCGGCTTGAACACGACCGTGTTGCCGTAGCAGAGCGCCGGGGCGATCTTCCACGCGGGAATGGCGATGGGGAAGTTCCACGGGGCGATGATGCCGACGACGCCGACCGGCTCGCGCGTGATCTCGATATCGACGCCGGGGCGCACGGAGGCGATCTTGTCGCCGGCGAGGCGCAGCGCTTCCTGCGCGAAGAAGAGGAAGATCTGGCCGGCGCGCGCCACCTCGCCGACGCCCTCCGGCAGCGTCTTGCCCTCTTCGCGCGAGAGCAGGCGGCCAAGCTCGTCCTTGCGGGCGAGGATCTCGTCGCCGGCCCTCTTGAGGATGTCGTGACGCTCCTGCGGGGTCGTGCGGGCCCAGGCCGGGAAGGCGGCCTTGGCCGCGGCGATGGCGCGCTCGGTGTCGGCCGCGCTGGCGCGGGAATATTCGCCGATGACGTCATTGGTGTTCGACGGGTTGATGTTTCTGGTGGCGTCGTGCCCGGCGACCCACTCACCGGCGATGAAGTTCTGGAAATGTGCGGTCATGCCTCTTCCTGTCGTTCCTCGATGATTGCCGTGCGGCACTGCACCGGTGCCGCTGTCGGCGCACACCATAAGCGCCCCGGCGCGCATTGCAAAAGCACCGAGCAGTGCATGCCGGGCGTGCGTGCCGCGCGTGGGGATCACGATGTGGGGAACGTCGCACGCTGCCAATCGGGTTCGCGGGCAGCTGCGAGAACGGGGCAGGCAGAGGCGCCACGGTCTCCTTGGCCGGGCTTGTCCCGGCCATCCACGCCGTTGACGTTGCTTTTCGGTTGAAGGCTTGGATGCCCGCGACGAGCGCGGGCATGACGGCAGGGAAACGGCGCGCAGGTCTGGCTCCACGATCGCCGGGCCGTCACTCCACCGTCGGCTTGGCCCGGCGGACGGACTTCACGGCCGAGCGGCGCTGCTTGCCTTCGAGCCGCCGCTCCCTGGAGGCCTTCGTCGGTTTCGTCGGCCGGCGCGGCTTGGGGCGCACCGTTGCCTGCCGGATCAGGTCCACGAGCCTGTCGAGCGCCTCCTCGCGGTTGCGCAGCTGGCTGCGGTGCGACTGGGCGGTGATGACGATGACCCCTTCCTGCGTCAGGCGGCTGCCCGCGAGCTTCATGAGGCGGATGGCGACGTCGTTCGGCAGGGATGGGGAGCGGCGGGCGTCGAAGCGCAGCTGCACCGCGCTCGCCGTCTTGTTGACATGCTGGCCGCCGGGGCCGGAGGCACGGATATGGCTTTCCTCGATTTCGCTTTCGTCGATGCTTATATGGTCGGTGATGCGCAGCATGGCGGATCCGGCAGGTCGCGTGCGGGCCGCGTGGCTTGAACCGACTTCGCCCGCCTGATAACTCGTGGCTCGAATTTCCGATGCGGCCGACAGTTCCCGCGTGCGCGGTGCACGCCGGGAGCATGCGGTCCTTTCGTTGAGAGAGACTTGAATGGCCTCCTATCAGTATGTCTACCACATGCGCGGCCTGTCGAAGACCTACCCTGGCGGCAAGAAGGTCCTCGACAACGTGCACCTGTCCTTCTACCCGGGCGCCAAGATCGGCGTGCTGGGCGTCAACGGCGCCGGCAAGTCGACGCTGCTCAAGGTCATGGCCGGGCTCGACAAGGAGTTCACGGGCGAAGCCTGGGCGGCGGAAGGCGCGCGCGTCGGCTACCTGCCGCAGGAGCCGCAGCTCAACCCGACGAAGACCGTGCGCGAGAACGTCATGGAAGGGGTCGCCGGCGAAAAGGCAGTGCTCGAGCGCTACAACGAGCTCGCCATGAACTACTCGGACGAGACGGCCGACGAGATGACGCGGCTGCAGGACGAGATCGAGGCCAAGGGCTTGTGGGACCTCGATTCCAAGGTCGACCAGGCCATGGATGCCCTGCGCTGCCCGCCGGACGATGCGGAGGTCGCCTCGCTGTCGGGCGGCGAAAAGCGTCGCGTTGCGCTGTGCCAGCTGCTTCTCGCCCAGCCGGACCTGCTGCTGCTCGACGAGCCGACCAACCATCTCGACGCCGAGACGGTGGCTTGGCTCGAAGGGCACCTCAGGACCTACCCGGGTGCGATCCTGATCGTCACCCACGACCGCTACTTCCTCGACAACGTCACGGGTTGGATCCTCGAACTCGACCGCGGCCGCGGCATTCCGTACGAGGGCAACTATTCCTCGTGGCTGGAGCAGAAGCAGAAGCGCCTCGCCCAGGAGGGCCGCGAGGAGGAGGCGCGCCAGCGCACGCTGGAGCGCGAGCGCGAGTGGATCTCGGCCTCGCCCAAGGCTCGCCAGGCCAAGAACAAGGCGCGTATCCAGCGCTATGAGGAACTGGTGCGGAAGGCCTCGGAGAAGGCGCCCTCGACGGCCCAGATCGTCATCCCGATTGCCGAGCGGCTGGGCAACAACGTTATCGAGTTCGATGGCCTCACCAAGGGCTTCGGCGATCGGCTGCTCATCGACGGGCTGTCGTTCAAGCTGCCGCCCGGCGGCATCGTCGGCGTCATCGGGCCGAACGGCGCGGGCAAGACGACCCTGTTCCGCATGATCACCGGTCAGGAGACGCCGGACGCCGGCACCATCACCATCGGGGAATCGGTCAAGCTCGGCTATGTCGACCAGTCGCGCGACGCACTCGACGACAACAAGACCGTCTGGGAGGAAATCTCCGGCGGCAACGATGTCATCTATCTCGGCAAGCGCGAGATCAACTCGCGGGCCTATTGCTCGGCCTTCAACTTCAAGGGCGGCGACCAGCAGAAGAAGGTGGGCATGCTCTCGGGCGGCGAGCGCAACCGCGTGCATCTCGCCAAGATGCTGAAGTCGGGCGCCAACGTCCTGCTGCTCGACGAGCCGACCAACGACCTCGACGTCGACACCTTGCGTGCGCTGGAGGAGGCGCTGGAGGATTACGCCGGCTGCGCCGTCATCATCAGCCACGACCGCATGTTCCTCGACCGCGTCGCCACCCACATGCTCGCCTTCGAGGGCGACAGCCATGTGGAGTGGTTCGAGGGCAACTTCGAGGACTACGAGGAAGACAAGAAGCGCCGCCTCGGCATCGATTCCACGATCCCGAAACGTATCCAGTACAAGAAGTTCTCGCGCTGAGAGAGACCCTTGTTGCGAGCGCCCGCAGGATGATCGCGCGGGCGCTTTTCTATGCGCTCAGGACGGGGGGCAGCGCGCGCAGCACAGCTGCATAGTGCACGCCGGCGGCGGCGACGACGAAGCCGTGCCAGATGGCCGCCTGAAAGGGCAGGCGTTCGGCAAGATGGAAGACGACGCCGACCGAATAGAGCACGCCTCCAACGGCGATCAGCGCCAGCGTGGTCAGGCCGAGCGCATCCGTCAGCGGGGCAACGGCGACAGCGCCCGCCCAGCCCAGCGTGAGATAGGCGGCGATCGTCAGGCGGTCGAAGCGGCGCGGGAAGAACAGCTTCAGGCAGGCGCCGGCGATGGCCGCGAGCCAGACGAAGCTCGTCAGGCCGACGGCCCAGGGGCCGCCGAGGCCGAGCGTCGTGAAGGGCGTGTAGGTGCCGGCGATCATCAGGAAGATGCCGGCCTGGTCGAACTGGCGCAGCTTCTCCTTGCGCGGCGACGCCGGCGCCAGATTGTAGGCGCAGGAGCAGCCAAGCATGACGAAAAGGCCGAGCGTGTAGAGCGCCACGGCGGGCAGGGCACCATAGGCGCCGCCGTGCAGCACGATGCCGACGAGCACCACCGCGCCGACGCCGGCGGCAACAAGGCCTATGACGTGCACGACCGCATCGGCCACGATCTCGCGGCGCGTGCGCGGCCGGCACGCGAAGGTCGACAATCTCCTTGCTGATCCGGTCGAGCCGGACGACGCGCGCGTCATGCCCCTGGCCGTGAGCTTGGTTGCTGCCTCACGGCACAGGGTGGATGCCGATCATGGCAGTATGCTGACGGCACGAGCCGGCGCTGCTGATCCCGTCTGTCGCAAGTCGGGTGTGCCCGACTTGCTCCTTCCGGACCCCGTCCCGGGCGAGCCCGAGCGTGGCGACGGGAGGTTGCCGGCCGGCGTGCTTCAGCGCGACGGGCCGTCGCCGCGGCGGCGGGCCGGGCGCATGAAACCGATGCCGTCCATGCGCTCGGCGCCGGCCGGGCCATGACCCTGGCCCTGACCACGGTGGTGGTCGCGCTGCTGCGGCTTGCCGCTGCCCTGCGCGGCCTTGGCCGGCCGCTGGCCATCACGGCGGGACGCACCGTCCTGCTGGCGCTGGCCGTTGCCCTGGCCGAGGCCGCTGCCGTGACCATGGCCGTTGCCGTGACCCGGCGCCTTGCCGGCACTGTGGTGGCCCGGCTGCGGCGTGTTGCGGCTGCCGCGCGGAGAGTGCCGGCCCCTGCCAGTGGCGTTCTTGCCGGGGCCGTTCCTGCCGCCGCCGTTGCGGCCCTGTGGGCGGGCTTCGGCGGGCTCCTCCGGCTCGGCGCCCGGATTGGCGCGCCGGTCGGTTGCCGGGATCTTCTGGCGCGTCAGCTTCTCGATGGCCCGGAGATAGGCGCGCTCCTCACCGTCACAGAAGGAGATGGCGCTGCCGTCGGCGCCGGCGCGGGCCGTGCGGCCGATGCGATGCACGTAGGATTCCGGCACGTTCGGCAGGTCGAAGTTGATAACGTGGGTCACGCCGTCGACATCGATGCCGCGGGCGGCGATGTCCGTCGCAACAAGGATGGGCGTCTCGCCGGTGCGGAAGCTGCCGAGCGCGCGCTCGCGCTGCGACTGGCTCTTGTTGCCGTGGATCGCCGCGGCCCGGATGCCGTCCTGTTCGAGGTGGCGCACCACGCGGTCGGCGCCGTGCTTGGTGCGGGTGAAGACGAGCGCGCGGCCGAGCTTCTCGCCCTTCAGGATCTCGGCGAGGAGGTTACGCTTGCGCGCCGTCTCGACGAAGATGACGCGCTGGTCGATGCGCTCGGCCGTCGTCGCGACCGGCGTCACCGAAACCTGCACCGGGTCGTGCAGCAGGTCGGACGCAAGCGCGGCGATCTCCTTCGGCATGGTGGCCGAGAAGAAGAGGTTCTGGCGCTCCTTCGGCAGGCGCTGCACGATCTTCCGGATGGCGTGGATGAAGCCCATGTCGAGCATCTGGTCGGCCTCGTCGAGGACCACGACCTCGGTCTCGGCAAAGCTGACGGCACCCGTCTGCATGTGGTCGATCAGCCGGCCGGGCGTCGCGACCAGCACGTCGAGGCCGCGCGCCAACGCATCGGACTGCGGCCGGTGGCCGACGCCGCCGAAGATCACGGCGGTGCGCAGGTTGAGGTGGCGACCATAGGTGCGGAAGCTCTCGCCGATCTGGCTGGCGAGCTCGCGCGTCGGACTCAGCACGAGCACGCGGCAGCGCCCACGGCCCGGGCGCTTCGGCGCGCTGGCGAGGCGGTGAAGGATGGGGAGGGCGAAGGCCGCCGTCTTGCCCGTGCCCGTCTGGGCGATGCCGAGCAGGTCGCGGCCGGAGAGGACATGGGGAATGGCCTGCGCCTGGATCGGCGTCGGCTGCTCGTAACCCTCGCTCTCCAGTGCCTTGAGCAGCGGTTGGGCGAGGCCGAGATCGGAAAATGAAGTCACTTATCGTCTTTCATGGTGCGCGCCGGACACGCCGCCGGCAACGAGCCGAAGCGGGCGCACGAACGCGGGGAAACGAACGCCCCGCGTGAATTGGGCTGTTCCGGAAGGATCGGTCGCCGGACGAACGGCTCAATCGACGAATGAACGTCGCTCACGCAGCCGAACGTGAAAGGGAAACGATGCGACCCGCGTCACATGTGTCCCCTGGCGGGTGCTTTGTCAAGGACGCCGACCGGCTAGCCGCATTGTACCAACCGCATGGGACTGCACGTACACGGCCGCCTAGCAAGGCCTCCTTGCCGCCCAGACAGGCAGATGCCCGGCCTGCGTGGGAAAGTGTATGCAGTTATGTCTAGACAATTGACAGCGGGGCTGCGGCGTGCTGCCATTCAATGAAGAGGGGTCAACGGACCGGGAGACACGTCATGAAGCGCACTTCGGCATTCGGGCTCGCTGCAGCGATCCTCATCGGCGCGGCGGGCACCGCATCGGCGGCCAACACGCAGGTGGTCATCGGCATGAGCGGCTGGACGGGCTTTGCGCCGCTCACGCTCGCCAAGGAGGCCGGCATCTTCGAGAAGAACGGCCTCGACGTCACCATCAAGAAGATTCCGCAGGCGAGCCGGCACCTCGCCATCGCCTCGGGTGACATCCAGTGCGCCGCGACGACGGTGGAGACCTGGGTGGCGTGGAACGCCAACGGCATCGCCACCAAGCAGATCTTCCAGATGGACAAGTCCTACGGCGCCGATGGCATGGTCGTGCGCAACGACATCCAGTCGATCAAGGACCTGAAGGGCAAGAGCGTCGCGGCCTCCGCGCCGGGCACCTCGCCCTATTTCGTGCTCGCCTGGATGCTGAAGCAGAACGGCCTCTCCGTGAAGGACGTCAAGGTCGTCAATCTCGAGCCCGGTCCCGCGGCCCAGGCCTTCGTCGCCGGCCAGAACGACGCGGCCATGAGCTACGAGCCGTATCTCTCGACCGTGCGCGACAAGCCGGAGGCCGGCAAGATCATCGCCACGACGCTCGACTATCCGGTCGTCATGGACACCTTCGGCTGCACGCCGAAGTTCCTCGAGGAGAACCCGCAAGCGGCCAAGGCGCTCGCCGACAGCTACTTCGAGGCGCTCGACATGATCAAGGCCGACGAGAAGAAGGCCTTCGAGATCATGGGCGCCGACGTGAAGCAGACGGGCGAGCAGTTCGGCAAGTCGGCCCAATACCTGCGCTGGCAGGATCGCGAGGCCAACCGGACCTTCTTTTCCGGCGAGTTCGAGAAGTTCTCCAACGAGGCGGCCGATTTGCTTCTCGAGATCGGCATCATCAAGCAGAAGCCGGACATTTCGAAGATCGTCGACACCAGCTTCATCAAGTGAGCCTTCGGCGGCTTCACCTGAAGCCCGCACCTTCCATGCGACCGGCCGCTCCCTCGCCAGCGAGGGGGCGGAGTGGGCGCGGCTGACCGGAAACGGCACGAGCGGAACGTCATGCTGAGACCACTGGAACCGATCGGGCAGGGCGCGCGCATCGTCCTCGGCATCTCCTTCTTCATCCTCTTCGTACTGGGCTGGGGCTTCGCCACCTTCGGCGGCTATGTCTCCCGCACATTCCTCGCCGATCCGCTCACCATGGTCGCGGACGGCTGGGCGCTCCTAGCCGATCACGGCTTCCTGTTCGACATCGGCGTCACCATCTGGCGCGTGGTCGGCGGCTTCGTGCTGGCGGCCATCGTTGCCGTGCCGCTTGGCATCCTCATGGGCGCCTACAAGCCGATCGAGGCCTTCTTCGAGCCCTTCGTCTCCTTCGCGCGCTATCTGCCGGCCTCGGCCTTCATCCCGCTCCTCATCCTGTGGGCGGGCATCGGCGAGGTGCAGAAGCTGCTCGTCATCTTCATCGGCTCGGTGTTCCAGATCATTCTCATGGTCGCGGTCTCGGTGGGCTCCACCCGGCGTGACCTCGTCGAAGCCGCCTACACGCTCGGCGCACGCGACACGGGCATCGTGCGCCGCGTCATGATCCCGGCCAATGCGCCGGAGATCGCCGAGATCCTGCGCCTCGTCCTCGGCTGGGCGTGGACCTATGTCATCGTCGCCGAGCTCATCGGCTCCTCGTCCGGCATCGGCCACATGATCATCGACAGCCAGGCGCTGCTCGCCACCGGCCAGATCATCTTCGGCATCATCGTCATCGGCCTCATCGGCCTCGTCTCCGATTTCCTGTTCAAGGCGGCCAACCGCTGGCTCTTCCCGTGGAGGCTCGCGTGACCAAGCTCGTCATCGACAACGTCTCGCGCATCTTCCCCGGGGTGCGCGGCGGGGCGCCGGTGACGGCGCTGACGCCGACGAACCTCTCGGTCGCGGCCAACGACTTCATCACCATCCTCGGCCCCTCCGGCTGCGGCAAGTCCACGCTGCTGCGCATCGTCGCCGGGCTCGACAGGCCGAGCGCGGGCGAGGTGCGGCTCGACGGGCGCCGCATCACCGGCCCCGGTGCCGACCGGGGCATGGTGTTCCAGTCCTACACGCTCTTTCCCTGGCTCACGGTGGCGCAGAACATCGCCTTCGGCCTCAGGGAGAAGGGCCGGCGGGAAGCCGAGACCAGGGACATCGTCGCCTCCTATATCGACAAGGTCGGCCTCAGGGGCTTCGAGAACCACTGGCCCAAGCAGCTTTCCGGCGGCATGCAGCAGCGCACGGCGATCGCCCGCGCGCTCGCCAACGACCCCGAGATCCTGCTGCTCGACGAGCCCTTCGGCGCCCTCGACAACCAGACCCGCTCGCTGATGCAGGAGTTGCTGCTCGGCATCTGGGAGCGCGAGCGCAAGACGGTCCTGTTCGTCACCCACGACATCGAGGAGGCGATCTTCCTCGCCTCGCGCGTCATCGTCATGTCGGCCCGGCCCGGGCGCATCAAGGCCGACCTCGCCGTCGACCTGTCGCATCCGCGCGATTACAAGATGAAGACGAGCCCCGAATTCTCGGCGCTGAAGGCGAGACTTACGGAAGAGATCCGCGTCGAAGCGGTGCTGGCGGCGACAGAACACTAAAATTTACGGAAAACTGCGCCGCGCATTTCTTTGCCATTGTTCGGCCTGGGCGCTATCCTTACCAAGTATCGGGTGAGTCGGGCTGCTGTCCGGGCCCGCTTCCCGCCCCTCAGGCGGACAGTCGCGGGGGAGCAATGGCCAATACGCTCAACGAGAGTCCGCTCGGCGTGGCCGTCGGCGAGGTGCGGGCGAAGTGGGGCTGGTTCGTCGCGCTCGGCGTCGGCCTGCTCGTCTTTGGCGGCATAGCCTTCGCGCATCTCTTCGTCGCGACGGTCGCCACGGTCTATTACGTCGGCGCGCTCATGCTCGTCGGCGGCATCATCGAGATCGTGCATGCCTTCGGCGTCAAGACTTGGGGTCGCTTCTTCTTCTGGCTTGCGAGCGGCCTCATCTACGCGGTGGCCGGTTTCTTCGCCTTCTACAACCCGCTTCTCGCCTCCGGCGTGCTGACGCTGCTGCTCGCCGTCTCGCTCATCGTCGCCGGCCTCATCCGCATCTGGGTTGGTTTCAATGCCCGACCGGAGAAGGGCTGGGGCTGGATCGTCGCCGCCGGTCTGCTGACGCTTCTCACGGGTCTCATCATCGCGGCCGGCTGGCCGGTGAACAGCCTGTGGGTGCTGGGCCTGCTGCTTGCGATCGATCTCATCTTCCAGGGCTGGGCCTTCATCGCCTTCGGCCTCGCCCTCAAGGCGGCGCGCTGAGCGTCAGAGGCGCCAGAGGTCGACCGTGTAGACAGTTGCGGGGCCGTCGGCTGCGAGGCTGACGGCCTCCTCGTCGATGACGACGGTGTCGGCGGGGTTCAAGGCCGCCGTGCCGTCATCCGTCCGAAGGGTGACGGCCTCGCGCGTCGCGATGACGAGGAGGAGGTCGCCGAGGCGCGGCAGGGCGCGCGGGCTTTCGACTGCGACCCGCTGCACATGGTGGCGCCAGCGCCCGCGGCGCGTCATCACGTTGAGGTCGGTGATCGGGGCGCCGGCGAGACGCCCGGTCACGGCGACATCGGCCGGGAAAGCACAGGGCGGCGTCGCCGCATCGATGAGGACCTCGCCCCGGCCGTCGAAGGCGAGGGTGAGCGCCGGGCCGTCGAGGAGCGACAGCGTGCGGTCGATCCCCGGAAAGACCGAGAACGGCCCGTCGCTCGCCACGCGCGCCATGCTCACGCGCCAGTCGAAGGTCTCGAGCCCGGCCCCTTCGGGGAAGGCGGCGATCTCGGTGGTCTCGCCGCCGCCGTTCTTCCACGGCATGACGCGATAGTCGCTGGCCCGGAGAATACGCATCAGCCTCACCCCAGCAGATGGCGCGCGATGATGTTGCGCTGGATCTCCGAGGAGCCCTCGTAGATGCGGAAGATGCGGCAGTCGCGCATGTAGCGCTCCAGCGGCAGTGCCGTGGTGAAACCGTAGCCGCCGTGGATCTGGAGCGCCTTATCGGTCACGCGGCCGACCATCTCCGAGGCGTGCAGCTTGGCCATCGATGCTTCCATGGAGAAGCGCTCGCCGGCCTCGCGCTTGCGCGCGGCGGCAAGGCCAAGCTGGCGCGCGGCGGCGATATCGGTCGCCATGTCCGCCAGCATCCATTGCAGGCCCTGGAAATGGGCGATCGGCTCGCCGCCCACCTTGCGCTCTCTTGCCCAGTCGAGCGCCGCGGCCAGTGCGGCCTGGGCGATGCCGACGGCGCAGGCAGCGATCTCGAGCCGCCCGGCGTCGAGCACCTTGAGCGCGGTGCGGAAGCCCTTGCCCTCCTCGCCGAGGCGGTTCTCTGCCGGCACGACGCAATCGAGCGAAACCTCGAAGACATGGCCGCCGCGCAGGCCCATGGTCGGCTCGGGCGCGGAGCAGCGCACGCCGCCCGCCTTCGGCTCGACGACGAAGGCCGAGATGCCGCGCGCGCCGGCGGCCATGTCCGTCTTGGCATAGACGACGATGAAATCGGCCTCGCCGGCATTGGAGATGAAGTGCTTGGTGCCGGTGATGCGGTAGCCGTCGCCCTCGCGCACGGCCCGCGTCGTCATGTCGGCCGGGTTGGAGCCGGCGCCGGGCTCGGTGAGGCCGAAGGCGCCGAGCGCCTGGCCGGCGGCCGCGGCCGGCAGGTAGCGCTGCTGCTGCTCCGCCGTGCCGCCGATGAGGATGGAATCGGTCGCGAGCCAATGGGCCGTGACCATGGAGGCCGTGGAGCCGCAGGCCCCGGCGATGGCCGCCACCGCCTCGAACAGGGCCGTCGCCGGCAGGCCGATGCCGCCGCAGGCCTCGGGCAGGTTGAGGCCCATGATGCCCATCTCCGCAAGCTGCGGCAGGTGCATGGTGGCCGAGCGGCCTGTGCGGTCGATCTCCGCGGCGGCCGGGGCGAGCACGCTCCGGCTGAAGTCGGCCACGGCCTCGACGAGGGCGGCGGCGTCCTCGGCTGTCATCGCGGGAGCGTTCACGTCCGGTCCTCCAGGTCGGCCAGGATGGCGGCGCGGTCGCCGTCGAGGCGAGGGGCGGCGGCAAGGCCGCCGCGCGGCGCGCCGGCGAAGCGTGCCGGCTGCTCGGGCACCTGCCGCATGCCGGCACGAGCGTCGCTCACCTCCTGCAGGAGGCCGCGGGCCTCGGCATGCGGGGAGGCGAGGGCCTCGGCCATGTCGTTGATCTCGGCGGCGGGCACGCCGTGGGCGACGAGGGCCTCCACGGCCTCGCGTGCGCCGAGCCGTCGCGACCAGCCCTCGATGAGGGCGCGCAGCGCCCCCTCGTTGGCGAGGCGGTCGCTGTCGGTGGTGAAGCGCGGGTCCGCCGCGATCTCGGGCGCGCCGATGCAGGCGGCGAGTCGCTGGAACAGCTTGTCGTTGAGCACCGCGAGCACGAAGCTGCCGTCGCGCGCCGCAAAGGCGCCGAAGGGCGCCGACAGGGGATGACGGTTGCCGACGCGCCGCGGCGCCTCGCCCGTCGCGAGATAGCGGGCGACGACGAGCGGCTGCAGGGCCACCATGGCGTCGAACATGGCAAGATCGATATGGCGGCCGCGCCCCGTGCCATGGCGCTCGTGCAAGGCCGCGAGCACCGCCCAGGAGGCGAAGAGGCCGGCTGCGACGTCGGCGATGGACTCCCCGACGAGGGTCGGCGGGCCGTCCGGCTCGCCCGTCACGGCCATGATGCCGCTCATCGCCTGCAGGATGACGTCATAGGCCGGCCGCTTCGCCAGTTCCCCGTCCTGACCAAATCCGGAAATGGAGGCATAGACGAGGCGCGGGTTGAGCGCGGACAGCTGTGGCCAGCCGATGCCGAGCTTGTCGGCGACGCCGGGGCGGAAGTTCTCGACCACCACGTCCGCCCTTGCCGCCAGCGCGTGAGCTGTGGCGAGGTCTTCCACCTTCGCCAGGTCGAGGACGATGGAGCGCTTGCCCCGGTTCACCGTGGCGAAGAGCATGCTCTCACCCTCGACGAAGGGGCCGATGTGGCGATAGTCGTCGCCGCCGGGAGGCTCGACCTTGATCACCTGCGCGCCGAGGTCGGCGAGGAGGGCGGTGCAATAGGGGCCGGCCAGCACGCGGCTGAAATCGAGCACCCTGAGATCGGCCAGCGGCTTCATGGCAGCGCCTCCGCTCATGTCGTTCGCCTCAGGGAAGGCTCGGCAGGTTGAGGCCGTGCTCCCTCGCGCATGCGATGGCGATGTCGTAGCCGGCGTCGGCATGGCGCATCACGCCGGTCGCCGGATCGTTCCACAACACGCGCTCGATGCGCCGCTCCGCCTCCGGCGTGCCGTCGCAGACGATGACCATGCCCGAGTGCTGCGAAAAGCCCATGCCGACACCGCCGCCGTGGTGCAGGGACACCCAGGTGGCGCCAGAGGCGCAGTTGAGGAGCGCGTTGAGAAGCGGCCAGTCGGAGACGGCGTCGGAGCCGTCCTGCATCGCCTCGGTCTCGCGGTTGGGCGAGGCGACGGAACCACTGTCGAGATGGTCGCGGCCGATGACGATGGGGGCCTTCAACTCGCCCTTCGCCACCATCTCGTTGAAGGCGAGGCCGAGGCGGTGGCGGTCGCCGAGGCCGACCCAGCAGATGCGCGCCGGCAGGCCCTGGAACTTGATGCGCTTCTGAGCCATGTCGAGCCAGTTGTGCAGGTGCTTGTTGTCCGGCAGCAGCTCCTTCACCTTGGCGTCGGTCCGGTAGATGTCCTCCGGATCGCCCGACAAGGCCGCCCAGCGGAAGGGGCCGATGCCGCGGCAGAACAGAGGGCGGATGTAGGCGGGCACGAAGCCGGGGAAGTCGAAGGCGTCGGCAACGCCTTCCTCGAGCGCCATCTGGCGGATGTTGTTGCCGTAGTCGACGGTGGGCACGCCCATCCGGTGGAAGGCGAGCATGGCGCGCACGTGCTCGGCCATGGAGGCCTTGGCCGCCTTCGTCACCGCCTTCGGGTCGGCCTCGCGTTTTTCTTCCCACTGCGCGAGCGTCCAGCCCTTCGGCAGGTAGCCGTTGACGGGATCGTGCGCCGAGGTCTGGTCGGTGACGCAGTCGGGCCTCACGCCGCGGCTGACCAGCTCCGGCAGCACCTCGGCGGCATTGCCGAGGAGCGCGACCGAGACCGGCTTCTTCGTGCGCGTGGCCTCCTCGATGATGGCGAGCGCCTCGTCGAGGTCCTTGGCCTGCACATCCACATAGCCGGTGCGCAGGCGGAACTCGATGCTCGACGGCCGGCATTCGATGGCGAGGCACGAGGCGCCGGCCATCACCGCGGCGAGCGGCTGGGCGCCGCCCATGCCGCCGAGGCCGGCGGTGAGGATCCAGCGGCCGGAGAGGTCGCCGCCGTAGTGCCGGCGCCCCATCTCGACGAAGGTCTCGTAGGTGCCCTGCACGATGCCCTGCGAGCCGATGTAGATCCACGAGCCGGCTGTCATCTGGCCGTACATCATGAGGCCTTTTCGATCGAGCTCGTTGAAATGGTCCCAGGTGGCCCAGTGCGGCACGAGGTTGGAATTGGCGATGAGCACACGCGGCGCATCCGGATGGGTGCGGAAAACGCCGACCGGCTTGCCGGACTGGACGAGCAGCGTCTCGTCCGCCTCGAGTTTCTTCAGCGCGGCGACGATGCGGTCGAAGCTCTCCCAGTCGCGCGCGGCGCGGCCGATGCCGCCGTAGACCACGAGTTCGCCCGGCTTCTCGGCGACGTCCGGGTCGAGGTTGTTCATCAGCATGCGCAGTGGCGCCTCCGTCAGCCAGCTCTTGGCGCTGATGTCGCTGCCGCGGGGGGCGCGGATGACGCGGGCATTGTCGATGCGGGTCATGGGGCGAGCTCCGTCATAACGGTGTTTGATGAGGATCGCGCGAAAGTGGTCGGGCGTGGATGCCCGGGACGGGCGCGAGCATGACGGGAAAGAAGCGTCGGCAGCATCAGCGGGCCCCCCTCGCGAAATCGATGCAGGCTTCGAGAATGCGGGTGAGAGCGACGCGCATGGGGGCGGCATAGGCCTCGTCGTAGGCCGCGGGCCAGGAGGTTTCGTCCACGGGGCCGACCGGCTCGCGCATGTAGCCGCGGCAGGCGAGCTCCATCTGGATGGCATGGACGCCGTCCGCCGGGTGGCCGTTGTGGCGGGTGATGAAGCCGCCCTTGAAGCGGCCGTTGACCACGTGGCTGCGGCCGGAGGTGGCGCAGATTTCCGCGACCCTGGCCGTCAGCGCCGGATCGCAGGTCGTGCCGCCGTTGGTGCCGATATTGAAGTTGGGCAGTTCGCCCTCGAAGAGCCTCGGTATGCGCGAGCGGATCGAGTGGCCGTCGTAGACGACGATGCGCGGATGGAGCGCGCGCAGGCGGGCGATCTCGTCGGCGAGCGCCTTGTGATAGGGCTCGAAGAAAAGCGCCTTGCGCCTTGAAATCGAGTCGGATTCGGGCTCCCGACCCGGCTCGTAGAGCGGCTCGCCGTCGAAGGTCGTCGTCGGCACGAGTTCCGTCGTCGCCTGGCCGGGATAGAGCGAGGCGCCGGAGGGATCGCGGTTGACGTCGATGACCGTGCGCGAGATCGCCGTGTGCACGACGGTCGCGCCGAGGCCGGCGGCGAAGTCGTAGAGCCGCTCGATCCACCAGTCGCAGTCCTTGCGGGCGCGCCACGAGGAGACGAGGCCGGCGGCGTATTCCTCCGGGATGTCGGTGCCCGTATGCGGCAGGCTGACGAGGAGCGGGGCCTCGCCGCGGGTGACGGTAAGGAAGGAGGGCGTGCTCACGGCTCGTGCTCCGTCACGGCCGGCAGCGCCGCACCCACGGCCGCCGCGAGGGCGCCGGAGCGGACGAGATCGGTCGCCACCGCGATGTCGGGGGCGAAGTGGCGGTCGTCGGCGAGGTGCGGCACGCGCGCACGCAGCAAGGCGCGCGCCTTCTCCAGCGGCTCGCTCGAGCGCATCGGGGCATGGAAGTCGCAGCCCTGGGCGGCGGCCAGAAGCTCGATGCCGATGACGGCCGCGGCATTCTGCGCCATCGGGATGAGCCGGCGGGCGCCGTGCGTCGCCATGGAGACGTGGTCCTCCTGGTTGGCCGAGGTCGGGATGGAATCGACGCTTGCCGGATAAGCGCGCTGCTTGTTCTCGGAGACGAGGGCGGCGGCCGTGACCTGCGGGATCATGAAGCCTGAGTTGAGTCCGGGCTTCGGCGTGAGGAAGGCCGGCAGGCCGGAGAGGGCCGGATCGACCAGCATGGCGATGCGCCGCTCCGCGAGGGAGCCGATCTCGCACAAGGCCATGGCGATCATGTCGGCAGCGAAGGCGACGGGCTCGGCGTGGAAATTGCCGCCGGAGATGACCTCGCCCGCCTCCGGGAACACGAGCGGATTGTCGGAGACGCCGTTCGCCTCGGTGGCGAGGAAGTCGGCGGCCTTGCGCAGGAGGTCGAGGCAGGCGCCCATCACCTGCGGCTGGCAGCGCAGGCAATAGGGGTCCTGCACCCGGTCGTCGTTTGCGAGATGCGAGGCGCGGATGGCCGAGCCGGCCATGAGGGCGCGCAAGGCGGCCGCGGTCGCCGCCTGGCCGCGGTGGCGGCGCAGGCGCTGGATGCGCTCGTCGAACGGCCCGTCGGAGCCCTTGGCGGCATCGGTGGCGAGCGCCCCGGTGACGAGGGCGGCCTGGAAGACGCGCTCGGCCTCGAACAGCCCGGCGAGCGCCAGCGCCGTCGACACCTGCGTGCCGTTGAGAAGGGCGAGCCCCTCCTTCGGCCCGAGCACGAGGGGCGTGAGGCCCGCATCGGCCAGCGCCTTGTCCGCCGGCACGCGAGCGCCCTCGACGAAGAATTCGCCGACGCCCATCAAGGCCGCCGTCATGTGGGCGAGGGGCGCGAGGTCGCCCGAGGCGCCGACCGAGCCCTGGCCGGGCACGACGGGCACGAGGCCCTTGCCGAGGCAGGCAAGGAGGTGGTGGATCGTCTCCCAGCGCACGCCGGAGGCGCCTTGCGCGAGGCTCGCGAGCTTCAGCGCCATGACGAGGCGCACGACCGGGACGGGCAGGGGCTCGCCGACACCGGCGGCATGGGAAAGGACGATGTTGCGCTGGAGGGTGGCGAGATCGCCGGCCTCGATGCGCACGCTCGCCAGTTTTCCGAAGCCGGTGTTGATGCCGTAGACCGGCTCGCCCTTGGCGATGATGGCATCGATGGTACGCGCCGCGGCTTCGACGGCCGGGCGGCACGTGTCGTCGAGAGCAATCGGGGCGCCGAGATAGACGCGGCGCCAGTCGGCGAGGGCGACATTCCCGGGGTGAAGGGTGATCGTCTGTTCGGTCATGTCAGGTCACCGGAGGTAGCGGCGGAATGGCCAGAGAACTTCACTTTCCCCTCCAGACCCGGACGTGGAGCGGATTGAAACCGATGCGATAGACGAGCTCGGCTGGGCGCTCGACGTTCCAGATGGCGAGGTCGCACCACTTGCCGGCTTCGAGCGTGCCGACCTCGCCGAGGCGGCCGAGCGCCCGTGCGGCCTCGCGCGTGACGCCGGCGATACATTCCTCGACCGTCAGGCGGAACAGCGTCGCGCCCATGTTCATGGTGAGCAGCAGCGAAGTCAGCGGCGAGGTGCCGGGATTGCAGTCGGTCGCGAGCGCCATGCGCGTCCCGGCGGCGCGGAAGAGCTCGACTGGCGGCTTCTTCGTTTCGCGGATGAAGTAGAAGGCGCCGGGCAGCAGCACGGCGACCGTGCCGGCGGCGGCCATGGCGGCGGCACCTTCCTCGTCCGTATATTCCAGATGGTCGGCGGACAGCGCGCCGAAGCGGGCGGCGAGTGCGGCGCCGTGGAGGTTGGAGAGCTGGTCGGCGTGCAGCTTCACCGGCAGTCCGCGAGTCCTTGCAGCCTCGAAGACCCGCGCCGTCTCGTCAGGCGAAAAGGCGATGCCCTCGCAGAAGGCGTCGACCGCATCGGCGAGGCCTTCGCCCGCGACGGCCGGCAGCATCTCGTCGACGACCGTCGCGATATAGGCGGCCTTGTCGCCGTTCGCCTCCGGCGGCAGGGCGTGGGCGCCGAGGAAGGTGGTGGTGACGGTGACCGGGCGCGCCTCGCCCAGCCGGCGGGCGGCGCGCAGGCTGCGCAGCTCGGTGTCCCTATCCAGGCCGTAGCCGGACTTGATCTCGACCGTGGTGACGCCTTCGGCGATGAGATGGTCGAGACGGGGCAGGGCACTTGCGACGAGGTCGTCCTCGCTTGCCGCACGGGTCGCCTTCACCGTGGAGACGATGCCGCCGTCTGCGCGAGCGATCTCCTCGTAGCTCGCGCCCGCAAGGCGCATCTCGAATTCCTGCGCACGGTCGCCGCCGAAGACGAGATGGGTGTGGCAGTCGACGAGGCCGGGGGTGACCCAGCGCCCGGCGCAGTCTATGCGCTCTTTCACCTGGAGTGACAGCGGCAGATCGGCCATCGGGCCGGCATAGACGATGCGCCCGTCCTTGCAGGCGAGCGCGCCCTGATCGACGATGCCGAGCCCCGACCTGCCTTCAGCGAGCGTCGCCAGTCGTGCGTTGATCCACAACCTGTCGGCGTCCATGCGGCCTGCTCCCGTCCGTTATTATTGTCTATACATAATCAGCCTGCCGATTTATTGTCTAGACAAAATTGCATGCCGTCGCGCACACTGCCCGTGGCATGAGCGGCCTTTGGCGCTCGTCCTGGCCGTTCTTGCCCCCGACTGTCCGCGCTTTCGGCCTTGCGCCATCGGCGCGGCGTGGATGTGCGCGACAGGCGCGGGGCATGACGGTTGTGGACGCGGGTCGCTGTCAGGGGGAAAGATCATGCAGAAGCTGTTCTTCGATCATGCCCTCCTCGGCGAGGGCTGGGCCGACAATGTCACGATCACCCATGAAGCGGGCACAATCGCGGCCATCGAACGCGACAGCACGCAAGGCGACGCCGCGTATGGCGGCTCCATCGCGCTTCCGGGACTGCCGAACCTGCACAGCCACACTTTTCAGCGTGGCATGGCGGGCCTTGCCGAGACGCGCGGTCCCTCCGGCGACAGCTTCTGGACCTGGCGGCAGGTGATGTACGGCTTCCTCGGCGCCCTGACGCCCGAGGACGTCGAGGCCATTGCAGCCTATGCTTTCCTCGAGATGCTGGAGGGGGGCTTCACCGCGGTGGCGGAGTTCCATTACCTCCATCACGGCCCGGACGGGGCGCCCTATGCCAATCTCGCCGAGCACTGCGAGCGCATCGCCGCTGCCGCCGAGGCGACCGGCATCGGCCTCACGCTCCTGCCGGTGTTCTACGCGCAGGGCGGTTTCGGCGGCCAGCCCGCGGGCGAGGGCCAGCGGCGCTTCCTCAACGATCCGGTACGCTTCGCGCAACTCCTCGAGGGTGCACGCAAGGCGGTCGCGTCCCTGCCCGATGCACGGGTCGGCGTCGCGCCGCACTCGCTGCGCGCCGTCACGCCTGAAAGCCTCGCCGCGATCCTGCCGCTCGCCGGGGATGGGCCGCTCCACATCCACATCGCAGAGCAGGTGAAGGAGGTGGAGGACTGCCTCGCCTGGTCCGGCCTGAGGCCGGTGGAATGGCTGATGGACAACGTGCCTGTCGATGGGCGCTGGTGCCTCATCCACGCCACGCATCTGACCGACGCGGAGGTTGGCGGCATCGCCCGCTCCGGCGCCGTGGCCGGCCTTTGCCCGATCACCGAGGCCAATCTCGGCGACGGCATCTTCGCCGGGGTGGAATTCGCCGGGCAGGGCGGGGTCTATGGCGTCGGCAGCGATTCCAACATCGAGATCACGGCGCCGGGCGAGCTTCGACAGCTCGAATACAGCCAGCGTCTTGCCCTGCGCGGCCGCAACCTCATGGCGCAAAGGCAGGGCGAATCGACCGGCCGAAGGCTCCATGACGAGGCCTGCCGCGGCGGAGCCCGTGCGCTCGGCCGCGCCATCGGTACGCTCGCTCCCGGCCAGCGCGCCGATATCGTCGTGCTCGACGGGGCTCACGTCGATCTTGCGCCCATGCGGGGGGACCGCTGGCTCGACGCCTATCTCTTCGTGGCCGGCAAGGCGGCGCTCGACCGTGTCTATGTCGGCGGCCGGCAGGTCGTCGCGGGTGGCCGGCACGCGGCGCGCGAGGCGATCGAGGCGGCGTACCGGCGCACGCTCGCCCGGCTCGTGAAGGCATAGGAGACGGTGGTGAGCATCGCCGAACCGCTGCCGCGCTATGCCGAGATCCGCCGGGCGCTGGAGGAGAAGATCCTCTCCGGCGAGTGGCCGCCCGGCCATCGCGTGCCCTCCGAGCACGACCTCGTCGCGCAGTTCGGCTGCTCGCGCATGACGGTGAACAAGGCCATTTCGGCGCTGGCGGCGGCGGGGCTGGTGGTGCGGCGGCGCCGCTCCGGCTCCTTCGTCGCGGCGCCGAAGTCGCAGGAGACGGTGCTCGAGGTCCATGACATCAAGGCCGAGATCACCGGTTCCGGCCGTGCCTACCGCTACGTGATCCTCGACCGCGAGCGCCGGCGGGCGCGGCCGGAGGATCTTGCGCGGCTCGGGGCGGCCAGGGGCAGCTTCGACGTGGAGGCGCTCACGGTGCTGCATTTCGCCGACGAGCGCCCCTTCGTCCATGAGAGGCGGCTGATCAACCTTGCCGTGGTGCCCGCTGCCGCGCGCGAGGCCTTTGCTGCCTCGCCGCCGGGCACCTGGCTGCTCGAGCAGATCCCCTGGACCGAGGCCGAGCACATCATCCGCGCCGAAAACGCGGGGGCGGACGTGGCCCATCACCTTGCCATCGCCCGCGGCGCGGCCTGCCTCGTCGTGGTGCGGCGCACCTTCCAGGCCGGGGCGACAATCACGGCAGTGACGCTGACCTATCCCGGCGAGCGCCACCAGCTTGTGGCGCGCTTCAGCCCCGCGACGCGGTGAGGGATCGGCTGGCGGCTCGAGAGCCATGTTCCCCGGAGGCATGCAGCGAAGCGGACCGTCATCCGGGGGCCAGCGAATGAAACCTGCCGAAGGCGCTTTTGACAAAGGCCCCTGGACCTGCACCGCACTCCTTCGTGCTGCGGCGCCTCCAGGGAACGAGACGTGACCGCCGAGCCTGCCCCGCGCAGATGCCAAGGCCGGATGCCGTGCATTGCGGCATGGCGCTTATGGGCGGGCTATGGTCTGTTGGCCGCGAAAGCGACATGATTTGCCGCCGGACCAACCGGCGCGCCCGTGATCGAGGGAGATGACTTCGTGCTCGACAGCGTCCTCATCGCCAACCGGGGCGAGATCGCCTGCCGCATCATTCGCACGGCGCGGCAGCTCGGCATGCGCACCATCGCCGTCCATTCGGATGCGGATGCCGACGCGATGTTCGTGCACATGGCGGACGAGGCGCATCGCATCGGCCCCGCGCCGGCGGCCGAGAGCTACCTTCTCATCGACCGCATCATCGCGGTGGCGAAGAAGACCGGCGCCGCCGCCATCCATCCGGGCTACGGCTTTCTCTCCGAGCGGGCGGAATTCGCCGAGGCGTGCGCCGCGAACGGCATCGTCTTCGTCGGCCCGCCAGCCTCCGCCATCCGCGCCATGGGGCTGAAGGACGCGGCCAAGGCGCTCGTCGAGAAGGCGGGTGTGCCGGTGGTGCCGGGCTATCACGGCGCCCGGCAGGAGCCTGATTTCCTGCGCCAGAAGGCCTACGAGATCGGCTATCCCGTGCTCATCAAGGCGGTCGCCGGCGGCGGCGGCAAGGGCATGAAGCGCGTCGACAAGGCGGCCGAGTTCGACGCCGCGCTCGAGAGCGCCCAGCGCGAGGCGCAGAGCGCCTTTGGTGACCCGCGCGTGCTTGTCGAGAAATATGTGCTGTCGCCACGGCACATCGAGATCCAGGTCTTCGCCGACGGGCACGGCAATGTCGTGCACCTCTTCGAGCGCGACTGCTCCCTGCAGCGCCGCCACCAGAAGGTGATCGAGGAGGCGCCGGCGCCGGGCATGACCGAGGAGATGCGCGCCGCCATGGGGCAGGCCGCGACGGAGGCGGCGCGGGCCGTCGGCTATGTGGGGGCCGGCACGGTCGAGTTCATCGCCGACGGGCGCGAGGGCCTGAGGCCGGACCGCTTCTACTTCATGGAGATGAACACGCGCCTGCAGGTGGAGCATCCGGTGACGGAGGCGATCACCGGGCTCGACCTCGTCGAGCTGCAGTTCCGCGTCGCCGCGGGCGAGGCCTTGCCCTTCACGCAGGAGGACCTTGCGATCGCCGGCCATGCCGTTGAGGCGCGGCTCTATGCGGAGGATCCCGAAAAGGGCTTCCTTCCGTCGACCGGCAAGCTCTGGGCGCTCGATTTCGGTGCGGGCGACGACATCCGCATCGACACCGGCGTCGCCGCGGGCGACGCAGTGACACCCTTCTACGATCCGATGATCGCCAAGGTCATCGCCCATGCGCCGACGCGCGCCGAGGCGCTCGACCGGCTGGCCGAGGCGCTCGGCGGCACGACGGTCGCGGGGCCGAAGACCAACATCGCCTTCCTCAAGGCGCTGTGCGAGGCGCCGGAGTTCCGGGACGGGCGTTTCGACACGGGCTTCATCGACCGCAACATCGAGGCGCTCGGCGCCGTGCCGCGGGGCTTCGATGCCGCCGCAGCGGCGGCGGGGGCGCTCGCCCTCGTCCACCGCGAGCGCGAACGCATCGCCTTTTCCGCCGCATCCTCCCTGCGGGACGAGGAGGCGGGCGGCTGGTGGGCCGACGACGGCTTCCAGCTCGTCGGTGCGCGGCGCACCGGCCTGCCGCTTCTCGTCGAGGGCGAGCGGGTCGAGGCCGTGCTCGAGTACGGCCCGGACGGGCCGGCCGTCGCCTTTCCCGGCCATCCGGTGCCGGAGGGCGAGCACGATCTCACGCTGGTCGAGGCGGACGCGGCCATGCTCGTCCTCGCCGAGGGCCGGCAAACGAGCGTCAGGATCTACGACCCCTTCGCCGTCGACCTCGAGCACATGGACGGCGATGGCCTCGTCAAGGCGCCGATGCACGGCAAGCTCGTCGCCGTCTTCGTCGGCGTCGGCGACCGGGTCGAGAAGGGCGAGCGGCTCGCCGTGGTCGAGGCGATGAAGATGGAGCACGTGCTCGTCGCCCCCTGCGCCGGCACGGTGAGCGAGATCGCCGCCGAGCCGGGAGCGCAGGTGGGGGAAGGGGCGCGGCTCATCGTGATCGTGACGGAGGAGGAGGGGTGAGCGCATGGCGCCGCGTTCTCGGGGCCTCCTATAAATCGGCGGAAAACGAACCGGAACAGCCACGGTTGCTGACCGGGGCGTCGACAGTAGCGTTGTGCGCGGGGGCATGGACGATACGAAGAAGGAAACCTGAGCGGTCCGGCGCCGGCCGCCAACGAGCGGGCTTTCCCGTTCCCACCCATTATCCCCCGCCCCGTGCACCGTCCCCGTTGCCTTGCGCGGCGCCGGCGCTAGATAGTTGGGCCATGGCCCTCCATCTCATCAAGCTCTGCGTCGGGGCAGAATCCATCCGCGACCTCGAGGAGTGGATCGAGGAGCGCATGCGCGAGCGCCGGCGGCAGAAGCTGCCGCAGGAGCAGCTGCACACGACGCGCATGGTGCCCAAGCGCGTCGAGGAGCTTCTCGACGGCGGATCGCTCTATTGGGTCATCAAGGGACAGCTTGCCTGCCGCCAGCGGCTCGTCGCCATCCGCCCCTTCACCGATGGCGAGGGCATCTCGCGCTGCCATCTCGTCATGGAGCCGGTCGTCGTGCCGGTTTCGCCGCGGCCGTATCGTCCCTTCCAGGGCTGGCGCTATCTCACGGCCAAGGATGCGCCGCCCGACCTCGGGGACGGCAGCGCGAGCGCAGCCGAGATGCCCGAGGAACTGCGGCGGGAACTCGCCTCCCTCGGCCTCCTGTAGGTTGCGTGCGCACCCGCACCGCTTTGGCACAGCCTTGCTGGCATCATCGATGCATGAGGATAGCCGATGGAGGCGCTCATGCTGATCGGTGTTGCAGAAGGGGCCGCACGGTCCTTTGAAATCGACGAGCGGGCGGAAGGCTATCTCGTGCGTCCGCGCCAGCGCGATACGGGGCAGGTCGAGATGGAGGCGGGACGTGTGTTCCGCACTGCGGTCGCCGCCTTTGCCTTCGCCGAGCGCGAGGCGCTGCTGGAGCGCTATGCCGAGGCGCGGCTCGAAAGCGGGCCCGACGGGGCCATGCCGCTCGCCCGCGACTGGCACAAGGCCGAATCCCTCTTCTCGACCATCAGCGGCAGCCTCGCGGACGAAGGCTTCAGCGCCGATCTCCTCGTGGCCTGGGCGGCTTACGAGGACGAAGAGGAGCGCCACCGGCTGCACTGACGATGCCGTTGCCTCGGAAACTGATTCCGGAGATTGCCGCAAGCTGCTGAACGGACGCGGTTTTCGTCGCGTCCGTTCGTTGTCAGACGGCGATGTTGTCGATGAGCCGCGTCGCTCCCAGCCGCGCCGCGACGAGGAGGCGTGCCGGCGCCGCAAGGTCGCTGACCGGCGCGAGCGTCTCGGCGTCGCGCAGGGCGAGGTAATCCACGGCGAAGCCGGCTGCCGCAAGAGCATCCTCGCCGGCCGTCACGACGGCCCCGGCATCCTCGCCGGCGCGCAGGCGCGCTGCGCCGTCCTGCAAGGTGCGGTGCAGCGTGGGCGCGAGCGCCCGCTCCTCGTCGGACAGGTAACGGTTGCGCGAGGACAGGGCGAGCCCGTCGGCCTCGCGCACGGTCGGTGCGCCGATGATTTCGGCCGAAAAGTCGAGATCGCGCGCCATGCGGGCGATGACCTTGAGCTGCTGGTAGTCCTTCTCGCCGAAGATGGCGACGTCCGGCAGGGCCTGCAGCAGCAGCTTGGCGACGACGGTGGCGACGCCGGTGAAATGAGTGGGGCGGAACGCGTCCTCGAGCCCGGCGGTAGCCGGGCCGGCAAGGCTCACCGTGGTGGCGAAGCCTGGCGGATACATCTCATCGACGACCGGCGTATAGGCGAGATCCGCGAGGCCTGCGAGCTTGGCGCGGTCTTCGTCGAGCGTGCGGGGATACTTCGCGAAGTCCTCATTGGGCGCGAATTGGGTCGGATTGACGAAGATCGAGACCACGACCCGGTCGGCGAGCGCACGGGCGCGCTCGACCAGTGACAGATGGCCCTCGTGCAGGGCGCCCATGGTCGGCACCAGGGCGACACGCTCGCCCGCCCCGCGCCAGGAGGCGACCGCCTCGCGCAAGCCCTTGACCGTCTCGACCGTCGCGACCCTGTCCATGCCCCTTGTCCCTCCCTTGCCCGGTCTTTGCCGCCGTGCATAGCTTCTGCCTGTAGCAAAGCGGGGCAGCGTCGCCAACAATCATGTTTCAGCGCAAATAAACCCGAGAGGATGCCCCGCTCGCAAGGGCGCCGGTTCGTGCCACATGAAGACAAGAACGAAAGGGAGGCAGCCCGGCCATGGGCGAGAACAAGCGTGACGGCCGCGACAGGGACCTGGCGCAGCGCGGATCATCCGCGCCGGACGTTGGCCCGTCGCGCGACGTCGATGCCTTCCTGAAAGAGGCCAGGGCGGTCGCCACGCCTGCCGCGCCGGCGGGGCGCCTCATCTTCGCGCTCGACGCCACCATGAGCCGGCAGCCGACCTGGGATCTCGCCTGCCAGCTGCAGGCCGAGATGTTCGACACGGCCCTCGCCGGTGGCGGCCTTGCCGTGCAACTCGTCTATTTCCGCGGCTTCGGCGAATGCCGGGCCTCGCGCTGGGTCTCCGATGCGGGGGCCCTGACGGCGCTGATGACACGGATCGACTGCCGTGGCGGCCTGACGCAGATTGGCCGGGTTCTCGCTCATGCACGTAACGAGGTGTCGCGCAGCGGGGCGAAGGTGCTCGTCCTCGTCGGCGACGCTGTCGAGGAGGACGCGGACGGCCTGTGCGCGCTCGCCGGTGAACTCGGCCTGCTCGGCGTGCGCATCTTCGCGTTTCAGGAGGGGCATGACGCGACCGTGACAGGGGTCTTCAAGGAACTTTCCCGCCTGACCGGCGGTGCCTATGCGCGTTTCGACAGCGGTGCGGGTACAACGCTCGCGGCGCTCCTGCGCGGTGCAGCGGCCTATGCCTCCGGCGGCTTGCCGGCGCTGCAGCGGCTCGCCGACCGCGACGGCGGCGAGGTCAGGGGATTGCTGACCGCAATGGGTGGCAAGCGGTGATCGCACTTGCTCTGGGACTTCTCGCGCTGGTGCTCCTGTGGTGGCTCGGGCGCAGCTATGCCAATGCCGACGCCAAGGTGTTGGCGAAGGTTTTGCGAAAGGCCGGCGGCTGGGGAGCGCTCGCCATCGCGGCCGTTCTTCTGATCCGCGGGCGCTTCGACATGGCGCTGGGGCTTGCCGGCCTCGGCTGGTGGCTGCTCGGCCGGCCGGGGGGCGGCTATGCGAGCCCGCGCTCCTGGCCGGGTTCTTGGCCGGGATCCGGGCCCGGCTCGTCGGGCGGCGGGACGCCCCGCGTGTCGCGGGTGCGCTCGGTGATGATCGAGATGGAGCTCGACCATGCGAGCGGCGAGATGGAGGGGACGGTTCTCGCCGGCCCGCGGGAGGGCAGGGCCCTGTCGGGGCTGGGGCGGGAGGAGCTTCTCGCGCTCCGGCGCGAATGCCTGGCCCGCGACATGGACGGTGCGCGCCTCCTAGAGGCTTATCTCGACCGCCGGTTTCCCGCCTGGCGTGAAGACGCTGACGGCGATGCTCACGCGCGGGGCCGCGGCGAGGCGGCTGCGGGCGCGATGACGGAAGAGGAGGCTCGTGAAGTGCTCGGCCTTCCGCCGGGGGCCGGAGAGGCCGACATTCGTCGCGCGCACCGCACGCTCATGAAGAAACTCCATCCCGACCAGGGGGGGTCGACCTACCTGGCCGCCCGGGTGAATCAGGCCAAGGACATCCTGTTGAGCCGACATCGTTGATACTCCGACCGAATGCGGCGTTTCACTCTGTAAGGTTCGGGTGAGCCGTAGGGGCGGCCGGCCCGTTGTCGCGCGGCTCAGCCGCGGGTGGCGAAGCAGGAGAAGCCGCGCCGCTTGAGGGTCTTGCACGCGGCCTGGGCGCTGTCCGGATCGAAACCGGAGAAGCGTGCGCGGTAGAAGGTGGTGCCGTCCTTGACGAACTTCTCGGTGAAGGGCGAGGCATTCGACAGGAGATCGCGGGACTTCTGGCGGGCGTCGCTGAGAATGTCGCGGGCGCGCGCCTCGTCGCCGGTCGCGGCGAGCTGGATCACCCAGCCGGCCGAGCGGGAGGGGGCGTCCTGCTTTACGGGCTCCTCGACTGCCTGTTTCTTCTCGAGATCGGCGATGGCGGAGACGGCAACCGGTGCGGCGGAGGCCACCTGGGTCCCGGCGCGGGGCGCCGGCTGCGGGCCTGCCGACCACTGCATGGACGAGGGCGTCGCGGTCGATCCTGAGGCCGATGCGACGACCGGCCGGATGCTGGACAGGTCGAGCGGGGCGCCGGCCGGCTCGGGGCGTGGCGCGGGAAGCGGAATGGCGGCCGTGGTCTCCACCTCCTCCGCGCGGGCGACGGCGACCGGTGTCGGCGCACGGTCGGCGATGGCCGGCGTCTGCCGCGCGCCGGCATAGGCACGGGGCAGGTTATCCGAGACGAGGTTGGCCATGATCTGATCGCGGGACGCGCCGGAGCGACCGCCGAGGACGACGGCAACGATGTGGCGGGTACTCGTCTTGGCCGAGGTCAGGAGGTTGAAGCCGGAAGCGCGAGTAAAGCCCGTCTTGATGCCGTCGACGCCCTCGACGCGACCGAGCAGCTTGTTGTGATTGCCGTGGGTGCGGCCGGCGTAGGTGAAGCTGCGCCGCTCGAAATAGCCGTAGTAGCGGGGAAAACGATCCTGGATCGCTTGGCCCAGGATGGCGAGGTCGCGCGCCGTGGAGACGTTGGCGGGCGACGAGGGTAGGCCGTGTGGGTTGTAGAAGGTGGTGCGGCTCATGCCAAGCGCGCGTGCCTTGCGCGTCATGAGCTGGGCGAAGGCGCGCTCGGAGCCGCCGATGTTCTCGGCTACCACCATGGCGACGTCGTTGGCCGATTTCGTCACCATGGCCAGAATGGCATTCTCCACAGAGATGCTGGAGCCGGCCTTGAGCCCGAGCTTGGAAGGGGCCTGGGCGGCAGCGTTTGCCGAGACCCTGAGCGGCGTGTCGAGACGCACCCGTCCGGCCTCGAGCTGCTCGAACAGCAGATAGAGCGTCATCACCTTGGTGATGGATGCGGGAATGCGCGGAGCGTCGGCATTGACGGCATGCAGGGTCTTGCCGCTCTTCACGTCGACGACGATGGCCGCATAGGGCGGGTTGTACCCGCCTGAATCCTTCTTCCTGGCCATGGCCGGGGCCGATGGCACGAGGCTGAGCGACGCGGCAAGCCCGACGGCGCCCAGGGCGGCGCCCCAACGCCGCCACCGGGCTGATACGCAACCCATGTTCATTTGTCCGTCCCCGACATCAGACGCCTGAATTGTCTTTCTGCGCCGGATCCTTCGAGCCAGTCACCGGCGCGCCACTGTCAACGACGCTAAGTCGACGCGGTTACGGATGCGTTAAACGGGGCAGCGACGGCCATTGTGCGATGCAACAAAATGCATTGACAACGATTGTGCGTTGCACATATATAAAGCGAACCGGCTTCAGGCAGGCGGTTTTTTGGTCACGCCGGACGTGTCTCCGGCCAGCTCAGGGGCGGCGTCTCGTGGCGCCGAAGAGGACATGTTCGCTCAGTTTGACGATCTGCAGAAATTCGGCAAGGAACAGATGGACGTTGCCATGAAGGCTTTCGGCGCTGTCTCCAAGGGCGCCCAGGCGATTGCCGTGGAGGTTGCCGACTATTCGAAGAAAAGCTTCGAGCAGGGCAGCGCCACGGTCGAGAAGCTCGCCGGCGCCAAGACGCTGGACAAGGCCTTCGAGATCCAGTCGGCTTATCTCAAGAGCGCCTACGAAGGCCTCGTCGCCCAGACGAGCAAGCTCGGCGAGCTCTATGCCGACCTCGCCAAGGAAGCGGTGAAGCCCTACGAGGGGCTCTACGCCCGCGCGCAGACCGTCGCGACCACCGGCAAGTGATACCGGCGGCGGCCGGCGCCGCCGATCGATTTATCCTCCCACCTCGAGGCCCGGCCGCGTGCCGGGCCTTTTTCGTGCGCGTTGCCCGGGCGACCGCAGGTGCAGGACCTGCTGCCGCCGTCGTTGTTTTTTGATCCGCACACGGCGCCGGACGCACTGGCGAAGCATCTCGCCGGGCATTAGATTAGTCTGGCGCGCCGTCGGGGCACGCGAGAACGGATCGAGCGCGGGATCATTTGCGGACACGATGCCGACAGGGACTTGGAAGCTGGACGAGCGGGCCGTGAGGCCGACGACGGGCATGACGGAGCGCCGGCGTGGCGGATTGCGTCCCTCACAAGGGAACGATGGTCCGGGTTCGGCGCTTCTAACGAAAACCAAGCCGCGGACGAAGCGGCCCAGCATGTATCGCGTGCTGCTGCTCAACGACGATTACACGCCGATGGAGTTCGTGGTGCACGTCCTGGAGCGCTTCTTCAACAAGGCCCGGGAGGACGCTACCCGGATCATGCTGCACGTGCATCAGAACGGCGTCGGGGAATGCGGCATCTTCACCTATGAGGTTGCCGAGACCAAAGTGACCCAGGTGATGGATTTTGCAAGGCAGCACCAGCACCCGCTGCAATGCGTCATGGAAAAGAAATAGGGGAGAGACCCTTTTGCCCACCTTCTCCCGCAGTCTCGAACAGGCGCTTCACAGGGCGCTGGCCTTCGCCAACGAGCGCCACCACGAGTACGCGACGCTCGAGCATCTGCTGCTTGCCCTGGTCGACGACCAGGATGCGGCTGCGGTGATGCGTGCCTGCAATGTCGATCTCGAGATGCTGCGCCGCAATCTCGTCGAATATGTCGATACCGAGTTGACCAACCTCGTCGCCGACGGGCGCGAGGAATCGAAGCCGACCGCGGGTTTCCAGCGGGTCATCCAGCGCGCCGTCATCCATGTGCAGTCCTCGGGCCGGGAGGAGGTCACGGGTGCGAACGTGCTCGTCGCCATTTTCGCCGAGCGCGAGAGCCACGCGGCCTATTTCCTGCAGGAGCAGGACATGACGCGCTACGATGCGGTCAACTACATCAGCCATGGTATCGCCAAGCGAGCCGGTCTGTCGGAGACGCGCGCGCCGCGCGGTGCCGACGAGGAAGGCGAAGGGCGCTCGTCGAGCACCGACGAGGCGGAGGGGCAGCGCAAGAAGAAGGGCGATGCGCTCGAGGCCTACTGCGTCAACCTCAACAAGAAGGCACGCGAGGGACGTATCGACCCGCTCATCGGCCGAGAGGGTGAGATCCAGCGCACCATCCAGGTGCTGTGCCGCCGGCACAAAAACAATCCGTTGCTCGTCGGCGATCCCGGCGTCGGCAAGACGGCCATCGCGGAGGGGCTCGCCCGCAAGATCGTGATGGGCGAGGTGCCGGAGGTGCTGGCCGATGCGACGGTCTTCGCCCTCGACATGGGCACGCTGCTCGCCGGCACGCGCTACCGCGGCGACTTCGAGGAGCGCCTCAAGCAGGTGATGAAGGAGATCGAGCAGCATCCCGACGCGATCCTCTTCATCGACGAGATCCACACGGTGATCGGCGCCGGGGCGACCTCCGGCGGCGCGATGGATGCATCGAATCTGCTGAAACCTGCGCTCGCCTCCGGCACGCTGCGCTGCATCGGCTCGACCACCTACAAGGAGTACCGCCAGTACTTCGAGAAGGACCGGGCCCTGGTGCGCCGCTTCCAGAAGATCGACGTCAACGAGCCGAGCGTCCCTGACACCATCGCCATCCTCAAGGGGCTGAAGCCCTATTTCGAGGAGTTCCACAAGCTGCGCTACACCAACGACGCCATCAAGGCGGCGGTGGAGCTGTCGAGCCGCTACATCCACGACCGCAAGCTGCCGGACAAGGCGATCGACGTCATCGACGAGACCGGCGCCTCGCAGATGCTGGTGCCCGAGAGCCGGCGCAAGAAGACGATCGGCGTCAAGGAAATCGAGACGACCATCGCCACCATGGCGCGCATTCCGCCCAAGACGGTGTCGAAGGACGATGCCGAGGTGCTGCAGCACCTCGAGGAGACCCTAAAGCGCGTCGTCTACGGGCAGGAGCGGCCCATCGAGGCGCTGTCGGCCTCCATCAAGCTCGCCCGCGCCGGGCTGCGCGACGCCGAGAAGCCGATCGGCTGCTATCTCTTCGCCGGCCCGACGGGCGTCGGCAAGACCGAGGTGGCGCGCCAGCTGGCGGCGACGCTCGGCGTCGAGCTGCTGCGCTTCGACATGTCCGAGTATATGGAGCGGCACACGGTCTCGCGGCTCATCGGCGCGCCGCCCGGCTATGTCGGCTTCGACCAGGGCGGGCTGCTGACCGACGGTGTCGACCAGCACCCACACTGCGTGCTGCTGCTCGACGAGATCGAGAAGGCCCATCCCGACCTGTTCAACATCCTGTTGCAGGTCATGGACCACGGCAAGCTGACGGACCACAACGGCAAGCAGGTCGATTTCCGCAACGTCATCCTCATCATGACGACGAATGCCGGCGCCGCCGACCTCGCCCGGCCGGCCTACGGCTTCACGCGCACCAAGCGCGAGGGAGACGACCAGGAGGCCGTCAACCGCCTCTTCGCGCCGGAGTTCCGCAACCGCCTCGACGCGATCATCTCCTTCGGCCATCTGCCGAAGGAGGTGGTGGCGAAGGTGGTGGACAAGTTCGTCCTGCAGCTCGAGGCGCAGCTGGCCGACCGCAACGTCACCATCGAGCTCAGCGACGAGGCGCGCGAGTGGCTGGTCGACAACGGCTACGACGAGGCGCTGGGCGCTCGCCCGATGGCACGGCTCATCCAGACGACGATCAAGACGCCTCTCGCCGACGAGGTGTTGTTCGGGCGCCTGAAAAATGGCGGCGCCGTGCGCGTCGTCGTCGTCACCGACGAGACTGGCACGCGCAGCCTTGGCTTCGAGTATCCGGAAGGGCCGGTGACGCCGAAGCCCGAAAAGGACGTGGCCGATGCCGCCAAGCGCCGCAAGGTGAAGCGGGGCTCGACAAAGCCGGTCCGGAAGGTGCAGAAAGGCCGCAAGCCGGGTGGTGGTGAGACAGGAGGGCGGGGCGGCAAGGGCGGCCTGCCGGCGCCGGTCAGCACCGTACCCAAGGTCCCGCTCGTCAGGGGTTGAAGGTGGCAAGCTGGTTTCAGCGTAGACGGGAGCGCCGGCGTCGCCGCCAGCGCACCGAAGAAGTGATGTCCTGGTTCTTCCTGCCGATCATCGTGCTGATCAGCTTCTTCCTTGGCTCGCTCGTCTGGGACCAGGTCAGCGATCCCGCACAGGCCCTGATCAAGGCCGTAGCGAGCGGCGACCTGCTGCGCTGAAGCGTCCTCCTCGCGCCGCGTCAGGCGGCGCGCACATCCTCCAGAAAGGCCGAGATCGCGCGCTCGATCGTTTCCGTCTGGTCCGCCAGGCGGTCGGCGAGGGCGTCCACGTCGCGCGCGGCCGTGCGGGTCGCCTCGGCGGCTTCGGCAACGCTTCTCATGGCCCCTGCGCCGGTGGCCGCCTCGCCCGAGGCGCGATCGACGTTGTCGGCGAGTGCGCGAACGACCCTTTCCTGCTCACGCACGGCGTCCGACACGGTTCCCGCCATGGCGGCCATCTCCACGATGATCGCGTTGACATGGCCGATAGCGTCCACCGCCGTGTCGGATACGGCCTGGATGGCGGCGATCTGGCTGCGGATCTCCTCGGTCGCGGATGCGGTCTGGCTGGCGAGGGTCTTCACCTCGGAAGCGACAACGGCGAACCCCTTGCCGGCTTCGCCCGCGCGAGCCGCCTCGATCGTGGCGTTGAGCGCGAGCAGGTTCGTCTGGTTGGCGATGGCGAGGATCAGCTTCACCACCTCGCCGATGCGATCGGCAGCCGTGGCGAGGTTCTGGACGGTCTCGACGGTCTCGGCAACCTCATCGCGGGCGCGCCCGGCAACGGTTGTCGAGCGGGCGGCCTCCTCGGTGATGCGATCGATCGACTGAGCGAGCGTGCCCGTTGCCGTGGCGGCCGAGGACACGTTGTCGGAGGCCACCGCGACCGCGCTGTCTGCCTCGCTGATGCGTCCGGCCGCCTCGCGTGCTGTGGCGTCAAGCGCATCCGAGGCCGTCCGCAGTTCGGCCGCGGCACGGCGCACCTCGACGAGGCCTGCCTTGGCGGTGGCCTCGAAGCGGGCGATCATCGCCTCGATCTGGGCGGCGCGCTCGTCACGCCTTGCCTGTTCCGCCGCTTCCCGCGCCGTCAGGGCGTCACGCTCCAGAGCATTGTCGCGGAAGACGGCGACGGCTGCCGCCATGCGGGCGATCTCGTTGCGCCCGGGCACGGCGGGGATAGCGATTCCGGTGTCGCCCGCGGCGAGGCGCTGCATGGTCATCGCCAGCCCGTCGAGCGGCCGGCTGATGCTGCGGCCGATCAGCCAGGAGAGGGCGAGGCCGATCACCGCCGACGCGGCGATCGTCGCGAGGACGACATTGGTCGTCGCATCTGCGATGCGCTGGAGGCGCTGCGTCGCGGCGGCCGATCCACCCAACGCCGTCTGTACGATGGCGGCGACGGCCGGGTCGATGACGTCGGTGGAGAGGGCGAGCTGATCGCCGACGCGCACGAAGAGATCGCGCTTCTCCTGCCAGCTGTCCACCGTGGCGCGGTAGGTCTTCAGGCCATCTACGAGCCCGGCGCGCAGCTCCGGCGTCAGCGTCTCCGCCCGGGCGAGGAGGCGCTCGACGCGGCCGAGCGCAACTTCCATCCGGCCGCGCTCTGTGTCGCCGCCTGTCAGCAGATACTCGCGCTCCGCCCTGCGCAACTGGTCGAAGGCGACGATCAGCCGGTTGAGCTCGGGATCCGGATTGTCGCGCGCGAAATCGACGAGCGACTGCTCCATTGCCTTGGCGGCTGCCTGGAGGTTGCCGCCGAGCCCGCTGTCCGGGCTCGTGCCGAGATCGTTCACGAGGCCTGTGACGGTTCGAAAGGAAGTCTGGACGGCGGTAAGCGCCTTGCCGAGTTCGTCGATCCTCGCGCCAAGGTCGCCGGCCATTGGCAGGGAGCGCAGGGTGGCGAGGGCTTCGGTTGCCTGACGCGCCCCCTCGTCGAACTTGCGCGCGACGACATCGGTGCGCACGCGCAGGTAGTCCTTGACGTCGCCTTCGACCCGCAGCGTCGCGGCGCGGAAGCTCTCGGCAGCGTGGGCAAGATCGGCATAGGCGTCCTTTTCGGCGAGTGCCGCCTCGATCTGCGCGTTGCTCGCGGCGTAGATGGCGCCGATGGCGGCAAAGCCGATGAGGGCCGTGAGGCTGAGGGCGGCGATCCGCATGCGGATCGAAAAGCTGTGGAGCCAGGTTCGGGGCAGCACGCGTCACCTCGTCGAATGGTCGGCACACGGGGCGTGGCTGCCATTCTCGAGTGGCTGGCTGGCGCGAGGCTTGTCCTGCGAGAGACGGGTGGCCTCTGCCCGACAGCGGCCACCGTTCGTGCGGTTCGTCGGGACGGAATCAGCCAGCGGCGAGGGCCCTGCGGATGCGCTCGGCGTGGGCCTTCAGCGTCTCAGGCGGCGCCATCTCGCCGGTGTGCGGCCTGAGGGGCACGTCCTTCCAGCGCGGCAGGACGTGGACGTGGATGTGAAACACGACCTGGCCGCCGGCGCTCTCGTTGAACTGCTGAATGGTGAGGCCCTCTGCGTCCATGCCGGCCTTCACCGCCCGTGCCACCTTCTGCACACTGATCGCGAGCCGGCCGAGATCCTCGGCGGGGATGTCGAAGATGTTGCGGGCCTCGACCTTGGGGATGACGAGCACGTGACCGTCGGCCCGCGGCATGATGTCCATGAAGGCAAGCGTGTGCTCGTCCTCGTAGACGCGCTCGCACGGCAGTTCGCCGCGGAGGATCCTGGCGAAGATGTTGTTGGGGTCGTAGCTGCTCATGCCATCCTCATGGGTCATCGACGGTGCAGGTTTGGCGAGCACCGCCTCCAACGTCAAGCACCGAGCGCGCGTGCCCCTCGACCTTCGTGCCGGTACGGCAGTTCCTCGGCGAGGGCCTCCATCTCCGCTTCGATGGCGATCCGCTCGCGCGCCAGATAGTCGGCCACCGCCCGGCGCAGGCCGGGATGGCCGATGTCGTGCGCCGAATAGGTGAAGGTGGGCTTGTAGCCGCGGGCGAGCTTGTGCTCGCCCTGCGCCCCGGCCTCCACGCGCGTGAGGCCGCGCCGAATGGCAAAGTCGATCGCCTGATAATAGCAGAGCTCGAAGTGCAGGAAGGGGTGATGCTCGATGGCGCCCCAGTTGCGGCCGTAGAGGGTGTTGGCGCCGATGAAGTTGAGCGCCCCGGCGATGTAGCGGCCGCCCCGCCGGGCCATGACGAGGAGGATCCTGTCCGCCATGTGCTCCCCGACGAGGGAGAAGAAGGCGCGCGGCAGGTAGGGCCGGCCCCATTTGCGCGAACCGGTGTCCTGGTAGAAGTCGAAGAAAGCGTCCCAGTGGGCTTCCGTGATGTCGCTGCCCGTGAGCGGCTCGACGGCGATGCCGGGGCCGAGCGCATCGCGCCGCTCGCGGCGGATAGCCTTGCGCTTGCGGGCGGACAGGGCGCCGAGAAAATCCTCGAACGAATGATAGCCTTCGTTGGGCCAGTGGAACTGCCGGTCGGTGCGCAGGAGGAAGCCCTCTTCACCGAGGAAGCGCCACTCCTCCTGCGGCAGGAAGGTCACGTGCGCGGACGAGGCACCGATCTCGCGTCGCAATGCCCTGAGGCCGGCGACGAGGCCGTGGCGCGCGGCGTCCGCGCCGGGGCCGGGCCGCGCGAGAAGGCGCCGGCCGGTTGCCGGCGTGAAGGGCACGGACAGCTGGAGCTTCGGGTAATATTGCCCGCCGGCGCGCTCGAAGGCATCGGCCCAGCCGTGGTCGAAGACATATTCGCCGAGCGAGTGCGACTTGCCGTAGCAGGGCGCCACGGCCCGCACGGTGCCGTCCGGTCCTTCGACCGCGAGGTGAAGCGGCGTCCAGCCCGTGCGCCCGCCGACAGCGCCGGATTCTTCGAGGGCGGACAGGAAGGCATGCGAAATGAAAGGGTTATCTGAATCGTGCTGAGAAACCGATTCAAGAGTGGCGGTGCCGCGGCCGGCGCAGGTCCGGTCGTCGTCAGGGGTACGAAAAGTCGCGTTGCGGAAATCGGTTGCCGGTGCTGCTTGATCTGCCGGTTGAGGTTCCTGTGCGGCGCCCTGCGGGTTGGCGCAGGCGTCCCAGTCCGCAGCGGCGATGGCGGAGATCGAGGGAGCGACGCGGACGATGAGGCCCGCGTCGTCGTCGGCTTTCGTCGTCATCGGCTGCGGCGGCTCGCGAATGGGGTCATGCCGCTAAGTTATGTGCGCCAGCCGCCGGCCGGTAGGGTCTCAGGGTACGAAGCCCTCGAAGATCATCTGGTCGGCATATTGCATGGCTGTTTCCCTGTCCTCGGGCGTGCGCACGGTCCAGGTCAGCACCGGCATGCCGAAATAGCGCGCCATGTTGGGAGCAGCATGCGGCAGGTCCTTCACGTGCCAGGCAAGGAAGTCGGGTCGCGAGTGTTCCATGTGCAGCAGATGGCCTAGGCTCTTCTGCATGGCGGCCGGCAGGCGTGCCCATTCGCCGTGGTCGTAGTTCGCCTCCGCCGTGATGCCGCGCGGGCGCCCCGGCGCAAGCTCGGCGAGCGCCTCGACGATGGCCGGATCGAAGGACATGAGCGCAATCGGGTCGTCCCGGCCGGCAACCACCTCCGCGACCCGCCGCGTCAGGGCGAGGTTACCGTCGAAGCCGCTCTTGATCTCGACGACCACGGGCACGCGGCCGCCGACGAGATCGAGAAAGTCACCCAGGGTCGGAATACGGTCGTCGCTGTCGCGGAAGACGATGCCCGCGAGCGCTGCGGCCGTGCGGGTGTCGATGCGGCCGCTCTCGCCGGTGAGGCGGTCGAGCGTGAAGTCATGGAAGACGACGGCCTCGCCGTCCGCCGTCAATTGCACATCGCATTCAATGGCAAAGCCGCGCGCGACGGCGGCAAGGGCCGCGCCGGGCGTGTTCTCGAGCACGCGGTCGGCGACCACGTGCAGCCCACGGTGCGCCACGGGCTGCGCCGTGAGCCAGGAGGGAGCGGGCATGTGTCGTTCCTCAGGCGACTTCGAAGATGGCCTCGACCTCGACGCAGGCGTCGAGCGGCAGTTCCGCGACGCCGACCGTCGAGCGAGCATGGCGCCCGGCCTCGCCCAGCACCTCGACCATGAGGTCGGAGGCGCCGTTCATGACCCCGGCGAGGCCGGCGAAATCGGGCGTTGCATTGATGAAGCCGCCAAGGCGCACGCAGCGCTTGATCTTCGAGAGGTCGCCGAGGGCGGCGCGGGCCTGCGCGAGCAGATTGATGGCGCACAGCCGCGCCGCCTCCTTGCCGGTCTCGGGCGAGATGCCAGCGCCGAGCTTGCCCTTGTGGGCGTCGGCGAGCTTGCCGTCGAGACCGAGGCAGAGCTGGCCGGAGATGACGAGGAGATTGCCCGTGCGCACATAGGGCAGGTAGTTCGCGACGGGGGCCGCCGGCGTCGGCAGCGTGATGCCGAGCTCGGCGAGGACGGCGTCGATGGTGCTCATCATCTGTCTCCGAATGTGAATGCCTCGCCCGGCCCGGGCGTCGACCGGGCAAGGTTGTTGCCGATCCGCCGTCATGTCGCAAGTCCGACGTGTGGCAAGCGCCGGCCGAACGCCGTCGTCCGTGCGCGATCCCGATCACGCGGCATTCTCGGCCTCTGTTGCCTTGACCGGTGGGGGCCGCAGCCGTCTAATCAGGACGCCACGACGGAACGATGCCGGCAAGACGCGGCAGTGGAGAATTGCATGAAGGTTTGTCTCGGCACGCTGCTGGCCCTCGGCGTGAGCCTCGGTCCGGTCGCGGCCGCCTCGACGGTGATGCCGCTGGCGCCGCACCGCGTCGTCTATGATCTTACCTTGCTCGCAAGCAAGGGATCGCGCGGCGTGGAGGCCGCCCGCGGGCGCGTCGCCTTCTCCTTCGCCGGCAACACCTGCGAGGGCTACGCCCTGACATACCGACAGGTGACGGTGCTCGAAGGCGGGGACATTGGCCAGCGCACATCCGACCTGCGGACCACGACCTTCGAGGACGGCAAGGGGGCGAGCTTCACCTTCAAGACCGAATCGACCTTCAGCGGCGCGCCGGCCAAGCTCGTCGACGGCCAGGCGGAACGGGAGGCGGCGGATGGCCTCGTTGTGCGCACCCGCGCACCGAAACGCGACCGCTTTTCGCTCGATGGCGAGGTGATCTTCCCGACCGAACACCTGCGGCGCATCATCGCCGCTGCCAAGGCCGGCGATACGCTGATCGAGGCACGGGTGTTCGACGGCTCCGATGACGGCCGGCAGATCTACGACACGCTCGCCATCATCGGCCGGCAGAAGGGGGCGGACAACACCGCGAGCCTTGAGGAGGCGGCACGGCATGCGGCGCTGAAGGACATCCCCCGCTGGCCCGTGAAGATCAGCTACTTCACCAAGGAGGGGGAGGGGGAGCGCACGCCGCGCTACCAGCTCTCCTTCGAGCTCTACGAAAACGGCATCAGCCGCGACCTCGTGCTCGACTACGGCGACTTCTCCCTCAAGGGCGAGATGAAGACCCTGGAAATGCTCGAAACGCACCCCTGCGGGGTGCCCTGAGACCTGGAATGGCCGGCGGGCTGCGGCAGTGGGCACGCGTCATCAAGCGGGATGTGCATGCGCTTCATCTCGCCGGCCGCGACCCGCGCGTGCCGTGGTGCACCAAGGCTCTTGCGCTCCTCGTTGCGGCCTATGCGCTGTCGCCGATCGACCTGATCCCGGACTTCATCCCGGTCCTGGGCTATCTCGACGACGTTATCCTCGTGCCGCTCGGCATCCTCGCGGTCGTGAGGCTGATCCCGCCGGGAATCATGGCCGAGCACCGGGAACTGGCGGCTGCGGCCCTGGAGCGGCCGGTGAGCCACGTCGCAGCGGTCGCCATCGTCTGCCTGTGGATCGCGTCCGCAGCGCTGGTGGTCTGGCTGGTGTGGCGTTAGCCCCAATCGCCGGACGCGCCTGCTCCGGCGCTCCCTGCGGCGCGTCAGCGCCGGCTGTCACCCCTCTTGTCCGCCGGCCTGCCGGTTTCGACGGCAAAGCCGATGCCGCGCACGACGGCAGTCCTGCCAAAGCGCTCGCGCAGACTGTCTACCGCCTTCTCCATCCGGGCGAGGCGCACCGATTCCGTGTCGGCGAGGTCGCCCACATCCGCCAGGGCGGAATCGCACAGGTCCGTCGTGCCGATGCCGATGAGGCGAAAGGCGGTGCCGTCGCACTCGCTCGTCAGCATGGGCGCCGCGATGTCGAAGAGCCGGCGGGCGAGCTGGGTCGGCGCGATGCCGGAGCGCGAGCGCGTCCTGGTGCGGAAGTCCGCGGTCTTGAGCTTCAGCGTCACGCTGCGCCCGGCGAAGCCGGCCTTCTTCAGCCTGAGCGACAGCTTCTCCGACAGGCGCCAGAGGATCGGCGCCAGCGTCTCCACATCCCTGATGTCGCGGTCGAAGGTCGTTTCGGCGGAGATGCTCTTGGTCTCGCGCACCGGGTCGACCTTGCGCGTGTCGATGCCGTGGGCGAGGCGGTGCAGCCTCAGGCCGTCCTTGCCGACGAGGGCGACGATCTCGCCCGCGTCCCGGGCCCGGACGTCGTCGATGGTCCTGAGGCCGGCGCGTGCCAGGCGCTCCTGTGTCGCCGCCCCGATGCCGTAGATGATGGAGACCGGCTTGCCGGCGAGGAAGGGCGCGACATCCGCCTCGCCGATGATGGAGAAGCCGCGCGGCTTGTCGAGGTCCGACGCGATCTTGGCGAGGAACTTGTTGACCGACAGGCCGACGGAGATGGTGATGCCGAGCTCGTCCTCCACGCGCCGGGCGAAACGCGCGAGCGTGACGGCCGGGCTCGCCTTGTGCAGGCGCTCGGTGCCGGTGAGGTCGAGGAAGGCCTCGTCGATCGACAACGGCTCGACGAGCGGCGTCATCTCCAGCATCAGGCGGCGCACCTCGCGCCCGACGCGGACGTATTTCTCCATGTCCGGCTTGACCACCACCGCATCGGGGCAGGCCTGCAGCGCCTTGAACATGGGCATCGCGGAGCGCACCCCGTAGGTGCGCGCGATATAGCAGGCGGTCGAGACGACGCCGCGCTTGCCGCCGCCGATGATGACCGGTTTGTCGCGCAGCTCCGGCGCATCGCGCTTCTCGATGGTGGCGTAGAAGGCATCGCAGTCGACATGGGCGATGGAGAGCCGGTCACGCTCGGGATGGGCGATGACGCGCGGGCTGCCGCAAGCGGGGCAGCGCGGGCGCGGCGGCGCCGTCGCGCTCAGGCAGTCGCGGCAGAAGATGTTCGGCGCGTCGGCCATGATGCAAGCCCCGTGCCCGCCCGAATCCGGCGGGAGAGCATCATCCACCGGCCCTGCCCCGTCGGCAATCGGCAACAGGCTGCCACTGCCCTTCACTGCTCTCTGGCTGTGTCCGGATCGAGGGTGGCCCGGGCGCGTGCAACCTCCTCGGGAGCGAGGTTGTTGTTGGCCGCGAAGGCGAGCAGCAGCGATTCGTCGGCGAGCAGATGGTCAAGGACCGACAGGAGAAAGCGCGGTTCGGCCGCCGCGGCGCGGATGTTCTCCGGACCGAGCCCGGTGAGGGCGAGGAAGCGTCCCAGCCGCTCGGGATCGGCCGCCAAGAAGGAAAGGGCGGTGATGGCGCAGTTTTCCGCCTGCGCTGCGGACAATGACTTGTTCGGCCGCATTTCGTGGATCAGATTTGCCATTCATCAACGGGTGGGCTGCTATCTCTAGCATCGATCGTACAGGGAAGTGAGAGCCCGCCTGTCCTTCGCGGATGGAGCGGGCCCGCCGCGCAAGAGGCGTCGCATATGCCGAAGACCGTTCTCATCGTCGAAGACAACGACCTGAACATGAAGCTGTTCAGCGATCTCCTCGAGGCCCACGGCTATGCGACCCTCAAGACCGCCAGCGGCGTGGAGGCGATGGAAATCGCCCGCGCGAACCGGCCGGACCTCATTCTCATGGACATTCAGCTGCCTGAAGTCTCCGGCCTCGAGGTGACGAAATGGCTGAAGCAGGACGCGGAGCTGAAGGCAATCCCCGTCATTGCCGTCACTGCCTTCGCCATGAAGGGCGACGAGGAGCGCATCCGGGAGGGGGGCTGCGAGGCTTATCTCTCCAAGCCGATTTCGGTCGCAAAATTTCTGGAAACCGTCAGAAACTATCTCGACGCCGCCTGAGACGAGCCATATCGCGCCATGTCCGCCCGGATCCTCGTAGTTGACGATACGCCGACCAACGTGAAGCTGCTTGAAGCGCGGTTGACGGCAGAATATTTCGAGGTCCTCACCGCCTCGAGCGGGCCGCAGGCGCTCGCCCTCTGCGCCGAGGGCCTGTGCGATATCGTGCTGCTCGACGTCATGATGCCCGGCATGGACGGGCTTGAGGTCTGCCGCCGGCTCAAGCACGACCCAGCAACGGCCCATATCCCCGTCGTCATGGTGACGGCGCTCGATGAGCCGAGCGACCGTCTGAGCGGCCTTGAGGCCGGCGCCGACGACTTCCTCACGAAGCCGGTCGACGATCTCGCCCTCATCGCGCGCGTGCGTAGCCTCGTGCGTCTGAAGACCCTCACCGACGAATTGCGCAACCGGGTGCTGGCCTCGCGCGGGCTCGGCATCGTCGACGATCCGTTGGCGGGAGCCACGCTCGAGACCGGGCGCGATGCACAGGTCCTCGTCGTCGAGGACCGGCCGGAGACGGCGGTACGGATGGAGGCGGCGCTCGCCGTTGATCACGCCGTCTGTGTCGTCGCAACGCCGGCGGAGGCGCTCGCGCGGGTGGCGGAGGAGGATTTCGACGTCTTCATCGTCAGCCTCGGCCTGGCCGGGGCAGACGGGCTTCGCCTGTGCAGCAACCTGCGGGCGATGGAGCGTTCACGCAACGCGGTTGTCCTGATGGTGGCCGACGAGAGCCAGCGACCTGCTATCCTGCGCGGGCTCGACATTGGAGTGCACGACTATCTGCTGCGGCCGGTGGAGCACAGCGAACTCGTGGCGCGCGTGCGCACCCAGGTGCGCCGCAAGCGCTATGCCGACAGCCTGCGGGCCAGCGTGCAGGCTTCGCTCGCGCTGGCGGTGCTCGATCCGCTGACGGGTCTGTACAATCGCCGGTATCTCGACGGGAAGCTGCGCACCGCTTTCACCCAGGCGCGGGAGAGTGGCGACGACCTGTCGCTGCTGCTGCTCGACATCGACCGCTTCAAGCTGATCAACGACGGCTTCGGCCACGACGTCGGCGACGAGGTCCTGCGCGAATTCGCCCGGCGTGTGCAGACCCATACCCGCGGCATCGATACGGTCTGCCGCTTCGGAGGCGAGGAGATCGTCGTCATCGTGCCGGGAACGCCGCTCGAAGCTGCCGAGGCCGTCGCCGAGCGGGTCCGGATACGGGTCGAGGGAGAGCCCTTCATCGTGCAGCGCGGCAAGATCGCGCTCGACGTGACCGTCTCCATCGGTGTCGCCAGCCTTCTGCCCGGCGACGGCTCGATCCAGGCGCTCTTCAAGCGGGCCGACATGGCCCTCTACCGGGCGAAGGCCGCAGGCCGCAACCGCGTGGTGGCCGCTGCGGGAGAGGCAGCGTAGGACGCTCGCTCGGAGCGCTTAACCGTGCGCGCAGGTTTGCACCCGTTGAGCCAATTCCGCGATTGCATTCTGGCGCCGCGGATGTAGGTTGTCGGCATGCGAGGCCGCTGGCCCGCAGAAAGTTTCCCTACGGATGCTCAGGTCCGCCGCATCTCCTGGGTCCCGTGGGGTTCGGCCGGCACGGAAGCGGTTACGTGGCCTCCTCGAACCCGCTTCCGGCCGGCCACCTGATTGCTCCGGACTTGCATGCCGGTTTTGCGGTCGTGCCGGCCGGAATCAGAAAGGCGCCCGACGGGCGCCTTTTTATCAGGAGCAGACTTTCGTGGCGCCGCAGGCGGGGCGAGCCCTGCCGCCTCCGGCGCCGGCCTCGCCCGGTTCACTTGATCTTGTGTTCCTTGAACTCGACGTGCTTGCGCGCCACCGGGTCGTACTTCTTGATGGCGAACTTGTCGGTCATCGTGCGGGTATTCTTCTTCGTCACATAGAAATAGCCCGTGTCGGCGGTCGAGACGAGCTTGATCTTGATCGTCGTAGCCTTGGCCATGGCGGCACCTCTTCAGGCGGGGCTGCTGTGGCAAGCCCGTCGCGAAAAACCAAAAGGGCCGGAGTCGCCCGGCCGTTCGGCTCGGGAGATGCAGCATTCCGCAGCGGAAGTCAAGGCTGCCGGCTGCCGCAAACGATGGGACCGGCGACAGGGGTCGCCGGTCCTCTCTCGCGTTGCGGCGTTCCTGGCGGGCAGCCGGGGCATCGGGTGTCATCCGACGCAGGCCGGCGTGTCAGTCGGCCGCTTCCAGGACGCGCACGACCCGACGGGTCGAGGGGTCGACCACGAGAATCTCGTTCTCAGTGGTCACGTACTCGTAGTCGCGCAGGCTGGGAGCCGTCTCAATAATCTCGGGTGAGAAGTCGTGGAGCACGACGTCCGGCGGCAATTCGGCACCAACGGTGATCTGACGCTCAAGAACGATCGGCGCCGGACGGCGCTCGATCACGTAGCGGCGAACGACTGTCTCCTGTTCCGGCGCGATCTCGATCGTCGGTCCTGTCGTCTCGATGACGGTCGTCTGCGCCATGGCTGCTGTCATGCCCGCAGCAAGGAGTGCGGACGCGAGCAGATAAGGTAGGCGTGTCATTCTTAACTCTCCTTTTCGCCCCGTGAACAAACGCCCCGGGCCGCGGCTGGTTCCCGGGCCGCTCGGGTGCGGGCGAGGCGCAGGATGAGGGTGTGGCGAGAGCGTGTTGCCGAATGGCCCGACTCCGCCTATAGCGGTGGCTTCAAGATGACAGCCACAGCCGCTCCCCGCCCGAGCTTTCCCCACCGGCATCTGCTGGGGATCGAGGGTCTTTCGCCGCTCGACATCACCGCCCTGCTCGACATGGCCGATGAGGCCGTGGAGGTGAGTCGGCAGGTCGAGAAGAAGCGCACCACCTTGCGCGGGCGCACGCAGATCAACCTCTTCTTCGAGCCCTCGACGCGCACGCAGTCGTCCTTCGAGCTCGCGGGCAAGCGCCTCGGCGCCGACGTGATGAACATGTCGGTCTCCTCCTCCTCGGTGAAGAAGGGCGAGACGCTGATCGACACGGCCGCGACGCTGAATGCCATGCGGCCGGACATCATCGTCGTGCGCCACCATGCCGCCGGGGCGGTGCATCTCCTCGCGCGCAAGGTCGATTGCGCCGTCATCAATGCCGGCGACGGCGCCCATGAACATCCGACGCAGGCGCTGCTCGACGCGCTCACCATCCGCCGCAACAAGGGGCGGATCGAGGGGCTGATCGTTGCCATCTGCGGGGACGTGCTGCATTCGCGCGTGGCGCGCTCCAACATCATCCTGCTGCAGGCGCTCGGCGCGCGCGTGCGCTGCGTCGGGCCCTCGACGCTGCTGCCGTCCGGGCTCGAACGCTTCGGCGTCGAGGTCTTCACGGACATGCGCAAGGGGCTGGCGGATGCCGACATCGTGATGATGCTGCGCCTGCAGCGGGAGCGCATGAACGGCTCCTTCGTGCCGTCGGTGAAGGAATATTTCCGCTTCTTCGGCCTCGACCGCGAGAAGCTCGCCTATGCGAAGCCCGACGCCCTTGTCATGCATCCGGGGCCCATGAACCGGGGCGTCGAAATCGATTCGGAGGTGGCCGACGGCGCCCAGTCGCTCATCCGCGAGCAGGTGGAGATGGGGGTCGCCGTGCGCATGGCGACGCTCGAGGCGCTGGCGCGCAACCTTCCGAACGGATGAGGGGGCAGGACCGATGAAGACCCCCACGACACAAGCGCGGGCCCTCGTTTTCACCAATGCCCGCCTCGTCGATCCCGCGAGCGGGCGCGAGGCGGCAGGGGCGCTTCTCGTCGAGAACGGCGTCATCGCGGACGTCGCCTGGGACGAGCCCGGCCGCGCCGGCCCGGCGGAGGCCGAGGTGGTCGACTGCGGCGGGCGTGTGCTGGCGCCGGGCCTCGTCGACATGCGCGCCTTCGTCGGCGAGCCGGGGGCCGAGCACCGCGAGACGCTGAAGACGGCGAGCGAGGCTGCGGCGGCCGGCGGCGTCACCACTGTCGTCTGCATGCCCGATACGGACCCCGTGGTCGACGAGCCGTCGATCGTCGATTTCCTGCTGCGCCGCGCGCGCGACACGGCCGTCGTCAACATTCACCCCGCGGCCGCCCTGACGAAGGGCCTCGAAGGGCGGGAGATGACCGAGTTCGGCCTCCTCATGGAGGCGGGAGCCGTGGCCTTCACGGACGGGGCGCGCTCCGTCACCAATGCCCAGGTGATGCGCCGGGCGCTCACCTATGCGCGGGATTTCGGCGCGCTCATCCTGCACCACACGGAGGATCCCGACCTCGTCGGTAGCGGCGTCATGAACGAGGGCGAGCTCGCGAGCCGCCTGGGCTTGCCGGGCGTGCCGCGCGAGGCCGAGATCATCATGCTGGAGCGGGACCTGAGGCTCGTGCAGCTGACAGGCGCGCGCTATCACGCCGCCATGGTGTCCTGCGCCACCTCCATCGCGCTCATCGAGCGGGCGAAGGCCGATGGCCTGCCCGTCACCTGCGGCGTGTCGATCAACAATCTCACCCTCAACGAGAGCGACATCGGCGACTACCGCACCTTCCTCAAGCTCTCGCCGCCGCTGCGCTCGGAGGAGGACAGGCTCGCCGTGGTTGACGCGCTGGCACGCGGCGTCATCGACGTCGTCGTCTCCGACCACAACCCGCAGGACGTGGAGACGAAGCGGCTACCCTTCGCCGAGGCGGCGGACGGGGCGATCGGCCTCGAGACCATGCTGTCGGCGGGGCTGAGGCTCGTCCATGCCGGCCATATCGGCCTTGCCCGCCTGCTCGCGGCCATGGCGAGCCAGCCAGCCGCGCTGCTCGGCCTGCCGGCCGGGCACCTGGCGGCAGGGGCGCCGGCCGATCTCATCCTCATCGACCCCGACGAGCCCTATGTGCTCGACAAGGCGGCCCTGCACTCGCGCTCCAAGAACTCGCCCTTCGACGAGGCGAGGCTCGAGGGGCGCGTGCTGCAGACCTTCGTCGCCGGTCGCAAGGTCCACGACGCATCGCCCGCTTCCTGATGTCCGCGGCAGGGCTTGCGGCCTTTTCGCGCTGCCCGCCCGCGTGCAACATCGGAATCGACGGAACCACAACCGAGGCTGCCCCATGCCCGAAGCGATGAACTGGTCGCTCGCCTGGCCCTATTTTCTCGCTGCGCTCGTCTTCGGCTACCTGCTGGGATCGATCCCGTTCGGTATCCTGCTCACGCGCCTGACCGGCGCCGGTGACCTGCGCAGCATCGGCTCGGGCAATATCGGCGCGACCAACGTGCTGCGCACGGGGCGCAAGGGCCTTGCGGCGGCGACGCTCCTCGGCGACATGCTCAAGGGCACCGCCGCCGTGGTAGTGGCCGCGCAATGGGGGCCTAACACGGCGCTCCTCGCCGCGCTCGGCGCCTTCCTCGGCCATCTCTATCCCGTCTGGCTGCGTTTTCGCGGCGGCAAGGGGGTCGCCACCTTTCTCGGCTGCGCGCTCGGCCTCAAGCCGCTCGTGGCGCTCGTCTTCGCACTCGTGTGGCTGGCGAGCGCCTTTTTGACCCGCTATTCCTCGCTGTCCGCGCTGCTGGCGAGCCTCGCGACCGTCGCGGCCTTCTTCCTGCTCGGCGAGCGGCAGATGGGCGAACTCGCGGTCGTCCTCGTGCTGCTGCTGTGGTGGGCGCACCGGGGCAACATCGTGCGGCTGGTCAAGGGCACCGAGGGCAAGATCGGTCAGAAGGGCTGAAGGCTGCATCGCCCCGGGCGCTGCAACCTTGGCTTGCGTCCGGCGCAGCCGCCGGGCAGTCTCACTCCGTTCAGCGGCGCCGCGTGCCGGCGTGGCCTCAAGGAGATGGGCATGAGCGGATTTCGCCTCGACGACGAGCAGCGCCTCGACTGGCTGCAGCTGCTGCGCAGCGAGGGCATCGGGCCGCGCACCTTCCGCACGCTCATCGGCCGCTATGGCACTGCCGCCGCCGTTCTTCAGGCCCTGCCGGAGCTCGGCCGCCGCCGCGGTCGTCCCATCCGCATGGCGTCGCGCGCCGACGCCGAGCGGGAGATGGCGCAGGCGCAGCGGTTGGGCGTGCGTTTCGTGGCGCCGTCCGAGCCGGATTATCCGCTGACGCTGAGGGCCATCGACACGGCGCCGCCGCTCATCGGCCTGCGCGGCAACGCTGCCCTGTTCGCGCGGCCGATGGTCTCCATCGTCGGCTCGCGCAATGCCTCCGCGGCCGGCCTCAAGTTCACCCAGCGCCTTGCGCGCGAACTGGGGGAGGCGGGGTTCGTCGTGGTGTCGGGGCTTGCCCGCGGCATCGACACGAGCGCCCACAACGCGAGCCTCGCCACCGGGACGGTCGCCGTCCTCGCCGGTGGGCATGACCGGCTCTACCCGGCCGAGAACGCATCACTGCTCGACGAGATCGTCGCGCGCGGCGTCGTCGTGTCGGAAATGCCTATGGGGTGGGAGCCGCGCGGGCGGGATTTTCCGCGCCGCAACCGGATCGTTTCGGGCCTGTCGCTCGGCGTCGTCGTGGTCGAGGCGGCGCGGCGCTCCGGCTCGCTCATCACCGCCCGGTTCGCGCTGGAGCAGGGGCGGGAGGTGTTCGCCGTCCCCGGCTCGCCGCTCGACCTGCGAGCCGAGGGTACCAATGATCTCATCCGCGAGGGGGCGACGCTCTGCGCGAGCGCTGAGGATGTTGTGCGGGGGCTTGCGCCGCTCGTCGCGAAGCCACCCTCGGGCGACCTAGGGCTGATGGACGCGACTCGCGAGCGGGCGGATCAGGATCCGCTGTGGGACGAACTGGACCTCGACGCGCTGGATGGCGAACCTCTCCGTCCGGAGGGGGAGATAGTCTTGGACATGACCGCGGATCGGCCGGCCGGCAACTATGCCGCGTCGTTCAATGGCGGCGAGACGGCGAGGGACGACATGGGGCGCGTCGTCGGGCTCCTGGGCGCCACGCCCGTCTCGGTCGACGACCTCGTGCGGGCATCCGGGCTGTCGATCCGCTCGGTCCAGCTCGTGCTGTTCGAGCTCGAGCTTGCCGGCAAGCTCGTGCGCCACGGCGGCAACGCCGTATCGCTCGCCTGAAGGCGATACCAGTCAGTCGACAGCTTCCAGCCGGCTCAGCGCGCCGAGTGCCTCGATCCGGGCCATTTCGAGAAAATAGCCCAGGGTGTCGAGCCGTGCCGCGCGCGACATCATCGCCAGTTCGCCACTGAGTTGTGCCACGTAGCTTAGAAGCTCCTGACGGTCATCCCGGAGCGGCTGGGCGGCGGGCCGAGACGCGCGACTTATAGTGCCAGACCGTTCCGGCTGGCGCCGGCCGCCGGTGTGGACGATGGAAAGTTCGGACCTGTTGCGTTTGATATCGCTTGTCATATGCACGATCTGCAACCGACGTTAGCATGAATTGATTATATGCAACCAGTGAATGCATCCTTACCACATCTGATATACGAAGGCGATGGGTAAAACGCTGCGCATGCTCGCCTTTCACGCAGCGGCCGGGGCAGCCGCTGCAGCGCGCGAGGGTCGTTCAGGCGTCGCCGTCGCGTTCCGTCATGGCCGTGCGGCGCGCCATCGCCAACCGATCGAGCGCGCCCTGCAGGATGTAGCTCGCCGCCATCTTGTCGACGAGATCGGAGCGACGGGCGCGTGAGGCATCGGCCTCGAGCAAGGTGCGGGTGACGGCGGCCGTCGTCAGGCGCTCGTCCCACAGGGCGACGGGCAGGGGAAGATGCGCCGCGAGGTTGCGGACGAAGGCGCGCGTCGCCTGGGCGCGCGGTCCTTCCGATCCGTCCATGTTGAGCGGCAGGCCGATGACGAGGCCGCCGACGCCGTGCTTGGCGGCGAGCTCCACGAGCCGCTTCACGTCCGTGGAGAACTTGGTGCGCTTGATCGTCTCGAGGGGCGAGGCGATGCTGCGGCCGACGTCGGACAGCGCGAGGCCGATCGTCCGGGTGCCGAGGTCGACGCCGATAAGGCGCTGCCCGCGCGGGAGGGCGTCGAGGTCGGCCAGGGGAACGATCAGGGTGCTCATCGCCGGTCTGGTAGCATGGCAGGGACACGGGGTCATCAGGCCCGCGAGCGCCGCAGGACGGCGAGGATGAGCGCAGCCATGGCGAGCACCTGGAGGAACGCGCCGGCAGCGTGGGAGAATTCCCACTGGCGGCGCAGGATTTCCCAGTTCTCTGGCACGAATGTCCAGTTCCGCGTCGCTGCATTGGCCGGATAGGTCCAGGTCCAGAAGACGGCCTGAGCGCCGATGACAGAGGCGATCGCGACCAGCACCGGCGACAGGACACGCGGCTCGCGGCGCGCCATGACGGCGAGGGCCGCCATGGAGAGCAGTTCGACGAGGATCAGGAAGCCCAGGAGGCTCCAGCCCCTGTAAGCCTGCTGCACGACGAAATAGTCCGCGGCCGGCAGACCGATCTTGTTGGGCAGCTCGAGGAGATGCGCCATGGCGGGGCCGAGGGCGAGCGCCGTCGCTAGCATCGCAACGAAGAAGACGACATCATGAGCTGTTGGATATCGCATTGGATTCTCCCGTCCGGCGGCCGGCAGTCCTTCCACAACAGGGGGCAGATGCGCATGTTCCGCCAGGAGGTGCCGAGAATGCGCCACGGGATGGGAAAAGCAACTGAAGGACAACGGAGCAGACGATGAAGATCACTTGGTACGGGCATTCGGCCTTCCGCCTCGACTTCGGCGGCAGGGGCGTGCTCATCGATCCCTTCTTCACGGGCAACCCGGCCTTCACCGGCAACGTCGACGAGATCGTCGCGGGCGTGTCGCACATCCTGCTCACCCACGGGCACGGTGATCATGTGGGTGACACGCTCGCCATCGCCCAGCGCACGGGCGCGACGGTCGTCACGAACTATGACCTGTGCATGTGGCTTGCCTCGCAGGGACTCGAGAAGTTCGATCCGATGAACACAGGCGGCACCACCCACCAGCCGGGATTTTCCGTCACCCTCGTGCGCGCCGACCATTCGGCAGGCATGGGCGAGGCGGGCGTCAACGTTCCGCTTGGCAACCCCAACGGCCTCATCGTTAAGCCGGAGGGCGGGCCGGTCGTCTATCACATGGGCGACACGGACATCTTCGGTGACATGCAACTCATCGCCGAGATCCACGCGCCGAAGATCGCCATGGTGCCGATCGGCGACCGTTTCACCATGTCGCCCACGACCGCCGCGCTCGCCGTGCGCCGCTTCTTCAAGCTCGATGCCGTCATTCCCTGCCACTACGGCTCCTTCCCCATCATCGAGCAGACGGCGGACAGGTTCGTCGCGGCGATGCAGGGGCATGCGACGCGCGTTATCGTCCCGCAGCGCAACGTGGCCTTCGCAGTGTAGGGGCTCGGGTTCGCCTTGATGCGGCAGTCGCGTGACGAACGGCATTCGGCTATGGTGGCAAAGCGGTTCGCGGTGCCCGTCAAGGTCGGGTGCCGCCGCGCCGCAGGCGATGAAGAGGCGGTCGCAAGCGATGCCCGATGATCGTGCGATGAGCGGTTTTGAGCCGATTCCGGCAGAGGCGGTGGTGCGTCTGCCGCGCAGCCTGCTGCAACCGATGGCGTCAGTGCCTGTGTCCCAAATGCCCGTCGCCGATCCGGCACCTGCCGTTGTCGTCCCACCCGGCGAGCGAGACACACCGCACGCCATTGCGGCCGGGACGCTTAGCGACAAGGACCGGCGGGACGACAACGTCACCCATCTCGAACCGCGCCGGCGGCCGCCTTATTTCGGCCGGCGCGACTGGACGAGTCTCGCCATCGGCGCCATCGCGGTCCTTGGCGTCGGCGCCCTGGTGGCTCGGCTCCATGCCGCCGGCTGGTCGGGCTTCGCGGAGATGTTCGCGAGGCCCTGAGCCCGCCGGGCAGCGGGTTGCCGGGGCGAAGGGCAGGGTGCTATAGCCCGGCGCAATGGCGGTGTTCCGCACCGTCCTCCCGCAATCCATTCAGGTCCGGTCCCATGTCCGTCGACGAGAAGACCGTGCGCCGCATCGCGCACCTTGCACGCATCGCCGTCACCGACGCGGAGGTGCCTCATCTGCAGGGCGAACTCAACGCCATCCTCGCTTTCGTCGAGCAACTCGGCGAGGTCGATGTCGAGGGTGTCGAGCCGATGACATCGGTGACGCCGATGGTCATGAAGAAGCGGGCCGATGCCGTGACCGACGGCGGCTATCCGGAGAAGATCGTGGCCAATGCGCCCATGAGTGAAGACAACTTCTTCATGGTGCCGAAGGTGGTCGAATAGGCCGCAGCCGAATGTTGAGCGGGTGGCCGCCGCGTGGCCACGACGACGAGAGAGCGATAACGTGACCGATCTCACCGATCTTTCCCTCGCCGAGGCGCGCGAGGGGCTTAAGGGCAGGCGCTTTTCCGCCACCGAGCTGACCCGGGCGCATCTTGCCGCCATGGAGAAGGCCGAGGCGCTCAACGCCTATGTGCTGGCAACGCCGGACAAGGCGCTCGCCATGGCGGCCGAGAGCGACCGGCGCATCGCGGCCGGCGAGGCAGGGCCGCTCGAGGGCATTCCGCTCGGCGTCAAGGATCTGTTCGCCACCGAGGGCGTGCGCACGACAGCCTGCAGCGCGATCCTCGACAACTTCCACCCACCGTACGAATCGACGGTGACGCACCAGCTCTGGCGCGACGGCGCGGTGATGCTCGGCAAGCTCAACAACGACGAGTTCGCCATGGGCTCGTCGAACGAGACATCGGCCTTCGGCCCGGTGGTAAACCCATGGCGCCGCAAGGGATCGAACGTGAAGCTCGTGCCCGGCGGCTCCTCCGGCGGATCGGCAGCGGCCGTTGCGGCGCGCCTGTGCCTGGGTGCCACGGCAACCGATACGGGTGGCTCCATCCGCCAGCCGGCAGCCTTCACCGGCACCGTCGGTATCAAGCCGACCTACGGCCGCTGCTCGCGCTGGGGCATCGTTGCCTTCGCCTCGTCGCTCGACCAGGCGGGCCCGATCGCCAAGACGGTGCGCGACAGCGCCATCCTGCTGCGCTCCATGGCCGGCCACGACCCGAAGGATACGACCTCCGCCGACCTGCCGGTGCCAGATTTTGAGGCGGCGGTGACGCGCGGCGTCAAGGGCCTCAGGATCGGCATCCCGAAGGAATATCGCCTCGACGGCATGCCGGCCGAGATCGAGGCGCTGTGGCAGAAGGGCGCCGAGTGGCTGAAGGCGGCCGGGGCCGAGATCGTCGAGGTGTCGCTGCCGCACACCAAATATGCGCTGCCGGCCTATTACATCGTGGCTCCGGCGGAGGCCTCGTCGAACCTCGCCCGCTACGACGGCGTGCGCTACGGCCTGCGCGTGCCGGGCAAGGATATCGTCGAGATGTACGAGAAGACCCGCGCCGCCGGCTTCGGCCGCGAGGTCAAGCGCCGCATCATGATCGGCACCTACGTGCTCTCGGCCGGCTATTACGACGCCTATTACCTGCGCGCCCAGAAGGTGCGCACGCTGATCAAGCGCGACTTCGAGCAGGCCTATGCCAGCGGCGTCGACGCCATCCTCGCGCCGGCAACACCCTCATCGGCCTTCGGCCTCGGTGAGAAGGCGGATGCTTCGCCCGTGGAGATGTATCTCAACGACGTCTTCACCGTGACGGTGAACATGGCCGGCCTGCCGGGCATCGCCGTGCCGGCGGGGCTGGACGCGCAGGGCTTGCCACTCGGGCTGCAACTGATCGGCCGGCCCTTCGACGAGGAGACGCTCTTCGCCGCCGGCCAGGTGATCGAGGATGCTGCCGGCCGCATGGCCCTGCCGGAGGCGTGGTGGGCGTGAGCATGGCTGCGGACGAGGCACGGGCCGCAACGGCGCTTGCCCCGCTCAGGGCCGAGATCGATGCCATCGACGCCGATCTCGTGGCGCTCATCGCCAAGCGCATGGCAGTCGTCGAGCGCGTCATCGCCGTCAAGCGCGCCGCGGGCATCCCGGCGCTGCTCAACGACCGGGTGGAGGAGGTGGCTGCCCACGTGCGCCACAGGGCCGCAGCGCTCGGCGCCCCGCCGGACCTCGCCGAGACCGTTTGGCGCGCGATGATGGACTGGATCATCACCTACGAAGACGAGAAGCTCGGACAATGAGGCTGCCCCAGGACCGCCGTGATCCGTCCCGGGGCTTTTTCATCTGTTGTCGGGGCGGCTGCGCACGGCCGTGAGGCCGAGCCGCGTGATGCGGTAGGGACCGCCGCCGGCCGAGGCGATGAGGCGCCGCCGTCGCAGGCTCTTGAACATGTCGAGCGTGCAGGCGCTCATCAGCCAGCCCTCGCGGGTGAGACATTCGATCTCGACGAGCCGCCCGTCGTCGTCCTTGTAATGGCGGATCTGGCCGCCCTGTGCGAGCGTATGCAGCACGCGCTGCTCGGTGCGTGAGACGTTCACTGGAAAACTCTGGCGTGATGCCGGCGCCCCTTCGGGCTAATGCTCCCCGTCGTCATGGCCGGGCTTGTCCCGGCCATCCACGTCTTTGATGTTGCGAGAACTTTTCAAGGCGTGGATGCCCGCGACAAGCACGGGGCATGAGGGGCAGATGAGGGCCGTCGGCAGGACAGCAGGGAACCGGACGCACATCGGCATCCGGTCGGTTGACCGGTCGCGCGCTCTCGTGGAGCGGGCCTCAGCGGGTCTCGGCGTTCCTGCGCATACACTCTCCAGTGACGGCCGGTTCTTAGCCGCCGGGAGGCGTCGGGTCAACGATGCAGGCGTTTGGCGCGGCTTCGGCACTTGACGTGGCGGCTGCGGCGGGCCAAGCGAAGGGCGAGAAGTCAGGACGAGGTTTACGACGCGATGAACGCGCACGCGCGACCGGCAGATGCGAAGAAGCTGATCAAGGGCGCCACCGGCGACTGGGAGGTCATCATCGGCATGGAGATCCATGCGCAGGTGTCATCGCAGTCGAAGCTCTTCTCCGGCGCCTCGACCGCGTTCGGCGGTGAGCCCAACGATCACGTCTCGCTCGTCGATGCGGCGATGCCCGGCATGCTGCCGGTCATCAACGAGGAATGCGTCAAGCAGGCGATCCGCACCGGCCTCGGCCTGAAGGCGCGGATCAACCTGACATCTGTCTTCGACCGCAAGAACTACTTCTATCCCGACCTGCCGCAGGGCTATCAGATCAGCCAGTACAAGAGCCCCATCGTGGGCGAGGGCGAGGTCTTGGTGGATATGCCCGACGGCGAGCAGATCAGCGTCGGCATCGAGCGCCTTCATCTCGAGCAGGATGCCGGCAAGTCGCTGCACGATCAGCATCCGAGCATGAGCTTCGTCGATCTCAACCGCTCGGGCGTGGCGCTGATGGAGATCGTGTCGAAGCCCGACCTGCGCTCGTCCGAGGAGGCCAAGGCCTATGTGACGAAGCTCAGGACCATCCTGCGCTATCTGGGCACTTGCGACGGCGACATGGAGAAGGGCTCGCTCCGGGCGGATGTCAACGTCTCCGTGCGCCGGCCGGGCGAGCCCTTCGGCACGCGCTGCGAGATCAAGAACGTCAATTCCATCCGCTTCATCGGCCAGGCCATCGAATATGAGGCGCGCCGCCAGATCGCCATCCTCGAGGATGGCGGCGTCATCGACCAGGAGACGCGCCTTTTCGACGCGAACAAGGGCGAGACGCGGTCCATGCGCTCGAAGGAGGAGGCGCACGACTACCGCTATTTCCCCGATCCGGACCTGCTGCCGCTCTCCTTCGACCAGCCCTACGTGGATGATCTCGCGCAGCACCTGCCTGAACTGCCCGACGAGAAGAAGGCCCGCTTCATCAAGGACTATGGCCTGTCGGCCTATGATGCGGGCGTGCTCGTGGCCGAGCGGGAGACGGCCGACTTCTTCGAAGCGGTGGCGAAGGGACGCGACGGCAAGACGGCCGCCAACTGGGTGATCAACGAGCTCTTCGGCCGCCTCAACAAGGAGGGGCTCGACGTGGCGCGCTCGCCGGTCTCGACCGAGCAACTCGGCGCCATCGTGGAGCTCATCGGCGAGGGCGTCATCTCCGGCAAGATCGCCAAGGACCTCTTCGAGATGGTCTGGAGCGAGGGTGGCGACCCGCGTAAGATCGTCGAGGAGCGCGGCCTGAAGCAGGTGACCGACACTGGCGCCATCGAGGCGGCGATCGACGCCGTGATCGCCGCCAATCCGGACAAGGTGGAGCAGGTCAAGGCCAAGCCCACCATGCTCGGCTGGTTCGTCGGCCAAGTGATGCGCGCAACCGGCGGCAAGGCCAACCCGCAGGCGGTGAACGACATCCTCAAGGCCAAGCTCGGGATTGCGGAGTGATCCTCGTCCGTCCTGCCAGCCGCGGCGACATCGCGGCCGTCAGCGCGCTCCTGACGCGGACGTGGCACGACACCTACGACGCGATCCTCGGCGCGGACAGCGTCGCGGCCATCACCCGCGAGTGGCATGCGCCAGACCGGCTGGCGGACGAGATCGGCCGGCCCGGCCACGCCTTCTTCGTCGCCGAGACGGCCGGGGCGCTCGCCGGCACGGCGAGCGTCACGGATCGCGGCGACGGGATCGTCTCGATCGACCGGCTCTACGTCGCCCCGGAAGCGCAGGGCCAGGGCATCGGGCGGGCGCTCTTCAGCGCCGCCGTGCGGGCCTTCCCCGAAGCTTCCGTCATTCGGCTGGAGGTTGAGGAGAAGAACGCAAGGGCTTGCCGGTTCTATGAAAAGCGTGGCCTGTCCGCGATAGGTCATCGCGCCGACTGCGGCGGCTGCGGCAACGCCATCGTCTATGAGGGCCGCGGCGTCGCCGTATTGCGTGGCGGGCTCGTGCTGCGGCCGGTGCGCGACGGGGATGCGCAGGACCTTTTCGGGCTGCTCTCCCTGTGCTTCGCCGAATATCCGGGCTGTTTCGTCGATCCGCACGGGGACCTGCCGGATCTCGTCCATCCGGCCCGCAGCTTCGCCGACAAGGGCGGCGCCTACTGGGTGGTCGAAGACCCCGCCGGGCGTGTCGGCGCCTGCGTGGGCGTCGATTTCCCGGCCGCCGGAACCGCCGAGCTGCACCGGCTCTACGTGCGGCCCGATTTGCGCGGCAGTGGCCTCGGCCGCCGGCTCGTGGACCATGTCGAGGCCCATGCGGCCGCGCTCGGCGCTCAGCGGATGATGCTATGGTCCGACACGCGCTTCACCACTGCACATCGGCTCTACGAGCGGCTCGGCTACCGGCGGGCCGGCGAGATCCGTGCGCTGGGCGACATCTCCAACAGCAGCGAATTTTTCTTCGAGAAACCCCTTGTCTGAGACGGATCCCGTCCCTTTCTTCCCCGTCGAGCGGGAAGGACGGCCCCGCTCGCGTCAATGCGGAGACGCAATCGTGTCTGAGATCCTGATTCGCCGGGCTTCGGAGGCCGACCTCGAGGCGATCGTGGGCCTGCACGCGGCCGACGAACTCGGCGGCCATGGGGACCAGTGGACGGCGGCGACGCAACCGGCCTATCGCGAGGCGCTGCGTCGCATCGCCGACAGCCCCGACAACGAGCTCTACGTCACCGTGAGCGATGCCGAGGTCATCGGCTCCTTCCAGCTGACCTTCGTGCCGGCGATCACCAACCGCGGCACCTTGCGTTGTGTGCTCGAGGCCGTGCAGGTCAGGGGTGACCAGCGCTCGCGTGGCGTCGGCGCCATGATGGTCGCCTTCGCCGAGGGCCGCGCGCGGGCGCGCGGCGCCGGCATCGTGCAGCTCACCTCCAACAAGCGGCGGCTCGACGCCCACCGCTTTTACGAGCGGCTCGGCTACAAGCGAAGCCACGAGGGTTTCAAGAAGATCCTATAGGCGCGCCGCGTCAGCGCTTGGCCTGCTTCATGCAGGCGCTGGAGAACTCCCGCCACGTGCGGCTGCCGGTATTGCCGGCGGCCTTCAGAGCGCGCCACTCGGCGCCGCAGGTCTTCATGCGCTCGCGTGCGGCGAGCTGGCCGGGCGTGGGCGCACGCTTTTCCTTCGTCGCGCTCTCCTTCGCCTCGACGGCGCCGGCGGGCGAGGGGGTGGCAACGATGACGATCGACAGCGCGAGGCAAGTGGCGGCAAGGCAGGCACGGGCAAGGCGGGCGAAGGTCGCCATGGCAATGAACTCCTGAAAAAGAGGGTCGGAAACAATCGGAAGGCTGACAACGTTACGGCCAAACGGCCGCGTGCCAGATTGCGCACCAGAGCCGCGATTTATGCAAGCCCCGATGAGCCCGGATCGATCGATTTTCCGCGGCAGGCCATTGACGCCGGCCCAGGCGGCGGCGCCGCTCGCTTCCGCGGTGGAGCCTTGACACGGATGTGCGCCAGCGCCTTATCGACTCTGATGTGCGCCAGCGCACTTGGCCTGGCCGCAGCGTCGGCCTAGACGAATAATGGAACGCTCGTTCACGAAAGAGGAGCCTGGGTCTGATGACCATCGCACAGAGCAAGCCGATTGACCTCTACTACTGGCCGACGCCGAACGGCTGGAAGATTTCGATCATGCTCGAGGAATGCGGGTTGCCCTATGTCGTGCATTCCGTGAACATCGGCAAGGGCGACCAGTTCAAGCCGGAGTTCCTCGCCATTTCGCCGAACAACAAGATGCCCGCCATTGTCGATCACGACGGGCCCGGCGGCGAGCCCATATCGGTCTTCGAGTCCGGCGCAATCCTTCAATATCTCGGGCGCAAGACCGGCCAGTTCTATCCAACCGACGAGCGCAAGCGCGTCGAGGTGGAGCAGTGGCTGTTCTGGCAGATGGCAGGCCTCGGGCCCATGGCCGGGCAGACGCACCATTTCCGCATCTATGCGCCGGAGAAGATCCCCTACGCCATCGATCGCTACACCAACGAGACCAACCGTCTCTACGGCGTCATGAACAAGCGCCTCGCGGACCGCGAATTCCTTGCCGGCGAGTATTCGATCGCTGACATCGCTTGCGTCGGATGGGCGAAGCTCTGGGACCGGCAGGGACAGGACATCGCCGAGTTCCCGCACCTGAAGCGCTGGCTCGATACGGTGCTGGCCCGTCCTGCCGTGCAGAAGGGCCTCGCCGTCAATTCCGAGGATCGTGGCAAGGTCGACCTATCCAAGGACAAGGAGGCGCAGGCCATCCTTTTCGGCCAGCGCGCGCGCTGAGGCGCGACATCCCTTTTTTCTTCCGGACTACGCCGCGGCGCGGAGGGCACCGCACGATGGCGGGAGGCGGAAGCGGGTGCTGCTTCCGCCATGCTCCTCATTGGGGGCGTCAGCGCGCGCGGGTCCAGCGCTGCTCCTTGCAGATGAGGCCGCCCATGACACAGCCTTCCACCTTGACCTCGGTGGCGCTCATCGGGGTGAGGAAGGCGGTGTAGGTCTTGCCGTCCTCGGCGTTGTAGATCTCGCCCTTCCAGCGGCCGGAGTCCTCACGGCTCATGCCGAGCAGGACCGGCACGCCGATGAGCGGGCGGTTGCGCTTGCTCGCATCGACGTTGCGCTCGTCGCGCTTCGGCTGGCCGGCTTCGTCGTTCGGCTCGCGCAGCCAGACGATGGTGCCGCACAGCTTGGCGCCGCAACTGGCGATGTTGACACGCGCCTTGCCGCCTTGGGTGAGCCATTGGCCGTTGACCTCCTGCGCCGATGCGGCAGGCGCAGCGAGGGTGAGGCCGATCAGGCCGGCGAGAGACGCAACGGTCGTTCCGAGGCTCCTTGCTGCGTGCTTCATTCTGTCCTCCCTGGGGAAGGCGAGCTTACGGACAGTCGGCCGCTCCGGCCAAGTGCGCCTTTCGCTCTATTGACGCAGGCAGCGCAACCGTGGGGCGGCTTGTGCACTGCGGCGTCGGCGGCTATAAGCCCCGCACCTCATTCAACCTCCAGCGAGCGAAACGAGCGACCGATGGCCCTCGAGCGTACCTTTTCCATCATCAAGCCCGACGCGACCGAGCGCAACCTGACCGGCGCCATCAACGCCGTCATCGAGAAGGCGGGCCTGCGCATCGTCGCCCAGAAGCGCATCCGCATGACCCGGGAGCAGGCCGAGACCTTCTACGCCGTGCACAGGGAGCGCCCCTTCTTCGGCGAACTCGTCGACTTCATGGTCTCCGGCCCGGTCGTCGTGCAGGTGCTCGAGGGGGAGGGCGCCATCGCCAAGTACCGCGAGGTGATGGGTGCAACCAACCCGGCCAACGCCGCCGAGGGCACCATCCGCAAGCTCTTCGCCAAGTCCGTCGGCGAGAACTCGGTGCATGGCTCGGATGCGCCGGAGACGGCGGCGGTGGAGATCGCCCAGTTCTTCGCCGGCAACGAGATCGTCGGCTGACACCTCAGTCGCGCGTGATGCCATGACGAAAGGGCGGGCCTCGGCTCGCCTTTTTTCATGGGACGCGCACTCGACAGGGCCGGGGTGCTCCCGGCATGATCGCAGGCCGTAACGCAGCTTTCGTGGAACGATGACCGTCCAGCCGAAGATCACCCGCGGGCATTCCGCCTGTCCGCACGACTGCCCCTCCACCTGCGCGCTCGACGTGGAGGTGATCGACGGCAAGACAATCGGCCGCATCCATGGCTCGCGCGACAACAGCTACACGGCCGGTGTCATCTGCGCCAAGGTGGCCCGCTATGCCGAGCGCATCCACCATCCCGACCGGCTGCTTTACCCTTTGAAGCGCACCGGCCCGAAAGGATCAGGCCGGTTCGAGCGCATCTCCTGGGACGAGGCCCTCGACACGGTGGCCGAGCGCTTCCGCGCCGTAGAGGCCGAATATGGCGCGGAAGCCGTTTGGCCCTATTACTACGCCGGCACCATGGGCCTCGTGATGCGGGACGGCATCAACCGCCTGCGCCACGTCAAGAAATACTCCGGCCAGTTCTCGACCATCTGCACCACCTCGGCCTGGACGGGCTACATCGCCGGCACGGGGCTGCTCGCCGGCGCCGATCCGCGTGAGATGGCGAAGTCCGACTGCGTCGTCATCTGGGGCACCAATGCGGTGCACACCCAGGTCAACGTGATGACCCACGCCCTGCGCGCCCGCAAGGAGCGGGGGGCGAAGATCGTCGCCATCGACATCTACATGAATGCGACGATGAAGCAGGCCGACATGGCGCTGCTGGTCAAGCCCGGCACGGACGGGGCGCTCGCCTGCGCCGTCATGCACGTGCTCTTCCGCGACGGTCATGCGGACCGGGCCTATCTCGCGCAATATACCGACTGCCCCGAGGAGCTCGAGGCGCATCTCAAGACGCGCACGCCCGAATGGGCCGCGGCCATCACGGGCCTTGCGGTCGAGGAGATCGAGGCCTTCGCCAGGCTCCTCGGCGAGCGGCCGCGGGCCTATTTCCGCCTCGGCTACGGCTTCGCGCGCCAGCGCAACGGCTCGGTCAACATGCATGCCGCGCTCTCGGTGCCCGCGGTGCTCGGCGCCTGGCAGTACGAGGGCGGCGGCGCCTTCCACAGCAACAGCGGCGTCTATGGGTGGCGCAAGACCATGATCGAGGGGCTCGATGCCCTCGATCGCTCGGTGCGCCAGCTCGACCAGTCGCAGATCGGGCGCGTGCTGACGGGGGATGCGGAAGCGCTGCGCGGCGGCGGGCCGGTGAAGGCGCTCCTCATCCAGAACACCAATCCTGTCTCGGTGGCGCCCGAGCAGGAGCTGGTGAAGCGCGGCTTCGCCCGCGAGGACCTGTTCGTCTGCGTGCATGAGCAGTTCATGACCGAGACGGCGCTGATGGCGGACATCGTGCTGCCGGCGACGATGTTCCTCGAGCACGACGACCTCTACCAGGCGGGCGGCCAGCAGCACATCCTGCTCGGGCCGAAGCTGGTCGAGCCGCCGGGCGAGTGCCGCTCCAACCACGAGGTCATTGCCGCGCTGGCCGAACGGCTCGGCGCCGAGCATCCGGGCTTCGCGATGAGCCCGCGCGAATTGATCGACTGGACGCTGGAGAACTCGAAGCGCGGCCGGCTCGCCGAGCTCGAGGAAAACAAGTGGATCGACATCCAGCCGCCGTTCCGGCACGCGCACTTCCTCGACGGCTTCAACTGGCCGGACGGCAAGTTCCGCTTCAAGCCGGACTGGACGAAGGTGCCGGCGCCGCGCAGCGGTCTCTTCGGTCCGCACGAGCACCTGCCGGCCCTGCCGGACCACTGGACCGCGATCGAGACGGCGGACGAGCGCCATCCCTTTCGCCTCGCCACGAGCCCGGCGCGCAACTTTCTCAACTCCTCCTTCACCGAGACGCCGACCTCGGCGCAGAAGGAGGGCGGCCGGCCGGAGCTGTTCATTCATCCGCAGGACGCGGCGGCGAGCGGCATCGAAGATGGCATGCTCGTTGCGATCGGTAATTCGCGCGGCACGGTGCGGCTCCATGCGCGCCTCTATGACGGGGTGCGGCGCGGCGTGCTCATCGCGGAATCGATCTGGCCCAACGCCAGCTTCGTGGACGGCAGGGGCATCAACACGCTGACCGGCGCCGACCAGGTGGCGCCCTACGGCGGCGCGGCCTTCCACGACAACCGCGTCTGGCTCCGACGGGCGGAGCAGATTCGGGTGTAAGGTCTCGACTAGAAGGAGGTTGATCGTGCGTCTTGCGACTGTTTCGGGTGCATTCGTGTTCGCGGTCGCGATGACCGCCGCCTTGCCTGCGCTTGCTTCCGGAACGACGGCACCCTTGCCGCCGTCCGACCCGACGGCCGCCAATCTCTCGCCGGCGCAGATCCGCGAACGGGCCTATGACGCCTGCCTCGTCACCCAGGCGAAGATCATGGCCACGCCGCGCGAGACGCTGCGTGAGCCCTGCCGCTGCTATGCCCGCCGCACCATCGCGGCGATGACGCAGGACGAAATCGCCGCTTTCCGCCAGACCGGCTACTTCAACGACAGCGCGCGTGGAAAGGCGCTCGAAGCGCTCGACGCCTGCAATCTCAGACGGCCTATCTGACCTGGCCGACGAAGCGCTCCGACTCGCCGGTTCTGCAAACGGCCGTCTTAGGTCTGTTCAGGGATCTGTTCAGGCCCCGATATGCCGGGCGTGGACAGCGACGATCAACCTCTCCACCGTCATGCCCGCGCCTGTCGCGGGCATCCACGCCCTGACCGTTGTGCGACGCTGAAAGCGTGGATGGCCGGGACGAGCCCGGCCATGACCGGGGGGAGAGCGCTCCGTCCCGTCATGCCCGCGCCTGTCGCGGGCATCCCGCCCTGACCGTTGTGCGAAGTTGATGGCGTGGCTGGCAATAGCAACGCGCTTGCGCGTCGCGTCTCTTCAGGTGGCGGAAGTCGGACAAGTCCGACTTGCGTGGACAAGCCCGGCCATGACGAGGGGAGAGGGACTATTGCTCCCGCTCCAGCTCTGGCAAGCCGGGTGCTCCGGGCCATCCATGACGAGGGGGAAGGCCGGCACGCTCGTCGTTCCTGGAGTTCACCCCGGGATCGGCGGGCTGACAAGCGCCTCGTGGGTGGTGAATTCCGCTGCCGGCGGGCCGGCGATGCGGCCGTCAGCGTCGAGCGCGACGGCGCCCGAGGCGACGAGCGCGAGGGCGGCCGGGTAGATGCGGTGCTCCTGCGTGAGAACGCGCGTGGCGAGGCTCGTGGGCGTGTCGCCCGGCACCACCGGCACGGCTGCCTGCATGACGGCCGGGCCGGCGTCAAGCTCCGGCACCACGAAATGCACGGTGCAGCCGTGCAGGCGCACGCCCTCGGCGAGCGCGCGGGCGTGAGTGTCGAGGCCGCGGAAGGCGGGCAGCAGGGAAGGGTGGATGTTGAGCATCCGCCCCGTCCAGCGCTCGACGAACCACGGCGTCAGCACGCGCATGAAGCCGGCGAGGCAGACGATGTCGATGCCGGCCGCGCGCAGGGTCTCGTCCAGAATGCGCTCGAAGGCCGCCCGGTCCTTGCCGTGTGGCTTATGGTCGACGACCGCCGTCGGGACGTTCGCCTCCACGGCCACGGCGAGCCCGGCTGCATCGGGCCGGTTGGACAGGACGAGCGCGATCGTCGCCGGAAAGGCCGGATCGGCGGCTGCCGCGATCAGCGCCGTCATGTTGGAGCCGCGACCGGAGATGAGCACGGCCACGCGCTTCTTGGTCGGGGCGGCGGTCACAGGACGAGATGTCCCGTTGTCGCCACCCGCTCGGTGCCCTCGGCGGCCATGACGACCTCGCCGAGCCGGCAGACCGTCTCGCCGGCGTCGGCGAGGTGGCCGACGACAGCATCGGCCTCGTCCGCCGCGGCGATGACGACCATGCCTATACCGCAGTTGAAGGTGCGCAGCATCTCCGCCTCGGCAATGCCGCCCGCATGGGCCAGCCAGCCGAAGACCGGCGGAGCCGCGATGGCGGAGAGGTCGAGCCTGACGCCGAGCCCTTTGGGCAGGACGCGCGGGATGTTGTCCGGAAAGCCGCCGCCGGTGATGTGGGCGAGACCCTTGACGGCGGCGCCGGCCTTCAGCGCGGCGAGGACGGAGCGCACATAGATGCGCGTCGGTGCCAGCAGCGCCCGGCCGAGCGGCGTCCCGGGCGCGAAGGGGGCATCGTCCTCCCAGCCGAGGCCAGTGGTCTCGACCACCTTGCGCACCAGCGAGAAGCCGTTCGAGTGAACGCCCGAGGAGGCGAGGCCGAGCACGACGTCGCCCGCGCCGATATCGGGCCGGGGCAGGAGCGTGCCGCGCTCGGCGGCGCCGACGGCGAAGCCGGCAAGATCGTAGTCGCCCTGCGCATAGAGGCCGGGCATCTCGGCCGTCTCACCGCCGATCAGCGCGCAGCCGGCGATGCGGCAGCCCTCGGCGATGCCCTTGACGATGGCGACGCCCGCCTCCGGCTCGAGCTTGCCGGTGGCGTAATAGTCGAGGAAGAAGAGCGGTTCGGCACCCTGCACCACGAGGTCATTGACGCACATGGCGACGAGATCGATGCCGACGGTGTCGTGGATGCCGGTGTCGATGGCGATCTTCACCTTTGTGCCGACGCCGTCGTTGGCCGCAACGAGGATCGGATCGCGAAAGCCTGCCGCCTTCAGATCGAAGAGGCCGCCGAAGCCGCCGATCTCGGTGTCGGCGCCGGGGCGCTTCGTGGCGCGCACGAGCGGCTTTATGGCCTCGACCATGGCGTTGCCGGCATCGATGTCGACGCCGGACTGGGCATAGGTGAGACCGTTCTTCGGGGGCTTCTGCATCGTGACCAGGCTCCGGGGCGCGCGCGGCACGCTCTTTAAGTCCGGGCAGTACGATGCCGGGCGCCGCTGTGCAAGACCCGACACGGGCCCTTGGTGCTTCCGGGGCTCGCACAGCGCGGTCGCGCTGCCTAGATTGGGGGCATCCTCGTCACGACCTGCCACCATGACCCTGCCCAATCTCATCACGATCGCCCGCCTCATCCTCGTGCCCGTCGTCATCGCCATGATCGGTTCGGGACAGTGGCTCGCGGCCTTCGTGCTCTTCGCCGTCGCCGGCCTTTCCGACGCGGTCGACGGTTTCCTCGCGCGGCGCTTCGGCCTGCACAGCGAACTCGGCGCCTATCTCGACCCACTTGCCGACAAGGCGCTGCTCATCTCGATCTACGTGAGCCTCGCCGTCGTCGGCGTCCTGCCGGGGTGGGTTGCGATCCTCGTCGTCTTCCGCGACATCATGATCCTGATGGCGATCGTCCTCTCGTGGCTCATGGCGCGGCCGCTCGCCATCCGGCCGCTGTGGGTCAGCAAGATGACGACCGTCGCGCAGATCGGCTTTGCCGGCCTCGTGCTCGGCGCAAGGGCCTTCGGGCTCGATCTCGCCGTTGTCCACGATCTTGCGCTCGCGGCCGTGGCGCTCTTGACGCTGCTGTCGGCGGGCGCCTATCTCGCTCTGTGGCTGCGGCATATGGCCACGTAACCGCGCCCGGTAAGGGTCCGCAAGGAACAGGCGCTGCCGGCGGCAGCTCGGGATATCGCATGATCGCGCAGCGGCAGGTCGTCTTCTGGTTGGTGGCTCTGATCCTCGTCGTCACGGGACTCTACGTGCTGCGCGACATGCTGCTGCCCTTCGTGGCGGGCCTGGCGCTGGCCTATCTGCTCGATCCGCTGGCGGACCGGCTGGAGCGGATCGGCCTCGGCCGGTTGTGGGCGACGCTCCTCATCCTCGGCATCTTCATCCTCCTCTTCATTGTCGCGCTCGTCCTGCTCGTCCCCATTGTCGCCAACCAGCTCGCTGCCTTCATCGGCAAGCTGCCGGAGACGGTGTCGCGCCTGCAGCAGCTGGCCGCCGAGCAGGGGGGCACGCTGCTGGAGCGGCTCGGCGGCCCGGCCGTGCTGCAGGACGTGCAGCAGTCCCTCGGCAACGTGGTGTCCGAGGGTGCGCGCTGGCTCGGCGCCTTCCTGCAGTCGCTGTGGTCGGGCGGGCAGGCCATCGTCAACGTCTTCGCCCTGCTCGTCGTGACGCCGGTCGTCGCCTTCTACCTGCTCGTCGACTGGGACCGGATGATCGCGACCCTCGACAACTGGTTGCCGCGTCGGCACGCGCCGACCATCCGCCAGCTCGCCCGCGAGATGGACGGGGCAATCGCCGGCTTCATCCGCGGCCAGGCGCTGGTGTGCATCATCCTCGGCACGTTCTATGCCGTCGGCCTCTCGCTCATCGGCCTCAACTTCGGGGCGCTCATCGGGCTTGGGGCCGGGCTCATCAGCTTCATCCCCTATGTCGGCTCGCTGACTGGCCTCGTGCTCTCCGTCGGCGTCGCCATCGTGCAGTTCTGGCCCGACTACATCATGATCGGCGCGACCCTCGCCATCTTCTTCGCCGGCCAGTTCCTCGAGGGCAACATCCTGTCGCCCAAGCTCGTCGGTCATGCGGTGGGGCTGCACCCGGTCTGGCTGATGTTCGCGCTTTTCGCCTTCGGCTCGCTGTTCGGCTTCGTCGGCCTTCTCCTTGCCGTGCCGATCGCCGCGGCGCTCGGCGTCCTCGCGCGCTTTGCCGTGCGGCAGTATCTGGCAAGCTCGCTCTATGACGAAGGCCTGCCGCCACCGCCCCGGCCGGAGACGGACGCGTGAGCCGGCCCATGGCGGACAAGCCCCGGCAACTGCCGCTCGATCTGGCGCTGATGCCACGCTACGGGGCGGAGGATTTCCTCGTCAGCCCGTGCAACGAGGCCGCTTATGCCCTGATCGAGCGTTGGCCCGACTGGCCGCATCCCGTCCTGCGCCTCGTCGGACCGGAGGGGGCGGGCAAGACGCATCTTGCCGTCATGTGGGCCGAGCGCGCCGGTGCGACTGTCGCCGATGCCGCCGCCGTGACGCTTCCGGCCGTGCCGGAGCTTGCCGGCGCACCGGCTCTGGTAGTGGAGGATTGCGACCGCAGCCCGCTCGACGAGCATGCCTTCTTCCACCTCCTCAACGCCCTGCGCAGCACCGGCAGCAGCCTGCTCTTGACGGCCCGGACGGCGCCGGAGGCCTGGGGCCTTGCCACGCCCGACCTCCTCTCGCGCCTGCGGCAATCGCCGGCGGTCGACATCGGCGCGCCGGACGAGGCGCTCCTGCGCGCCGTCCTCGTCAAGCTTTTCGTCGACCGGCAGCTCGTCGTCGATACCAATGTGGTCGAGTCCATCCTGCCGCGCATGGAGCGGTCGCTCGCCGCTGCCCAGCGCCTCGTCGCCGCCCTCGACCGGGAGGCCTTGAGCCGCGGCCGGCGCATCACGCGGCCGCTCGCCCTTGCTGTCCTCGACACGCTCGCCATGGGCGAAAGCTGACGCCTCCGCGAAGGTTGCATCCCGGCCGTGCCGGTGGGAGGCTGAGGTGCGGCGTGGTAAGCCGCCGGGCGCCGCTTCCGGGCCGTCATGCGTCTGTCTTGGAATGGACGCACAAGGACGAGCCAGGGCGGCAACGACATGACAAGGGAGCGGACGGTGAACCTCGAGGCGATCAAGCCGGCGGGCGGGCCGAGCGAGGCGGTGAAGCTCGATCAGGGCGAGGCCGTTGCGGCCGAGGCGGCCGCTGTCGAGGCGCTGCGCCAGTCGCCCGAACGCTTCATCAACCGCGAACTATCCTGGCTGCAGTTCAACCGCCGGGTGCTGGAGGAGGCCTCCAACAAGCGCCATCCGCTGCTGGAGCAACTGCGTTTCCTGTCGATCTCCGCCAACAATCTCGACGAGTTCTTCATGGTGCGTGTCGCGGGCCTGCGGGGCCAGGTGCGTTCGGGCGTCATGACGCAGTCGCAGGACGGGCTGACGCCGGCCGAGCAGCTGATGCGCATCGGCGCCGAGGTGTCGGTGCTCGCCAGCGACCAGCAGCGCCGCTGGCGCGAGCTCAGGGACGAACTGCTCGAGAACGGCATCGTCCTCGTCGATGCCGGACAACTGACGAGGGCCGAGCGGCTGTGGCTCGACGATTATTTCCTTCACCACGTTTTCCCGGTGCTGACACCGCTCGCCGTCGATCCGGCCCATCCGTTCCCGTTCATCTCCAACCTCGGCTTCACGCTGGCGCTGGCACTCTTCCGCCAGAGCGACAACCGCTCGCTCAATGCGCTGATCCGCGTGCCGAGTCGGGTGGAGCGCTTCGTACGCCTGCCGGATTTCGCCGAGACGGGGGCCCAGCGCTTCATCGCGCTCGAACAACTCATCGTCCTATTCACGGCCAAGCTCTTCCCCGGCTACACGGTGAAGGGACAGGGGGGCTTCCGCGTCATCCGCGACAGCGACCTCGAAATCGAGGAAGAGTCGGAAGACCTGGTGCGCCTGTTCGAATCGGCCCTCAAACAGCGTCGCCGCGGCAGCGTCATCCGACTCGAGGTCGAGGCGGCCATGCCCGAGGGGCTGCGTGCCTTCGTCGCCGACGAACTCAATGTGACAACGGACGAGATCTTCGTGGTCGAGGGCATGCTGGCGCTCAACGAGCTCAGCCAGCTCGTCGGGCTCGACCGGCCCGACCTCAAGTTCAAGCCCTACAACCCGCGCTTTCCCGAACGCATCCGCGAGCACGGGGGCGATTGCTTCGCCGCCATCCGCCAGAAGGACATCGTCGTCCACCACCCCTACGAATCCTTCGACGTGGTGGTGCAGTTCCTGCAGCAGGCGGCACGCGATCCCAATGTGGTGGCCATCAAGCAGACGCTCTACCGCACCTCGTCGGACTCGCCCATCGTCAAGGCGCTCGCGGAGGCGGCCGAGGCCGGCAAGTCCGTGACGGCGCTCGTCGAGCTCAAGGCGCGATTCGACGAGGAGGCCAACATCCGCTGGGCGCGGGACCTCGAACGGGCAGGAGCGCAGGTGGTCTTTGGCTTCATCGAGCTCAAGACCCACGCCAAGCTGTCGTCGGTGGTGCGCCGCGAAGGCGGGCAACTCGTCACCTATTGCCATGTCGGCACGGGCAACTACCACCCGATCACGGCGCGCATCTACACCGACCTGTCGTTCTTCACGGCCGACCCCGTCATCGCGCGGGACGTTGCGCGCATCTTCAACTTCATCACCGGCTATGCCGAGCCGGCCGAGCTTGAGCGCATGGCCGTGTCTCCCGTGACGCTGAAGGCGCGCCTCCTCAAGCATATTGAGGAGGAAATCGCCCATGCGAAGGCCGGCCGCCCGGCCCAGATCTGGGGCAAGTGCAACTCGCTGGTCGATTCGACGATCATCGACGCGCTCTACGAGGCGAGCCGGGCCGGCGTGCAGGTCGACTTCATCGTGCGCGGCATCTGCTGCCTCAGGCCCGGCATTCCGGGCCTGTCGGAGAACATCCGCGTCAAGTCCATCGTCGGCCGCTTCCTCGAGCACAGCCGCATCTACGCCTTCGGCAACGGGCACGGGCTGCCGCATGCCAAGGCGCATCTCTACATTTCCTCCGCCGACCTGATGCAGCGAAACCTCGATCGGCGGGTCGAGGCGCTGCTGCCGATCTCTAATCCGACCGTGCACGAGCAGATCCTCGAGCAGATCATGCTCGCCAATCTGCTGGACAACGAGCAGAGCTGGACTGTATTGCCCGATGGGACGAGCAAGCGCATCATCCCGGGCAAGGGGGAGCAGTCCTTCAACGCTCATCAGTACTTCATGACGAACCCGAGTCTGTCTGGACGTGGAAAGTCTCTCAAGGATTCGCGCCCCAGGACCCTCGCCAAGGGATCCTCTGCCTGAACTGCGTGCCCCGGGCCGACTCGACGTCGGCTCACCGGTGGCCATCGTTGATATCGGCTCCAACTCGGTCCGCCTCGTCGCCTACGAGGGCATGACGCGGGCGCCGACGCCGATCTTCAACGAAAAGGTCCTCTGCGGCCTCGGCCGCAGTGTGGCGACGACGAAGCGGCTGCACGACGATGCCGTCGAGAAGGCGCTCAGGGCGCTGGCGCGCTTTCGCGTCCTGTGCGGGCTCATGCAGGTCGGCTCGGTGCACGTGCTGGCGACGGCGGCGGCGCGCGACGCCGAGAACGGGCCGGACTTCCTCGCCCGGGCCGAGGCGGCGATCGGACATCCCATCGAGCTCATCTCGGGCAGCCGGGAGGCGCAGCTCTCGGCGCTCGGCGTCATGTCCGGCTTCCACGATGCCGACGGCGTCGTCGGCGACATGGGTGGCGGCAGCCTCGAGCTCATCGACGTGCGCGGTTTCGAACTCGGCAAGGGTGTCTCGCTGCCGCTCGGGGGCCTCGCGCTGCAGGACACGACCGGCGGCAACATACGCAAGGCCTCGAAGGTGGTGCGCGACGCCTTCGCCAAGGCTGAGCCGCTGGAGCGCCTGAAGGGGCGCACCTTCTATGCCGTCGGCGGCACGTGGCGCGCCCTGGCGCGCCTGCACATGACGCAGAAAGGCTATCCGCTGCACGTGATGCACGGCTATACGGTGGCGCCGAAGGACGTCACGGACTTCGCCAAGATCGTCGAGCGCGTCGATGCCGACACGCTCGAATCGATCGAGGCGGTCTCGGCGGCCCGCCGGCCCTTGCTCGGCTACGGGGCGCTGCTGCTGGAAGAGATCATCCGCAAGGGCAAACCCAAGAAGGTCGTCATCTCGGCGCAGGGGGTGCGCGAAGGGCTGCTCTACGAGAAGTTGTCCAACGAGGAGCGGCGGACGGATCCGCTGCTCTCCGCGGCGCGCGAGCTCAACCTGCTGCGCTCGCGCGCGCCGATGCACGGCGAGGAACTGATCGGCTGGACGGACAAGCTCGTTGCCTCGCTCCACCTCGACGAGACGGGGGAGGAACGCCGCCTGCGCCATGCCGCGTGCCTCCTCGCCGACATCGGCTGGCGCGCGCATCCCGACTATCGCGGCGAGCAGGGGCTCAACATCATCGCCCATGCCGCCTTCGTCGGCGTCGACCATCCCGGCCGCGCCTTCCTGGCCCTGTCGGTCTTCTTCCGCCATGTCGGCCTGTCGGTGGACGACATCAGCCCGCGCATCCGGGAACTGGTGACGACCCGGATGATCGACCGGGCGCGCATCCTCGGCGGTGCCATGCGGGTCGCCTATCTCGTCTCGGCGGCCATGCCGGGGGTCCTGCCGCGGGCGCCGATCACGGGGCACGGCGGCAAGCTGGTGCTGGCGCTGCCCGGCGACCTCGCTGCGCTCGCGAGCGACCGGCTCTTGAACCGGGTCAAACAGCTCGCACGCCTCGTCGGCCGCGAGCCCCTCATCCAGAATGGCAGGTAGGCCTCGTGGGACTGGAAACGGATTTTACTACAAAGGTCTGTCGCAGAAGTTTCACGCAAGGGTAACGGTTCCGCAATGCCGGGTCTCCACAACGTGCGCGTTGCACAATAGGGATTCGGGGGCAGGCGTGGCGACGTTATCGCTGTTGAACGAGAGCCTGTCGGCCCTGGGTGGGACGGTGGCCAAAACGCGCGATGCCGCGCAGAGCCTCGCCGCCCTGTCGCAGGACTTCACCCGGTCGGCCCAGTTCCTCGTCGGTGCCCTCGACGAGTTCCTCAGCGAGGCGGCCTAATCAATATTCGATGAGGCGCACGCGCCCGCGGTCCACGGTGAGCGCCAGGCGCCCGGCCTTCAGGGCGAGTGCCTTCTCGCCGAAGAGCTGGCGCCGCCAGCCGGTGAGCGCCGGCACGTCCGCCTCGTCGTCGAGGGCGATGGCCTCGAGGTCATCCACCGTGGCGAGGATCTTCGGGGCGACCCGCTCGTTCTCCGCCACGGCCTTCAACAGCACCTTGAGCATCTCGATGGTGGCGCCGTTGGTGCCGGCCTTGCGGCCGCGCTCGCCGAGGCTGACGGACTTCGGATCGCGCGCCACGCCGCGTGCGACGGCGGCGAGGATGTCGCCAGCCGGGCGCGAGCGCTCGAAGCCGTTGGGGACGGAGCGCAGCGCGCCGAGCGCCTCCGGCGTCGTCGGCGCGTGCACGGCGATGTCGATGAGGGCGTCGTCCTTCATGATGCGCGACCGCGGCACGTTGCGGCTGCGAGCCTCGCGCTCGCGCCAAGCCGCGATCTCCATCAGCACCGCGGCTTCCTTCGGCTTCTTGATGCGCCCCTTGAGGCGCTGCCAGGCATCCTCGGGACGGGTGTCGTAAGTGGCGGGCGCGGTGAGCACCGCCATCTCCTCGTCGAGCCAGCTTTCGCGCCCGCTCTCGGCCAGGTCCGCATGCAGCGCCGCATAGACGGTGCGCAGATGCGTCACGTCCGAGAGGGCATAGGCGAGCTGCTGCTCGCTGAGCGGGCGGCGCGACCAGTCCGTGAAGCGGGAAGACTTGTCGATGCGTGCCTTGGCGAGGTCGTTGACCAGTTGCTCGTAGGACACCGAGTCGCCATAGCCGCAGACCATGGCGGCGACCTGCGTGTCGAAGAGCGGGGTCGGGATAACGCTGCCGCCCTGCCAGATGATCTCGATGTCCTGCCGCGCCGAGTGGAAGACCTTGACCACGTTGGTATCGGCCATCAGCGCATAGAAGGGCGCAAGGTCCATGTCCTCCGCCAGGGGATCGACGAGCACGGCCTCGGCCGGGCTCGCCATCTGGATCAGGCAGAGCTTGGCATAATACGTCGTCTCCCGCAGAAATTCCGTATCCACGGTGACGAAGGGGAATTTGGCGAGGCGGGCGCAGGCGGCGGCGAGGGCGTCGGTCGTAGCAATCAAGTCCATGGTATTCGCGCTATAACTCAGACTTGGCCGCTTGTCGCGGCCTATCCTTGACATTCGTGCCGTCTCGTGGGCTTCTCCCGCGGCCGCGCCGTTGCCGCGCGCGGGCGCTCATTCACCCTTCGTCCGATCGTCGAGCCGGAACACCGTGCCCATGCATCGCTACCGTTCACATACCTGCGGCGCGCTCCGCGAAACCCATGTCGGCGAGACCGTTCGCCTCTCGGGCTGGTGCCATCGCATTCGCGACCACGGCGGCGTGCTGTTCATCGATCTGCGCGATCATTACGGGCTGACGCAATGCGTCGTCGATCCGGATTCGCCGGCCTTCAAGGTGGCCGAGACCCTGCGCTCGGAATGGGTGGTGCGCGTCGACGGCAAGGTGCGCAACCGCCCGGCCGGCACCGAGAACCCGGAGCTGCCGACCGGCAACGTCGAGCTCTACATCACGGAGATCGAGGTGCTTGGCCCGGCGGGCGAACTGCCGATGCAAGTCTTCGGCGACCAGAACTTCCCCGAGGAGACGCGGCTCAAGTACCGCTTCCTCGACCTTCGGCGCGAGAAGCTGCACCAGAACATCGTCAAGCGCGGCCAGATCATCGATTCGCTGCGCCGGCGCATGAAGGAGGGCGGCTTCTTCGAGTTCCAGACGCCGATCCTCACCGCCTCCTCGCCGGAGGGGGCGCGCGACTTCCTGGTGCCGAGCCGCCTGCATCCGGGCAAGTTCTACGCCCTTCCGCAGGCGCCGCAGCAGTTCAAGCAGCTGACGATGATCGCCGGCTTCGACCGCTATTTCCAGATCGCGCCCTGCTTCCGCGACGAGGACGCGCGTGCCGACCGCTCGCCGGGCGAGTTCTACCAGCTCGATATCGAGATGAGCTTCGTCACGCAGGAGGACGTGTTCCAGGCGGTGGAGCCGGTGCTGCGCGGCGTCTTCGAGGAATTCGGCGAGGGCCGGCCGGTGACGCCCGTCTTCCCGCGCATTCCCTACGCCGAGGCGATGCTGAAATACGGCGTCGACAAGCCGGACCTGCGCAACCCCATCATCATCGCCGACGTCACCGCCGAGTTCCTGCGCGAGGACGTGACGTTCAACGCCTTCAAGAACGTCATCAAGGCCGGCGGCGTGGTGCGTGCCATCCCCGCGCCGGGGGCGGCGGGCCAGCCGCGCTCGTTCTTCGACAAGCTCAACGACTGGGCGCGGGGCGAGGGCGCGCCGGGGCTCGGCTACATCGTCTTTGAGGACGAGGGCGGCGAGCTCGTCGGCAGGGGGCCGATCGCCAAGTTCGTGCCGGCCGAGGCGCAGGCCGCCATCGCCCTGGCCGCCGGTGTGCGCGCCGGAGACGCCGTGTTCTTCTCGGCGGGGGAGGAGGCCAAGGCGGCCGGGCTCGCCGGCAAGGCGCGCACGCGCATCGGCGAGGAGCTCGACCTCATCGACCGCGAGCGCTTCGACCTGTGCTGGATCACCGACTTCCCGATGTTCGAGTGGAACGAGGAGGAGAAGAAGATCGACTTCTCCCACAACCCGTTCTCCATGCCGAACTTCGACCACGACGCCTTCCTGGCGCTCGACCCGGCGGACGAGAAGACGATCCTCGGCATCACGGCCTTCCAGTACGACATCGTCTGCAACGGCGTGGAGCTGTCGTCGGGCGCCATCCGTAACCACCGGCCGGACATCATGCGCAAGGCCTTCGCCATCGCCGGCTACGGCGAGGACGTGCTGGAGGCGAAGTTCGGCGGCATGCTGCGCGCCCTCAGCTACGGCGCCCCGCCGCACGGTGGCATCGCCCCGGGCGTCGACCGCATCGTCATGCTGCTCTGCAACGAGCAGAACCTGCGCGAGGTCGTCCTCTTCCCCATGAACCAGCGGGCGGAGGACCTGATGATGGGCGCGCCGTCCGAGGTGACGATGAAGCAGCTGAGAGAGCTGCACATCCGGCTGAACCTGCCGGAGAAGTGAGCCGGACCGGCAATGTCGAGGGCGCCCCAGCGGGCGCCCTTCCTTTTCGGCGGCGGAGACGGTCCCTTGAGGCGTCAGGCCACCATCGCTTTGCGCTCCTGCCGCTTCTCGAACTCCTTGCCCCAGCGCGACAGCGCGTCGACGGCCTCGTTGAGGCTGCGGCCGAAGTCGGTCGCGGAATATTCCACCTTCTGCACGGCGCCGGGGAAGACCTCGCGGCGGATGAGGTCGTCGGCCTCCATCTCGCGCAGTTGCTGCGCCAGAACCTTCTCGCTCACGCCCGGCAGCAGCCGGCGCAGCTCGCCGAAACGGCGGGGCCGGAGCGTCACTTCCCACAGGATGCCCATCTTCCACTTGCCCGAGATGGCATTGAGGGCGCTGGCGAAGCCGCATTCGTCGGTTTCGAGGCGTTTCATTGCAAAACCACTTACCTTGGGGTGAGCGCTTACTTGAAAGTGCGTAATTTACACTGTCGCCAGGCCGCGCCTATCAATCGGCAACCCGGCGGGCGGCGCCCGTCAAGATAGGTGGGGTTTTCCGTCATGACAAAGACTTGTGTCGTCGGCGCCGGCCGCATGGGCTCGGCGCTCGCGAGAGCCTTGCTCGCAGAGGGCATCGAAACGCGCGTATGGAACCGCTCGCCGGAGAAGGTCGCTCCCCCGGCGGCACTCGACGGGCTGTTCAAGGCCGCGCTCGCGGCCGGCCACGCGGCGGACGATTTCGCGGCGCTGATGCGTTTCATCGAGCGGGGCGGGGTGCGCCATGCCGCCTGAAGCGGAGCGGGAGCGCACCGCCCGCTGCACCTGCGGGCAGCTGAGCCTCACGCTCGCCGGGCCGCCGGACCGGGTCTATGCCTGTGGTTGCCGCGAATGCCAGCGGGCGACGGGCTCGGCCTTCGGCTGGCGGGCGCGCTACGGCAAGAGCGCCGTGGTGCGCACCACCGGCGAGCATCGCCGCTTCCGGCGTGGCAGCGATGCGGGGCGCTGGGTGGAGCAGATCTTCTGCCCAGTCTGCGGGACGCAGCTCTACATGGAGGCGGAGGTGATCTCTGACGGGCTCGTCGTGTCGGCCGGGTGTTTCGAGCAAGCGGACGTCGGCCCGCCCGCCGCCCTCTTCAATGCCGGTCGTCGGCCCGACTGGCTGACCCTCGGCGAGGCGATCCCGCTCGTGGAATAGCCTACCGCCGCGCCCCCTCGACCATCATCTGCACGGCCCGCGCCACGTGGTCCGGGTCGTCGTCGATGCGGTTCATCAGGAGGCGGAACCAGTTGAAGCCGAAATAGAGCTCGACGAGCGCCTCGACATTGTCGGGCGCGATCTCGCCGCGCTCCACGGCCCGGTCGAAGACTTCCCGCAGGCGGCACATGTGCTGGGGGACGAAGCGGTCGCGCAAGGCGGCGAGGGAGACGGGGTTGGTCTGCGCCTCGGCGATGAGGGCGCGGAAGGCGCCACCCGAGGGCGTCGTGCGCCAGAAGGTCCAGAGTGCGTTGACGAGCGTGCGCAGGTCCCGCGCCAGCGAGCCCGTGTCGGGCATGGCGATGGCGGCCGCCTTGTCCGCCTGGTAGATGGCGATGAAGAGGTCGGCCTTCGTCGGCCACCAGCGGTAGATCGTCGGCTTGCCCGCGCCCGCGCGGCGCGCCACCTCGTCGATGGAAAAGCCCGCGTAACCTTTTTCCTGCAACAAGGATCGTGCGGCGGCGATGACCGCCGCCTCGCTCGCCGGATTGCGCCGGGCGCCGATCGAGGTGCGGCGGCCGCGCCCGTCTGCCATGCCGGACGGGGAGGGGGCTCCGTCGTCATCGTCCGCGTCGGGCGGGATCGACCTGTCGGCCGGCTCGCTCGGCGGGACGCCCGCCGGCGGACGAGGGGGGCGGGACATGGGGCTCCTCCGGTTTCCTGCAGGTTTTTTTTTCGCTCCGCCCCTTAACATAACGAAACGGCCCGTTTATATCCATGGCCGAAACGATACGGATCGTTTCGTTTTCTACGGAGACGGTTCCTTATGCCTTCCGCTGTTTCCCCTTCTTCTCCTTCCCCCGCCGCCTCTCCTGCAGCGCAGCCGTCGCGCCTGCGCTTCTCGCTCGCCCTCATTCCCGGGGCCTATGTGCTGATCACCGCCATCCTCTACGGTCTCGGGCCGCTGATGGAGGACTGGCCGGTCTTCCTGCGCACACTCGCCATCGTGCCGCTCATGGTCTTCGGCATGGTCTATGCCGTCATCCCGCTCGTGCGGCGGGCAATGAGCGGGCGGCGCGGCGGCTGAGGCGCGTCAGCCCTCACGCCGGCCATTCGTCCGCTCGACTTGTCTTGCAGCCTGATTTGCGTCAAAGCGACGAAGGGCCGGCCGCCGCCGGCCCTTCGCCTGTTTTCCGGGCTCCGGGCCCTTCTTCGACGGGTTCTGTCTTGCCGCTCGATGCCTCGGCCGTCACGGCGGTCGTCGTCACCCACGATTCGGCCCATTGCCTGCCGGCCTGCCTGGCGGCCGTCGCGGCCTGCGGCGCCGCGGCGATCGTCGTCGATAATGCGAGCCGCGACGGCTCGACCGCGCTTGCCGAGCATCTCGGCGCGCGGGTGATCCGCAGCGCCCGCAACGAGGGCTACGGCCGCGCCAGCAACATCGGCGTGCGGGCCGCCGCGAGCGAATTCGTCCTCATCGTCAATCCGGACCTCGTGCTCGATGCCGGTGCGGTCAAAGCGCTTCTCGCCGCGGCCGAGCGCTATCCCGATGCCGGGCTCCTCGCCCCGCGCATCGAGGAGGCGGACGGGCGCTTCTTCTTCCAGCCGCGCTCGCTGCTCTCGCCCTATCTCCACAATCCTTCCGGGCGCCTCGTGCTGCCGGAGGGGGACTGCTGCGCGCCTTTCCTGTCCGGGGCGGCGCTGTTCTGCCGGCGGGACGTCTTCCTCGCGCTCGGCGGCTTCGACGAGGCGATCTTCCTCTTCTACGAGGATGACGACCTGTGTCGGCGCATGGCCGATTCCGGCCGGGCGCTGATCCATGTCGATGCGGCGCGGGCCATGCACGGGCGCGGCCGCTCCAGCGCGCCGGAGCCGGGCCGCATCTTCCGGTCCCGCTGGCACCAGGCGTGGTCGCGCGCCTATGTGTCGCGCAAGTACGGCCTGCCGGATCCGGCGTTTGGCATGTTCGCCGTCAACGCGCTCAAGGCGGCGGGTGCCTGCCTCACCTTCAACCGGCGGCTCATCGAGCGCTACGGCGGCTCGGCCGCCGGGGCGTGGGCATGGCTGACGGGGCGCGGCGCGCTGGCGCGCGAAGGGCTGGACTAGGGAGACAGCCATGTGGATCGAGAAGCTGTGGCGGCGCTGGACCAATCCCCACAACCTCACGCGCCTCTTCCATGCGCGCGAGGCCGCCCGCTTCGGCTGGCAGATCGGCGACTACAGCTATGGCCGGCTGCGCGTGCGACGCTGGGGCGAGGGCGGGTGCCTCGTCATCGGCCCCTACTGTTCCTTCGCCGATGACGTCACCGTCTTCCTCGGCGGCAACCACCGCACCGACTGGGTGACGACCTATCCCTTCTCGGGCCTGCCGGAGCTGTGGCCGGAGGCGCGAGGGTTGCCGACGCCCGAGGCGACGCGCGGCGATGTCGTCATCGGCGCGGACGTGTGGGTGGGCTCGGGCGTGACCATCCTGTCCGGCGTCACCATCGGGCCCGGCGCCGTCATCGGCGCGCGGGCGGTGGTGGCGCGCGACGTGCCGGCCTATGCGGTCGTCGTCGGCAATCCGGCGCGGGTCGTGCGCCGCCGCTTCGACGAGGCGACGGTCGAGGCGCTCGTCGCCGCCCGCTGGTGGGAGCGCCCGCGGGCCGAGCTGGTGCCGCTCATGGCGCTCCTCCTGTCCGGCGATACGGCCGCCGTCCTTGCCGCTCTCAGGGGCGCTGGAGACGGGGGGCGAGGCTGAGATTGAGGCTGGCCTGCGGCGGCACGACCTGCTAGGCGGAAGGCCCTGATCGACCGGCTGACGATGCTCGACCGCTATTACGACACCGCCCGCACCGAGGTACTGCCCTTCCTGCCCGCGCGCGTCACGCGCCTGCTCGACGTCGGCTGCGGCGCCGGCGCGACCACGCGGGCCGTGGCGGCTCGCCATGCCGTGACGTGGAAGGGCGGCATCGAATATGTCGACGCCGTCGCGGCGCAGGCCGAGCCGCATTTCGACCGGCTGTGGCGCGGCGATGCCCAGGCGGCGGCGCTGGAGGCCGAGATCGCGCCCGGCTCGCTCGACCTCGTGCTGTGCCTCGACGTGCTCGAGCACATGGCCGACCCCTGGACGATGGTGAAACGCCTGTCGGCGCTGCTTGCGCCGGGAGGGCGGCTTATCGTCTCGGTGCCCAATATCCGGCACTGGAAGTTCATCTGGCGGTTGCTGATGAAGGGCGATTTCCGCTATCGCGACGCAGGGCTGCTCGATCGCACGCATCTGCGCTTCTTCGTCAAGGAGACGGCGGCGGAACTGGCGACGGTCGGCGGCCTGACGCTGGTCGGCGTGCATTCGGTGCAGCGCTTCCGCTTTCCCGATGCGCGCTGGCTCCTGATGGCGCTGAGCTTCGGCTGGCTGGAGACGCTGCTCGCCAAGCAATGGCTGGTGGTGGCCGAGCGGAAATCGTGATGGGGTCGGGACCGTCGGCAAGGGGCGGTCCGGGGAGGGACGGTATGGCGGACAATATCTCGCAGGATCTGAAATCGGGCGCGCTGTTCTATCACCGCAATCCACGGCCCGGTAAGCTCGAGATCCAGCCCACCAAGCCCCTCGGCAACCAGCGCGATCTCGCGCTCGCCTATTCGCCGGGCGTTGCCGCCGCCTGCCTCGAGATCGTCGCCGACCCGGCCGAGGCCGCCACCGTCACGGCACGGCAGAACCTCGTCGCCGTCGTCTCCAACGGCACGGCGGTGCTCGGCCTCGGCAACATCGGGCCGCTCGCCTCGAAGCCGGTGATGGAGGGCAAGGCGGTCCTCTTCAAGAAGTTCGCCGGCATCGACGTGTTCGACATCGAGCTCGCCGAGACGGCGGTCGACAAGCTGGTCGACGTCGTGGCGGCGCTCGAGCCCACCTTCGGCGGCATCAACCTCGAGGACATCAAGGCGCCCGAGTGTTTCGAGGTGGAGGAGCAGCTGAAGGCCCGCATGGGCATTCCCGTCTTCCACGACGACCAGCACGGCACGGCGATCATCGTCGGCGCGGCCGTGACCAATGCGCTGGAGCTTGCGGGCAAGGCGATCGGCGACGTCAAGATCGTGGCTTCCGGCGCGGGCGCGGCGGCGCTTGCCTGCCTCAACCTGCTCGTCTCGCTCGGCGCCCGGCGCGAGAACATCTGGGTCACGGACATCGAGGGCGTCGTCTACGAGGGGCGCGAGGCGCTGATGGATCGCTGGAAGGCGGCCTATGCCCAGAAGACCGACGCGCGCAAGCTCGACGAGGTGATCGGCGGGGCGGATGTTTTCCTCGGCCTGTCCGCCGCCGGCGTGCTGAAGCCGGAGATGGTGGCGAAGATGGCGGACAAGCCGCTCATCCTGGCGCTCGCCAACCCGAACCCGGAGATCATGCCGGAGGACGCCGTGGCGGTGCGGCCGGACGCCATGATCTGCACCGGCCGCTCGGACTATCCGAACCAGGTCAACAACGTCCTGTGCTTCCCCTACATCTTCCGCGGCGCGCTCGACGTGCATGCCTCGACCATCAACGAGGCCATGAAGGCCGCGGCGGTGGAAGCGATCGCCGCCCTCGCGCGCGAGGCCCCGTCGGAGGTCGTCGCCCGTGCCTATGGAGGGGAGGCGCGCACCTTCGGCGCCGATTCGCTCATCCCGAGCCCGTTCGATCCGCGGCTCATCCTGCGCATCGCGCCGGCCGTGGCGAAGGCCGCCATGGACACGGGCGTGGCGCGCAAGCCGATCGAGGACCTTGAGGCCTATCGGGAATCGCTCGGGCGTTTCGTCTTCCGCTCGGGCTTCATCATGAAGCCGGTCTTTACCCAGGCGAAGGCCGAGCCCAAGCGCGTCATCTATGCCGAGGGCGAGGACGAGCGCATGCTCAGGGCGGCCCAGGCGGTGATCGAGGACGGCATCGCCCAGCCGATCCTCATCGGCCGCCCGGCCGTCGTCGAGACGCGGCTGAAGCGCTTCGGCCTCTCGATCCGGCCCGGCAAGGATTTCGAGCTCATCAACCCCGAGGACGATCCGCGCTACCGCGACTATGTCGCGACCTATCTCGACGTCGCGGGGCGCAAGGGCATCACGCCGGATGCGGCCAAAACACTGGTGCGCACCAACACCACCGTCATCGCGGCGGTCGCGCTCGCGCGCGGCGATGCGGATGCCATGCTGTGCGGGCTCGAGGGGCGCTTCCAGTCCCGCCTCAAGCACATCCGCGACATCATCGGCCTGACGCCCGGCGTGCGCGAATTCTCGGCCATGAGCCTCGTCATCACCTCAAAGGGGCACTACTTCCTCGCCGACACGCATGTGCGGCCGGACCCGAGCGCCGAAGAGATCGCCGAGATGACGATGCTGTGCGCCGAGCACGTGACGCGCTTCGGCATCGAGCCGCACATCGCCTTGCTATCGCATTCGGATTTCGGCTCGGCGGATACGCGCTCGGCGCTCAAGATGCGTGAAGCCCTCGGCCTCCTGCGCGACAGGGCGCCGCATCTCGAGGTCGACGGCGAGATGCAGGCGGACACGGCGATCTCGCAGATGGTTCGCGACCGCAAGCTGCCGTCTTCGCGGCTGAAGGGCGAGGCCAACGTGCTCGTCATGCCCAACCTCGACGCCGCCAACATCGCCTTCCAGCTCACCAAGGTGCTGGCCGATGCGCTGCCCGTCGGACCCATTCTGCTCGGGCCGGCCAAGCCCGCGCATGTGCTGACGCCGACGGTAACCGCGCGCGGCATCGTCAACATGACGGCGGTCGCCGTCGTCGAGGCCCAGGCGGCGCACCGCGAGCAGGTGGTGGTTGGGTAGTCGTTGCGTGCCTGCTGCCAGCCGTGAGAGAAGCGCGTAGCGCAGCAGGGGACGACGGCTCTCCCTGCTATGGCTGGGGCTCGTCACCGCTAAAGCGTGAGTTGCTGGACCACCGGGTTTCCAGCCTCGCGGCAGCGCCGCGGCGTGGATGCCCGCGACGAGCGCGGGCATCCACGCCGCGAGGCTGGCACGAGCGCACAAGACGTGGATGGCAACAGCAGCGCGCCTCGCGTCTCTTTGCAGTGACGCAAGTTGGGCAAGCCCGACTTGCGTTGGACAAGCCCGGCCATGACGAGGGAGAAGTTGCGCTTACCATCCCGCGTCGCTGCCGTTCGCAGATGGCATCGCGCCGCTGTGCCCGGCGCTGCCGAGGCCTATTCTGCCTTGGCCTCGATCGTCACCTGCTCGAACAATGTCGCGGGTTCGCCGCCAGCGGCGGCGAAGTCGGCGAGGCCGAGGCCGCCCGCGTTGTTGGCGGTTGCCGTGACGTTGAGCGCGCCGGGCTTGGCGACGAAGCGCGCCACGGCATTGGCGAGCGTCCGTGCGCCCTCGGAATTGCCGAGGAAGGCAGGCACGACGATGGCGGCGCCCATGCCGTATTCCTTGCGCAGGTCGTCCGGCTTGCGCTTCTGCTTCTTCGCCTCCTGCTCCAGGAAGCGCTCGAAGATGCCGCCATTCTCGACGGCGAATGACAGGCGCTTCGCCGTCGCCGACATGAGGGCGACCTGCTGGATGGCCTCGTCCGACGAAAAGATGTCCTTCGTGACATTGCCGAGGAGGGCCGAGAGCGTCACGGCACCCATGTCCTTGCCGTTGAACGACAAAGTCTTGACGGCGAGTTCCTGCTTGTCCGGCGCCCAGGCGGCATCGAGGGCGAACGACAGGTCGAGCGCCTCATAGCCCATGGCGCGCAGCTCCTTGAGCCCGTCCTTGTCGGTGCCCGCGGGCAGGGCCATGGCGAAATGGTCAACGCGCGCGCCGAGTTCGGTCGGGATGTCGTCGACGATATTGCCGGCCTTGAGGTCGATGGCGCCGATCGCCATCTTGATCCGCTCGCCGGCCTTCACGGCCCGCTTGTCCTTGCCGCGGCGCGGCTCGTCCTCGTCGGCCGGGATGTCGATGTCGATGGCCTCGATGCGGGCATGGCCGATCAGGGGCACGAATTTCCGGGCGTCGAGATCCTCGAAATCCGTATCGGGTGCGGCGAGCGCCTCTTTCAGCCGCTCCAGCATCGGGCGCCAGACGATTTCGGAGAAGCTCATGCCGCCGAAGCGCATTTCGGCATCCGGCGTGACGAAGCGCATGCCGGTGACCGAGAAGCTGGGGCCGGTCGCATCGGCGCTCATGGCGATGCGCTCCATCTCGCCGTCGATCGGCTCGCCCTTCTTCTCGTCCTTGCCCTTGAAGGTGAACCCGGAAGCCTCGAAGCCGCCGATCTCGAAAGCCGTCATCATGTCGACGAGGCGCATGAAGAAGGCCTTGCGCTCCGCGGATGACAGCTTCTCGAAGTCGTCCACCTTGCCGAGCGCGTCGATGGTGCCGAGCCAGGAATCGGCCGTCGGGCGCGCCTTGAAGTCGCGGCCGGAGATGCGCGCGACACCGACCTCGTTGCCCTTCGCATCGCGCATGCTGAAGTTCTCGACGCTGAAGGCGCCGTAAAGCCGCTTCGGCTCGGTGTCGCCCGGGCCGGCCTTCTCGCCATAGACGCGGGCTGTCTGCACCGTGTCGAAATCGTCGATGGTGATCGGACCCATGAAGCCGGTGGTCAGCCCCTCCTTCTTCCCGTCAATCCGCATCGTGGCGCGCGGGACGGCGATGGCAGAGATGACGCCTGCCCTGATGTCGCGCATCTCGATGTCGTGATAGGTCAACGTCTGCTGCATGTCGCCGACGGTCTGCTCCATCGTCAGCTCGGGGATGCGCACCGCGCTTGCGGTCAGGGCAGCGAGCCGCTCGGATAGGGGCTGCGTCGCCGCCTTGTCGAAGATGCGGGCAATCGTCGCCTGGTCGAGGTCCGTCCCCGAGACGAGGATGCGCGGCATGCGGAGGGTCAGGCCGTCGAGCACGACAGAGACGCCTTCGAGCGTCACGTCGCCCGCGGCAAGAGCGGAGCTGCCGAAAAGGCCCCGGCCCGGCAGCACGATGCGGTCGATCGAGAGCGTCGCGCCCGGCGTGGCGAGACGGAGGCCGTCGACGGCGAGAGGGCCGAACAGCGCACCGGAAACGGCATCGACCGTTCCGGCGGGCGCCAGGAGCCGCGACAGCCGCCATGCGGTGAATTCGTCCGCCACGGGCAAGGCGCCGACGAGCGCGATCGCCGCCGCGCCGGCAAGAAGGATGTTCCGGCGCCTGCGTGGGCTGAAAACGGGCCTGGCGGGGCGAACTGCGGATGTCATAGGGAGCTCCTGATCAACGATTGCCCGTTCATCTAGAGGAGCGAGGTTACCATTCGATGTGCGCCAGCGCAGCGTCGGCGCGCGCCGCTGTCCGGCTCGCGTCGAGATTGTCCGCCCGCCGGCAGGGGACGTCGGATCAGAGCGAGAAGGACGTGCCGCAGCCGCAGGAGGCGGTGGCGTGCGGGTTCTCGATCTTGAAGGACTGGCCGATGAGGTCGTCGACGAAATCGACCACCGAGCCGTCGATATATTGCAGGGAGACGGAATCGACGACGACGGCCGCGCCGTCGCGCTCCACGATCACGTCGTCGTCGCTGCTGTTGCGCTCGATATCGAAGGCGTACTGAAAGCCCGAGCAGCCGCCGCCGTTGACGCTGATGCGCAGCATGCTGCCTTCGGGTTCCCCCTTCAGCACCTCCTTGATGCGCCTGGCGGCGCGCTCCGTCACAGTAATTGCCGACATCTCAGGCAAGATCCGTTCACATCCGTGCCGCGAGGCTTGCCTCGCCATTCACTGAAAAGGTAAGTGCGGTCGGCGTCCGCCGCAACAGGGAGCCAGACATGCAAGCGCACGGCGAGCGTTGGCGCGCACCCTATGCCTGCGATCCGGCGGCGAGCCGCGGCCGGCTGATCCGGGAAGAGACGTCGCCGACGCGCAGCGAGTTCCAGCGCGACCGCGACCGCATCATCCATTCCACCGCCTTCCGGCGTCTGAAGCACAAGACGCAGGTCTTCGTCTATCACGAGGGCGACCACTACCGCACGCGGCTCACCCACTCCATCGAGGTGAGCCAGATCGCCCGCGCCATCGCCCGCTCGCTGGGGCTCGACGAGGATCTCGCCGAGGCGCTCGCCCTCTCGCACGACCTCGGCCATACGCCCTTCGGCCATACGGGCGAGGACGCGCTCGATGCCTGCATGGAGGGTTTCGGCGGTTTCGACCACAACGCCCAGGCCCTGCGCATCGTCACCCGGCTCGAGCGGCGCTACGCCACCTTCGACGGCCTCAACCTGACCTGGGAGACGCTCGAGGGGCTCGTCAAGCACAACGGCCCGCTCGTCGACGCGGACGGCCGGCCCTTCGGCCGCTATGGTGAGCGCGGCGTGCCGGGCGCCATCACGGAATACAACGAGCGCGACGACCTGTGGCTCGCGACCCATGCCGGCGGCGAGGCGCAGGCCGCCGCCATCGCCGACGACATCGCCTATGACGCACACGACATCGACGACGGCCTCAGGGCCGAGCTCTTCGCGCTCGACGACCTGAGGGCGGTGCCGTTCCTCGCCGAGCTGCTCGACGACATCGCCCGCCGCTATCCGGGGCTCGAACGCCCGCGCGTCATTCACGAACTCGTGCGCCGGGTGATCACCCGTTTTGTCGAGGATGTGATCGCCGAGAGCGGCCGGCGCCTGGCGCGCCTCGCCCCGGCCGATGCGGATGCCATCCGCCGGGCGGGCTTGCAGGTCGTCGCCTTCTCGCCGGCCATGGCGGCGGCCGACGAGGCCATCAAGGGCTTCCTCTACCCGAACATGTACCGCCATCAGCGCGTCATGCGCGTGCGGCGGGAGGCGGAGGCGGTGGTGCGCGATCTCTTCGGCAAATTCGTGCGCGAGCCGCAGCTGATGCCGGAGGAATGGCGGCTCGACCGAGCCCGGGAGGAGGAGCCGCGCGTCGCCCGGCGCGTCGCGGACTATATCGCCGGCATGACGGACGGCTATGCCCTGCAGGAGCACCGCCGCCTGTTTGACGCAACACCGGAATTGCGCTAGGGCGCCGCCTTCGGAAGGGCGCCCCTGTCGGCGCGGCTTATGTTGTCTCAAGGACGGCCATGAACATCTTCGACGCGTACCAGCGCCGCCTCGCCGGCGCGATCGAGCGGCTCGTCGCCGCGGGCAAGCTGCCTGAGGGGCTCGATCTGTCGCGCGTCGTCGTCGAGCCGCCGCGCGATCCCGCCCACGGCGACGTCGCCACCAATGCCGCCATGGTGCTCGCCAAGCCGGCCGGCACCAATCCGCGCGCGCTCGCGGCCCTCGTCGCCGAGGAGCTGCAGCGGGAGGAGGGCGTCACCGCCGTCGGGATCGCGGGGCCGGGCTTCATCAACCTGCGCCTCGCGCCCGCCGTCTATCAGGACGTGCTGCGGGCGGTCGCCGGCCTCGGCACCGATTTCGGCCGCGGCGCTGCGAGGACCGGCAAGCCGGTCAACGTCGAATATGTCTCGGCCAACCCCACCGGGCCCATGCATGTCGGCCATGGTCGCGGCGCCGTCTTCGGCGATGCGCTCGCCGGGCTCCTGGCCTTCGCCGGGCACGAGGTGACGCGCGAATATTACATCAACGACGCCGGCGCGCAGATCGAGGTCCTCGCCCGTTCCGCCTTCCTGCGCTATCGCGAGGCGCTCGGCGAGGACATTGGCGCCATTCCCGAAGGGCTCTACCCGGGCGATTACCTCAAGCCGGTCGGCGAGGCGCTGAAGGAGCGCCACGGGGCGAGCCTCGTCGACATGGACGAGGCCGCGTGGCTGCCGATCGTGCGCGATGCGGCCATCGACGCGATGATGGCGATGATCCGCGACGACCTCGCCGCGCTCGGCGTCGTGCACGACGTCTTCTTTTCCGAGCGCGCCCTGCACGGCAAGAACGGCGGTGCCATCGCCGAGACGATCGCGAGCCTCGAAGGGCGCGGCTATGTCTACCGCGGGCGCGTGCCGCCACCGAAGGGCCAACTGCCGGAGGACTGGGAAGACCGCGAGCAGTTGCTCTTCCGCGCGACCGATGTCGGCGACGATATCGACCGGCCGCTCATGAAGTCCGACGGCAGCTACACCTATTTCGCCGCTGACGTTGCCTATATGCGCGACAAGTACGAGCGGGGCTTCCGCGAGCTCATCTATGTGCTCGGCGCCGATCACGGCGGCTATGTGAAGCGCCTTCAGGCGGTCGGCCGGGCCATCGGTGGCGAGGATCTCGCGGTCATCGTGCTCCTGTGCCAGCTCGTCAAGCTGCTGCGCGCCGGCGAGCCGGTGAAGATGTCGAAGCGGGCGGGTGACTTCGTCACCCTGCGCGAGGTCATCGACGAGGTCGGCCGCGACGCGGTGCGCTTCATGATGCTGTTCCGCAAGAACGATGCGCCGCTCGACTTCGACCTCGCCAAGGTGGTCGAGCAGTCGAAGGACAACCCCGTATTCTACGTGCAGTATGCCCACGCGCGCTGCGCATCGGTCTTCCGCCAGGCGGCCGAGGCCTTTCCCGATCTCGACATGAACGGCGTGGCGCTGTCGCGTGCGGATCTCACCATTCTCGACGATGCGGCGGAGATTGATCTCGTCAGGCAGATCGCGCAGTATCCGCGCATGATCGAGAGTGCGGCGGCATCGCATGAACCGCACCGGGTGGCGTTCTACCTGCACGATCTCGCCAGCGCGTTCCATAGTCTATGGAACCGCGGCAAGGAGTCGCCCCAATTACGGTTTGTTAATCAAACCGATCGAAAGTCGACCCTGGCGAGGCTGGCGCTCGTGCATGCGGTGCGGTCGATCCTTGCGTCGGGTCTTGCGGTGCTGGGTGTGGCCGCGCCCGAAGAGATGCGCTGAAGGCGACCTGCGTCGCGCTGCCGTAGGCATGGGGCCGGTGCGCGTCAGCTGGTCGATTGATCGGCGCGCTGGTCATGGTCTGCGTGCGGCTGCATGGGCGGTCGGCGCATGGAGTGCGGACAAGGCCCATGAACGAAACAGCGAAATCACGCTTCCTGCTCGATCTCGACGACCTGGAGCGTCAACTGCGCCAGTCGCCCAAGGATGAGCGCGGCTCCCGCGCGGATGATCCGCTCGCAGAACTCGCGCGCATCGTGGGGCAGGACGATCCCTTTCGCGATCTCCTCAACGCCCCGCCGCAGCGGCCAGTGCCGCAACGGGCCGAGCCGGCCTTCGACTTCGGCGACGTGCCGCTGCGCGGAATGCAGCAGGAGGCCGCTGCCGCCGCCATGCCGGTGGCCGATCCCTTCGAGGCAGCCTTCGAAAAGGCGCTGCTCGGAGATGCTTCCACGTTGCCGCCGCAGAACGCCGCCGCCGGCGGTTTCAACGGCTACCGGGACGATGACTGGGGCGCGCCAGCCGGCCGATCCGCCGTACATATGCCCCAGCAGGCAGACGATGGCGAGTACCAGCCGGCCCAGGTCAGTGCCTATGATCCGCGCTCGTTCGACATCGACCAGGGCTACGTCGAGGAAGGCTATGCCGGCGAGGGCGACGAGGAGCGCGCCCGGCCGCGGCGCGGCCGCAAGGGCCTGATCGCGGTCGCTTCGGTCCTGGCCATGGCGGCCGCGGGCGTCGCCCTGGCGCTCAATTATACGGGCGGGGAGGGCGGCGCCGGCGGAGAGCCGCCCCTGATCAAGGCTGCCGCCGAGCCGGCGAAGATCGCGCCGCAGAACCCCGGCGGTGTCGAAATCCCCAACCAGAACAAGCAGATCTACGAGCGCGCCGATGCGGCCAAGAAGCCGACGGACGCGAATGTCGTTCGCCAGTCGGAGCAGCCGGTCGACGTCAATGCGTTGCTGAACGCCAATGGGGGTGGCGCACCCGATGCGCAGCCCGCCCTCGACGACCTGCGCCTGACGATGCCCGAGGGGTTCGAGGCGGCCAGCCAGTCGATCCCCGGCCTGGGCGATCCCAGGCGCGTGAAGACGGTCGCCGTGCGGCCCGACGGCAGCGTGATCGGCGGCGGGCAGCCTGCTCCGGCGCGGGCGCAGGCCACGGAGCGGCCGCCGATGACCGTTCCGGCGCCGGAGGCAGCAGTCGTGACGCCTTCCACGCCGGAGCCCGTGCCTCAGGCGGCCGAGCCGCCCCGACAGCCGGCACAGCGCACCGCGCCGCTGTCGATCGTGCCGCAGGCATCCCAGCCACAACCGGCGCAGCCCGCGCGCGTTGCTGCCGCTGAGCCGGCCGTGCCGGCACCCGATACACGCCCGGCGGCTGCGGTCGCGCCGCGCGGCGGCGATTTCGCGGTGCAGCTCGCGGCCCGGCCCAGCGAGGCCGCGGCGCGCGAATCCTTCGCCCAGCTGCAGCGCCGCTACAGCGATCTCGGCAGCTTCGAGCCGATGATCCGGCGGGCGCAGGTGGGCGAGCGCACCGTTTATCGCCTGCGCGTCGGCCCGATGAGCCGCGACGAGGCGGCGAACCTGTGCTCTTCGCTCCAGTCCCAGGGCGGTGACTGCTTCGTGGCCCGCAACTGACGGGGCGGCCGATCATCGGCATCCATGCGGCGGCGCCTCCCCGGTGGCCGCCGCATCGCGTTGCGGATGGTCGCACTTTTTCGGCCGATCGGATTGGTCTAGATCCGGCGGCATGACCATCCCTGCTGTGACGAGATGCCGGACATGACGGCGATCAAGGCCTTTATCGCCGGCTGTGCCGGCCATGTGCTCAGCCCGGACGAGGCGGCCTTCTTCCGCGAGGCGCAGCCCTGGGGCTTCATCCTCTTTCGGCGCAATGTCGACACGCCGGACCAGGTGCGGCGGCTGACGGACGCCCTGCGCGAGAGCGTCGGGCGCGCCGATGCGCCGGTGCTCGTCGACCAGGAGGGCGGGCGCGTGCAAAGGCTTGCCCCGCCGCACTGGCCGGCCTATCCACCCGCCGCGGCCTTCGGCCGCCTGCCGGCCAACGACTTCCTGCTCAGGCGCGAGGTGGCGCGGCTCGGGGCGCGGCTCATCGCGCACGACCTCCGGGCCGTCGGCATCACCGTTGATTGCATGCCTGTGCTCGACGTGCCGGTGCCCGGGGCCGACAGCGTCATCGGCGACCGGGCGTACGGGCGCGACGCGCGAGAGGTCGCCGTGCTCGGCCGCGCCTGCGCGGAGGGGCTTCTTGCCGGCGGCGTGCTGCCGGTCGTCAAGCACGTTCCCGGCCACGGCCGCGGCAATGCGGACAGCCACCACGCACTGCCGGTGGTCGAGGCGGTGCGAGAGGATCTGGCGGCGAGCGACTTCCTGCCCTTCCGGGTGCTGGCGGACATGCCGCTCGCCATGTCGGCGCACATCATCTACCGCGCGCTCGACCCGCGCCGGCCGGCGACGGTCTCGCGCCGCGTGATCGGCGAGGTGATCCGCGGGGAGATCGGTTTCGGCGGCCTGCTGATGAGCGACGACATCTCCATGAATGCGCTCGCCGGCACCATCGGCGAGCGCGCGCGCGCCGCGAGCCGCGCCGGTTGCGATATCGTTCTGCATTGCAACGGCAGGCTCGAGGAGATGAAAACAGTAGCCGAAGTGGTTCCAACCCTTGCAGGGATGGCGCGGGCGCGGGCCGCGGCGGCACTCGCGCGCCTCGCGCACGAGCCGGAACCTTTCGATGTGGCGGAGGGCCGCGAGCGGCTGAAGTCCGCGCTTGCCATGGGCAGCGTCGGCGCCGAAACTTGATTCGGGCTGGAGAATCGCCCGCACAACGGTTGATTGATGTCTGTTGTCGAACTGCCCTTCGAGGAGGTTGCCGAGCGCGGCACGAGCGAGCCTGCCCTGATCGTCGATGTCGATGGTTTCGAGGGCCCGCTCGATCTGCTGCTCGAGCTTGCGCGCCGGCAGAAGGTCGATCTCGCGCGCATCTCGATTCTCGCCCTTGCGGAGCAGTACATCGTCTTTATCGAGGAGGCGCGACGCCTTCGCCTGGAACTCGCGGCGGATTACCTCGTCATGGCCGCTTGGCTCGCCTATCTCAAGTCCCGCCTGCTGCTGCCCGAGAAGCCGAAGGGCGACGAGCCGAGTGCATCCGACCTCGCGAGCGCCCTGACCCTGCGTCTGCAGCGGCTCGAAGCCATCCGCGCCGCCGCGCGCCGGCTGTCGGACCTCGACCAGCTCGGCCGCGACGTCTTCGCCCGCGGGGCGCCCGAGCCGATGTCGGTGGTGGCGCGGCCGACCTGGGATGCGACGCTCTACGACCTGCTCGACGCCTATGCCCGCCAGCGCCAGAAGGCGGCGAATGCGCGTGTGACGTTGCGCAAGCGCTTCGTCTGGTCGCTGGTGGAGGCGCGCGACGCGCTGGAGCGGCTCGTCGGCAGCGCACAGGACTGGACGGCGCTGGACGAGTACCTCATCGCCTATGTCGCGGCGCCCGGCATGCAGGCCACGGTGCGCGCCTCGGCCCTGTCGGCCACCCTCGAGATGGTGCGCGAAGGCGTGCTCGACCTGCGCCAGGACGGCGCCTTCGCGCCGCTGTGGATCCGCCGGCGTGCCGGCCTGGGGCAATCCGACAGCGGGGAAGGCGGGGTGGCATGAGCGCCAATGTCGAGCGCTTCGACCGGCACGACGAGGCTGCCGAAGCCTTCGTCCAGGCGCTGCGCATCGCCGAGGCGCTGCTCTTCGCCTCGCGCGAGCCGGTGAGCGAGGCGGCCATCGCCGAGCGGCTGCCGAAGGGAGCCGAGGTCGCCGCCGTGCTCGACCGGCTGCAGCATCTCTATGCCGGGCGCGGGGTCAACCTGCGGCGGGTGGCGCAGGGCTGGATGTTCCGCACCGCCTCGGACCTGTCCTATCTGCTGGCGCGCGAGCTGGCCGAGCCGAAGAAGCTCTCGCGCGCGGCGCTCGAGACGCTCGCGATCATCGCCTATCACCAGCCCGTGACGCGTGCCGAGATCGAGGACATCCGGGGCGTCGCCACCTCGCGCGGCACGCTCGACCTGCTGCTCGAAACCGGATGGGTGCGTCTGCGCGGCCGGCGCCGCACGCCCGGCCGGCCGGTGACCTACGGCACGACGCCTGCCTTCCTCGCGCATTTCGGGCTCGAGGGCATCGATGATCTGCCTGGGCTTGACGAGCTCAAGGGGGCAGGTTTCTTCGAGGGGCGTCTGCCGTCCGGCTTCTCCGTGCCGGTACCGAGCGACGCGCCGGGGCTTCGCGATGACGAGGATCCGCTGGAGGAGGATCTCTTCTTCCTGCGGGAGCCGGACGTGGACGAGCCGCTGACGGACAGTGACCAGTGACGGATGGGTGATGAGCGACAGCGTGATGCGTGAGCCGGTGCGGTGGCCCTGGCGGGAATGGGGGCCGCGCGGCACGGCGGGGGCGGCCTTCCCGTCCTCGCTCAGCATCGAGGATGTGCACCAGGCCTATGGCGAGGTGGCGGCGTTGTCGGGCGTGTCGCTGTCGGCCGACCCCGGCGAGATCGTCGGGCTGCTCGGCCATTCGGGTTGCGGCAAGACGACGCTGCTGCGCATCGCCGCCGGCATCGAGCGGCCGACGGCCGGCCGGGTGGTGCTCGACGGGCAGGAGGTTGCGGGGCCGAACGCCTTCGTGGAGCCGGAGGCGCGCGGCGTCGGCTTGATGTTTCAGGACTATGCGCTGTTCCCGCACCTGACGAACCTGCGCAATGTCATGTTCGGGCTGCGCCGCCTGCCGCCAGCAGAGGCGGAAAAGGTGGCGCGCCGTGCGCTTGCCCGCGTCGGGCTCGACCGTTATGCGGAGGATTATCCGCACATGCTGTCGGGCGGCGAGCAGCAGCGCGTGGCGCTCGCGCGGGCCGTGGCGCCGCGTCCCGGCATCCTGCTCATGGACGAGCCATTCTCAAACCTCGACCGGCGCATGCGCGACGCGATCCGTGACGAGACGGTGGCCTTGATGCGCGAGACGGGGGCAACGGCCATCGTCGTGACGCACGATCCGGAGGAGGCGATGCGCATCGCAGACCGCATCGTGCTTATGCGCGGCGGCAAGGTGGAGCAGATCGGTACGGCGGAAGAACTCTACCGCCGGCCGCAGTCCCTGTTCGCAGCCCGCTTCTTTTGCGATTTCAACGAGCTGCCGGGCGACGTGAAAGCAGGAAGGGTCATGACGCCGCTCGGCGCCTTCCCGGCGCCTGGAGAGCCCGAGGGACAGGCCGTCGTCTGCGTGCGGCCGCAGGGCATCGTTGTCGGTACCCCCGGGGAAGGCATACCGGGGCGGATCACGATGCGGTGTTTCCTTGGGGAGGTCGATCTTCTGCACATTTCGCTCCACGGCCTCGAACGGCCGTTGCAGGCCCGGTTACGCAACGGCGGGCCGTTCCACGAAGGGCAGGACGTGGGTGTGACGATCATGCCTGACGAAGTTCTTGTTTTCGCCGCGGGGGGAGCCTAGTTTCGGGGCGAAGACGGGAGAGCGCTGCGTGGCGCGTGAAGACGCCGGAACGGCGCGTGGAGAAGCAGGTTATGGGTGGCGCAAGCATCTGGCATTGGATTGTCGTCGGTCTGGTCGTTCTGCTGCTCTTCGGGCGCGGCAAGATTTCAGAGATGATGGGTGACGTCGCGAAGGGTATCAAAGCCTTCAAGAAGGGCATGGCCGAGGACGACACCAGCGAGCCTGCGGCTTCGCCGGCGTCCGACAAGGGCAAGGTCATTGAGCATAAGGCGACGCCGACGGCCGAGGTCGACGCGAAGGCGAGCGAGCGCAAGGCCGGTTGATCCGGGACAATCGCGTGTAACAGGTCCGGTCGGGATGCCGCGCGCATCCCGCTGGCTTCGTGACGCAGGCAGTTGAGCGCGCCATGTTCGACATCGGTTGGAGCGAGCTTCTCATCGTCGGGGCGATCGCGCTCATCGTCATCGGTCCGCGCGACCTGCCGCGCACGCTGCGCGCCATCGGGCAGATGACGGCGAAGATCCGCCGCATGGCCGGCGAATTCCAGGGCCAGTTCAATGAGGCCATGCGCGAGGCCGAACTCGACGAGATCCGGCGCAACGTCGAGAGCGTCAAGGACGTGACCTCGGCCTTCGACAAGCCCTTCAACCCCATCGAGACGGCGCGCAACGAGATCAAGAGCGCCATCGAGGGCGCGGGCACCGTCGCCAAGGAAGACGCGGCCGCCAAGCAAGGCACGGGCAAGGCCGGCGCCGCTGCCGGCCCGGAACTGGTCGATCTGCCACCGCCGGACCTGCCGGCCGCGCCGGATCCCACCAAGGCGATGGCGGCTGCACCACCGGCCGAGCCGGCGCCCAGGCCGAGGCGCGCGACGAAGGCCGCCGCGACCGCGGCGCCCAAGGCCGTCGAAGCCAAGGCTGCCGCGAAGCCGCGGACAAGCAAGACGGTTGCCGCGAAGCCCAAGGCCGAGGTGACAACCGCCAGGCCGGCGGCATCGAAGGCCCGGCGCACCACAACGAAGAAGAAGACCGTCGCGTCTCCGGCTGACGGGGGCGGCGCATGAGTCAGGAAGACATCGACGCAACGCGCGCACCGCTCATCGAGCATCTGATCGAGCTGCGCTCGCGCCTCATCAAGTCGCTCATCGCCTTCCTCGCGACGTTTTTCCTCAGCTTCCTGTTCGCGAAGCAGATCTACAACGTCCTGATCTGGCCTTACATGTTCGCGGCCGGGCCGGAGGCGCAGATCCAGCTCATCTACACCGCGCCACTCGAATATCTGTTCACGCAGATCAAGATCGCGCTGTTCGGCGCCGCCTTCCTGTCCTTCCCCGTGGTGGCGGCGCAGATCTACATGTTCGTGGCGCCGGGCCTCTACAAGAACGAGCGCGAAGCCTTCCTGCCCTATCTCGTTGCGACACCGATCTTCTTTCTGCTCGGTGCGGCGGTGGTCTTCTTCATCGCCATGCCGATCGTGATGCGTTTCTCCATCGGCCAGCAACAACTCGCCGAGGCCGGCCAGGCCGCGATCACGCTGCTGCCGAAGGTGAGCGAATACCTCTCGCTCATCATGACGCTGATCTTCGCCTTCGGTATCTGCTTCCAGTTACCTGTCATCCTGACGCTGCTTGCGCGGGCCGGGCTCATCGACAGCGCCTTCCTGAAGGACAAGCGGCGCTACGCCATCGTGCTCGTCTTCGTGCTGGCCGCGCTTTTGACACCGCCCGACGTCATCAGCCAGCTCGCCCTTGCCCTGCCGACGCTGCTCCTTTACGAGGCTTCCATCTTCTCCGTCCGCATGGTCGAGAAGAAGCGCGCGGAAGCCGAGGCCGCGCGCGAGGCGGCCTGACGGCAATCCCCGCCGGAGCGGCCGCTGCCTCGTCCATCGGCCGATCCGGATTGCCATGCACGATATCCGTTTCATTCGCGAGAACCCGCAAGCCTTCGACGCCGGCCTTGCCCGCCGCGGCCTCCCGGCCCAGGCCGAGGCCCTGATCGCGCTCGACGAAAAGCGCCGGTCCGTCATCACCGGGCTGCAGGCCGCGCAGGAGCGGCGCAACGCCCTTTCGCGCGAGATCGGCGAGGCGAAGAAGGCGAAGGACGAGGCGCGGGCCGAAGCGCTGATGGCGGAGGTCGCCGCGCTCAAGGATGCGATGCAGGCCGGCGAGACGGCCGAGCGCGCCGCTATCGCCGAGCTCGATGCCGCGCTCGCCGCCATCCCCAACCTGCCCAAGGCGGATGTCCCGGACGGGCCGGACGAGAGCGCCAATGTCGAGCGCCACCGCCATGGCGACAAGCGCACCTATGGCTTTCAGCCGAAAGAGCATTTCGACCTCGGGGAGGCGCTCGGCCAGATGGATTTCGAGGCTGCGGCCAAGCTCTCGGGCGCGCGCTTCGTGGTGCTCAAGGGGCAACTCGCCCGGCTTGAGCGCGCCCTCGGCCAGTTCATGATCGACTTGCACACCACAGAGCACGGCTACACCGAGGTCAGCCCGCCGCTCCTGGTGCGGGACGAGGCGGTCTATGGCGTCGGTCAACTGCCTAAGTTCGAGGAGGATCTTTTCCGCACCACGGACGATCGTTGGCTGATTTCGACGGCCGAGGTGCCGCTGACGAATCTCGTGCGCGAATCAATCCTTTCCGAGGAGGAGTTGCCCCAGCGCTTCACGGCGCTGACGCCGTGCTTCCGCTCGGAGGCCGGATCGGCCGGGCGCGACACGCGCGGCATGCTGCGCCAGCATCAGTTCTCCAAGGTTGAGCTCGTGTCGATCACGACGCCGGAGGCCTCCGCCGAGGAGCACGAGCGCATGCTCGCCGCGGCCGAGGCCGTGCTGAAGAAGCTCGACCTGCACTACCGCGTCGTGACGCTATGCACCGGCGACATGGGCTTCGCCTCGCAGAAGACCTACGACATCGAGGTGTGGCTGCCGGGGCAGGGCGCCTATCGCGAGATTTCGTCCTGCTCGGTCTGCGGCGATTTCCAGGCCCGGCGCATGCGCGCCCGCTACCGGCCGAGGGACGTGAAGGAGCCGCGCTTCGTCCACACGCTCAACGGTTCGGGCACGGCTGTCGGGCGCGCGCTCATCGCCGTCATGGAGACATGGCAGAACGAGGACGGCTCCATCACCGTCCCTCCCGCCCTTGCGGGCTACATCGGCGGGATCACGCGAATCGAGAAGACGGGCTGACATGCGCATCCTTTTGACGAACGACGACGGCATTCACGCTCCCGGCCTCAAGGTGCTGGAGGAGATTGCCCGCGCCCTCTCCGACGACCTGTGGATCTTCGCGCCGGAGACGGACCAGAGCGGCGTCTCGCATTCGCTGTCGCTCAACGACCCGCTGCGCCTGCGCATGGTCAACGAGCGCCACTATGCCGTACGCGGCACGCCCACGGATTGCGTCATCATGGGCCTGCGCCACGTGATGAAGGACAATCCGCCGGACCTGATCCTGTCCGGCGTCAACCGCGGCCAGAACGTGGCCGAGGACGTGACCTATTCCGGCACCATCGCCGGGGCGATGGAGGGCACGCTGCTCGGCGTGCCGTCGATCGCGCTGTCGCAGGCCTACGGCTCCTACGGGCGCGCGGCCATTCCCTGGGACTGCGCCCGGGCGCATGCTCCCGGCATCATCCGCCGGCTGATCGAGGCAGGCATCGAGCCGGGCATCCTCGTCAACGTCAACTTCCCCGCCTGCGAGCCGCAGGAGGTGAGGGGCACGGCCGTCACGGTACAGGGACGGCGCGACCAGGCCCTTCTCAACATAGAGGAGCGCCGGGACGGGCGCGGCAATCCCTATTACTGGCTTGTCTTCGCCCGCGATAAGAGAGAGGCGGGCGCCGGCACGGACCTGCGCGCCATCGCCGAAAACCGCATCTCCATCACCCCGCTCGAGCTCGACCTGACGCACGAGCCGACCATGACGCGCTATGCGCGACTTTTCGGGTAATCCCGACGCCCTCGACGAAGCCGATGCCGACGCCGGGCCGGTGACCGGCGCGGAGGAGACGGTCGCCTTCCTGTTGAGCCTCAGGGCGAAGGGCATCCGCGACACGGCGGTGCTGAGAGCGATGGAGGTCGTGCCGCGCGACATGTTCGCGCCACGGCGCTTCGCCGATCTCGCGCGGGCCGACGTGTCGCTGCCGCTGCCGTGCGGCCAGACGATGACGGCGCCCGGCATCATCGCCGCCATGCTGAAGGCGCTCGCCGTTCAGCGGCATCACCGCGTGCTCGAGATCGGCACCGGCTCGGGCTATCTATCGGCCGTGCTCGGCCATCTCGGGCGCGAGGTCATTTCGATCGAGCGGTTCCGCACGCTGGCGCTTGCGGCGGCCGAGCGCATCGCTTCGCTCGGCCTGTCGCACGTGCGCATCATGCCCGGCGACGGCCTCGGCATCGGCAATCTCGGCGGTACCTTCGACCGTATCATCCTCAATGGCCTTGTGCCGGCTGCACCGGCCACGCTCACGTCGACCCTGCCGCCGGGTGGACGCCTGGTGACGGCGCGGATCGTGGAGGGGGTCTCGCGCATCGTCATGATCGAGCGCGGAGCCGACGGGGAACTGGTCGAGACGTCGCTGCAGCCGGCGCGCATGCCGCCGCTGGCGCGCGGGCTGGCACGGGCGTTGTGACGGGCGCGTCCCCAGAGCTGTTCCGGCGGCTGTAGGATGACCGACGATGGCGCTGCCGCGGCCGACATCGAAACGGTTGCTTAACCTGAATCCCTTTTAATCACCCCAGATGCGTTGCGTTCTCGTGGGTGGTTCAATGGGTCAGAGCGTTGTCAACGAGCAGTCATGGCTCCTGGTGCGCCTCGCTGCTGTCAGCTTGGTTGCGGGCGTTGCGGCCGGCTGCAGCTCGGACGTGATGCGCTTTACGGAAGATCCGTTCTCGAACCCCTTCAAGGACCCCGGCGTGACCGGCAGCGTGCAGGCCTCGCCGCCTGCCCCCGTCGCCAGCCAGCCGCTTTCCTCTCCCGGCATGGCCTCCACCTACCGGCCGACGCAGCCTGTGCAGCCGGCGGCTTATGTGCCGCCGTCCCAGCCGGTGCGGGCGACCGGCGCGCCCCAGGCCGTCACGGGCAGCGCCAATGGCTGGACCGCACAGGGCGGCAGCGCCATCTATGTCGGCACCGGCGATACGCTCGCGAGCATCTCCGGCCGCTATGGCGTGCCGACGGCCGCCATCCTGGCTGCCAACGGCCTGACCAGCGCATCGCAGATCACTCCGGGGCGCCAGATCATCATCCCCGTTTACAATCCCGGAGCGTCATCCGTCGCCGCTGCCCCGCAGCCGGTGAGGGTCGCCTCCGCCGCCAATGCCGTGCCCGTCGCCGCGCCGGTGGCGGTTCCGGCTCCGCCGCGGGCGGCTCGCCCCGCAGCGTCTGTCAAGGCGGCCGAGCCGTTGGCTGAGAAGCCTGTGCAGGTCGCAAAGCTCGAGCCGAAGGCCGAGCCGAAGTCGCAGGAGATCAAGACGGTGCCGTCACCGCTCCCGGCCGAGGCGGCCAAGCCGGAAGAAAAGGCGTCGGAGCCGACCCGCACGGCGAGCCTCAATCCAGCCGAGGTTGCCGGCGGGCTCGAATTCCGCTGGCCGGCGCGCGGCCGCGTCATTGCCGGCTTCGGCGGCAAGGGCGGCAACGAGGGCATCAATATCGCACTGCCCGAGGGCACGCCCGTCAAGGCCGCCGAGAGCGGCACGGTGGCCTACGCCGGCAGCGAACTCAAGGGATACGGCAATCTCATCCTTATTCGCCACGACAACGGCTGGGTGAGTGCCTACGCTCACAACAGCGAGCTTCTCGTCAAGCGCGGGGAGAGCGTGCGGCGCGGCCAGACCATCGCCAAGTCCGGGCAGACGGGCAATGTCTCCTCGCCCCAGCTGCACTTCGAACTGCGGCGCGGGTCGAGCCCCGTCGATCCGATGCCGCATCTCGCGGGATTGTGAGGCGGACGCGGCGCCGGATGCGGCGATGATGATCGAGGCAAATGATCGGTGCGCGTGAGACCCTGCGCCGATCACAGGAGGCGGGCCCGGTGTGCACCGGGCCCGTTTTCTTTGGTTCAGGCCTCGAGCCTGATGCCGAGACGGCCCGCAAGATCCTGGACGAACTGCCAAGCCGTGCGGCCGGACCGGGCGCCGCGCGTCGTCGCCCATTCGAGCGCTTCGGCGCGCAGGCGCTCGCGGTCGTAAGCGAGGCCGAAATGCGCGGCATAGCCGTTGATCATGTCGAGGTATTCGTCCTGGCTGCACTTGTGGAAGCCGAGCCACAGGCCGAAGCGGTCGGACAGCGACACCTTCTCCTCCACGGCTTCGCCGGGGTTGATGGCGGTCGAACGCTCGTTCTCCATCATGTCGCGCGGCAGGAGGTGGCGGCGGTTGGAGGTGGCGTAGAAGATGACGTTCTGCGGGCGCCCCTCGATGCCGCCCTCGAGGACGGCCTTCAGGGACTTGTAGGACGTGTCGTCGCTGTCGAAGGACAGATCGTCGCAGAAGACGATGAAACGGTGCGGGTCCGCCTTGAGCAAGCTCATCAGGGCCGGCAGACTCTCGATGTCCTCGCGGTGGATCTCGACGAGCTTCAGCGACCGCTCGCCCTCCCGCCGCGCGAGCCGCTCGTTGGTTTCGGCGTGGATGGCCTTGACGAGCGAGGACTTGCCCATGCCGCGCGCCCCCCAGAGCAGCGCGTTGTTGGCCGGCAGGCCGCGGGCGAAGCGCTCGGTATTCTCCGCCAGGACGTCACGCATGCGGTCGATGCCGCGCAGGAGAACGAGGTCCACCCGGTTGACCTTCGGCACGGGATCGAGCCGGGCCGGGGAAGGATGCCAGACGAAGGCGTCGGCCGCATTGAGGTCGGGGGCCGTCGCTGCGCGCGGAGCGATCCGCTCGAGGGCGTCGGCGATGCGCGTCAGCGTCGACAGGAGCGCGTCCCTGTCGGCGCTTGTTGGGGCGGGCGGTTGTGGGGGCATTCCTCGGCCTGTCTTTCCTCGTTGGACTTGTCGTCGCGCGTGCCCGGCGCGAGGACGGTGGCGATATTCGCACCGGAGCGGTCCTGCGACGAGCCGTGCGCACCGACGTGCGGGCGGTTTGCTTTCGGCGGGCTCATCGTTATAGTCCGCGCGCTCTAATAACCCTTTGCGCCGCATGCATGCCAGCGATGCGGTTTTTCGCCGGAGGTCAGTCAGTGATCACGCCAGCCTTCGCTCAGTCCGCCGGATCCGCCGGCGGGGGCGACATGCTCATTCAGCTCGTTCCGTTCATTCTGATCTTCGTCATCATGTGGTTCCTCATCATCCGGCCGCAGCAGCGGCGGGTGAAGGCCCACCAGGAGATGATCAAGAATGTGCGGCGCGGCGACACCATCGTCACCTCGGGCGGCCTCGTCGCCAAGGTGACCAAGGTGGTCGACGACGGCGAGATCGAGGTGGAGATCGCCGAGGGCGTCAAGGCGCGGCTCGTCCGTGGCATGATCTCTGAGGTTCGCTCCAAGTCCGAGCCGGTCAAGGCCGAGGCAACGAAGAGCTGATCGATACCGCGCGCGGCGACGGCCAGCCGTTGCCGCGCCTTGCCCTGCGTCAAGGCTGTCCCATGCTGCGCTTTTCGACCACCAAGGTCGTCATCATGCTCGCCGTCACGGCTTTCGTCTGCCTTCTGGCAGTGCCGAACCTGATGGCGCCCGATACCCGCACCGCGATCCGCCAGGCCGTTCCGGGCTGGGTGCCGTCGTGGCTTGTGCCGACGCAGGCCATCGTGCTCGGTCTCGATCTGCAGGGCGGCTCGCACGTGCTGCTCGAAGTCGATTCGAACGACCTCGTGCGCTCGCAGGTGGCGACGCTGCGCGACGACGTGCGGCGCGTCCTGCGGGAGACGCGGGTTGCGCCGCAGGGCGGCATCGTGGCGATGCCGCGCGGCGTGCAGCTGCGCCTCGCAGACGCGGCGGACGTCGAGAAGGTGATGCCGCGGCTGCGGGAGCTGTCGCAGCCGATCAGCAACGCGATCATCGGCCAGACGGGCGAGCGCAATATCGACATCACGGCGAACGGCGATTCCATCCAGCTCACGCTGAGCCAGGCCGGCGTCGACGAGCGCGTGCGGCGCGCCGTTGATCAGGCCATCGAGGTGCTACGCCGGCGCGTCGACGCCCTCGGTACGACCGAGCCGAATATCCAGCGCCAGGGCGCGGACCGCATCCTGGTGCAGGTGCCGGGCCTGCAGGATCCGCAGCGGCTGAAGGAAATCCTCGGCCGCACGGCCAAGTTGCAGTTCCGCTTCATGGCCGAAGGCGGGGCGAGCCCATTGGAGGTCGAGATGATGCCGTCGCGCGACAGCGGCGGCCAGATGATGCCGGTCGAGCGCCGCGTCATCGTCGAGGGCGAGGACCTCACCGATGCGCAGCCGGCCTTCGACCAGCGCACCGGCGAGCCCATCGTCAATTTCCGTTTCAATGTGCGCGGCGCCCAGCGCTTCGGCCAGGCGACGAGCGAGAACGTCGGCCGCCCGCTCGCCATCGTGCTCGACAACGAGATCATCTCCGCGCCGCGCATCCTGCAGCCGATCACCGGTGGTTCGGGCCAGATCTCGGGCAACTTCACGGTGGAGCAGGCGAACAACCTCGCCATCCTTCTGCGCGCCGGCGCGCTGCCGGCGAAGCTGACCATTGTCGAAGAGCGTACGGTGGGGCCGGGGCTCGGCCAGGATTCGATCGAGGCCGGCAGGCTCGCGGCCATCGTCGGCACGATCCTCGTCGCCATCTACATGATTGCCTGCTACGGCCTGTTCGGCGTGATGGCCAATATCGCGGTGCTCATCAACGTCATCATGATCCTGGGGCTTCTGTCGGCGTTGGGAGCCACGCTGACGCTGCCGGGCATCGCCGGCATCGTGCTGACGGTTGGCATGGCGGTCGACGCGAACGTGCTCATCTACGAACGCATCCGCGAAGAGCGCCGGATGGGGCGCTCGGTCATCTCGGCGCTCGATGCGGGCTTCAGCCGAGCCCTGTCCACCATCGTCGATTCCAACATCACGACGCTGATTGCGGCGGTCGTCTTGTTCCTGCTCGGCTCCGGGCCGGTGCGCGGCTTCGCCGTCACCCTCTCTGTCGGCATCGTGACGACGGTCTTCACGGCCTTCACCCTGACGCGGCTGATGGTGGCGTTGTGGTTCCGCACCCTGCGCCCGACCACCATTCCGCTTTGATCTGCTGGACCGAGTGAACGAAAACCATGCGTCTCCTGCGCTATATACCGGACGACACCAAGTTCGGCTTCATGCAGTATCGCCGGATCAGCTTTCCGCTGTCGGCGGTGCTGTCGGTCCTGACGATCGTGCTCTTCTTTGCCGTGGGCATGAATTTCGGCATCGACTTCCGCGGCGGCACGCTCATTGAGATGCAGGCGCGGAACGGCGTGGCTGACCCCGGCTCCATCCGCCAGACGGCGGGCGGGCTGGGCTTCGGCGACGTCGAGGTGCAGACCTTCGGCGGCCCCGACGAAGTGCTGATGCGCTTCGGCCTGCAGGGCGACAGCGAGCAGGCGCAGCAATCCTTGGTCAGCGCCGTGCGCGGCGCCTTCGAGGCCGACTATGAATTCCGTCGGGTCGAAGTGGTCGGGCCGCGCGTCTCGGGCGAACTCGTTCAGTCCGGCACGCTCGGTGTCGTGGTGGCGGTCCTTGGCGTTCTCATCTATTTGTGGTTCCGTTTCGAGTGGCAGTTCGCCGTCGGCGCGGTCATCGCCACGCTGCACGATCTCGTCCTGACCATCGGCTTCTTTTCGATCACGCAGCTCGAGTTCAACATGACCTCGATCGCGGCCATCCTGACCATCGTCGGCTATTCGCTAAACGACACGGTGGTGGTCTACGATCGCATCCGCGAGATGCTGCGCAAATACAAACGCCTGTCGCTGCCAGACATCATCGACATCGCCATCAATTCGACGCTCTCGCGCACGATCATGACGGCGACGACGACCTTCCTCGCCCTCCTGGCGCTTGCCGTCTTCGGCGGGGCGGTCATCGAGAGCTTCTCGCTCGCGATGATCTTCGGAGTCGTGATGGGCACCTATTCGTCGATCTTCATTGCCGCCCCGGTGCTCATCTATCTGGGGGCGAAGGTCGGTGGCGAGGGGGAGGCCGGCGAGAAGACGCAGGCCTCCGCGCCGCAGGCGGCGCCCTGACGGGAATTGAGCACGATGGCCGAGCGGCGATACGAGGGCTTCGTACCCGGCCGGCACCAGATCGATGCCTATGGCAACGGCGGCTTCCGTTTTGCGGACATGTCGCACAAGGGCTCGGTCCTGGCGCTGCCTTCCGGCGTCAAGGCATGGGAGGCGACATCGGGTCAGGGGCTCGCCCCGGCCGACTTCCTGGCCGTGCGTGCAGAAGCGGATGACATCGAGCTGCTCATCGTCGGCACGGGCGTCGAGCTCGTGCCCCTCAGCGAGGCCGTGCGCTGGCACCTGCGCGAGCTGCGCATCGCTGTCGAGGTGATGCCGACCGGTGCGGCGGCACGCACCTACAACGTGCTGGTGGCCGAAGGGCGCAAGGTCGCTGCGGCGCTCGTCGCCGTCGCCTGAGCCACCGCGCTGCAGCCAGAAAGGGCCCAGCCGTGAATGACGCCGCCATGCCGAACGTCGCCTTCGCGCATTGCGCCGAGGAGGTCCGCGGTCACGATCCGGACCGGTTCTTCGCCAGCTTGTTCACGCCGGCCGGGAAGCGGCCCTATCTCCACGCCCTTTACGCCTTCAATCTCGAGATTGCCCGCGTGCGGGAGGTGGTGAGCGACCCGATGCCCGGCGAGGTGCGCCTGCAATGGTGGCGGGACGAGCTCGCGGGACAGGCGCGGGGCGATGCCGAGGGCCATCCGGTCGCCGCGGCGCTGCGGGAAACCGTGGCCCGCTTCCGGCTGCCCGTCGAAGCGCTCGTTGCACTCATCGACGCGCGCAGCTTCGACCTCTACGAAGACCCCATGCCAAGCCTCGGCGACCTCGAGGGCTATTGCGGCGAAACCGCATCGGCGCTGTTCCGCCTCGCATCCCTCATCCTCGCCGATGGCGGCGAGGCCGGGCCGGCCGATGCGGCGGGCCATGCCGGCGTCGCCTACGGCATCACCATGCTGCTGCGCGCCTTCCCTTGGCATGCTGCGCGCGGCCAGCTTTATCTGCCGGCGGATGTCCTTGCCCGTCACGGCCTTTCCCGCATGGAGGCTCTGGCGCGGGACGAGGCGGCGCGGCTCGCGCCGGTCCTCGCCGAGATGCGGGCGCTCGCCGAGGACCACCGGCGGAAGGCGCTCGCCTTCATCGCCGAGGTGCCGGGGGCCGTGCGCCCCGCCTTCCTGCCGCTGGCCGTGGTCGCGCCGTATCTCGCGCGGATGGAGCGGCCCTACGATCCCTTCCGCGACCTTGTCGAGGTGCCGCAATGGCGCCGCCAGTGGGCGCTGTGGCGCCTGGCGCGGCGGCTCGGCTAGAGCCGGATCCGACCAGACTGGTCGACCTGATCGACGAATCCGGCCCAAACTCCACAAAGGATCCTATTCGGCGGTCTGACGGTCTCGCCCGTCGAGCCAGGCGGCAAGGTCCGTCCGCGCGCGGTCGGTCAGCGCCTTCTTCTTGGCGACCGCCTTGTCTTTGCCGCGCAGGCGCCGTCCGTCCGTGCCCTTCGGCGCGGTATCGAGCGGCGGGAAGAGGCCGAAGTTGATGTTCATCGGCTGGTAGGACTGCGGGCCGCCGTCGATGGTGGCGATGTGGCCACCGGTGATGTGGTTGACGAGGGCGCCCAGCGCCGTGGTCGCCGGCGGCGGGTTGAGTGCCTCGCCGAGCCGCTCGGCGGCGGCGAAGCGGCCGGCGAGAAGGCCGATGGCGGCGCTTTCGACATAGCCCTCGCAGCCGGTGATCTGGCCGGCGAAGCGCAGGCGCGGCTCCGCCTTGAGGCGCAATGTGCCGTCGAGCAGCCGGGGCGAATTGATGAAGGTGTTGCGGTGCAGGCCGCCGAGGCGGGCGAATTCCGCATTCTCGAGGCCCGGGATCATGCGGAAGATGCGCGTCTGTTCGGCATATTTCAGCTTCGTCTGGAAACCGACCATGTTGAACAGGGTGCCGAGCGCATTGTCCTGCCGCAGTTGCACCACCGCATAGGGGCGCTCGTCCGGTTTGTGCGGGTTGGTGAGGCCGACCGGCTTCATGGGCCCGTAGCGCAACGTCTCGCGGCCGCGCTCGGCCATCACCTCGACGGGCAGGCAGCCGTCGAAATAGGGCGTGTCCTTCTCCCACTCGCGAAAATCGGTCTTCTCGCCGGCCAGCAGCGCATCGACGAAGGCCTCGTATTCCTCGCGTGTCATGGGGCAGTTGAGGTAGTCGGCGCCGGTGCCGCCGGGACCGGCCTTGTCGTAGCGTGACTGTGCCCAGGCGACCGACATGTCGATGCTGTCGCGGTAGACGATCGGCGCGATCGCGTCGAAGAAGGCGAGCTCGCCTTCGCCGGTGAGGGCGCGCACGGCCTCGGCGAGCGCCGGCGAGGTGAGGGGGCCGGTCGCGACGATGACGCTGTCCCAATCGGCCGGAGGCAGGCCGGCGATCTCCTCGCGGGCGAGGGTGACAAGCGGATGCCCGGCAAGAGCCTCGCTCACAGCCCGTGAGAAGCCGTCGCGATCAACGGCGAGCGCGCCGCCAGCCGGGACCTGGTGCGCATCGCCCTTGGCCATGATGAGCGAGCCGAGCGTCCGCATCTCCTGGTGCAGGAGACCCACGGCATTGCTCTCGGCATCGTCGGAGCGGAAGGAGTTGGAGCAGACGAGTTCGGCGAGGCCTTCGGTCTTGTGGGCCGGCGTCATGCGCACGGGGCGCATCTCGTGCAGGACGACGGGCACGCCGCGCGAGGCGATCTGCCAAGCGGCCTCCGAACCGGCGAGGCCGCCGCCGATGACGTGAATGGGTGTGATCGTGGTCATGCCGCCTATGTGTCCGCAGGCCGGGCCCGCGTCAAGGACGATGCGTCCGGCGGGGAGTGTTTTAGCCTAGCGCGGACAGATTGCGCTGAATGGCAGGACTCGCGTTTTGCGCGTCTGCTTGCTATCTTCTTTAAAATAGCTGGCGGGGGGACTCTATGGTTTCTAAAGGGGACCGAATTACTGAGGCAGAAGTAGGAGCTGCGGTGCTCAGGATCCTAGCGGCGCAGCCGAACGGTGCGGCGACGGTTCGAGTGATCAAGCGGGAACTGCCAAATCTTGTGAAGCTCTCGGCTGATGACCAAGCGGGGTCAATCACCAGGCTTAATGAAGAGCTTTGGGAACAACAGGTTCGAAACCTGCGCTCGCACAAAAATACCCCTGGCAATCCGTTTGCCGAGGGCTTTATGGAGTTGGTCGTGCGAGGTCGATGGCAGATCACTGATGCTGGCAGACTCCACCTCAAGAATAAGGGGCTGATCTAGCTGTATCGCGCCTTGTACCCGGGCTTGAACCATTTCAGCTCCGTTCCGCTTGGTGCGTCCGTGTCCCACACAAACCAGGCGTAGGCTGTCGTTCCAGTGCCTTTCTGGATAGCTCCGGCTGGGTAGAAGGTAATCCTTTCACTGAAAACCCAGACACGGCTCGGCGGACAGCGTGCGAAGATCGTATTCGCTCGGTTGGCACCTTCCAAGAAAGCGAGTCGCAAGAGCAGGGCAAACTTTCTTCGAGCACCCGCAATGCCACTCCGGACAAATCCCTCAGCGGCGTTGTACGGCGGGTTGGTGATGATGTTGTCGGCTCGGCGCTCTGTGCTCAGGAAGTCATGCCCCACCTCACCAAATCCGCGATCATAGAGGTCGGAGCTGATTACTCTCTGCCCGGCAGTTTCGAGAACCAGTGACATTGCGCCGTTGCCGCATGCACACTCCCAAACGTCGCCGGCAAAGCGTTCATTGTCGATCAACGCATGCGTGGCCCATGCCGGGGTAGGGAAAAAGTCTGGGCCATTGAGATCAGCGAACCGCTTCAGGGTTGGCTTGTATCCACCATTGAGATTGTAAGTAGCATCCATTTGGAAACTTTAAACAGAATACAGTTAATAAAGAGTGAATATCTAGGCCGTAAACCCATAAACGGCTCTGGGTTCCCTGACGGTGGCAATTGTGATTCAAGCTCCTTTTCGGGAGCTTTGCGATGGGCCGCTACGATCTGACGGATTTCGAATGGGAGGCGATCCGGCC